>Ga0209426_1000061_pt1 | contig 198619 bp, 219 predicted proteins | sample Deesub1362B_J571_FD_187697 | JGI IMG/M metagenome (GOLD analysis project Ga0209426, IMG submission 187697) | Deep oceanic, basalt-hosted subsurface ecosystem from Juan de Fuca Ridge flank, Pacific Ocean, CORK Borehole 1362B_J2.571 (SPAdes)... ...
CAAGATGCCAACAGGCAAGCACTACCTACAGCTGAAGCTTCTTAGCGAAGGCGGCAATCACGTTATATTCGACGAAGTGGCGGTATATTAAAATTTTTATTAATTTTAATTTTTTTGTTAATTTATTTTAGGTTGTTTAAATTGTAAAGAAACTTATTTTCGGCTAATACAAAATAAACTGGCTTTTCGAAAGTATTATATATCGTTGTTAACAAAAATTAGTAATTGGAGGTGGAAATGAGAGATGAATGGTAAAATAGCGTTGATAGTGGTAGTATTGCTTGCTATCGGTGTGCTGGTGCTACCATCCACTGTCTCTCTCTTTGCAGGGCAGCACTATTGGTATGACATAGAATCATCTGGCAACCAGATTCCCTGCCAGAAATGTCATGCTGATGTTTACGAGGAGCTGAACCAGAGCAATTATCATCTCGGAGCCAATAGTGTTGCTGATGAAGACGACTGCCGGTTCTGCCACCAGGCAAATACAAGTATTACATATGCAAGCGGTGATACGCCATATACTGCTGGTGTCGAAGCTCATGCGGCATCAACAATAAGCTGTGCCTACTGCCACCTTGATCCAGGCGTTTCAGGCGCCCCACCGGCAGGTGGCTTTGGCTTGGCGGATTCAACATTCTACGCAAATGACTCTGGAACTTATGCCGCACACTTGGATTTCGTTACATCTGCAGCTACTGATTCTTTGCTTGAGGACTCCAACGAAGCATGCATTGCGTGTCATACACATGTGGCTGTGAAAATTAACTTTACTCACTATAAGGCAATGGAGTTTGACGTGAACTGGGATACTCTACTTAGCCAGTATGCAACTAGCAACTACAGCATAAACACTTCAACACAGGTGGTAAACACCATCTGGGGTAACCAGAGTGGTTCTGGTTGGACCAGCTATCCTGGTAGCGCTAACTGGCCATAAGGGTAAAATTTTCTTTTTATTTTTATAAAAATTTAACTAAAACAGCTTGATAGGTATGTGTTTCATATGGGCGTTAGATGATATTTGAGATGTTCAAAAGTGGCAAAGAAGCTTAATAGTTTCAATTTTAGACTGCCTGAAATGTCTCACTCAAGAGAAAGGGTTACTCCCCAACTATATTAACAACTTCATGGATTCTTCTACTGTTCATCATTAAATAAATTATTAAACATAAATTCTGAATCTCTGGGTTAGGTGAAGAATAAATAACTCGCCAGAAATTTTGGATAAGAATGCTGTGGGAATGTAAAATGAGACCTCGAAAGATTTTTCTTCTCTGAATAACAACTATATATAATCATGGCCATAGAAAAAGGATTGCTGGCTCTCATCATTACTGCAGCCATTGGTGTTCTCATACTCCCGACCACAGTATCCATCTTTAGCGGGCAGCATATCTGGTATGATGTCGAATCCCTCTATGGTGAAAAATGCCTGAAATGTCACGCCGATATTTATGACGAGCTGGTTGTGAGCAGTTATCATGACAGTATAGATGGGGTTTCTGGTTTTGGCGGAGGGGAATGTTATGTCTGTCACAGGGCTAATGAGTCAATCACTTACGCCAACGGCTCATCCAACACTCCTGGTGAGGAAGCGCACGCAGCCTCTTCTATAGCCTGTGCCTACTGCCACTTTAATTCCTCAAACCGCTATAATGCACCTATTGCTGGCGGTTTTGGGCTTTCTGATCTAGCCACTGACATCGGCCTCAACTCAACCCACTTCGAAATATTGTCTGGCACTTCATTCTCCAGCTCAATATATCCTGATGAATCTGAAGGCTGTGTAATTTGCCATACGCCAGTACAGGTTAAAATCAACTTCACCACTTACGATTCCTACAGCCTAGTGGTGAATAACAGTATAGCCGGAAGCACGAGCCAGTGGGTCGTGGAGTCAATTTCGCCCGGTTCATGGATAAACTACACGGAATATAAGAAATAGTTTTTTAAGTTTTCAGGATAAAAGATATCCATGAGGTGGATGTTTGCTGTAATTGTTATCATTTCGCTATCACTTATCGCTTTATTTCCTAGTACTTTCTCAGTCCTCCAAAACACCCACACAGTCTCAAACATCTCATCTCCCTCCAACGACATACCATGCGCCTCTTGCCACTCAAAAATCGCTGCCGAGCTGAACAACTCAGTTTACCACACCTCCCTCAGCTGCGAAGATTGCCACAGAAACCCCTACCTCGGCCAAACTGTTGCCTATGACAACGGAAGCATAAAGCCAGGGGAAGAAGCCCACGCAGCCGTAAAGCCGAGATGTTTAGACTGCCACTCAAAGACAACCATAACTCTTGCCAATGGAAGCGTTGTTGCAATAGCAAAAGCAGATGCTTTCGGCGATGCAGGCTATGGCAGCGATTATTCTGCTCATAAGAAGTTCGTGCAAGATGCTCTGAATTTTAATATCGGCGTTGCAGAGAATGAGGCGTGTTTGAGTTGTCATACTGAGTTCAGTATGAGCATAGAATTCAGGTATTTCTTGAACATCAGCTACACAAAAAGTGGTAGTAGCTGGGTGCTACAGAATTTTAACGTAAATGGTACTAGAACCTACATTAAAGTACTCACTAGAACGGGTGCGAAGCACCAGTGGATTAATACTACCCGAATAAATTGTGTGAGTTGCCATAAAAATATCTATGATGCCCTAGTCAATGGTACACCTCAGTCCCCGTACTACGCTTACACACACTCTCCCATCGAGATAGATTCAGCAGATTACGGAGGAAATACCTACGGAAACTGGGTAAACCCCAAAGACCACGACTGGCCGCTTAACAATTATTGGGGGAATCCGAGATATCACTACATTGAATCAAACAGAGCTATATGGGTGAACTCCACGTACTGCATCAAATGTCACAATGCAGCAAAATATGCGAATCAGAACCCCTCAGACAGTTTAACCTACGACCTCATCAATGTCACGTCTGACACTAACTCAACACTGGTACATGCAGCAGAGTCTGTTAGGTGCATCACCTGCCATGGTTACGGAAAAACGAAGGATCCTTACGATGTAATTGCACCGAGTGGTAGATGGGGGAATGAGATAGGGCACAGAAATTTCATGAATCAGACTGAAAGTTATGCCAGAACGTTTAATGGCGATATGTGCATGGGTTGCCATGAAGCGGCTGGACATAATGTAGATGACGGAGCATACGAGAGTGGGAGTAATATGTATTGCAACAGCTGCCATAGTTATGGAGGATATGCTAGGTGCGGCGCCTGTCATTCTGACAGTTACAACTACAATATAGATGTGATCATAGAATCTGAACCGTCTGGGAATATCACACACAATACATACTGAATGGATTAAGTTCATTAGTTATAAATATCATTTCAATAATTTCAATCAAATACTAATTCAAACAAACTTCCAGAACAAAAACCCGAGAAGAATCAGAATCACTATAATTGCAGCATCAATAATCCTCACCAACCATTTATTATTCTCATCCACAGAGACTTGATATAAATCCTCAAAGTTCTCATTTCTCACCCACTCCATATCCATTTCCAATTCATCATCCTCAATAACAGCTCGAAGCAAATCGTTTTCAACCACTTCAATCACCCTTCAACCTCGCCCATAATTTTCCGTAAGGCTTTATTCTCCTGTTTTGTCCTGTTATATTCAGCATGGTATTCACAAGGTCTTTAGTGATTCCTGAGTTTGGATACAGTACTACAAAGGGTTTTCCAATCTCCCACGACTTCGCTACATATTTCGACTCTCTTATTAGCCCAACAATCCTGCCCAGCATTGTCTCCGTCACTTTGAATAACTCTTTCTCTCCAGCGTATCTATTCAGTATTACTCCCCCTCCCTTAACTCCCAGCTCTTCACCTATCTTCTTAACCTTTTGGGCAGATACCAGCGAAGCCTTTTCGGGATTTGTAATCAAAAAGAGGATGTCAGCAGACTCCATGGGTATGCTCGCCATTTTGCTCAGCCCTGCAGAAAAGTCTATCAATATTCTGTCATAATCCTTTTTCAATTCGTCTATAACCTCAGATAATCTATCAATCTTCAGATTTGGGGCAGGAGAGGCTGGCATGACGTGGAGATTGGTTGAAACGCTATATATCGCCATTTCCACATCCACGTTTCCTGTCAGCACGTCAGAGAGGGTTGTAGCAGTTCCCAAACCAAAAGCAGCGTGCAAATTCGGAAGAAAGACATCTGCATCTACTACTATTACTTTCATCCATTTGGACATGAGTATAGCAAGATTTGCGACAATTGTAGTCTTTCCAACCCCTCCTTTGCCAGAGGCAAACCCAATTACCCTCATGCTCCAAAAATCAGTTTAATTAAGCTGATTATGAGTTCGCTGATGCTGGGAAATACCTTTTCAACCTTTGGTTGCGGAGTTTTTATTACTTTAACACCCTCAACCTCCTTAATTTCTGGAATATAGTCTTTTATGTTTTCTGAATGGCACGAAACACAAATCTCATCCAGAACTTTCCCATGCACTCCATGTACTCCACCTTTATGGCAGTCGGTGCAAAGTCTGGCCTCAGGTAAAGCGACAGCTTCACCATGACAGCTACTGCACTCAACTTTTTTGTGAGGAACATGCACTTTAGCACCAACGTTTTTCCTTGAATATTCATTTCCCACATGGCATTTTATGCAGATATTTACCCCATGGAGCTTTTTCACAAATTCAGGATTGGATATTTCCACTCCTTTCGAGTGACATGGTGAGCAATCTAAAAATCTGTTCAGCTGAGATTCAGGAAGTGTGTTTATGTGGCATGGCATGCATATCCTTGCTTTATGCCATTGAGCCATCATTCCTTGGAATTTGGAGAACTGGGCACTTGTCGGAACTGTGATAAGTATGAGCGCAATAGATAACACGATAAGCACAACTCCAAATTTCAGTCCACTTGTTGGTCTTTCATTGCTCTCCGACCCCATCCAAAACCTCATTCATAGCAAAGTATTTATTTCTTTCTTCAATCTAAACTTGGGGGGAATGCACTTGGGAAAAAACAGAAAAATGCTTGTATTAGCCTCCAGTCTATTTGCTATAATCATTTTTATAACAACACCTGTATCTGCCATTTCTTCTTCCAAATTCCATGTGGCTTTTGTTGATGAAGTTTACGACTTCGGCAAATACCTACAAAAGACTCCAGAATATGAGAAAGGAGATGTGGTAAAAATATATGCCGCAATTGAGGACATCAACAGGGGCAGAGCGTATGCTGTGGACTTCGTTGCAGTAATCACAGATCCCAATGATTATGTGGTTGCCGGGAAGGTCCTGAGTAAGAGGCATATGGGATACGAAGACCGCACGTATGTGGTATTCAGTTTCGATATACCGGAAGAATGGGCTTACGGCAAGTATAAAGTGGACATATATGTTTTTGATGTCCTCAATTATACCGCAACTTATGAAGAATACCGCTCTCTATACGATGAAATCCTTTACAGTGGAAAATTCGATGTGAAGATTCATTCTGTTCCCAGAGAGGACGCCGATTACGTGAAGAAAACGGTTTATTTCCACGTGAAAAAGGAAGTTGTCAAACCTGCATCCCTCCTAGTATTCGATTCGCATCTCAAAGCGATGATACTGCCGAAAGGCATGAACAACACTCTGTTATTAACAGTCCTCAACACGTTAAAAACTCCTCAAAAATTCTATGTAAAACTTTATATCGATGGGGAAAAATTTGCTGAGAAAAAAGTAGAGCTTCAGTCTGAAAATGCTCGGCAAGTAGAATTTGAGATTCCAGAACTCGAAATAGGCGATCACAGCATAGAAATTACTATTGATACAAAGGGTGTACTCTATTCTGAACTTCTGCCCATTTTCATCCCACCGCTCCTATTCGACAAGCCGATTGAGGTTGGAAGATACGGGGAAGGATACATTGCGTATCTGCCAAACAATTACGTGCTTGGAAGTGTTGGAATCTCTGAGCTGAAAGACATCAATCCTAAAAAAGCAGTAGAAACATTTGAGAAAGCACAATATGATTACAACAGAGATAATGCTGCCAAAATGCTCACAAACGTCTTGGCATATCTCTGGAAACAAAGTAAAGGCAACGGAACCATAGAAATTGCACTTCTGAAGGGGAGTGATGAGCGGGCTGAGGTCGTTCTTCCTGAACTTCTGAATTACATTACTGATATAAGCAAAGCACCTGTAAAATACGTAGGTGTTAGAGAATATGATGAGTTAGAAGGTGTCGATGTCCTGTTTTACGTAACATCCTCTCCACAACTTGAAGGACTCAAAAGCTACCTCTCAAAGGGTGGCATTGTTATTCTGGACATCACATCCTACTGGACTGAGTTATCAGACACGTGGCGCAGGGAATTTAACTTGGGTGTGGAAGACGAACTGCTCCATTCTTTCTTTGACCTGAACATTAATAAAACAGTCTCAATTCGTCTCAAAACCGAGCTCAAGCTTCCACCTGAACTGAAATATTCAGATCTTGAAGTAAGTGATTTCATAGTTGATGTAGGTACGCCTGTGACCATCACGTTTAAAGTTAAAAACGAAGGTGGCGCAGGTAAGGAGAACGTTACAGTTTTCATTAACGATCAGCCAGTCTATGACGTGGAGATGGAATTCTTTACAGGTGACGAAAAAACTGTGACGTTTGAATACACCCCTGAAAAAGAAGGTTCCTACAAAGTTGTTCTTGATAAAAGCGATATTGGAAAAGTATTCTTTGCAAAAGCGAAAAAAGTGGAAAAGAACGTCACAAAGACACCCACACCAGAAGCTAAGGAAAGAAAAGGTGGAGAGCTTATTGCAGTGCTCGCCGCTCTGCTGGCGGTGCTGATAGCATTGAGAATATATTTGAGGAAATGATGGTCTCTGAATTTGAAAAACTGGTGCTTGAAGCGATATATACAGGAAAATTCAGTGTGGAGGAAATATCCAGCTCCACCTCTCTTCCCGAAACAGTGGTTGAGGCTTGTATCAAGAGGCTGGTTGAGAGAGGACTAGTGGACGATTCTCTAAACATCACTGAAGAAGCACTGCAGTTGATTGGTGCAACGGGAGAATATCTCTGGGAAAAGGATGCTTTTAGGATGGCGATAGATGTGCTTATATTTTCAGTGGGAGTGCTTCTTCTCCTGTATTTATTAGAGGTGATAATGTGAGGCTTCCTATGAGGTGTTCGTTAATTCTGGTTCTCCTGACATCCGCATTTATGGTAGCATGTATTCAAATTCAGGAGACTCAGAAGGTCCCTGTTATTGAAGTGAATTTCAGTCATTATATAATCTCAGGGCAGCACATTGTTAAGATTAATTCACTTAAAAAGGTGGAAGTGGAAAGTGACAAGGTGAGGGCAACAACCTCTCCACCATTCCCTGGAATACATATATTTGCCATATATCCTTTAAAGGGTAAAATCCAGATTTCACCTATCGCCTTTACGAATTTGAATGTGGAAGGTGAAATTACAGTATATATTGGAATGGAAAAGGATAAACTTCCGGAAACAGGAACAAATATAACTGTAGTGTTGGAAGTAAGAGATGCCGAGGGTAAGAGGATGGCTGCAGACAGAGGGGTGGTAAAATGGATATGAGCAAATTTACTGGGTTTATTAGCATAACATCGCTAGTATTAATAATAGCAGTCCTTTTATCCGTTCCATTTGTTTCACCTGTTTCGGCTGAAGTACCATACTTCCCTATCTCTATATACCCCTCAAATCCCGTGGATGGAGATGTAGTAGAAGTGAGCGTCTCAAACTACAATGATTTAGCAGCAGGTGCAGTATTCGAGTGGTACCACAATGGAACTAAGGTCAGAGAAATAGAGAAAACCTTTACAGACACCTTGCTCTCGGATTCATATGTTGTTCAATCGGGTGAGTGGGTAGTTACAGTTTACCTGTATGACCGCACCGAGCCTAAACAGCTGATCAATTCGTCAACCATCTCCTTCACCGTTCAACCATCTCCTTCACCAACCCCAACACCCTTTCCAATGCCTACCTCCACTCTCACCCCTACTGTTACGCCAACTCCCACTCCCGAATCAACAGTTTCACCTACTACCTCTGGTGGTACCACAGGTGCTGGTGGCGCAGGTGGAGGCGGATTTGGTGGGTTTGGTGGAGGTGGAGGCGCTCCTGTAGCCCCACAACCAACATCTACAGCCACACCAACTCCCACACCCACTCCTGCAATTACACCGGCAATTACGCCTGCACCATCTGTAACCCAAGAAAAACATGAGAAGACGGGGGTTCAAGAACAGAAGCCGAGTACCCCAGTTCCCAGTGTGAAAGAGACTGAAGAAGAGAGACCACTGGAAAAACCACCAGTTAACGCCACAGAGAAAAGCATTAATGAGACAGGGGAAACACAGGAATCAACTCCTGAACAGACTTTCAAGATACCTCTTGGAGCTGAAGTTGGGATTCTTGGCCTAATTGTGGCTCTCGTTCTGAGGAAAAGAACATGAACCCGATATTTCCTGTTTTATTATTTTTGTTATCTTTTATTATTTTTTCATTCCTCTTTCTGGCCCATCTTATGAGAAAAGGGCTCCTCGTAAGTCTAAGACTAAGACTGGAGCTTCTGTCCGCAAGATCAAGACTGGCTGCAAAGCTGTCTGATATCCTCAAACCAAAAAAGAAAGAAGTTTCCGTACTCAGAATAGCTCTTGAACTCGGAGTGTTTTTATTGCTGATCTACGCTGCCCTCTCATACAAAGTCTTCTGGGTGGCTGTTGTATCCAACAGTATGTATCCAACCTTTGAAAGGGGAGATATGGTTCTCGTTCAGAGCTTGTTTGTTGATCCAAGCCCTGGCGACATCGTTATGTTCAACAGACCAGATTTGAATTACCCTGTCACCCACAGGGTTCTGAAAGTTAGTGATAGTAGAATTTATACTGGTGGCGATGCATCCGGGCCAGACAGCTTTCCGATTTCAAGGAGAGATGTGATAGGTGAGGCAGTTTTAATCTTTGGGAAACCGGTAGTTCTCAAAGGAGTTGGGAAGTATTTCATACTTGAAGCGACAGAATTGAGGGATATTGGCCCCTTTGGACAGGAGTATCTCTTTTACAAGAGGCTTGTAGAAACATTCAGACAGTATGCGATAGCCATTATAATCATCTCAATTTCACTCTACATCTATCTGGAAGTCAAGGGCAAAAAAGTTAGGATTTAGGGTTGTGGAAACATATAAAATCCTTTAGTAAATCTCTCAGTTTCACAACATCTCCCACCACTATAACTGCTGGAGGCCTCACACCTTCCTGCTCTGCAATATCTGCAATCTCAGCAAGCCTTCCAATTACAACCTTCTGCCTCTCAGTCGTTCCGTCCTGAATTATGGCTACAGGCGTGTCAGGGTTTTTTCCGTATCTGATTAGCTTCTCGGTATTCTCCCGAAGCTTTGAGACGCCCATGAGAATGACAATTGTCGCATTAAGCTTCGCCAGGGCTTCCCAGTTAAGCCTTTCGTTTCCCTTCGCCTCCCTCCCAGTTATTATCACAAAAGCTGGATCGCAGTTTCGATGAGTGACAGGAATTCCGGCATAAGCTGGAACGGCAATAGCAGATGTTATACCAGGAACCACTTCAAAGCGTATTCTGTGCTTCGCCAGATACTCTGCCTCCTCACCGCCTCTGCCGAAAACAAAGGGGTCGCCACCCTTTATCCTTACCACTGTCTTTCCTTTCTTTGCGTGCTCCACCAGCAGTCTGTTTATCTCATCCTGCCTTTTTTTATGCTGCCCTGCTCTCTTGCCAACATCTATTAGTTCAGCTTTTGTCCTCTTCAGCATTTCCTTCAAGCCATCTCCAATGAGCTCATCGTAGAGAATTACGTCAGCCTCTCTTATTGCCCTCTCTGCCTTTACGGTCAGAAGTTCTGGATCGCCGGGACCAGCTCCCACGAGATAAACCTTACCTGACACGGCACCACCCTTAATCCTTAAATCCTTGAGTCATAACTTTGAGCCTCTCAACAATTCCCGATATCACATCATCCTGTTCATCTATACTAAACCTCTCCTCCACCCTCACAGCTATGGCCCCGTCGACGCTGAGTATCTCGCAGAAGGCCTCTATCTTATCGTTGGCAGACCTTGCATAAACTCCAGCAGGAACAGCACAGCCTATGCCCAGCTCCCTGATAATCTTTCTCTCAACACTCGCCTCAATCCACGTTTTCTGGTGGTTCATGAAGCTGACAAGCTCCTCTTCTCCTTCCCTAGTGGCAACAGCAATTATCCCTTGGTTGGCTGATGGGATGAATTCTTCAGGAGGCAATGCAACATAATTTACCTCTCTATCAATCCCCAGCCTGATCAACCCAGCCTCAGCTAGAAGAATCGCATCGTAGAGTCCCTCATTCAGCTTCCTTAGTCTCGTATCTACATTTCCTCTCAGGTTCTCTATGATGAAGTCTCTTCTGTGCCGAATAAGCTGGGCCCTCCTTCTAAGGCTCGAGGTGCCGATTTTCGCTCCAAGCCCCATCTCATCAGGCCCTCTCCCATCAGCAGTTATGAAGGCATCACAGGGGCTTTCTCTCTCCAGAACCGCTGCTACTACAGTTCCTTCTAACCTCTGGCTGGGGACATCCTTCAGGCTGTGGACTGCTATGTCAATCTCCCTTCTTGCAAGAGCCTCATCAATAGCCCTCACAAAAGCTCCAATTCCCTTGAACTCATGTAAAGGGCAATCTTTCATTATGTCTCCCGATGTCTTGATTATCTTCAGCTCCACCTCATAACCCTCTTTCCTAAGCTTATCCACCACTTTCTGTGTCTGAGCCAGAGCGAGCTTGCTTCCTCTGCTTCCCACTACAACCCTTTCAGGCATTCTCCAACCGCCTCTATGGTCTTTTCTGCATCCTCTTGAGTATGGGCTGTGCTCACGAAACACGTCTCATACTGAGAGGGTGGGAAGAACACACCTCTTTCTAGGAGCTTCCAGAAGAGCTTTATGAAGGCATCCTTATCAAGCTTCAGAGCTTCGCTGTAGTTTGAAGGCTTATCACCCAGATACAGACAGAACATTGAGGCAATCCACTCGACGTCAGCCTTAATATTGGAATCTGCTATCTGATCAGCCAAACCCCTGCCTATCGCTTCAGTTAAGCTGGCGAGAGCAGGATAAACGTTATTCTCCTTTAGGAATTTGACGGTAGCATAACCCGCTGACAGACTCAAAGGATTGCCGCTGAATGTTCCCGCATGATAAACACTACCGGCTGGAGCCAGATTCTCCATTATCTCCCTCTTCCCGCCAACGATGCCTATTGGTAATCCGCCTCCAGCAATTTTTCCAAGGGTTGTAAGGTCTGCTTCAACACCGTAATACTCTTGGGCTCCGCCCAGCGAAAGCCTGAAACCGGTTATGACCTCGTCGAATATTAGAACCACATCGTTTTCCTCTGTTATCTTTCTGACCTCTTTAAGGTAGCCCTCCTCTGGCAGTATCAGGCTGGAATTACCCATCACTGGTTCGAGGATTAGAGTCGCAACCTCCTCCCGATTCTTTTCTAAGACCTCTGAAAGAGCTTCAATATCGTTATATGGAACCTGAAGGGTGTTCTTTACGAAGTCTGCAGGGATGCCGGCAGAGTTGGGAATCCCATGGGTCGTAGCACCACTCCCTGCCTTAACCAGCACTGCATCATGGGCTCCATGGAAGCTGCCCTCAACCTTCACAATTTTGTCCCTACCGGTAAATCCTCTAGCGAGTCTAAGGGCCGTCATTGTTGCCTCGCTACCAGTATTGGCGAACCTGACCATGTTTATGCTGCTGAAGATGGATGTTATGAGCCTCGCAAACTCAATTTCTAGTTCAATAGGCGTGCCGTAAATCCAGCCCTTTTCGATGGACCCCTCTATTGCTTTTTTCACAGCATCGTTACCATGTCCCAGAATAAGGGGACCATAGGCCATGCAGTAATCTATATACTCATTTCCGTCCACATCAACAATTTTCGAGCCTCTTGCATGGGATGTGTAGAAGGGAAAGGGTTTTATTGCCCTTACAGGACTGCTCACACCTCCCGGCATTAGACTAACAGCCTCTTCATAAAGCCTTCTTGAGTTATTCCACCTTGATTGATTCAATTCTTCCTGCATCAAATTCCCCCCGCTTCACCCGTTTCACTCAGCATTTCGGCAATCTCCTTTGCATGGTAGGTGAGGATTAAGTCTGCTCCTGCCCTTTTAATTGCAACAAGTATTTCGTAGGCTATCTGCTTTCCATCCAGCCACCCCATCTTTTCCGCAGCTTTGACCATACTATATTCCCCGCTGACGTTATAGGCTGCTGTAGGCATCCTGAATTTCTCCTTTACCCTCCAAATAATGTCAAGATATGCAAGGGCAGGCTTGACCATAATTATGTCTGCTCCCTCCCGAATGTCTAACTCAACTTCTCTAAGCGCTTCGCTGCCGTTATGTATGTCCATCTGATAACTCCTCCTATCTCCAAAGGAATAACCGCTCTCTGCAGCCTCTCTGAAGGGTGAGTAAAAAGAAGAGGCGTATTTTGCTGCATAGCTCATGATTGCTATGTCTGTAAACCCTTCAGCGTCCAGAGCACTTCGTATAGCCTGAACCATCCCATCCATCATGCCTGAAGGGGCAACTATGTCTGCACCAGCCTCCGCATGACTTACAGCGATTTTGCCCAGAACTGGCAGGGTTTCATCGTTCAGAATCTGCTGATCCTTCACTATCCCGCAGTGGCCGTGGGTGGTGTATTCGCACATGCACACATCTGTAATTACAACAGCATCGCTGTGCTGCTTCTTTATCTCTCTCACAGCCCTCTGAACAACTCCATCCTTATCGTAAGCTGATGAGGCAACTTCATCTTTATGGGAAGGTATGCCGAAGAGGATGAAGGCTTTCAGGCCAAGTTCCATGGCCTTCCCCACCTCATTGGCAACAGCAGCAATGGGGAGTCTGGAATAGCCGGGCATTGAAGCAATTTCCATTGGCTTCGAAATGTTTTCATCCACAAAAATTGGCATTATCAGATCTTCAACCTCAAGTTTTGCTTCTCTGAACAGGGGCCTTAAGCTGTCTTTCCGCAGCCTCCTCATTCTCAAAATCGGAAATTTCAAAATCTTCACCTCCAAAAAGGTAATGAACTGCTTCGATAACCTCTGACCTGCCGTTTCTTGCAGCGTCTCTCAGCCTCACGGTTGGGGACCTGAGAAACTTCTTGATGAGGGAGTTGGCAAAGCTCTCAAGCAGTGGTAGTGATGATTCGTCCACGTCATATTTCGCTTTTAATTTGTTGTAAAGTTCAATTACCTCCTCTTTCTTCACAACTTCAGCCCGGGCATAGAGAAGATGAATTGCTGAATCAGCCTTAATATCCTTTAATTTCATTTTGAGGTGTTCCAACTCCTCGGCAATTATCTTTTCAGCCTTTTTCGCCTCTTTCAACCTTTTTCTCAGGTTTTCCTGACTTATGGCCTTGAGATCATCAATGGTGTATAGCGTAACTCCTTCAACTTGGGCGACACTCTCCTCAACATCTCTGGGTAGAGCTATGTCGATTATGAGGAGAGGCCCGTTCTTCACTTTCATAACCCTCTCAACAACATCTCTGGTGATTATATAGTGGGGAGCAGAGGTGGCGGATATGACCACATCGCATGAGACCATGTAGCGTTCTAAGTTGTCGTATCTAACGGCTCTCCCTCCAACCTCTTCAGCCAGTTTGACGGCTCTGTGGAAGGTTCTATTTGCTACAAAGACTGCTTTCGTCTCTTTGTGAGCTATAGCCCTGGCAACCAGACTTCCCATCTCTCCAGCTCCGATGATGAGGACCTCTTTTTCGTGAAGAGAGCCAAGAGTTTTCTCTGCCAGCTCCACCGCAGCAGAACCTATGGACACCGACCCCTTATTGATTTTTGTCTGATTTCTTACCTTCTTACCCACCTGTATTGCTTTCACAAAAACAACGTCAAGAATTTCCCCGATACCACCATACTCCTTGCTCAGATTGTAGAAGTACTTTACCTGCCCGAGGATCTGGTCTTCTCCAACCATCATGGATTCAAGGCCAGATGCAACCCTCAAAATGTGCTCTAGGCACTTTTCATCCTTATGTATTTCAATGATCCTCTCAGATACCCCCATACGCATGGCAAAATTACGCAGGGTTTTTTCAGTCTCCGTCCCCACTACATAAACCTCAACCCGATTGCATGTCATGAGGACGGCGCATTCCTTTATGTTAGGTATTGAAAGAATTCTCTCGATCAGACTCCTGTAATCTCCATGCCATGCTCTCTGGATCTCGTTTATGGAAGCTTTTTTGTGAGAAATGACTAGGTTAGCAATCTCCATTTTTCCACCTTTTCAGCGTGAATTTCTTTTCATCAATCTGAATACTCCTGTTTTTATCTTTTGCCCCTTCCTTCTCCTTATTATGACATTTGGATTTCCGAAAATGTCGTCTATTTTCCACTCCACAACGTCCTCATGCCTTGAAAGCTCTTTAACACCTTCAAATGGGTTGAGAAAGTCGAAATACTCATAATCGTCCTCTTCCCGTGTTCTTCTGATAACTAACGCTCCAAGGTCAAGGATGACTGCCAAAAGGGATACGACAAATATGGCATCAAGGACTCCGCCACCACCCATTGTAAAGCGGAGGGATGAAGAAAAATCCATAAATGCTGGTAGATTTGCAATATCCGCTCCTATTATGACACCCATGCTCCCTGTAGAATAGGCTATTGGCCCCATTTCCTTACTACTTTGTGAAACGTAAAGAGAATACAGAGATGTTACAATGACAATAACTAAGACATTGTTAACAAGGACACCGAAGTGGCTTGGAGAGGAGCTGGAATAGACTACGAATGATACAATGAAAATCCCCACCAATGTCTTTGTTATAGGTGCCCGCCTCGAAGAAAGAAATCGAATCGTGAGGGAAAGCGGGATAAGGAACCCGGCAACATCAATGTAGACATCGAGATTGTATATTTCACCGATGTGGAGCGGCTTAAGAAAGTAATCTACCAGAAACGGTAGGATAAGGATCGAAAAGGTTTCTGCTGGTGTAAAACCAATTTCTTGGAAGAGGCGGAAAAAGTAAGGAAACAGCAAAGCTATGACTAAAGTAAGGAGGGAAACCAAGAATAAAAACCCGTGTTCCATAAATGCATGAGATAGAAATTGTTTTTTAAATTTTGGAAGAAAAAGTTGGTATTCTAATTTTAGCTCTTAACTCCAACTATGCTCTTAGGCGACCTTGCAATTCTTCTCCTTTTCTTACCATCGGACGTATATTTCTGATTTGGCCCGGGCTTCTTATAATTCTGATACTTTGGAGGTACAAGCCTGGTCTGACCCTTTCTTCCCTTTATCTTAACCCACTGGGTTGTCCCTGTCTTACCCATGTTATTCCCCCAATGTTGAAGAATTTAAAAATATTTTCCTCAGCTCACCTGATCAGGGGCAAGCTTCTTTAGGATTTTCTGATCAGTTATAACTCCTACAGGTTTCCCTCTGTCTGCCACAACCAGCAATCTGACGTCCTCATCTTTCATAAGCCGAAGAGCTTCTCTCAGCGTTGTATCCTTGTCAACAATAACTATCTTAGGCCTCATGACTTCCCTTACACTCGCATCCAGCTTACCCTCTGCCAGAGCCTTTGCAACGTGATCGAGGGTAAAGATTCCAACAAGCTTCCCATTCTCCTTGACAGGCATGCAGTAGATTCCTCGCTCAGCTAGCTTCTTTGCAGCTTCCTTCACCTTCTCTTCAGCCTCAACGGATATCACAGGAGAGGACATGTGCTCTCCTACCCTGTCCTTTGGCAACGCTACAATCTTGTCAATCTCCAGAACTATTGAGTTCTCTGTGTCATCCCTACCAACGACTCTCCCATAAACCATCAGCTCATTGACGGGGGTTGGGCCCACAATGACCTTATCCCCAGGATTGATGCGCTTGATGTCGCCAACGATTCTAACCCTTGCCTGACACACCTCAGGATGGCTGAGAGATGGCATGTCAATTTCTTCTGCAGAGAGATCTTCCACAGGCTCGTCATTGATCATAATGGGTACTCTCACAGCCTCTTCGGGTTTTGTTATTGAGAGTAATTCGTAGGCTTTGGATGTTGGTCTATATCCACCCTTTGGCCCTGGAACACCTTCAACTAACCCCAAAGCTCGTAGTGCCTGCATTTGATTTCTTACCGTACCCGGGTTTCTGTTTATCAGCTCTGCAATCTCTTCACCTTTAATAGATGATCCTCCCTTTTTCTTGTATAGAGTAATCAGCGCGTAGAGTATATCCTTCTGAATTTGAGTCAAGTCTAGCTCCATATTCCTTCCCTCCAACAATTTAGTAAGGATTAAAGATATGAGTATAAATAATTTTCCTCCTTCAACTTCCTTCTTTTTTCCAGAGCTTGTGTTTGCCAAGCTGACGCAGCGATCAAGAGAACGAATGAATTTAATGAAAAATCTTATAAATTTAATGATGTTTTAAAATAATTAATTGTTATGGATTAAGCTTTTAACCCTGCTGGACTCTTTCCCTTGATGGAATTCAATCCCAGAAAGCTGCCCACCGTGCTGTACGCAGATGAACTTATTGACAAAGCTTTCAGAAGAGCATCAAAGGTATCAGGCAGAAATCAGAAAGAGAAGGCAATAAACAAGCTATCAACCATAAGCAATGTCCTGTCTAACTATTTCCAAAGAATAATCTCATCTCATCCCTCCTACGATAACCTCCCGGACTTCTACAGAGAGATGGTGGATGTGGTTGTGGGCATTAGAAGGCTCAAGAAGTCTCTTGCAGCATTAAAATGGGCAGATGAGATGACTCAGAAGCTGATAAGCAGATACATGAGAAAACTGAAGGGGACAAGAAATCCAGATCAGGTTCTGAAGGAAGCTTACGGCAGGATTGCTTCAGTTATTGAGCAAATTGACGATGAGCTGAGATTTCTCAACAAAGCAAAGCAGAAGATGAGGGAGATACCAACCCTCAGAGATATGCCCACAGTTGTTGTTGCCGGCTACCCCAACGTTGGAAAATCCAGCTTTGTGGCTACTGTCAGCAGCGTCAAGCCGGAGGTGGCAAGTTACCCTTTCACAACCAAGGCGATATATGTGGGCTACGCTGAAATGGGAGGGAGAAAAGTTCAGTTCATAGATACGCCCGGACTTCTGGACAGGCCACTATCAAAGAGAAATGCCATAGAAAGGCGGGCAATCCTCTGCCTGAGATACGCCGCCAACTGCATACTTTTCATAGCCGATCCAACTGAAACGTGCGGTTATCCTTTCAAAAAACAGAAGAGACTGCTGGGCGAGATAAAGAGAACCTTCGACATTCCGGTTATCGTTGCCTACAGCAAGGCTGACCTACACAACCTGAGAGATAATCCGGCCTTCTCTGCTGTCACGGGTGAGGGGATAGATGAAGTTTTATCGTTAATAGAGAAAGTTTTAGAAGATGTTCTGGATAAGGAGGCCCAAGAAGTAGCCAATGACAGCACCGCCGTTCAGGAAGGGTAAACCCGGATGAGCCCCTTCTCTCTTCTCCATATATTTCATCAGGACGTAAAGCCCTGCAAGTGCTCCAGCCAGTGCGGTGATGGATGGGATGCTGAGCAGAAACACTTTTTCACCGAAGGCAGTTGCTGAAACAACCAGTATGTTTGGCATTACCACATCGCCAACCCCCATGAAGGTTGCTTTCCCCTTTTCCAGCTTATCAAGCTCCAGACCCTTCAACCTTTTCTCCTTCGGAATTATGAAAAGCATTGGGAGCTTCAGCTTCACAACGCTGTCTGCCAGATCCACCATGTGGCCCGTTTTGTAGACTGCTATGAAGTCGTAAGCAGCCAGCATCAGGAGCAATACGATGACTGGAAGGGGCTGGAGGCTTATTCCGAATATTGCGGTTACACCTGCTGCCAGAATCATGGCAGAGATATCTATTGTAATCCAGCTGGGTTTGTGGACAAGCAGCAGTACCATTAGGATTGAGATTGGTAGGGAGAGAAGCCCTATGAAGGGGGAAAGTATGTAGTATCCTGACACAACCACCAAGAGAAGTATGATTGCATGGATAATCTTCTCCCAGACTCTTGAAAGGACGAGCATAACAGCTGTGAAGGCCAGTATGACTCCAAAATAAAGGAGAGAGTTTCCTACGCTTGAAGGATCTTCAAATGCCCTCATCCCTGCCATTTCGTATTCAGGAACTGCCAGAGTGGCGAGTATAGCATTTATAATGAATAAGGCAAAGATTGCCAGCATGCTGACACCTTAATAGTGGATGTAGATGGTATTACCCTTCATTAAAGCCAGCCTCAATGCCTTCCCATTCTCGCTGTCCTTTTTAACCCTGATAACGCCCTTCCTGCCTACAGAAGCTGTGAAAAGGTACTCGTTCTCGGCATAAACATTGACCTGCCTTCCCTGAAGCCCATCAGCATAGATGATGTAATGCTTGCCTGTCTCATCTACGCTTGCTTCTCTTCTCTCCCCAAGTATTTCTTCCCTGAGGGGCTGGACCTCGATTCTGATGCCAAGCTCCTCCTCGATTTTGTGTATTCTTCTACCCTTCCTTCCGAGAAGATGAGGTATCTCATCCTCTGGAACCCTCACAACAACTTTCCGCTCACCTAGCGCCTCTATTTCGTATAATGAGAGGTAATCCTTTATCTTATTCTCTACAGCATTAGCTACTATTGTGTAATCAGCTTCCTCACCTTCAACGGGCATTACCACAACCTGCTCCCCGTAGGTGTAGATCTCGTACTCCACTCTCTTGGTCTCGAAATCAACAACCTCTATGACCGGCCTTGCAAGGTCAGCTTCAAACATGCCGTGGGGGACTTTAACGGTAAAGCGAAGCTCGTAGACCTTCGTAATCTTTCCGGCATCTATGAATATGACAGTGTCAACAACCTGAGGTATTACGCCCAGCTCAACCCTGCCGATCATTCGCTGAATTGCATCTATTGCTCGAGTTGCATGGGTTACACCTATCATTCCAACTCCCGCTAAACGCATATCTGCAAAAACCTGAAAGTCTGATGTCTTCCTTACCTCATCGTAAATTGTATAATCGGGCCTTACAAGAAGTAGCACGTCTGCTGTGAGGCTCATATCACCTTCAAGTGGAGCGTACTGGGTTATCTCATCCCTGACCATCAAATCTCGGGGGCTCTCCATTGTCTTGACCATGTATCCATTCTCCATCAGGAAGTTTGCAACGCTTGCAGCGAACGTGGACTTGCCGGCTCCAGGTGGGCCGGAGATAAGGATACCTCTCTGCCTCTCCACGATCCTCCTCTTGAGCTCCTCACTTATGCCGTATTCCTCTATGCTCACTTTTGCAATTGGTCTCACAGCGGTTATTTCCATGCGGTCTGCAAAGGGCCTTTCGGCAATGGCTATTCTCAGATCTCTGAGCTGAACAACAGTAACGCCATGCCTCTCTATCTCTATGCTGCTCTCCTCATCCTGCCTGGCAACCTCAAGGATTTCATGGGCGATTTTTCTGAGGTCTGAGAGCTCCATTACCTCATCGCTGAGCTTCACAAGCTTCAGAGCACCTATCCTTCCCCGCTTTGCATAAGGCTCAACCCCCTCTCTCAGATGGACACTAGCTGTATCAGATGTGAAAAAGCTGTAAATGGTGGTTTCATCTGGCTTTTTACGGTCTCTGGTCACATAATAAGCATCAATGCCCTTGGCAATTGCAACAAGGTACTGAACCCTGTCGCTGGTGAGAAGGACTGCTTTCTCCTCCTCTGCCACCTTTCTAATCAGATTATCTATCTCTCCACCTTTGGCAAGCCTTATCTCCTCAAGACCTGGTCTCTCGCCGAGAAACAACACATCGAATCCCAGTTTCTGGGAGAGTTCCTTTATCCTCCTTATCTCTTCCAGACCCTGGAATCCGCTCATCTTGCCAAAATTAGCCTGGGCTTCCAGTTCTGCAAGTGCCGCCTCAGGTATAATAATAGTACCGCTAATCTCACCGCTTTCAATCATCATGGATACTCTTCCGTCTATAAGGACGCTAGTATCAACCACGTATTTCATTCAAATCCCTCCACAGATTTTTTTCTGCTTTCTTGCCCTTTATTCTGCTCTTCTGCCACTTCATCATCTAACCTCATCATCCAATTTCTGAAAGAAGCATGAATAACTGCCAGTGTGACAGGCAACTCCCTTTTGCCTGACGATGTAGAGCAAAGCATCACCATCGCAATCTATCCTTACCTCAACCACATCCTGAAAATTTCCAGAGGTCTCACCCTTCACCCATATCTTCTTTCTACTTCTACTCCAGTAATGGGCTTTCCTAGTTTTCAGTGTTAGCTTCAGAGCGTCCTCATTGGCATAAGCCAGCATGAGCACCTCCTTTGTTTCCACATCTTGGACTATGACGGGCACAAGACCTTTTTCATTGAACTTCACATTCTTAAACACCACGTTCATCTGATTTCAATTAGAGAAGGAAGTTTTATAAATACTTGCATGGATTAAAAACAGGGGAGAGTGATGAAAACGTTCAATACCGGCATAATGTCCCTCGATTCTCAACTGAATGGTGGATTCCGAGCTGGGAGCGTCGTTCTCGTTCTTGAAGACCCTGGAGCCGGAGGAGAGGTTTTTACTTATCATTTTGCCCTCGAAGGCGTAAAAAAGGAGGAGAGAGTTCTTTACGTTTGTACTGAAGACACGTCAGAGGAGATCGTTAACGGAATGATGAATCTTCTCGGCGTGCCTGAGGAGATTGCTAGGAAAATAGACTTCGTGGATGTGATCGGTCAGAGGCTCAGGATTGGCGGTGATGAAAGCGATCCCAGGAGTTTCATCAGGAGCATGCGATATGACCCCCTCAACGGCCTCAAGAGCCTTATTGAGAAAGAAAAATACGATAGAGTTATCATAAACAGCCTCTCCTACTTTGTGATGAATTACGAGGAAAGAGATGTTATAGGACTGGTTGAGACCTTCTCATTGCAATCAAAGAGAAATGAATCCATTTTCTTTGTCCTTCTTACCAAAGGCATGTTTAATCCCCAGTTTGAGACGACAATAAAGCACTTCGCCGACGGAGTGATCGAGCTTACGCTGAAAGAGGTTGAGAATGAAGTTCAGAGAAGGTTTAAGATAATCAAACTGAAGAATGCATTCGTTCCAAAGGCAGTTCTCCGCTACGACATCGCCCAGAAAGGAATAAGGATGGAATCGGTGATGAGGGTGCTGTGAAGGTGTTATGGAAGGTTCTATGAAGATTGTCCAGGGAGAAATAGAGGTAGAAAATGTCCAAGAGTTCCTGAGGGAGTTGAATGAGAAGGGATGCCAGGTAACTTTCATCAATGCAGATTATGTGGCGGACTTATCACACGTTGAATTCGCTGCGAAAAAAGCCATCAAAGCCTGGAATGAGGGCAAAAGAATATCCAGAAGCCTAACTATGGAGATTCTGCTTTACACAGCAGCAACCCGTCAGATCTGGAAAGCCCTTGAACTCGGGCTGAAAGAAGGAAAGAATAGGGTTGTGGCCGTCGTTCTGAACGATTGCAACCTCTTAAAATTTGGATTTCATGAAGAAGGAGTGCTAAAGCTGGATAGCTCGAAAATAAAGAGGATTATGGAATTTTTTGAGATAAGTGATGAAGAGCTGAAAATTGCTGAGGTTGAGAAGCTTCCACTGCTGGTCAGGGAGAGAATTCTCCTCTTCTGTCTTTCTGAATTTTAAGGCAGATTTGAGGCTTTAGGGCACGTTAAAGTCAGCTGTCATTTTATCTGCCCTTTCAGCACTCCTCCTAAGTTTATCCATGTTTATCTCCTTCTCTCAACTCTCCACAATCTCTGTTTCCCACGATTATAAATTTGAATGAAAAAATATTAGTCATTTATTTCAAAATTTTAGGTACATTCTCGCTATATGGTGGGAAAACAACACCTCTCTCGGTTATCAGTGCCGTGACGTATTCAAGGGGTGTAAAGTCAAATGCTGGATTGAATACTTTGGTATTCTCGGGAGCTATCAGGCTCTGTCTGCACTTCACATGGCAGTATAAGAGCTCTTCTCTGCTTCTTTCTTCTATTGTGACGTCTTTCCCGCTCTTCTCCCAGTCGAAGGTGGTAACTGGAGCGGCGATGAAGAAGGGCAGGCCGTGTTCTTTGGCAAGAACCGCAAGCGTATAAGTGCCAATTTTGTTGAAGACCCCATCTCTGACGATTCTATCAGCTCCAGCAATCACCTTGTCAACCATCCCCTTTTGCATCACTATTCCCGCCATACTGTCCGCTATGAGGGTAACATCGATACCATCATTCATGAGCTCCCAGACGGTGAGGCGTGAGCCCTGATTCAGAGGGCGAGTTTCACATGCAAAAACTCTGATATTCTTACCTTCCTGAACAGCGCTCCTTATAACTCCAAGAGCTGTCCCCCATTCAACTGTCGCAAGGCTTCCGGTGTTGCAGATTGTAAGGATGCTATCACCATCTTCCAGCAACTTCGCTCCAAAGCTTCCTATGAGCTTGTTTCTCTGAATGTCTTCTTCAGCGATTGCTTCAGCTTCCTTAAGCGTTAATTCTCTCAGCTCTTTGACGCTTCCAGCCTTTATGGCCACATTAAGAACCCTATTAATCCCCCTGAAGAGGTTTACAGCCGTTGGACGTGTGGAGGCAAGCAGCTCTGCTCTTCGCTTAATATGTTCCATTGCCTCCTCAACACTTCCGAAGTTCTTTTCGTGGGCTGCCAGAGTAATTCCATAGGCGCCAGCAGCCTCAAGGGCTGGAGCCCCCCTTATAGCAAGCCTCTTAATGGCATCTGTCAGTTCCTCAACGTTTCTACAATGGAGAATTGTTAACTCATCTGGCAGCTTTGTCTGATCTATGAGCTTAACTCCATCCTCCCAGAATATGGTTCGCATGCTCTGCATTGTCTGTGAAGTTTTTTAAGTTTCATCCTCGTGGCCATCTCTAATCACCTCGATCAATCCCCACATCTATGCCACCACCAGTCATCCATATAGGTCTGCAGAAGAAGGATGATGAACCAGAAAGGGATGAAAAAGACCGCATATCTGAGATCAGGTTGAGGATGGAGCAGCAGAATCAGGAGCAGAAGAGCTGGAATTGGTCTCATGAAAGAGGAGAGTTTGGAGGGGGCATTAAGATTCAGACAGTGAACGAAGCGAGAGGTAGAATAAGTGAATACGATGAAATACAAGGTTGCAGTCTGAAAATTAGTTCTAAAAGCGAAAATGAATGATAGAAGACTGATGACTGCTACAAAAAGCAGATGAAGTTTGATATTCGCTTCAAGCCGTGTTGCATAGAATGTAAAGTATGCGGTACCTACTATTAAAAGCGGCGTTTCAAATATGCCGTAAAACCAAAGAATAAAGATGGCGAACAGCAGGATACTAGAAGCAATATATCTGAATTTTACCATGACGTATGATTCTGATTTAATTCAATTAACATTTTTTGCGATGGTGAAATCATACATTTTTCTGAAACTTTGGGGTAAGAGAGGGGCTAGGTGGGCGAGATAAATGAATGTGGTGATAAATAAAAAAGGATGGTAAATATCAATACAGCTGAGCAGAATAATTTTTGAAATAATCCCCCGAATAACCGGATATATGCATCAAAATACAACTCTAACCTTAATAAGCACCTTAACATCCAGATAAAAGAGTCTTGTTTAAATCAAAAGGGTCCTAAAACTATTCTATCTCATCCCCAGCTATCTCAATAACAGTCATTCCTGTTTTGAGTTCTGAAGCCTCCTCTTCGCTCAAGCTCTCCCAGAAAGCGTCATCGCTCACAATCATGCTGTTTCCGAAGGGGTCTTCAATAACAACTGTCAGCTCCTCTTCGCCTTCCATAGCAAGTTTCAGCTTCTCCAGAATTCTGTCGCAGATGACGACCTTCTCCGCATCTTCTTGGTTCCATCTTCTAGCAGTCTTCACTATGTCTTCGAACCTCATCAGAATGCCCTCAACATTGGTTATAAAGCCCTGGCTTGCAGGACCAGGCTCCATGGCCAGACCAAGCTCCGGTATTTTCACTGTGCCCGAAGAGGAGCGAATCATCTTTGCAAAGAGGTTCTCTTGGTTAACTTTTATGATAAATCTCGTGGGTTCCTTTATTTCAGTAATAATTGCATCTGCATGCCTGAAACCGCACTGACAGACGATGGAGGTAAGTAGGATTTTACCAAAGTACGGGGCATCGTAGGTAGTGAAGGTGATTTTTATTTCCCTACCACACCCCGGGCAGGAGGCTATCTCTTGACCCCCCTGATCTTCTGTCTGTCAACTTTGACGCCATTGGGCGTGATTATTATGTAATCGTCACCCAATCCTACGATATCTCCATTAATCTCCTCCACAAAACCTGTTAGGTCTTTTATTATCCTGTCCAATGTGAGCTTGTCGTGTCTGATATAAGCAATATCGGCAATCACAATGTTCCCATCATAAATCTGCCTTTTGATTTCAGGAATCTCGTTTATTCCCGTAACCTCAGCTACTTTGATGTGCATTGCAGCTTCCGCTTCTATTTCAGCTTCGTATTCACTCAGATCCAATTCCTCATAATCTTCCACTGCCATCTTCTCTTCTTTTCCAAGGAGTTTTTCAAGAAATCCCATACTTCATCCCCCTCAAAACTGCAACCATCAAATATTTAACCTATTTGCTGAAGAAATTCCAGATGTCATCTTTCAGGTGATGAATTGTCTTAACAGCTTTTCCTTTCTCACCCATCATTTCCGGGCCATTTACTAACGCTACACCCACAGCTATTGGTGATGCTTTGCCTTCAACAGTGACATACACAAAATCTCCTTCTTTTGTGTCCTCATCAGCATAAACGATGCCGGGCTTCATGACGTCGGCACCATTCATAATGTATGGCAGTGCTCCGTTGTCAACAGTCACCCTCCCCTTTCCAGGCCTGAATTTCAGCAGTCCGAAGAGCGTCAGGTAGTGCTTCCCACCATACTCCAGAAGAAGAGGCTCGTTCTCCACCAGTATCACTTTCAGCGTTTTAAATTCAACCTCATCCATATCTCCCTTGATTTCGAAACCGTATTCCTGCATTTCCTCTGCAATTCTTTTCGCCTCTTTCTTTCTGAGCCTCCGCCTCTTCATTGGCATCCTCCGATATTTTTAAATATTCAGCACCTCACCCATCATAAAAGTCTTTTTGATGGAGGAAGGAATCATGGCAAACAGACCGCTGGATGTGCTGAATAAAGCTTTGAGAACTCCCGTAATTGTAAGGCTCAAAGGGGGAAGAGAGTTCAGGGGAGTTCTGGACGGTTACGATATTCACATGAACCTTGTCCTTGAAAATGCCGAAGAGATTCAGGAAGGGGATGTTGTAAGAAAACTCGGCAGTGTCGTTATAAGAGGAGATACAATCGTTTTCGTATCTCCTTCACAGGTGTGAGGTGGTGCAATGTCCGAAGGAACGGCTTCAATGGGAAAGAGAGGCAGGAAAATCGTTCATATTAAGTGCAGGAGATGTGGTAGGGTTTCTTTCCACAGAAGAAAGGGTTACTGCGCTGCCTGTGGTTTTGGAAGGAGCAAGAGGCTGAGAAGCTACAATTGGGTAAGAAAGAAAAAGGATTCTTACTGAAATGTGCGGGGTAGTTGGAGTCTATTCTTCAAACCCATCCCTTTCTTCCCGGATAGCATATTACTCTCTTTTCTCCCTCCAGCACCGTGGCCAAGAATCTGCAGGCATGGTTGTCAGCTCTAAAGATCATGTTTACATCCACAAGGGCATGGGGCTTGTCAGTGAGGTTTTCGATGAAGAAATCCTTGACAGAATGAATGGCAGCGTAGCTGTTGGGCATGTGCGATACTCAACAACTGGAGAGAGCAGACTTGAGAATGCCCAGCCCTTACACGTCAAAACCGCAAGGGGACATGTTTCCATAGCCCACAATGGAAATCTGGTCAACTACTGGGAGCTGAGAAAAGGGCTGGAAAAAGAGGGTAGGGTTTTTCTGACCGATTCAGATACAGAGGTCATCGCACAGCTCCTTTCAAATCTCATGCTTGATGGAGACTACTTTGAAGCTCTGAAAAAGCTCAATGACATCCTGGTTGGAAGCTATACTCTAGCTCTGAGCATCGACGACGTGCTTATAGGATATCGTGACCCTCTAGGATTCAAACCCCTGTGTGTCGGAGAGAGCGATGAAGGAGTTGTTATAGCCAGCGAGTCATGTGCGCTGGATGCGGTTGGAGCGAGATTTGTGAGAGACATTGAGCCTGGAGAAGCGGTGATAGTGAAGGATGGCGAAGTTGAATTTGTGAGGATTGCTGAGAGTCCAAAAAGGTCATTCTGCGTCTTTGAATATATCTACTTCGCAAGGCCAGATTCAATCATTGATGGGCGAAGTGTTTATGATGTCAGATACAACATAGGCAGAATTCTGTATAGAGAGGCGCCGGTGGAGGCTGACATAATCTCCCCGGTTCCTGACAGCGGTACCACTTCTTCTCTGGGCTTCGCATACGAATCAGGGATCAGGTATCTTGAAGCCCTCATCAAGAACCGTTACGTTGGCAGAACCTTCATCATGCCCGAGCAGAGGCTTCGTGAGTTCAGTGTGCACCTCAAAATGAACGCGATAAAGGAGAACGTGAAGAGTAAAAGGGTGGTTCTCATCGATGACAGTATTGTTCGCGGCACTACAAGCCGGAAGATCGTTGACATGGTAAGAAATGCCGGAGCAAGGGAAGTACACTTCAGGGTTGGCAGCCCACCAATCGTTTCTCCCTGCTATTTCGGAATAGATATGTCCACCAGAGAAGAGCTTATAGCTTCCCGAAAAAGCGTTGAGGAGATACGGAGGGAGATTAACGCAGATAGCTTGGCATACCTTAGCATAGACGGTCTGCTGGAGGCTGTTGGATTTAAGAGAGAAGACCTCTGCCTTGCATGCCTTACAGGCGTTTACCCCGTCCCCATTCCCGGGGAAAGGTGTTGTTGATTATTTAATCAACCATGGTGAGGAGTTCCATGAGGTGGTTAAATGGTCCCTGAAAAACCCGACAGAAACCAGGCAATCGAACTCCTGAAAAAATATGTAAGTGAGAACCTCTTCAAGCACTGCATTGCGACGGCAGCAATCATGAGGGAAGTTGCGAAAGAGCTTAGAGAGGACGATGAGCTCTGGGAGGTCATCGGCATTCTACACGATATAGATTATGACGTGGTTGGAGAGGACATGGAGAAGCACGGCATAGAGGGGCAGCGAATTCTGCTGGAGAATGGTGTTAGCCAAGAGATTGCAGAGATCATTGGCAGACACAACCACATGCTGTTTGGAGAATACGACAAGCCAGTCGAGATTACTCTTCAGGCTGCAGACAGCATTTCAGGGTTGATAGTTGCCTGTGCTCTTGTTAAAGGCGGTAAGGTAACAGATGTGAGCGTTAAAACTGTCAAAAAGAAATTTAAGGAAAAGAGCTTTGCTGCTGGTTGTGACAGAGACAGAATAAGGCTGATTGAGAAAATTATGCCCCTGGAGAAGTTCTTTGAGGTGGCAATCAGAGGTGTGGTGAGTGTCAGAGAAGAGCTCGGACTATCGTAGCATTGCCGTCATGGGAGCAGGAAATTTGGGCTCAGCCATAGCTGTGGCTTTGAGTAAGGATTATGACGTCATTGCCGTCAGAAGAGACGTATCAAAGATTTCCTGGCTGGAGGAGCACGGAGTTGCTGTGACCAGCGATAATGTTGAGGCAACAAATAGAGCAGATGCAATAATTATCTGCGTTAAGCCCAAAGACACCATTCCTGTTCTCTCAGAAATAAAGGATGTGTTGAGAGGTAAACCAGTAATAAGCTTCGCTGCCGCCGTGAAGCTGGAAGAGATTGCCAGGTACTGCCACAGACCCGTGAGAGCAATGACAAACATAGCCTCCCAGTTTGGAGATTCAATGGTTGTTTACTACTCGCTATTTGAGGATGACGGAATCCATGCACTCCTTTCGGCTCTGGGAAGAGTGCGGAAGGTTGACAGAGAGGAAATAGTGGATGTATCTACCGTTTTTCTCGGCAGCGCCCCCGCCTTCGTTTCACTGCTAATCCAAGCTTTCGAGTATGCTGGCCTAAAATGCGGGCTGAATGCTGAACTTTCCAAAGAGATGGCAGCCTCAGCCTTCGCATCAACTTCAAAACTCATGGAATCTATGAGTCCCGATGAGATCATCGAGAAAATAGCAACCCCTGCCGGAACGACCATTGAGGGGCTGGTGAAGATGAAAGAACTTAAAGTTGAGTACTCAATAATCGAATCCTTAATGGCGGCAGTTGAAAAATTAAAGAAAATGTAGTTTTCGGAAATCAAAGCTCTACAGCTCTGCTCCGCATACCAGACAGAACTTCGAGTTGTCTGGCAGGAAGTCTGCCCCGCACTTCTGGCACTTCTTCATCAGCGGGCCATACGGATATCGTGGATCCATTCCCTGTCCAATCCTGTTCCTTATCTCCCTCATTCTGGACTTCCTCTTCTCTTTGAAGGACCACAGCCCCTCACTTGGCTCAACACTTCCAATGTTCAGGGAGAACCAGGCCTTGCCGTGCTCCCAGGTGAGGCGCCACACCAAATCTCTCCACCAGTTAAGATGCACTTTGAAGTACCAGAGGCTTGAGGCTGAGAGTTCAAGCATCCTGTCCAGAACTTCCTTAACCCTCTCATCTAGCTTTTCCAGCGGCACCACATCATTTACTATGCCCCACTCCAGTGCAGTTCTCGCATCGATTTCGCTGCTGAGCATAACGATTTCTGCTGCTCTCTTCAGTCCGATATGGAGGGGTAGCCACTGTGACAGCCCACCTATTGACGTCATCCCGACGCGAGGTCCAGGAGATATGAATCTGGCATTCTCACTAGCTATTGCCAGGTCGCATGCAGTCACGAACTCAAAACCTCCACCGGCCGTAATACCGTTCACTCTGGCAATAACAGGCTTTCCGCAGTGCATTATCATGTCAAAGACTCTTCCATAAATTTCTCCCCACTTCCAGAAGTCTGAGGACTTTCTTGTGTACTCTTCAGCATACTCGTGGACGTTTCCACCTGTGCAGAAAGCCTTGTCACCAACACCAGAGAGGACGATGAACTGGATGTTATCATCCCACATGGCATCCTCAATGGCAGCCACCATCTCTTTAAGGGTCGTAAGGGTGTAAGAATTGTATTCATGGGGCCTGTTTATGGCAATCAGCGCCGTGTGGTCGTACCACTCCTTGTCGTAAACTATCTCTTTAAACTCTGCCATGAAAAAAACTGAACATTCTTAAATTTAAAGTTTACGAAAGATGGAGATTCTCCCATGTAATTTGACAAAATCAAATAAAAGATAGGCTAAGCTGGACAGGTGGAAAACAGCTTTATTTGGGATTTCCTTCTGGAATATTTAATATTTTCTCCCTTGCAATAATCGCTGCTCCAAAAGCTCCTATTATCTGAGGCTCATCAGGAACCTTTATCTCTGCACCTATCTCTTCCTTCAGAGCCCTGACAACTCCCATGTTCTTTGCAACCCCACCGGTCATCACAACTTCCTCAACAACGCCCACCTGCCTCACCAATCCTGCAACCCTCCTTGCGATGGCTTTATGCAGCCCTGCAACGATATCTACTGTCTCATGGCCAGAAGCTAGGAGCGATATCACCTCGCTTTCTGCAAAGACTGTGCAGACACTGGTTATATTCACAGGATTCTTGGATTTCATTGCCACCTTTCCCATTTCCTCAAGCTCTATGCCAAGGGCGGAGGACATGACTTCAAGAAACCTACCTGTACCTGCGGCGCACTTGTCGTTCATGGCAAAGCGGATAACCTTACCCTTATCATCTAGACTCATCACCTTGGAGTCCTGTCCGCCAATGTCGATGACAGTGTGGCAGGATGGAAAAAGAGCCTTTGCTCCTCTGGCATGACAGGTTATCTCAGTCACCTTCTCATCTGCAATGCCTGAAAGGGCAAGATTTCTGCCGTAGCCTGTGGCCACGATATATCCAACGTCTTTCTTCTTCAATCCCGCATTATCCAGGCACTCTTGGAATGCATCCTCTCCTATTTCCCTTATCTTCGCTCCCGTCTTCTTTATCAGGTATGTGACTATTTCACCTTCCTCATCCACTATGCAGACCTTTGTGGCGAGAGAACCGATGTCTATTCCTGCAAAGAGCATTCAACCACCTTTGGAGAAAAATAGGAATATATGCATATATTTTTTCCCTCAAAAATTAGTGGATTATCAGCTCAAAGACTCCAAGAATGCCTCTATCTGGGTTTTGGCTCTCTCAAGGGGCATAGCACGAGCATCACACTGTGGAGCTTCGAGAATAAGGCTCTGAACTCCCAGTTCTTCCCGCAGTGTGTCTGCAAGAGGTCTGATAATCATTGAGGTTATCCTGCACCCGGTGTTTTCCAGCAGTAGGGCAGCATCAATATCAGCCTTCTTGGCAGCCCTCACAACGCTATCCAGCATGTCGTAGGTTGCATTTGTGAAGTGCATGGATCTGCGAACCATACTTTCGAAGGGCTTTGAAGAGTCAACTAGATGGACGGAAGCGTTGACGTAGAGATTTACCGGAAAAGTTGCTCCGAGCTTCTCACAGTACTCATATAAAGACAGAGAGTGCCAGGGCATTATGCCGAATGTCAGAAGCCTGTGCTTCTCATCCGAAACCCCTTCTCCCCTCTTAACCCTGTCCTTGATAAGCTGATAAGCGCGATGGCAGAATTCGTAGGCGTAATCGCTTCCCAGCACGAAGAAGGCAATGAAGACCAGATCTCCAATCTCTCGCTGGCTGCCCGGTGTTGGCTTTGCCATCATCATGTTCAGAATCTCTACCAGCAGTCTTGAAGTCTTCTCTGACTTTTTGAAGACTTCCTTGAACTTATCCTCATCCATTTCTCCGGCAACGCTTTCCATGAACTCAATGAGTCCGTGAAGCCTCTTGGTGGTGTACTCCACATAAAGTTCCTCCGCCCATTCCGCCTCTTTTGTAAGCTCATCAACGTTTTTCAGCGAGTCAGGAGTCCAGTAGGGGTAGTTTACTGTGTAGCGTGGAACGCCATAGTACTTAGCAAAGACTTCTGCCATCTCATGATGCCCTACACAAAGGGCTCGGCTATCAACTATGAAGTCTGGTTTTGGCATCAGGGGTTTAGTAGCCTTTTCCGGCTCAACAATGGAGCCAACTGTCGTTTTGAAATAATCACAGAGGAAATGGCTGTAACCTTTGGCGATTGAAGTATCTATGAGGTCCACTGAAGAACCGCGAGCTGCGCAATAGGCAGAATACTGCTCAGGGAATGCAGAGACAACGTCGAAAACGTATATGAGTTCGGAGGGATGGAATGAGAAGAACCAGCCCACTGGCCTCTTCTTGGATAGCAAATGCTCCTGCCTTGTAAGATGCCTCTTGAAGAGGTCTCTGTAAAGCTCCTTATAGCCGAGAGGGTTCCATACCTGCTCTGAAGCCTGAATGTCATTCACTTCAACCACCTCCATGAGCCTCGATGAATGCCTCAATCCTCGTCCTGTACTGCTCCACAGAGAGCGGAAAATCCAAGTCAAGGACGAGAACTGGAAGCTCTGACTCCATAACTATCCAGGGGCACTGATGGCCGCACACTTCACATCCCCTGTCTTTCAGAATTACTATTGCTTCAGCTCCGCTCTCATCAATGCGCTGCCAGATAAAGTTGAGCCTCTCTTCAACTGAGAGCTTGCCGGGATGGGCGGTCATTACACAGGCTGTACAGCCCATGTAGCGTTTAGCCAGCGATTCAATATCAGTTCCTTCAACAAAACCGCTGTAGTATCCTGCAGAAGTGCAGAGGTCATCTGACACTACAACCGCACCGCATTCTCCCAGAAGGTTCAGCAGACCTAGGTGGTAAAAATCCGTTCCTGAAAGATGAATGCGGAGCCTGTAATCCTTCATTCCATCCATCTCCTTCAGCTCATCAAGCCTGGCTGAAACCATGCTGTTGAAATCCTCCTTCAGCATGGCATTTGAAGCCAACATAAGGCTCATCCATTCAGATGCGGTGATTTTGGGAGCATCATCTCTTCTCAGCTCTTCAAGCTTTTCACACAACTCTCTGAATTCATTGTACACATCTATAGACTTCTCAAGTCTCTCATCAATGAAGTTGGTGGACAGAAAGGATGAAAGCTTCTCTGCAAATCTCCGCAACTCTTTGGTGAAGAACTCAAAGGATAGCTCGTCATTGACGTAAGGAAACTGAACCATGTATGAGAAGGAAGGTTTCACGTAGAATCTGTAAGCTGAAAACAGGTGCAGTTTTGTATCATCCGTTGTTGCACCTACAATTCCGTCCACAAAGTCAAAATCCCCACTCAACCCTCCTTCGAGCACCCCCCTGGCATAGCTGCACATCCAGCTTGGAGCCTTTGAATTGGCAAGCGGCGTGTTCTCGTATTCACCAATGAGCCTGACAGGAACGCCTCCAAGGGAGTGGATAATCTCCTCGGGGACATTATTGCAAATTGTCCCGATTATTTTTCTCCCATTTTTCCTGTACTCTCTAAGCCTCTCTTTTCTGCTAAAAATATTGTAGAATTCCCTGAATGGTTCTCTTAACATGTTCTCACTACTCACTTATCACTTCTTACTGCTGTGCCTTTTTCCTCTCTTCATCTCTCAAAATTCTTCGCAGAATCTTGCCAACAGGAGACTTCGGGAGTTCATTTCTGAACTCAACGATTCTCGGAACCTTGTAGCTGGCTAAGTGCTTCCTTGCGAACTCTATTATCTCCTCTGCTGTTGCTGTCTGGCCCTCCTTGAGAACAATGAATGCCTTAACCGTTTCACCCCTGTATGGATCGGGCACGCCTATGACGGCACATTCCTTAACCTTGGAATGCATGTAAAGGACCTCCTCCACCTCCGATGGGTAGATGTTGAAACCGCCAGCAATTATCATATCCTTCTTCCTGTCAACTATGTAGATGTACCCATCTTCATCCATGTAGCCCATATCTCCGGTGTAGAGCCATCCGCCCCGAATGCTTTCCTTCGTTCTCTCCGGATCGTTCCAGTACTCCCTGATTATCTTCTTGCTTCTCAGAACTATTTCTCCGACGTTCTCCTCTCCCGGTGGAAGCGTTTCGCCTGTTTCAGGATCGACTATCTTTATCTCAACTGATGGCACAGGTAAGCCAGCACTCCCAACCTTTATGATACCGTGAACGGGATTGCTGGTACCTATGATTGCCGCTTCAGTCAAACCCCACTGCTCGATGACCGTTGCGTCGGGCATGAGTTCCTTCACTTTCCTCAGCAACTCGATGGGGACAGGTGCTGACCCAACGCTGATAACCCTAACAGAGGACAGGTCTCTCCTTTTCACATCAGGATGATTGACTATTGCCACCAGATGTGTGGGCACGCAGTGAATCTGCGTGATACGGTGCTTTTCTATGGCCCTGATGAATTCACCCGCATCGAAATACGGAAACAGAACCACTGTTCCACCATTCATGAAGACGTTCATGTTGGATGTCCAGATTCCGTTACCGTGGAACATGGGCATCAGGCCGGAAAAGACGTCTTTGCCTCTTCTGGCATCCAGACAGATGGAGAAAATCTGTGCATCAATCATCAGGTTTCTATGAGTGTAAACCGCTCCTTTCGGCCTTCCGGTAGTGCCACCCGTGTATGTTAGAGATGCAACATCTTCTGGCTTTACATCAACATCAGGCTTCTTAGCGGGATGCTTCAGCAGTTCATCAAAGAACAGAACGTTCTCCTCCTCTTTGATCTCCTTTTCATGCAGGAATGGCATGAATCTCTTGGCAGTTGGAGATATGAAGTCTCGCATGCTAGTTACAATCACGTATTCCAGCGGAGTTTTATCAACAACGGCCTTAACTCTTTCATAAAGGACATCCAGCGTAATGATGGCTTTAGCCCCTGAATGGTTGAGCTGATATTCAAGTTCTCTCTCCGTATACATCACATTTGTGTGCACTGCAATCATTCCATTGCTCAGGGCTGCAAAGTAACCTATGTTGAACTGGGGACAGTTGGGCATGAAAAAGGAGATTCTGTCACCCTTTTCGAGGATGCTCCGCAATGCATTGGCAACTCTACAAACATTGTCGTAAAATTCCTTATAACTCAGAGCATTTCCGTAAAAAATTATGGCATCCTTATCTGAGAATTCTTCAGCAACTCTTGTCAACATCTGTGGTGGAGTTTCAGTGGGCTCCTCAATATCTTCAGGCCATCCGATATACGGGTACCACCTTCTCCATAATAATTCAGTCATGAATTATTGTTAAATTAAGTTGTAAATAACTTTTTCTGTCTTATTTTCTAAAATAGAGCAAGCTAATGAAATATCTCATGATATTATTAAAATTTATAAACCATCCTTATCTGCATCAATTATCCCACCATAAATTGTAAACAGTAGTTTAAAAATTTTGCGTAATATGTATTAGCAAATAGAGTCTAAGACAAAAATTTGTCAAGCATTGTTCAGGTAATGGAAGTGCTGGTAATGCTGCTCTAGTGCTCTAGTACTGCTCTAGTAATACTTTAGGTGATGATAATTAAAAGGTATAAAAGCAAGGTCACCAGAGAACTATGATGACTTAGATGTTCTCAAAGATGCCGTTTCTAGTATGTTCTTAACCTTATCCCATATTCCCTCAGGCGCAAGCACAGCTATGGCGATCAGGATGATGTAGAGGATGACTTCATCGTTTATTGGTAGCCATTCAGGGAGGGTCATCACCACTCCCTTCAACCACCAGTTCTTCAGCAGATAGATTATCAGACCTCCAAAGAGAGGGCCGTAGAGGGTTCCAAGGCCGCCTATGACTGCAGCAAGGATTATGAGTAACATAAGGGGGATGTCGTAGAGGTCAGGGCTGACGGTTATTCTGTAGTGGACTATGGCTGCACCACCAATCCCGGCAAAGAACGAGCTTATTACGAATGAGAGGACTTTGTAACGGACAACATCAATTCCTATGGCTTCAGCCAGCTCCTCATCGTCCCTCACTGCTTTGAATCTCAGTCCAATTTCACTGTTCAGAATGAAACGGATGATGATGAATGACACTATGAGAATCACCAAAGCATAGTAGTATCTTAGAGTTGTAGAGGCTGCTAGACTTCTTTCAAGCCCTATAGAGAAACCTTCTTCCCCTCCAAAAATACTGGAGAAAACGAAGACTGTCTGCATGAAGACCAAGGGGAGGATGGCTGTGACCAGCGCAAAATAGTAACCTTTTAGTCTGAGAGTGATAACTCCTATAATCAATCCAAAAATAGCTGCGACAATACCTCCAGCTAGTATGGAAACTACCGGTGGAGGTGATGGGAGTGATGCAAGAAAGTCTATTGTTCCGCTGAACCTTGAAGGCACCTGCAATAACGCTGCAGTGTAAGCACCAAGACCCACAAAGACTGTGTGGCCGAGATTTACCTGTCCCGTATAACCAACAATCACATCCCAGCTTATTACTAGTATCAGAAAGAGGAGAGCGAGTCCCAGCAGATACACGAAGGCCTCAGGCAAAACAAGGGGAGCTACCACGGCCATCAACAGTAGAATCAGTATGGAAGTTAATTTCTTCAAACCAATCTCTCTCATTTCGCTCACTTTCATTCTTCCACCCCGAAAAGTCCTGTTGGCTTAACAATCAGAATTCCAATTATAAAGAGCAGCGCCACAAACTCCGACCACCTTGCTCCAAAGAGGTTAATGGTTATCGTAAGAATATATCCTACTATGAACGCTGCAATAATGCTCCCCCTCACACTGCCCAGCCCGCCAAGTATGACAATTGCGAATGCAAAAATCAAAGATTTTACAGCAGCTATGGGCGTTGCTGCGAAGATCTGAGTGTAAAGGATTCCTCCGATTCCTGCCAGAACAGCGGATATAAACATGGTTACTCTGAAGAGTTTTTCAACATCCAAACCCACAAGCATGGCCCCTTCAAAGTTCTGGGACGCTGCAGAAATCATCTTGCCAAGCCTAGTTCTGTTGATGAAGAGTTCAAGCAGAACAATAACAATAATGGCGATTACAAAGGCTGCAATTCTCTTGAGGGTTATGGGTGTACCTCCTAACCTGAGAACCCCAGTAATCAGTGAGGGATAGGATATGCCATGCTCGCCAAATATCAGGAGAAGAACTTGTTCAACAAGAAGAGCCAGAGCAAGGGTGGCGATGATGACCATGACTTCATGCTCCCTGATTCTCGACAAAAGGAGTGCGTAAATAGCCACAGCGAAGAAGCCGACCAAGACGATGCTTAAGAGAGTTGCCAAGTAAGGATTGACTCCACTACTCACCATGACAATTCCCAGATAGGCTGCGAGAACAAAGAAGGTTCCATGGGCAAAATTCAATATTCTGGCCACACCGAAAATAAGCGTGAAGCCTGACGCCACAAGAGCCCAGATACCGCTCACAACAGCCCCATAAATAAGGATACGGATTGCCAGATCTATCATGGTTAATGATGAGTTGACAAAAAATAAAAAAATTTCGGAAGATGGTTTACAAATTCAACTACTCAAGCCAGGGTGGTAGCTTAAGCTCTCCGTTGGCAACCGTCGATGGGTAGATTATGTACTGTTTGCCGTCCTGCCACTGGGCAATCCAGTTTCTGACGTATTCGTCGCCCCAGACCAGAGCGTGGTTCTTGTGGAATGCAACGTTTCTTGTGAGCTTAGCAGGATTTCCGGGCTTATACTGCTCCAGATACTTCACAACTACATCTGGATTGAATGGATCTTTTTCTCCGGCCTTGTAGGCTGCCTCAACAGCCATCTTGTAGAGGTATACTGCATCGTAAGCTCCGTATGCCTGGTGTGATTCTGGATAGTGGCCGTATTTGGCCTTGTAGGCCTCAACGAATTTCTTGGCTATGTCTGTTGGCGGAGCGGTAACCAGAACACCTCCATCAGCCAAGAAGATCTCGTAATTTGCGGCTCCACCTGTCTTTTCATAGAAACCGGCATCTATTGCGGCGAGGTCATGTCCTGCAAGGAGGACTGGTATCTGGAGTTCGGCCCACTGCTTTGCAAGCACATCGCCTGTTCCAGCTATAGCAAGTATGGGCATGACGAGGTCAGCACCTTTATCCTGGGCATCAAGGAGGAGCTGCTCATACTCAGTGTATCCTCTTGGAACCTTGGCGTCGCCAACAATTTCAACATTTCTTTCTTCAAGCAGAGGCGTTAATCCCTTCATAACAGCATCCGTCCATATGTGCTCATCTCTGATGATGTATACTTTGTCAACCTTAACTCCCTTATCGCGGAGGAAGTCAATCATCTCAGCAAGGTCCCATGCGAAGGTTGAACCATTATTCTGGCTCACTCTGAACCAGTATTTGTATTTCTCGTAGTTTTCAGCTACTTTTGCTGGATGGCCGGGGCTTGACGCGTCCGCCAAGAATATCGTCTTGGTTTCAGCCATTGTTTCCATCATAGAGTTCATAACACCACTGCTGAAACCGCCAAGAATCATATCTGCCTTCTCAGCAGTTGCAAGCCTTCTGAACTCTGATGTGGCAGTATCAGGATTGAGTTTAGTATCGCCAACAACAACCCTAACCTTTAATCCCAAAATTCCTCCAGCAGCGTTTATTTCTTCAGCAGCCAGCATAGCAGCATTCTTTTCAGCAGTACCCTCGGGCAATGCCATTGGTCCAATGACTCCTATCACAACCTCCTTTTTACCTCCAAAAGCTGGAGTTGGTGTAGGGGTTGCTTCCGGTGTCGCTGTAGGCGTAGGGGCAGGAGTTGGTGTTTTCGGAGCTTCCTGCTGCGCGCATCCAAGAAGCAAAGCCGTTACCAATACCAGCAACAACACTTTTCGCATCATTAATAGTGACTTATGAAGGTAATACTTAAATATTTCTACCGCCCACACAATTTACGATGAAGGCTTTACTTGAGGTTGAAAATGTAAGCAAAAAGTTCGGTGAGTTAGTGGCACTGGAAAATATAAGCTTCCAAGTAACTGACAAAGAATGCATGGGTATAATAGGTCCTAATGGTGCCGGTAAAACCACATTATTTAATATAATCTCTGGAAACATGAAGCCCACTTTTGGTAACATCAAATTCATGAAAAAGGATATCACAGGGAAAAAGCCCAGTCAGCTCGTCAAAATGGGTCTTGTAAGAACATTTCAGCTCATAAAGGCATTCAAAAATATGACTGTGGAGGAGAACTTCCAGGCAGTGGGGGAAGACTACGAAGAGGTGATGAGGGACTTGGGGCTTTGGGAAAAGCGGGCAATGTTTGCCAAAAACTTATCCCAGGGAGAACTTAGAAAGCTGAATATTGGGCTTGCACTGGTTACAAATCCCAAGCTTCTACTTCTGGATGAGCCTTTTTCCGGTTTGAGTCCGTCAGAATGCGCTGAACTCCATTCGGTTATCGACCAACTCAGGGAAAGGGGTGTAACAATGGTGATAATAGAGCACAAGCTAAAGGAGCTCTTCAATCACGCAGAGCGGGTAATAGTCCTGAATTACGGACACATCCTTTGTGAAGGAACACCAGAGGAGATAGTTAGAGACATAAGAGTCATAGAGGCCTATTTGGGGGTCGGCTATGAAGTTGCTTGAAGTGGAAGGCCTGAAGGCCTACTACGGCAGAGCGAGGATACTGCACGGTGTCAGCCTTCATGTGGATGAAGGGGAAACCTTAGCAGTTCTTGGCCCCAATGGGGCTGGAAAGACGACGCTGCTAAACTCGATTTGTGGTCTGGTAACTACGGAGGGGGAAATAAAATTTAAAGGTCAACCCCTTGACGGTCTGAAAACCCATGAGAGAATAAGAAAGGGTATTGGAATCTGTCCAGAGGGCAGAAAACTTTTCCCAAACATGACGGTCGAAGATAATCTGAAGCTTGGAGCTCCAAGCGAAGATTGCGAAGACGAGCTCAGGCTTATTTATGACCTCTTCCCCAGAATTAAAGAGCTGAAAAACCAGATTGTTAAGAACATGAGCGGCGGAGAGCAGCAGATGGTGGCAATCGGCAGAGCTTTGATGGCAAGACCAAAACTCCTATTACTTGATGAACCCTCAATGGGTCTCGCTCCCATAGTGCTTGGAAAAATCAGGGAAGCTCTGATGAGAATAAAGAACGAAACTGATATCTCAATACTGCTGGTTGAGCAGAATGTACATCTTGCTCTAGAGCTTGCTGATAGGGTAAGTGTTTTGGTTAAAGGGGAGATTGTTAGAGAAGGAGAGGCGAAGAGCATGACAGATTTGGAGAAGCACTACTTCGAGATTTGATGAGTATTGAGGAGGTTTGAGGAGGTGTAACATGACGGTTGTTTTGAAAGTTAGAGATGTTATGAGCAGAAATGTGACGAAGGTGCCTGAAGATGCCACTGTTCTTGATGCGGCCAAAAAAATGGTTGAAAAGGGTGTGAAGTGTGCTATTGTTGTTGACAGTGATGACAAAGCTCTGGGAGTCGTCACCGAAGGCTCCATTACCAGAAAGGTGCTGGCTGCTGGTAAAGATGCATCTGCTGTGAGTGTAAAGGAGATCATGTCCTCACCTGTCCTCACAATCCCGGCAGATGCATCAATAAGAGAAGCCTCAGAACAGCTGCTGACAAAGGGTGTAAAGCAGCTCTATGTCGAAGATGATGGCGAAATTGTGGGACTCGTCACTGAACACTTAATACTGAAAGCCGTTACAGAAGTTGTTCTGACGCTTATATCAATTTGAGGGTTAGAATTTAACGAAGAATCATTAAATTTTTAAATGCCTGTTTACATTGTAATATCAGGTGATTGAAAATGCGGTTTAAGGGTAAAGTAGTGCTGGTTACTGGGGCTGCCAGGGGAATTGGAAAGGCTATTGCAGATGCCTTCGCCGGAGAAGGTGCTAAAGTGGTCATCAACGACATAAACGAGGAGGCTGCTAAAGCTGCAGCGGAGGAGATCAAGAAAGCCGGTGGTGAAGCAATAGGAATCAGGGCAGATGTGACCGACTATGAAAGTGTAAAGAAGATGGTTGAAGAAATAAAGAACGTTTACGGAACGGTTGATATACTAGTAAATAACGCCGGTTACTGGACCATAAAGCTATTTAAAGATACCGCGCCAGAAGAATGGGAGAGAGATATCAGAATATGCTACTACGGAACTCTGAACTGCACTCACGCAGTGATTAAGGACATGATTGAGAAGAAATATGGCAGGGTAATCAATATCGTCAGCGACGCTGGCAGAATTGGGGAGCCCTATCTTGCAGTATATTCTGGGGCTAAAGCCGCCATAGTAGGGTTCAGTAAGGCTCTTGCCAAGGAAGTTGCCAGATACAACATAACCGTTAACTGCATCGCTGCTGGCGTCACAAAGACTCCGGGAGTTGAGGGATTCCTGAAGAGCGTTGGAGGAGAAGAGAAGCTGATTAAGGCATATCCAAGGGGCAGGCTAGGTCTGCCTGAGGATATTGCCAATGGTGTCATATTCTTCGCTTCTGACGAATCTGAGTACATAACCGGGCAGATCATAAGCATAAGTGGAGGATATACTACTGTTGGATGATCCCATTGGATGATTCGTTTCCAATATTTTTCAACTTTTAATTTTATCATTTTAATTTATCCGTCGCTATTTTCAATCCCAGAAATATGGTTGCAACATACTATCTGCTACAGGTATCCCGAAATAAATTCTGTTACTTCAAGAACCGAGAGGTGCCCATAGAGTGGGTAGAACTTAACTGATTAATTATCACCATACTTTATCAACAAGCCACCATCACTGACTCTTTTTAAACTCAATGGTGAAGCTTCGAGAGAAGTGTAGAGGGGCTTGTAATCTACGAGAAATGACTCTCTAAAAATGTTAAAATGAGTTAAAGATAAGTTCAGAAAAAACAGCGGATGTCTAGGGTAAATTGTAAATACGGGAGTCACGAAAATAGAAACAATGATAATTTCCGCTGATCCACAAGATGGTAGGCAAGCTCTGATATCCAAAATCATTGAGAAAGGGAAAAAGATTCCTTCAAGGTTTGGTACATGCTTTACAACTGGCCCAGAACTTCTGGTAATTGAGAATTCTGAATACATAAGCAGGATAGATGCAAAAGCCTGGGATATTTGCGGTGAAAGTTATGCTGAGAGGGTTGAACCCCTTTTCAGGCTGGCAGCTGAAAAGCTGAAAGAGGCTCCATTCACGCGAAGGGTATCCATTCCAGTGTGGCGGCCAAAGGATCATCTCTGCCATACTCCCCCAGCAGTTACTGAAATATCCTTTCTGGTGGTGGATGATAAGCTCCATGTAACTGCTTATGTCAGGAGCCTTGACGTGCTGAACTATTTCATGCATACCAGCGATTTTGTGACCTATTGTCAGGAAAGCATTTCCGAGCTCAGCGGGATCGAGGCGGGTAGCTCAGCTTTTCTGATAGCCTCACCCCATATTTACGAAAGGGATGAAGCTAGGGCAGAAAAGGAGGTTGGAGAAGAAGAGTATAAGGAAGTCTTTGGAGTTCACGACCTCGCTACTCATATAGTGGAGGATTACATGTCTACAGCCTGGCATTCAGCACTGGAGTCAATCTATTACAGTGGAAGGGTGAAGAGGACAGAGTGGGGAGAATTGTTTGAAGGGCAGGCTGAAAGTAAATTCGTTCACAGAATGTTCATTGAGGTGAGGAACCCTTACGAACACATAATCCACGACAAGGCTCCGTTCACGAAGAAATACGGAATAGAGTATGCCCATGATTACGTAATTTATGCGGCGTGCATGGACAGAGAGGTTACTGAAAATATTCTGAAGGAAGGTGAAACCTACACCTACGCTGAAAGGGCGAGGTACTGTGAGGCTGATGATGTGAAGGTGGATCAGCTTTACACATGCATTGAAAAACTGAAAAAAGACAGATTCAGGAGAGACTGCTATGTGGGTATAAGCAGACCCCATGATATCACCAGCGATGAGCCCCCCTGTCTCAGGGGATACCAGTTTCTGGTTGGCATAAATTCTAATGGTGCTGACACAAACTCTGACACCAATTCTCTCAACGGAATCTTTTATATGCGATCCAATGACGCTTATGGAGCCATGCATGCCAACATGTTCGCCTTTTCGGTGCTAACACAGTATGTTGCAGAGCTTACGAGCTTCAGCCACTACAGATACTTCCATTTCGCCTTGGATGCCCATATCTATGGCGAGTTCCTGGATTCCGTCAAGGAGATTCTAGAACCTGAAACTCCGGGATTCTCTGCCAGGCGATAATAAAATGGAATAAATCGAATCAATAGGAATCAATCGAAACCAATCTTTAAATCCTGAGCTTCCCAATTATCCTCTTGGCAATAATCATCCTCTGCACCTCACTCGTCCCCTCATATATCGTCCCAACCCTCGCATCTCTGTAATACCTCTCCACATCGTACTCCTTGCTGAACCCATACCCGCCAAATATCTGAACGGCCTCATAAGTCACCTTAATAGCCACCTCACTTGCAAACAACTTGGCAGCAGAACTCAACGCAGGGTCAGCTTTGCCATTATCAACCAACCAAGCAGCCTTAAAAACAAGCAGCTTCGCCGCCTCAATATCCTTCCACATATCCGCCAACTTGAACTGTATCGCCTGATGTTCTGCAAGCGGCTTTCCAAATGCCTTTCGCTGCTTCGCATATTCCAGAGCTCTTTCGTATGCTCCAATGGCCATTCCAAGCTGTATAGCCCCTATAAGAATCCTGCTTTCATTGAAAAAGTGCATGAGCTGGTAGAAACCATTATTCTCCCTGCCAACAAGGTTTTCATCCGGGATGAAAACGTTCTTCAGGAAAATCTCAGCGGTGTCGTGGCAGTGCAGCCCCATCTTCTCAATGGGCCTCGCCTCATACCCCTCCCAAGAAGTTTCCACAACAAAGGCGGACATGCCCTTGTGTGCCGGTTCAACATCGGCAGTTTTTGCAATAAGGATTATCCAGTCTGAGATGCTGCCATTAGTTATGAAAGTCTTGGTCCCATTCACAACCCAGCCACTTTCAACTCTCTTAGCCTTCGTCCTTATTGCATCAACATCGCTTCCGGCTTCAGGCTCAGTTATGGCTATGCCTGAAGTCGTCTTGCCTTCAACAACCGCCCTCAGGTACTTCTCCTTCTGCTCCTCACTTCCGAAGTATCGGAGCATGGGGCAGCCAAGGGTTGACGCTGCTACCGCTGAGCCAATATTGCTGTCAGCCCTCGTCAGTTCCTGAGCAATGATTGCGACGCTGAGGAAGTCCATCCCCGCTCCTCCATATTCTTCAGGGATATCTGCTCCGATGAAGCCCAGCTTCGCAGCCTTTCTTAAAATATTCCAGGGGTACTCCTTCCTCTTATCGTACTCCTTTCCGTAGGGCATTATCTCCTTCTCGGCGAATTCCCTAACAGCATCTTGGAGCATTCTGTGCTCTTCGCTTAGCGAGAAATCCATCATCTTCCCCTCCATTCAGGTCTTCTTTTCTTCAAGAATGCTCTCATTCCTACTTTAAAGTCTTCAAGCTGCGTTGAAAGCAGTATCTCCCTCATAGCCACTTTGAACGATGGTGAATATATGCCGTATATCTCTGCAATGATTTTTCTGACCGACGTTATCGAGCGAGGTGCTGACAGCGCAATCTTATCAACGTATTCTCTTGCTGCATCTTCCAGCTGGTCTGGAGGTACAACTACATTCACAATTCCGAGTTCTTTTGCCTCTTCAGGGGTAATTGTTTCGCCTGTCAGTACCCACTCTATAAACGGCTTGCCCAGCACTGCAACTCCGAGGCTTGAGGCTATAGGTGGTAAAGCCCCGATTCGGGATTCGGGAACGGCAAAATTGGCTTCATCACTTGCAACAACTATGTCAAAGAGCAAATTCAGCTCCATACCTCCGCCAAAGGCAATTCCGTTCACCGCAGAGATGATTGGCTTCTCGAAGTTTATTATCTTCTCCACCACCGGCAGCGCCATTTTTTCAAAGAAGTCTCTGGCGTCTGCCAGATCCTGCCAGGAGAACATCTCTGCTATGTCATCTCCCGCTGAAAATGCTCTCCCTTCTCCTGTAACGATTACAGCCCTCACGTCAGCATCGCTTTCAGCCTTCTCAAGAGCTCTTAAAAGTCCAGTCCAGAGTTCTGAGTTCAGCGCATTCAGCTTCTCAGGCCTTCGCATTGTGATAATAGCGTGGTCATGCCTCTTCTCGTATCTCACCGGCCCGAAGTCAACAACTTCATGCTTCCACTGATAGAAGCCCTCACCGCTCTTCTTTCCCAGCTTTCCAGCTTTAACCATCTCTTTGAGCAGGGGGTCAGGTTCATATTCATCGTAACCTGTCTCCTCCCTCCTCTTTTTCAGAACCTTCACCACTCTATCAATGCCAAAATCATCAGCCATCTCCAGCAGACCTTTGCTGTAGTTCATTCCCAGCTTCATGGCCTTCTCGATGTCTTCTTTCGTTGCGATTCCATTTCTCAGGAGCCATGCAGCCTCATTTGTGGCGGGGGCCATCAGCTTAAGGGGTGAGATTCGGTAGGCTTTACTTCTCCTGATTTTTGGCCTGAAGTAGCCCGCACCAGGATAGCTGTAGAAACCTTTCCCGCTCTTCATTCCCAGCTCTCCGGCCTTAAACTTCTTCTCCAGAAGCTCACTCTGGACAAAATTGAAGCCTCTCTCCTTCATGGCCTGACTTGCGTAATAAACAACATCCACGCCGCTGAAGTCAACGACCTCAAGCACCCCCATTGGCATACCAAGGCGATATTTCGCTGCAGCGTCAACCTCTTCAACTTCCGCCTCACCCCATTCAACCATCCGAATTGCTTCCATGAACACTCGGAGATTTATTCTATTCACAAGAAATCCCGGAACGTCTTTGTTAACGATAACAAAGTCCTTTCTCAAGCTTCTGGCCAGCTCCTTGGTCTTCTCCAGCGTTTCACCGCTCGTCTCCTTGCCCTTTATTATCTCAACCAGCGGCATGAGTGTAGGAGGGTTGAAGAAGTGAAGTCCGATAAATCTGTCAGGCCTGGAAGTTGTTTCGGCAAGCTCGGAAATTGGTAGCGTTGATGTATTGGTGGCGAAGATGCACTCCGACTTGGCAGCCTTATCAAGTTTCCTGAAGAGTTCCGCCTTAATGTCGAATCTCTCCACTATGGCTTCAATGACGTAATCTGCGTTCTTCACGGCATCTTCAGCGTCAGTGGTCGTCTTTATTCTGCTCATCACCGACTCATAGCTCTCTTTTAGCTTTCCTTTATTTTCCAGCTTTTTCAGACTCCATCCAATTTTCTCCACAGCTTTCTGGAGAAGTTCATCTTTCACATCAACAATGGTGACGCTGTATCCCACTATTGCGCACAGCTCAGCGATGCCATGTCCCATGGTGCCAGCTCCGAAAACAGCAATGTGGTTTATCCCTTCCACCTTCTTTGACCTGCTCATCAGAGCAACTAGTCTTAACCTTACTTAATTATTTCGAAATATCAGAAAAATTTATCAGTTTTTGTTCTTTTAATTCGAAATATGATAGATGATTATTACGAGATAAGAGAAATAGACGAGCTGAGAGATTCAATGAACAGGAAAATCATCGAGGGGGTTATGAACAGCAAAACCCAGGATGAGATTGCTGAGGAGCTCGGCGTTTCAACAAAAACCGTTTACAACAGAATGAAGGTTCTAGAAGAGAAAGGCCTCATTAGAGAGGTTAAAAAAGGTGTATGGCAGGTAGATTACCGGAAAATTGGCCTCGACACAATAGGTGTTGTTCTGCTGGCCATGCATAATGACAGGGATGGCATGAGAAAGCTCATCCGACATCTTGAGGGGCTTGATTATGTGGAAAACGTCTTCGAGATAGTTGGTAGCGAGTTTAACCTCTGCATCATCGTCAGGTTCAGGGGGCTGGAAGAGGCTATGGCAGAGAGCGACAGGTTTCTGGCCTGGCTGAACAAGCATGGAATAAGGGTTGATGCATTCAAGGCATTCATAGGTGGGAAGACCCACAAGGATCACAGAAGGAGCAGGTTTTGATAGAGTGGATAGGGTGGGAGATTATACACAAGTGAAGCTCAGGGACAGAGGCGGGGCCGGGTGGGCGGGATAAGAAACTGAGTAAAAAATAATTGACAAAGATAAAAACTATAAAAAAATCACTCGTAAACCTTCTCCCACTCCTTGTACCAGTCCATGGCATCCTTCTCGATGTCCCTGTCCTTTTTCGCCTCACCGATCATCTTGTATGTCTCGTGCTGTATGAGCAACTTCATTATCTCGTTGCTTCCAGTCCATATTGGGGCGAGACGCATGTCCCTCAGCAGTCTCTCGATGGGGTAAACTTGGGTGTATCCGATTCCGCCCATTATCTGCATAGCTTCATTGACAACTTCCCATCCAACCTCCGTTGCGAAATACTTTGCCTCACTCACCAGTCTTCGCGGATCAACAGGCATTCCAGAATCTGCCGCATCAGCAGCTCTTGCGGCGGTGTAAACGAGGGCCCTTGCAGCGTCAAGCTTTGCCATGCATTCTGCAACCTTGAAGTTCACACCTTGGAAGTTTCTTATTTGCGTCCCGAAGGCCTTTCTCTTTGTGGAATACTTTATAGCAACTTCAAGAGCCGCCCTTGCAGTTCCAACAGCTCCAGCAGCAGAGGTGAGCCTCTCCGGAACCATCATCCTGTTGAAGATCACCCTTGCACCATTCACCTCTCCAACTCTGTACTCATCTGGAACCTCCAAGTCCTTGAAAACTATTCTTGCAGTCCCCATCCCCCTGAAGCCCAGAAGGTTGTAGAGCTCCTCCACTTCAACACCCATATCTCTTTCCACAATAAAAGCCGTCAGTGCCTTGTGGCCAGGGGCGTTCGGGTCAGTTCTGGCATATATGAGATAGAAATCAGCAACCTTCCCGCCGGCTATGAACCTTTTCATCCCGTTCAGCACCCAAACTTTACCTTTCTTCTCAGCCTTTGTCGTGGTTCCAAAGAAGTCACTGCCTCCTCTTGGCTCCGTTAGCCCCTCTGCTGACAGCTTTTCTCCCTTTATCACCGGCTTCAGAAACTCCTCTTTCTGCCATTCCTGACCGAAGCGGTAGATGGCTTCGCCAACAATGCTGGGCATGGCATAGCTGCATCCCAGACCCATACCTAGAACACCTATTTCTTCCATCGCCACCATCTCCGCGCTCCAGGTCATCCCTCTACCACCGTACTCTTCAGGGAATCTCAGCCCGAGCAGGTTGCGTTTCGCAGCTTCGTGCAGAAACTCGAAAGGATAGTCAATTTCATTTCTGTCCATCTTTCTGAGAAGCTCCGGATCCACACTCCTCACAAAATCCTTCACTTCTTCCCTCAGTTTTATTTCCTCTTCAGTACTCAAAAAATCGTTTTCAATCACAACTCCACCTCCTACTTTTCCTTCTTACCCTCTTTACCTTCAAGCTCCTTCAACCTCTCAATCAAACGCTCTCTGATGGCAAGCAAATCCTCTTTCAACATTTCAAGCTCTTGAATTCTCTCTTCAATCTCTTTAAGCCTCTTGTCACCATATTTCAGCGTGACTCTAATCTGCTCTGGCTCGCTAACTTCATACATCTCTACCATTTCTCTGATCTCCTCAAGGCTGAACCCAAGCCTCTTTCCCCTGAGAATAAGCTTAAGTCTTGCCCTGTCCTTTCTGGAAAAAATCCTCTGATTTCCTTTCGTTCTTTTCGGAGATAGCAGTCCTATCTCTTCGTAGTATCTGATTGTTCTTGGGCTGATATCGAATTCCTTCGCCAGTTCAGATATGGTGTACTCTTTTTTCTCTTTCATTAACGTTTACGTAAACGTTAACTTATTTAGATTTTATCATGAATTCTATTGGAGGCTATTTTGGCAAAAACGAAATGAATTTATTCTACGAATTTTGCCGAAATTATCATGCCTAAAACTGCGCAATGCCCCGTATCATTTTTCAATTATAAATCATTTTAATTTATAATTTAAAGGTTTACACCTGGTACATCAGATACTATGTTTATCGTTTATTGGTAAAAAGCTAATTTTTTAAAATAGCTGTCTGAAACTGAGATAAAACCGTAAATTTTAAAAACGAACTAGCTCGTAATTTCCAATGGGGTGAAATCGATGAACTTAACTCGTAGGGGCTTTGTGAAACTCTGTGCATTGGCAGCAACAGCAGGAACCATCGGTGTCGGATCTAGATATTTCGAAATTGCCCGTTCTGCAGAGATGAACAATGGTAAAATAGAGCTTATTAGGTCTACCTGTTCTCCCAACTGCACAGGAGCTTGTGCATACAATGCAATGGTATACAAAGGCAGGATAGTGTCTTTGATACAGGCAGCCGATTATCCAGAGGCTGAATACAACCCGAGAGGCTGTTTGAAAGGCCAGTCAATGCTGAACCTCATTTACGGGCCGGACAGACTGAAGAAGCCGTTGATAAGGGTGGGCAAGAGAGGTGAAGGGAAATTCAAGGCTGTGAGCTGGGATGAAGCTCTGGATTACGTAGCTGACAAGCTTGCAGAGATAATAAAGAAGTACGGCCCGGAGAGCATTGCATTGTCGATTCAGGTGCCAGGAACAGGTTACGTGCACAAGGGAGCAGCGATAAGGCTTGCCTCAATGTTCGGCTGGAGTGTGTTGCACGGCTATACAATGAATGGCGACCTGCCAGCCTTCTGGTCTCAAACCTTTGGAGTACAGACAGAGGAGTTTGAGTCGCTAGAGTGGATTAATTCCCGCTACATCGCCATCTTCGGCTCCAACATACTCGTTACAAGATTGCCAGACGCCAAGTTCCTGAGTATTGCCAAGGAGAGGGGAGCCAAGGTAATAATGGTTGACATGAACTTCACACCAACAGCAGCGAAAGCTGATGAATGGATTCAGATCAATCCTTCTACGGATGCAGCCCTAGCTCTCGGCATCGTGAATGTGATAATCAATGAGAAGCTCTATGAGGAGGACTTCATCAAAACATACACTGACATGCCTCTACTTGTTAGACTGGACAACCAGAAGAAGCTGAAGGCCTACGAGGTCAAGGGGCTTAAAGAGCAGGCTGAAAAAATGAAGAAAGAGATTCCAGAATACAGAGATCTCTTCGTAATTTACGACGTCAGCAAGGGCTTCACGATTGTGAATCCTGAAACGCTAGATAGGAATTTCGAGCCAGCTCTCGAAGGAGAATTCGAGGTTGAGCTTGTAGATGGGAGCAGGGTAAGAGTTAAGCCGGTCTTCCAGCTTATCAAGGAACTCGTTACAAAGGACTACACACCTGAAAAGGTTGCCGAAATCATAACACCGCCGGGAAGGAGCAAGAGCGAATATGCAGTGATGGTAAGGAGAATTGCAAGGGAGATGGCAACGACAAAGCCGCTCCACATAGTTTACGGAGCCAGCAACTACCAGTGGTTCCATGGAGATCTGAAAGGAAGAGCTTTATCCTTAATCGTAGCTCTGACAGGAAACATAGGCAAGTCCGGAGCAGGGATATCCACCTATGCAGGACAGTTCAAAATAAGATGGCCTCTGGGAGCCTGGTGGTCTTTCAAGGGCAGAAAGCCCAAGTGGGTAACCTATCTGCTATGGATGAACAGAGAGTACAGGCAGAGCCAGGAGTTCAGGAAGTACAACAGAGAAACACCATATCCGAAGAACGACGTTAAAGCATTCGTCTTCGGATGGAACAATCCCTTTGACCAGCATAACATGTCGAACAGACTCAAAGAGATGGCCACAAACAATGAGCTGGACTTCATCTTGGCAATAGATTTCCAGCAGACAACCTCGACTAAATGGGCCGACGTTGTTCTTCCGGGCGTTGCGTGGTACGAAAAGTGGGAGCTAACAGCTACTATTCTGCACCCATACGTGCAGCTTCAGCAACCTGCAATAGAGCCACTCTTCGAATGCATGCCTGAAATATGGATTTTCAAGGAAATTGCGAAGAGGCTGGTTGAGAGAGTGGGTGATGAAGAACTCAGGAGGAGTATAGAGGAGTTCTATCCTGATCCCGAGCTCTTCAGAAAGGAGGAAGAGGCCAGGAGAAACGGTACTTGGAATCTGAAACTTGCCAGAGAAATCGCAAACGAAGCATCTCTTGAAGCGACGAAGCTGATGCTTGAAAAGGGTGGCGAACTGGTTGAGGGCATAACCCTTGACAGGCTGCTGAAGGAAGGAGCAGTCAGACTCAATCTTCCAGCACCAAACAAAAGACAGATTCCATTCTGGGAGCAAATACAGCTCAAAAAGCCATTTCCACCACCATCATTCCCGGCACCGCTGCCGAAGACTGCCAGATTCGTCAAAAGCGGCAGGATGGAGTTCTACAAGGATGAAGATGTCTTCATAGACTTCGGTGAGATGCTCCCCGTACATAAGGATCCGTTTGTGGATACAGAGTACAAGAGGAATCCTGAGGCCAAGAACAAGTACAAATACGCTTACATTACCAGAAACGCCCTTTACAGAGTCCATTCCACCCACAGCAACAACATTACCATGCTTGAACTGCAGGACTTCAGGCCGAGAGTATGGATGAGTCCTGAGACTGCCCAAGAGAAAGGCATTAAGGAAGGAGACCTCGTTGAGGTTTACAACGACAGGGGCAGGGTTTACGGATATGCTGTTCTCGATAAGGGCATACATCCGAGGGTCATAATCTTCGAGCAGGGATGGTGGAGCAGGTATCTGAAGGGCACATCCTACAATACGCTGACCTATCCATGGGTTAAGGCAACGCATCTGACATACTTCGTCCCGGGAATCTGGGAGCCAACCACTGCATGGAATGAGGCGGCATGCGATGTCAGGAAGGTGTGAGGTGGTGTAAATGGTCAGATACGGCATGGTTATTGATCTTAACCGCTGCATCGGTTGCCGGAGCTGTGCAGTTGTATGCAAGATGGTGAACTCCGTTCCTACTGGTACCTGGTGGCAAAGGGTTGAGACAGTGGGATCGAAAGAGCACATGGTGCCAACAGGAGAGTATCCCAACCTCTCAGAAGTTTTCCTGCCGGTTCCATGTATGCACTGCGAGAACCCGCCCTGCGTGAAGGTCTGTCCTGTTGGTGCCACATGGAAGAGAGAAGATGGACTTGTGCTGGTTGATTTCGAGCGATGCATCGGTTGCAGGTACTGCCTTACCGCATGTCCCTATGGTGTCAGGCAGTTCAACTGGCAGGATGCTGATGAGAACATAAAGCAGGGATTTGAGGTTGCTGGCTTCGAAGAGAACTGGTACAAGCCCTCAGATTACAAGTATGGATATCCCATAGATCACAGGACGAAGGATGGCAGACTTGTTTATACCAAAACTAGGCCGAGAGGTGTCGTTGAAAAGTGCACCTTCTGCGTACAGTTTGTTGATCAGGGAATTGCACCAGCATGCGTCAGGGGCTGCCCAGGAAATGCCAGGGTATTCGGAGACCTTGATGATCCAAACAGCGAGATCTCAAAGGTGTTGAAAGATCGCTCAACTTTCAGACTTCTTGAGGATTTAGGAACCGAACCAAAGGTGTTCTACATACCTCCTGCCAGGAAGGAGGGTAGAGGAGGTGTTAATTATGAAAAGAAAGTTTGATCTGGCTATTGCAGTGCTTGCAGTACTGGCACTCATAGGAATTGTAGCGTGGATCATGCAGCTTCAGAGGGGGCTGATACTCACCAATATGCGCAATCCATTCACATGGGGTCTCTATATTGCAATGTGGGCATTCTACGTCGGTACGGCTGCCGGTGGTCTTGTGGTGTCGTCGGCAATCTACATCTTCGGCGTTAAACAGCTGAAGCCTATAGCTCCAGTGGCCTCTGTTACGGCCTTCATATTCGCAGTGGCTGCAATGCTGATGGCTCTACCTGATATTGGTAGACCCGACAGACTCCTTAACCTGTTCATCTATCCCAACTTCAAATCCTTGATTCTCTGGGACTTTATAATCCTCTCAACCTATGCGATACTGTCCGCAATCTACACCTTCGTCCTGCTCAGACCGAAAATCGCCGCTAGTGGTATCAGCATTCCTTTTGTGGGAACTGTTATGAAAAGGGATATGACTGCTGAAGAGATCCAGAGGCTTGAGAAGGAATCTGAAAGGCGTGCCAAAATACTTGCTCCAATCGCTTTGCCTTTCGCTATACTCATCCATACTGTAACGGCATGGGTTTTGGCAACCCAACTTTCAAGACCGTGGTGGTATGGTGGTCTGCTTGCCCCCACTTTCATCGCTGCAGCCCTGACAGCAGGTCCGGCAGTAGTCATACTTGCATCCCTCATAGTGTATGGATACAGGAAAGACCTGCAGGATGCGTATCGCTTGCTGGCTAAAGTGTCAGCCTTCTCTGTTGTGGCACTTCTCTTCATGTACTACAACGATTTCTTCGTAAGGCAATGGTGGGATGCTGGCAGGGAATTTGACACAATCATGCTGGTGTTCAGGGATTACCTAGCAATACATGCTGTGGAAGTCATATTCATGCTGCTTGGAACGTTCATTCTGGCAACACGCTACAATAGCGTCGGCGGTCTTGTTGCAGGAAGTCTTGCAGTGAACATAGGCATACTTGCCCACAGATACCTACTGATTCCACCTGCCTACAACATCATACCTCTTAGGGTTCCAGTAGTTCTTGGAATTGAATCCTTTGAATGGTCTTACCCGATAGCAGTGGGGGATATCAGAGGCACACTGATGAATCCACAGCCAGTCTTTACTGCCTACTGGAATTACGTACCCTCTCTGATAGAAATTGCAATAACGATAGGAGTGTTTGCCATAATCTCGCTAGTACTGCTAGGTATGCTGAGAGCACTGCCCGTATATCCACAGGGGTCTCAATGAAGAAAATGAAGAATTTAGAGAGTTTAAAGAGCCATCCCAAAAATTACTTCAAACTTTTTTCACTAATTTTTTCGTATCCCAGTGAGGAAGTGATGGAGGAAATAAAGTGGATTGCCGACGGATTCCCTGAGCTCAAAGGGATTCTTGAGCGATTTGTCAGCACGGATCTGGAGGAGCTCCAGACGGAATACACAAGACTCTTTGTTTCTACATTCCCAACACTCCTCTGCCCGCCCTATGAGTCCTATTACCGGGAGGGTCTTGTTTACGGAAACTCATCTGTTGAGGTGCGGGAGATTTATGAGGCTCATGGGCTGAAGTATATCTATGAAAGTGAACCTCCTGATCATATCAGTGTCGAACTGGATTTTCTGGCCATAACAGGGGATGAGGAGTTCGTAAAGAGGCTGAAGGAGTGGGTATTTCAATTCACGGAGAGGGTGAAGAAACACTCTGACATTTATGGTGTTTTCGCTGAGGAGCTGGATAAGTATCTAAAAAGCCTATAGAGGTAAACCTGAAAAAGAAAAAATAAAAATTTTTAAATTATTCCTGCATTTTTAAGATCTCCAAGTTCTTTCCTTCCGAGGCCCAGAAACTTCTTATAGAGGAAGTAATTATCCTCTCCAGCCTTCTTTGCCAGCCATTTGAGTTTCAGTGGTGTCTGACTGAGTTTCCAGACCGGATTGATGACTGTAATTTCACCATATCTCCTGTCCACTATCTCTCGGAAAACCTCTCTCTCCCTCCAGTAGCCCTCTTCCAAAACCTCCTTGGGTGTGGTTATTTTTGAATATACTGCAACTCCTTCTCTACCTTCGTCTCTCCATTTCAGCATTTTTTCAACAAGCTCTGCGAATGTGTACTTTTCAAACTCCTTCTGCAACTCTTCGTAAAGCACCTTCTGGTTTTCAAGCTTTATTCTGGCGAACACGTTGGGATACTTCTCAATGAGGTCTTCTCTGCCGAGCTGGGTTACGAGAGCCTTGAAATTGGGATCTGTGAAGCCTGCGGCAAAGACATAACCATCTTTAGTTCGCCAGTAAGCATAAGGAAAGACAGCGTAATCTAAAGGCAGAACTCCAACGTTTATGGGTTCATTGAACGCATGGCTCCAGATGAGCTGTAGTGTGACTTTATTCATTGCTTCTATGGATGTTACATCAATCATCTGCCCTTTGCCTGTCTTCAGCCTGTAATAGAGTGCCAATACAACGCCAGCAGCGCCATATATCCCGGCGAGATTTGTGGCCATCCAGAAGCCGGGAGCGGTTGGCAGGTTGTAGGGCTCCCCCGCTTCAGGAAGTTCGCGATTTGCCATCATGTAGCCCGACATGGAAACTCCTAGGAGGTTGGAGTCAGGCACCTTGGCAAACTCCCTAGCTTTTGGCCCGAAGTGGCCGTAGGCCGAGAATGCAAGGTAAATGATGTCCGGCTTGATTTCTCTGAGCTGTCTATAGCCAATTCCTAGCTCATCTGCATAACCAGGCGGGAAGGATTCGATTACAACATCTGCGTGCAGTATCAGCTGCTTGAAAAGCTCCCGACCTTCTTCTTTTTCAAGGTCAAGGGTCATGTATTTCTTATTTCTCCCTTCTACAGCGAAAGGTAATCCTGTTCCATCGAAATAGAACTCTCCGAAGGGTGTAAGTTTCCTCAGGGGATCGCCATCTGGAGGCTCAACCTTTATAACCTCTGCACCCATCTCTGCCAGCACTGAAGAAGCGAAGGTGGCAGCGGGACTTGCATAACTTATGTCAAATACCACGATATCTTCTAGCGGCCCTTTCTTGAATCTGGCTCTCTCAACCTCAAAATACTGTTTCGAAACCTCATGCCACTCCATAAGCATCACCACATAAAGATGGGGTCTTTTTCAGGTTCAACACCCTCAGGCGGTTTCCTGCCGATAAAATCAATCCAGTATCCTATGACACCCTCTTTTTTGAGCTCTTCAATCTCATCATCACTGAATCCAAGCAGAGTTTTCAGGATGTAGCGATTGTGATAGCCAACGGGATGTGTGGACCAATTTATTCTGCCAGGTGTCTCACTCATTTTCATGGGCGAGCCAGCAGCAACCATATCTCCGAACATCGGATCATCGTAGAACCACACGCTGCCTCTTGCCCTAAGATGCTCATCATTGTAAACCTCAAGACCATCTCTCGCAACTCCAGCTGAGAAGCCGTGTTTTGCAGAAAGCTGAATAATCTCCTCAGAGCTTCTAGCTGATACCCATTCGCCAATAATTCTCTCAATTTCATCCCTGTTCTTCAGCCTTGCAGGGAGCGTTGCAAACCTCTCGTCCTCTGCAAGCTCGGGCTTGCCCATGGCGTTGCACAGTCCTTTGAACTGCTCGTCTGTCAGAGCCGTTATCGTTACAACCCTTCCATCAGCGGACTTGAAAGCGTTGGCTGGTGATATACTGGCATCTCTGTTGCCCTGCCTCTTCCAGTCTTCCCCCTTCTTTGCTACATAGCTCCAGATGAAGCTCAAATGCCTTGCAAGGTTTTCAGCCTGCGTCACGTCTATATACTGCCCTTCTCCAGTCTTTTCCCGGTGGTATAGAGCTGCTAGCCCAACCATGAAGGCTGCTGCTCCTCCCAGCATGTCTCCCGGGTAATAGGGGAGTTTTGCCGGAACTCTGCCCTCGTAGCCCGAAACTGCCGAAGCGCCGCTTGCTGCTTGCGCCGCAGCATCCCAGCTGGGCCAGTTCCACCTTTCACCCCACTGTCCGAATCCGCTGATGGAAATGTAGATAATCTTGGGGTTTATGTCTTTGAGTTGTCTATATCCAACACCCAGCTCATCCATAACGCCAGGAACGTAATTCTCAACGATAATGTCACTCTGCTTTACAAGCTCGTAGAAAATTGCCTTTCCTTTGGGATGTTTCAGATTTAATCCGAAAAAGTACTTGTTCCTCTGAACCCACATAACTCCCTGGCTGTGCCCCTTCCAGAACCTCGCCCAGATGTCAACACTCCGCAGCAACTCTCCCATTCCTGGAGGTTCAATTTTTATCACTTCAGCCCCGAATTCCGCGAAGAGCGATGCGGTTTCAGGACCAATCAAAACCTGAGAAAGATCCAGAACTCTGATTCCTCTCAGAGCTTCTGGCTTCAGGAATGTCTGCTTCGGATCAAACAGTTTTTCTGTCCAGCTAAAATAGTCCTCTTCCATCTACATCCCTCCAGATTAATTTAACGATTAATTATGATGAGCTCATAAATAACGTTTTTCAGCGTTTATGAGCATACATGAGTATAGCAGAATTGGGGTTGTAAATTACACGAATCACATCATATATTTGTTATTTGTGTTTTAATTGCAAGTTAAACTGGTATGCTCTTCCCTACAGAGAAAACCAGATAGTTTGTGGGAATCTCTTCCTCAGTCTCCCGCCAGTAAAGGGCGTTATTCTGATACACAATCTCGTCGAAATCGAATCCCTGATATTCCTCAATTATTGCATAGAACCCTTCATGAAGCCTGTAGCTACCCGGAATGGTCGGTTTTGGTTCCAGAACAAGGGTGTCATCCCACAGAGGATCGTCACCAGCCTTATCTGACCCAAAAACTTCTTGGATCTTGGAAACAATATTTGAGGCCAGCAGTATATACTCTTTCGGATTGTAGGGGGCAAGATCAAGGACGGTGCCGATGCCTGTGTCCTCTAACAACTCCTCAAGCGGCTCAGGGTCAACCACTCTGTTATCTATCTCCGTAAGCTTAACATCCAGACTGAGGCTCCTCTTGAACTTCAAGTTCTGAAACATCTTTTTGTAGGTAAAACCTCCGGCAGAATCCTCTTTGTCTATGTTGAAGAACTTGGAGTATTTGACCTTCATAACTTCTCTGGCTCCCTCCTTCTGCTGGTGAATGTGGATGGAGGCGAAGGTTACAATTATCTCGTAGCTTCTATCTGGTACCAACCCCAGAAATCTGCGGCGCTCAGGGGCATTGTGAATATGCAAACGCATCAAACCGATGTCCACGCCAGTAGCCACCATTTCAGGGTCGGGCTTAATGCTGCTATCCTTTGCTGAAATCAGGTCGTATGGCTGATCCGGGTCATAATTGTCAACAGAAGCGCCCATGACATAGCCTAAATTCAGAATTCTTTTGGTCATGGTAGAATATAGGTCAAGGTTGTATAAATTATTATCTAAATATAATGTTGCATGAGATTAAATTCAGTTTTTGTATATTTTTGTCTGTTAATGGACTAAAAAAATTTAATGTGGTTTACGGCAAAATCTGGTTCTTTGAGTGGAGTAGGGGTCGGGTGGATGGGATAAAAAGGAAAGAAGGGAGTGAAGAGAATAAAAGCTCAAATGTGAAACGATTTTGGATAATTACTCAACACAACCTGAACAATCCCTAAGAATCCACTAAAAATGGAAAAATAAGATTCTAGTCCCTGTAGCTCCTAGGCATTCCTAGAATGTGTTCAGCAACGTAATTCAAAGCCATCTGCTGGGTGATGGGAGCTAAGCGGAGCAGATTTACTTCTCTCCACCACCTCTCCACGTCGTATTCCCTTGCATATCCATACCCGCCGAATACCTGCATCGCCCAGTAAACGGCCTTTATGGCATTTTCAACTGCTACAAGCTTGGCCATGTTGGCAGCATCACCTATCTCCTTATAACTTGCATTGTTATCGTAGAGCCATGCAGCCTTGAACATCATGAGCTCCGCGGTTTTTATGGTAGCAAAGCTTTCAGCAAGCGGAAACTGCAGACCTTGGTAACTTCCGATGGGTTCGGCAAAGACTTTCCTCTGTTTAGAATACTCAACGGCTTTGCCTATGGCAAGCTTGGATATGCCAATGGCTCCGGCGGCGGCGCTCATCCTTTCTGGGTTCAGCACATCCAGAACCTGATACCATCCTTTATCCTTCTCACCCAGTATTGCATCTTCACTAACTCTCAGCTCTGAAATGCTCACCTCACAGGTCTTTGAGAAGTTTATACCGTGCTTGGGTATCGGGTTCCATTTAACGGCAGGGTTTGGGAGGTCAACAAGGAAGAGCGTGATGCCCAGTGTCTTTTTCGGAGCTTGAGAGTGGGGAATAGTTCTGGCAACAAGAAGCATGCCCTTTGCTCTATCAATTCCGCTGATGAACATCTTGTTTCCGTTAATAACGTATTCATCTCCCTCCTTTCTTGCGTAGGTCTCAATTCGGAGCGTATTGGTGCCGGCGTTGGGCTCAGTTAACGCCATGCAGAACTCCAGCTTACCCTTTGCTATTCCCGGCAGATATTTTTCCTTCTGTTCCGCATTTCCGTACCTTATTATGGGCAAAGCTCCGAACACTTCCGTCAGAACGAGATACCACACACCTCCTGCCCCGCAGCCATTGGCACAGAGCTCCTCCATCGCTATCAGCAGCTCAGTCATCCCCATTCCTGCCCCACCGTACTCCTCAGGAATTACTATACCAACAAATCCTGCATCGCTTATCGCCTTCCAGAACTCCTCTGCAAATTCGCCACGCTCATCCTTCCCCCTCCAGTACTCCGGCGGGAAGTCCTTAGCTATATCCTTAGCCGCATCCGCAATCATCCTCTGCTCATCCGTCAGCCTGAAATCCATTTTTTACACCTCCTAATTTATATAGCCTCATTTTGGCTCCAGTTGTGTAATCACCCATCTCCACGCTTCTTAACCAGAAATCTGAGGATACTAGTGAGAACAACCTCGCCACGCTGGTTAACAACCTCAGCCTCCATTACAATCATGCCCGCATCGCCCCTATCCTCCTTTTCAACCACTCTTGCAATGGCTGTAAGCGTATCTCCAATGAAAACCGGCTTTGTGAGGCGTAGCTTATCAACGCCGTAGAAAGCAACGATTGTTTTCTCTATAATCCCGAGTCTGGCCAGCAAACCCGTCATTATGGCGAACGTCAGGGTTCCGTGGGCAATTCGCTTTCCAAAAACGCTTTTCTTGGCAAATTCTTCGTCGGTGTGGAGGGGGTTCCAGTCTCCAGTTATGCCCGCAAAGTTAACAATATCTGCTTCGGTTATTGTTCTGGAGTTGCTTCGAATCTCACTTCCCACCTCATAATCCTCGAAATACCAACCCTCTCCAATCATTCTTCCACCGGTTTGAAGTAAAGAATGTCCGTAATTCTGCCTTCCGGCCTATCCTTCCATACAGCCTTAACGCGCGTTCCAACCTTCAGCTTCTCATGGGCCTTCTTCCAGTCTGTGAGGTCAACGCCTCCAAGATATGCCAGCATTCCTGTATCCGCTCCATCCAGCTTTATAATGCCAACAGCATAAGGAGGGTCTGGCAATCCTGTAAAACGGGCGTAGTTGATTGTTACTGTCTCTATAACTCCCTCATCCTTCACCTCAACCCACTCATCCGTATCAACATGGCAGCGCTCGCAGAAAGCCCTTGGAGGGACAAGCACCCTCTGACATTTTGGACACTTCACACCCAGAATCTTCTTCTCCTTCAAAGCCTCGAAGAATTTTGTTGCGTGTTCTCCAGCAGAATGCACGTAGGGAATTTCCCATTTCGCCTCAATCCTCAAAACCATAACATCACCTCCTGAGCTTTTTATGGCTTGAAACCAGCATTAAGGCATGGAATTGTAATGTGCCACCCCATGCATGGGCTAATGCCACTTCAGCTCCATCAACCTGATTGCTTGCCTCTCCCATCACCTGAAGCGAAGCCTCTCCAAGCCTTACCAGGCCTGTAGCTCCAATGGGATTTGTGCAGAGAACTCCGCCAGAAGGATTGGTAGGCATATCTCCATCCACGAATGTAACACCTTCCTCAGCAAGCTTTGCACCTTCGCCCTTCTCAGCGAAACCAAGGGCTTCAAGCTCAAGAATTTCCTGAATAGTGAAGGGCGAGTAAAGCTCGGCAACATCTATATCCTTCTTTGGATCATCTATGCCCGCAAGCCTGTACAATCGCCTTCCAGCTATGCTCAGGGAATCCCAGACTGCCAGATCCGGGCGATCTCCGACGAAATAGGAATCACTTATGGATGACTCGGCAAGAATCCAAGCTGGGTCATCTCTTATCTGCTCTGCTTTTTCTTCGGATGCAAAGATCACAGCTACGCTACCATCGCTTCTGGGGCAGCACTCGTAGAGTTTTAGAGGAGATGAAACAACGGGGCTGGAAAGCACGTCTTCAACACCTATCTTCTTCTTGATGTGGGCATACGGGTTCTTTAGAGCATTCTCATGGTCCTTCACCGAAACCCATGCCATCTGCTCTTCAGTCGTGCCATACTTCTGCATGTGGACTGTAGCTTGGATGGCTGCGACGCTTATGGCCCCAACTCCAGAATGCCTCTCATAGATTGGATCAACAGCTGTGTTCAGAACTGGCTGGGCATCCACATTCTCTCCCACACGCTGAGTACAAACTGCAACAACCACATCGAACAGCCCGCTTGCAACGTGCTGGTAAGCGGCTATTCCAGTTGTAAGACCTGTTGTTCCGCCGGTGCTGATCTTCATGAAGGGCTTTCCGAAGCCTGCAGCAGTTGAGCTCCATCTGTCTGGGCAGTTTATTCCGTCGAAGGGGTCCATGGTGCCGAACACAAAGGCATCAACATCATCCATTGTTATGCCTGCATGCTCCAGAGCTCGGGAAACAGCTTCTCTGGTAAGCTCCGGATGAGTTTTGTCGTCTCTCCTGGTTCTGAATTTTGTTTGTCCAACTCCAATAACAGCAGCTCTTCTCATTCTCACACCCCCAGAATCGTCACAATTGAGTTCTGGGCAGCATATCCGCTGACAGCATGACTGATGCCCCTATCACATCCATCCCTAATCTGAAGCGCCAAGTTTGCTGTCAGGAATAGCCCTGTTGTGCCATGAGCATTGGTACAGAGGGCTCCACCAGAGCTGTTGGTGGGGAAATCAGACTCGATAAGCTCTCCTCCTTTACCATCAGCAGCAAATCCCAGAGCTTCCAATGCCATGAGGTGGTGGTATGGAGTTAAATCCATGATTTCTACAGCCTCAACGCTTTTAGCATCGCATCCAGCCATCCTATAGGCCATCTCACCGGCTTTTCTGGTAGAAGAGAGCTCTGCCAGATCTCTGCTCCCCATGTAGTAGTTTTCGGTGTTCCAGCCTAGGCCTTCAACCCAAATGGGTTCAGGATTAATCCTCCTTGCAATCGTCTCCTCCGCCAGAATTAAAGCCACACACCCATCACTCCAGGGCGGAAGCTCAAGCTTCCTGAGTGGGAATATGACCATTTCAGAGCTCAAAACGTCATCAACACTCACTTCTTCTCTCACATGGGCATACTCGTATTTTGATGCCCTCTTTCTTGCTCTCACTACTACTTCTGCTGCAGTTTCGTCTTCCACACCGTATTTCATCTTGTAAGCATAGCTTTGCATGGCGTAGCTCATCTGGTAGGATATGCCTAAGTCTCTGTGGAAGAATGGGTCGAGGCTCAGAAGCTCAACAAGTTCAATGGGTGTTTCTGAACAGTGGCCGTAGCCGAGAACCATTGCAACGTCGAAAATCCCGGATTTTATACGCATGTATGCCAGAGCCAATGCGTAAGCAGCATCATCGCTTACTCTTATCTCGTCCTTGAGATATCCGCCTGCGGCCGGAGCGGTGTACATGTTGGAGATTGTTCTTCCAACAGAAACATCGTATCCCCCCAGAACTACGTTATCAATCTCATGCCTTTCCATCTCCGCATCTTCTAATGCCTTCCTTGCTGCAGTATAGGCGACGTTGTAAAAGGGCTCTTCATGAACGCCAAAATGGGTTATGCCGATGCCAACGATACCCACTTTCAAGAGCAACACCTCTTTTATAATAATTATACATGAGCAAATACAAAACAGTTTGTCAAATAGTGATGAGCATTTATGAGCATATAAAAGTAATCATCCCTTTCTGTAAAACTTCAGAAGGAAACCGTTAGGAGTTATGTTCTCTACAATATCCCACTCGTTGGCAAAATACTTCTCGTAGATGTACGTGATGTGTCTCGCCAAGAACTCACTCACCTCTCTGTGGCGCATTGTATGGTAGCAGAGCCACTGGATCCAGTTCTCACCTTTTGTTATCTCAACGTATTCAACTCTATTGAGGGCTTTCCAACCATTTTCAACGGTTCTGAGAAACTCTTCCAGAGTTGTCTCTTTGAGTGGCTTTTTAAGATACCATTCAACTGCAGTCTCCATCATGCTCTCTTCAACAGCCTTTTTCCTGTCACCGAGAATCAGATAGAGGTATTGGTTTTTACCACATGCAGTGAAATCCAGACTTCTTATCAAATCCATAAGCAACCTGTCATTCTCACTTAACCTGTTCAAACCGCTGTCCATCTGTTTAAGCGCCTCCTCAATCACCTCATTCATCCCGCCGTATTTGGAGCGATACTTTTCGATGATTTTAAAAGCTTCTTCACTAAGAGTTGTTTGTAAACGCCTTTTTGGCATGATATTGAATTTACAATCTTACTTCAAAAGATTTTCGGAGAGATTCATAGGGATTTTCCTTTCTGTGAGGGCTTATAAGCCATATTTGAGTCAAAAAATCCCTGGAAGGAGTTTTCTAACCTGCATGAGCAAAGTATGCTCAAAATAAGGACTCAAAGGATTTGTATTTGCTCATAAATAATAGTTATAAAAGGTTAAAGGTTTGGGGGTGGTAGTATCTCTTTTATTATAAAGGAAGGCGAGCTGGCAGGATGGCCCACATATAGCTATGCCATCAAAAATCTGCCGGAGGAAATGGCCAGGGCTGACACTGTTAAAGAAGCGGTTGAGGCTGCTGCTAAGCTTAATGGGAGTAAAGATTACGCTATATTCGCAGATACAGGAGAAAAAATCACATATGAGGAGCTGAACAGAGATGCCAGCAGAATAGGGAATGCGTTGATGGATTTAGGTGTTAAAAAAGGTGACAGGGTTTCTCTGTATCTGAGAAACTCTCTGGATTATCTGCGGTGCATTTATGCATGCGCGAAAATTGGGGCTGTTGAGGTGCCTGTAAACTGGTTTTATCGCGAATTTGACGCAAGGCATGTTATCGGGAACAGCGAGTCTTCAACGATAATAGTTGAGGAGGATTTGCTCCCCATTGTGGAAAGTATAAAGGATAAGCTTCCACATCTGGAAAGAATCATTGTGAGGGGCGACTCATCAGAATATCAGACTCTCGACCAACTTGATGGCTCAACAAAGAACCCGGATGTGAGCATTTCGAAAAATGATCCTGTGGCGATAATCTACACCTCGGGCACAACAGGGCTGCCCAAGGGTGCTGTCCTCTCAAACTACTCCTACACTCTCTCTGCAAAGGCCATCACGCTGTGGATGATCGGCGAGGATGACAATGATTATACTGGCTTGCCTCTCTTCCACATCAACGCCCAGATATATTCCAGTCTTGGCATGATGTTTGCAGGCGGAAGGATAACTCTAAGGAGCATTTTCTCTGCATCCAAATTCTGGGAGGACGTATCAACATATGGAGCCACAGCCTTCAATCTGCTCGGTTCAATGGCCAACATACTCTACGCTTTACCTCCTACCGAATTCGAGAAGGATAACCCTGCAAAATACGTGATAATAGGCGGAATGCCCAAGGAAATCTGGCTCAAGTTTGAGGAGCGGTTTGGTGTTGAGGTGCTTGAAGGCTACAGCCAGACAGAGGAGCCTCTGCCATGCCTGAATCCGCCCCATCCCTACAAGAAGATTGGAAGCTTTGGAGTACCAGTATTCCCTGATCTGGGGCATGAAGTGAAGGTTGTGGACGAAGCTGGGAATGAAGTGGAGAGGGGCAAGGTAGGAGAGCTGATAAGAAAAAGTCCTGCTCAGATGTTGGGATATTGGAAAGACCCAGAAAAGACGGCTGAAACAATTCGAGACGGTTGGCTCTACAGCGGAGATTTTGTCACGATGGATGAGGATGGCTACCTCTATTTTGTTGACCGCAAGAAGTTCATAGTCAGGAGAAGTGGGGAAAATATAGCAAGCTGGGAGATTGAAGACGTCATCAAGAGCCATCCAAAGGTTCAGGATGTCGCTGTTGTGCCAGTTCCAGACAGGCTAAGGGGAGAGGAGATAAAAGCATTCATCAAGCCCAAGGAAGGAATTGAGATAAAGCCAGAGGAGATAATAGAGTACATGGCAGGAAAGGTGGCTTACTTCAAGATTCCACGCTACATAGAATTCGTTGAGAGTTTCCCATACACGCCTACAGGCAGAATAAAGAAATGGCAGCTTAAGGAGGAAGAGAAAGAGAAGGAAGATCATGGATGGGACAGGGATAAGGAGATACCCGACTGGAGGGAGCGTTTCGGGGCAAGGTGATTGTAAGGTGATTTTAGTATCTGTGAAATACAACCCTCAATTTTTTAACACTCCATCCTACTCTAAATGATGATAACCCTCTGCCTCGTAAACACCTATGACAAGCTCAAGCTCCACGAAATTCATCTGAGAAGTATAGCAAGAGCTGCACCTCTATGCTATGCTTACAACATGCATCTGGCCCTCCTTGACTTTGACTTCTGGGAGAGGGAGGAGGAGATGATTGAGGCTGTAAGGGAGTATACAACCATTGGAGAGCATGGTGAGTATGCGGTAAAACTGCTGGAGAAGGGGTGGGTGCACCTAGTGGAAAAAATCCCGGCCCACTTCGGAACTGTGGTTGCAACTACATCAAAGCCCAGCCAGCAAAAGAGGCTGGACATGGAATCTCTTTGGAAACTTCTGGACTCATCCGCAACATTTTTAATCGGTCTTGGGAGAAAGGGTTTACCTAAAGAATATCTGAAAAGTTCAAAGTATCACCTTGATGTCACGTTCAGTGGGGTAAGTCTTGAAACATGTTCCGCGATGGGGGCAATTTCGGCACTGCTTTGGATGGTGAGAGATCATGGAGGACATAAGAATCTGCCCAGAACACGGCTTTTATAGGGGTGAAAACTGCCCTGAGTGCGATTACAGAGGAGAAGTTATTCTAAATAAGGACGGAGTCGAAAAGCTTGGCAGGTTCGTTTCCGGAATTCTCAGGCACTTTCCCGAAAGATTTGGGATAGAAATGGATGAAGATGGGTGGGTTAGCTTTGATGCCCTCGTCAGGGCTGTCAGGAGGAAATATAAGTGGGCAAATCAGTGGCTTGTGAAAGCACTGGTGTACAGTGATCCCAAGCAGAGGTATGAGCTGAAGGGAGATAGGATCAGAGCCAAGTATGGTCATAGCGTGAAGGTTAAACTTTCAGACTATCCACCTGCTGAGGAGGAAGTTCTGTATTATGGAACAGGTGAGGAAGAGGCCATAAGGTTGCTGGAGATAGGCATAAAGCCTGTCAACCAGACTTATGTCCACCTTTCAACGACTATTGAGAAGAGTGAGGAGGTTGCTAGACTAAGAACCGATGAGCCCATGATACTGGAGATCGACGCCAAGAGGGCCAGGGAAGAAGGAATAAGGATAATAAAGGTCAATAGCTTCATCGCTTTGGCTGAAGAAATCCCTCCTGTCTATATCAAAAGGGTGATTAAACTTCCAGCTCAAGAGAAGTGATAGCTGAGGCTGGAATTTTAGAAGAATAGATTTCTAAAGTCACGTTTCCGGGGTAATAGAGAGTTATATTCATCTCCTCATTCAGCTCGACTCCTTCAAAGAAATACGTCCCGTTAATGTAGCTAACAGGAAACAGAAGGGTTGCAGAATCGTAACCGATGTTCAGAATTTCGTAGGATGTAGAATTTACAAGTGAGAGGATTCTGTCTTTCAAATCTTCAGCTCCGAAAAGGAATATAGTAAGCTTCTCAAAAGGGCTAAGAGAGTACTGAAACTCTACTTTTGTTCCATTAACTCCGTAATAGGCGTTTACGTGAGTTATCGCAATAGCAAGAATCACTGCAATAGCTAAGTATTTCATCCAGAAGACCAGACACCTCATACAATTTAAGCTTTTTTCTTAACTGTTGAAAATGAAAGAATGAGGCTTAAGAGTAATTGCATGTTTTACCAATCCACCGCAACACTTATCAACATTACGTTGAAGTATATAATGGGGTGCCGCTGGTAGTTGTAGCACCATTCCCGCCGTCACCGCCGTCAACAATTTTCGGCACCCCGTTTTTAGAATTTAGTATTCAACAGTATTCAACAATGTCATGATTATGTAGTACTGTCATCTAGGTCATCTAGGCATCTGTACCAAATGCATCCAACGTGAGGTCCAAGGAAGGTCCAACGTAGCCAGATGCAAAAACATGCAAAATTCCACAAATGTTAAAATCCTCCCGTCGAGGGGGATTTTGTGAAAGTTGCAATTTCAGGAAAAGGCGGAGTTGGGAAAACAACCCTAACAGCTGTGCTGGCCTACCTCCTTGCCAAGGATGGATACAGGGTTACGGCTATAGATTGTGATTCCTCAATTAACCTCCCGTCAGCTCTTGGCGTTAAGGACAGGGTCACCCCTTTGTCCGAACTTGAAGATGTTATTAAAGAGAGGGTTTATGGCCCTCTTGGTACTTACAAGCTCAATCCCAAAGTAGATGATATATTTGAAGAGTACAGCGTTAAAAATGACGATGGTGTGAGGGTTTTGGTGCTTGGAACTATTGAGAAGGGTGGAGAAGGATGTTTCTGCCCTGAAAACGCCTTTCTTCGTGCCATACTCAGACACGCCATCTTTAAAGAAAAGGATGTTTTGCTGCTGGATATGGAAGCAGGGATAGAGCATCTTGGCAGGGGAACTGCTAAGGGAGTTGATATCCTCATTGCTGTGATAGAGCCCGGAAGCAGAGCAGTGGAGACCCTGAAAAGAATTGAGAAGCTTGCCAGCGATATAGGAATTGAGAGAATTGCAGTAGTAGTCAACAAATTTGTGGAGAGTGAGAAGGCGAGAGAGCTGGTTGAGGAGATAGAGCATCCGCTGCTTGGAATAATACCCTACGATCAATGCTTTGTTATGGCAGACCTTGAAAACAAACCGCCATACAGAGTTTGCAGACTCGATCCCTTTATCGAGATTAAGGAGAACTTAATGAGGATGATATCATGACCAAAGCCTCCCAAACCTCTAAGAATAATCTGAAAATCGGAATACTGCTTAGGGGAAAGTACGGGAAAAGAGCAATGGAAATGATTGCAAGACGTTTCGATATTGTAAGTTACGAGTTGCCGACAAATCTTCCACCGGTGATTGACGAGCCTGAGGAAATAGTGAAATCAATACCTGAAGAAGTGCTTTCTGCAAACATCCTCATAAGCTATGCATTACATCCAGACATAAACCTCGAGATAATAAAGCTTGCAGCCGAGAAGGGGGCGAGGTTGGTAATTCTGCCAGGAGGCTCTAAAAGCGGATCCAGAGCCCAGATAAAAGAGGTTGCTGACAGATATGGCATCAGAGTGCTGTGGGAAGACATCTGCTGCGCCACACCATACATCGAGGATGAAGACATCAGTGAATTCATCGAAGCCTATGGCATGCCAGAGTTCGAAGTTGAGATAGAAGATGGGAAAATCAAGGAAGTGAGGGTTAAAAGAGGTGCTATATGCGGCAGCAGCTTCTTTGTGGCTGAAAGGCTCGAGGGTATAAGCGTTGAAGAAGCCCCCAGTAAGGCTGGATATTTTACCCAGATTTATCCGTGCTACGCATCCCGTGGTATCGACGGGAAAATCCACAGAGCGGCAAATGTTCATAAGAGAGCCATTGAGAAAGCTATTGAGAATGCTAAGGATAGAAGGCTAAAGAATAGTCCCAATAGCGATGGATAGAAGCAATGTGGCACTTATAGCTGCATTCAGATAGAAGAAAGAAATCTGGATTCTCTTTTCATCAACACCTGTTCTGACTATGTAGTGTTCGATCACTAGTAGTATGGCAATTATTACCAAGCCTGCTTTGAAGATAGCATCAAATCCATAAGCGGCGAATGAAATCAGTAGTAGCAGGAAGAATACAGCATGGGAGGTTTCTGATGCTAGCACTGCAAACTCTTCTCCGAAATGTGCTGGTAGGGAGTGCAGACCATACTTTTTGTCGAATTCCACGTCCTGCAGAGCATATATCATATCAAAGCCTGCAACCCAAAAAATTACGGCGATTCCAAGGATAAAGGGAACAAATTCACTGCCAAAAATGTCAACCGAATTTGTAACGGAAACCCACCCACCTCCGGGAGCATAGGCAAGATTGAGGCCCAGAACGAAGTGGGAAAGGCATGTGTATCTTTTGAGGTAAGGGTAAACATAAGCAGTTATGGCTGGAATGGGTGAGAGCAGAAAGGCAGTTTCATTGATGAAATATGCGGAGAGGAAATAGACAGCTAATGAGATTGTGGCAATCGTATAGGCTTCTCTCAATGATATCAACCCTGCTGGAAGGTGGCGGTACATTGTCCTTGGATTCTTTGCGTCGATCTCTCTGTCAATTATCCGGTTGAAGGACATCGCTGCAGTTCTCAGCCCTGTAAAGGCTGTGAGTATCAGAATGAATATTCTCCATCCAAACCACCCTTCAGCTGCCAGCAAAGCTCCTGCATAGGCGAAAGGGAGGGCAAATAAAGTATGTTCAATTTTGATGAAATCAGCGTAAACTCTGAGTTTGTGAAGCATAGAAGGCGAAAAAGTGGTGAATTAATAATTTTTACGTGTTTCGGAATTTGTCAGCGGAGTGAGATTTTAGGTGTTACGACTTCTCGTCACACTTCACCATTTAGGCCCCATCCAGAGTCAGAATCCGCAACCCAAAACAACAGCATACTTAGGAACCAAGAATTTTATACATCCTTTATCAATCTTCTTCATGCCTTTCAAAAGCAGCCAGGATGCTGCAATCGCTGCAACTCTTTCAATGCTTTTGGAGGTATCAGGCAGCCCGAAGGCAGGAAATGTGGACAGGGATCATAACTTTAGCGACCTGAGATATGAGCATTTTCTTGCTTCATCTTCTGCAGCTTTTCCTGTTTTCTTAAGAGCGGCAGAAAAGGATGGAAGCGTTGGAGAGCTAGTTTACCTCTGCGTTGAGAATTCTCTCAAGTGGCAAAAAGCCGGAAACGTCCATTTTGGAGCTTTTTTATTGCTGATACCCCTCATTATGAAATGGGATACCGGTGATGCTTGGAGTGTTGCTAGGTCAGCGGTTGAAACCCTCAAGGGAAATGAGGGGGATTGCCAGTATGTCATGCGGGCCTTCAGGCTGAGCGGTGCTAGAGTTATGGATGCTGCTGAAAAGAGTCTGGAGAGTGAAGAAGACGAAATTCGAGGACTAAATCTCTATGAATGGATGAAACTTGCTCCAGAGGAGAATTTCATAGCCAGAGAACTGGTGGAAGGGTATCCTCTGAGCCTCAAAGGGATGGAGTTATTGCTCTACTTTGCCAAAGAAGACTTGAATAGAGCCATAGTTCTAACATACCACCATCTTCTTTCAGAACTAATTGATCCTCTAATAATTTCTAAACTCGGATTTAACACGGCAATTAAAGTGAGAGATATGGCAAAGGAAGCTGTGAAGAGGTATGAAGATAGAGGTATTGAGGTATTCAGGGAGCTTGATGAAAAACTCCTCAAAATGGGAGCAAATCCTGGAAGTGTGGCAGACCTCACGATTTCATCAATTTACTTGGCTCTTCTGGAGGGGCTGAGACCATGAAGCTCATGAAACTTTCCGATTTGGGGCTGAAAGAGGGTATTAATGAAGTGATCGGGATAACTCATGGAGTATTGTCTGTTGAGTCTGGTGAGTTCAATTTGAATGCAGCACCTCTGGGACTGATAGTAGGGGATGAATCAGGAATTGATGCTGAAGTAAGGTTATATTCAAACCATACTAGAGAAAATTTTGAGAGAAGTGGTGAGCTATGGGTGAACGTCATTCACGATCCTGTTCTATTTGTCATTTCAGCCTTCGAGGACCCGGGGAGGGAGTGGTATGAAAGCCTCCAGCCTCCAATTTTGAAGGGAGCACTAACAGTATGTCGCTTTTCTGGAAAGTTGGAGAAGGGTGGTAGAGGTAGAGTGATAAAACTGAGGCTGGAGGAGGGGAAAGTACTCAAACGGGAGATTAGGGCGGTTAACCGGGGCTTCAACCTTCTGATTGAGGCCCTCATCTATGCCACCCGCTTACACCTCAACCCGAATTATGCATCCAGAATCCTTGAGCTAGAGAAAATCATAGAAAAATGCGGTGGAAAAAGGGAAAAAGAAGCACTGCTCCTTCTAAAAGAGTATATCAAACATCAGGGGTAAACTGCCCTGATGGCTTCCAGCAGTGTGGCAATCACGGGCTGTGGGTACACACCTATTATCAGAATCCCAGTCATACATATCACCGCTGCCACCACTGCAGAACTCATTCTGGAAATCTTCAGGGTTCTTGGCGACTCGATGACGTAAATGGCTCTGATAACTCTTGCGTAGTAGAATACAGAAATCACGCTGTTGAGGACACCTATCAGGGCCAGAATCCATAGACCTGATTCCATAGCGCTCCAGAAAAGCCAGTACTTACTCCAGAAACCTGCAAGTGGCGGGAAACCAGCGAGGCTGAACATGAAAACTGTCATGGCAAAAGCTGCGATACGTGACCTCTTCCACAGCCCGTTCAGCTGGTGTATGCTCTCCCCTTCATCGCCAACAACGGCAAAGCTTCCTGCTTTCATCAGGGCATGAGTCACCATGTGGAAGATGGCTGATGCGATGCCCAGAGGGTTAAAGGCGGCTATTCCAACCAAAGCATAGCCAGCGTGGGCTATGCTGGAATAGGCAAGCATTCTCTTCACATTTGTCTGTACTAAGGCGACCACGTTGCCAAGGGTCATGGTTACGGCAGCTATTACTGCGATGATTAGTCTCCAGTCACCGATCATACTTCCGAGGCCAAGAACGAATATCTGGAGGAATATAGCAACGCCCATCGCCTTGCTGACTGCTGCTAGGAAAGCTGTGACGCTTGTTGGAGCCCCTTGATACACGTCAGGTGTCCACATGTGGAAGGGTACAGCGGAAACCTTGTAACCAAATCCGGCAATGAGCATAGCGAGGGCAAGATAAGCTACAGGACTGGATGAAATTGCCAGAGATATTGCTTCAAGCTCCACTCTACCAGTCAATCCATAGATTAGGCTCAGACCATAGAGTATCAGGGCGCTTGAGAAAGCTCCGTAAAAGAGGTACTTCAGACCCGCTTCATTGCTCCTTCTATCCCACCTGAAATATGCTGCTAGAGCATAGCTTGACAGGCTGGCAGTTTCAAATGCAACATACAGTGTAATCAAGTCTCTTGCAGAGACAACGAACATGGCTCCGGCGGTGGCGAGCATAAGCAGAGCATAGTATTCGCCAACGCTACTCTTCGCCCTCTCAAGATACCCAATTGAGATTACTGCAACGATGGCGGAGGCGAACAGGAAGAGCATTTTAAAACTCCAGGCATAGGAATCGAGAACGAAGGTGAGTAGGTTTCCTTCAACTCCCTTCAGTGTGAGAAGGTAGAGAATGGCTAATATGAATCCCACCAAGGTTATGAATCCTGCTAATCTTCGATTTTTCCCTTTTAGATCTGAGAAGAGGGCTAGGAAAGCGAATAGAACTACGATGATCTCCGGTATTACTATGTTCAGCATGCTGAGTGTATCGGCCATCTTACACACCTCCTGCAAATGCAACGCTGAAGGTGTCTATGATCCCTTCAAGTGGAATCGGGTATATACCCAGATAGATGATTGCCACCACCAGCATGAACATTGCCACGAACTCATGGGCATCAACATCGCCGTGGATGTGGAGATCAGCGTTGAATGGGCCAAATACTGCTCTTCTAAGGGCATATAGGAAGTAACCGGCTGTTACGATAGCTGCTGGGAAGACGAATAGGGCGAGGACATTGAAAGCCTCAAGGGCTCCTATCAGAACAGTGAATTCGGCAACGAAGGAAGCAGTGAATGGCAATGCCAGACCTGCCATGCTGGCGGTCACCATGAATGTCGCCCAGATGGGCATTTTATGGGCAACACCTCCAAGCCTATGGATGAGGCGGGTTCCAGCTTTATGATGAAGTGTTCCGGCCATGATGAAGAGGAGTGGTGAAGCTACGCCATGGGCAAACATCTGGAAGATTGCTCCTGTTATTGCAGCTGGTGTCAGTGCTGCGGCGCCGAGCAGCGCGTATCCCATGTGAGAGACGCTGGAAAGAGCTATGAGGCTTTTGTAATCCTCCTGAGCCATTGCTGCAAGAGCTCCGTAGAAGATGGTTACAATGGCTATTATGGCGATGGGGTAAGCATAGGCTTTGGCGACCTCAGGGAAGAATGTGTACGGGATTCTGAACAGGCCGTAACCACCCATCTTCAGCAGTATGCCGGCCAGCAAAACACTTCCGCTTGTCGGCGCCTCTACGTGGGCTGCCGGAAGCCAGGTGTGGAAGGGGAAGATGGGCATTTTGATGAAGAAACCGAATATCAATGCTATAAACAGTATAACTGCCAGCTTTGGTTCGATGCTCAGCTTAGCAAGCTCAAACAAATCGAAGGTTCTGACGCCTGTCTGGAGGTAATAGAGGTAGTGCATAGCGAAGAATGCCAGAATCATGATGACGCTTCCGATATGGGTGTAGATTATGAACTTGAAACTTGCATAATCCTTGCGTGGTCCACCCCAGATGGCAATCAGGAAATACATGGGAATCAGTACGATCTCCCAGAACACGAAGAAGAGGAAGAGGTCTAGGGCCATGAAGACGCCAGCGGTACCGAAACACGTCAGCATGATGAGGCCGTAAAACTGATTGTCTCTCTTAGGTTCGTCAACACCGTAAATGGTTGCTACCAGAGCCAGCAAAGTTGTGAGGATTACTAAAGGCAGGCTAAGGCCATCGACGGCAAGATGGTAGCTTATGCCCAGCGAGGGAATCCACTCGTATCGCTCCTCAAACTGGAAACCTGAACCTTCGAACATTGTGTATGCATAAATTGAAGCTGCAAAGGACAGGAAGGCGAAGAAGATGGCTACACATCTTGCAATGGTTGCACTTCTGACCAGCCACGGCAAAATGCTTCCGAGTAGGAGCAGGATGAGGATGACGCTCAGAATCATGGACTCACCCCCGTGAAGTAGAATATCAGAGCCATCACACCGAGAAGCACCACGCTCAGGTAGTACTGGACATTGCCTGTCTGAACTTTTCTCAATACGCTCCCTGAAACCAGCATCACCTTTCCGATGCCATCAACGACTCCATCGATGACAACCCTGTCAAACCACCCCGTCACCCTTGCCCAGTAAATTCCTATTCTTCCGCCGAAGATATCCTCGAAGAGGTAATCCATGTAGTATTTCTCATAAAGAAGCGTGTGGATAGGTTTAAGCACGTCTCTGATACGGTATATCGGTATGCCTCTTACGTATCCAAGATAGGCAATGGTTATGGACGCAACAGCAATAACAACTGTCAGGGCCATGAGGGCTTCATTTGGCTCAAGCACGAGCTGCATGTAACCTTCTTTTACAACCTCGTGGGGATAGCTCGTTTCGATAAAGTGTTCCATGTAACCTTCAAGCCAAGTTTTGGCAAAACCCGTTGAGAATGCGAAGATAGCAAGAATAACAAGGACGGAGGTCATAACTGCCGGACTCTCTTTGGGATGTTCCCTGCCTCTGTACTCCCCGGTGAAGGCCATGAACCACACCCTGAAAATGTAAAAGGCTGTCAGAGCAGCGGCAGCAACACCGAAGAATGCAAGAACCATGTCTCCAGTGTTATAAGCAGCAAGTATGACTTCATCCTTGCTGAAGAATCCGCTGAAGGGTGGAATTCCAGCAAGAGCTAAGCTGCCAGCCAGCATGGTGTAAGCGGTTATGGGCATGAGTCTCCGCAATCCACCCATCTCACGTATATCGTTGGTCATGCATGCATTTATGACGCTTCCAGCGGCAAGGAAGAGCAGGGCTTTGAAGAAGGCGTGATTCATCAGGTGAAACATGCCTGCGAAGAGGCTACCGGTTCCTAAGGCTAAAAACATGTAGCCAAGCTGGGAAATGGTGGAGTAGGCGATTACCTTTTTGATGTCAACCATGACCAGCGCCATGGTGGCTGCAAATAAGGCGGTGAAGCCACCGATGTATGCGACGATTGTCAAAGCTTCGCTGCTCATGGCAAAGAGGGGATAGGTTCTTGCCACAAGATATACTCCAGCCTTAACCATGGTGGCAGCGTGTATCAATGCTGAAACGGTGGTTGGACCCTCCATAGCATCTGGCAACCAAACATGTAGCGGAAACTGGGCTGACTTACCAATTGCTCCGCCGAAAAGCATGATGGCGGCGAAAGTCAAAACGAAATTATCCATTTCAGGAGCTAGACTGAACAGCTTGAGCAAATCAAAGGTTCCGGCATAAACGAAGAGCACAACAATTCCAATAAGGAATGCAACATCTCCTGCCCTTGTTACCAGAAATGCCTTAAGCTGGGCTTTTGCTGCCTCTGGCTTCCTGTAGAAGTATCCTATAAGGAGGTAGCTGCACAGCCCGACGATTTCCCAGAACATGAACATCAGAAGGAGGTTGTCTGCAATCACCAGCCCCAGCATTCCCACGCTGAAAAGCTGCATTTCTGCAAAGTATCTGCTCAGCTTATTGGTTTTGATGAAAGGCAGCATGTAGCCCATCGAATAGATGTGAATCAGTAGAATGAGTGTGGAGACTATCAGAACCATCAGTGCACTCAGCTGGTCTATGAGCACGCCAAATGTGATCTCCTTGCCCCCAACCACTGCCCAAACCATTTTAGCCTGATATGTCTGGCCGTTGAGGACATCTATGAAGGCTCCAAGGCTCAGCAGGAAGGAAAGAAACATGAAGAAAATTGCCACTTCTCCCAGACCCTTTGTAAACCTGTAGCCAGCGGTCAGGCATATTATGAAGCCAAACAGAGGCATTATGGGTATGAGCCATGAGTACTCGATCATCTCTATCACCTACCTATCACCTACCACCTCAGTCCTTCAAACAGCGATATGTCAACGATGCCATGATTTCTGAATATCCTGACAACTATGGCGAGAGCAATGGCGGATTCTGCAGCGGCAACTAGGATTATGAAGAGGGCGAAGACCTGAGCTGTAAAGCCTTCAGGAAACAGACGGGAGAATGAGATGAGATTGATGTTGGCAGCGTTTAGCATTAGTTCAATTCCCATCAACATAACTATGGGGTTTCTCTTGGTCATTACACCGAGTGCCCCTATGGAGAGGAGTAATATGGAGAATGCAAGGACGTAACTCTGGGGAATCATGCCACATCCCTCCTGACAAGATAGATGGCTGCAAAAACTGCCACGACTATTATCAAAGATGCAACTTCAAAGGGAACTCCGTATATCTTGAAAAGCGCTGCACCTATTTCATCTACATTAGGTACCCACAGTATTTCTGAGGGGAACGGTGCTCCGGATATGAATGTGTAGGCCAGCAGGCCGAAAGCTATTGCGATTACACCTCTCAGCACTCTAAAGCTCATTCATACCACCCTTTCTCGTCACCATTATCGCAAACACCATCAGAATTGCAACAGCACCAACGTACACCATTACATGCATGAACGCCAAGAAGTAGGCTCCGAGAAGCACGTATACGCCACCGATAAGAAGCATTGAAACTGCAAAGAATACGGCTGAGTGCATTATCTCCCTCTCAAGGAATATGGCAAGAGAAAACAAAAGCGTCGCTGCAGCAATGACAGCGAAGATGAGATCTTCCACCTTTACCCCCTCCTGTAAGGTCTTTTCTGGATTTTATTCTCGCAGCGCTTTTCGATGGCATCAACATCAACCTCAGCGAACTCAGCGTAATCCTTTTCCCTTATGTGATCCATGATTTTCTTAGCAACTTCACTTCTAACGATTATTGTGGAGAATCCTTCTGGTGACCCCTCGCTACCAACACTTACATCGCTTTCAACTCCAACAAAATCCTGGCACACTCTACAGCCTGAAGGAAGTATCTCCTCTATTTCCTCTTCGTTGATCTCAACAACTCTGATGTACTCCCCAGCCTCCCCCTCGCTCACCTCAACAGCCAATCTGTTGTCGGTAACATGCATTTTTCCTACGGATTTCATTTCAATGCCTTTGTTAGCTAAAAGCTCTGAGAGCTGGTGATAGTAGAAATTCTCCATGCAGAAGAGGCTTATTGCCAGCTTGACGTTCTGTTTGTAACTCGCTACCTCATCCTCCAGTTTCTTAAGTCCAGAAATCATACATGGTGTTGCCGTTACTGCAACACCCTTTCTGGTGTTGTAGGTGGCATTTCTAAGCTCGACCATGACATCTGCAAAGCTATACTTGGAGCTGGCAATCTTCTCATCTCCGAGCTGCTTCGCAGTCCTAACCTGGGTCATAACAGGATGCCACACATCGTCTCTGCTGACCACAACCGCCCTGTCTATCATGCCTAGCTCGAAGGCTGAAGCGATAATCTCGCTGACCATACCGCCATCCTGACCCTTGAATCGTTTCGATTTTGCTGCTGTAATCTCGACATAATTTCCAATACCATTCTTTGGTTCGTATCCCCATCTTGGACAGACTCTAATACACGATCCGCAATCAATGCAATCTTTTTCCCAATTTGGAAAATCAATGGGCTTGTCACCGCCTGTTATACCATAAACCGGACAGACAGAAGTACATGTGGTGCAGTGACTACATAATCCAGCATCTATAACGAACTTCTTGAGGTTTCCAAAATACTTCTGGTCTCTTAGGGGCTTTTTTGGCAGCTTTACTCTCCACTCGAAGTAACACACCTCTGTCATCCATCACACCTCAATTATCTCTCATATTCGGAATATTCGGTCTCAGCATATTCAGTCATCGTTAAGGCGAAGGTAGGGCAGTTTTTCACGCACATTCCACAGCCAGAGCACACAGTGGGATCTATTCTCAGAACTCGCTCGTCTCCCACAGTAGTGACGGATATGGCATTGACAGGACAGGTTTCAACGCAGAACATGCAGCCTATGCAGTTTTCAGGATGTGCACATGCAGAACGCTTTACAGGTTTTTCAGGCTTCCACCTTAATTCCTTTTTCAGCTTCTGGAATTTTCTTATGTCGTAAACAAGCTCTTCTCTCTTCCACTCCATCAATTCAAGCTTTGGCCCCATCACGATTGCCCCTGTAGGACACGCATCAGCACAGAATCCGCAGAAAAGGCAGCGGCCGAGGTCGAGATAGTAACCGTACATTATCCTTCTCCCATCCGGTTTTATCTCCATGTCGATCTGGATTGTGTTGACTGGGCATGCCCTTTCACATGCTCTGCAGGCTATGCAGTTTTCAAGAGTGAAGAGAGGGTGGCCTCTGTACCCTTTGGGTACAACAAGCCGTTCATCGGGATACTGTACTGTTATGGGGCGCTGAAAGAAGTAGCTTAAGGGAACTACCAGTGGACCAGCCAGCTTCTTGATGACCTTCAAGATAACACCCCCAAAGCTGCTATAGCCCATACTAGATTGAGAAGTGAAAGTGGAAAGAGGCGTTTCCAGCCCAGCTCCAGAAGCTGGTCAATCCGGAACCTGAAATAGGCAGCTCTAATCCATATCAGGAGAAAGACCACTATATAGACCTTCACATGGAAGATGAGGAGGGTAGTAAGGCTTGCAAGAGCAGGTGGGAGCATTTCTAAGGCTGCATTTAAACCGAAAGGCAAGCCATACCCACCAAGGAAAACTGCCACGAAAAGGGCGGATGTGACAAATACGCTTATGTAGTGGGCGGCCATCAGCATGCCGTAAAACATACCCCCATACTCTGTCATAAACCCTGCAACGAGCTCTGATTCCGCCTCAGGGATATCGAAAGGTGTCCTCTCAAGCTCCGCCAATACGGTTATCAGGTAAAGGAGGGCTCCAAGCGGGAGGATGGCAACGTACCATATCTGAGATTGGGACTCAGCTATCTCGAGAATATCAACACTTCCTGCAAGTAAGGCTGCTGAAATCAGAACTAGGACAGCTGGCAGCTCGTAGCTTATCATCTGAGCAGCAGCTCTCATACCTCCCATCAGGGAGAATTTGTTATTGGCTGAAAGGCCGCAGAGCATCACACCCATGGGTTCGAGGCTTGCTAGAGCTATGATATAAATCAGGCTGGCCTCATTTTTCAGGCCAACAAAGCCCTCGCCAAAGGGGACCATCAAACCTATGGCCAGTCCTGCGAACACCACCAGAGCGGGACCGATAATATATGTTAGCCTGTCCGCCCTCCTTGGAATGAAGAACTCCTTTGTCATGAGTTTTAAAAAGTCGGCAATTGCCTGAAACAGTCCCCAGAGCAACGGTGGGCCTGCATAAACCGGTCCTCTTCTGTTCATCATTCTTCCGAGAATCTTCCTCTCCAGCCAGACAATTATCAGAACATTTATAAAAATGAGGGCTATTATTAAAATGGATTCTATAAGGCTCAAGAGGAGCTGAGCTCCTGTTCTTCCGATGATGGGACCTAGAACTTCCATCGCTTTAACGTACACTGGTTGAAGTATTGGGGATTCATACCAGCTCATGGAAACCACCTATCACCTACCCTTCACCTATCAGTATCTCCAAGACACACATCTAAACTACCCAATATGGCCGGGAGATCGGCCACATTACAGCCAGGCATCATGGCCTTTGTTGCCTGAATGTGGACGTATGCAGGGCTCCTTATTTTGACTCTGTAAGGAACATCCTTCCCATCGCTGACGATGTAATAACCAGCTTCTCCTCTGGGCACCTCAACACGATAGTATATTTCACCCGGAGGAGGCACTCTGGGCACCCTCTTTGCCATGACATCACCTTCAGGCAGCCTCATGAGAAGCTCTCTGGCGATGGTTATGCTCTCGTAGATCTCTCTGATCCTCACCATGTATCTGGCGAAGCAATCACAATCTTTCTCAACTACGGGCTCGAACCCTATTTCCTCATAGAGCAAATATGGATCGTTATAGCGAACGTCAACCTTAAGACCGCTCCCTCTCGCTACGGGGCCAGTCACACCCCATTCTTTGGCAACGCTCTTTTTCAGAATTCCAACACCCTGAACTCTCTTCAGGAAGGTCTCGTTGTCAAGCATGAGGTTTACAAAATCGTTCATCTTCCTCTCTATCCTATTGAGATAGCGGATAGTTCTCTCAACCCATCCGTTGGGGGCATCTCTTGCAACACCACCAAAGCGAGGATAGTTGTAGGTCATTCTGTGGCCGGTGAGGCGGGAAAGGGAATCAAGAATAAACTCTCTTTCTCTAACAGCAAAGAGCAATGCGGTGAAGTTTCCTAGGTCTATTGAATAGGCTCCAAGCCAAACAAAATGACTTGCAATTCTCTGAAGTTCAGAGGTGATGGTTCTGAGGTAAAGGGCTCTTTCAGGCGGCTCAACACCCATCAGCCTTTCAACTGCCCCCACATATCCTTCCGTCCAGCCCATAGAGGCAACGTAGCAAAGACGGTCGTTGTAGGGTATGAACTTTACCCAGCTCCTTTTTTCAGCCAGCTTTTCAACACCCCTGTGAAGGTACCCTATAGTTGGCTCAACATCAACAACCGTCTCTCCTTCAACTTTTACCTTCAACCTCCACAGGCCGTGTGTGAAGGGATGCTGCGGACCGAAATTAACCCACATTTCCATTTTTTACCACCTTTTGTCGCATCTCCTCTGCTTGTTGCACATTCCCTCTCATCCTCTCTCCATCCTCTACCACTACTCACCACCATTCGTAGTCTTTACGCAGCGGATGCCCCTCAAAATCATCGGGAAGCAGAAGTCTCCGCAGGTTAGGATGATTCCTAAAGCGAACACCAAACATGTCGTAAACTTCCCTCTCGTGGAAGTTTGCAGTGGGAAAGAGGTCAACTACGCTTTCAACTTCAGGATTCTCTCTATCTACCTCAGTCTTAACAACAAAGATGAAGCCATCGCTGTAGCTTCCAAGAATGTATACGACCTCCATTCTGTCAGAGTAATCCACAGCGGTCACAGTTGACAGAAAATCTCTCCCTACTTCATCTCTCAAAAACTTGATAAAATTGTGGAGCTTTTCAGCCTTAACCTTGAAAACAACTCTGCGTTCTCCCTCTTTTACATCAAACTCGAGATCAGGGTGAGAAGCCCGTATAGCCTCGGCAATTCTGTAGAGGTCCAGTATCATCTCTTCCCCTCCCTTACTCTCCTTCTGAACTCAATTATGGCATCAATGAATGTTTCTGGCCTCACAGGGCATCCGGGAACGTACATATCTACTGGCATTATCTTGTCAACACCCTTGACAACGTTGTATGAGTCGTAAAACGGACCACCGCTTATTGCGCAATCACCAATGGCAACAACCCACTTTGGTTCCAGCATCTGTTCGTAGAGTATCCTGATTCGTGGCGCAAGCTTTCTGGTTACAGTCCCGCTTACCCAAAGCATATCCCACTGTCGGGCAGTTGAAGGGCTCAGCACACCATGTCTCTCAACATCGAATAGTGGCCCAAAAACTGCCATTGGCACCTCTATGGAGCAACAGGCTATGCCGAAGTGGGAGCCCCAGGGCGAGAAGCCTCTACCCCAGTAAAGAAGTGGACCAAGAACTTTCCACAATCCTTTTCGAACATCCTGAGCAAGTTTTCCAACCAAACCATCCGTCCGTTCAAGAAAATCTTCTGAGCTGTCCAGCCCCACCACAGCATGAGCACTTCCATCACGCATGTGGATTACTCGGGGTAGTTCATCACCCATCTCAACGCCCCCTTTGTCCAGGCATAGATAAGTCCGATGACGAATACACCAATGAACACCAGCATTTCAATAACCGCCAAAATCCCTATTTCCTTCACCACCACTGCCCAGGGGAACATCATCAGGGCCTCAATGTCGAAGATCACGAACATCAGAGCAAAGGTGTAATACTGGATGCTGAATTGGACTCTTGCCGTCCCATATGGAATTTCACCACACTCATATGTTTCGGCTTTAAGGTAGCTGTAGCGGCTGGGCGTGAAAAGCTTGGGTATGAAGAAAGCTATTACTGGTATTACCAGTGCAATAGCCATATACAGTGCCATTTTGACGAAAACCTCTACTGCCATGTTTAACCACCGCTATGCAGTTTCCAGAGCTCAAAGCGGGATTTTAATGCCTAAATACTTAAAGGTTTCTATTTTTCTTCGTATTTCTCGATAACTGATAAAGCCCCAGTCGATTCGACGAATGGCGACTGTTCTAAAGAATTATCATTTTGAATAATTATGTTTTGAATTATGGCTCTGGAATGTATGCAGATGTAAATCAGAAATACCAAAGGTTTTAAAAAACACATCCTCAGCTTTCTGGCTACGGTGATATCATGTTCTCACCACTTGAGGTTACGCTGATAAAGGCACTTGAAGTCGGAAAAAAGTACAAGGTTGAGGAGGCAGCAAAAATATCAAAAATGAGTGTGGATGCTGTTTTCAAGGCTGCATATCTGCTGCAGGATAAAGGACTGGCCAAAGTTGAGGAGGAGAAGTGGAAGGAGTACAGCCTTACAGAGGAAGGGATGAAGTATCTTAACGATGGATTTCCTGAAGAGATAATTGCCAGAGAACTTGAAAGTATTGAGAGTGGTGAGAAAAGCATCGCAGAGCTCGAAAAGAAATTTGGGAAAGAACTTGTTTCCATTGCAATAGGATGGTTGAGAAGAAGGGGCTGCATAGAAATAAAGGATGGAATTATCAGACTGATTAAGCCGGTGAGCATCCCTGAAAGAGAAGCTCTTAGTATTATATATAATGATAGAATGGCTAAAGTTGATGAGAATATACTGAAAATTCTTGTCAGAAGAAAGCTCGTCAGAATTGAGGAGTTCAAGGAAACCTACATTATTCTTCTCAAAAAGCCGGAAGCTGAGCTTAAGGGATATATTTCAGACCTGACTCCTGAGCTTATAATAAGCGGTGCTTGGCGGGGAAAGGAGTTTCTGAAGTATGATATACATGTGCCCTCAAAGGATGTCTTCCCCGCCAAGGTACATCCTTATGAAAGGATAATCCGGGAATGCCGAAAGATATTCTTGGAAATGGGCTTTACAGAGATAAAGGGACATTATGTCCAGCCATCTTTCTGGAACTTCGATGCTCTATTCCAGCCTCAGGATCATCCGGCAAGGGATATGCAGGACACATTTTACCTTGACAGATACATCGATATGGATGATGAGGTGGTGGAGAGAGTCAGAGCGACTCACGAAAATGGGTGGATTACTGGCTCAACGGGATGGGGCGGAGAGTGGAGCTATGAAAAAGCCATGCAACTGGTTCTGAGAACTCACACAACTGCCATTACCATCCATTACCTTGCCAGAAATCCAGAACCGCCAGTTAAGGCATTCTGCATCGACAGGGTTTACAGAAGGGAGGCAATAGATGCAACACATCTCCCCGAATTCGACCAGCTTGAAGGAGTTGTGCTGGACAGGAATGTGGGATTCAAACATCTGCTAGGATTGTTGAAGGAGTTCTTTGTCAAGATGGGCTTTGAAGATGTCCGTTTTAGACCTGGCTACTTCCCGTACACGGAGCCAAGTGTTGAGCCTGAGGTTTATGTGGATGGGCTTGGCTGGATAGAACTTGGCGGTGCCGGTGTCTTCAGAAAGGAGGTTACAGAGCCTCTTGGCATAAAGGGAAAGGTTCTGGCATGGGGTCTGGGCATAGGAAGGCTTGCCATGCTGAGGCTCGGGATGAAAGACCTCAGAAGGCTTTACCTGCCAGACATTGGATGGCTCCGCAACATGCCGGCCGTTAAGAGGTGATGGGGGGAATCGGGATGCCAGTTGTTACGCTTTACTGGGATGAACTTGAAAAGCTGGTTGGGAAGAGCAGAGATGAAATTCTTAAAAGGCTTCCGATGCTGGGATGCGATATAGAGAGGGTAGAAGAGGATCATGTTGATGTGGAATTTTTCCCCAACAGACCTGATCTTTACAGCGTGGAAGGTGTTGCTAGGGCTTTAAAGGGCTTTATGGATGTTGAGTTTGGGTATGTTGAGTACTCTACAAAACCCGGGAACTGGAAAATCCACGTTGATGAAAGCGTCCTCTCTGTAAGGCCAAGGATAGTTGGGTGTGTTGTCAGGGGACTCAAGATAACTGATGAGGTAATCAGGAGTTTGATGGAGGTGCAGGAGGATCTCCACTGGACGATAGGGAGGAATAGGAGGAAGATGGCCATTGGTGTTCACGACCTGAGCATGGTAAACTTTCCGCTGCGGTATACTGCTGTTGATAAAAACTTCTCATTTGTCCCGCTGGATTTCAGGGATGAGATGAGCGTGGCAGAGATACTGGAGAAACATCCTAAGGGCAGGGAGTACAGTTTCATTCTGGAGAAAAGCAACACCTACCCCATGATAATTGATGCTAGGGATGAGGCAATTTCATTCCCACCCATCATAAATGCGGAGAAAACTAGGGTGAAGGAGAGCACAACTGACCTCTTTATCGATGTGACAGGCTTTGACGAGAATGTTGATAGGGCCCTGAACATAATTGCGACGATGTTGAGCGATAGAGGCGGGCAGATTGAGAGCGTCGAAGTCATTTATCCGGATAGAAGGGAGGCCTCTCCCGACCTCTCTCCTAGGAAAATGAAGATATCAAAAGATGAGATTTTCGGGTTGCTTGGATTCTCTCTGAGTGATGATGAGATAAGGCTATCTCTGGGAAGGATGAGATACGGGGTTGAGGTAGGCGAGGATGAGGTAGAGGTAGTGATTCCACCCTACAGAGCGGACATCATGCACCCTTGGGACATCATCGAAGATATAGCCATAGGGTACGGCTACGAAAGGATTATTCCAGAATATCCGGAAACCAATACCGTAGGTCTGACACATCAGTGGAATGATGTGAGAGAGCTAATAAGGGAAATCATGATCGGCATGGGCTTCATGGAGGTTATAACCTTCACTCTGACCAATGAGAGGGTGATGTACGATTATGTGAAGAGGAGGGGTGAAGAGTGGAAGGACTACACACCGGTGATGCATCCGCTGACGGAGGATCATACCATTGTCAGGACAGATGTGCTTCCAAAACTCCTGGAGTTGCTTTCGCACAACAAGCACCATGCAATGCCTCAGCGGATATTCGAAGTGGGAGATGTGGTGGTCAACATGCAGAACAAACTTCATCTGGCAGCCTGCAGCACCCATGCTAAAGCGAATTTCTCAGAAATCCGAAGCTATGTCCAGAGCCTGATGAGGGAACTGGATGTGGAATGGGATGTGAGGGAGAGCGATGATGAAGCCTTCATAGAGGGAAGAAGGGGTGATATCTTCGTCAATGGAAAGAAAGTAGGGGTGTTTGGAGAGGTACATCCCGAAGTTCTCCAGAACTTCCAGCTGGGGTATCCAGTAGTGGCGTTTGAATTGGATGTGTCGAGTATATTCGATGTAGGGGAGCTCCTTTAAGCGGCTTGGTTAAAGATGATGTAATTTTTCATGGCATACTGCACATCTTCCACGATTTCTCACAAATCCTCACTCTAAAGTCTACACAAAATTTTTAAAAAGAGAAACTGTTGTGGAGCGGTGAAGGTAGCTGTGAAGGTTGAGGGAGATATGGGAAATATGAGGGAGAGAGGGGAAGTGATAATAAACGTTGGTAAGAAAGGCGTTACAGAAGGGCTTATTAACGAGATAAACATGCTTATCGAGAAAAGAGGCAGAGTAAAGGTTAGAATGCTCCGAAATTTCAGAGAGATGGGCGAGGCTGAAGGTAAGGACAAAAAAACACTCGCCCAGGAGATCTCCTCAAAGGTAAAGGGGAAGCTTGTTGATTTTCGTGGATTTGTTTTAACGTTTGAGAGGTGTTGAGATGGCGACGGTATATGATGTGCCTGCTGATCTGCTGATTCAGCGTGTGGCGGAAAAGCTCAAGGAGATGGATGAGTTCAAGCCCCCAGAATGGGCAGCCTTTGTGAAAACAGGGGTTCACAAGGAAAGAGCTCCCGAACAGCCTGACTGGTGGTATATAAGGGTAGCAGCCATATTCAGGAAGGTTTACACCGACGGGCCGGTTGGCATCGAAAGGCTCAGGACTGTCTATGGTGGGAGAAAGAGAAGAGGTGTAGAACCGCCCAAGTTCAGGAAGGGGAGCGGTTCGATAATAAGAAAGGCCCTCCAGCAGCTTGAAAAGGCCGGTTTTGTCAAGCAGTCTTCAGAAGGCAGGCTTGTGACTCCTCAGGGAAGGAGCTTTCTAGATAAGACAGCTGCGGAACTCAAAAGGGAGCTTGTAAAAGAGATTCCTGCCCTCGAAAAGTACTGAAGAGAGTATTGAGGGCAAACATTTATTTTCATCCTCACAAACTATTCTGGGGTGATGATTATGGATGACTTAGAAGAGATCAGAAGGCGCAAGCTCATGGAGTTGCAAGCTCAACGTCAGAGAGAGATGGAGGAACTTCAGAGGCAGGAAGAGTTGAGAAGGCAGATTGAAGCTCAGAAAAAGGCTATTTTGAGAGCAATTCTTGAACCTGAGGCCAAGGAGAGGCTTGCACGTATAAGGCTCGCACATCCTGAGGTGGCTGAGGCTGTTGAAAACCAGCTCATTGCTCTGGCTCAATCAGGAAGGATCAATCAGAAGATAAGCGACGAATTGCTGAAGGAAATTCTCAAAAGGGCAATGCCCAAGAAAAGGGAGACTAGAATAATCCGGAAGTAAACTTCGATGAGATGGCTTAAATGAAATAAGTTTGGCTGAAGTAAAAATTAAATAATGCAAGCAAAGGTGGCGGCTATGGGAAAGAAAACTGTCGGCGTCAAAAGGAGATTGGCTAAATTTCTAAAGCAGAACAGGCGAGCTCCTGTCTGGGTCACGATAAAAACTAAGAGGAAGGTGTTTGCCAGTCCTAAGAGAAGGCACTGGAGGTCTAAAAAGCTCAAGGTGTAAAGAGGTGGTTGTTTTGGCGAAGATAGTGGTGGAGAGGGTTTACACAATCGGCATAAGGCAGAAGATGAAGAAGTATCCTAGGTGGCTGAGGGCAAAGAAGTCTGTAAAGTACGTCCGCAAGTTCCTGAGCAGGCATATGAAAGTCGATCCTGACAACGTAAAAATTGATGCCAGCATTAACGAAAAGCTGTGGGAGAGAGGAGCTGAGAAGCCGCCCGCAAGGATAAGAGTCAGGGCAGTAAAATTCGATGACGGCATAGTGGAGGCTGAGCTGGCCTGAACTGACTTAAAAGCTAATCTAAAAGAACTATGCCCACACTCCTCAGCATCAAAGGCGTTCCGCTGATAGGCCTGTATATCAGAGTTACAGAAGACGTAGCAGTACTGGGTGTCAGAGAAAGAAAAGCAGAACAATTCCTCAGGCAAGAGTTGGAAGTGGATGTCATAAGAACCACTATCTCCGGTTCTGAACTTGTTGGGGCTTTAGTAGCTGGAAACTCTAATGGTATAATTGTCAGCAATCATGTACTGTCTAAGGAGCTTGAAAGGCTGAAAAGGAAAGTGGACGTGAAGGTTGTGGAGACGAACATGACTTGCTTGGGAAACAATCTGCTTTTAAACGACAGGGGCGGAATTGCTCATCCAGAGCTGGATGAAAAAGTCATTGAAGAAGTTTCTGACTTTCTCGAGATTAAGATAGCTAGGGGAACTGTGGGTGGGATAAAAACAGTTGGAATGGCTGCCATTCTGACCGACAGGGGTGCTTTACTCAATCCAAACGCTACAGAATGGGAGATAAAGAAGATAGTTGATGTCGCAGGGGTGGAAGTTGAGACAGGTACGGTTAACTTCGGCAGCGACATGGTTGGAACAGGTGTCGTTGCCAACTCAAAAGGATATATTGCTGGAGAGGATACCACAGGTTTTGAGTTGGGTGTGATTGAGGAAGCTTTGGGTTTTTTAGGAGGTGGTTGAATGAAGTTTGAAGTCAGGGGAAAGTTTGCCATTGAGAAAAGATGGCTGCCCTTCAGAAAGGTTATTGAGGCACATAACGAAAAATTTGCCATTGAAAAGATTTATTCCCTCATAGGAAGCAACCACAAGGTTAAGAGAAACCTTATAAAGATCGAAGAAGTCAAACCTGCTGAGTGATTTTTATGCAGGAAGAGGAGGTTCAGAGAAAAATTCAGGAGAGGCTGGCAATTCTTCAGCAATTGAGGGCTGAGAGCGAAGCTGTCCAGAGAAGGATAATTGAGATAGAGCTTGTTCAGAATGAGCTGGACAAGACCATTGAAAGCCTTGAGTACTTCAACTCTCTCGAGGGTAATGTTGAGGCCCTGATGAACCTTGGAGGCGGTGTTTTTGCCTACGTTGATGTGAAGGAATCCAAAAAAATGCTTGTGGATGTGGGCGCCGGAGTAATAGCTGAGAAGGAAGTTGGAGAAGCCATTGAAACTCTGAAGAAGAGGAAAGAGAGGCTTAGCGAAACAGTCACAAAACTTGAGCAGCTTTTGGAGCAGATAATGAGCCAGGCAGAGAGAATACAGATGGAAATCGCTCAGATGGCTAGAGCAGTGGAAGAGAGACAGGAAAGGAAATAGGCAGTAAAGAGGTAGGGAATCAATGTTTAAGTCTCTGAAAGAGAAGCTAACCTCTTTCAGAAAGAAGGTAGAAGAAGAGGAAAAGCAAGAAATTGAGGTTGAGGTAAAAAAAGAGGAAAAAGCGGCAAAAACAGGAAAGGTGGGCCTCAAAGAAAAGCTTTCTGCAGTTGTTCTCGATAGAGAAGTTATTATAGATGAGAATAAGCTTGAGAATGTTCTTTATGAACTTGAAATAATTCTGCTTGAGAGTGATGTAGCATTTGAAGTTGTTGATGCCATCAGGGAAAGAATAAAATCAAATCTGGCTGGCAGAAGAAAGAAGCTGGGTGAAAGTCTTTCAGAAATCGTTCTTACAGAACTCAAAGCAACTATTATGGACATTCTTTCCTCAGAGAGTTTTGATTTCGATGAATATATTGCTGAGAAACTTAAAAAAAAGAAGCCCCTCAACATAATTTTCGTTGGCGTGAATGGAACCGGAAAAACAACAACCATCGCAAAAATCGCCAAGAGGTTGATGGACAGTGGTTACAGCGTTGTAATGGCTGCCGGAGACACATTCAGGGCTGGAGCCATAGAGCAGCTTGAGGAGCATGCAAAAAGGCTCGGGGTGAAACTGATAAAGCATCAGGCCGGCAGTGACCCTGCAGCAGTCATATTTGATGCAATAAAGCACGCTGAGAGCAAGAAAATCGATGTAGTGCTCTCAGACACAGCCGGAAGGATGCACACAAAAAGGAACCTGATGGAGCAGCTGGAAAAAATCAAGAGAGTTACGAAGCCCGATCTGATTATCTTTGTTGACGAGAGCATAGCGGGCAATGATGCCATAGAGAGGGCTAGGATGTTCAACGAGGCGATAGGGATAGATGGTAGCATTCTCACAAAGCTGGATGCCGATCCCAAGGGAGGGACTGCAATATCAATCAGCTATGTGACTGGCAAACCCATTCTTTTCTTCGGAGTCGGTCAGGAGTACGATGACCTCATAAAATTCGACCCAGAGTGGCTTGTTGAGAGGATTTTTGATTAGATGATGGTTGGATGCTAGCCGATTTTGGTAAGACAATCCAAGATTTGCCATAGCATACCATGGAAAAATTTTAAACATCGACAGCATTTCAACGAATCATAATGGATCTGAAGAGCTATATTGCCAGAAGATTGTTGCTTGCTATACCAACAATACTTGGTGTAACCCTTATCGTTTTCTTCATTTCCCATGTTGTTCCTGCAGACCCAGCTTTAGTATGGGCTGGTGGAGCCAGAGCTAGGCCGGAGCAAGTTGAGCAGATCAGGCAGCTATACCACCTCAACGAACCTATATGGAAACAGTATGTCATTTTTCTAAGCGATCTTGTCAGGGGCGATTTAGGAATCTCACCAGTCACAGGAAGACCAGTCATCGAAGACATCAAAACCTACTTCCCCGCAACTCTCGAACTTACAATCTTTGCCATTGCTCTGGCAATACTCATCGGAATTCCGCTTGGTGTTTTGTCAGCTATCAAAAAAGATAGCCCTGTTGACCATTCAACTCGAATCTTTGCACTTTCAGGCTACTCAATGCCAATCTTCTGGCTCGGCTTAATTCTCCAGCTGGTGGTTTATTATTATCTTGGTCTGGTTCCTGACCCCGGAGGCAGGGTCAATACCCAGGTGTACATCAGCAGCGAGTTCAAGACCTACACTAACATGTATCTGATCGATTCATTAATCCAGGGTAGGTTTGATGTTTTCTTTGATGCCCTACAGCACCTCATCCTTCCTGGATTTACTTTGGCTTACGCCACCGCAGCCATCATTGCTAGGATGACGCGGAGCAGCATGCTGGAAGTCATACGGCAGGATTACATTGAATTTGCTAGAGCCAGAGGGCTGCCGGAAAGGGTGGTGATATACAAGCATGCGCTGAGAAATGCGATGATACCAACAGTCACTGTCGTTGGCCTCTCGTTTGGTGGCCTGCTTGCCGGAGCAGTTCTGACAGAGACGGTCTTCTACTGGCCCGGAATTGGAAGGTATATGGTTGGGACAATAAATACTCTAGATTTCCCTGCTCTCATGGGTGGTACAATCCTGATAGCCTTGGTTTTTGTCATTGTAAACCTGCTGGTGGATATACTTTACGCCATAATCGATCCCAGAATAAGGTACGGCTGATTGGAGAGATATGTGAAGGTGTAAAGGTGAGACGATGGAGCGAGTAACAGATTTCAAGGAGAAGCACGATGCGAAGATTAAGGAAATAAAGTATTCACTCTTTCTGGTGAGAAACAGCCCTCTGACCATTCTTGGAGCGTTGATAATCCTTATACTCATCTTGGTTGCCGTTTTTGCACCCTATATTGCTCCCTACGATCCTGAGAAGACCAATATTCTTGCTAGGCTGAAGCCGCCATCCAAAGACCATCCTTTTGGCACTGATGACTTGGGCAGGGACATCTTCAGCAGAGTGATATGGGGGAGCAGGATAAGCCTCCAGATAGGTTTCACAGTAGTCTTCTTTGCTACAGCCATAGGAACAGTTCTTGGCCTCATCGCTGGCTACTTCAGGGGATGGATTGATGAAATACTCATGAGGATTACTGATATGTTCTTTGCAATTCCTTCCCTCATTCTCGCCATGGCCATCTCCGCAGCACTGCAGACAAGAAGCATATATACGACAATGCTTGCAGTTACCTTTGTCTGGTGGCCGGCTTATGTGAGGATTGTCAGGTCATCGGTTTTGTCTCTGGTGGAATCTCAGTTCGTTGAAGCAGCCAGAAGTCTGGGTGCTTCAAACAGAAGAATCATGTTCAAGCACATACTCCCCAACAGCCTTGCTCCCCTCTTAGTTCAGATGACCCTTGATCTGGGAGCAGTCATACTGGTTGCAGCAGGTCTGAGTTTCATAGGGTTTGGAGCCGGGCCAAACACGCCAGAATGGGGGAGGATGGTGGCAGAAGGGAGGAATTACATGACAACAGCCTGGTGGACGATAACCTTCCCTGGTCTTGCAATCTTCATAACTGTACTAGGCTTTAACCTGCTTGGTGATGGGCTGAGAGACATCTTGGATCCGAGGTTGAGGAGGTAAAGGTATGGATACGGTGTCTACAGGAGATACAGAGAAACTGCTGAGAGTAAAGGAACTCTACATAAACTTCTACACCTATGAAGGAGTGGTGAAGGCGATAGATGGGGTTAGCTTTGACATTCATCCTAATGAAACCTTCGCCTTGGTTGGTGAGACGGGATGCGGTAAATCTGTTACTGCTAGGGCAATCCTCAGGCTCATCCCCACACCTCCTGGAAAAATCGAAGGGGGGGAGATTCTTTTCAATGGTGTAGATTTGCTGAAGATCCCAGAAAAGGAAATGCTAGAGTACAGAGGGAAGAAAATCTCCATGATCTTTCAGGAGCCCATGACATCTCTCAATCCCGTTTTCACAGTTGGTGACCAGCTTGTTGAGACCATCGCCTTGAACCAGAAGGTAAGTAAAGAAGAAGCTTATAATATTGCCCTTAAAATGCTGGAGAGGGTGAGAATTCCCGACGCTGAAAACGCCATGACCAAATATCCTCACGAGTTCAGCGGAGGACAGAGGCAGAGAATCGTTATAGCAATGGCCCTTTCTTGTAACCCCTCTCTCCTGATCGCTGATGAGCCAACAACGGCTCTGGACGTTACAGTCCAAGCCCAGATAATAAACTTAATGAACGAGCTTCAGAAAAACATGGGTACTTCAATACTCCTGATAACCCACGACCTTGGAGTCGTTGCAGAGATGAGCGATAGGGTTGCAGTTATGTATGCTGGTAACATCGTGGAGCTTGGCACGACTTCTGTCATATTCGAAAAAAGGTATCATCCTTACACTCAGGGGTTGTTTAACGCAATCCCTGTGTTTGGGAAGGGTAAACAGACAAGACTCGAGGAAATTCCCGGAAGTGTTCCAAACCTCCTGTATCCTCCGCCAGGATGCAGGTTCCATCCAAGATGTCCCCATGTAATGGATATTTGCAGAAAAGAAAAACCGGAGTTGATAGAACTTGAGCCTGGACACTATGTCAGATGTCACCTATACCGCTGAGGCGGGAGACGAGATATTAAGGGTTGAAAACCTGAAGAAGTACTTCCCAATACTGGGAGGTTTCTTCAAGAGGCCAGTAGCTTACGTGAGGGCAGTTGATGATGTCTCACTCTCCATCAGGAAGAAGGAGACTTTTGGGCTGGTTGGGGAGTCGGGATGCGGGAAGACAACGTTAGGAAGGACGGTTGGTAGGCTCATCGAACCTGATAGTGGGAGGATAATCTTCAAAGGGATGGATATCACCCACATCTCCCAGAAAGAGTTCAGGGGGATCAGAAGGCACATTCAGTTTGTTTTCCAGGACCCCTTCGCTTCTCTCAATCCAAGAATGACCATCAAGGATATAGTAGGAGAACCGCTTGTCATCCACACAAACCAGAGCGATAGCGAGATTGAGGATACAGTTCTTGAACTTCTGGAAGTTGTAGGGCTCAAGAAGGAGCATCTCTACCGCTATCCCCACGAGTTCAGTGGTGGACAAAGGCAGAGGATCAATATTGCCAGAGCCCTGGCTTTGAGACCAGATTTCATAGTACTTGATGAACCCACATCTGCTCTGGACGTTTCCGTGCAGGCACAGATACTCAACCTGCTAAAAGATCTGCAGAGCGAGTTTAATCTCACGTACCTCTTCATATCCCACGACCTGAGCGTTGTGGAATATATGTCTGATACCATCGGTGTCATGTATCTTGGAAAACTGGTGGAGGTAGGGGAAGCTGAAAGCGTCATAGCTGAAACTCTCCACCCCTACACGAAAGCCCTCTTTGAATCTATTCCTATTCCAGATCCAAAGTTCAGGGGAAAAGGGGCAGCCATTCACGGAGATGTTCCGAGTCCCATCAATCCTCCATCAGGCTGCAGATTCCATCCGAGATGTCCTCATACTATGGACATCTGCAGAACGGAAGAGCCAGCTCTGAAGGGTGACAGTAGCCATCTGGTGGCTTGCCACCTCTACTGAGCTAGTATTGGAGATTAGTATAGAGGTTAGTATTGAGGAGAGACTCATCATGGGAATAAAACCTGATAAAAGTGATTACATCGCCCTGATACTGGCAGCCTTTCAAACCATCGCCATTCCATTCATATTAATATTGATAATACTTCTAGTAATTTATCTTTATACCGTATTATTTTGGAAATAATTAAACGAAAATGGTAAATATTTCTTGGTTCTCTTTCTACCATGGTACCTAGAAAACTGTTGTTGATGGTATTGATGGCCGCTATTGTGGCGTCTTTAGCAATTCCAGCGACTGCACAGGAAGAAGTGAAAATTACAATAGTATACAACCAAGGAAATGAAGTCAGGAAGACTGCAGCTCTTCTTCTTGCGGACAATCTGAAACAGCTGGGCATCAAAAATGTGGAAGTGCTCGAACTCGACTGGCCAACGCTGCTGAAAGGTTTGAGAAATGGTGAATACAACGTCTTCTTCTTGGGCTGGGCTCCTGACTACGGTGACCCTGATGACTATATCTACCCGCTGTTCTACAGCAAAGCAGCTAACAACTGGGTTCACTACAAGAATACCGAGGTTGACAACTTGATAATGGAAGCAAGAAAGACTCTTGATGATAGCGAGAGACAGAAGCTCTACGAGCAAGCCTCAATGAAAATATACGAAGATGCTCCATGGGTTCCACTCTACCAGCCGAAGGCCATACTTACCTACAGAACTTGGCTGAACGGAGTTTACTATAACCCCATATGGGGTGAAAGCCAAATAAGATATTACGACCTCTGGAAGAGCAGTGATGCAAACCAGCCTGACACATTCGTTTACGCAACATACGGTGAGCCTGAAAGCCTTGATCCAGCATTCGCATACGACTCTGCAAGCTGGGGAGTTATAAGCCAGATTTATGAAACACTGCTGACCTACAAGCCCGAGAGCTCCAAGGAAGTAGTTCCGCTTCTGGCAGAAAGCTACACCGTTAGCGATGACGGCCTCGTTTGGACATTCAAGCTGAGGAAGGGTGTTACATTCCACAACGGCAACCCGCTTACTGCAGACGATGTGGTCTACAGCATTGAGAGAGTTATCAAAATGAATCAGGACCCAGCTTGGATGCTTGCTGACTTTGTTAACAAGGTGGAGAAGGTTGATGATTACACAGTGAAGATATACCTCAAGGAACCCTATGCTGGTTTCAAGTTTGTCCTTGCAACTCCTGTGGCTGCTATTGTTGACAAGGAGACTGTTGAGGAGCATGGCGGCGTGGTAGAGGGTCAGACTAACGAGTGGATGACCAAGAACGCTGTCGGAACGGGTCCGTACAAGCTTGTGGAGTGGAAACAGGGAGAGCTGATTCATCTGGAAGCATATGACAACTACTGGAAGGGCTGGGATGGCAACCATGTCAAGACAGTTATAATCAGAAATGTCCCAGAGTGGGAGACCAGAAAGCTCATGCTTCTAAAGGGTGATGCAGACTTGGTTACAACTGACACACTTCACGTCAAGGAAGTTCAGGGACAGGAGAATGTCAAGGTTGTATTCGGTGACAGCTTGGTCATCCAGTATATTGGCTTGGTGAATGATCTGCCACCCTTTGATGATGTAAACGTCAGAAAAGCCTTCACCTACGCATTCCCCTACGATGAGTTCATTGAGCAGGCACTCTATGGCTACGCAATAAGGCTTAGAAGCCCAATCCCGAAGGGCTTGCTGGGGTACTCTGACAATGTGCCTCTCTACGAATTTGACTTGAAGAAAGCTGAGGAGCACCTGAAGCAGTCCAAGTACTATGAGGCACTGACTGGAAAGACCAAGGAAGAAGCAAAGCCCGAAAAGACACCTGAAAAGACAGCCACACCAGAAGCTACTCCAGAAGTGAAAGAAGAAAAGAAGACTCCGGGATTTGGAGTCATTGCAGTGATTGCTGGAGTTATGGCAGCCACTTATCTGCTGAGAAGGCGCAGATAATTTTTACTTTATTATTTTTTAATTTTAAACTATTACCCTAGGAATAAGCTCTTCAATCCTTTTTTTGATGAGGTTCCTGATCTTCCTGCATTCATCAAGGTCCTTTGGTTTCGGTATATCCTAGTGTTCATTCGCATCAATACCCGGGTCGAAAGATATGACATAATCGAACTCCCTGAACTGCTCCTGCGTCATTTGTCTCCCTTTCCGATTTCCCGTATTGATTCTCATTTCTCTCAGGACTTCAATGGCCATGGGGCTCATTTCCGATGCTTTCAGGCCTGCACTCAGAGCAAGCATGTTGTTTGGTGAGATTTTATTGAATATAGCCTCAGCAATTCTGGTTCTGCATGCGTCATCCTTTGAAACAAAGAGAACTTTCTTGGGCTTTGCAATTCTGTGATAGATATCCACTGACTCAGGCACATCCGTCTTAATTGTGTATTTGCCAACCTCCACCTCGCCTAAGTCCACGAACTTCAGCTTCAGAGTTATGAACTCGTCGTCCATATCCATGATGTTGTAGTTCTGGTCGGGCATCCCCAGCACCTTAAATGAGCCCAGAGTTCCCGCATGGATTATGTGAGTACGCATCAACCTGATGGAATAGGGCACGTGTCTGTGTCCTGCAAGCATCAGAGCAACCCCATTCCTTATGAGGAGTTCAACAACCTCTCCGGCATCTATCAGATCGTTTCTCTCCCTGCCTGTTTCTGGAATGGGAACAATGTGGTGGTGCAGCACAAGAATGTTGGTTTTATCACCTCTGAGATTTTCCTGAACCCCATTCTCGCTGCTCAAGTCCAAGGTAGCCCTCATCAAGGTCTGGCTGGGTGCTATCAGCAGCAACTATTATGCAGCTATCGGTCTTTATGTACTTCTTGGTCTTTCCGAAATAGAGTTCAAAGTATTCATATCCGATGTTTCTGGCGTCATGATTTTCCGGCACAGCAATTACTTCTGGCTGGAGGTTCGATAACGCTTCATAGGCATTCCTCATCTCAGAATGGGTTCTCCAGCAGGTTATGTCGCCCGTAAGTACCACAAGATCCGGCTCAAGCTGGTTTATCTGCTTAACAGCCTTCTCCACCTTGCCGTGAACTAGCTCTTCACCAAAATGGAGGTCGGAAACGTGAACAATCTTCATTGCTACCACCTCCTGGAGGTGCGGCTCTTGACTTGGAGATAATCTGGTGACGTCTTGACGTCTGGGTCAATAAATTTTAAGATTGGCAGGGAGATGGGGGAGTGAGGAAGGAAACAAAGGGGTAAACAAGGGGCAAACAATGTTCAAGGTTTGAATACCTTAAAAAATCTCAAAGCATGATGAAACCTCTGGCGAACATGTGGTTTGAGTCATAGAGCTTTCCTGACTGGCTTAAATGCTCTGCAATTCTCAATGCATCTTCAAGCTCTTTAAGAATCTTCTGCTTATCATCGGGAAGTCTGCCACCGACTCCTGAGAATATTACGCCTGCATCGCTCCACAGATAGTTTGACACGTGATCGGAAAATAGCCATGTCTCGCAATTCAGGTTCTCAACAAGCGCTATCACTTCTTTAAGCCTCTCGAGAGGTGGGGTGGGTCTGAACAGCCCTTTCTTCATTCTCCAATGAAGAAGTGTGCCTGGAACCACAGTTATGGTTCTCAGCCTGATAAAATCCGGCTTTATTTTGTTGAGTGCCTTTGCCGTATTCTCTGCATGTTCCCGCCACCTTTCGCCGCCTATGCCCACGATGACATACTCGGAAACTTCAAATCCCGCCTTTTTCGCCTTTTTCCCAGCTCTAATTGCCTCTTCTGGAGTGATGCCCTTCTTTATTTCATCCAGAACCTCTCTATCCCCGCTCTCCAGCCCGAAGTGAAGCCTGGTGAGCCCCTTCTGCCTGAGAATGGACAGCCTTTCCATGGGCATTTCAGCGACTGTTTTCGCTCTGGCATAGCTCGTTATCCGCTCAGGCCTGAAGGCTTTTGTTATGCAATCCAGCACTTCCTCAAGCTGAGGATGAACGAGGTTGTCAGAATCCCCAAGGAAAACTGTTCTGGCATGATATATACGTCTGGCAACCTCAATATCAGCTTTAATCTCATCAAGGGGCCTGATTTCGAACCTGGTATCTTTGTACATCCCGCAAAATGCGCAACGGTTCCACGGACAGCCCCGGGTAACTCTTATCAGCACGCTGTGAGCTTCGCTGGGCGGTCGGTAGGGTGGGTATTCATACATGTCTGGAAATTGGATGGTAATTTCAAAAGCTTTTTTACCACTCCTGATCCTGTCACCTCATGGGAGACATGGCTTTAGAAACCTCAAGCCCCATCATCGACTTCCACATCCACGTTTTTCAGGAACCTTGGCACCCTTGGGTGATGGAATTTCTCAGAAAAGTAAATCCGAAAGCATATGCGTCAAAACCCCTGAAAACCCACGAACTGCTCAGAATTCTTGATGATGTCGGCGTTGAGTATGGCGTTGTTCTTGCCGAAAACGCCCCTGCAGTAACCGGAATTGTGAGTAACAGATACGTGGCCGAATTCTGCAGCGAGAGCGACAGGCTGATCCCATTTGCCTCCATCAATCCCAATACCTCACCGGACATGGTGAGAGAGCTTGAGGAGGCATATGAGCTTGGCTGCAGGGGGCTTAAGCTCCTGCCGTCCTACATGTTCTTCTATCCAAACGAATCTCGAATGTACAGGCTGTATGAGAAGGCTGAAGAGCTTGACATCCCTGTTATGTTTCATACCGGCACATCCGTCTTCAAAAACGTCAGGCAGAAGTATGCTGACCCCATATATATTGACGATGTAGCAGTTGACTTTCCAGATCTCAAAATTGTCCTTTCCCATTCAGGGAGGGGTATGTGGTATCAGACGGCAACAATGCTCGCCAGGATTCACGAGAATGTCTACCTTGAGATTGCAGGATTGCCTCCAAAGAAACTGCTGGAATACATTCCAAATCTTGAGGAGCTGGCAGACAAAATCATATTCGGCTCAGATTTTCCTGCAGCAGACATAGCGGAGAATATAAGGCAAATCAGAGCCCTTCCGGTAAGCAACAGTGCAAAGAGAAAAATACTTGGAGGGAACGCTCTCAGATTACTGGCCCTGTCCACTTAATTTGACGGCGGCCCTCTGGATAATCGAAGATATCCCCTCCCTGAAAGTCAAGATAAGGACCACCAGCAGTATTCCGAGAAATGTGAGGGTGAGCTGTCCCAGTCCCCTGGTGGTCTCAAGGACGAAGACGATGGCAACAGACCCGATCAGGGGGCCATAAAGCGTTCTGATCCCTCCAAGTACCAGCATCAGGATTATTGCGATATCTACAGAAAGTGAGAATACTCCGGGGGAGACCATTCCGTTGAAATAACCATAAAAGGCTCCACCTAGGGCAAGAATTCCGGAACCGATAGATGCGGCGATTACGTTATATCTTGTGACATCTATACCGACAACTTCTGCAGACACCCTGTCACTTCTTATTGCCCTAAGGGCAATTCCCAGCCTTGATCTGACAAGATTTGCGTAGAGGATTGAGACAAGAAGGGTGAAAATGAGTATGGTGTAGTAACTGGCAACCCTCTTTCCTGCGATTTCCTGAAAAGGCCACCAAAGGACAGGTGTGACGAGTCCGGTCTCCCCCATGGTGAGCCATCTCAAACCCAGTATGACGTTTTCAAAGATCAGGGAGAAAGTGAGAGTAACAATTGCCACAAAAATCTCTCCAAGTCCCCTGACAATGGAAACGTAGCTCAGCAGCGCTCCAACTGCTGCCGAAAAAAGTATTCCAGCAGGAATCGTGAGCCAGGGGTTGATTCCAAAGGAAAGTGAAAGAATAGAAGACGTGTAGGCAGATATACCTGCCAGAGCGCTCATGCAGAGAAACAGCTGTCTGCTTTCCCCGATTATAATGTTTGCAGCATAGACAAAGGATGCGTACAGCACCACTATCGTGAAAATTCGGACATGATAGGGATTGCTTGATATCAGCGGCAGGATTGCAAAGACTGCGAAAAAGATGAGTATGGGCTTGGGAACATAAAGAGACCTCAGACTCATTCAGACACCTCCTGCAAATAACCCGCTTGGCTTATAAAGTATGACCACCACCACTATCCCCAGCAGAATGATAAGGGTGAGATAAGTCCCCAGCAGGTAGCTAGCTATTGCGTTCACAACTCCAAGCAGCACTCCTGCAACCATGGCACCGTAAACACTTCTCACACCCCCTACCACCCCAACTATTAGAGCGTAGGAGGTTAGCTCCAGTCCCGACCCGGGCTCAACAGAAGACGCAACTCCTTTGGCGAGGCTTGCCAGCCCTGCCATCAACCCTCCTAGAAAGAAGACCAGAGTCCTCATCCTTTCCACATCTATACCGCACACCCTGGAACCTGTTTGATTCTGGAGAGCCGCTCTTATGGCCTTTCCGGTCATCGTTCTGCCCAAGAATATCAGAAGGAGGTAAAGGGACACAAAGGATATCAAACCTGAGACCAAAGCCGAAGCCCTGAAACTGAGCCCCATGATATTGATGGTTTCCACGGGAATCCTGACGGAAAAGTAAAAACCCGGGAAGAGATAAGACGTTATCCCCTCGAGAATGAAAGCCAGCCCCAGGGTAACAAACAGACCAACAAGAACCTCCATTTCACCTTTCAGTTTATAAACAGGTCTGAGAACGGTCCTGTCCAGTGCAAGACCCAGCAATCCCGATAGAAATATTGCAGCCGAAATGGCTATAAATGGGTTCCAGCCCGATGATATCAGCACAACCGAAATTATGCCGGTAATGATGACGAATTCACCATGTGCAAGATTCAGTATACCGCCAAGACCGAAAATCAAAACCAACCCAACAGCCAGGAGAGATAGCTGGAGTCCGAAGAGAATACCATCGATGACGACCTCAACCATCCCACCAGCAATGGCCTGAAGTGTTTCATGAATCATCCCTTCACCCCCAGGTAAGCGCTTTTTATCAGAGAACTCTCAGAAAGCTCATCCGGGCTTCCCGAGGCTATGATTTTCCCGTTTTCCATGACGTAGATGTAGTCCGACACCATAAAGGCCTGATGTATGTTTTGCTCTGCAAGCAGAACTGTCATTCTCTCAGAGAGCCCCTCAAGTTTCCGGTAAATTCTGAGAGTTATGGCTGGAGCGAGTCCCGTTGACAGCTCGTCAAGAATAAGAAGTTCGGGCCGGGACATCAACGCCCTTCCTATGGCCAGCATCTGCTGCTCCCCACCGCTCATAGTCCCTGCAAGCTGATTTCTTCTCTCACTCAGTATGGGAAAAAACTCATAAACCTGGCTGAGCGACTCTCTGAGGTGTTTTCTGGCTCTTGGTGTGTAAGCGCCCAGCATAAGGTTGTCTTCCACGGTCATTTCTGGAAACAGCTCTCTCTCGCTGGGAACATAGGCAATCCCCAGCCCAACCCTCTCCTGAGGCTTCAGATGGGTTATTTTATTTCCGTTGAATATTATTTCACCCTTATTAACCTCTACAAAACCCATGATGGCATTGAGAAGGGTGGTTTTCCCGGAACCATTAGAACCGATAACCGACACAATTGTGTTCTTTTCAACATTCAGGTCAACATCCCAGAGGACATTCAAACCCTTGTAACCAGCTCTGAGACCTTCAACAGCCAGTAAATCCAATCTATCAGGCCTCCATAATCTCCATGGCAGACCCAAGATATGCTTCAATAACTTGTTTGTCCTTCACAACCTCCTGAGGGCTGCCCTCTGCTATCTTGAGTCCGTGATCCAGAACAACAATCCTCTCAGCCAGCCCCATAATGGCATGCATTACGTGTTCAACCCAGATAACCGTGATGCCCAGCTCCTCATTGACCTTCTTCAGCAGCTCTGAAGCTTCCTGTATCTCACCGGGATTCAGCCCGGCCATATATTCGTCCACCAGCAGGAGCTTCGGATTGCATGCGAGAGATCTGGCCAGCTCCACCCTTCGCTTATCCTGGAGTGTCACCTCATCCGGGCTTCTGTTAGGGTATTTCATGCCCACGAACTCCAGCAATTCGGCAGCTCTCCTCTCTGCATGGTTACGATCTGCCTGAGAGTTAAATACTATGGCTGTTACAACGTTGTCCAGACAGCTCATCTCATAGAAAGGTCTTGGAATCTGGAACACTCTGGCTATTCCAAGCTTGCATATCTCATGGGGTTTTTTCCCTGTAATGTCCTTGCCTTCAAAAGTTATCCTTCCACGAGAAGGCGAATAGACCCCATTTATGAGATTTAGAAGTGTGGACTTGCCCGCACCGTTCGGGCCTATCAGTCCCAGGATCTCCCCCTTTTTAACTTCCAGGTCAACTCCTCTGAGTGCTTCAAATCCTCCAAATTTTTTCCAGACGCCTTCACATTTAAGATGGATTTCAGACATTGATGGACTCACTCTATTTTACATTATTTAAAATTTATTTCCCTCCCGCTAGGAGTTATATCTAATGCTTAATTATGATAATTTTTATTTTCATTTTAAATAAAAATATTAAGGATTAAGTATTTAAAATTTCGAAAAAACGAAAAACTGAAGGGGGTGTCTTTTGTGGTTTATGAAAAGGGCGAGGAAGTTGAGATTAACATCCCGGAAGTTATGAACGTTGCCGAAATTCTGATTGATGAGAATGTGAGGCTTGGGAAAGGTAATAAGGTAGCATTGAGGTGTTGCGGAGACGAGGTTTCAGGCATCCCGGAAAGTGAATACACTTATGAAGAATTGATGCTGAACACAAACAGAGCAGGAAATGCCCTAAGAAATGTGGGACTGGATGTGGACGATAGAATCCTCATGATAGCTTTAGACACCCCGGAATTCGTCTTCTCCTTCTTCGGGGCCATCAAAATTGGGGCGATTCCGGTGCCTGTGAACACCATGCTCTCTTCCGAGGAATATCTTTACTATCTGAACGATTCAAGGGCTAAAGCTGTAATCGTGCACGCAAACCTTGCAGAGAAGGTTGTTAAAATTGCAAAAAAAGCAAGATTTCTGAAGCACATAATCGTTATAGAGACAGAAAAATATGCTGCAGAAAATGGTCAGCTATCTCTCAGCGCTCTCATGGATGAAGCCTCAGATGAGCTTGAGCCCCTGAGACTGAGCAGAGACGCAATGGCCTTCTGGCTTTACAGCTCCGGGACAACAGGATTGCCGAAGGGTGTGGTGCACCTCCAGCACGATATGCTCTACAGCGCTGACACATACTACAGGCACGTTCTCGAGCTGAATGAAGCGGATGTTTGCTATTCTGTCAGCAAGCTCTTCTTCGCCTATGGACTCGGAAACTCAACCTACGGTCCATTCAGATTTGGTTCTGAAGTCGTTCTCGATCCAGCAGTGCCTGATCCTGAGAGGTCTTTTCAGATAATCGAAAAATACGGGGTTACTGTTCTCTTCACTGTCCCGCCCTTCTACAACAGAATGCTCGCTATAGAGGATGCAGAAAAAAGATACGACACCTCAAGCCTCAGATTGTGCGTTAACGCAGGCGAAGCGCTGCCTGCCGTAACCTATCAGAAATGGAAGGAGAAATTTGGTGTCGACATTCTTGACGGTATCGGCACTACCGAACTTACCCACATCTTCATCTCAAACAGACCCGGCAGGATAAAACCGGGAACATCTGGTATTCCCGTCCCGGGATACGAGCTTAAGCTTGTGGATGATGAAGGGAACGATGTCCCTGTTGGAAAGCCCGGCAAATTGCTGGTGAAAGGGGATTCAATAGCTGCTCTCTACTGGGAGAAGCACGAGAAAACCAAAAAAGCGTTTCTTGGAGAGTGGTTTGATACCGGAGACATGTATGTGAGAGATGAGGACGGCTTCTGGACCCACGTCGGCAGGGCAGATGATCTGATAAAGACTAGGGGGCTGTGGGTGTCTCCGGTGGAGGTGGAGTCTGCACTCCTGAAGCATCCAGCAGTGGAGTTCTGCGCTGTCGTGCAAGGATATGATGAGAACAGAGTTGGCATTGTAAAGGCTTTCGTCGTCATTTCAAAGGATTACACACCTTCAGATGAGCTTGAAGAGGAGCTGAGGAGCTTTCTGAAGTCTTCAGGCCTTAAGGGCTACAAGATCCCCGAAAGCTTCGAGTTTGTTGATGAGCTTCCCATGACTGCAACTGGAAAGATCCAGAGGTACAAGCTCAGGTTGCTGGAAAGAGAAAGAGCTTTCGGAAAAATATAAAAATAAAAATTTTTTACTGCTCGGGCTCAGCCGGTTTGATTGGCGGGGATATGAATTCGATCTCTGCATGAGATATTGACTCAGGTCCATAGGGTGGTGGCCCGGGCTTGAATGTTATTATGACTTCTCTTGCTTCCTTCTGGTCTCCCCACTGAGTGTATGAAAGCGGATACGCGAAGTACGGGGTGCTGTAAGACCCTCCCCTTATCTTATTGGCAATGTCTTTTGGTTCGTCAGAGTTGGTCTGTTCTATGGCCCAAGCAAGGTGGTTGATATTTACATAGCCAGTGGTTCCAGCAAAGTCAACCTCCTCCTTGTACTTGTTATAAAACCTCTGGGCAAACTCCTGAAATTCAGGAGAATTATAGTTGACAGGCGTAAAGTCGAGCATGCCCTTTGTAACATCCTCACCAAGAATCTTCTCCCAGGCTTTCTTTGGAATGTTCGGACCGATGTATTTAGCCTTGAATCCAAGCTCAATTCCCTGCCTGGCTATCTTTGCGGTTCCTGGCGGGTGACCGGTGGCAATAACCAGTTCGGGGTTCAGATCCTGGATTTTTCTGAGATAGGGTGTAAAGTCAGACTCTTTGACGGGTGCAATCTCCATCTGCACCTCCACACCGGAAAGTGCGGAAATGTATTTCTCTATACCTCCCTTAATCGAGTGTCCCCAGGCATAGTCGGCGATAATCGCTCCAATTCTCGTATAACCCTTCTCCTTTATGTATTCGGCCAGAGCCTGCATGAGTAGCGGCCCGGCAACGAGAGCTGTTCTGAAGGTATACCTGCTGCTTTTGGTGAGTATCTTGTCACTTCCAGCCATGTGAAGGAGTAAAGGAACCTGAAGTTCCTCCGCCTTTCTGGAAGTTGCAAGCCCCACATCGCTTGAGACAGGTCCAATAACTGCAACTACTCCCTCCTGAAACACAAGCTCCTCAAAAACTGTTGCGGATTCGCTTGCATTATTCTTGGTGTCCCTGACAATGAGTTCAAGTTTTCTACCCATCACACCTCCTTTTGAGTTAATCTCATCAACCGCCATCTGGGCACCTTTCAGATGCCCGTCACCCCAAGGAGTAAATGGTCCACTAAGCGGGCCGAGATACCCAATTTTGATTGGCTTTTCTGGTGCAGGAGTTTTTTTCTCTGGAGCTGGTGTGGGAGTCTTCTGAGGTTGCTGTCCGGCACATCCCAGGAGAGAAGAACCAAGCAGCACCGAGCCTCCTATAAGTGCTGCAGTTTCTATAAATTCTCTTCTTCTGATTTTCAAGGTCTACCCCTCCGACTTTCCATTAATTTTAATTAAAAATGATGACAGATATATATTTTTCCCCTGGACTGTTTGAAATCATGCTGCAAAGACACCTCATCTGCATTCCATGGCGAAAGAATGCGAATTTTTGTTATCCAATATTTCTATTCTTAAACATTATTTTACTTTGTGTGTAAAGCAATATGCTTGCTGAATTTCGGAGAAATGAGGTAGGGTACAAAGGTGTAATGCAGGTAAGTTAAGTGGTAACTCGATTTCATTCCTGCTGTGACCAACCCTATAGGCGTGACTATCTGACACAGCATGATTTCCCACTTTGTCAATTATAACCACATGATACTCCATCTTAGAACCGGGCTTCAGTGGTATCGTTGCCTCGTAGGGCTCCTCAGAGAAACCGTAACCGCCTATAGACTCTGTTACGTATCTTCTGCTGGGCTGAATCTCTTCATATTTCCACTCTGACTCGTTTATGCTGTAAACCAAGATAGCTCTGTATTTTATATTAACTTTCCTCCCGTCTACAAAGAACAGATTGTCGTCGACAAACTTGATGAAGCCTCTCGTTCTGTACTATAGCAGCCCATCCATTTCCGCATGCCTCTTATGGTCTCATCTGGATTCTGCCCGTAACTGATGTCTAGATATTCTGAAGAGACCAGCAGCTCTTATTCCTCCACCTCTTCTAAAGTCCCCCATGAGCCTCATCCACCAACTTTGCCAGCCTTCTTGGCATAAGAATAACCGACAGACCCAACAACAAGGTCTGAATCAAGTCTGGTTATGCTTATCACTACAGTCTCCGTCGAACCGTAAACCTGATTATGGGGATGCTGAGCCTCTCCTCCCACCTTTGGTACACCTCTGCTGGCAGTACATTGCCAGCTCTCCAGCAGTACTGGAGACCGCTCGATCATAGAAATCCAGCTTTTTAATCTTAATCATTGACATTTATGAACTGCTGATTTATTTCGAAGAGTTTTGGCGAGAAGCTGAATTTCAGAATCTTATATACTATCATTAGATTTATGTCTTCGATAAAGCTGCCATGTCCTTCCACAAAATCGTGAAGCCATAGTGTCACTTCTTGGAAGCTCCTGAAAGCAGCAAGAACTTTCCAACGGTAATCGCCATCAGTTGCCAGAAGCATAATCACATTGGGGGAAGCCAGCAGGTAGTTGTAGGCCATCCTCCACTCCGGGAAGTTTTGGTTGTTGAAGCTCATTTCCATGAAGGCAAAAATGAAGTAATTTTCGTTGGGCATTACCACTTCTCTCATCACTCCCTTATCCTTCATCTCCTTCAGAATTTCTGCAATCCTTGTGTGGCTGAGGGTTATGTCGTATTTTTCCTTCAGAATTCTGCTCAGACTCCTGAGCGTTACGTTCGGGTCTCTTACTTTCTCTTTGAGAAGAGCTAACCTCACCTTATCCAGCTTTATTATCGGTGAATTCAGGTCAAGCTCCATAGATTTACCTCCATCATCTGTGTTCAGAATATGTCTGAACGTAACCCTAATAAAATATTGTTGATGATTGAAGATGATGTTTCCATTTTGATGCTTGAGATGCTCTCCATTTCGTCCGTTATGATTTCGGAACTTTATAACGGGTTAGTGCCCTATTCATTATCAGATCGTAGCCACTCTTCTTCCCTATAACCGGCTCTTTTTTCTTCTTGCTCCAGACGGTCTCAGGTCTGCTCTGGGTAATAAAGACGTTTTCAGGGAATGGCAGGTCATCATCAATAGCCCACTCGATGTCCTGCGGTGTTCCATAGTGCTTCTCTATTTTCTTACCAATTTCAGCCAGTCTGATAATTTCCTGATCTGTCAGTGATGGCTCCTCTCTCAGCTCTTCAGGAACCTCTCCATGGATTACGCTTCCCTTATCTGGGTCATAGACTGTCCAGTAGAGTTTTGTGGATACTGTTCTTTCAACGATCTCCATGGTAACCTTATCCACAACAAACCTGTCAGGGGTTACAGAACCGCTTACTATGGCTTCTCCAAGCCCCCAGCTTGCCTCAATTACTATCTGGGACTCATCACCATGGGTTGGATTGAGAGTGAACATAACCCCGCTGCTTCGCGAGTTCACCATTTTCTGAACGGCAACGCCAATGGAAACATCCCAGTGGGAGAATCCCTTTGTTGCTCTATAAGCTATTGCTCTCGGTGAATAAAGGCTGCTCCAGCATTTGACAACATGCTTCATAACGCCTTCAAATCTCGATATCCAGAGGTATGTGTCCTGCTGGCCTGCAAAGCTAGCATCAGGCACGTCTTCGGCGGTTGCAGAGCTCCTGACAGCGACAGCAACATCTTCAATTCCTATTTTTCTGCAGAGTTCCTGATATGCCCTTCTTATCTCTTCGACTATCTCCTCAGGCACGGGAGTTGCCTCTATTATCTCTCTCACAAAGGCGCTGGTATCCTCAAGCTCCTGTGTGTTCTTCGGGTCGATTTTGGAAATTATTTCCACTATCTTCGCCTTTTTTCCAAATCTCTTGGCACTCTCCAGAAACTCCTCAAAAGCGTCAATGGTAATGGCAAAACCGGGAGGGATGGGAAAGCCTGCGTTTATCATCTCTCCGAGATTTGCCGCTTTTCCTCCAACTTTCGGGATACTATCCTTATCAAGCTCTTCGAACCATTTTATGTATCTGTTTTTATTGCTCATACTTCCTCACCTAGTAAAATAATTAAATTTTAAAAATAAAATTAAATGATTAATCTACTCTTGGTTGCTCCTCTCAACAATTGTAACAATTCCCTTGTCCCCATCTACACGAATTATATCTCCTGTCTTTATCACTTGGGTAGAGATACCAGTTCCAGTTACTGCTGGCAGCCCATACTCTCTGCACACTATTGCTGCATGGCTCGTCAAGCCACCAATATCTGTCACAGCGGCCTTGATTTTAGTAAACACTGGGGCCCAGGAGGGGTTCGTTGTAGGACAGACAAGTATTTCTCCTTCCTGAACAGCCGTTATCTCGTCAAGGAACCTTATTACTCTTGCTTTGCCCTCTATAACTCCTGCTGATGCTGCAAATCCTTTTATCTCACTGACATCTTCTGGCCTGGCAGTCACACCCTTTATCCATTCTGCAACCTTTTCAGAGGTTATTCCCCACAGCATCACTGTGAAGGGCTCTGCAATCTCCTCTGGAACCGTTCCCAGAGCTGGAGGCGGTGTCCAGTTCTTCGCAGCCTCCAGCAGCTTCTTTCTCTTCTCAGCCTTCTGTTTCCAGTATGCAGCCCTCGTCGGGACGTTCTCGCCCAGCGCCCATGCCGTAACCAAGTCTTCGATTATCATTGGAATCTCGAAGCGGTTGAAGAGAAATATGTCGTCAACCTTGTCCAGCATTCCGTATCTTACAAACAGCCTGCCGAATTCTCTCATTTTCTCGAAAATTATGGTGTGGAACCAATGCTCCACCCAGAACAGGTGGTTTTCAGCGTAAGTGTATATCTTTCTGCAAATTCCATAGGCCTCATCAAAGGCCTGCCTGTCCTCATCGCTCTTTATCAGGTTTCTGTACTCCTCTACCAGTTTAGCTCTCTGTTCATCAATGGCTTCAAGGTCTCTCTCCACCTTTTCTCCTCTCTCAATCCTGTCTATGTAGCTCCTGAGATATTCGAAGGGGACTTCTAGGGTGTTTATCCAGCTCCCTTCGTAATGGAACCATCCACTGCCGCAGGAAACATAGAACCATGGATCTCTTACCTCTTCAAACGAGTGTATCCATTCTCTCCCTTCATGGAATTTACTGAGCTCCTCAAGTTTCTCCTCTGGTTTCATGTTGGATTTGAGTATTTCCACGACTTTAGGGCCAAGAGAGATCGCCAGCCTCGCCAGCTTTGCCAGCTCCTCTTCAGGACGAAACATCACAACATAAGCCCCAGCAACCATCTTTCCGATGGTGGACTCGCTTATACCCGGGAACAACTTTCTGACGGTGTCTGCGAATGTCAGGTATGCTAGATAGGACAGATTCAGGTACTCGAAATGGTACTGCCATGCTTTGTATATTGCATTTATCACCCTGTCATATGCTTCCATCAAGTCATAGGAGGAGTAATAGCCTCTTGGAACCGGAATAACTCTTTCATCAGGCTCAAAAGTCGGCAAATCCGGGATTCCTATCTCCCTTACACTCTCTCCTAGGTCTCTAAACTTCTTCTCCCATTTCTCGTAGAGGTCATCGTAATGCTCGAAGGCGTGAAATGCCCTCTTCTGGAAAAGTTCAGCCTTCTTGGCTATGGTTCCCTCTGATGGGGGCTCCACTGCGCATATATAGAAGTAGCAGCCTACCAGCCTCTGAGCCACACCTTGGGCAGGTGGTATGCAGAAGACACGGGTGTTGTATTGAGCTAAAGCAATCTGCCACGCTTCGTGAAATATCAGATCCCAGGGATACATGGGGTCAGGGGCATGTATCTTGTCAAGGTACCAGAACTGCCTGTTCTCCCACTCCTCTCTCTCCTTGCTGAAGATGTAGTGGGGTGGATACATCTCCTCCCAGCCTCTGAGCTCTTCCGGAACCTCTACCTCCAACGGTTTTGGAAATCCTTTATCTGTCATTCTATCACCCAAAAACAAAGCTCCAAACAATTTCGATTTGCCATTATCATTCGTTATATTTATGAGTTTGTCAAGCTGTAGCATTGAAAATAATAAATTATTAATCATTACTCACAGAACTTTGCAGGGTGTAAATATGCAGTTTGAGGTGATTGTTAGGGGAATCGTTAAGCATGAAGGTAAGCTGCTGATAGGGTTGAAAAGAAGAGACGACCCCCATCCACTTCAGGGAAAGTGGCATTTTCCTGGAGGAAGGCTTGAATATGGTGAATCGCCCTGGGGAGCTGTTGAAAGGGAGATAGAAGAGGAGACGGGATATATTGTTGAGGCTGTTGAAATAATAGATGTGGTTCCTAAATTTTTGATCTGGCCAGAGGAAAGCGGGATTCCTCCGCAGCAGACTCTTCATATAGTCTTTGCATGCAGACTGAAGGGTGGGAATGCAAAGCCGGGAGATGACGTGGAGGAAGTCAGGTGGATAAGGGTAGATGAAGCGGATGAAGATGTCTTCCAGTCAGAATTTTTGCTTGAATCAGCAAGGGTGAGAGAATTCGTTTATAATAGTTTGGATGATTTACCGTGATTTAATTTACTTTTCATTATCACTGCATTTTCGCCTTACAATCCTTTTACACTCCAGCCTAAATGCCGAATCTGGCCACAAAAAGGCTGCGAAGCACGGCAACTATATCGCGGTTTGAGACAAGCAGGGCACAATCATAACGGCTTCTCTCCCTCAAACTGCCCTCAGACGGCATCAGTATTGCTTCTTTCCCGTCTCTGATGTACATCCTGCCAGGTGCCTCGCCCTCTCTGCATTCAGCAAGTTTCTTGAGGATTTCCGCTATCTCGGCTGGAACATCTTTGAGGGGTGCGATTACGTATATCCTGGCGCCTGAAGCCTTCACGTCATCCAGTTCTGCCTTAAGCTCGTAAACAAGCCTTATAGCTTCATTTCTCGTTGCAAAAACCATGAGCTCTTTTTTGGCCTCACCAACAAATTTCTTCAGGGTGTTTATAATTGCCCTTCTACCAGTAATTTCAAGGGATAGAGCGTTGCTGCCGTCACCCTTCATTAGATGTGCACTTCTCGCCAGATTGATGAATTCCTCCCTGAGTTTCAAAGCGTGATAAAACTCCCTCTCCTTCTCCCTTATCAGTATGGATGTTGCAATCTCAGGTGAGACAGGGAAGTATGTGCGGGGTTTCTGGCTGGAGAAATAGACAATACCCCTCTTACTCATCTCCTCCAGCAAATCGTAAACTCGCTGCCTAGTAAGCCCCACATCCTTTGCAATCTGACTTACTGTAACGCCTGGCCTTCGTAGAAGGTATACGTAGAGGTTTACCTCCGGTTTTGCAAGTCCCAAGTTCCCCAAGATCTCAGCTATCCTTTCAGGAACTTTCATCATGATTGAGAATTATTAAAAATTATCTCCTTACTTAAACTTTTCTCTGAAGCCCGTTAATCTGTTCAAAATCAATTTAAATGTCGTTTTCAAAAACACGTAAAACAAATAATTTGACAAAGGTATATCAATGATTTTTCATTACCGAATTCCGGTGATAAAATGTCGGAATACCCAATTCCGAAGGACATGAGGGAATTTATAGAAATATGTGAGAAAGAAGGCGAACTCAAGAGGATAACGGCCGAAGTTGACTGGAATCTTGAACTTTCACACATAGCCAAGCTCAACGAGGAGCGAAGCGGTCCGGCCCTTCTCTTTGAGAATGTGAAAGGGCACAGGACTTCTGTGTTAACCAGTGCCTATACCAAGACTTCAAGAGTAGCAATTGCTCTCGGAATGGAGAGAAGTGCAGGAATAATGGACATTGCAAGGGAATGGATGGAGAGGGTAACAAAAGGAGGACTGATAAAGCCGAAAAAAGTAGGAGATGGACCCATTCTAGAGAATAAAATGGAAGGTGACGACGTCAACCTCTCTGCATTCCCTGTACCGAAATTCTATCCTCAAGACGGTGGAAGATATTTTGGAACAACAGCTTACTTGGTTACAAGAGATCCAGAAACGGATTTCGTCAACTGTGGTGTTTACAGAATGCAGATTCTTGATGATAAGAGCTTGGGCCTGCAACTCCTGAAGGGAAAGGATGCTGAGGTGATGCTGAACAAATATCGTGAAATAGGAGAGCCCATGCCAGCAACAGCAGTCATTGGCGGACCACCCCTTGGCTTCCTTGTTGGGAGTACCTTGGTCCCCTACGGAACAAGCGAATATGAGGTTATGGGTGCTTTGCAGGGCGAACCGGTTGAAATTATACAGAGCGATTTAACTGGCTTACCAATTCCGGCCAACGCAGAGATCGTTGCCGAAGGCTATGTTGATCCAAACCCCGAGAATTTCAGACCTGAGGGTCCTTTTGGGGAGTACACTGGCTATTATTCGGGCAAAGCTCAAGAGGAGTTTCCAAAGCCCTGGCTGAAGGTGGAGAGAGTTCTTTACAGAAACAACCCTATATTCTGGTCAACCACCGTTGGAAGACCGGTAACGGACACCCACATGGTTCAGTCCATAAACAGAACGGCTGAGCTCTGGACGCAATTGCAGCGTATGGGCGTTCCAGGCATCCAGTCAGTCTATATTCTACCTGAGAGCACGGGAAGGTTCTGGGCAGTCATTTCCATCAAGCAGATGTATCCGGGGCACGGCAGGCATGCCGGGCTTGCGGCCTTCGCCACAGTCCTGGGGAATTACGGGATGAAGGGAGTGATAGTAGTTGATGAGGACATAAGAGCTGATGATTTGCCCAGAGTCTGGTGGGCTCTGTCAACGAGATACAACCCAGTGGAGGATACAGAGATAATAAAGAAAGGCCGCTCAACACCCCTCGACCCCTCTCTGCCAGCTCACACTGATTACTACGACCACAGACTACTGGTTTCCAGAATACTCATAGATGCAACAACACCTTATGAGTGGCAGAGGAAACCGACAGTTATAGAGCTTGATAAAGAGATTCTGGAGAAAATAAAGCAAAGGTGGGGCGAGTTTGGACTGAATTTCTCCATCTGATGGTCGCGCTGATTGAGCCAAGGTGAGAGAATGAAGTGGGTGGGCTTCGACTACGGCCAGTGCATAATGGATTCAAGAAATAGAAAGGTGGAGTACTGGATGGCAGTGGTTTTCATTGATGAGGAGAAGGACAGGCCTGGCGTTATCGAGGAAAAGGTGAATCTATATAGGGAACTGATAAAAAAGTACGGGGACTTTAGAAGGCTGCACGAGAAGGGAAGGCATGAGGTGGAGGAAAAGGTTCTGGAAAAAAACCAGTGCCTGATCAGGAAATATTACGAGGTGGAACAGAAGCTTCTGAAGCCGGCTGACGGAATTTATGAGGCTCTCAAGCACCTCAAATCCAGGAAATACAGAATAGACGTGGTTTCAGACATGGCAGCACTCGGCACAATTGTGAACTTCCTCAACAATTACAACCTCAGAAACTTCTTTACCAACATATATTCTCCCGAAGGAGTCCTCAGAGAAGATGGCCAAATTGATGACAGCTTCAAGGGAACATCCAAAGAAGACGGCAGCATTTTTGAAAAACTGAAGGAGGAGTTGGAAAGCCAGGGCATATCCATTTCTGAAGCGGTAATTGTCGGAGATCATCCTGTTAAGGACATCGAAATGGCCAGAAAATACGGTTTCGTAACAGTTCACTATGCAGCAAAGGAGAAGCCATCCGAAATAGCTGACCACGTGATAACAGACTTCAGGCAGCTTTTGGATATTCTGTAATGAGTTCCATATCTCCACTGGTTACAAAATCTAATAAATCACATCACTGAAAAATTAATGATAAAAGGTGATGGAATGATCGACAGAGGTGAGGAACTGAAGCTGGACATACCCGAGACCTTTAATTTTGGTGAGGCTATAATAGACGGTAGCGCAGAGAAGTTTGGAAATAAGACAGCCGTAACCTGTGTAGGCAGTGAGAAAATGGGGATTAAGGAGGAGAGCATAACATTTGAAGAACTCAGAATGGAGACCAACAGGGCGGCAAATCTCTTCATGAATCATGGTATATCTCATGACGACAGAATTCTACTGATTCTGCCCGATTCCATTGAATTTTACATTGCCTTTTATGGTGCAATAAAACTGGGAGCGATACCCGTTTCCGTTAACACCTATCTCAGCAGGGAAGATTACCGGTACTTCCTAGAAGATTCCAGAGCGAAATTTGCCATTGTTGGAGAACATTTCATGGACAGCTTTCCTGCAACTTCAAAGTTTTTAAAGGGGTATCTGGGAGTCAAGGAGTTCAGGGAGATGCTCTCAGATTACTCTCAGGAATTTGATGCTGTAAAGCTCAGCAGAGACGCAATGGCCTTCTGGCTTTATAGCTCAGGAACCACCGGGAAGCCGAAGGGTGTGGTGCACCTCCAGCACGACCTGCTCTACGTTGCCGAGGGATACCACAAAAGAGTTCTCGGGATTAGCGATAAGGATGTATGCTATTCCGTCAGCAAACTCTTCTTTGCCTTTGGTCTCAACGGTGCGGGATGTGGTACGATTTACTGCGGTGCCACAACCATTGTCGATCCTGAAAGGGTGGAGCCAGAACGAGCCGTTGAGATAATGAGGAAATACGGTGTTACCGTGCTTTACACCGTTCCAAACTTTTACAGCAGGCTCACCAAACTTGAAGAAACCTACAGTGGTCTGAGGCTTGCGGTGAGTGCAGGAGAACCGCTCCCTGCTGGAATCTGGAGGAGGTTCAGGGAAAGGTTTGGAGCTGAGATTGTTGAGCATATAGGCTCAACAGAGGTCTGTGGTGCATTCATTGGGAGTTATCCGGGAAAAGTGAGGCCGGGATACACCGGTGTTGCTCTGCCGGGGTGGGAGATAAGGCTTGTTGATGAAGAGGGGAATGACGTTCCCGACGGAAAACCTGGCAGGGTATACATAAAAGGAGAGTCAGTATCCCCCTTTTACTGGGAAAAGCATGAAGAAACCAAGAAAACATTCTTGGGGGAGTGGTACTACACGGGAGATGTTATGATCAGGGAAGGCGGGTATTACAGGTACGTCGGAAGGGCGGATGACCTCATCAAAACGAGGGGACTGTGGGTCTCACCAATAAAAATCGAGTCTGTAATGGCCAGGCATCCTGCTGTGGTTGAGTGCGCCGTTGTTCAGGGATTCAGTGATGAGAGGATAGAGATCGTTTCCGCCTACGTGAACATTGGCGATTACGACCGGGAGACCTTTATTAAGGAAGTGAAAGATATGATGAGGCAGGAGGGTTTGAAGGGCTATGAGATTCCTGAAAAATGGATTTTTGTGGATGAGCTTCCCAAAACAGCAACGGGCAAGATTCAGAGATACAAGTTGAGGGAAAGAGAAAGGATGGGGATTGTATGAGACTTGTTGTAGCTTTAACCGGAGCTTCAGGCCAGATTTACGGAGTCAGGATGCTTGAGGTTCTGAATGAATCTGAGGTGGAAGTGCACTTAGTCATTTCGCCGGCAGCCGAGAAGAATATTGAGATTGAAACTGATTACAGCGTTGAGGACGTGAAGATGCTTGCAGATTACGTTTATGATTACGCTGATGTCGGTGCAGCCATAGCCAGCGGCTCCTTCAAGCACGATGGCATGGTAATCATCCCCTGCTCAATCAAAACCGCCTCAAGCATTGCCTACAGCATAGCATCTAATCTGATAGTGAGAGCTGCAGATGTGACTCTTAAGGAGAAGAGAAGGCTTGTTCTTGCCGTAAGGGAGACGCCACTCCACCTCGGACACCTTTCAACACTGACGCGGCTGGCAGAGCTCGGGGCTGTAATCTTCCCCCCTGTACCGGCTTTCTACAGCAGGCCGAAAAGCATTGATGATATAGTGAACCACACTGTGGGCAGGATTCTGGACTTTTTCGACATCGAACACGACCTCTACACACCTTGGGGCGAGGAGAAAAGAGAGATGACATCAGAGAGTTTTTCTAGGATGTAGGTGGAGCCTGCTTTTTTAAGCTCATCGATACTGTTCTCCCCCTGAAGAACTGCTACATCTATTCCTGCTTTTATCGCCGCCATTACGTCTGCGATGCTGTCACCAATAAAGAGGGTTTCGTGTCCTTCAGCTCCCATGATGTTCATAGCTTTCCTCAAGCCCTCTGTATCAGGCTTCAGGAGTCTCACGTCATTTCTCGAAACCACGCATAAAAAGTGTTCCAAACCAAACTTTTTGAGGGCTGCATGAAGAGCTTCACTTCCCACGTTTGAGACTAGAGCAACCTTAACACCTGAATTGCTTAGAGCTTCAAGGACATATCTGGAATCGTCATGAGGTTTCCAGTTTTTGAGAGCCAGGACATCATATGCGTCGTAAATCTCATCTATCAACCCAATTGAGTCTGGGAAATGCATCGATACAAAATTGTAGAGTTCGGCATAGTTTTGAGTATTTTCAGGTACAACTATACCCGCTTCCTTCAGCACCTCCTTGGCTTCACGAACCGCTCTTGGAATATCCCACTCAAAGCTCACAAGTGTTCCTTCGAAATCGAAGATGGCGAAGCTGTATACTGATTTTTCGGTCATGGTATCATCTCGTGTTCAGCCACTGCAGCCTCACCACTCCTACCTCTCCTCCCTCTTGGCAAGCAAAGCCTTGAGCTCTGGACAGCCAGATATGGGATCCGCTGGCCTTCTTGATGTCAGGATGTTGGCGTTAGCGCTGCTCCAGCCATGGGGTATGTTGATGACGCCCGGCACGATTGTATCTGTTACTTTCGCCCTGATCTCTATGCTGCCTCTCTCTGTTCTGACAGTGACGATTTCACCATCCTTTATCCCAAATCTCTCTGCCGTTTCGGGATGGATTTCCACATATGCCTCTGGCTGAAGCCTCAGCATTTTCTCCACATTCCTGAGCTGGGAGTGGGTGAAGTAGAGGTTTCTGGCCCCTGTTGTCAGTATCAGCGGATATTTCTCGGCTTTACTGCTATATGGCGTCTCGCTGGGCTCTTTTGGTGTGGGTATGGCATCGTAACCCTTTTCTACCAGGCTCTCTGAGTAAAGTTCCACTTTTCCGCTTGGCGTCCTGAAACCTCTCTCCTTGTATTCTCCGTATCTGACCTTCCCCGTCCAGACTCCAGAAGGATATTTCTCGGTCAAATCATCCAGAGTATAACCTGTAGGCTCCAGAACGTAATCCAGAACCTCATCTACACTCTTCCAGGGGAAGTACTCTCTGTAGCCCATTTTTCTGGCAAGCTCCAGCCAGAACTCAACGTCGCTTTTCGCTTCTCCTGGCGGTTCAATCGCCTTCTTCCTAAGCATCATGTAAGGGATGCCGAAGATCACGCTGTAATAATCAACCAGCTCCAGCCTTTCCAGGAATGAAGCAGCTGGCAGGAAGAGGTCAGCGTGTTTGGCAGTTTCGGTCATGAACATGTCCATTACTACCAGAAATTCGACTTTCTTAAGAACTTCCAACATCTTTGCCGATTCAGGCCAGGTCAAAACGGGATTGGAGCCGGCAATAAAGAGGGATTTTATCTGATAGGGCTCCCCTTCCAGAACCGCATCGTAGAGGTACATTCCCTGCCCTTCCCCCAAGTGGGTCTCCCAGACCTGGTAGAAGAAGGGGTGTTGCTCTATGCCAAGTGGCAAATCTTTGAGTAGCTGATGCAGGCGGAGGTTCCTTGTGTGGACTCTTGCAGCCCTGACGAAGCCACCCTTAACGTCTATGTTCCCTGTCAGCGCGTGGAGGATTGCAACGGCTCTGGAGTTCTGAACTCCCGTGGGAACCTGATCCAGGGCATTAACACCCTGAACGATGCATCCCGGCTTTACAGTTGCGAAGGTTCTGGCGATTTCGGTAATGGTTTCCACATCAACCCAGGTTTTTTCGGCTATTTCATCAAGGCTGTATTTCGAAACGTGCTCTCTCAGCTTATCAAAGCCGTAGCAGTAATTTGCCACGAAATCCCTGTCGTAAAGCTCTTCCTCGATTATGACCTTCATCAGACCTATGGCGAGATATGTGTCGCTTCCAGGCCTCACAGCAGCGTGTATGTCGGCCATCTCTGCAACTTTCGTCTTTCTTGGGTCGATGACTATCAGCTTGGCTCCCCGCTTTCTTGCTCTCTCAATCATCCATGCCAGAGGTGGTTTTGAAGCGTGGGGATTGTGAGCCCAGACGATTATGCAGTTTGCATTTTCGGGATCAGCGACAGGGAATTTCCCGAGAGTGAGGATGTATCCGATTATCTGGTGTCTGTAACACATGCTTTCCGGAGAGAAGCAATTTGGTGTTCCATAAACGTCCATAAAACGCCTTATGAAGCTGACAGTGGAAGAGCCGCCTAACAGAATTGGCATTCCAATTATGGTAGCGAAGGCTTTTGGATTTATTTTGGCAACTTCCTTCAGGTTTTCGGCAACCATGTCTATGGCGTCATCCCATTCAATTCTCTGCCATTTATCGCCTTCTCTGACCATGGGGTAGGTTATTCTGTCCTTCGCGTAAACGTAATCTGCTGACACACTGCCTTTTGGACACAGGCGTCCTCTGTTGAGGGGGTGCTCATTCATGCCGGAGACTCTGGTGATCTTACCTCCTTCAACATAAACATTCATACCGCAACTCCAGGCGCAGAGCTCGCAGGCTGTTTTGATAACATTCATAATACCACCATACTACCACGGTGAAAAAACATGATTAAAAATTTAAGTAAATTTTGGGGGTTTACTTAAGGGTTTACTTGATTTCTTGACCCTTAACACTTTGTGAATTTTCCACGCTTTCTGATCCCTCCATCTTGTTTTGAAATTGCAACAGATAACAGATGCAACAGAGTTGCAATAATTGCAAGTTTAATTCCTAATTCCACCAAATATATATAATCACCTCCGCAAACTTTAATCATGACTTATACTGGAGTTGGAGTTGAGATTGACGTTTCAACTGGTGAAGTTCAGGAGTTCGAAATTCCTGAAAAGCTCTATTATGATTACCGGGGGATAATAGGCATAGCTTACCATTATGCCGAGAAACTCCATTTTGAAGGCGATCCCTTAAGCAGCGAGAATTTTGCAATCTTTGCTGCCGGAATACTTACGAATACCCGCATCCCGGGAGCTACAAAGGTTGTTGCTATATCAAAAAATCCCGTCAACCGAACCTTTGGGCCAGCAATAGGTGGAGGAGCCTTTGCCAGAGACATGAAAAGAGCTGGCTTTGACCTCATAATTCTGAATGGCGCTGCGGAAAAGCCATGCTATATTCTGGTTGAGGATGGAAGGGTGACTGTTGAAGACGCAATGAACCTCTGGGGGAAAGACATTGTGGAAACCACAGATTACCTGAAAGAGAAACATGGAGGGAGTGTGCTGGCAATAGGGAAGGCTGGAGAGAACAGAGTACCGATTTCCCTCACACTAATAGATGCCATTCATCATCTTGGCAAAGGCGGACTTGGAGCTGTTCTGGGCTCTAAAAATATCAAGGCAATTGTTGTGAAGGGAAAAAGGGCATCTGAGCCAGCAAATCCCCAGGAGTTCGGTAAGCTTGTTAAGGAATTCAGAGATCGCGTGAAGGCTGACCCGGTAACAAAGCGCTACGCTGACATCGGCATTATGGCAGCCTGGGATGCCTGGGCCAGAGAAGGGTACCTTGCTTTCAAAAAGAAGACCGTTGTGGTGAGTCGGGAAGTGGTAGAGGAATTCGGTGTGAGGAATTATAAAGGAAGGATCAAAAAGCAAAGTACAGGATGCTCTGGTTGTCTCTCTCCATGCAAGTCTATTCTCGAGGCTAGGCTTGGTGATGAGACAATTGAGACGAAAGCATCTCTGTATCTGGGAGTAGCATATGAATTCGGTGTGAAATGTGGGGTTGAGAGCGCCGAGATGGCTGTCAAGTGTCATGATATTGCCAACAGACACGGAATCGATGCCATGCTTTTTGCAGAACTCTACGATTTTGTAGCAACCCTGTATGAGGAGGGCAAGGTTTTCGAGGATGAGCTGGGCTTTGAACCCTCTAGGAGTGGTGAAGCAGTCATTAAAGTGCTGGAAATGTTGGCTGAAGGCAGGGATTTTGGTGAGTACATGGGGCGGGGTTTTGAAGGTCTGGTGGAAAAATTTGGGGAATGGGTGAGGAAGGAATCTCACTTTATCAAGAACCTGGAACCCCTCTTCGACCCCAGAGTATCCTTTGCCAGCGAGTCCTTCGGCCTCTTTACAAATCCCAGAGGAGCACAGGAGGGGCCGGTAACCATAACTGTGCTGCCTGGCAGGGATGAGGAAGGCATCAGAAGGTACATGAAGCGTATTGGCGCATCAGATGAGCTCATAAACGCTACCTTCGGCGAGGTGTTCAACGCAGCCTTATACACCATCGCTGTCGAGAACTGGCTGTGGGTGCTGAATGGCATGGGGCTTTGCAGAAGGGAAAGCATAGCGAAAAGTCTGGACATAGAAACAGTGGCATCCATGTTCAGTCATGCAACGGGCATTGAAAGTTCTCCAGAAGAACTGGTTGCTGCTGCAGATAAAGCCCTTACCATGGTAAGGAAGCTGAACTGCCGGGAAGGTTACAGCAGGAAGGACGACACGCCACCATCACGCTTCTTCGAGCCACTGAAGACTTGGGAAGGATACAAGATATGGCGGGACTACTTTGGAAGAGTAGAGATAACACCCGATATGGTGGAAAAAATGCTGAGTGACTATTATGCGTGGAGGGGCTGGAAGGAAAACGGCTGCCCGTGATTATTTGATGGGTTTCCATTTTTAATTAACTGGGTTTACTAGGCTTGTACTCCTAAACAGGGGAACCCACATTTGGTACAGTTTGATAAGGTTTAACGCATGAGCATTTTGTAGGTAGCCCTATTCCGTCAAAATATTCTCTAAAAGATCCTCCTCAGTTTTTTCGGCCTTGGCAACCATAATATTTCTCCCGTCTAACCGGCAGTAAATTACAGTACTTTCATTTCTGGCCATAAAACTGTTCGGATTCTCACTGATGGAAAATCCTGAATTTACTAACAGCTTTTTGTAGTTCTCATAGGCCATTTTGAGGTCTGTCACGTCACAAAACAGTTTCCTGTACCCGGATTTAAGAAGAGATTGTAACGGATATGTTTTAAAACCACCGTAATAAAATCCTGCAATCTCTAAAGAGTGGTTTTTGAGCTTTACCGCAAAGACTTCGGAGTAGCATTCTGGTTTATAGAAGCTCCATTGAACTCTTTCCCAGTATTTCTCTGAAATGATGCTCTCTCCTTCATACTTCACCTTGAAAAGAAGATAGAGCATTGGTCGATCTTTTCCTTTTGGCCCTATACTTAGAAAATCAAGTGTATAGCCCAGAGATATGTAGGAAAATAATGCGAAAAATAATATTGCTGTGATGATTGTTTTTATAAACTCCTGCTTATTTATAGATCTGGAAGTGTTGGTTGGATAGCTGGTCAGATGGCTAATTAGATAAATGCCAGAAATTAAAAGGGAAATCAAGATGGGGTGAAGCACTGAAACTCTGATATTCATCATGTCGAGCAGTACTGCTGAGATCACGAAAAGCGGCCCGGTTAGAAGGCCGGAAACTGTGGCCTTCAGTATCCTTTGTTTCTTCATAATAATGTTTTTATGATTGACCTGATAATACTTTTTCTAAAAATTCTCATACAAGTTTAAGGATAAGTGTCATCGATCAATTTAGCGGGAACTATATCTCCCACTCTCTCAATCATAATCCAATCTTTCAACCAGCCTATCATTTGTATGCCAATGTCTCGCAATATTTAAATACAAACTCAACTTCCCCTTCTCGGATTTGGACAGTGATGGCTATGTGCGGAATAGTTGGCATTCTATTCAGGAGGAAAAATCCAGAGCTGGGTGCGACGATAGTAGAGATGATGAAGAGACTGCAGCACAGAGGCAAGGATGGGGCAGGGGTTGCACTTTATGGAGGTCTGGAGCTTGCCGCAGATGAATACGTGATGAAGGTTGAAGTTCTGGGGAACGGTAATATCGGCAGGAGAAAAGAGAATATCGAGGAGTTGCTGGCTCACTACTGCCAGATAAGGGGAGTGGAGCTTGTAAGAGCTGGAAACGATTTCGAGATAGTGGATTACAAGATCAAAGGCGTCACTTTCCCGCAGCTCAGAAAACTTGCATTAAGCGTTCAGGAGCTGGAGGGGGTGTCTGTTCTATCTGCCGGGAAGTTTGAGATGTTCAAGGATGTAGGCTACATCACCCATGTTGACGAAGCTTACGGTGTCTCAAAGCGGAGTGGAACCCATGGCATCGGCCACATCAGGTTCTCCACGGAAAGCGGAGTTGATAGATATCATGCACACCCCTTCCAGAGCTTTCTATATCCTGATATTACCGTTGTTCACAACGGCCAGATCACCAACTACTGGAAGACTCGGGCATCCCTTGAAGCCAAAGGCCATTACTTCACCACCGACAATGATACCGAATGCATAGTGCATTATGTTGCTGATAAGCTCCTTGAGGGATATAACCTTGAAGAGGCTCTTGAAAGTGCTGTACACGACCTTGATGGTCCTTTTGCCTTCATAATATCTACAGACAGCGAAATTGGCGTTGCAAAGGACAAACTCGGACTGAGACCAGCTTTGGTAGCTGAAGACGGAGATGTTTTTGCCATATCAAGCGAAGAAGTTGCTCTAGAGCCTCTTGGTCTTGATACCGAATATCTGGCCCCCGGAGAATATAGGGTTTTCAGGAAGTGATGTGGAAATGCTGCTCAGTGGTGTGTGCGGGGGATTCGAAAAATCCAGGAAGTGATGTTATGGAGATAGATTGCAGAGACCTTAGTGTTAGAGAGATAAACAGAATGCTTAAGGAAGCGGTAAGGAATGGGGAGAGGAAGATTGTTTTGAAGAATCCTGGCGCAAAGCATTACATTGCTGCAGGTCTTGTAGGAGAAGTTGAAGTTGAGATAAAGGGAAGTGTCGGCTTCTTCGTTGCAACCATGGCACACCAGCCTAGAATCATCGTGGAGAAGAACGCAGGATGGTTTGCCGGAGACAACATGACCAATGGTTATCTTGAAATAAGGGGCAACGCTGGTGATGGAGTGGGTCAGGGTATATACGGCGGAGTTATTGTGGTCAGAGGTGATGCAGGGGCGAGAACAGGAGAGATAATGAAAAACGGAACCATAATCATAGGCGGAGACAGTGATTTCATGACAGGGCTTTACATGATGGGGGGCAGAATGGTTGTTCTGGGAAATCTGCGGAGTATGGCTGGGGAAAGCATCGTTAGAGGAGTTATTTATGTGAAGGGAGAGGTCGAGAGTCTGGGTAAGAATGCAAAAATTGTTGAAATAGATGAGAAGGATGAGGAATGGCTCAAAGATGTCCTCAAGAAATACAATTTCAATTCATCCACTTCAAGCTTCAGGAAAATCATTCCCATAAGGAAGAGGTTTGTTTATGGTAGTGCTCCATCGGAGGAGGGATAATGGTTTTTGAAATAACCATTGACAGGGAAAGATGCATTAATTGTCTGAGATGTGTTAGGTGGTGCCCCACTGGAGCTTTGCAGGAAGAGGACAAGATGCCTGTTGTGGCATCCCAGACATCCTGTGTTGGATGCGGCAACTGCGTTGATGTTTGTCCCGCTGCAGCAATCCAGGTAGCAGGAACGTCAGATCTTGAAGATAGGGGTATCTGGAGCAGGAGCATAGTTCACGAGATTTGGCGGAAAGCTGAAAGTGGAGAATATATTGTAAGGGGAACTGGAGCTACCCGCCCGGTTCCTCATTTCGATGAATTTGTAATTTTGCCAGCTCAAACTTCCCGTCCACCTATAGATAAGTATAGAGAGCCCTGCAACACCAGAGTGGTTATAGGAGACAGATACGCAGAGGAGCCCTTGGTGCTTGAAACACCCATCATCGCAGCAGCCATGAGCTTTGGAGCAATAAGCCTAGAAGCGAAGGTTGCGATTGCCGTGGGAACTGCCATGGCGGGGACAGCGACAAATACAGGCGAAGGCGGTATGCATCCTGAGGAGAGGAAGCATGCAAAGCTTCTAATTGCTCAGTACGCCAGCGGAAGGTTTGGAGTTTCGGCAAAGTACCTTAATGATGCTGATGGAATCGAGATAAAGATAGGACAGGGTGCCAAAGCCGGTATGGGTGGCCATCTGCTTGGAGAGAAGGTCACCGAAGAGATTGCGGTAATCAGAGGAATACCGCCGGGAACGGATGCACTATCGCCAGCAAGGCATATGGACATTATAGGGCCTGAAGACCTGGCGATGAAGATAGAACAGCTCCGCGAAATAACAGACTGGCGTATTCCCGTAGCAGTGAAGTACTCTGCTGGTAGAGTTTCTGATGATGTGAAGATCGCTGCCAAAGCTGGAGCAGACATCATAGTGGTTGATGGCATGCAGGGAGGGACGGGAGCAACACCAGATGTGGTTGCCAACCATGCTGGAGTGCCCACGATAGCAGCCATTGTTCAGGCTGATCAGGCCCTCAAGGAAATCGGATTGAGAGATAAGGTTAGCTTGGTAGCAGCAGGAGGGATAAGGACAGGTGCTGATATCGCCAAAGCCATCGCCCTTGGAGCAGATGCAGTCCAGATCGGTACTGGCTTCCTAATCGCCCTCGGCTGCACAGTCTGCAGACAATGCCATCTTGGCAAGTGCCCGAAGGGCATCGCCACGCAGGATCCAAAGCTGAGGAGGAGACTTGATGCAGAGAAGGGTGGCATTAAGGTTTACAACTACATCAAAGCGATGACCGAGGAGCTCAAAATACTAACTCAACAGGCTGGGAAGACAGATGTAAGAAATCTGGAGATGGAGGACCTGAGGGCTTTAACAATAAATGCATCAGCCATCACTGGCGTTAAGCTGGCCGGATGGGATAAACCCTTCAGGTTGTGAGAATAAGTTTACGAAGGTTAAATTAAGGTTAATTTAAGCCTTTAAGTCTCTGAACTTCCTATTTTTCTGTTTTTATTTGGATGTTTTTTTACTCCTCCAATCTAAGGTTACACTCGACGTACCTCCCACTCTCTAAAAAATTTTTAGAAAAATGTGGAGTTAAGAAAAAATTATATACCCCATGCCATTATGGGTTAAAAAAACGGGAGGTTTTGCATGAGCGAAGCCATCGAGCAGGCAAAAAAGATATTGAAAGAAAATGGAGTAAGACAGGTTTTGTGTGCTTTTTCTGATGTAAGAGGGATTCTGCAAACATTCAGCATACCGGCCAGAGAGTTCACCGAAGGTGGGGCATTCGAGGGCATAGGTTTTGATGGTTCGTCTGTCAGGGGGTTCAAGACCATAGAGCAGAGTGACATGGTCTGGATGCCAGACGCTTCCACCCTTAAGATTGTGCCCTGGATAGATGACCCAGTGCAAAAGACAGCCATAATGTTCGGGGATGTTTATGAAGCATGGGGCGAAAACGTTGCAGATTGTGACCCCCGAGGATACGTGGCGAAGAGGATAATGGAGGAGCTCTCAGGCAAGGGACTCTCTGCCATATTTGGTCCAGAAATTGAGTTCTTCCTGTTTGAGAGTGTCGATCCAACAAATCTCACCTGGGATTTCTGGGTCTCACCCAACGGTGGTGCTGGAGACTCTTGGGGTCCGCCCAGAGTTATGCCGAGAAGCCCCGAAACGACACCAGGAGGTTTTATAATCAGGCCCAAGGAAGGTTATTTCAGAGCTCCGCCTGAAGACACCACCGTTGAGTACAGAAATGAGCTGGTTTATTATCTGGAGCAGCTGGATGTTGAGGTTGAATACCACCACCACGAAGTTGCAACAGCAGGCCAGGTAGAGCTTGACTTCAAGCCAAAGCAGCTTATTGATGTCAGCGATGCATTCTTCCTGTACAAGTTCGCAGCTAAAAACATCGCTTCAATGTACGGTCTTATGGCTGTCTTCATGCCCAAACCGCTCTATCTCGACAACGCCAGCGGGATGCACACTCACCAGAGCCTCTGGGAGGGTGAGCCCTTCAAAGGGACAAACATCTTCGCCGACCCGGATGACGAGTACATGCTCAGCCAGAAGGCTAGGTATTACATAGGTGGATTGCTGGAGCATGCTAAAGCGCTTACAGCTCTCTGCGCACCAACTGTGAACTCCTACAAGCGCCTTGTGCCGGGATTCGAAGCACCGATTTACATCTGCTGGAGCCCAAGGAACAGAAGCGCTCTGGTGAGAGTTCCCATGTACCACAAGAAGCCTTCAGCCATCAGAGTTGAATACAGAGGTGCTGATCCCAGTGCGAATCCGTACCTTGCGTTCTCAGCTATGGTGGCCGCAGGTCTGGATGGTATCAAGAAGAAAATTGACCCCGGAGATCCGGTTATGGAAGATGTTTACGAGCTGACTGAGGCGAAGAAGAGGGAATACAGGATAGGTGAACTACCAACGACGCTTCGCGACGCTCTCGACCACCTGGCCAGCGATGAGGTGATACAGAAAGCTCTTGGGAGCCACATCTTCGACGCCTTCATGGGGCTGAAGATTGACGAGTGGAACCAGTACTGCCTGTACATCACGCCGTGGGAAATAATGAAATACTTGGACATCTAATTGAGAAAAGGGGGTGTTAGAGTTGGGTGTTCATCGCATAACCAGCGAGGCTGCCAAGTATTATGCAACAAGGGAGAGGGTTCTTGGAAGCGGAATAACCGTGTTGGGAGTGGCAAGTGAGAAAGCCGGAGAGCTGGATAAGGCCAAGCTTGAAGAGCTGGGCGATCTTGCTGCTGCTCTCCTTCCTCACAGCCCTGGCTACGCAGGAAAGCTCATGGCAGTGGTGGCAAGGCTTTTCTGGGCCCTTGCCGGGCTTGGTGAGAAGGAGTTCAAGTTCGTGGAACTTGACGAGCTTGAAAGCTGGGTTGAGAAGCTGAAGAAGGAATTTGAGGCTGAGTAGAGCCTAACAGAAACCCTTAAATCTATTTTTATTTTAAAAATTTTATGCGTCCAGTAATTAGGATAATCAACCCTTATGATGCTGGTTTGTTTCCTGAAGACCTCATCAGGAAGGGGTTTGACAGAGGGAACATAATCCAGCTCGCCTCAAATGAGAATCCCTATCCTCTTCCCGAGGAGGTTATTGAGGCTATAATGAAGAGTGTAGAAGTTGCCAGCAGATATCCTCATCCCGGATACAGGGAGCTCAAAGAAAGGATAGCCGGATACGTAGGGTGTTCAGTGGAGAACGTTGTTCCGGCTGCTGGGGCAAGCGAGCTGATAAAGCTTGTAGTAGATGCAGTAGTTGAACCATTTGACAGAGTCATCATCCCAATGCCATCCTACAGCTATTATGTGCTCGCTTCCATGCTTAGGGATGCAAGCATTATCTTTCCTGAGTTTGAAGGTTACAAAATTCAGCCAGAGGTGCCGTATGGGAAGCTACTTTTCCTATGCTCACCCAACAATCCGACAGGGAATATGATAGAAAGGAAGGTTGTGGAGGAGATTGTGGAGAGTTTTAATGGTTACGTGGTTCTGGATGAAGCTTACGTGGAATTCTCGGGCAAGAGCTGCGTGGATATGGTTGAAAGCCACGACAATCTAATAGTTCTCAGGACATTCTCCAAATTTTTCGGTTTAGCAGGCCTGAGGGTCGGGTATGCAATAGCCTCTCAGGAAATGGCTTCGGCGTTGGAAAAAATCAGAAGTCCGTTTTCAATCTCTCAGACCGCATATTTTGCTGCTATTGCTGCTCTGAAGTGCATAGACTACTTCATGGAACTCAAGGCAAGAATTTTGAAAGAGCGTGAAAGATTGAGAAAGGAACTTTCGAAATTCTTTCAAATTTATCCTTCAGATGCCAACTTTCTGCTGTGCAGGCACAGCTTTACTGAACTGACAGCCAAACTGCTGGAGGAGGGCATAATAGTTAGGGATGTAACCGGCCTTATGGGCCTGGATGGGCCTCATGTTAGAATAACTGTGGGCAGAGAGGATGAAAACGACAGACTGATTGAGGCGATAAAGGAGATATGTGGGTGATGGATGGGGTGTTTGGGGGATTGTTTTGGGGCGCGGGTTGGGGATAAAGGATAATTAGAAAATCCAGAAAAATCCGGAAAAGTCAAAAGAGATTCTTAACTATTCTGATGGCTGAACTGAACCCCACGTTCACCTCCATCTCTCCGTCTCTCCCTATCTTTGCGTAGCCGTTGTAGATCTCCACCACATCTCCAGGTGCCACCTTTCTGACATGCCTTGCTGCATCATCCCAGAAAACCGCCCTTACACTGTCCTCTCCGTCGCTCATCACAAGTTCGGTAACCAGACTTTTTCCACCCCTGACTGCTCTCTCTTCGCCAATTCCCGTTACAAAGCCCCTAATGTTGCAGGGGTGAAGAGGGATGACTTTCCTGATGGGAGTGAACGAGAACTGAAACTCTACCGGTTCCACAGAGCTAACACTTCTGATGAATTTATCTGTTACAACCGCAGAAACCCTGGCTGGTAAAGGCTCAGGAATGGGGAAGGGTGAGGCGAGAATCTCAATTTTATCGGTGTAAAAAGCCACGTTGTACTGCCTTCCTGCCTTGGAACAGGCAAGCACGATACCTTTAACTTCTTGGCCTGCCAAGCTGAGCACTTCCACATCAGATGCATCTCTGATAAAAACTTCTTCATCTTTCACCAATCCCTTGACCCTAACGGTGTCGCCAGCAGCCACATCACCAGTTTTTATCAGCTCAGCAGCATCATTCCACAGCACGACTCTGACAGCACCGCTGTCATCCTTTAAAATAAAGCTTCCAGCTTTCTCTCTCGCTTTCGGACTCTCAACAACACCTTCGAGAAGAACCTTCCCCCTTCTGTTTTTCAGCTCACAGACCTTTGTCACGTGAAGAATCCCCAGAGAATATTCTGCCAGAAGTTTTGCAGCTTCATCAGTTATCAAGTCTCCGAAATGAGATTTTATTTCCTCAAGCCTCTTTTCAACGCTACTGTTCTTCTCAGTCTTCTCCGAATCGTTCTCGTCGAATTCCAGTCTTCCGCTCAAGGTATCCACCCCTTCAGCAGACTCAGAGATATTAAAATGGATAAAAGCAGCATGATGAATCCGTATCTTTCCATGAATGGGATTAGGAGAGATGTTATTTGATTCTTTTGTTTTGGCAGGGAAAAGGTGTTGTAGGATTTTGGGGGGTTTGGCACCATATAGAGCGAGATATTGTAGACTGAGACTTTAAGCCCAGTTTAGAACTCTATAACTTTGATATTAAGAAACCTTCATATATAACTCCACAAATGCTTGGCAAGCTTCCTAGCATGTTTTACAACGTACTCGGGCGTCACACTCTTTAGCCACTCAACTATTCCATCTTCGTATAGCATTCCTTCGCTGAGGGGCAGACTTACGCCGTCTGGCTCGAAATTCCTGATGTGGAGGCAGCCCAAAGGCACCCGGGCAAGCTTCCCGCTTGGAGTCTGAGATGGGTCGATTACTATGTGATCCTTTTTCTTCTCATGCCCACCTGAAACTTTAAAATCCACCTTATTTTTGACTCTTTCCACCCACAGGTCTGTCCAGGATTTGAAAAGAACACCTCTGCTGTGAAACTGGACTTTCTCAGCATAAAATTCGGGAGGCTGCGGTGAAGTGAGAAAGAGATAGATGTGGAAGCTGGAACCTGTCCAGTAAACTGCAACCGATTTCACGAGCTCGTGGAACTCATCGTCCTCTTCTTTCTGGGCTTCCATCATTTCCAGAAGAAGCCTTACCACTTCCAGTGACTTCTCGGCGGAAAGATTGGTGCGGTCTATGTCAATGAATATTCTGCCAATTGGCTTTCCCTCTCCCTCTCCGTTGGTGGCGTAAAAGAACTCAGAGTATTTCCTGGGCACGAAGTATCTCCACAGCAATATCTGCCTCTCGCTCAACATGTTTCTGACCTCGCTGAGGTGATGCTTTACTCTTAACCTCAAAAATTCTTCATTGATTTGCTGGAAATCTTCAATCCACAGCTCTCCCAGCTTACCAGCTCTGTTTAGGAAGTATGGAATTTTTGACTTGGGAATCCACGTTTTACTGGCAATCTCTCTTCCTTTGAGAAAGTCCATTAGATATGGGGCAATTTTGCTGTAGAGGTTCAGCACGTCAATTTCGCCGTATGGTTTTAGCAGATTCACGTAAGAGGATTCGCATAATCCTAAATAGCATTTATCGGTGTTCAGGTTCTGGCTAAGAATTATTTAAATGTGGATTGGACTTAATCTCAAGAGCACAACCAAGGCTTCCAAAAATTTTTAACCATCTTCTGCAGCCAATGCAATGTGAAGGATATTTTCTTTACAGACTGGGAAGGGCCGTGGATAACCACAGATTTCGCCTATGAAGCTGCTCTAGCCTTTCTGAACAATTATGAGTTCTTCAGGAGGCTCAGTCAGTACGACGATTATCTAGCGTATGTTGTCAAAAAGGAGGATTATGAAGCTGGCGATACGCTCAGATTGCTGGCACCCTTCCTAGTTGCTGCAGAAGTGACAACGGAAGAGCTGTACCAGCTGAGCGAGAAGATTGCCACCTTCGTTCCCGATGCTTTTGAAGCGATGCGGTGGCTGCTGAAACGTTACACTCCTGTCGTCATCTCCACAAGCTATTCAGCTTATCTTGAGAGGACTGCCGGGATGCTGGGCATATCGGAGCATCTGCATGGCACTACCTTCGACCCTGAGAAATACTCAATGGATAGGGAGGAGCGTAAATGGTTGCTGGATCAGGTGGATATCATAGCATCACTCCCACAGATAGAAATCGAAAATTCAATGATATCGGATGATGCCAGGGAAGCTGTGGAATATCTGGACAGGCTCTTCTGGGAGGAGATGCCTAAAAGGTGCTCTGGAGCAGTTCTGAATGACGTGAGAGCCATTGGGGGGAAAAGAAAGCTTGAAATTGTCAAAAAGTATGCTTTCAAGCACAGAATTTCTGCAGACAAACTTATTGTCATCGGGGACAGCATATCGGATTATGCCATGCTCCAGTGGGTCAAAGACATGGGAGGGATTGCTGTATCCTTCAACGGGAATGAGTATGCGTTAGAGCACTCCAACCTTTTCATAATCTCAGAAACAGCCTGGGCGGAGGCAACGGTGGTGGATTTATTCTTCAAACAGGGACGAGACGCTGTTGTGGAGCTTGCCAGGTTGCAGGGTAAGCTTGATGAGCCTGATGAACTGACTGAAAAAGTGGCTGGAAGAGCGGAATTTTACTGGTATGAGGATATTTATGAGGACATCCACTGGCAGGATATCTGCATCAAATCTGAGGAGATGAGGAGGAAGGTGAGGGGAGAAGCAGGCACTTTGGGGTAATATAGGTGGTAATATGGTAGGAATGGCAGATGAATTTGATGTAATAGGTTTTGGGGCCATAAATCTTGATAAGATATACATGGTGGATAAGATTCCGGGTAAAGATGAAGAGGGGTTCGTTCTCTCAGTTGAGTTCCATCCTGGCGGCAGTGCAGCCAACACAATCGTCGGCCTTTCGAGGCTGGGTTTGAAAGCGTCGTACATCGGCAAAGTAGGCAGCGATTCTGATGGCGATTTTCTGCTCAAAGACTTCATCAACGAAGGTGTGGATACCAAGACCATCATAAGGGCTGAAGGTAGAAGTGGAACAGCCATGATTTTTGTTGACAGGGATGGGAACAGAGCCATCTTGGTTGATCCAGGTGTTAATGACACCATCAGGTATGAGGAGATCGACGTGGATTACGTATCACGTTTCAGACTGATGCATCTAACTTCCTTCATATGTAAGAATGGTGAGGATTCCTTTATCAGCCAGAAAAAGCTTGTAAACGAGCTGGATATTCAGGTAAGTTTTGACCCCGGCATGATATATGTTGAGAGGGGTATGGGCGACCTCAAAGACATCCTTAAGAATACAACGATTTTTCTGCCAAACAGAAGGGAGATAGAGCTTCTTACGGGGATGGATTACATTACATCTGCCCATGAGCTTGTGACTATGGGGGTGGATGTTGTGGCGATTAAGCTTGGTGAAGAGGGATGTTACATCTTTGACGGAAAGAAGGAGTACACGGTTCCCGCATACAGTGTAGAGGCGGTTGACAGCACCGGCGCCGGAGATGCATTTAATGCAGGTTTCCTATATGGTTATCTGAAAGGGAAAAGCCTGGAGGAGTGCGGCAAGCTCGGCAATCTGGTGGCTGCTATGAACATCAAGAAAGTCGGAGCCAGAGCCGGTTTGCCCAAGGAGGATGAGCTTAAAGAGTTTGGAGAGGTCTAACGTTCTGGGATTCAAGCTCAAGTTCAGCGATTCGATTATTTAACATTCACCAACTCATCACATCCTGAAACAGAAAACATTTTTTATTCTTCCAGCTTTCTTCAGCCAGGATGGACATTGCGGAGCAGATAAAGCAGCTGGAGGAAGAGATTAAGCGAACTCCTTACAATAAGGCTACTGAGCACCACATTGGCAGGCTGAAAGCGAAACTTGCTAGACTCAGGGAGGAGGCTGAAAAGCAGAGGAAGAAGAAGAGTGGGGCGGTCTTCTCCATCAAGAAAGAAGGAGACGCAACAGTTGTCTTGGTGGGCTATCCTTCAGTTGGAAAGTCAACACTTCTCAACGCTCTGACTGGAGCAAAAAGCGAGGTGGCGGACTACAATTTCACAACCCTCAAACCCATTCCGGGCATGCTGGAATATAAAGGGGCAAAGATACAGATTGTTGACGTGCCTGGACTCATAGAGGGGGCGGCAAGAGGCAGAGGAAGGGGTAGGGAGATTATCTCGGCGATAAGAACCGCTGACATGATTGTGATCGTTACAGATGTTTTCAACTTTCACCACATAGATATTCTGAAGAAAGAGCTTTATGAGGGTGGTATAAGGCTAAACGAGAAACCTCCGGAAGTCATCATCAAGAAGAAAGACAGGGGTGGAATCAAAATAACATCTACCGTCCCACTCAGCATAGATGAGGCTACAATCATGGAAGTTTTGAGAGAGTACAGAATCCACAATGCCGATGTCCTCTTGAGGGAGGACATAACCATAGACCGGCTGATCGATGCCATTATGGGGAACAGGGTCTACATCCCTTCTCTCACTGTGGTAAACAAAATAGATTTGATGCCAGAAGTGGAAATTCCGGACACTACAATACCTGTGTCAGCTGAAAAGAAGATAAATCTGGATCTTCTGGTGGAAAAAATCTATGAAAAGCTTGAATTCATCCGTATATACCTCAAACCTCCCGGCGGGAAACCGGATATGGATGAACCACTGATAATGCGTAGAGGGGCAAGGGTGGAGGATGTTTGTAAGAAACTGCATCGTGACATGCTAGAGAACTTCAGATATGCGAAGGTGTGGGGCAAAAGCGTCAGGTTTGGGGGGCAGCGAGTGGGCTTGGAGCACATTCTGGAAGATGGAGATATTTTGACCATTTACTCATAAACTTTATTAAATTATTATGGATTAAATGGTAAAATCAATGTTGCCGGAAAACTTCCTCAAGAATTGTAAAGTCCATGTTCGGAAAGAAAGTTTTGCCATTGTAAAATCCAAAAGAAGTCCATCAAATGCCTTTGCAGTCATCCAGGATGGAAGAGAAATCACTGTTGTCATTGATCAATCCATAATTCAATCCGAAATTAATGAAGAGGACATTATAGAGGTTTGAAAGAAACTGGAGAATTCTAACCTTTGATACCATTTTACCCTTCGAATTGGTGGGATTTCTTGCTAGAGTTTCTGGAGCTCTTGCGGAAGAGGGAATCAGCATTTTTGTGATTTCTTCTTATTCCACCGATCACATCCTTGTTAAAGAAAAGGATGTTCTCAAGGCGATAAGAAAACTTGAGGAACTTGGGTGCATTGTTGAAAAGGGTTAAGTTGTTGAACGGTTTTTACCGTTTTTGGAAAAACCGATGTAGGCTTTTATATGTTGAGGTATCAGGAATATCTGGTGGTGGATATGGTGGTGATGCTCAAGTTGCTGACCTCTCCAACCTGCCCGTACTGTCCCATGGCAAGTGAAGTTGTGAGGAGGTTTGTAGAGGAAGAGAAAGATGTTCTGGCGATGGAGCTGAGCGTTGCGACAGAGGAAGGGTTGAGAGAAGCCAGAAGATTCGGAATAAGCGGAGTGCCGGCCATAATAGTGAATGACAGATATGTCATGCTCGGCGTTCCAACTCTGGCTGAGTTGAGAAATGTAGTTTCGATGTTTAGGGAAAACTGAGAAGAGAGAAGAGAAAATTAAAGGAGGTGAGATGAGTGAAGGTGCTTAACCAGGAAAATTTCCATCAGGAGATAAACAAGGATAAGCTGGTAGTGGTAGACTTCTATGCTGACTGGTGCATGCCATGCAGGTTGTTACAGCCAGTGCTTGAAAAGCTTGAAAAGGAGTTCAGCAATGTGGAATTTGCAAAGCTCAATACAGACGAGAACCCCCAGATAGCCATGGATTTCGCAATATTCAGCATTCCCACGGTGCTGATCTTCTATAAGGGTGAAGTGGTGGGAAGTTTCATAGGAGCAATGCCGGAAAGCGTTGTCAGGAAAGAGATTGAAAAGGCTCTTGAAAAAATCGTTGCAGTGCAGTGAGGTACAGTGAAGCAATCAGGAGATTAGGCATTGAGGCAATGAAGGTCATAAAAGTGGGGCGGTGCAGGGTTGAGGTGGCTTTCTGCAACCTCCGCTGCCCCTATTGTGTTCATTTATTTCAAGAACATAGAGATTTAAGCGTGGACGAAATTGTGGAAAAGTTAGGTGAATGTGAAAGTGTCTACATAGGTGGAGCAGAGCCTACAGTTCAGAAAAAGGAACTGAAACAGCTCCTTGAAAAACTGTACCATAATGGAAAGAGCATAACTCTCAAAACAGACGGAATGCTTCCTGACGTTATCGAAGAACTTTTGCAATTTGTTTCAAAATTCGTTTTTGAGCTTAAAGCGGAATTCGATGATACTGATAATCTATCAAAACTCACTGGACTGGATCGGGAAAGAGCAGCAAAATATGCTGGAAATCTGCTCAAGAGCATTGAAATTGCCAGAAAGAGAGAAAAGAAAATAAAACTCTGGATACGGGTTATTCCGGGATTTGTCACCAAGCAGAGTCTTGAAAAAGCTCTTGAAAGAGTTGGGAAAGTGAATGAGATAATGCTGTATCAATTCCTCTCAAACCCGAAGTGGGATAGAGAATCTGGGGAATTCAGTGAATTCAAAATTAAAAAGCCCGACTTCGAGTATCTGATAAAGCTAGCAGACATCGCCGTAAATTTTGCGGAGAGGGTCGTCCTTACCGGTGAGAAAAGGGTTGTGTTAGAGGGTGGAGGAAGAAAAGAGAAGGTAATAGGTGAGCAGGTGATAAAATGAAAGGGATAAGGGAAATGATTTCGAATCTCTCGTGTGAGAACATCCTTGAATGTTTTTACGGACTCAATGAAGTAGATATAGCTATCTACAGCACTCTGCTCAGAAAAAAGGAGGCGAGGATTGAAGAGATAAGCAGTGAGGTAAACAGGGGTGAGAATGCGGTTTACAAATCACTGCAAAAGCTGGTTGTGAGCGGTGTTGCAACCAGAGAAAAGAGAGTCCTTGGTAGCGGCGGTTATTACTACATATATCGCCCCATACCTCCTGATGCTGTGGCTGAAGACATGGAGAGAATGCTTGAGGTGTGGTATCGGAGGATAAAGGAAACAATAAGGGAATTCTCCAGAAAGGGGGTGGAAGTGTGGCTATAGCTGTACTGAGCTGCCAGGGATGCGGGAGATGCAGCCAAGTATGTCCAGCAGATGCCATACTACGGAATGGGGGCAAGGTTGTGAAGATAGATGAGGGGAAGTGCAGGGAGTACGGAGATGAAGGCTGCCGGAAATGCGTGGAAGCATGTCCTTACGGAGCCCTTGTTATTATGGATTGAAGGATATTGCGGAGCTTTTAGGCGGGGATTATTACGCTTATAAGGGACTGGAGCTTCTGATTAAGCACTCCGGCGGTATAATATCTCTAGATGAGTTGGAAGAAGAACTTCTTCTACTTCTTGAGGGTGAAAGGTTGGCCTTTCCCATTGAGTCTCAAAAAGATTCCTTGGCGTGGGGTATGAGGGTGGTAGCTCTTGGCTCTCTTGAAATCCCGTATTTCCTGAGAATTTTCTTTTCGGAGCTCAGGAACGGAAAAGCAAGCTGGGAGGATGCCGTGAAAAAGTATTATGATAGGATAGGTGAAGATAGCGAAACGATGCTTGAAATTGTAAAGAGGGTTGTTGAGAGCAGAAAAGGATATTTTATTTCAGGAAGCGAAATAACTGCTATTTCTGAGGATTATGGAAAAGATGGCGGGGTTATTATTGCAGAGCTGAAGGGTGCCGGGATAATAAGCCCATTCTCTGGATGCGGTAGGAGTGTTGCAAGGATAGAGGAAATTTATGGCACTCCACTTTATGAAGTTAATAAGTTTCTGGTCAAGCTGTTTTTAAAATGTCGTTGAGCGGTCGTTAAGTGTAGTTAAGCGTGAAGCCAAGTCAAGAAACTTTTTAAGCAGAGGTGAGAGAGAACCGGGATATGCATATCGAATCTTTTTCATTTGAAGTTCCGATTGCACAGGCAGATAAGATTAACATTTATCTGGTTGTCGATAAAGATTCCGGAAATACAGCAATTGATGCTGGCTTCTGCAGCCCGCACCACATTAAGGAGGTGCTCGAACTCAGACCCAGGCGTATCCTTCTGACTCATCATCACATTGACCACGTGGGTGCTGCTTTCAGTGGAATTGAGTCATATCTTCATCCCCTTGAAGAGCCTTTTCTAAAGCTCTACATCTCCGACCTTTTCGCTGACATCTATAAAGCCTGGACTGAGAGGTTCGGTATTCCCAAGCACTTCATCCATCAGTTCATGGAAATGTTCAGTGAGCTGAGGGGGCTTGGAGAGAGAATTGGGGGCAAGATGAATCTCAAATACGTGGGAGATCTGCAGGAAATATCGGGGATGCTCTGCATCCACACCCCGGGCCACTCTCCCGGCCACTGCTGCTACTATCTGCCAGAAGAAAAGGTTCTTTTTTCAGGAGACTTGATTCTCAGCGAGACAACAACCCATGTCGGCTTTTATCCGGGTTATGAGGTAGATCCTCTAGCATCTCACCTTCAAAGCCTTAAAAGGGTTCTGGGGCTGGAAGTAGATGTAGCCTATCCTGCTCACGAGAATGTGATTAAAAATCCCGAGAGAAGAATTGAACAGCTTTTGAATCATTACGAGAGCAGAATAAACGAGGTTCTTGAATTGACAGAGAGTGAAGGAAATTTAATAGATATTGCCAGCAGAATAAGATGGAACGGTAAGAGTTTCGAGAAATTAAACCAATGGGACAAACTACTGGCTTTAAGTGAGACGCTGGCGTGTCTCAAGTATCTTGAAGGGAAGGGATATGTGAGATCAGTACTGAATGACGTGAATGACGTTGTGAGGTTTGAAAGAGTCAGGTGATAGGATAAGGAGGTTTCCAAAGGTTTATCAAGAAGAAGGGCTGGTTGGGAAGAGCAAAGATGTAAGCCGAACATCTAAAGTCACAAAAATGCCAAACAAAACCCCCTCAAGAACCTTAAGAAAAAGTCAACCAAAAGATAAAAATACTCGTTGGGAGTATTCAGGATTGAGAGTCTCCAACCTGAGCCCGGGTAGCTCAGCCAGGGAGAGCGTGCGGCTGAAGACCGCATAGTCGCCGGTTCAAATCCGGCTCCGGGCACTTCTTTTACTGTTTTTTGTTAATAAACTCAATAAACTCAGTTAATCAATAACCTTCGCAAAAGTACGCATTTCACACTATTTTTCCGGAATTCATAGAAAGCCTTAAATTCATTCCTCCTCATCAGTTTCAAACCGGGGGTGCTTGAATTGAGGTTAATGCTACTATTACTCTCTCTGATGCTCATCGCAACTCCTGTGATGGCTGTGGAACCTTTAGGTATTAACAAGTGGAGGTGGGGAAGAGTATGTTAAAAAGGATGCTGGTGATTGCTATGTTCTTATTTCCATTCATGATAACTACTCATGCCCAAGAGTTAACTAGAGAGAACTTCAAAGAAATATTGATTCCTTATTTTGAAGAGGATGGTAACGGGAATCTTATTAGCACAAAATTTTTCAAATCTGGTGATAGTGTCTCTTTTAATCTCACAATTGAACCAAAAACTGATGATGATGCAACAAAGATCGATGGTAGAAAGTATGAATTTTATAACTATCTTGATGATCCAAGTATTGTAGTAGGATTTTGGTATAGGGACCAGAGTGGGGGGCAAGCTGGAGGTATACCATATAATAAAGGGGATGACTACCTAGAAATAACCGTTGGTGATGCGTTATATGGTCTGCACTCTATATCTGTTAAAGTTTCAGGCAAGGCACCCGCTGTTGAAGGTAGAATTGAAAATGTAGTTGCACTAAAGATAAAAGGAACAGAAATCGTTGAAAATGCACTGCCACTTATAATTATTCAAGTCGTTAATAATATAGCTTTTGAGTCTTCTATTTCATCTTTAGAGACTAAGGTAAATGAGCTGAACTCAAAAGTTTTAGAACTTGAAAATCTAGGAGTTGCTGTTGGTGTTGCCAAACAAAAGATAAAAACAGCACAGGATTATATTGATGATGGGAAAAATTATTACGATCAGGGCAAGTATCTCGAGGCAAATTCATCACTAACCAAAGCGGAAGAATATCTTAATGAGGCAGAAAATGAACTTTTTAGACTTGATGTAAACTACCGTTTAGCGCAGGCTGAAGATAAGCTCGATGAATTCTTGGAGAAGATTTCGGAGCTAGATGCGGCAACACTTCAGGCAAAAGAGAAGGGAATATCAACCACCGCCTATGACATAAAGCTGCAGCAATTTAAAACGAAGTATAATAGCCTCTACAATCGTATTGAAGTTAACGCGAAAGACTATATTGACAACGGGCTTTACGATGATGCAAAGACCACAATTGAGAGTGTCGTTAACGAGGTAGACCAAGCAATAGCAGAAGTTAATGGACTTATTTCGGAAATAAAGGCTCAAATTCCAGAGGAGATCCCGACACCCACACCCACCCCAACACCCACACCTTCAGAACCATTTTATTCAGGCATCGTGGAGTATTTCCAGGAGAAGAGGGATGTTATCCTTCTCTATGGCGGGTTGCTAGCTGGAATTGTCGTTCTGGGGTTCGTGGCCTATAGAGTTACTAAAATATATATGAAGAGAAGAAAGTGGGATGAACTCAAATAGTTAATTTTGATTTTCAAGTTCGTCATTTTTTGAAAATTTTTTATATAAATATCCAAGCGGTATTATGAGGAGATCAATCCTACCTCTGATTTTGTTGTTTTTAGGTATTGCTTTGGCTGCAGTATACCATTTTTCTCTGGAAGTAGATGTTACGGTGCAAGAGGCGAATCTTACTGTGACTCCAGAGAGCTTTACGGCCAGCATTTCAAAAGTTACAATGTATGTCAAGGAGGTGGACATCCGCGACAGCAGTGGAGCATCTAACATTATATTTTGAATATGTGGTTGAAGGCCCTGGATCCAATTCAATAACGGCATCTTTTCATGGCATCAACGGAAACACAATTACTTCTTCAAAGAAGCTCAGTGTATTTGCCGGTTCCCAAGAAATCCTGCTGAGATAACTGTCAACATTCATGTGAAGGTAAAGAATGAAGCAGTTCTTGGAGAATACACAGTGTAGTATAAGGCAAAAGAGACGTAATTTCAGACACTGGGGATAAATTTTTACTTATTAATTTTGATCAAGATAGAACATCTCTCGGGAGCCTCCCCCACACATGTCGAATTGTCTGAAGTTTGTAGAATTATTTGTAAATTTTTATCTAACTTGGGGGAAATTTTAAGGGTTTTTTAAAAGTAGTGTAATCTTCATGTCCCCCCATCCATCTTATTACTTGAGTACAAAATATAATATATAATATATAAAAAGTATAAACGAAATTTCGGGATGTATTGGGGGTTCCAGTATTGAATTATGAAAATCGTAATATGCTTGCAAAAAAGGTGGAAGGGTCGAGGAGAGTTGGTAAATATATTCTGATGTAAACACTATCGGCCATAACTGTTTCCGTTGGGAGGAATTAGCTACCGAATACCTTTCGAATCTGCAAAAACAAATATCTCTATTTTTCAGTAAAAGAGTTAGATTGAGACATATTGGCATGTCTGCCTTGGGAGGCGCATGGACGAATTCACATCCCATTTCACATCTATACCCTCAGCAACGAATCAGAACTCACCAAGCATACCATGCTGCCTTCTGCACCCAAAAAGGAGCAAAAAATTTAAATATGCTTTTAGTTTTATTAAAAGGTAGGTGGCGGCGGGGGTAGCTGGGCGATTGCCGATGCTATCTTCGTCGCCCACGAAAAAGTAGAGTTTATATAGCAGAAGGTAAAGGAAAAGCAGCAGAGTTTTGAAGTAAGGAGGTAGAGAAAGTATGAGTAAAGGAAAAGTGAAAGTAGGAATTGCGGTGTTAGCAGTTCTATTGATGGCAATGGCAACGGCAAGTGCTGCTGAAATTCAAATAACTGATACAGATGTAACTTACGGTGATAACATCGAATTCAAAGTTGTATGGGACCAGAGTGGTGCATACACATTAAAGCTAATAAACAGGGGTACTGGGGATACTGAGTATACTGATGTTAAGAGTACCCCAGGAGTATACAGTTACTCACTTAATACTGAAAGCGAGGGGCTGTATCCAGGTTCATACAGAATTGAGCTCTGGAACTCAACAACAAAATTGGATAATGTCTCAGTGAATGTAACTTATGACAACCCATTAGTGCAGCTCACTGTAGAAAATGCTGCAGACATTGTGGCTGGTGACAACTTGGTCTTTGATCTGAACGTATATTACTATTACAACATAACTGAAGTTAATGTGTCGATCAGCGGTCCAATGGAGAAAACTGCATACGTAAATCAAACTGGTGCTCTTAATACAGCATCAAGTGTTTTCAATATAACTGGCTGGGAAATGAACACATCTCAGAAGTATTCGGATGTTAAAGTAAATACATCGAAACTTCTCACAACACCCTTTAACGGCAGTCTGGGCACTTATAAATTGAAAGCAGTTGCAAAAGCGGCAGATGGTACTAGTGAGTCCGTTACAGCAACAGTTACTCTGGTAAAGCCAACAATCGAGATATCTCTCGGCAGTGACACTGTTAGAAAGGGTGAGGACCTCTCAGTTACAGCGACGACGAATATTGCAGACACTGGAAGCAAATTTGATAAAGGTGGTGACAACAAGGTTGCATGGAAACTTTACAACAGTACAATTGAAAATAGTAATTACCTTGTAAATAGTGATACAGCTGATGTAGATGATGGCGAGTCATCCTTTGATGTTGGCATAGGATTGGATAAAACACTGTATCCGACTGGAACATACTTGTTAGTTGTCACAGTGCAGGGTGTACAATTTGCCAGCGATGCCAAGGCAACAGCATTGTTCACCGTTGAGGCTCCGCTATTTGATATCACAGTGGATAAGGCTTCAGCTGCCAGAGGTGAAAAAATCAAAATTAGTGGTGACACTTCGTTACCGTCAGGTGTCAGGGTAAACATAACATTTGATAGTGGAGCATTTACAGGCAACGACTTCGCTTACGTGGATGAAAACGGTGAGTTCAGTGTTGAGTATACAGTTAAACCAAATGCTGGACTTAGCACATATGAGTTCACAGCAGAAGTTACCCAGTATGATGTCTCTGACACAGTCACTGTAACTGTAGTCAGACAAAGTGTTGATGCAACACTTGACAAGACCAGTGTTGTGAAGGGTGGCAAGATACTGGTAACTGGAAACTCCACTGCGAAACAGATCTGGCTGTTTGCCAACAAGGATTACATATTCGAGGGAGTTAAGAAAATAAAGAGCACTTCTAAGGAGTTCAACGCAACAGATACTGGCAGCTTCATGGTGCAGCCATCTAAGGGTACATTCAAGTTCGAAATCAGAGTAAATGGCTCTGCAAGCACTGGTACTTACACTCTGTATATCTTCGCACCAACTAACATAAGTGATACCGGAGTAGCATATGTGGATCCAGTCTCTGATCCACAGAGAATATTCTTCATAACAATCACTGATGTCGGTTTCGTAGACTATCCGAGCGAAGTGACTTTGGTCAAGGGTGAGAAGAAGAAGGTGACGATTGAAGTCGGTGCACCCAGTGAGAGCTTCGTAGAACTGTCTGGTACATTCAAAGGTAGTGGCATCACTGTAGATGTTTCGTTCACCGAGAAGGAGAAGGGAGTGTTCGAGGCTACTATCGGTACATTCTATAGTGAGGATGACAACAAATTGTATGACACTTATGCTGCAGGCAGAAAGGTTCTCGCAACTGGACTGTATACTCTGAGTGTTACTATGAAGTACAAGGGTGGCAGTGAGATTGAAACGGTATCTATACCAGTAAATGTAGTTAACCCAGAATTTGAGGTCAACATCCCTGCGGAAGTCAAGAAAGGCGACCAGTTAGTAGTGACTATCAATACTAACAGAGGTGCCAACTACGATGGTATCTGGGTGTTCTTGAAGGCACCAATGACCACATACAGACAGCAGGTTTATACAGACGCTAACGGTACTGCACAGGCAATATTTGAGACATTTGGACTAGACCTTGGTGAGTACACAGTTTATGTTAGAGATACAATGAGAACAACTGCTACAAACTGGACAACATATTACGACATCGATCCAGCTGAACCACTCGCCAAACAGTATGCATTAGCTGACGATCTACTGACTTTTAGCAAGACTAAGGTTGTCGAGGAAATCACACCAACCCCAACACCAACCCCAACACCAACCCCAACACCAACCCCAACACCAACCCCAACACCAACCCCAACACCAACCAAAGAAGAGAAGAAGACACCAGGCTTCGAAGCAGCCTTCGCAATCGCTGGACTGCTGGCAGTAGCCTACCTCCTCAGGAGGAGGCAGTAAAACCTAAATTTTTCCCTTTTTTCTTATTTTTGATTTGGCTTTAATGATATATTCTGTGTTTTGTTCGTTTATGGGGCTCATTGTTGACTTGTGATTGTCTTTGGAGGCACTTTTCATTGCAAATTGTGAATTAATGAACTTTGATACCTACTTGAATTCTCGTCTTGAAATCATATTATGGTTTGATCAATTAGCAATTACTATGCCAATTACAATTATGCTCAAAGAAGAAACTAAGGATTTATCCAAAATCTTAAAAGGCAGTAAAGATTAGGACAGCTTTCTCCGGGGAACTTGCAGAGAGCTATCTGGAAATGGAGGGGAAGAGGGTTTTGCTATCCTTTTTTATGACAACAGGGTGATTAGATAACATGTTGGACTTCCGCCCTTAAATACTCCAACCGAAATAAGATTGGAGGGATAGAATGGGCGAAAGCTGTATGTAGGTGTGGACATACATAAGAATTTCCCCTTCGTGTGTGCAATGAAAGAGGATGGAGGAATAATCTTGGAAAAGAAGGTGAGAACAGAAGAGCTTGAAAAATTTTTAGAAAATATTGAAGATAAAATAATAGTGCTTGAACAAACTACAACAGCGATAACCCTCACAAGAAAGCTTAAGAAAAACAACGAAGTCCTGCTATCACATCCGTACAAGACAAAGCTCATAGCAGAATCCAAGAAGAAAACAGACAGAGTGGATGCAAAAGTTGACTTAGCAAGGATCAACTTTTTGCCAACAGCTTACCTACCACCTGATGAAATAATAGAGCTGAGGGAGGTAATAAGGGAAAGAATAAGGCTGAAAAAGCTTTCGACCTCAACAAAGAACAGAATTCATTCAATCCTTGTAAAGAACGGAATAAAGTATGAAGATAACCTTTTCAGTCTAGAAGGAAGGGAATTTCTGTATTCATTAAACAACGAATGGGTAGACCGCTATCTGAGTATCCTTTCATCAATCGAGAATGAAATAAAGGAGATTGCCCAGAAGGCAGAAATGCATGGAGAATGAAGAAACCACACTTCTAACTACCATTCTATGAATAAGATTTTTCTCGGCCCTACTCATATATGCTGAGATCGGAAACATCAAACGCTTCCTAAACTCAAAAAAGCTCTGCAGTTATGCAGGCTTGGTACCATCCACAAGACAATCCGGAAACAAAATCACTATTGGAAGGATAACGAAGGAAACAGACTGCTTAGATGGGTTCTTGCACAATGTGCTTTCATATAGGAATAAAGAACGATGAAAGATTCAGAAACTTCTACGAAAGAATAAAGCAGAGCAAAGGTTCCAAAAAGCCATAATGGCTACTGCAAGAAAGCTCCTAACTATAGTCTATGCAGTATTAATAAACAAAAAACTTTATATAAGCCGTATTCAAGCTTGTTACGGTGGGGAGTGTACCCCGGCAACTAACTGGGCTAAGATCTAAAGCCCGATGATTAGATTGGAGACAGCTCCTCGAGACCGAATAAGAGTGTGTCGAATTCATATAGAATGGCGGAAGCCCACATAGGAGTAAAGCTGCTCCAGTCTTTCATGTTGACCCACTTCACGATGTTGGTGTCGTTGCTGTCTGTATTTATTCCCTGTAACTTTATCCCCGTGCATCGGACTTCCAAATTAGTGCGCGGGCCGGGATTTGAACCCGGGCTAACGGCTCGGAAAGCCGTTGTCCTGCCACTAGACTACCCGCGCCCAAAGATTGGCTGGAAAAAATGCTTAAAAACGTTTCGGTAAAATGGATTCCCTGTTCCTGAAGTTTTGATTTCCATAAACCTCAGCATGGAACGTTTATGAACGAAATTAACACCATGCAAATGGGAAACTTCTTATTTCATCTCTTTTCACAACTCTCCAGATGAAAGTTGGATGGGATGCAACCCATGGCGAGTTCTTGATCAATGATCACTATTATTTCTCCAAGCTCAAAAGCATTGCAGAATCAGAGGGAATTCAGATTGAAACAGTAGGAAGCTTCTCAAGGCTGGAAAAATACGACATAATTGTCTTCAACTACCCTGAAATTCGGTTCAAGATTAGAGAGGCTAGTAGAATAAGAGGATGGCTTCGAAAGGGGAAAACTGTGGTTTTTGCCTCTTATTACAACAATTTGGACAATGTGACATTCATCATCAATAACGTGCTGAAACGGCTGGACTCAGAACTTAGAATAAACAATGATGTGATAATAGATGAAGAATTTAACAAAAGCGATTCCATGTATCCTCTGGCTCTGTGGAGAAATGAAAAAGTCCTGATGCCGTGTTGCTCCAGTGTATCTGGAGGTGAGGCAGTCATTGTGGGTAGCGATTCGTCCAAAAGCACCAAGGGCTTTGATGCCATTTTTGCATCCCATGAGGATGTGAATGGCGGAGAAGTGGTGGTAATAGGAACCTGTGTCTTCTGGGATAATTACAGCATTGATGAATTCAATAATAGGGATTTGGCTTTGGCACTTCTTTCAGGGAAAGTATGATAACATAATTTGGAATAATTCGAACCATTAGGCCATACAAACTATAAGGCAAGTCAAAACATCCTTATGATATCTGAGGTCTTTATTTCTTCTTTTCTCAGTTCTTCCAGAATATCCATCATCTTTTTTGTCTGCTCTTCCACAACCTTCAACACCTGTTCGTTGCCCAGTTCATCTCTCATCTCAAGGTATCCCAGAATAACCGAAATGGGATTTCTGAGTCTGTCTGAAAGGTATTCAAAGTGGCCAAGATTGGATTTGAGCTGTTGTATGGCTTCAACTCTATGTGCTTCAACTTCCTTCGAGTAAATTGCATAACTTAGATCTTCACCAAGTGATGAAAAGATTTCAATCTCATCATCAGAAAGAGTTTTGAGAGTTGAGACAACCAGAACCCCATATATTTTTTCCTTGAAAGTGAGAGGTATAGCAAAGTCGTATTTGTGTTTAAATCTCTTCATAACAGGGCAGGTCATGCATCTGGGAGTGATACATCTTACATATATCGGTTTTCTGGCTTTAATTGACTCTTCTAAAGCAATACAACCGTCACCAATTTTAAAGGTTAACAGTTCAGGAGGAATTTTTTTATTAGGTACTCCTACAAAATTTTTCCCATGTAGGAATGTGGCCCAGACTATTGTATAATCCTTTATCTCCCCAAGATAAGCGCATGCCTCTTCAACAATTTTTTCTGGTTTCTTTTCTCTGACAATTGCTTTGTTAATTTTGGTTATTGCTTCAAGAACAGTATTTTTCTTTTTTAGTTCCTCCTCTACTTTAAGCTTGGTTGTGACATCTCTCATGTGGATAATGGCTCCTGAAACTCTGTCCTTGATCACTACTGGAAACGAAAAAGCTTCGTAGGTTTTTCCAGAAATCGTATATAGCTTACTTTCACTAATCCTTTTTCTCAAACTGGTCTCGACCATACACTTGGAACAATTCGACTTTAGAACTTCACTGCACCTCCTCGTTATACAATTCCCAAAAAGCTTGATGGCAGCATCATTCTGCATTAGAATGGTTTTATCTGGACCAATATAAAAAATTGGGTCCGAAATGCTGTTGAATAAGCTTCTTAATAATGATTCGGATCTGATTAGCCCATCATGGGCTTTTTTGATTTCAGTCACATCTACAATTGTGCATACTTTCTCATTTGAACTGACAGGAGTGAATTTTACAATAACCCACCCCTCTTTTCCTTTACCTTTGAATCGGACCTCAGTCTTATCTTCAAAAGCTTCTCTTCCAAAAATACGCTTAGCTATGCGGTCAAATCTTCTTCCAACAAGATCTGTAAGGGAATAACCGGTTATAGTTTCCATGGCAGGATTTCCATATATTATCTTCCCATCTTTGATTAATAGGATACCGGCTGGTGAATTGTCTAAGAGAGTGCGGTATCTTTCTCCCAGTTCTTCTATTTTCTGTTGGTACTCGATTAAAGGGGTGATGTCCCGTATAAACCCGACTATCAGATTCTTCTCAAGGAGTGTTGCGGACTCAAGGCAGTAAACTGGCTCACCGTTTTTCTTTTTGTAAACAATTTCAAAGTTTCTTACAAACCCCTTTTTTGCCAATTCCTCTAAGAATCTCCTTCGATCATCAGGGTTAAAATACAGGTCTTGAGCGTTGAGATACTTGAATTCGTCGATTCTGTAATTTAAGATAGCCTCTACATTTGGTGTTACGTCTATGATCTCTCCATCCAGAGTTGTGACGTATATCAAATCTGGAGATGAGCGAAAAATTGCATGGTACAATTCTCTCCTTTTTTTATAATCCTCTCTGAGATTTGAAAGCTCAGTTATATCTTCCATGAGTATTACAGTGTATTCTCCACTTTTCCAGAATTTTACGTTAATAACTCTCCCATTGGCCGTAATCTGTCCAGGAGAGATTCCAAGTTTTGAGAGATTTTTATTCTTTACTTTTCCAAAAATCTTCTCAGCCTGGTCATTCATCTCAATAATAATATCATTTTTTGCGATTAATAGAGCATCATCAAGAATGTTGATGGTGGACTTCAGAAGATTTACCGTCTCTTCAGATCTCTTCTTTTCTTCAGCCAATTCGGTAATGTCCACAAGGGATATTCTGATATTTTTGACACCTTCAATCAATATTAGGTAGCATCTGTTGCCTTTCCAAGATATGAAATATCTGGGTGGAGCTGGGGTGTTCAATCTCAGCTTTAGGGCTCTTATGAGCTTTTCTCCACCTTCGAATTCCTCGAATCCTTTGAAGATGTCTTCTATAGATTTTGGTTCCCCAATAATTCTAGTTGCAGCATCATTGAGCTTGATAGAGCCACCCACATTTATAATGGCAAAGTCGGTCATGAAACCACCGCTTTTTTGAGTCTGATAATGAATTTCGTCCCCTCAGGTTCATTACTATCAATGAAAACCTTGCCATCAAACATCTCCACGGTTTTCTTGACTATAAACAACCCCATTCCGCTTCCTGCAGTGCTCCCAAAGGAGAAACCCTCTTCAAACACCTTTTCCCTGATGCTTTTGGGTATCCCAACTCCGTTGTCTGTTATTATCAGATCTACATGACTGCCTAAGTCCTCACTTCGAACCTCTATCTTTATCCCCGACTTCCCACCGTGCCTGATGGAGTTCTGAAAGATGTTCCAGATAGCAGATTTAAGCAGACTGTTTCCCACTACATACACGTCTTCAACTCTGACAGATATCTTTGCTTCTCCTGCGAAATCCTGAGCTACATCTTCCACAAGCTCCCGAAGATTGATCTGACTGTTTTCACCACCTACAAGGGACTCAGCAGTTTTGAAATTCTGTAAAGACTTCTCTATATACCTCAGTTTTTCCTCTATCTTTTCCAGTAAAAACTCGTCTTTGTTCTCCCTATAAAATTCAAGATATCCCAGAATTACCGTCAGGCTGTTCAGTATATCGTGGCGTAGTGATGAATTTAAAATCTTCAAAAATGTTACCATTGTCTCAAGTTTCCCATTTAGATCTCTCATCTCTCTGTAAAGCTTCATGAAAGAATACAGAAGTATGAATCCACTGGTGAGCATCATAATCTCTGATATCATCACACTCTCGTCAGCAGTGAAAAAGTATTCAGAGATTATATGGGTGAATATTCCTAGAGCTAGCAGACCAAAACCGAATGTTATGAGTATTCTGCTGTATCTTCTGGAGATTACATATACAGACAGGGCGAATGACAGCAGAGCACTTTCAGTAAGAACTCTACCTATCGGTATAGTCTCTCTGGGATCAGAGACACTCCGGATAGTCAGAAATACCAGAACGAATGACAAAATAAGGAAAGCGTCTATGAGCCTCTTTTTGTCAGATTTATTTGTTAACATACTTCGTTAGCGTTTCAATCAGCTTCTTTTTGGTAAATGGCTTCTCAATCACATCTCTGGCTCCGGCTTTTAAGATTTCACGTCCTTTGTGGGATGCAAAGGCTGTAACACCTATGACTACCGTTTTACTATCCATTTTGAGAAGTTCTTGAGTTGCAGTAATTCCATCCATTTCTGGCATCATTATATCCATCAAAACAATATCTGGCTTAATGTTTCTGAAAACTTCAATGGCCTCCCTTCCGTTTTCTGCTTCATAGACTTCGTGATCTTTCAGCATAAGCTTTAACAGATCCCTCATTGCGTAGTCATCGTCGACAACCAGAATTTTCATCATCTCACCTGATTATTATGATGAATATGATGTACTTAAGATTTTCGCAATGAGAATTAGATATGAGAGTCTGCAACTCATATAATTATATTTTGTTTGTAACCACATTTAGGGCAGTGATATTCATCAAGATTAATTCTCCTGACATAGAATCCTTCTCTCATTATCAGTAATTCATCACATTTCGGGCAGTAGGTGTTCTCGTAACGATGCCCCCATACGTTTCCTATGTAAACATATTCCACTCCCTCTTCTCTGGCGATTGAGTGAGCTTTTTCAAGGGTTTCGATGGGTGTGGGGCTTTTGTCCAGCATCTGGTAGTCTGGGTGAAATCTGGAGAAGTGAACAGGTATTCTGCTGTCTAACTCTGCTACCCACTTCGAAAAGGCTCTAAGTTGCTTCTCATCATCATTTTCTCCTGGGATTATAAGATAGGTGATCTCCAGAAAAACTCCTGCTTTGTGTAAGTATTCTACGCATTCCAAAACCCTGTCAAGCTTCGCTTTACAGATTTTCCTGTAGAAATCCTCAGAGAATGCCTTCACATCAACATTGGCTGCATCGAGAATTCCCCTAAGCTGTTCTATAGCCTCAGGGCTTATGTATCCGTTGGTAACGTAAACGAAGTAGTATCCAGCATCTTTGATACGCTTCCCCACATCAACACTGAACTCATGCCATATACTTGGCTCATTGTATGTGAAGGCAACACCATCAGCTCTCTTTTCCTCGCACATCTTCAGAACATCCTCAGCTTCAAGCTCTCTGAGATACGGGAACTTTAGGTCAGCAAAGCTGATTTCATAGTTCTGGCAGTGAACACATCGGAAGTTACAGCTTATTCCGCCGAAGGAAAGAACTTTTGAGCCAGGTCTAAAGTTGTGCAGCGGCTTCTTCTCTATTGGGTCAAGGGCTATTGATGATGCTAGGCCGTAGTTGAAAACTAAAAGCCTCCCGCTCTCGTTTCTTCTCACCCTGCATATTCCCCAGGCACCATCCTTAAGCGTGCAGTAGTGCATGCAGGTTTTGCATTTGACGGAGCTATCCAGCTTTTCGTAAAGGTAGGATTCAACATATCTGGCGTGTCCGGTGCGTCCAGATCTAGCCTCCATCCCAGAACCCCCTGAATTCAGCAGCGAAAGCTTCCGGGAGGGTGTAAACTATACTCTCATCGTGTATAATCTTCATGAAGAAGGTGTCGTTCCAGTAGAATCTGGACATGGGGGTTCTGGCGACTAGATGGATGTGGGTTCTAAAGTGCTCCCCCCTCCCATCTGCAAAGAAGATGGATGCGTTGTAGGCGTTCATGCTTTTGGATTTTAGAAAACTCATGTATCTGATTATTCCCTGTCCTATTCCTTCCAAACTTTCTTTTTTCATCTCAGCAAGAGTTCTTTCACTGCAGACACCGATTAGGTGGTAGAAGCCCTTGGGTGCGAAAGCTGCAACCCAGTCTACGCCATTAGTTTCACCAACGTATCTTTCTCCCTCTTTCTCCGCTTCAACAAGCCATGTCCAGTAGTCAACACCAGCCTTTTCATAAAATTCTCTTGCCTTTTCATCAAGCCTCAAAAAGTAGTTTGTGGGGATTTGGGACGCTATATACTGCATGTGAGGATGTCTGACACTTCCACCAGCGGATTTCAGGTAATTTATGCCGGCGAAGTGGTAGTATTTGTGAGAATCTTCGCAATCAATCAAACTCATGGTCTCTTTTATCAGCATCAGTGCATCTCTGAAATGCGAAGTCCTGAAATCCTCGACGGCTGGAGAGTGGCTTCTTGTAAGCCTTACCACAAATGAGTATCTGGAGTAAGGGGTGATGTTTGAGAAAATCGCCGCTTCACCTCTCCACGCAATCCCATCCCTGAGAACAGGACTTCTGGCAGCAACCTTCTCGATAACACCATCGCAGAACGGGCAGAAGGGGTCTTCGCCCTCTTCAAGCTCGGCGAAGGGTGGAGTCTTCTGGACTATTCTTGATGTCTGGAGTGTTAGAGGGTCGTAGCGTATTTCGACCCTTGCCTTCTCCATTTTCCCATCTGGGTAGAGAATCATGCTTTCCTCAACTTCCTTTCTGAACATCAGTTAATAGTTGAGTCAAGACTGGATATAAGGTTTGGTATAGGTGAGGTATTGGTGGGAAGATTTACTGAATGATACACTTTATGCTTCGAATTATGCAAAGTTTTTTAGCATTGGTGTTGATGCTGTCTCAATGCCAGCAGCACCTAAAATCCTAATCACCAACGACGATGGATTGTACTCCTCTGGCCTGAAAGCCAGTTATGAAGCTCTGAGAGAGCTTGGAGAGGTATTTATAGTTGCTCCTGCTGTTCAGAAAAGTGGTGTTGGGAGGAGTATATCTATCATGGAACCCATAAGGGTTAGCGAGGTTAATGTTAACGGCATGAAGGTTTATGCGGTTGATGGCACTCCTACAGATGCAGTGATAATCGGAATTCATGAGATTGTGGGAGAAATGCCTGACTTGGTGGTTTCGGGCATCAATCTGGGTGAAAATTTGTCCTCAGAAGCAGTTACAACCAGCGGGACAGTGGGAGCTGCTCTGGAAGCTGCTACTCAGGGCAGTCCAGCAATTGCAATAAGCCTTGAGATGCAGGACAGCCACAAATTCGAGCTTTTCTTCCAGCCTTTCAACTTTGAAGATGCCAAAGAGGTTCTGAAAATGCTGGCCTTCCGCATACTAAAGGACGGGATGCCTGAAGGGGTTGATGTATTTAATGTTAATGTGCCAGCTAAGTGGAATGGGGAGATTGAATTCACCCGTCTTACAAGGCGTCTTTATTCAACACGAATCGACATGAGATTTGATCCGCGTGGCCGGAAATACTACTGGATTGATGGACTTGAGATGGAAGATGCAGAGGAGGGAACAGATCTGCATGCTCTGCGGAGAGGCAGGATCTCCATAACTCCCCTCACTCTGGACTGCACAGCTAGGGTGGACTTCTCTGCTTTGAGGAGGTGGTTTGGTGAGCCAGGTGGAGAAAATAGAGAAGATTAATGCTGCCAGAAAAGCAGTGGAGCTCATAAATGACGGAATGACTATCGGACTGGGCAGCGGTTCCACTGTTGAACTCTTTGTGAAAGAGCTGGGAAAGAGAGTGACTGAGGAAGGAATTGAGTTATATGTCATTCCAAGCTCCTATCAGAGTCACATTCTGGCTGTTCAGAATGGTCTGATTGTTACAGACCTCTTTCAGGTTGATGAACCCGATATATGCGTTGATGGTGCAGATCAGGTAGATAGAGATTTTAACCTCATAAAAGGTGGTGGTGCAGCTCTTACTAGAGAGAAGATAGTCGCATCTGCCAGCAAGGAGTTTTATGTGATAGTTAATTCCTCTAAAATTGTGGAAAAACTTTCCATGCCCGTTCCGGTTGAAATCCTGCCTTTTGCCTTTGGATATGTGAAAAGGAGGATTGCAGAACTTGGTGGCATGTGCATGCTCAGAGAAGGTACAGGGAAATTAAAGCCGGTGATTTCTGACAATGGGAACTTCATTGCAGACTGCAGCTTTGAGAGTATTGACACCGAGCTTGTTTGGAAACTGAACAGCATTCCGGGTTTAATAGAGCACGGGATTTTCCTCTCAGAGATGGTGGATGCGGTTATTGTTGGGTATAGTGAGGGGGTAAAGGTGCTTAGGAAGTAAATGGTATTAATGGTACATGCTGACGTTAATAGTAAAACCCTACTTATAATCAAACCTCAGCAGTGCTGCTATACCGCCTAAACTCATCAACCTTTTACCGGGCTCGAATTCTGTACTCATGATAACAACTTTCCCTCCTCCCCTCTCAACTTCTCTCATAAGGGAGTCTATGTCCCATTTCTCCCTTTCCTCTCTCAGAAACTCGTCGGCAACTAGGAGGGTTTCGACAGCCGAATAGCTTACAGCCTCCCTGACCTCTTCAAGCCCATACGCCACACCACTTCCCTTTGCAATTCTTTCCAGCAGCACATCCAGATACTTGGCCTCTTCAGCAATTCTCAGCTCCCCCGCTATTCTATTCAGCACACCCCTTTTGAGCACCTCAATGAATCCTCTGGTTCCTATGCTGGAAGTATCGACCACTATTGCTTTCTCCGCCATCTCCGGATTCTTCTCCTTCAAAAATCTCATGAAGTCCTCTTTTGCAAACCCGGGGCCTGCAACAACTAGATATCTGAAATCCATTCTTGCAATGGCCGATGCAACATCGCCAAAAAACTCCCGCCTGTAGCTGCCTTTATCCTTGCCATAGCTCTGTCTGATAACTTCTACCTCCTCCACACCCCACTGTCTGACGACACCAATGCTGGCTTCTCCCTCTTCAATGGTTACTATGACGATCTCTGGCCTTCTTGCAGCATCCTCAGCCTCCTTTATGCGGTGAAGCTGCTCCTCCTTCCACTTTTTTATGATGCTCAACTCCTTCCCCACGGTAATGTTGATGGTGTGGTATCCAGAGTCCTCAACTCCAGCGACGATAACTCCTGTAATCCGAAGCCTGTTAGCAAAGCGGTGAAATTCAACTTTTTCGACCCTAATCCCGAGTCTCACAGTCACTTTCTCCTTATCACTCCTCAGCTTGTCACTGCTCTCACTGATCCTCTTTGTCAGAGCAAAAACGATGTCGTTCGGCTCGATTATATATTTCAAATGCCAGAGATCCTCCAGATTTTCTGGCACTAGTTTTATCTCGCCTTCATTGTCTTTCAGCCTCTCTTCCAGAACTCTCATACTCTTTCCTCCCTTTATCTCTTTTTATCTCCCTTACTTGCCTTACTTGCCTTCTTGCATCTCCTGTAGTAGTTTACGGGGTGGTTTACCCCCCTACAGCTATCATTTCTATAGCAGTTGTGGTAGCTCAGCATTGTATCGCATGCCGGGGCCGTGTACTCCGTTCCCCTTGCCCCGGCAATGTGCTCCACCTGATATCTTGTCTTTTCCACATCAAAGTCGGGGGCGGAGCTGAAAAGGGATATTACCTCATCCACACTTAGTCCGATATTCAGAAGGAATGAAGTTATAGCAAATCTTGCAGAGTGTGGAACATTCAGACCTGCCTGCAAATCGGAGAGAATTTTCTTCATGCAAGGTGGCAGGCATTCTGCATCGAATTCACCCAACTCAATCTCTGCAAATCTGGCTTCGCTGATGGGGATCAGCTCTGCAAGATTCCGGTTGATTTCAGGGGTTGGAGTTATGGTAGGAGTTATCATCACTCTTTCCGCAAGTCTGGTGCGGAGAAGCTCCTCCACAATCCTCAGAAAATCCTTTCTTGTCAGTTCTACATATCCCTTTTTCAGCTTTCTGTTGACGAGTTTCCACTCTTTGCTCCTTATTCTGCAAGCCGCTTTGAGGTAGTCAGATACGTGCAGGTTAACGTTCTCTTCAATTTTCGCTTTTAGACCAAAATCTGAGGCAAAAATCATGAGGGTTGCATCGCTCTCATCCATAATCTCTCGGTATTTTCTGGCTTCTCTGACAGCATATCTCCTCCTGGCTCTTTCGTCCATCAACGAAACCAAAATTCGGGAGTAAAGGTATGCGGCCACATTGAGCTTTGCAATGGTTTTGAGTCTGAAATAGAGTTCATCTGAAACGCTGTAATCACATCTGAGAAAGCACTCTCCGCACATGTCGCACAGCATGTAATTCCAGCTGAAACTCATGGCTCCTTTTTTGCATGCCTCCCTGCACCCCCTCGTTTCACACACTTCACAGAAAAAGCTCAGTTCAATCTGTTTGATTGCATCACTTGGGAATTTCTCATCTTTCAGGACGCTTTCCACAATTTTGAAGCCGAGTTGCCTTGCCTCAACATCAAAACTTTTTTGAGAAGTGAGAAAATTCTCGATACTTCCATATTCTAACTCAAAGAGCCTCCCTGAAACTTTAAGAAAGGGAAAGCGAGATAAATATGGTAGAAGGGGTAAAAGAGGTTTCAGAGGTTTAGAGGATTTCATTAACCCTATTCGTCAATTTCATCAATTCTATTCAACTTCATTCAGCCTCTATTCTGGGAGCCAGTATGTACTCCACCTTCGCCTTGCCGTCTGCCACGTCGAAGATCAGCCTTACTGGGTAATTGTTGCCTAGGTAAATCGTGAGGATGTCTCCGGTGCCAGCCACTTTCATGAACTCCTTCAGGTACTCAACGCTGAACATGCTCTTTGCTTCAGCCCTGTTAAATTCTATGAGTTCTGCGTCGCTCATATGGAATGTTATGCGGTCAACATCTCCCTCAGCTTCGATGTAAAAGCCTGTTTCATCACTCCTGAATATCACGTGGTCACTTATCTTGTCAGCAGCAGAAATGGCTTTCCTGAATTCGCCTGCGTCAAGCACAATCTTTGCTGGAAGCTCCAGATTTGGTATCTTGGGTTCTTTTCTTATGGCTGATGGGTCTATCAATGCAACAGAGTACTCAACACTCCCGAATTTCACTTTCAGCGTGGTCTCATTTTCTAGAATGAGCTCAACCAGCTCACCCTTCTTTATGGATTTGGAGATATCGTAAATTCTATTAACATCTACACCCACGATCTTCTCCTCATCTACCTTGTAAACCTCGAAGCTGTCCCTTGGCACGTTCACTATTACCATAGCTACATTTGCCGGGTCAACAGCTCTGCTGTGGAGAGTGTCATCTTTGAAATGAAAGCGGGCTTCGCTGACCAAAGCTACCATGGCTTTCGTAACTGCTTTTAGGACATCTCCTTCAACTATTGCATCGATCATTGCCATCACCGTCGAAAACAGATAACTTAGGGAAATATTTATAGTTTTCTTTTAAAAGACTTTGAGCTTTTCCAGCTTTTTTGCTCTTCTAGGAAAAACTCAGCCCAATGGTGCCGGTCATCTCAGTGAAACGATCCCGAAGATATTGCATATTGTGAACATTTAAATATTACAAACCATCAATGAAAAATATGTCTGTTATGTCTCTTGAAGAAGCCGTAGATCTTATCGAGAACGGTTCTCTCATTTGTCTTAGTGGCAATTTGCTCTATAGGATTCCCGCAGCCTTCGTAAGAGAGCTTGCAAGACAGGGGAAGAGGGATCTGAGAGTGATGAAGACAGCCGGTGGATACGATGTTGACTTGCTATGTGGATTGGGCTGTGCCAAGGAGATAATTGCAGGTTTCGTATCTTTCGAAGCTTTTGGACTTGCTAAGAACTTCAGAAGGGCTGTTGAGGAGGGAAGGGTGAAGTACTCCGAGAACACCTGCTACTCAGTAATAGCGGCTCTCAGAGCTGCAGCCTATGGCGTACCTTTTATGCCCATCGCTGACATAAGCAAGAGCTATTTTGTGAAGGAGAGGGGCTTCAAATTCGTTGAAAACCCGTATGGCGGTGGAAAGGTTCTTACTGTGCCAGCAATCAAGCCAGAATTTGCCATCATTCACGTCCAGAAAGCTGACGAGGATGGAAACGCCCTCATATATGGCCCTTGGTTTGAGGATGTGCTCATGGCTAGAGCTGCAGAGAACATCATAATTACGACTGAAATGATTGTGCCAAAAGAGGACCTTAGAAGAGACATAGATGCGGTATGGATTCCCAGCTATAAAGTGAGGGCAGTGGTAGAGGTGCCGAAAGGAGCATATCCGGGAGCATGCCCGCCCTACTACGAAATGGACTTCGAAATGATGGAGAAATATGCGAGTTTAGATGAGGATGGATTGAGAAAGCACATCTGGGAGGTGAAACCGTGACTGTTACTCTGCTCGACAAAGCAAACTACATGATTTCCTCAATGGCTAGGCTTCTGAAAGATGCTGAGAGCGCTTTCATGGGTGTTGCCAGCTTTCTGCCCTTCATGGCAATCATTCTGGCGAAAAGACTCTATAACCCCGACCTGATATGGTACTCCATAGTCGGATATAACCCCAATCCCAAGCATCTGCCCATGTCTACTGTACATCCATGGATATCCAAGTACTGCGATGCCAAGCTGCAGCTTGCGGAACTCTTCGACATCTCTGCAAGGGGGGAGCTTGACGTTGTGTTTCTGGCGGGAGCACAGATAGACCAGCGGGGCTACCTTAACAACAGCCACATCTATATAGGTGAGAGAAGAATCCAGCTTCCCGGAGGGGCTGGTGGAGCTCTGCTTCACGCAACAGCCAGAAGGCCAATAGTCTGGCAGGGCAAGCATGACACGAGAATCTTCGTAAAAGAGGTTCAGCGGATAACTGCAGCAGGAAAGCCCTACAGGGTCTTTTCTCCACTATGCATATTCAGGTTCGATGATGATCTTGGAAGGCTTGTGGTTGACAGCATACATCCCTGGTCCAGCTTTGAAGAGGTGAAGGAGAACACGGGATTTGAAGTTAACGACGCTCCACCGACTCCAGAGCCAAGCGACGAGGAGATTGAACTCATTGAGAAAATAGACCCACACGGCATCAGAAAAACTGTGTTGGAGTAATTGCGGGTTGATTAAAGCAGTTACAATTACGGCAATAGCAGTTAAAATAATACAATAACACTCCCCAACAATTTACTTCTTTTTCCAGTAAGACGGATAAACTCCTCTGGCCATCACTACTCGCTCAATCTCAGCAACAACACCGCTCCTTACTTTTAGCATATCCTCAGCATCCAGCTTTGCTTTCGCCATTCCAACAAGTTCCTGCTTCAGAGTGAACAGGGCAACAATATCATCTCTCTTCACACTTTTCTCGATATAAGCAATACCTTTAGCCGTGAGACTTGCCCCGTGACATATTGCATCCACAGCCGTATCCTTTATCACGATCTTTGGTATGTCTGTTACAGCTACTTCCATAGGCTGGATGATCTGCCTGAGGTATTTCTCCTCTTCATCCTCTTTCCAGAAAATGTATGCATCGAGAAGGTCTTGTAAAGTGTAGCACATGGATTCGTCGAAAATACCTGTCTTCGTCCTTCGCAACTCCTGCATATGTGCTCCAACTCCCAGAACTTCTCCCATGTCAGTGCAGAGCTTTCTTATGTATGTCCCCGCCTCAGTAACAACTCGGAAGAGCACATCTCTGCCATCAACCTCAATGATTTCTATTTCTTTTATCTCTCTCACCCTCAATCTTTTCTTAACTGCCGACTTGAGGGGAGGTCTCTGGTAGATTTTACCAGTGAAAAGCCTTGCAACCCTCTCCACCTCATCTTCACTGACATCTCCGTGAAGTCTCATCAGTGTGATGTACTCCTTGTCAGAACCCTGAAGCAGCTTAACGAGCTTTGTGGCATCTTCAATCATTATTGGCAGTACTCCGGTAACTCTTGGATCAAGGGTGCCGGTGTGACCGGTTTTCTCCACTTCTAGGATTCTCCTAACCCAGACCACTACTTCGTGACTGCTAGGTCCCATGGGCTTATCGATGCACACGAATCCTTTTCTGATGTATTCCTCCATGGGACGGTTAAGGGGGTAGCATCCGTGTTCTTCGTCCGTCCTTGCGTCCTCCTTAACATAGAATCTTTCCTCGAAACCCTCCAGTTTTCTGAATTCACTTCTGAATCTGGTTCTGAATTCATTTCTTGGTTCAGCAATAGGTTCTTCAAAGGCCATCTCAGTCCCTTATCCCCTCTATGGCTTTTATAATTATCTCCACTATCTCCTCTGGAGTGAAATACCCAGAGTTTATGACTAGATGGTAAATTGTCCAGTCATCGATGTCGATTCCATAGTACTTCTCGTATCTCCTCTTCTCTATCTTCTCCCTCTCTTTTGTCTCCTTCTTAGCCTCTTCTATACTCTTTTTCTCTCTTCTGGCGATTCTCTCAACTCTGATGTCTTCACTTGCAAAAAGCCATACCTTGAGGTCTGCATTAACCATCCAGCCTGATAATCTCCCCTCTACCACAACATCATCTTTCTTCTCAGCAAGCTCTTTCTGGTAGCGGTCGATTTCAAGGTCTATTTCTGGGTTCGTATCAGCTAGTCTGCTGAACTCTGCAAGACTCATCTTTTTTTCCTTTGCCATTCTTCTGAAAACTTCTCCGGCTGAAATTAGCTCAAAATTAAGCTTTCTTGCAAGAAGCTTTGCAACCGTAGTGGTACCACTCCCTGGAGGCCCTGAGATGGTGACTCTCATGGGTATCGCCCTTTCACCTTCCTTTTCACCTTCAGCCCATTTTAAGGGCTTTTCTAATAACTTGCCCCCAAGCGATTGAGCAGAGCAGGTACCATAGAATCCACCAGGGAAGAATGAGTACTGGTTCGCCTATGTGTATAAGCCCCTGAAAGGGAACCACAACTTCTGGATTGAGATTTGTTTTGGTGTAAAGCCACATGAAGACGGGTATGGTTACCACGACGGTGTAGAACATTGGTGTGAACTGCATACTCATCATTTCACTCTGCATTTTCTGGATTTCAGGCTGCTCTTTCTCAAGCTGTTTTAGCTTGAACTTGTTGTCTTTCTTTACTGCATCCATGTACTCCTTCTGAAATTCCATTACCTTTTTCTGGATTTCTTTGAGTCTGGCGTAATCAATGGTGTATTTCTGGATAAGGGAGCTGTAGAGACCTGTAAAGGCTGCCAATATGAAAATTACAAGATGGATTGGTAAGGCTTGGTATAAGGGGTCTAAAATTGGAGAAGGGAGTAAAGCAAGCTGATCTCTGAACTCCTTGCTTATCATAATGCCGAGCATGAAGACTATCCCAAGACTCATGAAAAATCGCTTGATGAATTCCTTCGGCATTACTCCTCACCTAGGAACCTTCTAAGCATCGGGTGCATTTCGGTTATCTGCTCTTTCGCCAGATCTTGATAGAATCTGTAGGCGATGCTGACTGCTAAGAGGAGCCCTGTTCCGCTTACATTACCTATTGTTCCCAGCATGTTCGCTATAAGCGTCAGTGCGCCTATTGCGGCACCTCCAAGCACCGACACCTTGGGTATGTATCTCTGCAGAACCCTCTCCAGAACCTGTGGACTCTTTCTGAATCCTGGCACCTGCATTCCAGAGCGGGCTATCTGGTTGGCCACAGTCCTTGCATCCATTCCGGATGTCTGCACCCAGAATATGGAGAAGAGAACGCCTCCTACTATGAGTATTGTAGCATCTGTCAGGAAATGCAGAATGATCATCCAATCTGGCAGATCGGCATAGATAGGATTGGCCTTAACTAGCGATGGTATCCAGTCCATGGGACTTCTGATGGGTGAAAGAAGGTACATTAGACCGTTTATAGGTTGAGAGCCTTCATATTCTCCTAAAAACGTTATTCCACGCTGATACAGTATCATTCCCATTATTTGGATGTTCGCCTGCAGAGCCCTGACGAATATCATTGGCAGAACACTTGCATAAATGAGCTTTATCGGGAATCTGCCCCTTGCACCTCTAACCAGAGAGTGGGCGAGAGGTATTTCCACACGAGTACCCTCTGCGTAAACGACAAGCAGGATTATGACGATGGTGGTTATTAAAGCCAGAACTCCTCCCTGTATCAGGAGGAATGCCAGACCATCTGCTGAAAGTAGTTGCTGTGTGGGATAGTTCTGGGCTATCCAGACCCATCTGGGTATTATGCCCGGTGGCATTGTAGAATTTGGCGGTACAACCCAGTTGAACAAACCAGTTATAATTGATTGGGAAATCCCAGCGAGAATGAATAACGACACACCACTGCCAATACCCCATTTAGAGACAACCTCATCCATGTAGACTATGAGAAGACCACCTATGAAAAGTTGGAAGAATATGAGAAATGAAATAGTTGAGAGAGATACACCAAGCATCTGAGCAACTTCAGGATTTGGAAGCAGAAAACCTCCAAGAACCTGGGGGATAGCCTCAACTGCGATCATGACTATAACAAGAAACCTCTGAAAGTCTTGATATGCAGCCCTATCATCAGGATTCGTCAAATCTAACTTTATAACACCTGCACCAACGAGGAGCTGGAGGATAATTGAAGCTGTAACGATTGGGCCTATACCTAAGGCAATAATCGAACCTGTTGCTCCGGCAAAAAAAGCTCTATATTGCTGGAAAATATCAATGGATTCCGGCGAGAGGCCAAAAACCGGAACATTGGAGAGTACGAAGTAGAGGATGAGTATGCCGAGAGTCCAGGCAAATTTTTCCTTAAAAGGGATGTGGCTCTTTGGCCTCTCGACACTTGGTATTCTTTCAAAGTAGGGTTGTAGACTTCTCAGCACGCTTTCCATTTTTCCTTCCTCCAAAAATTAGGGATTATTCAAATTCTGTGATCACGCTTCCTCCAGCTTCCTCAATCTTTGCAACTGCATTGGGTGTTGCGTATGGTACTTTAACCTGCAGAGCCTTTGATACTCTGCCAGAGCCCAAGAGTTTCTGGTAACCAAGCTGGGCAAGATCTATGTTGTAAATATCTCCTTCTTTAGATGCAATACCCAACTCCACAAGTTTATCTGCTATTGCGTCAAGGTCACCAACATTTAAATCCCTTCTTGAGAGGAAGTACTTATAGGCATATTCATCAAGCTTTCCGTTCTCCTTGAGTTCTCTCAGGACTTCTTTCAGATCCTTCTCAAGCAGATATTCTGCCGTAAGGATTCTTGGCCTAGTAAAGCCATGCTTCCCAAATTCATATTTTCCTTCTTTTGCCAACTTCAGGAACTTGATGTATTTGTGCTTGTGCACTCCTGCGTTTCCTCTACCGCCCCTGTGACCGGCGCCTCTCCTCTTTTTATGACTGCCGCCACCACAGGTTCTTGAGCCTCTAATCTTCTTAATCCTTTTTTTTGGCATTGACCCTCACCTCATTTTGTAAATCAGCTTGTTGATATCCTTGCCCTGGTAACCCAGCTCACCTCCAGCAGCGTGGTGCCATTTTATGTTTTTAAGCCCACCTCTTGGAGGATGAAGCCTGAACACCGGTTTGAGGTCCGGTAAGTCTTTAAGACTTGCTTTACCTTCAACAACTGCCTTTGCAAATTCTTCTATGCTCTCATATCCTGTTTTTTCCTTGATGTAGTCATCAGTCAGGGGTTTGTTGCCAACCAGCCTACCTCTCAGCTTAAGGATTGTTGCCAATGTTTCAGCGTCAATCTCTCCGAAAGCCACATAGTCCTTCACGATATTCAACATGCCCCTGTAGGAAGGGGTATCGGGGACTATAACGCAGTGATATCTTTTGTGGAGTCTGAGCATGGAGAGTGTATCCTTTATCTTTCTACTTACGTTTACAGTTCCTCTCAGCCTTACAACTGCGAACATCCGCATCACCTCTTAACGTACATTGTCTGCTTCAGGGCATCAAAGGTAGCTCTAGCGAAGTTGATGGTTGTTCTTGTATTACCCCTTGTAAATGTCCAGACGTCACTGACGCCTGCGAGCTCCAGCACCTTCTTGGCCACATCTCCTGCAACAAGACCGAGACCTTTGGGGCCGGGAATCAGCGTAACTCTAACACTTCCAGCACTACCGGTTACCTTAACTGGCAGGGAATGGTTGCCACCACAACCACATTCCCATGAGCCGCAACCTCTCTGAACCTTGAAAATGTTTATTTTGGCATTATTTATTGCCTTCTGTATGGCTGGAGCCACCTGTGAGGCTTTACCAACTCCTATGCCAACATAACCATCCCTATTGCCCACAACTGCTGTAACTCTGAACTTCGTCCTCCTTCCGCTGTCTGTCATCCTCTGCACCATGCTTATCTCCAGCACCTCATCCTGCAGATTGGGAAGAAGTATATCGATCATTTCAGGTTCTTTGATGGGAAGACCACTGGCTATGGCTTCATCCATGGTCTTGACTTTCCCCTCTGCTACCAGCTTTCCCAGTCTGGTTCTTGGAACCCACTCCTCCAGCATTTCCTCACCCCAGTATTTTCTCCTTTATCTCATCAACGTGAGATGGGAGCTCAGAGGGCTTCAAACCCCTCTTCTCATAATCTTTAAACATTTCAGGATTCATTTCATAATAGCTGGCTATGTGTTCACCCCTTATGCGATCATCATCTGGAAATACTTCTGGGCTATGGGGGATGTTCAGACCTCCTTCCACAGCACCTCTCAGCACTGCAAACACCCTTCCACCTCTTGTTGGGGAATGGAGGCCTATATCCAGCACTGCCTCATCTACACCCTTCTCCAGTGCCTTCTTTGCTATCAAAAGCCCTGTAAGGTAGGCTGCAGGTGTATTGTTTAGATCTCCTTTCCAGCCAAACTTCTCCAGCTCCTTGGAATCTGCTGAAACAAGTATCTTATCTCCTTCAGGACTGTACTGGGCAATCTGTGTGATTACTCTGGTATTAGTCACTCTGACAACCAGCCTAGGCTTTCTTGAAAGCAGAAGCCTGAGCCTCTTTCTGTAATTGGTTTTACCCTCCCTTCTTCTTCTGAATGGAACTCTATATCTTGGACCTCTTGCCATCTGGTATCACCCCATTATACCCTGGCTCTCCAGGTAAGGGTTAAGATGAGCAACACTTCTGAATTCCCCACCTTTCGCCTTTCTATAGAGGACTCTATATGTTCTCCTGTCGATGATTCCAGAATCCCTCAGGTACTTCAGCCTTCTTCTGATGGGTCTAATTCTTCTCATCCAGAGTTCTTTTTTAGACATTCTTGCACCTTTTCTACCCTTTCTCCTTCCGTGTCCTCTCCTTCTACCCTTTCTCCTCTGAGCCTTTCTTCTATTTATTCTGGCTCTGCTGATGCCCTTTTCGGGCCTCCTCTTTATCAGACCCTGTTCTATCAGTTCTCTCACGTCTTCTTTTGTGACAGCCGCTGCTATATCTTCAAGGGCTGTCGGATCCATCCACACCCTATTCTCACCACAATCCAGCAGAGTTGCTGCAATTTTACGCTGAAATCTTAAATCCATGACAATCACCTTTGAATCGGATTGAGGATGAGCAATCCTTTCTCCTTTGCCTTCTCCTCAATTACCAGCCTCTTCTTCAGGCCAACCGTTGAAGCTATTCTGACGGCGTGTATTGCTGCATCCAGCCCTTCAAGCTGAGAGGGTGTTGAGACAAGCACTTCCTGGAATCCACTGGCATGCAAGCCTCTCACAGCCTTTGGACTGCCATACCCTGCGCAGACAATCTTCCTTCCGCCGTACCTTTTCCTGAGCTTGTTGTCGAGACCCCTGGGTCTCCTCCAGCTTTTATCCCGTAATCTTAATTTTTTATGAGCTTCATATCTCCTGAATTCGGGCTTTCTATCTTTAAGCCTCCTCCTGACCTTCAGGAGTCTTCGTGCATCCTGATCAAGCTGGGGTTTTATCTTTGCTTCAACCTTTGTCTCCTCCATTACAACCACCCTTTACGGTTTCTCCACAATATAGATACCATCTTGAAATACTCTGACATCCAAGTTCTTTATCTTGGTCAGTTGCTCGAGATTTGCTGCTGTCTGGCCGCATTCTTCTTTATCTATCCCTGTAACGATTATTTCGTTACCCTGAACCTTAACCTCTGCTCGTCCAACTATTCTGGCCCTTCTTGGATGTTTCTCTCCAAGAAAGTTCTCCACAATAACTTCTTTACCCTCAACCCTGACCTTCATGGGGAAGTGAGAGTAGAGAATTTTCAGCTTGTACTCGAAGCCATCCTTAACTCCCTTCATCAGGTTGTTAATGTGTGAAGCGAATGTGCCCACCATTGCCCTAACCTTTGCGTTCTTCTCAGTGGTATAAACCTTCACTGCCCCATCAACTTTATCGATATTAACCCCTCTGAACTTCAGCTTCCTCGTGTTCTCTCCTTTGGGCCCTTTAACGCTGATAGTGTACCCGTTAACCGTATCTCCCTCTATGTTTATTTCAACGCCCTCTGGAATCTCAACCAGCCTCTCTTCCATAGTAAACACCTCAGTCAACACCTCAGTAGACATAAGCAAGCAAAACTCCGCCGAGACCCCTTTCCATAGCCTCTTTCTGGGACATTACTCCCTCAACAGTTGAAACGACCAGTATCCCGAAATCTCTTGCAGGGAGGTAGCGTTTCTCGAAACCCTCGTAATCTGTCTTCTTAACGGAGAAGCGTGGTCTGACAGCTCCACAGTCATTTATCCTTCCGGCAAGCTCTACAACAATCTTGCCACCTCTGTGGTCGTTTATCACTTCAAAACCTCTGATATAGCCGTGCTCCTTCATGACTCTGAGCACAGCTCCTACCAGCTTTGAGGCTGGTTTTATCTCGCAGATACTCTTACCGCTGTATTCAGCATTCTTGATCACCATCATGGCATTTGAGAGTGTATCGCTAAGACTCATTCCTGATCACCTACCAGTATTTTTTAAAGCCAAGCTCGCTGGCAACCTCTCTGAAACACTGCCTACAGATGTAGAGGCCGTATTTCCTAATCAGCCCCTGTTTTCTGCCACATCTCCAGCATTCGTTTGCCCCTCTTCCGAACTTCTTACTTCTTTCAGCCATAATCATTCAACCTCCACGCCAAGTGATTTCAAAAATTCTATAGTATCCTCTTTAGTGACGCGATGATTCTTACCAATCTTGCTCTTACATCTCCTTCTTCTTGCCACTCTGTAACCTCTCCTCTTGAGCACTACTGAAACGTCCATTCCGAATATTCCCATGTCTGGGTCATACTCAACGCCAGGCAGATCGATGTGCTCAGCTATGCCAAAGGAGAATTCACCATTTCCTATCTGCTTCCTACTCAGCCTGTTTTCCTTAACAACTAGAGCCCTTTTCAGGAACTCAAGAGCTCTCTCTCCTCTGAGCGTGACCTTCGCTCCGATACCTTCTCCCTTTCTTATTCCAAAGTTTCTTATTGTCTGAGTAGCGTATGTGGTGGTGGGTGCTTGGCCTGTGAGTTCTTCGATGAGCTGGAGAGCCTTTTTCTGTCTCTCTCCTCCCTCGCCAACTCCAATATTCACCACGACTTTATCAACGACCACTTCTCTCATTGGATTAGCGGAGTTGCTGCCATCGCTCATACTATCACACTCCTAGGTCAATCACAGGCTTCTCCTCACCCTTCTTGCCCACCACGAAGATGTGGTCGATAATTGTGGTGAACTCGCCAGCTTCAGACTCAACTGTTACAAGGTTGGGAGCAGAGCCTCTGACAATCTTGTATCTCTTTATCCTGCCAAGTTGCCCAGCGTGGGTACCACCGGTAATCATCACCAGAGCACCCTCTTCAAATGGCAGGTGATCAACTATCTCCTTTTCAGGAACCTTGAGCAGAATGCTGTCCTTCGTCTTGTACTCGTTGGAAGCAAGGATATTTGACCCATCAAAGAGGTTCAACTGAACCTTTCCTCCCCTCACCAGAGTTTTGTTGGCAATCTTGTAAAGCTTTAGGTTTGCATCCGTTACTTCCTTGGGTATGTAATGCCCCCTCTCATCAAAAAGCATCCTGTAGCTCTTACCGATTTTAGGGATGCTTACAACATCGAACAGCCCCACAGGGAACTTGTAGTCTTTTCTGACGACTCCATCAACCCGTATCTCGCCAGCAGCAATAACACGCCTCGCCTCTCTTGCAGTATCTGCGAGCTGGAGGAAGTCTCTTACCACCACCAGCAGAGGGACTGCGTTTTTATCATGAGGTCCTGGAGCTGCCTTTACAATCCACTTCTTTATCTTTCTGGGAACCTTGATTGTTTTGGGTGCTGAAAGTCTCTTTTGGTGCATTCAATCACCTCTCAAGTATCTTCTTTCTAACATCGTCAACTTCACCAAGGTCAATTATCATGACGTTTGACGGATGTATTGGGCGCAATACTTCACTCCCATCGGCTTTCGTGACGGTAACGCCCTCCACTTTTATTATGCCCTTTTTGGTATCCACTTCCATTACCTTACCCTCATGTCCTGCAAACTCGCCACGCATTATTCTGACCTTGTCTCCTTTTCTTACTCTTATTGCTCTCTTTCCGTACTTTTTCCTTAGATCCTTTGAGAGAGTTACGTGGAGTAACTTGTGCCTCTCATGGAGCTTTGCCAGTCTGTAAAGCCATCTCCTCTGCTTTCTGGGCTGAATTGACTTCATCACTATCACCTCATATTATTGCTGCAGCCAGCGTGCCTATTTTTGAGAAGCGCTCTGCTGCCTCCCTTGCAACCGCTCCTCTAATTTCCGAACCCTTTGGGTTGCCTTTATCGTCGGTTATCACTGCTGCATTGTCTTCGAATTTCACGCGGGTTCCATCCGGGCGGCGATATTCCTTGCGCTGCCTCACGATGACTGCATAATGCACCTGCTTCCTGATGTCAGGTGTCCCTTTTTTGACCGTCACTACCACTATGTCTCCAATGCCTGCAGCCGGATAACGCCTTCTAACACCTTTATATCCCTTAACTGCGATTATTTCAAGCTCTTTAGCTCCTGTATTGTCTGTGCATATCAGACGTGCTCCAGTTGGAAGACACCTCGGGATTTTAGCTCTGATGGTCCTCATTCTGATCCCACCTTCTCAATTATCACGAAGGATTTCGTCTTGCTTATGGGTCTGCACTCTGCAATTGTTACTACATCTCCTGGCTTGGCATCTATACAGGAGGGATTGTGAGCGTGAAGTTTTGAACGCTTTTTTAAGTACCTTTCATATTTCGCAACGTATCGAATCATCTCTCTTTCTATTACTGCAGACTTCTCATATGTTTTCACGACCTTCCCTCTGAATATCTGTCCCCTTACAGGAAGACTGCCGTGAAATGGGCAATGCCTGTCATCACACTCCTTTTCCGGGGGTTTAACGTCAATACCAATATCCCTCATTTCACCACCATCCCTTGGCTTTTTTAATAAGCATCAGTCCTCTTTTTATCCTCTCTTCCGGTCTGAAGGCTATAAGATCACCCTTCACCCTCAGAACATAACCCTTAAACCTGACCTTGAAAGTTCTGCCTCTTTTTGCCACAATCTTGTAGCCTTCTTCCGTTCTGAGAGTGAGGGTGTTCATGGTCTCGTTAATCACGATACCTTTCAATCCCACCTCGTATTGATTCGGACTATACACAACCTCAACTTCCAGTCCTATCCATTCGTGGGCAAGGATATATTCGGGCTTCATGCTCTTCATGTTCTGTAACCTTCCTCCCTGAGGGCTGTTTTTATCCTAGCAATGTCTTGCCTTATCGTTCTTATGGCTCCGGGGTTCTCGAGGGCTCCACCGCTTCTGACCATGGTTCTGAGTCTGATGAGCTCATTTTCAAGCTCAATCAGTTTTTTCAACTTGTCTTCTCTACTCATTTCCCGAATCTCCGACATTTTCATGTTCTCCCTCCGATTTCTCGGATTTCTCAGCTCCTATATTCGCCTCAACCTTTGCCTCTTCTCCTTCCTTCATTGCTTGGATGTCAACTTCCTTAACTTCAAACTCGTCTGGCAGAACTGCATCAGGCGGTATTATACGAACTGTGACACCGAGAACTCCAAGCTTTTTTATAGCCACATCGAAACCTCTTCTGACGGCAGAATAGGCAGGCTCGCCTGTGTGGACCATGGTTCCTGCAATGAATTTTTCCGTTCTTGCCCTCTCACTTGTGAGCTTTCCACTGATCTCTATTTCACAGCCCTTGGCTCCGGCCTCCATTATTCTGTACAGGAACCTGTATCCGGCCTTTCTGAAATACCATCCTCTCTCGAGGGCTCTTGCGAGTAAGGAGGCCATAAGCTGTGCGTTGAACTCTGGCTTTTCGATTTCATCAACACTAACCTGCGGGTTCTCGATACCGAACTCCTTCAACCTCTCTGTGAGCAGTCTGATGCGCCTACCACCTTTACCTATCACCAGGCCAGGCCTTTCAACGAAGAGCGTAACCTGAGTGCCAAGGGGGGTTCTTGTGATATCCAGTCCACCAAAGCCAGCATTTCTAACTTCTTGGATCATCCACTCCTTTACTCTTACTCTCTTTATCCTTTCAGTTACGAATTTCCTCTCTACAGCCATATCAACGCACCTCTGCTATGAACTCAACTGTAGTAAGCTGTTTGAACCTGGGTGTTGCTCTTCCAAAGGCCCGGGGCATATAACGTTTTAGCACTCTTCCCTTTTTGGCTTGGGCGTGAACTATTATCAGCCTCTCCACCTCCAGACCCTTGTATTCAGCATTTGCCTCGAGATTCTTCAGAATCTTAAGGATGTGCTTTGCAGCCTTCTGCGGGTATCTGCCAGCGTACCACTTCTCAAGACTGCTCTTGTGAGCCACCTTTTTCTTGTACTTCTTGAAGGGAACAACCTTTTTCATTGCCACAACATCTTCTAGATATCTTATAGCATCCTGAATTTTCCTGCCTTTGATGGCTCTGCAAATTTCAACGGCGTGCTTGAAGCTGATATCCATTTCATACCCCATGGCTTTTGCAGCCTTGGTTTCATCTTCAGGCTGGTAGGCATAGTTCACGCGAGCCATTCAACCACCTCATTTGAGCGGTACGTACTTGCTGCTTCTCGTGGCTCCGACACCCGGACCGCTGTGCTTCTCGAATCTCCTCGTTAATGCAAACTCTCCTAATCTGTGACCTATCATCTCGGGCTTTATCTCAACCCTGACGAATTCTTTGCCGTTGTGAACGAATACGACTTTTCCAACCATCTCTGGAAGCACAATCATGTCCCTGCAGTGGGTTCTTGCAGTCCCTTTCTTCCTGAGCTTTCTCAGTAGCTTTTCTTCCTGAGGTGTGAAACCCCTTCTTATCTTTCTCCTCTCTCTCGCAGGCAAAAGCTCTACTATCTGCTCCAGATTCATTTTCTGGAGCTCTTCAAGTGTGTAACCACGATATCTGAATTCTTTCGGCCTTATAACCTTCGTTTTGAGCGCCATACTATCACTTCCTCACTCCAGTTCTGCGAGCCGCAATACTTCCAACCTTCCTGCCTGGAGGAGCATTTCTGCTGACAGTTTTCGGCTTGCCAACGTGCTGGTGCTTTCCACCACCGAATGGATGATCGACGGCATTCATAGCAACTCCTCTCACGCGAGGCCATTTTGCTGCTTTACTCTTCATCTTATAGTACTTCTTACCAGCTTTCACGAAGGGCTTATCTGTTCTGCCTCCTCCGGCAACCACACCTATTGTTGCTCTGCATTTCGGATTTAGCCATCTCAGCGTGCCTGAAGGCATCTGAACAAGAACTCTGTCCTCTTCATGGGCAATAACCAGTCCGAAAGTACCGCTTGCTCTAGCAAACTTTCCACCATCTCCGGGCTGGGCTTCGATGTTGCATATTGGCGTACCTTCAGGAATTCTCTCTAGGAATGTTGTATTGCCGGGCTTCAGCTCAGCTTCAGGACCAGCCTGAATTAAATCATCTGTACCCATCCCTTCGGTTGCTATAATGTAGCTCTCACTCCCATCTGGAAGCGAGACAAGTGCAATGGGTGCATTTCTTGAAGTATCGTGCTGAATATCAACTACTCTGGCAGCAACCGTCTCATTCAGAAACCTGATGTGCCTCAGATCTGCTTTATACTTATGGGATGGTGCAGTGTAAGTGGGGGTCCCTTTCCCCCTGTTCTGGGAAATTATCCTCTTACCCATTTTTACCACCTCAATTGATCAGAATACTCCTAACTTGGAAAGGACTTCCTCAGCGGAATATTCAGGCTTGAGTTTTATGTAGGCCTTTTTTTCACCCTTTGGGGTTACTAGAGTGTTTATCTTTTCAACCTCTACCTCAAACCTCCTCTCCACATCTCTCTTTATATCCTCCTTTCTCGCTCTGATGTCGACTATAGCCGTAAGCACATTCTTTTCCAGTTCTGCTGTGCTTTTCTCAGTGATCAGGAAGCATTTGATGATCATAACCACCCCTCCAAATAGTCAATGGCGGATTTGGTGAAGACTGCCAGCCTTCCTGCTTTAGCACCTGGAGCGAGCAGCTCAACATTCAGATCTTTCACGAGAACGACATCAACTCCCGGCAGATTTCTTGCAGCATTCAAAATCCCGCCATCCTCTCCAACAACCACAAGAACACTCTTCTTCTTTATGTAGCGCCTCCCCCTCATCTTGCCCTTGCCTGCTCTGTATCTAATACGGTCTCTAGCCCTCTCAACGTCAGCATAAACACCAATTGCCTTGAAAACGTCGATAACCTCTTTGGTCTTTTTGAGGCTCTGGAAGTCATCCACCACAATCTTTGGAAGTGCACCCTCGAACACATGACTTCTCTCTTTGACGAGCTCCTCAACAGCGGTTGCCGCAATAGCAGACATCAATGCTTTCCTTTTCTCCTTCTTGTTGACTTTCTCATCCCAGACTTTCTGCACCTTCGGAGGATGAGCTCTTCTGCCCTTCACAGCCTGAGGAACCTTTGCAGCCCTGTTGGCTGTCTTCAGGCGAGGCACCCTTGCAAGGCCGTAGCCAGGTCCCCAGTTCTCGGCAGCATAGTTCGTTCCTGACAGAGGATTAGGGCCATAGGGCTGCCTTCTGTGGCTCTGGATAGCATGAACAGCCTTTCTTATTATATCTGGTCGGAATTCAGTTTCAAATACCTCCGGCAACTCGATTTCCTCAACAACTTCACCGTTTAGAGAGAGAACGTTAGCTTTCATCAACATCACCTACCCTGTTTGGAACTCGTGCTGACATAAAGCACATTGACACCTTCAAACGCTGCATCAGGTGGTCTTATGGCATCTCTCATTCTGACAAGCCTCTTTATGCTTCCCGGAACACTTCCAGAGACAAGAACGTACTCATTCCTGATTACTCCGTAATGGACGAAACCGCCAGCAGGTGTTACTTCCTCACCGTTCTCACCGATTTTCAATATGCGTTTGTTGTACTCTGTGCGCTGGTGGAACCCCATCTGTCCAGCCTGAGGAACAGTCCACCTCACGTGGTGCGGATTCCACGGGCCTAGGGTACCAACTCTTCGATGCTTGCTGCTTCTTGCATGCTTGGCGTTGAGTGTTATGACTCCCCACCTCTTAACTGGTCCTTGGAAACCCTTGCCCTTTGTTATGGCCAGAACATCAATCAGCTGCCCCTCACCAAATACCTCGCTGATCTTTACCTCCTTACCCAGCTTCCCTATGGCGTAATCGAGAACAGCGCTTATATCGCTACCCCCAACCTTGTACTCCATGACATCTGGCACCTTCTTAGGCACACCGCCCATCCTGTAGGGCTGGGTATAAGTTATGACCCTGACTTCGGCAATATCCTCGATCTCCTTGAGTTTCTCTGGATCACCTCCCTTCTTGGGGAGCTGCATGCGCCTTGAGAGGAAAGCATCAAGATCAGTGCTCCACGCCTCTCCAGCTATTTGCAATCCATAAGCTGTTCTCGTGTAAACTCTTACGCCCGCTACCTTCAGCGGGGGAGTTTCTATAACCGTAACAGGCGTAACTACTTCCTCACCATATGTTGGTGAGTTCTTCCTATCATCCACCATAACCACATGGGTCATACCGGCCTTATAACCGGCAAAGCCCAGTAGCTTTGGCTCTCCCTCGTATACGGGCCAAGCCCTTATCCTTGGAACGATACTGCTGGCTCTCTTTCTCGGCGAAAAGCCTAACGAGCCCCTTCTTGGCCTGTGCTCTTTCATTTCATACCACCTACACTACATTTTACGAAATTTATTATCGCCAGTGATGCATATACAGCCTCTTCCAGTCTTACCGTTGCGACACCCTGCATGGGGATCATGTTCCATACTATGTTCCGAACCTCTGCATCTATTTCGATTCCAAGTCTTCTGGTTATGCTCTGGACACCCTCTTCAGGGCTTCCGAATATCAGGGTAATTTTTTGCCTCCCCGCTATCTCCTTTATCTCCTCCCAGCTTGGCACTCTTCCAAGGCGGGAGGTTATTACAGCGTCCTCATTAAGGACGTCTCTCAGCTCCACTTTCTCCACTTTATATCCCCAATATTCTGGGGGTTCTGCTTCCTCTACCACCAACGGGTTCGTCGAACAGACCCTGACGGTCACGCGGGCACTCTTCGTGGCTTCTTTGGCACCACGAAGAAGCGCCAGGGCTTTTACGCCGATGTCCACCCACGCGGTGCCGTCAGGACCAACCTTTCTTACGACCCCATCCCTCACTTCACCGATTTTTAAATGTTTCGGCCTGTGAGATGCTATGCGGAGGGGAGGAAGTATGCCAGCGTACTTCAGACTGTCTTTGATGGGTATCAGGGACTTTCTGAGGTACTGGGGAGTTTCTAGGTACTCTAGTATGTCCTTAATGTAGTCCGACTCGTCCAGGAGCGGATCGCGATAGATGTAAATTTTTTCGACTCTGAAGATAACTGCGGCTCTGGCTATTAGCCCAACCTTGTATGCCTTCAGCTTTTCATCCTTTTCGTTTATCAAGGAGGATGAGGGTATGGCGATTGAAATCATTGGAATCACTGAAAGCCTTCTCTTAATGTGTATATAAACTTGGGCTTAAACTTGAGCTTTAAAAATCTAGGTTGCAAAAAATGTTAAGAGGGATTGCGATGAAGTGAGCCACATGGCAAGTGATGAGGCCGAGATTCTGGTGGAGGTTGAAGAGGTTGGAAAACTGGTGATTGAATTGAATTTTGCAAGAAATCCAGAAACTGTGAAGGCGATACTGGACGCTCTGCCAGTGGAGAGCAGGGTAAACAGATGGGGTGATGAGATCTACTTTACTATCCCCGTTGAGGTCGGACCGGAAAATACTACTTCCAAAGTGGAAGTGGGTGATGTGGCTTATTGGCCGCCAGGAAAGGCATTATGCATATTCTTCGGCCCCACGCCGATAAGTGAAGATGATAGGCCGAAACCAGCAAGCCCGGTGAATGTTGTGGGAAAAGTGGGAGATGCAACCGTTCTTCGGAAAGTCAAGGATGGTGCGACTGTAACAGTCTTTCAGGGGTGAAGGTCTTCGAGGTATCTATAGAATCTGAAGAAGGTCTGATGAAGGCTGTTGATTCTCATGATGCCGTTTCTGAGTTGTTCCACCCTCTCTATCTCTCTCATTATTTCTGCAGCTCTGATTACAAAAGCCAGCTCGAAATTTCTCAGCTCAAGTTGACTTACATCCAGCACTTTGAGGGCCAGCCATGTTGCTAGGCTCAAGAAGTGACGAGCGTTAATTTCGATGTTCAGCAGCGCAGCATCTGGCATTGGTGCAATGGCCCTTATCTTCAAAGACATTTCGGCACTTATTCTGCAAATTTCCCTGAATTCGGGAAACTCGGGAAATTCTGAAGACATCATGAAATTTTCGATGTAGTAATCTTCTACACAGGAAATTACGCCTGGATTTGATATTGGAGGAGAATAAAGCTCCCTCAACCTGATGTGACTCTTCTCGTGCTCTGCCAGCCATTTACAGCAAAGCTGCCAGCTGATATTGTAAAGTTCTCTTCCATATGCCATTAAAATGAGTGCATTTTCAGGAGAGAAGCGTATGGTTTTCAGGTCTGTTGCTGTAACTTCTCCAATTTCAACCTGATAAGGTTTGCACAGTTTTGTGAAGTATCCAGTTATTTCTTCAGCCGTAACACCGGCATGTTCTGAAAAATGACTAGAAAAATCTCCAATTTTTTCATGGCAGATGATACAGAGCATAGCAAAGGTATAAACAAAAATAAAAAATTGGAGATTTATTGTTTCTCCTTCTCTCTGAGAAATCTTCTCAGTAGCTTTCCGGTAGCGGTCCTTGGCAGAGGTTCGGTTGTAAACTCTATAACCCTTGGTAGCTTGTATTTGGCGATGTGCTGCTCCAAGAACTTCAGCACGTCCTGTTTGAGCTCCTCACTCGCCTCGTACCCCTCCTTCAGTCTCACTATGGCCTTGACTATCTGCCCTCTGATGCCTTCAGGATCAGGCACACCGATAACTGCACACTCAGCAACAGCCGGGTGCTGGCTGAGGGGCTGCTCAATTTCATCCGGCCCAATCCTATAACCGCTTGACTTGATAAGGTCGTCGTCTCTTGACACAAAGTAAACGTAGCCGTTCTCGTCTCTCCTAACGAAGTCTCCCAGCACATTCCAGCCATCCTTGACGCTCTCCTTCTGTTTCTCATCCAGCGGTCTTGTGGGGTGGTTCCAGTACCTTATTCCAGTTGGTCCTTTGATGAAGAGGCTACCAACTTCACCTGGCTGGCACTCGTTGCCAGTCTCGGGGTCAATTATTCTGGCTATGTAGCCAGGAACCGGCCAGCCAATGCTTCCTGCAACCGGCTGGGGAGCACAGGTGTTTGAGACACAGATGTGGACCATCTCTGTGGCTCCAAGGGATTCGTAGATATCCATTCCGAACTCTTCCTTCCATCTCTTTGCAGTCTCAGCTCCAAGTGCCTCGCCACCTCCTGTACAGAGGCGGAGGGAGGAGAGGTCGTATTTCTCCTTGTACTCTTGGAGTTTTGGATTTGCAAGGATCATTCTATAAGCAGTTGGGAGAGAGCTGAACACAGTTATGCCATGCTCCTCAATGAAGCGGAAGAAGTTATCGAAGCTGAAAGCTGGCCATATGCTCGCCGCTGCGCCATGGAAGTATGGAATGAGGCAGCCATTTCCATAACCCATGGCAAAGCTGACTGGTGCTGGTCCACCAATCACGTCATCTGGTGTGAGCTTCCAAACATATTTGCCAACTAGGTATACTGCTGCCAGAACATTCTCAACGAAGTGGACACAGCCCTTTGGCAGGCCGGTAGTTCCCGAAGTGTACAGAATCACACCTGGGGTGCCAATCTCAAGTGGTACTGGTTCAAAGCTACCACTCTGATTGTAAACTTCGCTGAAAGGCACGAATGGGTCCTCCACATCATCCCTGTCTGTGACAATGACTTTCTGGACCGTTTCAAGTTCAGGAACAGCTTCTTTCACCGCACCGAAGGTTTTATCATCGCCGCTGACGAAGATTGCTTTTGCTTCGGCATTGTTGGCAACATGCACTATCTCTTTCTTGGCCCACATGGGGTTCAGCGGGACTGGGATGGCTCCAGCTTTCATTATGCCGAAGTTTACTGCAATAGCTTCAGGCATGTTCCTCATTCTGAAGCCGACTCTATCGTATCTCTCGATGCCAAGGTTTATCAGCAGGTTTGCAACCTTATTGCTTAGCCTATAGAGGTCTCTGAATGTAACACGGCGATCCTCAAAGTATATTGCAACTTTCCTTCCTCTTCCTTCCTCAATGTTTCTATCTAGAATTTCCTCAGCCAGATTGATTTCCTTTCTGTCTCCTATGTAGTCTCTCACCTCGTCTGGAATCACGATTTCGGGCCATGTCTCCTTGGGTACTACATATTTCATAATGTCCATCTACATCACCAATAGGAAGAAACCAAAAATTTGATTATAAGTCTTTCGCAATTTATCGTTACAATTGCTCCATAAGCTTATTTCTAATTTTCTCTGGGATTTTTAAGCTTTTCCAGTTTCTGTCGATGCACGCACAAACTATTCTGCCCACGACAAAATTGCTTTTAAAGCTGAATGTTACGCTTCTCTCTCCGATATTCTCAACAGTCACATCAATATCAACAACATCATCATAGCTGGCCTTAGCCACAAAATCTGCTTCCGCTCTGACTATCGGAAATGCATACCCTTCATCAGAGTTTTTGTAGAAAAGTTCAGGTTCAAAACCTTTTGAGCGAAGGAATTCATCAAGAGCTTCTTTAAAATAGTGGAAGTATGAGGTAAAATAAACAACGTTAAAGGGGTCTGTTTCACCAAATCTGACCCTTCTTGAATACTTCATATCAGCCCTTCCTCTCTTAGAGCTTCATAAATTATCTCAGAAATCTTTTTGAGTCTCTCCTCAAATTTTGTTCCTGAGAGACGAATTAGAACGATGGCATTTGTATCATGGGGAGCTGCAGAAGCCATCTCCAGTCCTTCTATCCCAATCTCTCTTATTTTTCTGGCAACCTCGCCTTTAGCGAGAGTTTTCTCGCCTTTTTTCATAACATATCCGGTGTGTTGCACTTCAGGCATCTCAAGAAAGATTGTAAAGACTCCATAATCCTTTCCGATTTCGAGACTTCTTGCAGTTACTTTTCTGTCCCCGATCTCGAAGATAAATTCCATAAAATTTTTAATGTTGTTCGTGATAAATAAAGCCATCTGTCACAACAAAAAGGGAAAAAATTAAATACTGATAAACAATGATTAATAATGGTGAATTTCCATGCCTGAGAAAATGAGAGTAGTGCTCTGCGGATACGACCCTATGCTGGTAAGGGGATACGTAAGGGCCAAAAATGAGGAGGCTCTCTGGTTCTATCTGCCTAAGGAGCTATACAAGGATTACAACTTGAAGCCCGGTGATAAGGTTAAGGGGACAGTGGAGAAAATATATGCCGGGGCTACTGGTGAGGTAGTAGCTGAGCCAAACGAGGATTTTGAATGGACAACTTCACAATTCACTGGAATGGCAGTAGTTGTGGATCATGATTTTATAGCAAAATATAAGCTGACTGCTTGGCATTTCCTTGAAATGACGGTGAAAGCTGTGGTGCAGGATGGGCAGGAGAAAGAAGTGTATCCAGGAGAGGTTAAGGAGAGGAAGATCTGGCCCGAGGACAAGCTGAAGCTGAGGTACACTCTCGCATACGTAGAATGACCTTAAATGACCTTCAACGCATGGCTTAAGCTGGGGAATGAGGGTTTTCTTTCTAAAATTCTTTTTTTAGAGGGTTACGAAAGCTCCAGTAATATTTATGTGATTGAAGGGGTAGATGAAATAGCTCTGGTTGATACTGGTAATGATTATACTGCTTTTCCCGAGCTTTTCGATTTTTATAAACCAGACGACATTTCAGCGGTTTTTCTGACACATGCCCACAACGACCATAGCTTAGGCTTGATGGAACTTCTACAGACGTATCCTGAATTTGATGATGTGGACGTCTATGTTCACGAGGCTTTTTCCTCACAACTTCAAAAAGGGATCGAGTACTTCAAGAGAGATGTACGGATAAATAAACTGGTGGGTGGAGAGAAAATAAGAATGGCTGGAGAGGAATTTGAAGTCCTTAAAACCCCAGGCCATACTATTGACAGTTTATCTCTCCTCCATACTGAGTCTTTAACTCTCTTCTCAGGAGATGCAGTATCAGCCAAACCTGTGATTGATGATACCCTTGGCGGAAGGCTCATCGATTTCATAATTTCGCTGAGATACGTCAGAGAGAGAAAAGTGGAGCTAATCTTGCCAGGTCATACATATCCTGGGCTGAACAGGAATAATGAGATAGTGGAAAGAGCTTATCTGAAAGCCATAAGCTTCCTCACTCCAGATTACCCACTTACTGAGGCTGCCAAAGAGGCTATCAGACTTGGCATGGTTGAAGAGGCGTTGTTTGCTCTGGAGAAGCACATTGAGTTTGAACCTGAAGACATCGCAGCTAGAAAGTTCTATGCTTCACTGCTTGCCGACACTGGCAGGGTTGATGAAGCTCTGGAAATATTTAATCAGCTCCCTGAGGACGCTGAAACCTTTTATCTTGCAGGAATGGCAGCTATGAAAGGCGAGAAGTTCGAGCTTGCAGAAGAACTGTTCAGAAAATCCCTATCACTTAAAGAAAGCAAAATCACTAGGACTGCTCTTGTAGCAGCATTACTCGAACAGGGGAAGATTGATGAAGCCAAGAAAATCCCTGAATTTAGATTAATCAAAAAAGCTGGTCTATGAGATATATATGTAAATCTGAAACGGTTGAAGCCTTACACCCACTCTTTTTCCTTTGAATTCAAACCGTTAAGGTTTTATACCTGAATTGTCACTATCTATCGTGTAAAAAGGAGGAGGTAAGATGGGAGAGGAGAACGGAAAGACGATTGAAATAGAAATTAATGACGTCAGCGACACTCTACTGCCCCGACCATGGCCGATAACCAAACCAAGAACCAAAGAGGAGCTGTACGCCCCTTGGGTAAAGGATCCCAGAGACCCTGAGGGAACATACGGCGCTTTCATTGAGGAGAACGTAAGCTGGGAAAAAGCAACCGGAAAACCATGGGCTCTTGATGGTCTAATTGTTCTGGATTGTACCATTTGGGGATATGCAGGAGCTATATGTGGCTCATATCTAGCAGAACTCGGTGCAACTGTTATAAAGGTAGAACCACTCGATGGTGACCCGCAAAGGTATCTGTATCCTTTTGGCAGAGAGGAGTATGCATTTGAGGACATATACACTGGTGAGAAGGTAAGTCCCACATTTATTCATGAGCACAGGAACAAGTATTCTATAACTCTGAACCTTGAAACTGAGAAGGGGAGAGAACTTTTCAAGAGATTGGCCGCCCAGGCTGATATAGTTCTTGAGAACTATCCGCCCGGTACTTTTGATGAGTGGGGTATTGGCTATAGACAGCTCAGCAAGATAAATCCAAGGATAATCTATGTATGGTTTGGACAGCTTGGCCAGTGGGGTTCGATGAAAGATAGGACATCGAAATACGGACAGTGGATGCTCGATCCCGTTGGTATATCCTGCAGCGAGTTTGTGCATTCAACTGGTTATCCTGCGGATCTGCTACCAAGGGAGCACGGAGGTAACCCGACAAGGTCAGGTGAAGCAGTTGGAGATCTTGTTGCAGGTGTTCACGGTACAATTGCTGTTCTTGCCGCCCTCTATTATAGAGAGAATGTGAGCAACAGAGGGCAGTTTATTGAAGCTACCGCAGCTGAATGTTATATGGATATCTGTGATTTCAATGTAGCTTGGTATGGTTTTGATGGAAGTATTAAAGCGAGAACTGGAGGCTGGGATCCCAACCTGAACCAGTATGCTTGGAATCCGTGTAAAGATGGTTATCTGATGATTGGTGGTCAGACTGATAGGCTTTGGTACAGGATATTGCAGGTTATTGCTCAGGAGGACCCGGAGGGTGCAAGACTCATAGCTGAGGACCCCTTCCTGAAGGAAATGGCTGCAAGAAACGCTCTGGAGGGTCTTATCAAGACTTACACAATCACTGCCCAGTGGCTGGCACATAACACCAGGGCTGAGGGCGAGAGGAAGATGGTTTCAAGAGAGGTTGCAGCTGCTCCCGTGCTGTTCATAGATGAAATTGCTGAATACGAGCACTTCATCTACAGAAGGCATGTTACCGAGGTGTATGATGAGCACTATGGAAGAGTATTGGTGTCTAATTCACCACTCGCACACCAGCACCGCACACCTGCAAGAATAAAGTGGGTGGGCAGACCACTTGGACTGGACAACGGCGAAATCTTCGCGAGATACCTCGGCATCGGACCAATGGAGCTGAAGAAGCTCTCACTGGAAGGAGTTGTGAGATGGTATCATGAGTGAGGTGGTTTAAATGGTTGGAAGCTGGAGTTTTGACCCTCCATTTGATAAGAATCCTGAAACAGGAGAGGAGCTTGACAAAATCCCGTTTGAAGAATACTGCAGGAAGGTATTCGATCCGAGCAAAACCTTTGACAAACCTGAAGCGTTGAAAGGCTGGAGACACATTTCATCCACAATGTATATCCTCAGCCCTCACCTTGGTGCGACCCTTGGAGAGTATGGTGCTGAAGTCATCAAAATAGAGATGCCAAAGCTTGGAGACCCCATGAGACACACATCTCCATTCAATGAAGCGTACCTGTGGCCTGAGACTGACCACCGACCATTGGTTGGTACTGGATTTGGTTTCCTGCATGCCAATGTCAACAAGTACTTCGTGACCCTCGACTATCACGCTGAGGAAGCAAAGCCCCTGTACTATGACCTAATCAGAGTTTCAGACAGCATGGCAGAGTGCTACAGGCCAGGTACTTTCTACAGATGGGGAATCGGTTATCCCCAACTCAAAGAGGTAAACCCACGCCTGATCTACATCTGGCTGGGAGGCTTCGGTAACTACGGGCCAAGAAGATATGGCGGAAGCTACGATATCCTCGGCCAGGCCTGCGGTGGGCTTGCCGCTATAACTGGCTGGCATGAGGACTTCGGAGGACACCCGGTGAAGCACACCAACTGGATCATTGACTGGTATGCTGGTCTTACCGGCCTCATTGGTGTGCTTGCTGCTGCCCACTATAGGAGGAAGACCGGAGAGGGTACATTCATTGACCTCTCTCAGATCAGCTGTTCTACCAGAGCAACCGGCTACTCCTTCCCGCTGTACGGCAGGTTTGGAGTTGTCAGGCAGAGATGGGGTAACTGGGACACATTGTTGGCAGTTCATGGCATAATAATGACTGGCAAGACTGACGATCTGGAGCATCCGAACCCGCAGATCAGTGTTGAGAGCAGATATGTGATGGTCTCCGCCTTCCAGGATGAGGACTTCAGGGAGCTCTGCTACCTGATTGGCAGACCAGATCTGTGGGAGAAGTACAAGACTCTGAAGGAGAGAGTGAAGCCAGAGGCACAGACTGAAATCTACAGGGCTCTGGAGGAGTGGGCTGCTGACAAAACGAGAAGTGAAGTGGTTGAGGCCATCAATAATGCTGGCCTGATTGCGGTGCCAGTAATGTCTGCAAAGGACATCTACGAGAGCGAGCACTTCTGGGAGAGAGGAACCATAAGATGGGTTGATGATCCAATGTATGGCGAAGTCCTCACCCAGAACTGGCATGTGAAGCTGAGCGAAACGCCGCCACGCACAAAGTGGGTGTGGAGGCCGATTGGCAGTGACAACATCCGCATCTACCACGAGCTCCTCGGCTATCCGATGAGCAAGCTGAAGGAACTGTGGGAGAAGGGAGTCATCTAAGGAGGTGTAACAATGGTTTACTACTGGGAATGTGAGTGCGGATGGGTTAACTACCTTGATCCTTACTATTTCTGGAACTGGGAAGGAAAGGTGAAGTGTGCTGGATGCGATACAGTAGCTAAATTCAGATTCCTGAATGGAGAGCTGTTGGAGGGGCCAACAAAAGTGGATGATAGCCCTGATATACTACCACTTTACGCAGACAATCCAAACGATGGATATGTCGCATACAAGGTTGGAGTTGAAGGCAAAACTAGGCCGTTTTACGGACTGATGAGGGATCCCAAGACCTACACAGGAGAGGCGAGAGTTAGGGTTGAGAACCTCAGAGGTAACTTCATAAGGAGCATGCCCAACCAGCCGAAGAAGGCTGGCTTCGCTGAGGTCAGGAGATTTGCATGGATTGACAGGACTAAGAGTGAGGAAGTTTGGGCCAAGGATAAGTATCCGGGTAAGCCTGTCTATGGGCCTGGAGCGGAGGAGTGATAGTCATGGAGCATGTTGAGAAGGTGGAATTCAGCTTCCCGGCGGATGAAGCTGGGCCAAGACCACCAATACTGACACCTGAGCAAGCAGAATTCATCAAACAGTTCCCCCATAAGTGCAAAGACTGCAAGTGGTTGAAGCCGATAATACCCGGAACAGTCTTCCCACCAGCAGATTTGGTTGGATACTGCAAGATTATCCACTGGCCTTTCTACTGGTGCGTCAGTAAGTACGTGGTAGTCAAGAACTGCAAGTGGTTTGAGCAGAGAAGTGAAGACCAGTATCTAAAGCACTAAATTGTTAAATACCTTATTTTTTTAACTTTTATTCATGACTGAAATGGCTGAGAAGGCTGAGAACTTCTGTTTATACGATCCGGGTGTGAAATGTCCTGAAAATCAAAGCATTTCTGGCTGGGAGCATAAATGCCGTACATGCTCGATTTTTGAAGCTCTTAAAGACGGTAAAGGATGTATGAGTATTGAATGGTAGTACGTAGGAGTGGTAGTAAATAGTAGTGAAGGGCAAATATGTGATGGAGAGTGAAGCCGTGGAATAAGGTGATAATAAGGTGATAAAATGAAATTTGATTTCAGCAAGCTGGGGACTTTGGATGAAATAAGGGAAATGGTGGAAAGGTGGTACAAAGGGTATGCAGAAATGGGAGACGAGATGGCGGTTCAGATGTTCATGGATGACCTCGAAGCTGTGTATCCTTATATCACAAGCTTATACCAGAGTGGGCAGATCGGTTTTGAAGAATATGAAGAGTTTATGGCTTACTGTGATGAGCTCGTTGGTGAACTGATGAAGCTGGTAGGAATTGAAGATATAGATCGCTCTTTCCGCTAATTTTTAATTCTTGCCAAAACACCTCAGGATGTGAAGCTGAAGGACATCTTTGTTGATATCGCCAGAAAAAAGGGTATCAGGAGAATTTATGCACCAGGACTGGAGAGTAGCGATCCTTTGGCTTTTATTGCTTCTCAAATTGCATGTGGCAGGATCAGGTTGTGTAAGGCCCATAAAGTCGAGAGGATATGTCTGGATTTAGAAGGGAGATGGTTAAGAGGGGTTCCGGATGCCTACGCTGGAAATTGCGGAGAGGAAGTTTTGGGAAGAGACGAGTTGATGGCAAAGGCTAAAGATTTTCCCCACATCGCCATAGATGCATCCTTTCCACACCTCCACAACCAGAAGGAGTTAAGGAGTCTCCAGATTCAGTTAAAAGCAACGCTTGGTGTTGTCAGGCGTTATATGTGGGATGAGAGGTTGGCAGTATGTGGAATTGAAAGTGAGTTATCCTGTCCTCACTATCCGAACTTGGAGGACTTTCTCAGAGACAAGGACATCGACAAGGTATTGCTGCTGGACCCCTCGGGTGAAGAGGTATTTACAGGGCAGCGGGCAGAATGCTATGTTGTGGGAGGTATTGTTGATAAGGCTGGAAACAAAAAGGGATTGACTTCTGAAATCGGAAAGAGACTTGAAAAGAATGGTTTTGATGTTGTTTCTACAAAAATCTTGCTGAAAGGAGATGTTGTTGGGGTTCCTGACAGGATTAATCACATAGTGGAAATTCTTTTGCTAACAGTTCTGGATGGTATGGATATTGGGAGAGCTATTAAGGCAGTCCAGACACCAACAATTGCTAAATGGAGACTGAGACAAGAGCTTCCCAGATTATCCTTTAGAATTGGTAGTATGAGGGCTATTTGCAGGTCAGAATTTTCCCACTTTGACTGGCTGAATGTTAGCGAGAAGGATTTTTATGAGGTGACAAGGCAGCTCCAGATGGCAGTGCTATCGGAAAAAGTGGCAAATCTGGTAAAATTGGTAAAAAGTAAAAACTGGTAAAGTTTGTGAAGGACACGAAGACGTGAAAGCATGAAGGTTTTGATGTTAATTCTCACGTCACCGAAATATCTTTTGTTCTACAATAAAGGGTAAATACATGGACGAACTGGAAAAAATAAGGCAGAAAAAACTGAAGGAGTTGATGCTGAAAATGAGCGGGGAAACGCAGAAAGCAGTTTCATCGCCGGTAAAGGTGGACGCATCAAATTTTGATAAGGTTTTGGCAGAAAACACGAATGTTGTGGTGGACTTCTGGGCTGAATGGTGCATGCCATGCAGGATGGTCGCACCAATCATCGATGAGCTTGCCAAAGAGTATGCAGGAAGGGTGGTCTTTGCCAAGCTTAATACAGATGAAAACCCATCGGTTGCAGCCAGATACAGCATATCTGCAATCCCAACGCTGATATTCTTTAAGAATGGGAAACCTGTGGATCAGGTTGTAGGGGCACTTCCGAAAGGTGAGCTAAAGAGGTGGGTGGAGAAAAATCTCTGATTTATCTCTGATTGCCACTCTAAACATTATCTAGTTTTAATTTCAGCTCTTTTAATCTGCTCTCACACAGGTTAAAAATCTCAATAGCATCATCTTTGCTGATGTCCCCGCTGGCAAGAAACGACCCTATGTACGGATATACCATATAATCCAGCTCCCACTGAACTCTTTCGTATGTTATGTCTTCCATTTCTTCGAAGTCATCGAAGAGCTTGTTAACAGCTTTAATCAACTCCTCTTTTATTCTCATGGTTTGGAGTAACATAAAAAACCCTTTAACTTTTTCTCCGCTATCTGCCTTTCTTCTCTCTATTTTTCGTGCCCTTCATCATCGAAAAAAGGAAATAGCTAGAGGCATATAATTATGCGATGACCAACGAAATGCTGACCCCTCTGACCTTTGCAGAGTTTGCAGAGTTCTGCAGTGTTATAGAAAAAATCTCTTCAACCCTTGAGCTGGCAGCTAGGATAGCTTCTTTTATCAAGAAAATTGATGGCGATGCTGACCTCTATGATTCTGTAATGTTTCTCATGGGTAGAGTTTACCCTCCGTGGGATGAGAGGGAGGTAGGTGTAGGCGTAGGGCTAATTTACGAAGCCTTGAAGCTTGCAACCGGCGTCGATCGAAGAAAAATAGAGGATTGGATTAGGGAGACGGGAGATCTGGGCTTGGCTGCGGAAAGAGCGGTTTCCGGTAAAAAACAGCTTACCCTTTTTGAGGAAGAACTGACCTTGAGAAAGCTAAGGGAAGTTTTTGACGAAATGAGCTCTCTGGTTGGGGAAGGGAGCCAAAAGAAGAAGATAAGGATGCTGGCGGATCTTTACATCACCGCCTCACCTCTCGAAGCCAGATATCTGACAAGGCTGATACTTGGCGAAATGAGGCTGGGCGTGGGAGAGGGCATAATAAGGGACGCAATAGCGAAGGCGTGGGGCATTGAAAATGAGGTGGTTGAAAGAGCTTACATGATCTCCAACGATTTCGGAAAGGTTGCAGTTGTTGCCAGAAACGAAGGCCGGGAAGGATTGCTTAAAATGAAGGTTCAGCTACATATTCCTGTCAGAATGATGCTGGCCCAGGTTGCAGATAGTATTAGTGAGGCTGTGGAGGAGATGGGCAAGGTTGCTGTGGAATGGAAGTTCGATGGGAGCAGAGTTCAGGTTCATTATGGTAACGGGAAAATCACCATTTTCTCCAGAAGGCTTGAGAATGTCACAAACGCATTGCCAGAGATAGTGGAGGAAATAAAGAAGGGCGTTTCGGAGAATGTGATACTGGATGGAGAGGTTATTGCAGTTAAAGATGGAAAACCCATGCCTTTCCAGCATGTGCTGCGAAGATTCAGGAGAAAACACGAAGTGGGGAAGATGGTGGAAAAAATCCCGCTGGAAGTGTATTTCTTCGATGTCCTTTACTGGGATGGAGAGCTAATAGACAGGCCTCTAGAAGAGCGGAGAAAGGTGCTAGAAACTGTTGTGAAGGAAGGAGAAAGGCTAAAAATTGCAACGCAAGTAGTTACTAGTGATGTGAGCGAAATAGAGAGAGTCTACGGCGATGCGCTAGAAGCAGGGCATGAAGGAGTTATGATGAAGAACCCTTTTTCCCCTTATGTGCCCGGAAAACGAGGAAAACACTGGTTAAAGCTCAAAGCGGTGATGGAGACTCTGGATCTGGTTGTTGTGGGTGGTGAATGGGGGGAGGGCAAAAGAAGTCACTGGCTCAGTAGTTTCGAGCTCGCGTGCATTGATCCAGAAACAGGAAAGCTCCTGACAGTAGGGAAAGTAGCTACTGGATTCACCGAGGATGATCTGCAGGAACTCACAGAACTCTTCAAACCACTCATTGAATATCAAGAAGGGAAGAGAGTTATCTTCACGCCCAAATACGTTTTTGAGGTAGCATATCAGGAAATTCAAAAGAGTCCAAAGTATGAAAGCGGTTTCGCGCTACGCTTCCCTCGCTACGTCAGGCTGAGGGATGACAAAGATGTAGATGAGGCTGACTCCATCGAGAGGGTTGCCAGGCTTTATGAGAGTCAGAGGAAAGGTTGAGTATGATTTTTATGGCAGTTAGGTACATCTGAAAGGTACTCCTTTGATTTATACTTCAATCCTATTTTCTATATTTTTCTCCTCCTACCTCCTACTTACCCTTCCTCCATTCCGGAGTTTTATTTCAGCTGATTTACCATATTTAGAATATATTTAGAGAATATAATATTCAGTATGAAACTTAGGGACGAGTGGGTAGTCATTAGTGGCGTCAAGTTGAAGCTGAATTAGCAGTGATGTACTTGGCTACTCGCTTTGCATCTGATTAAATTAAAAAATCAATAATCAATTTCAAAAGAACTCGTGAATCTTGACCTGCTTCTGTACGTCACTCTCAAAAAGGGAGTTTATCTCGGTGTCTATCAGTTTCAACCTCTGTCTGGTGTATTCAGAGACGTTGTAGGTATCGCTGAGCTGGTGGGAAATCTCCAGATATTTCCTTATTGAGCCTTCATGCACTGAAAGAGTCAACTTCCCTCCGCACCTCATGCACTTACCCATGAGAGGAATCCTTCTGTATTTCTGATTACAGTTCACACACCTGAACTCCTGTCTTGAGAAAGCCCTGAGGTTTCCGATTATGTCGGGCAGGAAGTGGGATGTTATGACCCTTTCTGCTACATCATGCTCATCAACGGCAATTATTTTCTCCGCCAGAGCCATCTGATGCTTTACCTTGTCGTGCATGGACTTCAGACTTTTGTAGGAACTCTCCTTCACCGCTGCTATGCTTTCGGTGTCGTGGGTAAACTTCAGACAGCAGTTTTTAAACTCACTCTCCAACCTATCCTCTACTCTCTCTATCACTCCTACAAGCTCTTTAGGATTGGTGCATCGGAGAGTGGCTTGGTAGAATTCGAGGGGGTACCTCTCGACGATGTCCATATTGTGAACCTCTCCATCCACTTCTTTGGGTTCTATAATGGTGGTGAGGACCAGTGGGGCATCCATCTGCCCTCCTCTCTTATCAGGCAGGAAAGAGCGGGAGAAGTTTAGTAAACCATCTAGCAAAAGCATTACACAGTCCTCATCTCCATCACAGTTTCTTCTCTTGGCAGCGTGGAAGTAAGGATGAGCATACCCTGCTAGCACATCTGCGAAACCAATTATCCTACCCAGAACTCCTGCTGATGTGTGGGGAGCCAGACCTATAACTAGATGACCTATCAGATCCTCTGGCTTTTCAACGTTGTAGAATGGTTCCATTCCGTAGAATTTAACCAGAAGCTCATCTATAAACTGGGCAACCTTCACGAGATAGTTGCCGGCATCCCTGGCAAGAATTAGATCTTGGGGTTTGAGTTCAACTATCTGATCCTCGCTTTTCAGCTCATTACCCTTCCAGTCATAATGATATCCGAGTTTTCTCAACTTTTCAACAGTCACGCCAATTTCTGAAGGACGGAAGTGGGTTATTGGCAAATCAGTCATGTCATATCTTGCAGTACCATCCTTAAACACAAACACGCCATGTTTTGCTCTCAAAATGCCTTTTTCAAGTCTTTCTGGAAACTTCGTTTTGGAAGTAAGACCTATAACTCCCTTGAGGTTTGGAGCAAAAGAATCTCTTTCGCCGAGATTTTTTAAAGCATTCTCATAGAGTGTTCTGACGTTTATCCTCCTTCTTGTGTAGCCTACACTTTCCGTCCCGCAATTTTTACAGATATCTTCTCCGGTTTTGGTACCGCATCTCGGGCAGGCGTAAATCTGCTCTGTAAAGCCTCCACACTCACATTTAAGGTAGAAATTCTCCTTTCCACACTTATTGCACTTCCTTAATGGAAGATCTACTTCAATTTCTCCTCTAGCACCATTCTTGGTATGGTTAATTGCGATTTTTATGTCTCTTGTCTTTCCACCAGCCTGAGATATAGGAAAGAGGACGTGAGGTGGGGGACTCATTTTTCTCTCCTTCGCTTTCTCTGGCCTCCCCATTCTCGCGCCAATCCTTGACGGTGCCTTAGCTCTCACATCCAGCCCGGAAAGTTTTTTGATCAGTTTGAGAGGGTCAGTTTCATCTTTACAATCTGTAATTGGCTTGAGGTCGAAGCTCAAACCCAAGCATCTCACGAAAACCTTCCACTTCTCAATTACTATTCTCCCATCTCTCACCTTGTGTTCAACCAGTATTGCTTCCAGAATCTCCTTCGCTTTTCTGTCCATTTCTAGGGTGAGGCAGGACCTGCCGTATTTTCCCTCCACCTTGCCCTTTTCAGCCACGTACTTGCGAAGGTAGATTATGTCTTCAACGCTGACATCATGCCACAGATATGTGTAATAGGGGTGAAGGGGGACAGCATACTCGTCGCAGAGCTTCAATGCTGTATCCTCATCGATTCTCCTGTAATCTCCTTTCGGGATTTTTCCCTCGACTTCCTGAATCCACCATTCATAGACGTAGGATGATGGAATGAGCGGGTGGTTGTTTTCCAGAAAATCTCCAAAATTGATGAGGATCTCGCCGAGATCAAGGATTTTTTCAACCAAATCTTTAACTGCCAGCGCTTCACCCTCGCTGTTAACCTTAACCACATCCCCATTTTTCAGCCTGACTGTAGGACCTTCAATTGAAGTGACTGGAACAACACCTCCAGCCTTTCCGGGCCTCTCAACCTTCAGCTGAGTGCCGACAGCAATGAAATTGTCTGTAAGAACCATCGTTGCGGGATTTATACCCACTGTTGCGAAACCAGAGTTCCTGGCTCTGCCGTATCTCAGCCTGAATCCACCCTTTCGGGAGGGATGGCTGAAAACAGGTCTGCCAGCAACGATGTCTGAAAGATACTTATCCTTGGGCTTTACACCGTTTGCGGATTCATCTTCCTTTTCCTCATCTCCACCCTTCTTCATCAATTTATCCAGCCATTCCCAGCCGTCTATGCCTATGGAATCTACTATTTTCTTTAATTTTGGTGCCTTAAGGGCTATACCCTCTGCAATAACAAGAGCCATACCACCTCTGACTCGATTGGTCTCCACCCTTGGCAGATTTCTGTAGCCCGAAACCTCTGCATCCTCTGTTGGCTCTCCATCTATGCAAACAGGGCAGTTGGATACAATTAGCTTTATTTCATCGTCGGATGGCACGTACTGCAGGTTAGCCACTTTCTTGTAGAGTGGTATCTCTTCGCAGTAACGAAGAATTTCCTCTTCTGTGGGAATGTAGCGATTGAGACCGAGCTTCCTTCTTACGAAATCACCTACAAGAACGGATATGACTTGAGCAGTGCCTCCAGCACTTCTGATGGGGCCAGCATAGTATATCTTGAGAAACTCGCTACCGTCATCGTTGCGGTCTATTTTAACCTTAGCAATTCCCTCTATTGGTGCTGCCACGACACCCTCGGTCTGTATGGCTATGGAGGCCCTTACTGCTTTATCTATTACATCATGTCTGTCAAAATCACCAAACTCTCCTCTGACTATGGCATCAGCCACCTCAAAACACATCTTCTCTCTTGGAACTCCCTTTTCCTCCAGCTCATGTATGAATTTAGCTAGACCTCTGATGTTTAGGAGTTGTTCAACCCTCTCTGCCATGTTTCTTGCAATTGGGATTTCGACTGATGGTGATGGGTCTAGTCCAAGGGAACGCGCTTTCTTGGCTATTTCATAAGCTTTTTCAAGGTTAGAAAGGAGATTATTGTGATATTCCCTTATTTCTTCAGCCAATTTGGAATCTAGTAGTTCTACCCCCTCATCTACAAAAAGCGGGAAGAATTTGTCAAGAGTAAGAAGCATGATAGTTGAAAGTGGTGGATTAAGATAAGCTTTCTGGCTACAATGAAAGTTATTTCTGCAATCTTATTATTATAAAGATACTCACTTCTCAAAAATTAATTTATTGGAAATATTAATATCTCGAGAGAATATGAATAGCTTTATCGAAAAGAGCAGATATCCCTTTTCTGCCTTCAAGTATTCTTCCATGACCGGGTAATATGTAGTTTACGTCAAAACTTCTCGCCTTCTCCAGAGACCTTATCATCTCTTCAGCGTCACCTCCATACATGTCAACTCTGCCTGGCATGCCTGTTTCAAAAATGAGGTCGCCGGTTATAAGGGCTGAATACTCTGCAATGAATACTGCCACGCTTCCAGGTGTATGACCGGGAAGGTGAACGATCTCTACTTCTCCCTTGCCCAGTGATAACGTTTTCTCAAGCTTTCTGTCTGCTTTGTAAGAGAACTGACTCGTCTTTGCTTCGTCTTCGTGGAATGTGAGAAGGGCTCCCCGCCTCATGAACATGATGTTACTCTCGCAGTGATCCTTGTGGAGATGAGTATTCAAGATCAAGTCGATATCGGAAACCTCAATTCCATCGTTTTTCATGAGTCCGAAAAGGTTTGTAAAGCTCTTGTAGCTTCCAGGATCAATTATCAGGCATTCAGAGTCTCGGATAATGTAGGTATTGGACGAGTCGCTGAAAGCTGGTCCCCAGATGTATGCGTGAATTCCGGGAAATAGTTCCATAAAACCTTGCGGTACTGGCTACTATTTTTAAGTTTACATTTACACTATTGCTCGGAAAGGATTCGTCCGGCAATTTTATTATGGAGAAGCACTTTCTGGCTTTATGAAGTGGTTCGATACTCACATCCACAGCGAGGGCAGAAGTGTAGAGGATCTGAAAAGGATGGCAGATGCAGGCATAGAATTTGCAGTCACCTGTGCTTTCTATCCGATCCCTCCTGAACATCCTGAGACTCTTCTTGATCTTTTCAGAAAGCTGGAAATCTTTGAAGTGAAAAGAGGTGAAAAGGCTGGGATGAGTATATTTCCTGCTCTTGGTGTCCATCCCCGCTGTATACCACCTAAATACGAGGTGGTGCTGCCAGCGATAACTAGGGGGGTGGCTGTGGGGGAGATAGGACTTGAAGAGGGAGGAGAAGCAGAGGTTAAGGTATTCAAAGCCCAGCTCAGGATAGCGAAAGAAAACGATCTACCATGTATAATTCATACTCCCCGGAATAACAAGGAGATTATCACCGAAAAGGCTTTACAAATTCTCGAAAGAATTTCATTTCCTGAGGAGCTAGCAGTCATAGACCACCTCTCACCCTCGACAGCTGAAGATGTGCTTAAGCATGGATACTATGGTGGGCTGAGCGTTCAACCTGGGAAACTAACTCCTTCGGAAGCACTGGCAATTGTGGAGGAATACGGTCCTGAAAGACTCATGCTGAACAGCGACGCCGGTTTCAGCGAGTCTGAAATGGATGCAGTTGCGAAGGCGGGAAACCTGATAGCAGAAAAACTAGGTAGAGAGGTGGCGGAAAAAGCGGGAATGGAGAATGCAAAGAAATTTTTCAAAGTTTAGATTACAGCTAACTGCTAAACCTATAAAAACTATGGAAAAAGAAAAGAGATAGCTGAAATCAGAATTAAGAGGAGTGAGAGGGCAAACAGCACCCTTCTGATGTATTTCCTCGCCACCGCTTTCTCATAGTACTTTCTGGGGCCGACATCCAGTACAATCACCGCCATCAGCGAGCCGGCCATCATTCCCATTACGTTCTGCAAGGTTATTATTGCTGGTATGATGGCTTTATGCGGCAACACAACAAACAAGATTCCTGCCACAACAACTGGGGGGAGCAATGCTGCTGCAATGGCAACGCCTGCCAAACCTTCAGGGATGCCCTTTGTCAGAGCCAAGACTGAGGCAAATCCCAGCAGAATTGCCATGGGTATGTATATCAGAGTCATTTCGGCTCTTGAACTGACCTCGTATGTTATAGGAATCTCTGAAACGTTATTTGCCATGAATGTGGAGATGAATGAGAGTATGAAGGCTGAGAAAAGGAGGATGGAGAGGATTCCAGCGCTTTTAACGGCATCTTCAAGTTTTCCCACTGCTATGTTAATGGCAAAGCTGTAGATTGGGCCGAGAAGAGGTGAGAGAAGCATCGCCCCAATGACGATTGCCAAATTGTTCATGAAAAGGCCTGTGAGAGCAATTAGCCCGGCTATTGACGTAAGAGCAACCTTGCTAAAATCCAGACTTGAATATTGCTTTGTGGATGAAATAAGCTCTTCCACCGGGGTCTTTTTATTACCATCACTCTTCTTCTCCATTCTTTTCAGTGATGAGGAGATTACGAAGTCTGGAGATGAAACCTCTATAATGTTTTCCTTATACCTCAAATCTATGGCAGAGAGGAGTTTTCCAGAACAGGGTCGATTTCTGCATCTGGGACGTAAATTGCCATGAATCTGCCTTCATAGTCAACATAAGATGGGTGAGAGATCTCTTCTGCAAGTTTTGAAATCTCTGGCAAGTTCCCCTCTCTTACTCTTGCTACGATCTTCTTCATTTTTGAAGGTCATAGTTCAGCCATAAAACTTTACCTGAGGTGCCTAAGGGGAATTGTGGAAATGTCAAAGATGTGGAAAATCTTTAAGGGTTGGAAATCTTTGAAAGCAGCATGGATTTGGCGGATTACTATTCAGCTCACCCTGTCCTTCAAGCCCTCCTTGCAACATTTTTTACCTGGGCAGTTACTGCTGCTGGAGCTTCTGTAGTCTTTGCTGCAAAGGATGTGAACAAAAAGGTGCTAGATGGTATGCTTGGATTTGCTGCTGGGGTGATGATAGCCGCAAGTTTCTGGAGTCTTCTGGTACCTTCTATAGAGATGGCATCCAGCATGGATATTCCGACTTGGTTTCCGGCGGCCTCTGGGTTTATTCTTGGTGGTATTTTTCTACGAATAGTTGACAGAATTCTCCCACACCTTCATCTCAACTTTCCGGTGGAGGAAGCTGAAGGTGTCAAAACATCGTGGCGACGAACAACTCTTCTGGTTCTGGCGGTGACGCTTCACAATATACCTGAAGGCCTTGCTATTGGGGTTGCATTCGGTGCTGCTGCCGCAGATTACCCTTCAGCCACACTTGTTGGAGCGATAACCCTGGCAGTGGGGGTAGGAATACAGAATTTCCCCGAGGGGATGGCTGTAGCGATGCCTCTCCGCAGAGAAGGTTTTTCACAGCTTAAGAGCTTCTGGTACGGCCAGCTTTCAGGGATTGCAGAAATTGTGGCAGGAGTAACGGGAGCAGCAGCAACATTTCTGTTTCAGCCTATACTGCCATATGCTCTCGCTTTTGCAGCTGGAGCAATGATTTTTGTTGTGGTGGAAGAAGTGGTGCCAGAGTCCCAGAGGGGAGGTAACACAGATATCGCCACGATGGCTGCAATGATTGGTTTTACGGTTATGATGGTGCTGGATGTGGCTTTTGGTTGACTTTTGGGTATTATAGGTTGGATAACTGGTTAGTTTGGCGCTTAAAGTGACGCCTTTGAAAGTGGACTAAAAAGTCATAGTTGATTCTAATGGTTGTTAGGCTTGTTCATCTATCTCAAGACCTCAAATGCCTCAAATCAGCGGTATTATCAATAGATAGTAAAAATGAAGCATTAGGGACGGAGGAGGGGCTGGGTGAGATAAAATTAGTTTGGAGATGATTCAACAAAATTGCGGGAGATACAGACAGTATAACTAACAAACGAATGTGCTCAAATTAAAATTGGCATAATTCAAAAATTCAAAGTGCGGCCGCCGGGATTTGAACCCGGGCTAACGGCTCGGGAGGCCGTTGTCCTGCCACTAGACTACGACCGCTCAATAAATGGTTGGGTTACTGATTTATTATTCTTTCCCTCATATAGTCAGTTATTTCCGGGACATAATTTGAGTTGGTTTTCAGAGATTGTCAGTTATTAAACCACAATGGTGAGTATTTATAAGCATTAGGGACGGAGGAGGGACTGGGTGAGATAAAGAGGTAAAAGCGATGAGATCAATGTTAGAGGGCTTAAAAAGAACAGGAATATGCGATTACCAGCTCAGCGATTCGGACTTCTCTCAAATCTAACCCGGAAATTTTTAAAATCCTTCTCTTGTTCTCCCCACCAATGAAACTCGCCGATGGTGTAAGGTTCATCACTGGCAGGAATGGTGGTAAATTCCCCTTCTCGAACTCTCTCGTTATAGCTGACAAGCTTCTTATTGATGCTGGTTGTGGTATAGAGATTGTTAAAGAGCTTAGTGCCAGAGTAGATGCTGTAGCAGTCTCTCATACTCATCCCGACCACGCTGCTGGGTGCTGGATTTTCAATGAGCTGGGGAAGGATGTATTTTCTCCTAAAGGTTTTGAAACCACCCTCAAATCCTTAGCTCTCAGATTTATTGGGGAAAAACTGGGCTCTATCTGGATTGAGTTCGTCACGAAAACAATGGGTTTGAGGGATTTCGCCTCTCAGCCTTACAAGGATGGCGAGATAATCTTGAAAAAGCCAGAGGTTGAAGCCATACATATTCCAGGTCATACTGCAGATATGCATGCTTTCCTCATTGATGGCAGAATACTCTTTGGTTCTGACATTGACCTAACACCTTTCGGCCCGTGGTACGGGCATGAAGAAAGCGATCTGGAAGCGCTGGTAAAATCTATGCATAGATTATCTGAACTCGACGCTGAGATTTTTGTATCTGGACATATGGAACCTGTTTTTGGCAGAGAAAGAATTGTTGAGAGTCTGGAGAGGTATGCAAAGATAGTGGAGGAGCGAAACAAGACAATTTTACAGCTGCTTTCAGAGCCAAAAAGCTTGGAAGAGCTTGTGGATGTTTCACCTATCTATATAAAGAAGCCCTTTGCGAAGGAGCTGATGGACTACTGGGAGAGCAGAATGATCGAAAAACACTTATTGATGCTGAAACGAAAGGGGCTTGTGAATGAAGTAAATGGTCGCTTTTCAGCAGTCTCCACAGATTCAACAGGTTCAGCAGATTGACTGTATAGCCTGATCAATCTGCTCAACATGTTCAACCATAACTTTATATTTTGAGCTTCAGCAACATGCCACCATGAAAACAGTTACCATTTTCGACACCACTCTCAGAGACGGCGAGCAAACACCAGGCATAAGCTTCCCCCTAAGCTACAAAATCCAGATAGCCAGACAGCTGGACAAGCTGGGAGTGGATGTAATCGAAGCCGGATTCCCTGCGGCAACGAAAGGAGAATTTGAGGCTGTTAAAGAAATTTCAAACCTCGGTCTGAACTCAAAAATCGCCGGTTTGGCCAGAATTGTGAAAGAAGATATTGATGCAGCTTTAAAAGCTGATGTTGACATGGTTCACATCTTCATCTCAACTTCCAAAATTCAGATAGAGCACACAATTCAGAAAAGCCGTGATGAGATTATCCAGCTCTCTGTTGAGGCAGTTGAGTATATCAAGTCTCACGGAGCAGAATGCATGTTTTCCGCCATGGATGCGACACGTACAGAAGTGGAGTATCTCAAGCAGATCTACAAGGCCGTTGAGGAGGCGGGAGTGGATATAGTAAATGTTCCCGACACTGTTGGCGTCGCCACACCTTTCAAGATGTATGAGCTGATAAAACAGCTGAGAGAGCACCTCAGCGTCCCAATAGATGTTCACTGCCACAATGATTTTGGTTTAGCTGTAGCTAATACCTATGCTGCTGTTATTGCTGGCGCTAATCAGGCTCAAGTGACTGTAAACGGAATCGGTGAGAGGGCAGGTAATGCAAGCCTAGAACAGGTGGTAATGATATTCCACGCCATCGAGAATGTTAGAACAAACATCAAAACCGAGTATCTTGTAGAGACTTCAAAGCTTGTGGAGAGGCTTTCAGGTATTAAAATGCCGCCCAACACGCCCATAATTGGTGAGAATGCCTTCAGCCATGAAAGCGGAATTCATGCTCATGGCGTTATAAGGGAAGCTTCAACATTCGAGCCGGGAGTCATGACGCCCGAGATGGTGGGGCACAGGAGGAGGATAGTACTCGGTAAGCATGCAGGCAGACACCAGATACAGAAGATTCTGGAAGATGCTGGCTATGAAGTTGATGAAGACATGCTCACAAAGATCTTTGAGAGAGTAAAGGATATGGGAGATAGAGGAAAGAAAGTCACCGACCTTGATCTCTTCACAATTGCCGAAGTCATAATGGGCGAAGTGAAGAAGGAGGAGAGGGTGATAAACGTTGACGAGATAACTGTCATTACCGGCAATAAAATCACTCCAACAGCCGTAATCAACGCTGATGTTTTTGGCGAGAAGAAAGTTACCTCTGCCATCGGTGTTGGGCCTGTGGATGCGAGCTTGAAAGCGGTAACCGAGCTCGTCGGCAGGAAGATAAAGATCACAGAGTTCAAGATGGATGCGATAACGGGTGGGAGCGATGCGATAGCTGAGGTTTACGTCACGATAGAGGATGAAGATGGCAAGAACTTCACTTCAAGAGGTGCGGGAACGGATATTGTTATGGCATCAATTGATGCTGTCATCAATGCTGTCAACTACCTCATGAGGAGGAAGATGAGACAGAATGACTAAACTGGGTAGAATGGACAAAATGGGCAAAACGAATGGGCAAAGTGGATGATACAGAATGATCGAGATAATTGATGCACACTGTCATCTGGATTTCGAGAACTTCAAAAACGACAGGGAGGAAGTCATAAGGAGGGCAAAGGCAGCAGGAGTTATAGCAGTGGTTAATTCTGGCTATGACTACTATTCCAACTATCGAACCTTGCAGATAGCCAGCGATTACGTTTTTCCAACCCTTGGCTTCAGCCCCAACAGAATCGGAAAAAGCAGCGTGGAGCATGTGATTGAGCAGATAAGGGAAAATGAGAAGCTGGTTGTAGGAGTGGGAGAAGTAGGCCTTGATGTAGTCAAAAACAGCATTCCGCTGAGCAAACAAAAGGAGGTCTTTGAGCTCTTCATTTCCCTGGCAGAGGAACTCCAAAAACCCCTAATTATTCATGCTAGGGGTGCTGAAGAGGACGCGTTCAGGATGATTTCAGGAAGAGACATAGAGGCTGTTTTTCACTGTTACAGCGGAAATTCAAGACTTATGAAGGCCATAGAAGACACAGGATACTACATTTCCCTATCCACTCTGATCTGTTTCTCAGGGAAGCATAAGGAGCTTGCAAAAAGAGTTGATTTAGATAAATTGTTGCTGGAAACTGACAGCCCATTTCTCAGCCCTTTCAGGGGGAGGAACGAACCAACCTACGTTATTGAAGCCTTAAGGGTGGTATCGGATTTGCAAGGGATAGAGGAGGAAGAATTGAGTTCTGTTATTTTGGAAAATACTCAAAAGATTTTTAAACTTGAGCTCTGAGTATTGATGATTACGGGGGATGTTATGGCTCTCAAAAAAGAGACTGCTTTATCACGTATTCAACGCATAAAACGATATCTTTCAGTAAGGAAATCATCTGAAAGAAAGAAGGTAGGCGTTCTAGTAGATGGCCCAAACATGCTGAGAAAGGAGTTCAACATCAACTTGCACGAGATCAGGGAGATACTTTCCGAATACGGGGATGTTAAGATAGCCAAGGTGTTTCTGAACCAGTATGCCAGTGAGAAGCTTGTGGAGGCAATAGAAAACCAAGGTTTCGAGCCAGTCATTACCAGCGGTGATGTAGATGTAAGAATGGCTGTTGAAGCCATGGAGATGATCTATAACGACTCCCTTGATGCCATTGCTCTGGTTACCAGAGATGCCGATTTCAAGGCAGTGCTCAAAAAAGCCATGGAAATGGGAAAGGAGACGATAATCATAGGTGTAGAGCCAGGTTTTTCTGCGGCACTCAAGAACTCCGCGGATATAGCGATAATTCTGAATGAAGACGTTGTTTACGAGGAACGGCTTGATGAGCAGTTTGAAGAGGAGAAAGATGAGATATATCTTTAATTTATGGAATATTGAATACTGACTAAAATGAGCGTCTTTTTGTTTGAATTTGCCACATGCGCTGAGGATTTGCCTGAGCACATAGCTGTAGAAGGTCTTGCAATGTTTAAAAGCTTGTATAGCGGTTTTATCCAATTCACGGAAGTTAACTCTTTTCTTAATCGGAAATACGTTCATCTATTCTCTTTCGACCCCTCAAATGACTGGAACCAAGACTTTGCTGAATACGTAGAGAAGTGCGATTACAGTCTAATCATAGCTCCTGAAGACGATAGATTACTTCACGATCTCACTCAGAAAGCTGAAAAAGCCTCGAAAAACCTAGGAAGCTCCTCCAAGGCCATAGAAGTTACCATGGACAAGTGGAGAATGTACAAGGAATTAAAGGGGAAAGTGATGGTTCCCGAAACATCAAAGAATCCCCTTGATGGAGAATACATCGTTAAACCTCGGGTTTCTTGTGGTGGGGAGAATATAAGGTTTGGTGGAGATGTTGAGGACGGGTTTATAGCCCAGAGGTACGTTAATGGCCAGCATCTGAGTGTGAGCCTGATTGTAGGCGACGACATTCATGTTCTCAGCGTTAATCAGCAGATACTGGAGGATTTCAGGTATACAGGGGCCATTGTTCCTGCCGGAATAGCTCAAGATGCTATGAAAACTGTGGCTGAAGAGGCTGTGAGAGCTGTAGAGTGTATAAAAGGCCTTTTCGGCTATGTGGGGGTGGATGTTGTTCTGTCAGATGAACAACCATATATTATCGAGATAAATGCCAGGGCCACTACCCCCTGTGTTGCGATACCTCTTACCTGCGATTCAAACTTGGCAGAGCTCATTTACCTGAATTTTTACAAGGAGTCGCTCACAATACCGGATTACTGGGAGCTGAAGAGGAGAATAATGCTGGTAAAAAGTCATGTGAGGGAGTCTCCAGAGTCTGCAAATGCATACATATCTGTTGGAAAAAGTAGCATTCAGCTTTTTGAAGTTAAATATTGAAGTTTGGGGATGTAAGTTAAAGAATTTAGCTTATCCTCTGCCAAAGTACGCTATTTGGATTTGAACTTGTAAGTCTGGACTTACTTAGATTGTAGAGTTGGTAGATTAATAACCTCGCTTGCCCAGTCCTAACGACTCTAACGACTCCAATTAGGAACACCAATCAAGACCTTTAAATACTCTATTTATTTTCCTTTAAGCGGTGAATGTTAGCGTAGTCCTTCCAGCCCATAACGAGGCAGATAAGCTTGAAACAGCGGTCAGAAAACTTAAGGAGGAGCTTGAAAGACTCAATTACGGTTACGAGATAATAATTGTGGAAGATGGCTCAACAGATGGAACTTTTGAGATAGCAGCCTCACTCTCGGAAATCCATCCCGAAGTTAAGCACCTCCACTTCCCCGAAAGGCTGGGAAAAGGGAGAGCAATCGAGGAGGGAATAAAAGCAGCCTCCCACCCCATCGTCACCTACCTCGACGCAGACCTCTCCATGGATCTCAAACACCTCAAAGACCTCATCGAAGCCATAAACAACGGATTCCACATCGCCATCGCATCTCGCCTCCTCAA
>Ga0209426_1000062_pt1 | contig 197252 bp, 173 predicted proteins | sample Deesub1362B_J571_FD_187697 | JGI IMG/M metagenome (GOLD analysis project Ga0209426, IMG submission 187697) | Deep oceanic, basalt-hosted subsurface ecosystem from Juan de Fuca Ridge flank, Pacific Ocean, CORK Borehole 1362B_J2.571 (SPAdes)... ...
CGGCTCTTATCCAGGGCATCCCCGCTGGAACCCCAACCTCGACATCAACGACGACAACACCATCGACCTCAAAGACTACTACGCCACCGTACTAAACTACGGAAAAACATACCCATAACATCCCCAATCTTTTAGAAGTTAAAGCGAAATCGTTAAGAACATGAACTAAAATATTAACAAAGACTGGAGGAAACTACATTGAAAACAACAAGCTCCTTGCTTCTCCTGACCCTATTATTTACAATGAGCAACAGCCTATACTCTGTAAACGCCCAAGAAACAACAGTATTAATAGAACCTCAATTTTTATCGATACCAGCTGTTGGAGAAACTTTTAGTGTGAATATATCAATTTATAATGTATCGAATTTGTTTGGCTATGACTTCTTATTATGGTATAACACTACGTTAATAGACTGTTTAAGTGTCGAATGGCCGAAAGGTCACTTTCTTACACCTGTCTTAAGACCTAATAACCTCTTTAAGATCAAGACAATAGAAGATAACATTAATGAAACAACAGGAGCAGTAAGAGTTACTGCCACACTTACAGACGGTGAACCACCTAAAAATGGTAGTGGTCTTCTGGTTAAAATAACCTTTAAAGCTACAGCTACAGGCTCTACGTTCTTACAGTTATACTTTCCAGGATTCGATTATCCAGTTAAATTAAGTGATCCGGAAGGTAATGCAATTCCATGCAGCACAATCAATAGTGAGGTAACAGTAATTCCAGAGTTTACTGACCCCTCAATAATGCTTCTACTTCTTACTATAGTCTTAGTAATTATATTTCTAAAAAAATCAGTGATAAGAAAGAGAAGCAAAATTCCTGCAGCTTTCCTCTAATTCTTTGTCACCGTAGCTTACTAGTCACGTTTAGTATTTACAATTATTTAGACAAAGACTTTACAATGATTGAAAAAGCTGAAACCTATATTATTAGGTCGAAACATTCATAAATGAGAAATGTTGATAAGACTGTGCATTTGAGAGGGTGAGGCTTATGTCTAAACCATTCTATATAAAATTTGAGGTTCCAAAGGAAGTTGCAGATGCGGCCTATGAAGCCCTGCAAATAGCCGCGAAAACTGGTTCCGTTAGAAAAGGCACAAATGAAACTACAAAGGCTGTTGAACGAACTCAAGCAAAACTTGTAGTTATCGCTGAAGATGTTGATCCTCCAGAAATTGTAGCACATCTGCCACTTTTGTGTGAAGAGAGAAAAATTCCATATATATTTGTTCCGAGCAAAGAGAAAATTGGTAGTGCTGTTGGTATTGAGGTTCCAGCTGCTTCTGCATGCATTGTTAAAGAGGGTGAAGCTGCAGGGTTGGTTAAAGAAATAGTTACAAGAATTGAGCAGATTAGAAGAGGAACTACCGAATGAGCAGGGAAGAGAAGGGAGCTGCAGAGGAGCTTGCCCCAGCAGAAGTTATTCAAATTATTGGGAGAACGGGAGTAACAGGTGAAATTACGCAAGTAAGGGTGCGCATTTTAGAAGGTAAAGAAAAGGGACGGATTATAACACGTAATGTTAAAGGACCAGTTCGCGTTGAAGATATTTTGATGCTTAGAGAGACAGAGAGGGAAGCAAAAAAAATTAGTCGCTAATCCTAAAATTATTTAAAAGAGGGGATTGCCATTGCCTAAACCAAGAAGATGTTCATTTTGCGGCAGCGAATTCTCAGCTGGCACAGGCATGATGTACGTTAAAAATGATGGATCTATTTTGTGGTTTTGTTCTAGCAAGTGTAGAAAAAGTTCTTTGATGTTTGGGAGAGACGCTCGAAAACTTAAATGGACAGAATACTTCGGAAAGGAAGAAAAAGGAAAAGCATAGTGCTGTCTACTACTTTCATTTTTTCATGATAATTTTTTCCCATAAAGATTTGTTATGGATACAACCTATATCAGGGGCATTTACGTTACCGCTAAAATAGCTGTAAGCTCTTGCTCTACAACCGCCACAAATATACTTGTCAGAGCAGATCCCGCATCCCACATGTTTTCCGTTAACTATATAGTTTTCTAGATTTTCCCTAACACGAAGTTTCCACAAAAACGGATGAGTATCCCATATCTCCTCAAAATCGTCTCTAAGAATATTTCCAAGTCCTGTTTCTTGGTTTGTAGGGAAAAATACACAGGGTTTTATATCTCCATTAGGCTCCAGACAGCAGTAAAGCCGTCCTGCACCACATCCACCCAGAAAATTTGCAATATTTTCTACACCCTTCTTCGCAGCGTAGTGAGCTTCAACCATGAATTTTTCTCCAAACTTCTGTGAAAGCTCCTTAGTAACGCAGGCATATTGTGGACAGGTACTAAAAAATTTGTCAACCTTTACATTTGAATTACCACTGCGGCTTTCCCTTTTCGTTTTTAAGTATAATTTAATGATCTCTTCTCCAATGGTTTCTAAAACATGAAGCCTTTCTTCAGGTGTTAAATCCAGTTCGACAAAGGCTTTTGCCCTTCCAGTTGGAATGTAATTGAAATGCATAAATCTTACGTCTAACCTTTTTGATAGGGCAATAAGTTTTTCTAATTCGGTAATGTTGTCTCTATGTAAAACTGTGGCAATACAAGTGTCTATGCCTTCTTCTATGCAGTTTTTGACACCTTCCATGGCCTTTTCAAAGGCTTTCGGAACTCCTCTAAACTCATTGTGCACTTTTGGTGTAGCACCATCAATACTTATTTCTACATAATTTATTCCTGCGTCTTTTATTTTCTTGGCTTTGTCTTTCGTAATTAAAGTTCCATTTGAGGCTACGCTAACATAGCCTATACGTTTTTTCGCATAAGTAGCTATTTCAAAGAAATCTTTTCGAATCAGTGGTTCACCTCCACTAAAAGAGAGAGCCGGCAACCCTATACCAGAAATATTTGAAAGGATATCCAAAACTTTCTTAGCTTCTTCCGTTGATAGCTCTTCTTGTTTAGTATTTCCTGCATTTTCGTAGCAATGTTTGCATCTAAGATTACATTGATAAGTGAAATTCCAGACAACTTCAAAAGGAGCAGATGGTATGAAAGGAATGCGTATCCCATATTTTTTTATGCCTTTCATCATTAAGCCGAAACCTCTAATCCATGCTTCTCCATATTCACTGTTAAGAAACTGGCTTTGCATGAAATTCTTATCTGCGTGCAGGAATCGACTCCCCAATTCATAAAAAGGTTTAGCTATTTTTTGGCTTATATGTCGACATGTAGGACACAATGAGACGGGTGCACCTAGAAAAACCTTTAGTGAGTTCAAAAGTAAGTTTCCGTCTTTGGAGCATTCTCTGTCTAGATTGTTTATTAAAGGTTTTAGAAATGGCGTGGCTATGATAGGTACAACGAAATTTTCGAGATTGTTAAGTTGCATTGTGTACTTATCTTGAGAATTGTGTGAATTTAAATTTTAGCTCGTATTAGGTGATGTTCATATTTTTAAAGAATTTATGAAGGTAGGTTTAGTTTGCTTCTATATAGAAGTAAATTCCATAAAAATTATTTACCTACGAAGATCAGACTATATACTGCTTATACTTGAAGAGAGGGAGAAAGAGAAATGTATACTGCACTAAAATATTCTACTAAGAACAATCTGTTGGTTGGTTTAGTTGTTTCCTTGCTTGCGTTTTCCGCCGTTTTTGGTGGATTGTTGCTAAATGGCACTCAATTGACAGCAAAGGCTCCAGTAAATATCTCAGGGATAGAAAAGATTTCAATGAGTTTATTTGAGAATATTCGTTTAAACAGTCAAGAAAGCGTCAACGTGTTAATAGAAACTTTAGACATGAATTATAAAATAGTAAAAGCAGAAATCCTTAAACTGGGAGGGAATGTGCGATTCGAATTCAAATATGTTAAAGGATTAGCTGCTACTTTACCCGCTAACGCAATATTGAAGCTGGCAAGTAACGAAAATATCAAGAAGATCTATCTAGACTCGCCGAGGTACCCTGCTCTTTCATCATTTAAGTCTATGCCTTTGGTGGATGGAGAGGAATTTCCCTTTGCTTTGGTAGACAGAAATGCTTTTGACGAGCGAAAGCATTTCAGTGGCGAGTCTCTTGATAAAGAATTTGTTCCCACAGTTGACCAAGTTGCTCCTTTAAACGATGCTCTCACTATTACTTTGTCTCAAGAGCAAATTGAACTTTTGGAGCCCAGCACTTACTGGAATCCTTTTGCAATGGGTGCGATTGGTGCTTGGGCACTTGGAGACTACGGGCAAGGTTCTCTGGTTGTGGTTATTGATACAGGCATTTATGCTGATCATTTTATGCTTAGTGGCTCTGTTATAGGTGGGGTGGACTTAAGCCCTGACGTTGGAACATCATATGAAGGTTGGAACTTATCATCTAATCATTGGCACGGCACACATGTAGCGGGCATAATTGCTGGACATGGTGCTATCCTTGTTCATTCAAGCGATCTATTGTATCGATCAATTTCAACATATGCTATGCCCCCACAAGAGGCTTCTAGTTTTGGATATCCAGGTTACAAGATAATTCCGCTTCTTGGAATGGCGCCGTTGGCACAACTGTACGCCATAAAAGTCTTTCCGCACACCGGTGCCGGCGTGTCTGAATCTATAATTATTTCTGGAATTGAGTATGCTATCGAGTTGAAACTTAATGGAACTTATGATGTTGACGTCATCAGTATGAGTCTTGGAGGTCCCACATTGTTCGACGGTAGAGATCTAGAAGATACTCTCGTTGATTATGCAACATCGGTAGGAATAACTGTGGTGGCAGCCGCTGGAAATGAAGGACCAGCATCGATGACTATTGGCAGTCCAGGTAGTGCTGAGTCGGCTATAACAGTAGCTGCGGCTGCACATCCTGTTAACACAAGAGTTTTCTGGGATTACGTTTACAATAGGCAGGGGTTAGGATGGCAATTATTCACTAGTGACACGCCACAAATTTACGCCTTTAGCAGTCGGGGGCCTACGTCTGATGGGCGTGAGAAACCTGACATTTCAGCAACTGGAATGTTTGTCCTGTCATCCTACAACGAACCTGGTTGGCCTCAAGGCTTGGCCTTTGCTTCAGGCACTTCTATGGCTACTCCCGCTGTTTCTGGTGCTGTTGCGTTACTTAACACCTATGCAGAAACTTTCATCCCAGCTGCATCCCCCCTGGATTACAAGCAAGCGATCAAAAATGGAGCTGAATGGCTTGAAGGATACGATAAATATGACCAAGGAGCAGGATATCTAAATGCTTACAATGCTTTAGTAGAACTTGTAGATGACCCTTCAATTGGAGACCTCTACCCGCTACTACCAAGCGAATACGAACTTGCTGATATAACCAATATTCCGATAGTTGGAACAGGTGTATATGAAGATTCCATAGAGGGACTAAAACCAGGACTTAGCCAAGAATTTATATTCCAAGTTACTGAAGCTACAGACTCTATTAAACTTACCATAACCGATGTTATCTTAAATAAAAGAAATCCATATGACTTGAACAGTTTTGAAATCTACATCCAAAGCGCTAAAAGAACAATGTACGCGTACTGGATTGAAACGGCAAACGTTTGGGGCAATGCTCAGTTTATCATCACAGACTATAGCCAAACATGGTCAGGAGCAGTTACAGGCGTTTATCAACTTGATCCATACACTCTTAGAACTGCCATAGAACCTGGTTATGTTAAAATAGTTATTGAAAACGACTGGACAAGTTCCGGACCAATTTCATGCAGTTTCAGAATAGAAGTAACAGCAGATCCAACAACACCAGACGAAACTTATTCAGGGAGCATTGATCAACATAAATGGATAGCTTTTGGAATATCTCCTCCAACAGGAACACAAAAAGTCACTCTAGAACTATGGTGGACTAATGACTGGAGCAAATATCCAACAAACGATCTAGACATGTACATCCAATGGTTTAACGGAACAGACTGGGTCTTTGAACCCTTCATCGAAGGTGCCACACTAAACTCCCCCGAGAGGGTCGTGATAGAGGCGCCAGCGATAGGCAGTATATACGTCTATCTCTACGGGTACGCATTATGGACAGGTGTGTCGGAAGACTGGACTCTCGATCTATATTACGGCTAAAATTAGAAAACTCCGCACCTAAATCCCCTTTTTTTGGTAATTCTGTCAACAGAATGAGAGTAAAAAATCTAATCTGCAAAACTTGTTTCTTTAAGCCTAACTTGACAATTAAATTAAGGTTTCTCAAACCATCTAAATTTAGCTACAGCCAATGTAAGCAAAACCAAAATTAGAACAAGGGGGACATGCGAAAACTCACATAGCATGTATACCTATATCAATGGTTGCTTCGGACTGTGTTTCCCCAGAAATGGCTTTAATGAAATAGGATCCCGGTTCAAGCAGCGATGTAGAATAGTTCAAATTTAATATTTCTTTTGAAGAGTACGGCTCAACCTTAACAGATGTTATCACGGGAATAAAAACATAATCTTTTGCATCGTAAATCTTTTCGAAAAACTCGCCGTCCTTGCTGTAGATCCATACGGATCCATCAAAAACTTTAGATGTTCTAAAAGTTAAGGTAATAACCTCTTCTGTAGGATTGGCTAGACTTAAACTGATCAATGTATATTCTCCAACACTATAACTAGTTTTATCCGTAGAAATCTGAAGTAACAAGCTTTCATTCCTCTTAAAAGCACCCTGACAAACAGAAACAAAGAAAAGAACTATTAACACAGAAAACCCCACAACAATATGAGCCTTTTGGAATTTTGTTCTATCAAACACCTGTCGTGCACAATAGAGAATATAAAGGCTGAAATGCAAAAATTTCTGTTACTAACCCAACAGCGCACTTTTTCGCGGTCTGTTGAACATAACCTATCAAGTAAACATCATTAACAGGCATTTTAGCGGATACTTTTGATTTTCAAAGGATGAAGACATACCATGTATTATTTTGTATAAAACAAATGAGAATTCTTGAGAAGTAGGTATTTAGTAGCGGGGGGTTGATTTGAACAACCGTTAGAGGCAGCCGAACAGGCTGCTATCTCTGGGTATCTTAGAGCAATTTTGCTCTTATGAGCCCAGCGGGTTAATCCTGGCTACCCCACCCCGCTACATTATGCTACAGCAGAACCATTCTTAAATATTTTCATGAAACACTTAGTAAAGCATTAGTATTACGCTTTAGTTTATGAGTTTGGGCATAGTAAATGGATGAACCTTATCTTTATCAGATATTCCGTCCAGTTTTTAAAAACCCAATTTTCGTTCAAGGGCTTCCAGGCTTTGGAAATGTGGGAAAAATAGCTGCATATCTTTTAGTAAAATTTTCTGGAGCAAAAATTTTTGCAGAGTTATATTCGCCTTCTTTCCCAGATTATATATCAGTCGATTCAAACGGTATTTGTCGCTTGCCAAAATACGAGTTTTATGCGGCTCATATGGAAAAGAACGATTTCATAATAATGACCGGAGATACGCAACCCTCTTTTGACGATGTAGTAGCGCATTACTGGGTTTGCAGTGAAATACTTGAATTAGTAGAAAAATATGGTTGCACCTTCGTTGTAACAATTGGTGGTGTTCCAATAACCGATAAAAAAGTGCAGGTTTATGTGGCTGGAACTTCGCCAAGGCTTGCAAGAGAATTTATGGAAAAAGGGGCTGTAATCTACAGTAAAGGCAGAATTGTTGGAGCCACGGGGTTGACTTTGGCTCTTGCAAAAGAACGTGGTTTGGAGGGAATATGTCTCCTTGGATCGACAACGGGACTTAGCGCAGACAAGGCTGCTGGTTTTGCCGTTTTCAAGTTTCTCATGAAAGCTTTAGGGAATGAGGTGAAGGAAGGGTTATAAGACAAAACTGCAAATTTGATTTGAATTGGAAAGTGGAAGCATGTCGGTAAAGCCAAACTTAAAGTCAAAATTCTGGAAAACGTTCCTAACATTGTTAGTAGCTCTTTTGACTTTTGCAGGACCAACATACATGGTTTACATGCTAGTACATGTTCTTAATGTGGATTATGTAAGCTCTATGATTTCTGGAGGAATTCTCTTTATTGCTGGCTTAATCCTCTTATGGTATCTGGTTAAAAACAAAATTGTTTCTTAAGGGCTTTTCTAGTGTTCTAAAAGTTGTTTGTGTACTCTAAGTTAGTAATGCATATAAGATATGCTAGAAGATATAAAAATTATGCAGAAAGACGAAAAGAAAAAGCTCAGAGAACTCGAGAGTAAAAATGAAGAGCCTACCAGAAGGACAACAATAATTCTAGAAAAAGAGGAAAGAGAATTTATAGATTCGTTGATTCGAGAAGGAAAAGAGCCTGGAATAAAACCTCTAATTTCTAAAATGCTTGATGTTTACAGAAGTATGATGATTTATGATTGGCGTTTTCCAGGCGAATACTATTGCGGTATAAGCCGCATAGCCTTTGTAAATGTGGAGTTAATCAACATCCTCATTCAGAACATCCCTTGCGAAAAATGGCGAGAAATAGGGCGAAAAATGGGTGAAGTAGCAAAGGTTTCTATGGAAGCTACCCTAGGTATTGAAACAATAAACCGTGAAAAATGGCCGGCGGTTTTCAAACGTTTAAGGGTTCAAGGGTTCGGTGATTTTTATCTTAAGGATAAATATATCCTTATAAAGGCACCATTCATTGGTGAGTCGGAAATATGGGCTGGGCTTTTAGAAGGCTTGCTAGATGTCAAGTTGGATGTAAAGACCAATGCTCCGCCGTTTGTGTTGGAGATCAAAGAAAGTTAAGATGCAGAAGGTTGAAGAGAGATAGGTGTGAAATGCGAAAGATTTACAGATAAGGTTTGAACCTTTAAAACCGAGGATAGAAAGTTAAATGTCTTTACATGAAGCAATGCTTTATGAAAAAATAGGGAATAAGAAGGTTAAGTGCAATTTATGTGGAAGACGATGTTCAATAAAAGATAATGGAACTGGTTTCTGTCTTGTTAGAAAAAACGAAGGGGGCACACTTTTTTCTCTTGTTTATGCCAAGGCAATATCAGCATGCGTAGATCCTATAGGAAAAAAACCCCTTTCTCATTTCCATCCAGGATCCTTAGTCTTGTCTATAGCCACTGTTGGATGTAATTTTCGATGCAAATTTTGTGACAATTGGATGATTAGCCAAGAGAAGAATATAAAAGGGAAACATTTCCCACCCGAAGAGGTTGTTAAAGCTACGAGGGACAATGGTTGCCAAGGAATCAGTTATACCTATACAGAACCCACAGTATTTTTTGAATACGCCTATGATACGGCTAAGCTAGCTCATCAAGTCGGATTTTTTAACACTTTTGTGACTAATGGATATATGACACCTGAAGCTGTAAAAATCATAGCACCATATCTGGATGCAGCAACCGTAGATTTCAAAGGAGGTGGAGATCCCAAATTTTACAAGTCTTTCTCGTCTGTTTCTTCTGTTGAACCGATTTATGAATTTTTAAAAGAAATGAAGCGGAATGACATTCATATCGAGATAACGAATCTTGTTGTGCCGAAAATTGGAGACTCCATTGAAAGAGTAAGAGACTTGGCCTCATGGATTGTGAAAAACCTTGGGAAAAATGTTCCATTCCACTTGCTGCGTTTTCATCCAGACTATAAGCTAACAACAATTTCTTCCACTACTATTGAAACTTTAGAAAAAGCTTATGTAGCTGCAAAAGATGCTGGGTTAAACTATGTGTATATCGGAAATGTGCCTGGCCATCCTTGTGAAAATACGTATTGCCCCAGTTGTAACGAGCTTTTAATAAGACGTTTCAGCTTTGAAATTACAAAGTGGAACTTAACAAAGGATATGCGCTGCCCAGTTTGCGGAGAAGAGATTCCGATTAAAGGTAAATTACATGCAAGCGGATATTCTTATCCTTACGCTTTGTTTTAATAACCTTTTTACCTTAAAGATAGTTGAAGGTAATGTGGAAACTTCTCCGTCCTGATGCAACGGCAGTACTGAACAGCAAAAGGGCAAGAAAAAGCTTGAGTAGATATTTCGCTGTCGTATACAACGAAAAACCAGCAAAATTCGTTTTAGCCAAAAAACTTCCTGCAGAGTACAACGAAAAGAACTCTTTAAATGAACTCTGGAAAGAACATACAACCCTCACAAAGGAATTCTATGAACTAGAACACGAGGTGGATACAAGAAAGAGAACTTTAAAAGAAATGCCAAATGTTGAAAAATCTTATCTTGACCTAAAAATTGAAATTGCAAGAAGAATCCTCGCCAGCTGCCATTTCTGTGTTCGCAGATGCAAAGCCAATAGGCTTGAAGGTAGAGTAGGCTTTTGCAGATGCGGCTCTGAAATAACAATTTCAAGCATTTTTGAACATTTGGGTGAAGAACCGGAACTTGTCCCTTCTGGAACCATTTTCGCTATGGGATGTACAATGCGTTGTAAACATTGTCAAAACTGGACGATTTCCCAATGGATAGAAAAAGGCAAAGTTTACAAACCAGGAGAGCTAGCTAGGGAAGTTAAAACTCTGCGGCTAAGTGGATGTAGAAACGCCAACCTTGTGGGTGGAGAACCAACACCATGGCTTAAGGATTGGCTTGAAACTTTCAAGCACACTGATATAAATATACCAGTTGTATGGAATTCTAACACCTATTACAGTCCAGAAACAGCCCAGCTCTTAGCTGGATTTGCCGATGTCTATCTTTTAGATTTTAAATATGGACCTGGCAACTGCGCTGAGAGAATATCAGAAGCCCCAAATTATTGGGAAGTATGCACCTATAATCATTTAATGGCAAAGAAGTTTGGAGAATTGATAATTCGCGTACTTGTTCTACCAGGACATCTAGAATGTTGCACTAAGCCCATTTTAGAATGGATAGCTGAGAATCTGGGTGTAGAAACTCGAGTAAACGTTATGTTTCAGTATAGACCAGAATGGCGGGCCTATGAGATAAAGGAACTGCGGAGAAGACTTACCAAAGATGAAATGGATGAAGCAATAAAATTGGCTAAAAAAGCGAAGCTTGTAAACTTTATAACATAACGGTAAAAAGAAGCGAAACTTATTTCTCAAAGAAGATTCATTTCTAAAAGAGAAAGTGAAGTAGATGCCTTATTGTCCAGAATGCGGTGGCGAAATGCAGTACATAATAGCCACAAAACACTATGTATGCAAGAGTTGCGGATTATCCGTAACGCGTCAGGAACTTATGGAGCTTCGAGAAAAACTTCGCCCCTCGATAGAAGAGGACGAACGGGAAAAGCGAAGAAAAGAGTATTTAAAATGGTGGTTTAGCAAGAAGAAATAGACAAAATAGGTAGCTTTTAAAGTGGCTTATTAGCAAACAGCATGAAAAGGATTTATCTCCCTTATTTTTAAGAGTAGTAGAAAGTGAAAAATTATGGATAAGCACATGGAAATTATCTGCATAGGAAACGAGTTATTGATCGGGAAGACCTTAAACACTAATGCGCAGTGGCTGGCGAAGCGGACAACTTCCTTGGGAATAGCCGTAAAAAGAATAACGGTTGTAAGTGATGATGTTGACGAAATAGCCCAAGCAATTCGCGAAGCACTACAACGCAACCCGCGCTTCATAATAACAACAGGTGGGTTAGGACCTACATTTGATGATAAAACACTTGAAGGAATTGCTAAGGGTCTCAACCGAGAATTAAAGGTTGACGATAGGGCTTTAAAAATGGTTAAAGAGAAATATGACTCCTACGCAAAAGCTGGAAAAATAGGAAAAACCGAATTGACACGCCATAGGATTAAAATGGCAACTCTCCCTGACGGGGCGGAACCACTCTCTAATCCTATTGGTACCGCTCCAGGGGTTCTGATGCAGTCTAATAAAACTATTATTGTAGCCTTACCTGGTGTTCCTTCCGAGATGGAGGCTATATTTGAAGAGTCTGTTGCTCCTTTGCTTAAGAAAGAGGCTGGTGATGTAATGTTTTTTGAAGCAAGCATTTATGTAGATGGCATAATGGAATCTGCCTTAGCACCCCTTATAGACGAGACAATGCATGATAATCCATACATTTACATTAAATCTCATCCAAAAGGTGAAGAGAAAAAACCGCATATAGAAATCCATTTTTCCACGACAGCAAAAAATTCGCAAACCGCTAAAAACCGGTTAGGAAAGGCAATAATCCAACTTTCTGAACTTATCCAAAAAAGTGGCGGAAAAGTTAAACAAAAAAAGTAAAGTAATGTTTTTTAAGATTTTCCTCTGAGAATATTAAACTATTGAGTGTAATAAATGGTTTAAGTTAGGTGCTGGTTTAATAAATAGAGAGTTCATTTTCTGGATCACTACCTTCACTTAAAAAATTTATAGGGCTATAGAGTAAGAGTTCATAAATGCCTTAAGTTAGAATTACAACAAAAAATTCTATGAAAAGAACAAGAAAAATACTGACATTTACAGTGTTGATTTTAATAGTTTTAGTTGTTTTTCTCGTTTCATTACCTCAATGCTTAGCAGAAAATTATAATTTAACTTATCAACTTTTAGACCATCCAGATGGCTCTACATATTATAGGTTGAATATTGTAATCTCTCAATCACTTTATAGTTATTACCAGTCTCAAAGCCATAAAGCAAGCACTGAGAATGATTTCGTAAAGTTTGTTACACCTTATGCCTTAGAACCTATTGCAGAAAGTCTGTGGCAAATTTATACGGATGACGAAGATTTTGCTAACGGTGTATTAATGATTGTTCATCAAATACCTTATGTAGAAACTTTGCCTGCGAAGTATCCTGTGGAAACAATGGTAGAGAACAAGGGTGACTGCGACTTACTTTCATACATTGCAGCTTCGATAATGAAAGCCGGCGGTTTAGATGTAGTGCTTTTATACTATGAAAACAAGGCACATATGAACATTGGCATTAGTCTATCTCATGTGCCTTATGATGCAAGAGATAATGTCTATTCTGTGTCGTATAATCATGTAGAGTATTATGTAGCTGAATGCACAGGTGGAAACTGGCAAAAAGGATGGAGAGTAGGCGAATGTCCAGACGATTTAAAACAAGCCTTTACAAATGTGCAAGTAATCAGCTTAGAAAACACCGAGCAAATATCTCCAGGACAAGTTTCAGCAAGCTATCAAACTCTAATAGCATCTTCAATTTCTTTAACAGTTTCTTCCGCATTTCTTATTCAAGGAGGATCCATTAAAATATCTGGAAAACTCTTGCCTCAATTAAAGAATGAAACAGTTTTAATATATGTTCAAAAAAACAATTCTCCATGGGAAATTCTTCAAGCACTCACTACAAATCGTGAAGGAAAATTCGTTTATATTTGGGATATAGAGACAGCTGGTATATACCATGTTCGTGCAAGTTGGTCTGGAAATGAAGAATATGCGGGAGCAGATAGTTCTATCTACATGATAACTGTAATCCCCACGTTTATGGTGTTATTGCTTATCTTTATCGTAGTTGTAATATGCTTAGGCATTGTAGCTATTTCGATTTCAAAACAAACACAACTTCAGATTCCCGATACATCACTTCCAGAAATCTCTTCTTTAAAGAAAAACTTTTACTAACAAACGAAGCTTGATAATAAGCACTCATCTAAAATGGAGAGGGACAAAACCCGATGTTTATTATATTTATTATAGGGACAGCTGGATCGGGAAAATCTCTGTTAACTGCAACTTTCAGCGAATGGCTAAAAATGTCCAAACAGGATGTTGCTATAATTAACCTTGACCCGGGAGTATTAACATTGCCCTATTCACCTGATGTGGATGTCTGTGACTATGTAAATATTGAAAGCATAATGAAGGAATATGGTCTTGGACCTAATGGTGCTTTAATATTGGCTGCTGATCTGATTGCAGACAAAATTGAGGAGATCTCAAGGGAAATTAAAGATTTGAAATCAGATATTGTGTTGATAGATACTCCTGGACAGATGGAACTTTTTGCCTTTCGTGCTAGTGGTCCATACATAGTTGCAGAAATCGCAAAGGAACCAAAAGCCATAGTTTACCTTTTTGATGCTGTTTTTTCGGCTAATCCACTGAATTATGTTTCAAACCTTTTTCTTTCTGCAGCAGTCTACAACCGCTTCTTTACTCCTCAAGTCCATTTGCTCTCAAAATGCGATTTACTTCCCCGAGAAGAAGTTAATAAAATTGTGGATTGGTCAGCAAATCCAAAGACTTTGGAAATTGCCATAGAAAAGCAACTTGAAGGAACAAAACGTCTGCTAAGCAGAAACATGATGCGTGCAATCCATCAAATAGGATTAAAATTTCTTCTGATTCCAGTTTCAGCTAAAACAAACGAAGGAATGATCAATTTTAACACAGCTTTAGAACGAATCCTTACTGGCGGCAATAAATACACATATTAGGCGAAAACTTCTTCGCATCATTCGTTAATAAGCGTCCATGCGGCCGCTAAAACTCCGTATTCTGCCTTTGAGGGGTCATCAGCACTTGCAACAATTACTACATCGTTTTCCCGAGGTTTTAAAAGATCGGAAATCTGGCTTGCAGCTTGCGGGAAATCTCTGTCTACATCTTCACTAACAGCAGGAATTAACAAACGTCCATGCTTCATAACTATTGTAGTTGCTCCTTTCGCTCCCGCAATAATGGCGGCGTCTCTTTGTTCTACGCCTGATTTAATTTTATGTCCCGAATTTTTTACCAAAATGGCGAAGTTGTAATTGGCTATTGCTAGTTCATTTGCTTCAATTTCGGTTTTTTCCTCAAAAATCGACTTATATTCTTTCCAAAAACCCAAGCCTTTACTTGTGAGTGTACATCCCGCTTTAGAGATTGTAATTAATTTGGCAGCTTTTAATCTTTCAATTAGTGTTCGTATAGCTCCCGGTCCTAATTTCAATTCTTCAGCTAGTTTGCTACGACCTATTGGTTTTTGAGCTATAAGTTCTATAGCACGTAATATGTGAAAAATTGTAAAGGTGGGAGAAGGCCCTGGAGCTTTTTCACATACTATTTTCTCTAAAATTCTTTTTAGTTTGTAGGACATAAGTTTTCGTGATTATAGTTGGAACAGATAATTATTAAACTATTATGTTCGGTGCTAGGTGCTGCTTTTTTAGATGTGGTTTCTCTAAAAAGATAGTTAACACTATTCGATCAAACATAACAGGGTGGATACTTGGGAAAAGCAAAACTTCCAATTTAAGATGGAAAATTCAAACATGCTGTCTAAAAGTGCTTATTTTGAAACAAGTTTGGGTGTTAACTGTTCTATTGCGCTTTTCAGCTTATTCCACTCATCCATGTTTCTTATGTTAAATTTGTGTTTTCTTTTCCAAACATCACCTCTTTTTTGCCAAAGGTATAAGCCTATAGAACGTCTTCCAAAAGATTCAAAGAGAACTATGGCTTCCCACCATTTTTCACTTTTAAAAATAGTAATGTACTCTACAACTTTGTAGAAATCAGATATGGGCAGCTTTTCATCTGTTGAAGACATAAATCTTCCCTTGTTTCCTCATATGTTTAGTTTTCTCTTGTTTATAAACGATCTCTTAAAATGGCTGGAAAACACCTGTCTTAAGAATGTCAAAACTTGATCCATCTTCGTAGAAAATTTTCACGTCAGGTTTAGAGATTAGCAAGTCCATGTGGTTTTTAGATTTATTCTTGCCTCCTGGCATGTCAGAATTGTTTCCAAAGGCTATGTGAATTGTGCCAAGTATTTTTTCCGCTTCTAGAAATTCTTCAACAAATCTTGCTTTAGGATTTATGCCGAAAGCAAATTCCCCTACAACCTTCGCCCATTCATCAGTGTTTGAGGAATCCTTAACCCTTTTTAACACCTGTAAATCTTCTGAAACTATCTCTTCTGCCTTGCCATTGTGAATTATTATCTTTACTGGTGTTTTAAGGGGGCCAATTCCGCCTACAGCCATATCACAGACCAGCTTGCCATTAAGGGAGTCTTCGATTGGTGCAACTATTACTTCCCCTGTGGGAAGATTCATCCACTTCATGGTTTCCCAGTTGATAATAGTGTCTGTGAAGAAAGGTCTACCTTTCACCCTTAAAGAAAGATCCGTGCCCATCGAATTTTTAACTTCAACTTTTACAGCATTCTTCAACTTTTGGATTAATGCACTGGCAAAGTTTTGCATTTTTCTATGTTCTTCTACAGTTAATGCAAGAGCACCATTTGTCAACATGTCTAAGGTTACCCCTGGACAATGACCTAAACGAGCTCTTTTTCCCATAGTTTCCATTTGAATAAGTTTTATTCTGAAAGGGGTTTCTTCGCGAATGCCTTGTAAAATATTAATGTAGATTTCTGAGGGATGTTTTTCCAAAATTTTCATGATCTCCATTGGGACTTCTTGTCTGAAAGACTGCCTACTTGTTTTCAAAACAACAAGTCTTGTTTGAAGACCAAGTTTTAATGCGCCACTAGCAAAGACTTCGCCAACTTCCTTCTTTAAATCATCACAAAAAATGATTATTTTTTCGCCTTGTTTTGCTTCTAATACACATTCTAAAGCATTCCTTGCTGATTTCCATGCTTCCATAAGAATCAACTGTCAGGTTATTTAGTAAAGAAATTAAAAAGCTTTAAAGCTGAAAGTTAGTAAGTTTGAATTTTTCCCTGTGCTAATTCATCACAGAATTTATCTATGTTTCCAAGCTCAAAATCCAATACTTCCCCTATTTCGCGTCTAACTTTTTCTAAGGAATTGTTTCCTTTCATAACTACCTGAGCAGCTGCCACTGCTGGCTGGTCTATGGGGCTTCCAATCTTGCTTAATAGCCATATATATACCTCTTCAACTTCTGGAACTTCGTCATAAACATGTTGAGCTATTCTAAAGGTTAACACATTATAGATTTTTCCAACATGACTTACAGGATTTTTGCCTGCTGCAGCCTCCGAACAGAAAGGCCTATTCAGCGATATTAGCCCATTCACTCTATTTCCCCTTCCAACCTGCCCCGAGTCTCCACTGTCTGCACTGGTGCCCAACACTGTCAGATATAAACCGCCAAGACCTCTTCCACGCATGTCTAACGTGTTGAGTTGGACATTTACACTATCAAAATTCGTGTTCTCGACCACAAATTTTTCTATTTCTTCAAGGATTTTCGCTTTTTTATCAAAGTACTCTTCTTCACTACTTATGTATCTGTCTACAAAGGCCATGGATATCGTCATATTTAAAATGTTATTGGAACGAAACCCCATTACCTTTATATCTTCACCCGATTCTGGAAACCGATCCTTAAATTCTCTAGAATTGAGAAATTGTTCTGTCTTTAAGACAATTTTTTCGGTTCTAGTCATAGGAGCATAACCTACAGCAGCTGAAGTGTCATTTGCTCCTAAAACCTTACCTTTTCTCTTAAAAATGTCGATAAGCCCAACGGAGCCAGGTTTTAGTTCTACCTGATATTTTACATGCTTTTCTGGATTGACAAAGCGCATGTTTTTCTTAAACCATTCTTTAGCTGTAGTTATGGCTATTTGTTCCACATCTATTTTTATGTCTTTAAACTCTGCTGTTGCTCTATCTCCGAAAATGAAAAGCATAGGTTGTTTGACGATTCCACCGCCAAATCTTGGTTCAGCTTCCCCAGCTACAAGCAAAGATTTGTCAACGTTATGGTGAAGTATGAATCCTGCCTTTTCTAAATATTCCTTGCTTAATCTTATGGAGATACTGTCCATCACAGCATCGCATATATAGTCTGGATGCCCTAATCCTTTTCTTTCTACAATCTCTATACGTTGCTTTTCAAGAGGCACCTGTTTTAGATCTTCTACAATTATGTTTCGCATTGCAACCCTCTCGTGGAATCTAACGTGTATGCACTGGAATAAATATATATTTTGCTGCATTAAATCTATAATAAAAAATAACCAGTGGTTATTTTGATCATAACGGGAAATCTTATCAGAAAGTTAAGAAGAGAAGCGGGGTTAACCCAGAAAAAACTAGCAGAACTAGCTGGAGTTTCGCAAGCACACATAGCCAAAATTGAAAAGGGGAAAGTGGATCCAAGACTCTCAACAGTTAACAAGATTATAGAAGTACTTGCTAAAGGAAGTATAAAAAAATGTAGAGATGTAATGACTAAAGGTGTTCTTTTCGTAAAACCAGAGGACAATGTTCTCAAAGTAAGTGAAGTTATGGTTAACCATGCAATTTCTCAACTACCTGTATTGGACGGAAACAAGGTCGTTGGAACAATAACAGAGGAGATTATAGTTCGAAATTTAGGCGCTAACATCGCCAAAGAACAGGTAAAGAAGGTTATGGGCCCACCTTTACCTATGGTTTCTGAAGAAACATCAATTGAAACTGCTCGTTCTTTGTTAGAAAAACATCAAGGAGTTTTAGTGACTGGAGAAAATGAAATCTTGGGGATAATAACCCGCTCAGATCTATTAAAAATAATAGGTTGAAAGGACTATGCTCACGCAATTGGAAAAATTTGAACAAATGGCAGCCCAAGCTATTCGACAGTTAAGAAGAGTTCCCTCTGAAGAAGTTTTAGTAGTTCATCATGACGATGCTGATGGATTGTGCTCCGCTGCCATAACTAAAGAAGCCTTAGGGCGTGAGGGAATAAAAACCAAAACCCTTTGCCTAGAGAAAGTTTACCCTGAGGTAGTTGAAGATTTACACTCTAGTAATGGAAAAACAATTTTTTATGTAGACATAGGCTCATCTCATGCAGATTTTATATCCCAATGTAATAAAGAAAGAAATTTGACAATAATATTGGATCATCATGATCCTAAAGCGGCTGAAGATCCAAAAGTTTTTGACTTAAATCTGGAACATTATGGATTTAAAGGCGAAACAGATTTTTCTGGAGCGACATGTTGTTACTTATTTGCAAAAGCCTTAAACAAAAACAATTTAGATTTGAGTTATTTAGCCTTAGTGGGAAGTTGCGAGATTCCTAAAGGATTTTCTGGATTAGACAAACTTGTTTTGGAAGAAGCCCTAAATGAAAATGTAGTTCAGCAAAAAGGCAAGGGTTTCGAAATAACAAAATTTAAGACTCGCATAAATACGCTTTTTTCAAAACTTCAGATTCTCGGAGCCGTAGGGTATTATGAAGGGGGGCCTGAAATTGGTGTAAACGCGTGTTTAAAAGGTTTTAGCAAAGAACTGGAAGAGAAAATTAATGTTTTAGAGACTAGGCGAAAAGAGGCGAATCGACGTCTGTTGGGAAGGCTTTATCGGGAAAGGCTTAATGAAACAGAGCATATTCAATGGTTTGATGCTGGAAACATGTACTCTGGCATGGGTACAAAGGTTATAGGACAATTTTGTTCTTTTATTTCTTATCAAGCTCGTTTAGTAAAGCCTAACAAATACATTTTAGGATTTATGAATGTACCACCAGAGATTCCAAAATGGGGAAGATTGAGTGAAAGGTTTGTAAAGGCTTCTGTAAGGGTGCCTAAAACTTTACATCCACTAATAAACGAGGGAAAAATTCTTGGAGCAGTGAACCTTTTGGTGGAGGCTTCAACAGATTTTGGTGTAGCAGATGGTCATCAATATGCTGCAAGTGTTGTAGTGCCTGTGAAAAAGAAAATGTTATTAGTGGAAAATGCTGAGAAGGCTGTCTCTAGCTATCTTTCTTAAAATCCCGCTCTTATTGGATTTCTAGGTTTCATAATTTCTCTTAAAAAAATTGTTGCATACGAACCACGGTAGAGGGTAAAGCATAATTTTACAAATTTTTTTGAAGGATTGGCAAAATCTTTACTTATTTTGCAAAGAGAATAATTTCTTAACTCCGTTAATGCTGTCCGCAACTCTCCTTTTACGCTTATCTCTGGAATTGAACGAATTTTAAACTGTTCTTTAGAGACGCCTTCTTTTTCCAATATTTCCTTTTCGATTCTTCCTTGAACTCCTTTAGAGAGAGATTGTTTAAAACCAACTATCGGAATTGCAAGGCGCATTCGTCCCTTTTTTACTGCTTGATTTATGTCGCTCAATTTCTGCGAACTTACTATTGTGTACATCCTTATCATGGGTAGTCCGGAACGTTCCACGTTCACAACATAATCGCCGACATCAACATTATTCAATGGTAATCCATGTGCTATTCTACTGCTTAGAAACTTGTTAAAAAGGTAAGCCTGATAAGCTTGGGGAAAGAGTTGACGAAGCTTTATTGGCAGCCTTCTGAATGCACCAACAAAATCTTCTGGTTTTTTTGCCAAATGTTTTAACATTAATCGTTCATAATGGAGCTGTTTCGGAAACTTTCTTAATGCCTTTCTGAAATTCAGATCTGATCGGAGTTCTTCTCTACACTTTCTTGATTCTAAATGTTCAAAGGAACTCGGCTTAGCCAGAAAAAGCATGATAGCCTTCTTGAAGTTTCCTTGGATCAATGCTTTTCCCACTAAATGTGTTATGGGACGGATAGTTCCGAAGCGTTGATGACCGAAAAAGTTTGGAATCCCCCCTTTAGTGTTTAGTTCCTCTAGAGTTTTTGTAATTCTCTTTTCAATTATTTCTTTCGAATGACTTACAGCACGGATAGTAATGTGAAAGTTATTTCCTAAAAGAAAATAAGGCGAAATCTTTGTGCGAAAATATTTTATTGGTCGAACTTTAATATCCTTAACCTTTATCTTTCTGACGTCTTCTGGCGTTACGTCTTCAATTGTTATGTGTTGAGCAGTAACTGCTTTAGCGTCTTTTATGCCTGCAATTTGGATTTTTCCAACATTAATTTTTAGTTGATTAGCAATTTCTCTGAGGGCTAGAAATGTGTCCCAGTTTCGCTTAATTAACACACACAATAAATGTCTTTCTTTGTTAACCGCTTTAATTTTCTCATAACCCTTACTGGGGCATATTTCAGCTTTTAAACCATTTACAAGAATTTCTTCAACAGCGAAGTCTTCGATGAACTGTTTAATAGTTCCGCCTATGCCTGAAGAGTGACTTGCATAAACTTCTATCCCCATTGATTTTTCTAATTTAGGCACAAACAATGAAGCATACCTTCACCTATAATAAGAGAAGTTTACCCGTTATCTTGTCCACTTTTTCGCTGGGTGCAGGGCCTATTCCCAAGCATGTTACAGTTCCAGGAGGTATTTCTGTCAATCCTCTATCAGTTATTAATGAGTAAGGTAAGGTCATCTCTTTCGCTTGCTTTTCTAGTTCTAAAAGTTCTTTTTGGCTTTCCACTTTGACAGCTATTTTACATTGTCCTTCAACTATCCAAGCTTTCCACCATTTAGGATGATGTTTACGAGCTTCTTCAGAGGCGGAAACGGCTGCGTGACCTGCTTGGGCCGCGATCTTGCCTTTGCTCAAATGTAAATCTGAACGAAACACAAGAACTTGCTTGTAACGAAACTCCGACATAATGCATCTATCCTCTCTTACCTGTTTGCTAGGTTTTAAGGATTTGCAGAAAAGTATAGAAAAAAGAAGTAAAACAGTGCAGCTAATATTTGAGGTTTTGGTAAAGAACGCAAAAGGGAACTACCTTGAAAATCTATATCCTCTATGTCCTTCACACTCTTACCAAAACCTAGTTTTATACAAAAACTGATAGCTTCGTCTATTTTATCATCTGACAAAGCATTTAGCATTTTTCGCAATTTTAACATAACCTTCATATCAAAACCCAACATTTTATTGCAGAGTTTTTGGTAGTTGCTCAAAAATTTTGAAGAAAAATCTTTCCTTTTTAAAGCTTCGTGAGCTACTGTTGCAGCGATTCTTGCACAGTTTAATCCAAAAATTACGCCGCCTCCTGTTGTAGGTTTGACTTGAGAGGCTACATCTCCCACAGCGAGAAAACTGTTAAAATATGTTTTTGGGATGGGGCCTCCGATGGTTATGGGGTGAAACACTGTGCCTAATATTTTTGCTTTACCAAGTTTTTTCGATGCTGTGGGATGTTTATGCATAAACCTTTGCAAAAAATCCTTTGGATTTCCGATACTTGTTGCTAGCCCTATTTTTGCCTTTGAATTTTTTCTTGGAATGAGCCATGCATAAAAACCTGGAGCATATTTTTTTCCTAGAAAAACTTCTACCATATCTGGTTCAATGTCTTTAACATTTTCTATATTTACTTGCACGGCGTTAACAACCATGCGAGAATCAAGCATTGTCAATCCTGTTTGTCTTAAAATTCTCGATGAAATTCCTTCTGCGTCAATGATGATATTAGCTGTGAATTTTCTGGTTTTTTCGTTTTGATTTACTTTTACACCTTTTACGACATTGTTTTCAATAATTAAAGATTTAACTTGTGATTTCAAAAAATATTGGGCTTTAGCGTTTTCAGCTATATTCGCAAGATATTTATCGAAAAGCTCGCGATTTACGGAGCAAGTTACAGTCTCAGCGAGTTCTACCGTTAATTTTTTACCTTTCGGAGAATGGAATATGGCGCCTTTAAATCTGTTTTCAACAATTCCTTTTGGGAGTTTATGTAACCCCAGCTTTTTTAATCCTTGAATGCTCAAATGTCCAGCACAATGGCATGGAACCCCGATTTCGTTGTGTTCTTCAAATACTGTTACTTTGGCGCCTAGCCTTGCAAGGTTGAAGGCTGTAAATGAGCCGCAAGGTCCTCCTCCAACGACTATTATGTCTGAAGCTTCACTCATGTAATGCACACTAATAGTGGTTGCGTAATTGTTGCCGTTAGGTCAATAGTTCTACTCTTCTTTTTCCGCGAGCCAAAGAAGTGGTTCTTATTTTTCCGCCAATTTCTAAACGCATAAGCTGCTCATTAAAATCTTTAAAGCCTAAATCTTTGAATTCTTCATTTAACTCTTCGAAAAGTTCTGTATCCGTCATGGCTCCCTTCTTTTTTAGAATTTCTAATAAGACATAGTTGGTTGGATGCGTTTTCCAAGTTTTAATGGGCATGTATGCAAGCTCCTAAGCAACTGGTGTTGCTGGTTTTTTCACCTGTCTAATCTGTCGCATAAAACCTTTATACCACTTCTCCATATCCGGTGTGATTGAGGGCCCTATTCTCTTCATTGCTTCTTGAAAATCTTCCATAGAGACTTCCTTTGCGTTGATGTCTCTTCTTAAAGCGTGCATGGCAGCTTCTCTGCAAAGAGCCTCGATGTCTGCGCCAGAATAATATTTAGTCATTTCGGTAAGTTGAGTTAAATCTACATCTTTAGATAAAGGCATGTTTTTCGTGTAGATTTTAAATATTTCTAACCTGCTCTTTTCGTCAGGTTCAGGAACATATATTAATCGATCAAACCTGCCCGGGCGGAGTACTGCAGGATCAACTATGTCAGGTCTATTAGTAGCTGCTATAACAACTATATCTTCCAAGGTTACTATTCCATCCATTTCCGTTAACAGTTGACTTATTACCCGTTCGGTTACTCCGCTGTCTGCGAAACCTAGCCCTCGGCGAGGAACGAGCGAGTCAATCTCATCAAAGAAAATTACAGCTGGAGCAGCCATTCTCGCTTTTCTGAAAACTTCTCTAATGGCTTTCTCAGACTCGCCAACCCATTTAGAGAAGACTTCTGGGCCTTTAATTGTTATAAAGTTAGCTTCGCTCTCTGTCGCCACTGCCCTTGCCAACAAAGTTTTGCCACAACCAGGCGGGCCATAAAGCATAATTCCTTTGGGAGGCTTTATGCCAAGCTTTTTGAAGATTTCAGGATTTTTAAGTGGCCATTCCACGGCTTCTTTTAGTTCTTGCTTTACTTCTTCGAGACCGCCTATGTCATCCCAATGCACTGTAGGTACTTCTATGTAAACCTCTCGCATTGCTGTGGGCGTTACTTCTTTGTATGCATTTATGAAATCTTCCATTCTTACCTCCATTTTTTCCAGAACGCTTGGAGGTATGCGTTCTTCTTCTAGGTTTATTTGTGGTAGGTATCTCCTGAGGGCTTTCATAGCTGTTTCTCTGCATAAGGCAGCAAGGTCTGCGCCAGTGTACCCGTGAGTCATCTCTGCTAATTTTTTAAGGTTCACATCCTCTGCAAGAGGCATTCCACGGGTATGTATTTGAAGGATTTCGTATCTTCCCTGCTTGTCTGGAACTCCAATCTCAATTTCTCTGTCGAACCTTCCAGGTCTTCGAAGGGCCGGGTCTAAGGCTCCAGGCCTATTTGTGGCGCCTATTACGATAACATTTCCTCTTCCAGATAAACCGTCCATCAAAGCAAGGAGTTGTGCAACCACACGTCTTTCTACCTCGCCTGTTACTTCTTCTCTTTTTGGTGCAATGGCATCTAATTCATCTATGAATATTATGCTTGGCGAATTTTGTTGGGCTTGTTGGAAAATTTCTCTTAGTCTCGCTTCGGATTCGCCGTAAAACTTGCTCATTATTTCAGGTCCATTTATGGAAAAGAAATTAGCTTCGGATTCGTTTGCCACAGCTCTGGCCAAAAGGGTTTTACCACATCCTGGTGGACCATGAAGTAGAACCCCTTTTGGAGGTTCTATGCCAAGCCTTTGAAATAGTTCTGGATGTCTTAGGGGAAGTTCAACCATTTCCCTTACTCTTTGTATTTCTTCATGTAATCCTCCAATGTCTTCGTAGGTTGTTCGCGGTAACCCCCTTCCTTCCGGGGCTGGTTCATTTAGTATGGTTAATCTTGTTTCTGCGGTGACTTTCACTATGCCGTGAGGTCTGGTTTTTGTTACAGTGAAGGGTATTGCATGACCGAGCATCATAACAAGAGTTGTGTCTCCTTCAACAAGGGTTCTTTCCATTAGGCGGTTTCTAACAAAGTTTGTAAAATCTTCATCTACGTTTAACCGCATATCAACTGGAGCTAGGGTTATGCTTAGGGCGTTCTTTACTTTGGCTGGGCGTACTATAACGTACTCGTTTATGGCTACGCCTGCATTCTTTCTTGTAAAACCATCTATTCTTATAATGTCTCTATTTTGATCTTCGCTATACGCTGGCCATGCTATTGCTGAGGTTGTTCTTTTTCCAACGATTTCTATAACGTCGCCTGCTGAGATACCTAATTTCTGCATTGTTTTCTGGTCTATGCGGGCTATTCCTCTTCCTACATCTCTTTGTCTCGCATCTCCGACACGAAGTTGAACTTCACTCAATTAGAATCCTTCCGTTTTATACATAATACGTTCCGACACAAAGTTTCAATCCTATATAAATGTTTAAATCACGAATTAAGGTTATCTGCTTGTTCTACGAACCATGACAGATTGTATCTGGCTTATATCTTTTATTCCTTCAAGTTTCTTTTCTAGTTCGTCTAACAAGCCGCTTTTGTCTTCTGGGAATTTAATGTGTGCTATTAACGCGTTTAATCCAAAGGCTATAGGTTCTTCTCCATATCCGTAAATCGATGCAAACTCTGGCAAAGATGCCTCGATCTTTTTTTTCAAATCTTCAAAATCTACAGTTATATCTATTGGAAATATTTTGTAAGAAACAACGACACTGCCCATTTTCATCCCTCCTTTTCCTATTATTATGGTCCGGTAAAGCCGCATTTTGGGCATTTGTACGGACGACCAAACTTTCTACATTTTTGGCAACGACGTATGAGAATTTCCCCACAGTTGGGGCAGAAGAATTTTGTGGATTCAGCTCCAGGCAGTATTGTTTTACCACAGCTGGTACATGTTACTAATGTTAATGTTGATGTTCTTTCAGTCATCTATATTCCTCGATGATGGTTCTGTAATTAGCAAGCTTGCTTATATTTTCTATGCTTCTCTCGCAAGTTTATTATTACAGTTTTAAGCCTAATATTTAGAAGGGTAGACCTTTTGGGTGTAAATCTCCGCGATCTCGTTCCTAAAACAACTGTTAGGCTTGAGGATTTAAGTGGAAAATCCATTGCCATAGATGCTTACAATGCCCTATATCAGTTTTTAGCCATAATTCGCCAGCCAGATGGTACACCATTAATGGATAGTAGTGGAAGAATAACAAGTCACTTAAGCGGTTTACTCTATAGAACAAGCAATTTAGTGGAAATGGGTATAAAGCCCGTATATGTTTTTGACGGAACCCCGCCAGCGCTTAAAGAGGCAGAAATAAAGAGGCGAATGAGAGCCAAAGAAGAAGCTCTCATCAAATATGAACAAGCCTTGAAAGAGGGAAGAATTGAAGAAGCACGTATGTATGCACAATCAACTTCCCGTTTGAAGGATTATATGGCAGAAGACAGTAAGAAACTCTTAAAATTGATGGGTATTCCTTGGGTTCAGGCTCCAGGTGAAGGAGAAGCTCAAGCTGCCTATCTGGTCAAGCGAGGAGACGCAGATTATTGTGCAAGTCAAGACTATGATAGCCTCCTTTTTGGTGCACCTAAGCTTGTGAGAAATTTGACAATTTCTGGTAAGAGGAAACTTCCAGGAAAGAATGTTTACATAGAAGTTGTACCTGAGATCGTGGAATTGGAAAAATTATTGAAAGAATGTGAGATAACTTATGAACAGCTTGTTGATATAGGAATCTTGATAGGAACAGATTTCAATCCAGAAGGTGTAAAAGGATTAGGTCCCAAAACAGCCTTGAAAATAATAAAGGAACATGGAAGCTTAGAAAAGGCGCTGCCCCATTTAAAAAATGTAGAGTTTCCAGCAAACCCTCAAAAAATTAGAGAGATTTTTCTTCATCCAAAAATTACAGACAACTATAAAATAGAATGGAAGCCTCCAGACGTTGAAGGAGTTATATCTTTCATTTGTGGAGAGAGAGATTTTTCAGAAAATCGCGTGAGAAAGACTTTAGAAAAGATGCAGAGAGGTATAACTAAGCTTAAAGGTAAAACGACATTAGAAAAATGGTTTAGGTAAAGTCGGTGAAACGATCTGACAACATACATAAGTTTTAATTGAGAAAGTGTATTACCTATAAATCTTCAAATTGGTGAAAAATCATGGAGAGAGACCAAATTGCATTGGGCATTGACGAACTACCCACTAAATGGTATAACATTATACCTGATTTACCAGAGCAACTTCCGCCCCCGAAAGAGCCAGAAACTGGCCCGTCTAGAATGGAGTTTTTGGCGCAAGTTATGATTAAGGAATGTTTAAGTCAAGAAATGTCAAGTGAAAGATGGATATCAATTCCTGAAGAAATCCGCGAGCTCTATATTCATATGGGTAGACCGAGACCACTTTATAGGGCACGACGTCTGGAGAAAATTTTGGGATTAAAGAAAGTTAGACTTTATTATAAACGAGAAGATTTGTCACCTACTGGCTCTCACAAGACTAACACCGCTGTTGCCCAAGCTTATTACGCATTGAAAGAAGGAAAAACAACTTTAAGTACGGAAACTGGAGCCGGACAATGGGGCACGGCCCTCGCTTACGCTGCTAGTCTATTAGACCTTGAATGCGTGATTTTTTGGGTTAAATCTGTCTACGACTGGAAAGTGGATAGAAAAACTCTAATGAAATTGTTAGGTGCCAAAGTTTATTCTTCACCTAGCATGGAAACAAAAACTGGCAAAGAAGTTCTCTCTAAAAACCCGAATAGTCCAGGTTCTTTAGGAATCGCAATTTCTGAAGGTTTAGAATACGCTGAAACTCATGAAGGCTCCGTATATTGCTTAGGCTCCGTTCTAAACCACGTTCTCATCCACCAATCTATAATAGGCCTTGAAACCCTAAAACAATTTGACTTAATTGACGAAAAACCAGACTTAATAATTGGCTGTTTGGGCGGAGGCTCCAACTTCGGCGGGATAGCCTTGCCCTTTATAGGTGAGGTTTTACAAGGAAAAAGAGAATGTGAATTTCTTGCGGCTCAATCCCTCGCTGCACCCAATCTCGTTAAGGGCGAATATAAATACGACTTTGGAGACGTAGGTGAGCATACACCCCTACTCAAAATGTATACTCTTGGACATAAAATTGAAATGGTGCCCATTAAAGCTGACGGTTTAAGATATCATGCTGCTGCCCCAATTATAAGCTTGCTAAGACATCATAACATAATTAAAGCTGTGGCCTATCCCACTGATGAGAAAACAATCTTTGAGGCAGCAAGAACTTTTCTTCAGGGAGAAGGATGGTTGCCTGCTCCTGAATCCAGCTATGCAATTCGAGCCGGAATAGATGAAGCATTAAAGGCAGAAAAAGCTGGTGAAGAAAAAGTAATATGTATGAATATCAGTGGACATGGCTTTTTAGATCTAATGGCTTACAAGGAGAAACTAGAGTTAAAATAGAAACTAAGGGCTAAAATTTAAGATCGATGTCCATACTTCCCAGTTAAGGGCACGAAGGCCACTCCACCAAGATTTTCTCTCTTGATTTTTCCATTAGGACTCTTCGTAATTTTTATCAAGCTTTGGAATAGATGAACGGTTCCTACAGGAATTAGCATTATGCCATTGGGTTTTAATTGATCTGTTAGGGGTTGCGGAACGTCTGGGGCGGCTGCGGTAACAACTATGCGGTCATAAGGGGCTTTCTCTGGATACCCTATGGATCCGTCAGCATGGATTGTTGTTATCCTATCGCTATAACCAGCATCTCTGATGTTCTTTCTTGCAAACTCAGCTAGGCCTTCAATAATTTCCACAGTGTAGACGTGACCCCATTCGCTTCTTGGTGCATCGTGGGGAGCAACTATCTCAGCTATTGTAGCCGCATGCCATCCAGAACCAGCGCCAATTTCCAGCACTTTTTGACCAACCTCCAGTTGAAGGGTTTCATTCATTATTGCAACCATGTGGGGTGCTGATACTGTCTGTCCAAAACCTATTGGAAGGGGTGTGTCTACTGCGCTGTAGGATTTCATGTTTTCCGGTAGAAATTTTCTACGAGGCACTGAACGCATAGCTTTTATGATTTTTGGAGTGTGTAGAATTCGTTCTTTTATTAGATTGTCAATTAGTTTTTCCCAGTCTCCTTTCTTCACTTAAAGCACCGAAGAATAGTCTGCAAGGAGACATTTAAAAGATATGAAAAGTTAAGAGCAAATTATTTTACCGTAACTGATTTTGCCAGGTTTCTAGGTCTATCTGGGTTATGTCCTCTTTCTATCGCTATGTAATAGGCTAGAAGCTGCAGAGGGATAACATATGGTATGGGAGACAAAACTTCTGGAACTCCGTTTGGAATTTCTACATAGTCATCTGCTAACTCTCTAATTTCTGAGTCACCTTCCTCTATTATTGTTATGATGGAAGCGCCTCTAGCTTTCATCTCCATAATATTTCCTATCAAAGTTTTATGTGTGCCATCTTTCGGACATATAAAAATAACAGGAAACCCTTGTTCAACAAGGCTTATGGGTCCATGTTTGCTTTCTCCAGCTGGAAAGGCTATAGCTGGCACATAAGCTATTTCCATCAGTTTAAGTCTTCCTTCGTAGGCTGTAGCTGTGCTTGTTCCCCTTCCAAGGAAAAAGAATGTTTTGGCGTCTTTGTATTTTTTGGCGATTTGCTTAACTTTTTCTTCTTGGGTTTGAAGTATAGTTTCCACAATATCTGGCAGTTTTTCCATTTTTTCTGCTAGAAAATCCATTTCATCTTGAGAGACTTTACCCCTTTTCTTGGCGAGTCTAAGAGCAAGCTGGGATAGTACTGAAAGTTGGGAAGTAAAAGTTTTGGTTGCTGCAACGCCGATTTCTGGACCTGACTGCTGTCCAATGTAAACTCGTGAAATTCGCGTCAATGTGGAACCAATAACATTTGTTAATCCAAGAATTGTTGCAGCCCTTTGTCTGGCACAGTTTACTGCTGCCAAAGTATCAGCTGTTTCACCTGACTGGCTTACAGCCAAAATAGTGCTATCAATATTTACTGATTTTCCATGCTGTTCTACAAATTCTGAAGCTATTACCGGGTAAGTTGCTAAGAACGCAAGTTTAGAAAACATATATGAAGCTGCCAAACAAGCGTGATAAGATGTCCCACATGCCACCAGAAATACTTCATGAGCACGGTCCAGAAATGTGGTCATAAGGTCAAGGTAGTGCTCTTGTAATCGAAGAGTATTCCGTAAAGTTGCTGGCTGCTCGTGAATTTCTTTTAGCATGAAATGGGGATAACCCTGTTTAAGCGCCATTTCAGGTGTCCAATCAAGAATTTTAGGTTTTCTCATAACAAGGCTTGAATCACTAATTTTTTTGATCTCGTAACCCTCTAGGGAGAGGGTTACAAGTTCTCCATCGTTAATTATAACTGCCTTATTTGTTAAAGGCAGAAAAGCAGGAATGTCGGAGGCGCAATAAATTGAATTTTCATTTACTCCTATGACTAGGGGGCTTTCATTTCTAGCACACACAATTTTGTTTGGTTCTTTAGGCGAGATTACAGCAATGGCATAAGAACCTTCTAACCTTCTTATGGCTTCTAAAATAGCTTCCGCGAGACTTAGAGAAGGATTGGTTTTCCAAGCATGTTCGATAAGATGTGCAATTACTTCGGTGTCAGTTTTAGACCTGAAAACATGGCCTATATTTTCCAACTCTTGCTTTAACTCTGAGAAATTCTCAATTATGCCGTTGTGAACAACAGCTATTTGTCCACTACAGTCCAGATGGGGATGAGCATTTATCTGTAATGGTGCACCATGAGTCGCCCATCTTGTATGTCCAATGCCTATGTTGCCAGGCAAGTCGTCTAAATTGTGGATTTTATTGACTTCATCTATTTTTCCTTGGTCTTTTTTTATGTAAAGCTTGCCTTCATAGAGGGTGGCTTCTCCAACAGAGTCGTATCCTCTATATTCTAGTCTTTTTAAAGCCCCATGGATTATGGGTGCAGCATTTCCATCTTTAAGGATGCAGCCGAAGATTCCACACATTTCTGGGCCTCGCTCTTTAACTGTTAGGTAGGTTTACTCAAAGGTTTTTGATAGTATAAGGTTTTTTAATGGAAATTTTTCAGTTCTAAAAATTTTTTGAGAATGTTTCTAGGAAAAGAATGGCTAGTTTTGATGTGTACATTGTTATTTGGTTTAAAGCATTAGTAAAAATTTTATAACGGTTTTCTTCACTCCAAACTTTGTCTAGCCAGCTCCGCCCCCAACACCATGTTTTTAAGCTTTTGAAAGCTTACATCCCAACTTCTTGTTCTTAAACCACAATCAGGGTTTACCCAAATCCTAGAGGAATCCCCAACAATTTTTGCAGCATAGAGAATTCTGTCTCTTATCAGTTCTGGAGGCTCTACAAAATTTGAGTGAACGTCGATTACTCCCAAACCATAGTTTCCACTAAAACCATATTCTTCGAAAAATTTTATTTCCTTGTAGCTTGTTCTAATGTTGTCCAATCCGATTTGCGGATTGTCTCGATTCGCGAATTCTAGTGCTAATTGGCCGCAGTTTTGCAGTTTAGGAGCGTATTTTGCTAAAATTTTATAGTTGCTATAACAGTTGTGTAGGCTGAAAATGCAGTTAAAACCTCTTACAGTTTCGTTGAAGGCTTCAACAAAAAGTTCCATTTCTTCACTTGAAGGGTTGGTTGTGGCTGCAGGCTCATCTATTTGAATCCATTCAGCTCCTGAATCTACAAGAGTTTTTATTTCGGGTCTAATCACATTTTTGATTAAGTCGAAAAGAAAATCTTTTTTTGCTTCAAACTTTCTTCGTGTAAAATCTTGAACCTTATCAACTACTCTTTTTTCATAAAATTCGTTAAAAGTCCAGTCGACTAGTGTGTAAGCCCCAGTAAAAGGAACCTTAATTTTTCTAGTAGTGTTTTCCTTTGTAAACAAGAATTCTTCTAAATATATCGGCTTAATATATTTTGGCGGATCTATGCAAGCGGCTTTGTTAAAATATCTATAATCAAAAGATTTTACAAATCCCAAAACTTTGAAGCCTGATACTCTCCGTATAAAATGCTCATACATTTCAGATCTCCACTGTTCTCCATTAAACACAACATCTAAACCTGCAATCTCAAAAAATTTTATAGCATATTTTGCAGCCCACTCCAGTATTGCTTTTCTTCTTTGAGGTGAATTTTTGTTCTTTAGCACTTGAATAAGTTGTTCCAAATTGGCTATTCCTAATTTTTCTCCCCAACTCATCGCTTCGGCTATTTCATTTTCAGTTAGCTCATCACCTTGGTATCCTTTCACTCGCCAACTAGGTTTGGCTAAGCTTCCGATTTCTTGTGTTGGAAAAAGTTTATCCATGAAGTTCTTCCTCCAATCGTGTAGCTAACACTCGTAAGGTCTTTATCTTTTCTTTGGCTCGTTTCCATGGTAAATACTCTAAATCGCAGTTTGGGCACACAAAGATTTCCTCAAAATCTGAAAGGTAGATTGTCTTAACAATTTTTTTGGCAAGCTTCACTAGTTCATCCATATTTTCCATTAAGGAATTTCTAGCGTCGATTATGCCTAGGGCGATGCCTTTATCAAAACTATATTTTACGAGTTTTTCCATATGCGTCTCGTATATATCAACTCCTAAATGGTCTACAGAAAACTCAAGAGCTTCTGGAAGAATTTGTGTGAAGTCTCCGAAAAAAGTTTGAAGACATGTTTTTACTGATATTCCCTTGAATGTCGTATCCAAAGCTGCTTTCACCATACTAAGCTCGTCTCGAGATATGCTTTTAGAAATTGGTTGATAAACTAGTGCAGGGTCGCTTAATTGAATATATTTGACCCCTAAGTTTACTAATTTAGAGAGTTCTTTGTTTAGGATCTTTGCATATTCAAACATTAAATCGGTTTTATTGCTATAAGCTTGATTTTCAGCTAATTGGATGAAAGTATACGGTGCAGGTAAAATAACTTTCCATAAAACATCTTTAGGTATAAGCTTTCTGTAGGTTATCTCTTCCAGAATGTTTTTTTCACAAGTTATTCTGTTGGTGATTATAGGTTTTCGATAAAAGGTGTTGTTGTTAAACCATCTGGCTAAACTTCCAACATGGACTCCTTCTAATTTTTCTGTGAATGGACGAAAAAGATCTTGCCATTTAAGCATACCATCCGTTATATAGCTTAAGCCTGCTGTTATTTGGATTCTTATTACTTCTTTAGTAGCTTTTTCGAAGGCATTTTCCAGTTCTTCTCTGCTTATCCTAGCTCTATCATACGCTCTTGTAACTTCGATAAGTTCTTCTGGTCGGGGAAGAATTCCTGTAATGTAGCACTCAATAGTTTCCATTTTTGGCTCATAGACTTGTTTGTTTACCATAATAAAAATTTTAATAATAGTGTGTTCCTTTATGCCTCTGAAAGGTCATGGACAGAAAACTTTTGTTTCACGTTGAAGAAAACATGCAAAAAGTCAAAGAAATATTAATGGTAAAAGAACCGCAAAAACTCAGAATGATTCTAAATAAATTGACTTGGAAAATTTTATTATTGCTTTGTGAAAAAGAAATGTATCCCCTTGAAATAGCTAAAAAACTTGAAATTCACGAACAAAAGGTCTACTATCACATAAGAAAACTTGTTAAAGCTGGAGCCATAAAAGTTGTCCGTGAAGAAGAAAGGAAAGGAGCTACTGCAAAATATTACAAACCAGTTTCACACGCTTTTGGAATAGAACTTCCAAATGAGTATAAAACATTAAAACGCTTTTCCCTTCAAAGCATAGAGGCCAAAATCCAAAAATTTTTTGAAGAATTTATTAGTGAAGATGGCGTTTTTGAAGGGAAAATAGTTGTTGGCAGTCCTATACCCCATGGACCTTTTAAAACAAGCGCCAGAGACGGCCACTACGCTTCCCACTTAACTTTCTTTCTAGGACAATTTACTTCTTTGCCAGAAGAATTTGCAATAAAACTTGATGTTGACGTGAAAGCTGAGAAAGAAGAGAAGAACAACTTAATTCTTGTGGGGGGACCTGGTACGAACCTTTTAACACAGGAATTGAATGAGCATTTACCGATAAAATTTAATATGAAACCATCAAGGGAAGGTTTTCTTTTTGGCGGTTTAGTTTCAAGGAAAACTTTTCGTACATATAACGCAGATACTGTAGGACTAATCGCAAAGATTGTGAATCCGTGGAATACAGATAAGCGAATAATTGTTTTAGCGGGAAACAAAGCAGTGGGCACAAAAGCTTGTGTCTTAGCTTTGACAAACTTTTGGAAAAAAACCTTGAAAGAATATGATGGAAAGGCAACATTTGCTAAGGTTATTCAAGGATTCGATCTTGATGGGGACGGAAAAGTAGATTCAATAGAAATTCTAGAATAATGTAACCACCCCACTTAGTTTGGCTATAAGAAATATTCTTAATTTATGTTCTCTTTGTACTGCATTGAAGAACTTTGGGACATATTAAGCATTCCTCTGGTATTGAGGCCTCTTTTGGAATGGTGTTTAAAAATCCAAAAAAGTAAGCGCATTTTGCTGGAGAATCAAAAACTTTCGGGTATTCAGATGGTTTCACGCCTATAATTTTCATGTTTTCCACTATAACGTCAATTTTGGACATGCAATATGGACAGGCATAGTAGCTTTGTCTAGGCACTGTAGACGAGTCTGTCAAAACCGTTGGTTTTTTGAAACTCCTTTCGCAACCTTTGTAAGGACATTTTAATTTTTGGCTGTGAGCGTGAAAGAGGCGCATTTCTACCCTCTCCATACATATCTGCAATATTAATATTTAATAAACGTTTCTGTATATCCGTACAACATAAATACAAATCCACAAAAACTAAAGATCAAATAAGAAAAGCATGAACGTTCATGCTTTTCTCCCAGAATCATAATTTGAAGCCTCGGGCGGGCCTTGATCCCGCGACCTACGGCTTACAAGGCCGTTGCTCTACCAGACTGAGCTACCGAGGCATCAAGTCGTAGTTTATTGAAATATGCAAAAACGACAACGTAAATAAAAATATTGTCAAAATTAGGTGTTAGACAGGTTTTTCAGAATTTCGGATGCTTTATTCATAATTTTCTTTTCATTTACATAGGTTAAAACCTTGATAGCATCGGCAATTGGAAACCATTTTACCCTTTCCATTTCAGAATCATGGGCTTCCATGGATCCGCCCACGAACCTTAAAAGGTAAAAATGTACTGTTTTAAAATAACGTTGTTTTCTGAAAAAACTGTAGCTAACTTCCCCGATTTTACTTACGATTTCTCCTTTCAAACCTGTTTCCTCTTGAACTTCCCTTAAAGCTGCTTCTTCAGCTGTCTCATTTGCTTCTATAAGCCCTTTAGGCAAGCACCAAATATTTCGCCTTGAAACCAGAGCCACTTCAAAATCGCCATTGGCATTTCTAAAAATAACACCTCCAGATGATACCACTTTTTTCACACTCACCGTTAACCACTATCCCCAATCATTTTTGCAATGCTGTTTCCAATAAATTAATACTTAAACCCTTTTAAAATCTTTAACCAGCAACACTTATCTTAAACGACGCAATACTTATATGTGGGAAAACAGCTTCAGAAATATTTTAGCTACAATAGCTCGAACTACAAAATGCAACTCACATCCATTTACGGATGAGGAGTGAAGGGTAAAATGAGCCTTTAAAGCTCATAATGAAACCATGCACAAGCTACATACTCCAAAGGTTCACCGAAAACGTTAAACAGACACTGCTTAAAGGCCCGACATGCTACGCCGTCTGGAGGATGGCTCGGCTTGAGCGCTGAAGAAGGGCGCGGCAAGCCGCGAAAGAGCCCCGGGTAAGCGCATGCAGCTTTAGAACCGGGGATTCCTGAATGGGACTTCCCACCATGGTTCTTCGGAATCGTGGTGCTCCCTATAGGAGCGGGAACCCCCTGAACGGAAGCATCTTAGTAAGGGGAGGAAAAGAAACCAACAGGGATTCCCTTAGTAGCAGCGAGCGAAAAGGGAAGAGTCCAAATCGAATCCCGTAAGGAAACTTATGGGAGATGTAAGGTTATGGGCCCGGCTTCCTCCTCGTTGGCGAAGCTGAAGTGGCCTGGAAAGGCCCGCCATAGAGGGTGAAAGCCCCGTAAGCATAAGCCGACAGGAGTTGAGCTGGAGTCCCAGAGTACCGTACCCTGGTTTGGGTGCGGAAAGTTGGGAGACATCAACTTCCAAGACTAAATACGTCTCAAGACCGATAGCGCACTAGTACGGTGACGGAAAGCTGAAAAGTACCCCGGAAGGGGGGTGAAAAGCGCCTGAAACCAGACGGTTACAGACGTGTGCAGCCCGGAAGGGTAGATCCCTCCTAAAGGAACCCATCGTGAGGTGGTAGTACGAGGGAGGGGGACTAGGGTTGCACGTTCCGTCTAGAAACACGGGCCGGGGAGTTCACAGCTGTGGCGAGCTTAAGGGTTTAAACCCGAAAGCGTAGGGAAACCAACATGCGCACAGCCAGTTTTAACTGGTGAGGCGCGAGGTCTGAAAGGGCCTGGAGTCACGGCTGTGAAACTAGAAACCGGGCGATCTAGCCCTGGGCAGGGCGAAGCTAGGCGAAAGCCTAGTGGAGGCCCGAAAGGGTGCTGACGTGCAATTCGTTCCTCAGACCTGGGGCTAGGGGCTAAAGACCAATCTAGCCCGGTGATAGCTAGTTCCCTCCGAAGTGGGTCGCAGCCCAGTCCTGGGCGAGGCTGCCGGTGGGGTAGAGCACTGATTGGGAAGTAAGGGGTCGAAAGACTCCGCTTCTCTTTCAAACTCCGAATCCATCGGCGTCGTAGACCCCAGGAGACGGGTTACGGGGGGTAAGCTCCCGGACCGAGAGGGGGACAACCCAGACTGAGGTTAAGGCCCCAAAGTGCTGGCTAAATGTCAAACAAAAGGGCGTCGTCAGCCTTAGACAGCGGGGAGGTAGGCTTAGAAGCAGCCACCCTTTAAAGAAAGCGTAACAGCTCACCCGCCGAGGCTGACGGCCCCGAAAATTGACGGGGCTAAGCCAGCCGCCGATACCTCAGGACGCAGCTTAGTTGCTGTGTCGGTAGGAGGGCGTCCTGGCTGGGTAGAAGCTGGGTCGTGAGATCCAGTGGACCGGTTAGGATTGCAGATCCCGGCGGTAGTAACAGCAAAGAGGGGTGAGAATCCCCTCCGCCGAAGGGGCCAGGGTTCCCCGGCAACGGTCGTCAGCCGGGGGTAAGTCGGTCCTAAGGCATGGCCTAACCGACCATGCCGAAAGGGAATCCGGTTAAGATTCCGGAACCACGAAGGTACAATTGCGGCGACGCAAGCCTAACGCCTGACGCTTCGGGATAGGCTGAGCAAGGCTGTCGCCTTGTTTAACCGTATAAACCTGGGGAGTGCCGTAATGGCGAGAACCAGGTGAAAGCGGGAATAGCCGCCCGTTTAGGGCGGTTCAGCTGATTCTTGGAGCCATTGAAAAGGGCGTTAGGAAGGATCCTTCGTGACCGTACCTAGAACCGACACAGGTGTCCCTAGGCGAGAAACCTAAGGCGTGTCGGGTGTACACTAGCGCGAGGGAATTCGGCAAATTAGCCCCGTACCTTCGGTATAAGGGGTGCCTGCTGTTTTGACTTTTGGTTGGAACAGCAGGTCGCAGTGACAAGGGGGTCTCGACTGTTTAATAAAAACATAGGAAGCCGCAAGCCCGAAAGGGTGTGAACGGCTTCTGAATCCTGGCCAGTACAGGTACCTGAAACCTGGGTCCAACCGGGCTAAGGGCCTGCAAACGCCGGGAGTAACTCTGACTCTCTCAAGGTAGCCAAATGCCTTGTCGGGTAAGTTCCGACGTGCACGAATGGATCAACGAGGGCCCCGCTGTCCCCGCGTAGTACCCGGTGAACCCACGTAACGTGGACGAACAGTCCACGATCTCCCAGCGGGAAAAGAAGACCCCGTGGAGTTTTACTGCAGCCTGTCGCTGGAACACGATTGCGGATGCAGAGTGTAGACGGGAGCTGTAGATCCCAGCTTCTCCGGGAGCTGGGGGAGGCATCAATGGAACACCGTCCTTTCGCAGTCGTGTTTCTAACCGGCGCCTTGGAGCGCTGAGACAACGGCAGGTGGGCAGTTCGGCTGGGGCGGCACGCCCTTGAAAAGATATCAAGGGCGCCCTAAGGTCGGCTCAGGCGGGACAGAAACCCGTCGTAGAGTGCAAAGGCAAAAGCCGGCCTGACTGGATCCTCCACAGTAAGGGATCCAGGGGCGAAAGCCGGGCTTAGCGATCATCCATGTCCCCTTTGATGGGGGCTGGATGTGTCAGAAAAATTACCCCGGGGATAACAGGCTTGTCGCGGGCGAGAGTCCCCATCGACCCCGCGGCTTGGTACCTCGATGTCGGCTCTTCCTATCCTGGCCCTGCATAAGGGGCCAAGGGTGAGGCTGCTCGCCTATTAAAAGGGAACGTGAGCTGGGTTTAGACCGTCGTGAGACAGGTCGGACTTTATCTGCTGGGAGTGTTGGCTGCCTGAGGGGAAAGGGTCCCCAGTACGAGAGGAACGGGACGCTGTGGCCACTAGTTTACCGGTTGTCCGACAGGGCAGATGCCGGGCAGCCACGCCGCTGAGGATAAGGGCTGAAAGCATCTAAGCCCGAAGCCTCTCCCGAAAATAGGCAGCCATTCCCCTAATAAAGGCTGGACTGGCAACGGTCCGTGCCTAAGGGGACGAGGGCTCCCATAGAAGATGGGTTTGATGGAGCCGGGGTGTAAGCCGGAAGGTTTCGACCGACCGGTTCAGCCTGCGGCCCCCAACCGCCTGAGGTGTCGGGCTTATGCGGTGTTTGGACGATATTTTTAGGGTGAACCTTTTAGGGAAGTGGCTTGTGCATGGTTAGAAGTTTAGAACGGAAGTTATTTCTAGAGTTAGAGTATGCTGTATATTTCGAATCAATAGTTATAATACAGTATTATACACTTTACCTTGATACATGTAAAAGATGAAAGTAAATGTCTGAAAAGGGTGAAAAAACCCCAAGTCTCGACATATTTGAGCTCTTGACAGAAACGGCGGAAAAAGAAAAGAAAAGGCAAAGGGAGGAGCTTCTCGCACCCTTAGCCATAAAAGAGTTCTTTGTTGAAGGAAGCATAACCATTAACAAGAGAATTTGTCAAGGCGTAGAATGTAAACTCTGCGTGGAGGCATGTCCCACTAACGCCCTTTTTTGGAAGGCTGGAGAGGTTGGGATAACGGAAGAACTCTGCATATATTGTGGGGCATGCGTCTTAAGCTGCATAGTGGACGACTGCATAAAAATAGTGAGGAAAAGAGCCACGGGTGAAGTTGAAAGTTTCAGCAAACCAAGAGATGTTATAGTCCTTCAGCACAGTATTGATACTAAAAAACGTCTTGAAAGGGTTCAAGGTATCTTTCCGAAACCGGAAAATTATCTTAAACGGTACAAATTATGAAGGCTGTGGAGCATACATGGATTAAGAATTTTAAAATTCTTTATGAACTTTTATGGCTGTTGCCTTTTAGTGTTTAAAGAATAAAAGAAAATTATGTGGGTTGTTGCCATTTTTCCTGTAGAAACTTTGGTATGTCTGAGGAGTCTCTTGGACCTACTAGCACTTGCCATCCGCTTAACTCTTCAATTTCTCCGCTTAAACGTGCTGCTTTGCCTGGTATGATGAGTTTTCTGTGTTTAACCTTGTTTTCGATTCCAGAGGTTTTTATTGTGTCGGCAACTTTTTCTGCTGTGAGTTTTCTTCCTGCTACTGCACTGTCTACAGCTATGCCTTCTGTGTCTACAACCAGCAAGTATGCGTCAAGTTTGGCTGATTCGATGTCTGAAGCTACGGTGTAGTATGTGAGGGCGAAGTTTGTTGTGAACATTACTGGCGAGTTTTCGTCTGGGGTGCCGAAAACTTTTAAGCCGGGTTCTACTGCCACGGGTTTTCTTGGGTCTGTGTATATGTTTTGGCGTAGTATCACAAGTGGTAGTAGTGTCCATCCGTCTAAATCATGTACTATTAGAACGTCTGCGAAACGAACTATCTGCATAGCTGCAACATACGCTTCTTTCCATTTAACAACTTCTTCGGGCATATCACCTTTTCCCATCCAAGCTGTCATAGGCACTCCTATTAACGGAAAACCTAAGAGGTTGTCGCCTTTTTTGCATGCTGCCCTTCGAATCATAGTGAAGTTATTCAATGTGTCAGCTAAGCCTTCATCTGGGAAGGTGCCAGGGTCTAATACTAGGTCTTCTACACCGTATTGAAGTAAAGTTTTTGTTAATGATTTTAACAGTTTTAGATTATTTGGTGCGAAAACTGTTAGGGGACAATTATACATAATTGCTAGTTCTGCCATTTCACGCCAGTTGTCTTTTGTAGCAGCATATATTAGTGGTCTTTCTTTTGGAATGGCCATTAGGCCAGCTTCTAAAACGTTGGGATTGAACGAGCACAGGATTAAAGGCATATTTGTGTTTTCTGCAATTTTTTTCACTGTTGCCTTAAACTTGTCTGGATCGTTTGAGGTTGAACGGACAGCAATCATGTCTAACTTTAAAATCTGCCCGATGTACTCAAAGCTGAAGTTTCCAGCTTTTTTCACTCTATTTAACATTTCCTCTTCTGGCATATCATCGGTTACGTCAATGGCTATAGCTGTAGGATTGAAATATGTGAATTCGTGGCGGTACATGACAAGTTTTCCGCCAATCTTTACGGCTTTTTCACCAGCACCCACAACAACTTCTTTGATGGCAGGTTTCAGCATTTCCTTTAATTGTCTGTATGCTTTTTCATGTTCTTTTGTCAAAAGTGGAGGACACTGTTCAATGGATACTTCTCGGTTTACAACTTTTGTGGCGAAGGCCATACAGTTTTCTTCGCCACATTCCTTACAATTTGTTCGTGGAAGCAATTTGTAAACGTCTATAGGACTAAGTTCTTTGATGCCAGTCTTTCCCTTTCCTTCTCTTTCACTCATACAGAGTTCCACCGTTTCAAATCTTTACGGAAACCCAATCAGCAAGTCTTTCTGTGCTGCCAGATTTGCCGCTTAATAATTGACTAATGATTTCTTTGAGCGTCTTAACCGCGGCGGGGTGCATCATCATAAACAGGTCCACACCCGCGAGTAAAAGCGTTAACGCTGTAGTTACTTCCCATAGAGGGCCTCTTAGCTCGCGAGGTTCCCATTCTGGAGCCATCTTGAGCCAAGCTTCTCTGGCTGCCCAAGCATTTGTTGTTCCCGAGGACATGGGATGTGCTAGTTCAGGATCTCCCATTAGAGCTCCAAGTCTGGCTCTTTCCATATTGGTAAAGGCGTAGTCCAAACCGTAGCCTAAAGCGGCGGTGGTTAAGTCCATAACTATGTCTTCTTTAGGTAGGAAATCGTAAAGTCTGCGGTTTAGTTCTCTTGCAAGGTTCAAGTCCATAGGCGTAAAGGATAGAGCGGCATGTCCATTGTTTTTAACAAACTTTGCACATCTTTCTACGTCCATATCAGCAGTTATCGAGCTAATAAGGAAGCGTTCTCCTGCGAAAGTTTCAGCTACAGCTTCAAAGACATCAGCATCCTTTTTAGGATCCCCACAGCCTCCGATTATTAGGGGGACATCTACTGCTTGTAATACTTCTTCAACGGTTTTCACAGCTTCCTGAGGTGAAGCATCTTTCAAAAGGGGGTCTATGCTTATAAGATGAACTGTCAAGAGGTCTGCTCCAAATTTTTCTACTGCGAGCTTAGCCCAAGCCGCAGGATCTTCCAAAACCTCTTTCACATGCATTTTTACCGCTTTTGCCAGTGGGATTTTCATGTCAAAAACGTCTACGGCTATAACTGGGGGGTGGGGCATTGGCCTCTCAAAGGTGTAGAAGGATGGAGTGGTTTCGCCACCGATTATTAGGGATTTTCCACGAGTTCCTCCTTCACTTTTTGTGGCACCAAGTTTAACTTCAACAACTTTTCCTGGGTAAGTTTCTACTGGAGGGATAAATTCTGCTTCAATTATCTGTGTAGGTTTAGCTTTTGCTGGTGGAAGAACTTTTGGACGGGCTACCGTGGGTGCGGCGACAGCACCTGGTTGTAGCCATATTTCTAAGTCTCCCACTTCCATTTCAAAATCTTCAAGTTCCACTTCCTGAAGTTGAGCTAGAAGTTCAAGTAGGCGAGGGTTAAGCTTCAGCCCTAAAAGATCCCCTTTCTTCTCCTTTTCAGGCAAAAATTTCACCTTTTCTTTGATTTCTCGGTTTTTATCTGGCGAATTATGACTTTTTTGGCGTAGATTTTAGCATCTTTTAAAATTATTTTGAAGCCACCAGCGGTTATGGGCAAGGTTGGGGCTGTAATAATAGGTCCAGGTGCCATTTCTTCAACTGCTTCAGCTGGAACTGCTTCTTCTACGGCAACTACTTCTTCTTTCCACTGCTCTACAATTGGATGGTTACGTTCTTTTAGGAAAGCTTTTAGTTCGTCTATAGTTTTTGCGTCCTCCTCTGTGGCAATTTTGCCGACAAGTTCAGTAGGAATAAAATCCTTAACTCTTTCTTTAACTTCTTTGGGAATCCAGACTACTCGTTTCCATCCCCCGTCAGCTTGCAAGAATTTTGGAGATCGCATGTATTCAATGGATATTCCATGAAATCCGTCTACTTGACGTCCGCCTGCGGTGGAGTCTGCTAAGGTAGAGAAAGGTAAACCGTTAACTGCTATGTCTTTGTATCCTCTGTGGATTATTCCAAAACCGTCTACTTCCGGAATGTAGAAGGCAACGCCTTCAAAACAACCGCAGGATGTATGAGGATAGCCAAAAGCTGTATAAAGCCATACTTTCGTTATTTCGCCTAAGGTTCTCTTTTTTGCGGTCTCGTTTACTCCTGAAAATTCTCCTTTAACAGGGTCGAGGAGTTCTCCTTTTTCTATGGGGAAAACGGGTCCTTTAGGATCTATGCTAGCTGCAGCTCTTCCATCAAACCAGCTTATAGCTCCACAGTTTGAATATCTTTGTGGTGTTATTACACACACATGGGTTGGGGCAAAGGACTGACATAGAACACAGCCATAGAACTTGTCCACTTCTTCATCTTTAAGTCCCCTTGCTCTAGCATCTCGCGCCTCGTAAATCTGTAATGCCTCGTTGTAAAGTTCCTTCACTTTTTCTGGGTCTGTAATAAAGGTGACTTGCATTTTTTCGATTATAGGCAGTTCGCTTTTGAATAGTGTGTGCAGAACTTTGCCGATGTATTGAAAGGAGTTTAAACCTTTTTGGAATGATTTCTTGCTTAGTCTAAGCCAAATGTCATAGCGTTGGTTAAGATGCATGAATCCTTCAATGAAGTTGCAGTATTCATGGATGCGTCTTTCTATTACTCCTTCAAGTTCTGGTTCAAGCTTTGGTCCAGCAACTTCGATAAGTATTCCTAGAGGATAGCTTTTTCCTTCTTCCATGTCTTTTATGTCTGACCCGATGATGGATACTTTTCCGTCTTCAACTTCTTCTGGTTTTTTTACTCTTGTGAGTTCAAATTTTTCTTTTATGTTTGGTCCGCCAAGTTCCACATACATATCTTTTCTACGGATTCTTTCTCCTTCATAGATAACGCCTACATCAACCGGTATACCTTCAAACATGGACATTTCATGCGCCTCCTTCTATTTTTTCAATTATTACTTTAAGATTTTCTATCCAATCTTTTATAGAAATGTTTGGGAAAGACCAGCTTGCGTTAGGATGATAAACGTTGTCTAATGTTATGGTTTTAAGATTTTGGGCAAAATGTTTTAAACCTGAAAGTATGGTCCACTCCATGTAGTAGGGTAATCCAACGAACAAAGCCATGTCGTAAGGGCCTTTTCCGTCAAGGCCGTTCCATTCTGGATCAGTGAGCCTGTTGCCGATGTCTACTGCAGGCATGAATCCTGCTGGCTTGTAATTTCTTTTTAAAAACTCGTTGATCATATGAGCAGTAGCTACGATTGGAATTTTAGCTTTTTCAGCGAGTTCAATCATATAATCTACTACTTTTTTGTTTCCAAGCTCGATTTCTACAGCTTTATGGCCTACTATGAGAACTGGTCGTTGGGCTCTTTTCATCATCGCTACTACTACTTCGGGTTTAGTTATGACTAAAGCTTTTTTTGGCCCTGGGATTTCTGCGGTTTGCCAAGGTTCTACAGCCATTTTTCTTTCACTCCTTCTTTTTTCTTATTAGTCGAGGCAAAAGTGTTGGATCCGGAATTACTGTTTCTTTCCAATCCTTCTTTTCTAGAATCTTTATTATTTCATCTTTCATAGTTACCGGGACATCAGCAATTGTTCTCACAAACAAGTGAATGTCTTCAGGCATAATGCCATATAATCGTTTATGTAAGTCTATATAATGCGTAAGTTTTATAGCTCTTCCCTTTGTTGTGTCATTAGGTCTCATACAAAGCTTAGCTATCATAACCATGGCTTCCTCCTTTGTTTCAGCCGCATAGAACAAATGTTCTGGCGTAGGTCCTACATACACTTTTTCACCTGTTCTAGCATCATACACATACCAATCTTCCTGCTTGTCTGCTCTTCCGAGAAGCATCCGCCGATATTTTATTCCATGCGGCCCGACAATTACAGGTACGCCCAAACGCCAGAAACCGCTTGCGATTGATGCAGCCTTTTGTGACATTGCACCCCAAGCTACACCTACCGCACCTACACGATTAAGCACATAGTCGGCAATTTCCTCATAATTGGCGCGTAATTTACGTTTTGCAAATATGCTTGCGATTTTTATGGCTGCTCCTGCTATGTGCGGGTTTGAAACGCAAGAACCCACGTTTAGAATACCACCAGCGTCGAAATCGCCGGAATAAATTTCGTAAGGCGTCTTTCCTTCTTCGTTCTTGTACATGCCAGCTGACATAGCAGCACAACCCGAAGTCACGACAATGAACCTTCTCTTTGCAAATTCCATGACCATTTCAGCTATCTCCTTTCCTCCCTTTGGATAGTTGGCACATCCAACAAAGGCTACTACGCCTGGAATTTCACCTAAAACTATTGGACCACCCACATTTCTTATTTCAACATCCTGAATCGGGCCTCTTCCAGCTCTAACTTTAAAAGTTTCTGCTTTCATCTTTTTCTCAGCAGCTTTCACTATAAAATTGTGGACGGGTATGTTTTCTGGGCAAGCATGCTCACATCTTGCACAACCTATACACGCATCGTATAACTCGTTAAGTTTCTCTAGGTTTCCTTCAACCGCTGCTTTCATTGCCTCTGGAATCGGCAGGTCATTGGGGCATGCTCTTCTACACTTATCGCATTGTCTGCAACGTTTTGCTTCTTCAATTACATTTTCAACGTTAGGAATAACCTTGAATTTTCCTCTTCTGGGCATAACTTCTATGGCAACTCTAACAGCTACTTCACCTGCTTTCTCTGGATCTAAGATAAGAACGCCTGGAACTTTTCCAGTGACTAGATCTTCCACTATCTTGTCTGGGGAGTCATGGGTTCTGTCTTCAAGGCCTTGACAGTTCTTTTCGCTTGTTGCAATAAAGGGGGCTTTAACTTTTTGAGCCTCTATAAGTATATCTGTACGTATACATTGCTCATCAACAATTACAACGTCCGGAACTCCGCTTCTAACGAAACGGAGCTGCCAGGAAATGGGTCCTACAATTTTTGCTTTTGGATTGTATCTTGTTATGTCGTGTGCCGTGCAGCACAAACCGCAAACTTCAACTTCGCCTTGTAGACCGTTTTCAGTTAGGTAGTCTACTATTCCTATGGCTGGAGGCACGTTGTGGCCTATGCATAGAATAACTGGTTTTTGTATGTCTATTGCTCCGAAGCCAAGCTCTACTAAAGGAGCTTCAGGGTTAGCTTTTGGAAATCCGTAAGCAGAAATCTGAGCTAGGTCGGCTATTTCCATTCCAACCTGGTCAATCATTCCTGCATGGAAAACTTTTGACTCAAAGTCAAGATTGCTTCCTTCTTGACCCGTGTGAGTTATGGAAAGCAAGTGTGTAAGCTGGTTTTCACAGTAGTCAAGTGCAGCTTCCAAGTCGCCGAGTGTTTCAGGTTTTATACCACAAACTAAACGAGTAACCGGAGCCTCTACTTCGACATTTACTCCACCTACATCAACAGGGTGTCTGCGACCGAATTCTTCTATTAGATGTTCAACCAAGTGGCGGGCATGTCCAATATGGGTTGCTGCTCCGATGCAGCAAGCTAAGAGCACTATTCGTGATTGTTGAGCTGACATGTTTAGTCCGCATGCCCCACGTTTGTTTCCAGTTAGATCGCATTTTCCAAAAGTGCACAAGCAGCAAACATCGCAGAAAGGTAAATAAAATGGTTTGAAACGTTGAAGAAGTTTAAAGTCCCAGTCTCTAAGCGTTGTCAAAGATGGAAAGGGCGTTGGTCCCATGGGTTCTTCCCATTTTTCTTCGATGATTTTGCCGATGGAAATTTCAAGGTTTTTTATGAGTCCGATGTTCCCTTTGAATTCGTCAACTTTTAAATGAACGTTTTTTCTGCTCAACTATAACACCGAAAGGTTTTGAAGATTTAACATAATCACTGAATTATTTTAAGTTTTTCTAGAAACTTTTTCTATTTTACAAGAAGAGAGTTTAGCATGATTAAGAACAAATTATGTTACGTGTAACCAGCATTTTTCAGTACGTTCTTCACGGAAACATAAGCTGGAGAATTCGAAGGAAGATCTAGTAAGGACTTACCAGCAAGAACATACTCTTCTACCTTCTCATCCCGTGATATCTTTCCTAAATATTGCAGTTCTAAATTTTTTCCGGCCTTTTCCTTTAATTCTTCTGGAAATCTAAAACCACCTACAATGTAAAAGTTTTTGAAATCCATTTTCACTTCTTTCGCTATGCGATAGGCTCTTTCAATATGACTAAAGGATTTTTTTGAAGGATCTATAATGTCAAATATGTCATCTACCTTTGACGTTATCCGCCTGTTTAGGTGTTCTAAACCTGCTGGCGAATCTATAAGCACATACTTGTAGTTTTTTGTCAGTGACTCTAATGCTCCTTTTAAAGCGGCGTTTGGTAGGCAATAACACCCTTCCACCCATTTTGTGCCGAGGGCAATAAAATCAAAATGATCACTTTCGTACATGCCGTAAGTCCAGATCCTACTTTCAATACGTTCGGTGGGCGGAACGCCTACAGTTGTACCTCCCTCTTCCAAGAAAGTTTGAACAAGCAGTTCTGAAACTGTCATTTTTCCTTTTTCTTTTAGGTCTACACCCACCATTTCTCCTAGATTTTGGTCTGGATCCGCATCTACTAAAAGTAGTGGCGTTATGCCTTTTTCGATGAAGTATTTTGTCATAAGGGATACAAAGCTTGTTTTTCCAGTTCCTCCTCTTCCAATAGTGACCAAGATCTTCATATTTTTCGCCTTTGTGCATAGGTAAAGCTTTTCAAACTTATTAGTTGTTCTTTGCCATAGCCACTAGTTTATCGCATATTCTTTCTATAGCACATATGGCTACTGAATTTTTATGTCTTAACGGTGTTTCCCCTTGCATTTCTGCATCTAAAATGGTTTGATCATATGGTACGAAATCTAAAACTTTTATGCTGTTTTTGTCGGCGAAAGATTCAATTGTTTTTTCTTCAAGGCTCTTTCTAATCTTGTTTCCTACTAGAAAAATCTGTCTGATTCCAGCTTGGTTCGCTAATTTGTAAATTGAATGGGCTGTTTCAAGGGACTTCATGTTTGCATCGGCCACTATAAGCATGAGATCGACATGTTGAGCTGTTCCTCGGCCAATATGTTCTATGCCTGCTTCCATGTCCATAATTATTGCTTCGTTTCGTTCAACTATAAGATGACGAAGTAAGGCACGAATAACTGCATTAGCTGGACAAGTACATCCAGATCCCATGGACTGTACGGTTCCCATTACAATTAAATTAACACCGAAAGGTGTTATTACAGAAAAATCGCGGACTATATCATCTACTGTAAATGATAAACGGAAAACACCAGCGTATCCTGTGCCAGTTTTGGATTCAATAAGTTCTTTATTTTCTGATATAGGCAATATTTGTCTTGCTTCTTCTATAGGTAAGCCTAATGTAAGAGCGAGATTGGGTGAGGGATCAGCGTCAATAGCCACCGTTTTTATTCCCCTAGAGACAAGAGAATAGGCCAAACCTCCTGCAATGAGCGTTTTACCCACGCCACCCTTACCAGATACTGCGATTTTCAAGTTTCATGTTCCCCAATTTTAGCATTCAAGAATGTGCAGAGGATCGTGTTTTCACAAGGCTTATCGAAATAAATCCTTTTCCTTCGGTCTTATAAGCTCTGTTGCTTTAGCATCTTCAGATTTTGGATAGTTGTAGCCTCTAATTATCGCAACTGGGATGCCTTCATCTGCCTGTCCTATCACAAGCTCAGCAGCAGAAGCCAGCTCATCGGCAATTGCCGTTTGTTTCACTCGCAAAACATAACCAAACAAATCCTTTTCGTTTCTTCTATCTCTTATGGGTTTTAAGCCAGCTACACCTATGGCGATATTTATTTCGCCCTCTCTTAGAGGGCGTCCGTGCGTGTCAGAAATTATAACCGCGACATCGCAGCCGGTAAGATTTTTTATTTCTTCCCTAATTTTTTGAGCTGAAATGTCAGGATTTGCAGGTAACAATGCAACAACTCTCTCACCAGGTACATTAGATTTATCCACACCAGAATTAGCACAAACAAAACCTTGTTTGGTTTCTGTAATTAATTTACCATCACCCATACGCACAATATTTACAGCCTCGCGGAGGACAATTTCTACTAAAGCTGGATCTTTTTCATAAGGCTCAGCTATCTTCTTGGCAAATTCTGATGGCTTAATCTTATCAAGGTTCAAGATTCTTCCTTCTGCCCGTGAAACAATGACATGAGTAATTACAATTATGTCTCCATCTTGGATAGGGGTGCCTTGTTTTTCAGCTGCTTTACATAAAAGTTCAGCTAAATTGTTTCCTTCTTTCACAATTGGCAATCCTTTAATTCCAATTATTTTTATACTGTTCAAAATTTTCCCTTCTTTGAAGCAATAGACTGCTTATCTCTTGCGGAAAGTGATCATCGTTGTGGTAGCGGTGAGTCCAGATATTTTCCTTAATTCGTTGTAAATGAAAAAGTTGAGTTCTTCTATTGAGTTTGTTTCTGTTTTTATTACAATGTCATATTCGCCGTATACTGGGGTAACCTCCTCTACAAAGCGCAGTTTACTGATTTTGCTGATTAGTTTTCCAAGTTTTGAACGATCTGTTCGAACAAGAGTATACGCAGTAACGACCATGAGAAATTCTTCCTTGATTTTAGAGGAGGGGCCTGAAAGAAATTATAACATGAAAGGCTAAGGCACGTAATAGGTCTCTTTGAGTTACTATTCCAACAAGCTTTCCATCGTCTATTATTGGAAGATGTCTTACCTTTTTCTTTTCCATAACTCTTATGGCATTAATTATTGGCATGTTTTCTTTTATTGTTACTAAAGGTTTGCTCATAATCTCTTTCATTTTGATTTTAGAAGCATCCATCCCTTTGGCTACAACTCTTTGAAGCAGGTCTCTTTCGGTAGCAATTCCCACGGGTGTGCCTTTGTCTGTCACCACGATGCAACCAATATTCTTTTTACCCATAATTTTAGCAGCTTCATAGACAGAGCATTCTTTATCTACAGTTACTACAGGCCTCGCCATCACATTTTTCACAAGGGAAGGCGGTTCTTTATCTTCTCTCACTTTTTTCACCAGGAACCTTTATGATAATGAGAGTAGTGGATCCTTCCACTCCTTTGATTGTTCGCACAGTATCAAAAATGAAGGAATCTAGGTCGTCTAGGGTTTCCATTTCAACTTTGAGAAGTAGATCATATTCTCCATAAAGGGTTTCTGCTACTTTCACTTGAGGAAATTTTTCTACCGTGTGCAATACTTTTCTGTCCATTCCAGGCTTAATTCTCAGCAAAACGTAAGCACCAATCATTTCTTTATTTTCTCCGTTGATTCTTTAAAATGTGGGAATACTTGTGTAGCTATCATGTTAATAGATTTTCGCATATTCGGACCTATAGGTGAACCAGCAACTACTTGGTTAACACCTACTTTAACAAGTTTATTGATTTTCTCTACGCATTTTTCTGGGTTTCCACAAATAGAAAACGTTTCTACCATATGTTCGTCAACTAGAGAGAATGCTTCTTTCCATTTGCCATGGACTATAGATTCGCGAATTCTATAAGCCTGTTCCATAGAAATTCTATGTTTTTCTAATATTATGCTTGGTGAACCAGCAACTATGTATGCTACAACGGGGAGCACAGCTTTTAATGCTTTTTCATAAGTAGAGGCTATAGAAAAAGAGGTGTAAGCACTAATCTCTAAATCGCTGGTTTTTTTACTCGCCCTTTCTGCCCCTTCTCGAATGAATTTTACAGCATTTTCTACGTCTTGTGGGTGTGAAGCATTTATTAGTACACCGTCCCCGATTTCTGCCGCCAGAGCTAACATCTTTGGACCTTGAGCTCCAATGAAAATTGGAACCTGATTAGCCACTTTAAAGTTCAGTTTAGCTCCTGAAACTTTGAAAATTTTCCCTTCCATTTCCACAGTTTTCCCAGAAACAAATTCGCGGATAATTCTTACAGATTCTCTTATAGTGCCTAAGGGTTTTTTAGGTTCTACATTGACTATCTGTAGCGTTGTTTTATCTCCAACACCAAGGCCGCATACAACTCTTCCTGGGGCTATTTCGTTAAGAGTAGCCACAGCTTGAGCCGTAACCACGGGATGCGACAGATATGGATTGGTAACTCCTGGGCCGAATTTTATTCTTTCAGTATAGGCTGATATTATGGCGAGGGAGACGTACACATTTCTATTATTAAAATGGTCCGTAATCCAAAGGTAATCGAATCCGATTTTTTCGGCTTGTATTGCATAAAAGGTGGTTTTCCAGTAAAGGTCTCTCGGGACAAATTCTATTCCAAATTCGATCATGGAAGTCGTTTCTCCAATCCCTTTAGGAATAGTTTTATTTTGTTTTAAAATGTTTTATAAAAAAGGGAAAATAGAGAATTGTTTAACCTTATTTCATTGTTTCTTTCAGCATTACTGCGATTTCATGAACACCTAATTCTTCCATAAGATTGATGGTTTTCTCATGTTCCAAAATCATGGCAGCTTCAAGAAGGCGTTGTAGCCCAATTTCAGTGGCGAGCTGATCTCTTTGCCAATAATAAAGAATTGTTTTTGCAAGATCACTGGGCATGTTACTGGCGTTGGGAGAGTTTAAAATAATATCTATCAACTTTTCAGAGGCTTCGTTCCATAGGGAAGTAGGAATTTTCCGTGCTATTTTTTCCATGGCCATTAACATAACACTCCAATTGCATATCTACTTTTAATATATACTATAGTTAAAAAATAAGGTTTATTGTAATGGAAAACGTCACTGTAATGTTCGAGATAATGCATAAACAATCTAAATTACTTTGTTTATTGTTTGTAAATTATAAACGATTTGATTGTTTATCGTTGTTTATGCTATATGTTTTTGCATATTAAAAGTCATTAGACGTACGAAAAATGTATAAAGATTAACATATAATTAATTATTTTCAGAATCTGGTGAACAAAAAATGGCGTTTATCGACATGCTTGATATGAAGATACTTAAGGCGCTTCAAGTGGATGCTAGAAAACCTGTAATCCAAATAGCTAGGGAAGTAGGAGCCAATGAAGCTACCGTTAGGAGACGCATAAATAAACTCATAGAACAGGGTATCATTGAGAGATTTACTGTGGTTTTGGATTATCACAAACTTGGACGTATTATAAAAGCTTTCATTGGACTTAAAGTACAGCCAGCTAAACTTAAAGAAATTGTTGATCACCTTTCGAGACATCCTGACATCCAAGTACTATATCGGACAAGCGGAGATACAGATATATTTGCTGAAGTTATCTTTGAAAAAATGGAGGATCTGAAAGAATTTCTTGAAAAAGAATTAGGAATAGATGGAATTTTAGGAACAATAGTCACTATTGTTATTGGACCCTATAAAAAGTGCCCATGGACAGGACTTTAAAGTCTCTGAAGTTGACCCGCATCTATTTCTTTCAGATGAGACGCAAAATTTGCAGCGATTCTGATGATCGCGTCCTTTTCCGCAGCGGATGCTTTTCCCATATGTAGTTTTTCAGGATTTATTCCAACGGCTTTAAGCCAAATTTTCGTTTCTTTTATTCTTTTGGCAGTGGTTAGAGCTCCAAAACCGTAATGGCAGTCATTTTCTGAACAGCCTATAATTAGTACACCGTCAGCTCCAGTTTGGAATGCTTGAAGTATGTGATAAGGGTCAACTCTGCCAGTGCACTTAACTGGAATTATCTGAAAGCCTGCTTTTTCTTTAAGCTGGTTTATATCTTCACGGTGAGACCAGTTGCATATAAAGGCAACAATACGGGGTTCATTGTCTCTCCAGATTTTTTTTGCTTCCATTACTAAATTGGAGAGTTTCTCATTTGTGAAGTTAGTCATAGAAATTGCTAAAGCCGGGCATTCAACCGCACAGGTTCCACATCCCTTGCACAAATTTTGATTGACTTTAGCCACGAATTTTTCAACTTTTATGGCTCCAAACTCGCATATTTTTTCGCAGTTGGCGCAGGCAATGCATTTATCTTCATCCACTATAACATCATCAGGTTCACATAACTCTTCCATTTCTAAGCATTGCACACATGGGGCACAGAAGAAACATCTATATGCTTCCCTTATACCCGTCTCTACATCATAACCAAGTTCTACTTCTTGAAAGTTAGTAGAACGTTCAGAAGCTGCTAGAACTGGCATTAACTGTCTGGGTCTTTTTTCAAAAACTTCTTCGCTTGGAACCCAAGTAGTTTCTGGTATTTCCTTTTCTCTTCCAGCTTTTAGGTCCATTCCTCTTAGGTAACGATTTATGGAAACTGCTGCCTTTTTACCAGCCGCAATGGCATCTATAACTGATGCGGGTCCTGTGACAACATCTCCGCCAGCAAAAACTCCCGGCATTTTTGTCTCTAGCGTGAGGGGATCAACGATTATTGTGTTCCTTTTAGAAATTTCAATTGTTTTTGGTAAGAAGGAAACATCTGGTTTTTCTCCTATTGCCAATATGGCTGTATTAACCTGAACCAAGAACTCAGAACCTTCGATGGGAATTGGCCGTCTTCTGCCACTTTCATCTGGTGGACCCAATCTCATTTTAAGACATTCTACTGCGACTAATTTTCCATTGTCGCCAATGAACCTTTTCGGTGAAGCTAGAAAAAGGAACTTTACTCCTTCGGCCTTCGCTTCTTCAACTTCTTTATGATGCGCTGGCATCTCCATTTCTGATCGTCTATAGATTATTGTTACTTCATCCACTCCTAGGCGTTTTGCTGTTCTGGCTGAGTCGATGGCAACGTTCCCTCCTCCTATAACAGCTACTTTTTCTCCCAGTTCAATCTTTTCTCCAGCATTAACTTTTTTTAGAAATTCGATAGAGTGAAGCACTCCGTGAAGGTTTTCTCCTTCGCAATTAAGATTTAGGCTTTTTGGGGCGCCTGTAGCTATAAAAATAGCTTTATAACCTGCATCAGATAGACTTTCTATAGTGAAATCTTTACCAAGGGCAGAGTTCGTTTTTATTTCTACACCTAAATCCATAATATACTGTAACTCTGCGTCAAGCACATCTTTGGGCAAACGATACGAAGGAATACATTCTCGAAGCATACCTCCAGCTTTAGAAGATTTTTCAAAAATGGTTACTGGATAGCCTATTCTAACGAGCTCGTAAGCTGCGGCAATTCCTGCTGGACCAGAACCAATTATCGCTATTTTTTCTTTATATTTTCTTGGTGCTGGTTTTGGCTTTTCATATTTTCCGTCTTTAAGCTCATAGTCTGCTACAAGTCTTTTTAATGCTCGGATGCTTAGAGCCTCGTCAATGTCTTTTCTTGTGCAAACATCTTCACAGGGGCTGAAGCATACTCTTCCACAAACGGCTGGAAGGGGAATATCTTTTCTTATAATTTCTAAGGCTTCTTTCAGTTTTCCTTGACTTATTAAAGCTATATAGGCTTGGATGTTGATGTGGGCGGGGCAAGCTTTACGACAAGGAGGATAGCATTCTTCAGCATTTTTAACGGATGTCATTCTTGAGCCTCTAATTTTTATGCTCAACTGGGTGAAGAGGGTAAAAGGAATACATAGCGAGAATATTAAACTTACGTTATAAACAACCGCCATCTTATAGAGCAATTCTTATATTTTCCGTTTTGGCTCATATGTGCTTCTTCAAGGAGGCAAGTTCATACTTGATAATAGTACAACAGAAACCGTTAGAAGAAATTTTTGAAATGACTAAAGATTTTCAAAAGATTCTGGTAGCTGGTTGTGATGGATGTGCTGCTATAATCCAAGTTGGAGGAGAAAAACAAGCTGAAATACTGAAGATGCTACTGGAAATGAATAGAAAACTAAAAGGCAATGATGGGTTAAAGGTCAAAGCGTTTTCGGTTTTAAGGCAATGTGATAGACAAATAGTCGCCAGTTCCCTTCGTGCCTTAGTAGAGGATTATGATGCGGTTGTCAGTTTGGCTTGTGGTGTAGGTGTGCAAACAATTGCCGAGTTATACCCAAATATGCCTGTTATACCAGCCAATAATACTGAATTTATCGGAATGCATGACTTAAAGGAGGACAAGTTTTATGAAATGTGTAGAGCATGTGGAGATTGTATTCTTTTTGAAACTGGTGGAGTATGCCCAATAACGAGATGCGCTAAAGGCCTTCTTAATGGTCCTTGCGGAGGCCAAGCCAAAGGAAAGTGTGAGGTTGGTGGCTGGAAGAAGGATTGTGCTTGGGTACTTATTTACAATCGTTTAAAAGAAAGGAATAGATTAGATCTTTTCAAAAAATTCAGAATTCCAAGAGATTATAGGATTTCGGAACATCCAAGAGAGATTGGCGGCGAATATGTTTTAGAAAAAAAAGTGGAGATCGAAGAGGTAATCACTCAGTGGAAGGGTGAAGCTTATAGTGAGCTTATGAAGCAGATAAAAGAAGGCAAATTTGTTTTTACAGGAGAACTTGAACCTGTAAAAACAACAAGTCTTCACGAAGTTATCGAAGGCGCTAAAACGTTAAAGGGGCATGTTGTAGCAATCAACATAACTGATAACCCTACAGCTTTCGGATATATGAACGCACTTGTCCCCTCATATCTAATTCAAAAAGAGGCTGGGGTTGAAGCTGTTTACCAGATGACTGCTAGGGATAGAAACCGTCTGGCTCTTCTTTCCGATGTTCTGGCAGCAGGCACTTTAGGAATAAAGAACATTTTAGTTTTGACTGGCGATTATACAACTGTGGGTGATACGCCTCAATCAAAACCTGTATTTGATCTTGATTCTGCAACTTTTACGTATATGCTTAGGAAAGTAATAGATGAGGGTGTGGATCTGTCTGGAAATAAAATAGAGAATCCTCCAAAGATGAACATAGGGATTGCTGCAGCGCCTAATGCGGATCCTTTAGAACCGGAAATCCTTAAGATTGAGAGAAAAGTGAAGCTTGGAGTCGATTTCATCCAAACACAATGTGTTTACAGCGTAGAGCAGGCTAAACGTTTTCTAGAAGCAGCATCCTACCTTAAAACTCCGATTCTGATTGGTATTGCACCTTTTAAATCTCGAGCTATGATGGACTGGATGATAAAATTTGTTCCAGGGATAAAGGTTCCTGAGGAAGTTGAGCAGCGTCTTCGGAGAGCTAGAGAGAAAGGCAAGGAGGCTTTTCAGGAAGAGAACATCGAAATTTTTGGTGAGATAATTAGGGAGATTCGAAAGACAACTAATGCTGCGGGGATTCACATGATGGCTATAGGTTTTGAATGGATTGTACCGAAAATAATTGAAAGAAGTGGCATAATATCTTAATTCTTAAAATTCCATGCTTTCTTTTTTGGTTGCTATAAAAACATTTACACCTTTAATTTTTGACGGATGTTTTTCAAATTTGAAGCCAAACATCCCTTCAAAATAACCTCTTAAATACGGTGTAGGGAGAGGACAAGATTCTATTTTTATTTCGTTTTTTACACGAGAAAATCTACCCCATCCCATAATTTCTAACTCTCTAAGCACTATAGACCAGTTCTGCGGGTCAGAAAAATCTACATCTTTGAAAAAGGGATTTGTAAGTTTTCTTTTGAAGGCTGTAGCTTTTGCGGCGTTGAGTATTTTCTGGTTTGATAATCCATGAAACAGATCGGATATCATGGTCGTATCCATTAAGATGACTCTGCCTCCTCCCATGCGGTATGTATATGGAAGCCAATCATGCATGGCGAGTCTCCTATAAAACTCTAAGGCTGTGGTTAGAGCTTCTTCTTTACTTTTAATAAATTTAGATTTTTCAAGAAAAGTAAGATAGTTATACAGATTGTCTGGAATTGTTAAGACGATTTCTTTCAAAGGATTCTTCCTCTTTAAAGCTTTAACTTTATTCCAAAACTTTAAAACTTAAACTTATACGTTATTCTTTAAAGGGCGTGTTGAATTCATGGGCTTTGCAAAAATAAGCTATGAGGAATCTCTAGAAAAGAGTGTTATAGCAACAGGAAAATGTGTGGGTTGTGGCACTTGTGTTGTTGTCTGCCCCTTTGCTTGTTTAGAATATGTTGATGGTAACCCTAAACTGGTGAAAGAATGCAAAGTTTGCGGCATTTGTGCAGGTGCTTGTCCAAGATATGAATGGTCATGGTCTAAGGCTGAAAATTTTGTTTTTGGTCGAGAGAAAAAGAATGATGAAAATTTTGGTATATATCGGAAAATGGTGGTTGCTAAGGCGACAGATGATGAGATATTGAAGATCTGTCAAGATGGGGGCGTTGCAACTGCTTTAGTAGCCTTTGCTTTGGAAGAAGGGTTGATTGATGGTGCAATTCTTTCTGGAAAAAACCGAGAGAAACCCTTCTCTCCGATTCCGAAACTGGCAAAAAGTAGAGAAGATGTTTTAGAATGTGCTGGAACTAAATACTCTTATTCTCCCAATATTCTTGCAATTACAGATGCTTTAAAGGAGAAAAAGACAAATCTAGCTTTCGTTGGAACTCCTTGCCAAATCCACGCCATAAGAAAAATGCAAATGGCTGGATTGAAGAAGTATGTTGCCCCGTTAAAGTTTTTGATCGGGCTTATGTGTTCTGAAAGCTTCACTTATAAAGGTCTGATGGAGACTCATCTGCAACAAACTTTGGGCATCAACTTACATAAAATAAGGAAAATGAACATTAAAGGTAAAATGTTGGTAACATTACCTTCAGAGGTTAAGGCTGTCCCCTTAAAGGAAATAAAGAAGTATGTACGAAACAGTTGCAAATTGTGCGATGACTTTAGCTCTGAGTTGGCTGATATCTCCTTAGGTGGTTTGGGCTTAAATGAGTGGACGTTTGTGATTCTACGTACAGAGACAGGCGAAAAACTTTTTGAATCTGCTCAAAAAGCTGGGGCTCTAAAAACTAGACCATTAGAGAAGGATGAGTTTGCCTTAAATTTGCTTGTTAAGCTTTCAGCTAAAAAAAGAAAGCAAAAGGTTGAGTAGTTTCAAGCGAATATGTTGTTTTCGAGATGTCTTTATGAGCCTTGTCACAGCCTTAGCCGGAGGAGTAGGAGCAGCTCGCCTATTAAAAGGCTTGGTCCATGTTATTCCTCCAGAAAGACTGGTTATTATAGGCAATACAGGAGATGATGTTGAATTTTACGGCCTTCACATATCCCCTGACCTAGACATTCTGATGTATACTTTAGCTGGCATTGTAGATGAAACCAAAGGTTGGGGAGTTTCTGGCGATACTTTTAACTGTCTTGAAATGCTCGGCAAGTTAGGTTTTGAAATATGGTTTAAGCTTGGTGACAGAGATCTTGCAATTCACATTGCTAGAACAAAATTTCTAAATGAAGGTATAACTCTTTCCGAAGTTACATGTAAACTTTGTCAGAGGTTAGGAGTTAAAGCTAAACTTGTGCCCATGACTAATGACCGCGTTAGTACCAAAATTATTTCAGGTAATCTTTGGTTGGATTTTCAAGAATATTTTGTGAAGAGGAAAACCGAGGACACAGTAACAGAAGTGGTGTTTGAAGGAGCGGATAAGGCTCAGCCGGCCCCTATGGTTGTTGAAGCATTGGAGGAAGCTGAAAAAGTAATAATTTGTCCGAGTAACCCGATTTTGAGTGTATCACCCATGCTTTCGATTCCCAAGATAAATGCTGCTTTAAAAAAAACTGACGCGTATATTGTAGCTGTCAGCCCCATTGTAGGTGGAAAAGCCCTGAAAGGGCCTGCTGACAGAATAATGGCCAGTATGGGCTTAGAAGTTTCAGCTTATGGAGTTGCTGAATTCTACAAGGATTTTCTTGACCATATAATCATCGATGAAGTTGACAAACACCAGAAGAAACGCATAGAAGCTATAGGTATAAAAGTTACAGTAGCCGATACCATTATGAAAAGTCTCGAGGATTCTATTCACTTGGCAAAAATCGTTATGAACGCACAATAAATTTTAGATTTCGCGAATTTCACATTGAAGCTTTTTGATAACCTCTTCAGCTTTTACAGGTTCTACCTTCAGAGTGTAAAGTCGTCTGGGTGTACGCAATTTCAGCTTTACTACACCTCTAGTTCGTTTTACGTCACAATACTCTGCTCGTTCACTTATGGCAATAAATTCTTCCACATCATGGATTTCCGATGGCATTTTTTAAATCACTTTGGATAACTTTTTGATCAGAAGCATGCTTTTATCTGTTTTGGTAGCGACAATATGCGTATAGGTTTAGTAAACTTAGATGACTGTGAAGGTTTGAAAGTAAGTTTATATAGAAAGAAGTTAAAAGCATTTTCATTTCTTCTGGTGAAAAGTGTTAACCGTCTTTAGATGGTGGGCCGGGCCGGATTTGAACCGACGACCTTCCGCACGTCAAGCGGATGTCCTAACCGAGCTAGACTACCGGCCCTTCTATTTCTGTTATTACAGCTTAAATTATTAAGATTTAGGTCAATGGTATTTTACAAAAATGTTAGGATCGTTTATTTCTGTTGATATTTTTAAAAGATGATTTCAGTTTTGCTTCGGCTTAGTATTTTGTTTCTTAACTATTGTTTAGCTAGGTATTCTTTTAAAGTTCTAAAGGTAAAATATCTGTATTGTATAGGGTCTTTTAAGCTGGCTACAAAACTTCCTACCACTTCGGTGTTAGCGGTTTCCAGTTTGAGGTTTCTGCTGAATTGGATGAATTCAGCATAGTCTTTATGGAAAGAGATCATCAAGTAGTCGCATCCGAACCCTTCCCCTCTCACAGCAGTAACAACGTTTGGATTTCTCTTAAGGAAAGATTCCGCGTTTCTCTGAATTTGGGCAATACTATTCTTAGTAGTTTCAGGACGAAGCTTAATTAAAGTAAAAGCTATAATTTCCAAACCTATTTTTGAAAATTCTGGTATTACCGTATATTCTCTTATAAAACCGTTTTTCTCCAACCAACCCCGAGCACGAGTAATAGTAGGCTGCGAAACACCTAAAGCCTTAGCAAGCTCCCTATCGCTTCGCTTACAGTTGGCAACCATCTCAATAAGCAATCTCTTATAAATATCCTTCAACACACTAACCTCTTCAAATGAGAAGTAAACTTTTACTTCCTAAATTTAATTAAGCCTTTTGCAAAAAGGAAAAGTTTTAGAAACTGCAAACATCTTCTAAAAAAGCGCCGGGATGGCGGAGTGGATAACGCGCAGGCCTTGAGAGCCTGTGGCCTTTCGGGGCCGCGTGGGTTCAAATCCCACTCCCGGCGCCAAATTTGCACAAGTTTGTTTGTATCCTGCGATAGGTTCAAATATCGGTTTAATTATGGTTTGTTGGTTTACTTAATATTTCAATAAGACTTTAACTTTTATTATAGAAATTGGTGTCAGATCTGATTTGGAGGATAATATTCAATGAAAGTTGCTGTTAGCTCTCGTAATTGTTGCTATTGGCCGCTTCCATTTAAAAAGAGAATTCAAGCCTTTTGTGATTTGGAAATGAGGAAAATAGAATATCACTTATTCTTCGAGTCTGATGTGACCGAACCAAATATCAAGTTTCTCCAAGAAAAGGTGGATAAAGGCGAGGTGGAAATTGTCGGGGTGCACGGAAATCTTACGGACAATAGATTAGAGCATATAGCAGATAAATTAGGATGCTCAACAATTTCAGTTCACGTAAATAGAATTGACCTTCAACGAATTTCCGAACTCTCAGGAAGGTATAAACTTCTCATAGAGTATCCCGAAGACAATGCAGAGAACAAGCAATATCTTATGCACCTTCTAGATAAAGTAGGAGAAAGTGTTGGTGTTCTTGTCGATTTGCCTGAGGTCTATCACTACGGATTAGTCAAGGGAACCATAAGGAAGCACTTATTGAGTTTCTGGGATAGAATAAGAGCTTTCCACATCTCAGACATCACAGGTTACCTTTACAATATGGCTGTTGGGATGGGTTTAGGCAAAGTTGATTTCACAGTCATCAGGGAATTTGATGCGCCTGCAATAATAGAAATTCACCCAAACTATGGAATCTTTGACTTGATCGCCTCAAAATATAATCTTGAGAAAATAGTTTATGGAAAAGCACAGCTTCCAAATACCAGAATGTTAGAGAAATATTCTAAGGAATTTGATTTGAAAAATTATGAGTTCAAATCGAAATTTCATGAAATATCTGAGAAAGACCGACTAGCTGAGAAACTCGGTTAGTTCAAAAAAGGTCAGCGTCAAGGTGCCAAATTTTGTAGCCTTGGGAGAGTGTTCCAATGCTTTATTAAATTGGCAATTTTAACTGCCTTTGTGTTGAGGGAAAACAAGGATTTAAACCAAGGTTTGGATCTAACTTGGCGTCATTAAATCTATGATCAGTGTGTTGTTTAATCTAGATGAACTTAATGAAAATACTGGTAGTTTTAGTTTTAAAATCACAAAGTATTTAGAAAACTTTTGTTACATATCTTTTTTACATGAAGTACTTTGAACTTTTAGAAGGCGAAAAGATAATTGAAGATATTAAACCGTTAATAGGCCTAAGAAAGTATTTTGCCTTCATCAATTATGCACTCATTACTTTTGCCATTGCACTTCTGATTTTCCGTTCCTGTTAATCGATGTGACTATTAGCCATTCCCCATTTCAAAGGGGCCCATTCATTCCGTTGTGGATTTACACTTCTATATTCTTCCTGTATATCCTGCTTCTAATGTTGGGTAGGTGGGTCGCTGTTAGGCGATACGATCACCGACATTATTGGATTACCGATAAAAGAATTATTTCTAAGAGCGGAATCAATGGTTACAAAGTTAAATCCATTCCTCTTGAAAGAATTTCAGACGTTACAATATCAAGAAGTTTCCTTGAAAGATACTTTGGTTTTGGAAGTATTCTAATTCAGAGCTTAGCCGGACAACTGTCGTATGGCAGAATGGGGGCAGAATGCCATCTCGCAGCAATCCCTGATCCAGAAAAAATTCAAAAGAAAATATTTGAACTTATAAAAGAAAAGAGAAAAAAGAAAAATTGACTATGTAGTTTCTGTTTCACAGTATCACGTTGGCAATTGCTTTTAGAAGCATAAAGCCGCTATCTACCCACTAACAAAAACACCTGCACTTAAGGTTTCATTTTTTCTAAATTTCAGCTTTCGTTTTATATATCTGTTTAAGAAATATAGGAACGATTTGGGGTTATTCAGATGGCAACGCGTAAAGAACCTACTGTTAAGGATAAGATTAAACGGTTAAGTGAATTGCGGGAGCAGGCAAAACTCGGTGGCGGTCCAAAACGTATTGAAGCACAACATGCAAAAGGCAAGTTAACAGCCAGAGAGCGTATTGAACTTTTGCTTGATCCTGGAAGTTTCAACGAATTAGACATGTTTGTTGTTCATCAATGTACTGAGTTCGGTATGCAAGAGCGCAAGATTTTAGGCGACGGTGTAGTGACTGGCTATGGGACGATTGACGGTAGATTGGTCTACGTTTTCAGCCAAGACTTTACAGTTTTCGGAGGTTCTCTTGGTGAGATGTTTGCCAAAAAAGTTTGTAAGCTTATGGATCTAGCCTTAAAAACAGGGGCACCGGTTATAGGTCTTAACGATAGTGGGGGGGCACGCATCCAAGAGGGTGTTGCGAGTCTTGCAGGTTATGGTGACATATTTTTCCGCAATGTTATAAGCTCTGGTGTGATTCCTCAGATAAGCGCTATTATGGGGCCTTGTGCAGGTGGAGCTGTTTATTCTCCTGCTTTGACGGACTTTATAGTAATGGTGGATAAAACGGCCCACATGTTTATTACTGGTCCAGATGTTGTGAAGGCTGCCTTGGGACAGGAGGTTACTTTTGAAGAGCTTGGTGGCGCTATGGTGCACAGTTCAACCAGTGGCGTTGCCCATTTTATTGCTAAGGATGAAGAGCACTGCATCCAGATTATCAAGAAGTTGTTGAGCTATTTGCCCAGCAACTATTTGGAAGATCCGCCTGTAATAGAGCCTACAGACGACCCGAATAGGGCTGATGAATCTCTTGCGGAAATTCTTCCTGACGATCCAGATAAGCCTTACAATGTCAAGGAAATCATAAGTTGTGTGGTTGATAACGAAGATTTCTTTGAAGTTCAATCGTTATGGGCTCCAAATATCGTGGTGGGTTTTGCACGTTTAAATGGCAAACCTGTTGGCATAGTAGCTAACCAGCCAGCCCACTATGCTGGTACATTAGATATAAACAGCAGTATGAAAGCAGGGAGATTCATAAGATTCTGTGATTGCTTCAATATACCTATAATTACTTTTGTTGATGTTCCAGGGTTTCTTCCAGGCTTAGATCAGGAGCATGGTGGAATAATTCGTCATGGCTCTAAGCTTTTGTATGCTTATTGTGAGGCTACGGTGCCTAAAGTAACTGTTATTTTGCGTAAAGCCTATGGAGGAGCTTACGATGTTATGGGGAGCAAACATTCAGGGGCGGATATAAACTATGCTTGGCCGACGGCTGAAATCGCTGTTATGGGGCCTCATGGAGCTATAAACATAATTTTCCGGAAGGAAATTGCTCAGTCTGGAGATCCTGAACAGAAGCGTTTGGAGCTTGTTAGTGAGTACCGTGAGAAATTTGCGAATCCTTATGTGGCTGCTCAAAAAGGCTACATAGACGAGGTGATACAACCAGCGGAAACCAGACCCAAACTTATAAGTGCCTTAGAAAGTTTGAGCACAAAGCGGGAGCCGAGGCCTTCTAGAAAGCATGGGAACATACCGCTATAGAGACAGTAAGCTTCGAGCTGAGCAGCTAGTATGGAAAAAAGAATAAGTGCTCCCATAACAAAGAATCGCTTGATTACAGATCTAAAGAAGCTTGGAGTTGCTTTTGGCGACACTTTAATGCTTCATGCTTCTGTAAAAGCCCTTGGATGGGTTGTAGGGGGTCCAGACGTTGTTCTTCAAGCTTTGTTAGATGTATTGGGCGAAGAAGGAACTTTGATGATGTATGTGGGCTGGGAAGATTCTCCATGGGAAGCTCCTAACAATTTTGCTGGATGGCCAAAGGATTGGCAGAAAGCATACTTGAAAGAGTTTCCTCCTTTTAATCCTGCTACTTCAAGGGCAAATAGGAAATGGGGCATACTAACTGAATATTTGCGTACCTATCCTGGAGCCTACAGAAGTGCTAATCCTGAAGTTCATGTGCCGCTGTCGGTGCTAAAGCTCGGTGGCTAACCGAAAACCATCCTCTCCAATATGGATATGGTCCCCGTTCTCCCTTAGCAAAGTTGTGTGAGGTTAAGGGCAAGGTTTTGCTTCTTGGAGCGCCTTTCAGCTCTATAACCCTATTGCATTATGCTGAGCACTTGGCGAGAATACCTAACAAGCGTATAGTGCGTTACAAAGTTCCGATTTTACGGGAAGATGAAAAAGTATGGATAGAGATTGAGGAATTTGACACGTGTGGGAATGTTCTTCCAGAGGTTGAAGAGTATTTTGAAGCTATTCCTAGCGAATTTCTGGCTTCTGGTAAAATGCGATGTGGAAAAGTTGGAATGGCGGAATCCTATCTCTTTGACGCTGCAGAATTTGTCAAATTTGCGGTTAAGTGGCTTGAAGAGAAATACCGAAATTGAAGGGTTAAAAGAACGTAAAATAACCATATAAATTAATAAGAGCGTTTCCTTTTTTCAAGCAAAGCGGCAATAAGAATTGTAACCTCTTGAGGATAGTCAATTCATGGCTTCCAAATCGGTTAAAATTACAGATACTACATTCAGGGATGCGCATCAAAGCCTTATGGCAACTAGGATGCGCACAGAAGCTATGTTGCCAATAGCTGAAAAAATAGATCAAGTAGGCTTTTTCTCCATTGAAATGTGGGGCGGAGCCACCTTTGACGTATGTATACGCTATCTCACAGAAGATCCTTGGGAACGCATCCGCACTTTAAAACGACACATAAAAAATACTGCTTTTCAGATGTTGCTTCGTGGACAAAACGTGGTAGGATATCGCAACTATCCGGATGATGTTGTCATAAAATTTGTGGAGAAGGCAGCTGAAAACGGTATAGACATTTTCCGAGTTTTCGATGCTTTAAACGATGTACGCAACATGGAAGTAGCCATAAAAACCATCAAGAAATGTGGCAAACATGCACAAGGCACTATTTGTTACACTATAAGTCCAGTTCACACAATTGAGTATTATTTGGATGTTGCCAAAAAACTGGCTGAACTGGAATGTGACTCTATATGCATAAAAGATATGGCGGGTATGCTTGCTCCTCAGCCTGCTTACGAGCTAATTGTTGCTCTTAAGAAGGAGATAGGTTTGCCAGTGCATTTGCACTGTCACAGTACTAGTGGTATGGTGATGATGACTTATCTTCGTGCATGCGACGCGGGTGTAGATATACTTGACACGGCCTTTTCCCCCCTTGCATGGGGGACCTCCCAGCCGCCTGTGGAATCTGTTGTGGCTGCTCTAAGAGGAACACCATACGACACAGGTTTAGACTTGGAGCTTCTTCATGAAATCGCAGAATATTTCCAAGAATTACGTGAGAAATATTATGATTCGCTTAAGCTTATCAATAGAAAATCTGAACGGGTTGACGCTTCAATCCTTCTTCATCAAATTCCTGGCGGAATGTTCTCTAATCTCTTGGAACAACTTAAAGAGCAAAACGCTATCCACAGATTAAAGGAAGTACTGGAAGAAGTTCCCAAAGTGAGAAAAGAACTTGGTTATCCACCCCTCGTGACGCCGACAAGCCAGCTTGTGGGAATCCAAGCGGTTTTTAATGTGCTTTCTGAGAAACGCTACAGCATAGTTCCAAAAGAAGTGAAGGATTATGTGAAAGGCTTTTATGGTAAACCTCCGGCACCTATAGATGAGAAAGTGAAAAAGCTAATTATTGGCGATGAAGAACCTATAACGTGTCGTCCAGCAGATCTTTTGGAACCAACATTAGATAAAATCCCTGAGGAAGTGAAACCATATATCGAAAATGAAGAAGATAAGCTAACATACGCACTTTTTCCACAGGTAGCATTAGAATTTTTCAAGAAAAGACAAGCAAAAAAGAAAGAAGCAAAAACTGGAATTCCTCCAGAAAAAATCGGGGAACTAGAAGAAGCTGCCGCTATTTCAGTTGCCATCGCAGCTTATCTAACAAGTTCACGTGGGATCAAGGCTTTGATACCTGCAAGGGTAAAAGGTGTGCTCTCTCCCTGGGTTTTGGCTGGCAGACAAGGTCTGATTGAATAGAAAATGGTGCGAAAAATTGGCTTTTTTCGAGATTTTCATTGATGGAAAGCCTCATAGAATAGAGTTAACAAAAACTGGAGAGAATACTTTTGCTGTTAAATTAGATGGAAGAACTGTTAAAGCAAAGCTTCCACCAGATAAGCCTGACGTAGAGGGAGATACTTTTTATATAAATATCAATGGAAAAAAATACTCAGTGTCCCTTCCGAAAATTGAAAAGGGAAAAATCTTGTTTGTAAAGGTTGAAGAAGCAACGTTTAAGGCAGAAATAAAGCCGCTGGCAAGAAAGGCTGCCGCAGCAACTTATACACCAGTTGTTACTTTGCCTATAAGAAAAGCCCAAGGCACTAAACAGCAAGTTGCAGAGGGCATTATTACAGCGCCTATGACGGGGAAAATTCTCTCTGTTAAAGTTAAAAAGGGAGAGACTGTAAAATCTGGACAAATTTTGTGTATCTTGGAAGCAATGAAAATGGAGAACGAAATTGCAGCTGTGAAAGCTGGGATGGTTCGTGAAGTTTATGTTTCTGAGGGTTCCTCGGTAAGTGAAGGGGAACCGCTTTTTCTGGTAGATTAGAAAATGGATGGTGGCTTATACTCGCCGAAAACTTCTCGTAGGGTGTTGCATATCTCTCCTAATGTAGCGTATTCTTTTACTGCCTCTATTACGAAGGGCATGAGGTTTACATTTTCCTTTTCTGCAGCATCTTGCAATTTATTTATGGCTTCTTTGACTCTGGTTTGATTTCTTTGTTTTCTTATATGATTTATGCGTTTAACAAGCATCTTTTCTATTTCTGGATTTATCCGTAGAATTTTTATTGGAACTTTTTCTCCAGAAACAAATTCATTTACACCCACTATTATTTGTTTTTTTGCTTCCATAGCTTTTTGGAAGCGGTAAGCGCTTTCTGTGATTTCTTTTTGCATGAAGCCTTTTTCGATGGCTGCTACAGCTCCTCCTAGGTCATCAATTTTTTCTATGTATTTCAAAGCTTTTTCTTCGATTTCCTTTGTCAGATACTCGATGTAGTAGGAACCTCCGAGGGGGTCTACAGTGTCTGCTACTCCGCTTTCATATGCGATTATTTGTTGAGTTCTAAGGGCTACGGTGACGGCGTCTTTACTTGGCAAGGCGTAGGCTTCATCAAAAGAGTTTGTATGTAGGGATTGGGTTCCTCCTAGAACCGCTGCTAGTGCTTGGAGGGCTACACGTACGATGTTGTTGTAGGGCTGTTGAGCTGTGAGGGAGACTCCTGAAGTTTGAGTATGAAACCTTAATGTCCAAGATGTAGGTTTTTTGGCCCCGAAGCGTTCTCGCATGATCTTTGCCCATAATCTTCGGGCTGCTCTGAATTTGGCTATTTCTTCAAAAAAGTTATTATGGGAAGCGAAAAAAAATGAGAGTCTTCCTGCAAATCTGTCTAAATCTAAACCTCTTTCTATGGCAGCTTGTACATAGGCAATGGCGTTTGCAAGGGTGAAGGCGATTTCCTGAACAGCTGTGGCACCGGCTTCGCGAATGTGGTAGCCGCTTATGCTTATAGTGTTCCATTTAGGCATTTTTTTAGAGCAATATTCGAAAATGTCGGTGACAAGTCTCATGGAGGGTTTAGGTGGAAAGATGTACATGCCTCGTGCTACGTATTCTTTTAGGACGTCGTTTTGAACAGTTCCTCTTAGATTAAGCTGTTCGACTCCCTGTCTGTTTCCCACCGCGATATACATGGCAAGTAGGACCATGGCGGGAGCATTGATGGTCATGGATGTTGTAACTTTGTCTAGCGGTATCCCGTTAAAGAGGATTTCCATGTCTTGTAAGGTGCTTGCGCTTACACCCACTTTGCCTACTTCGCCTTTTGCCATGGGGTGGTCGCAATCGTAGCCTACTTGTGTTGGAAAATCGAATGCTACGCTTAAGCCCATCTGGCCTTGTTCCAGCAGGTACTTGAAACGTTGATTTGTTTGTTCTGCTGTTCCGAAACCAGCATATTGTCTCATGGTCCAAAATCTTGCTCTATACATGGTGGGATAAACGCCTCGGGTGAAGGGATATTCTCCTGGAAAGTTCAAATCTTGCAAATAGTCAAAGTTACGAATATCAAGAGGTGTGTAGACACGGGAAACGGGAATGCCGGAGCTAGTGGAAAATTCGTTTCTTTCAGGGATTCTTTCAAGACTTTTAGATACAGTTTCCCTCTCCCATTTTTTCTTAGAGCTCCGGATTTCTTCAATTTTTTTTGTTTCAAACACCTTGGAGCCACCTAAAAACTAAACTGTTCGAGGAAGATAAAGAATTATCGGAAGATTAAAACGAACAAAATAAATAACGAAGCTAAATCTAAACTATATTGGATGCTTAAGTCTTAGGAGGCTACCCCATTTTGAGGGTTAAAGTGGAATATCTTGGGCATATAAAAAACATAATTGGGAGTCAAAGAGAAGAGGAAATCGAGTTAAAAGAGGAAGCCTCCATAGCTGATTTGTTAAATACTCTTTCTCAAAGATATGGGGAGCCTTTTCAAAAGGCTGTTTATGAGCCGAGAGAAACGGATGTAAAGTCAAATTATATAATTACTGTTAATGGTTATCTGCTTAATCAGTTGAAAGGAATCAAGACTAAGCTAAAACATGGGGATCATGTAACTTTATTACCTATTGTGAGCGGTGGATAAGGCAAAAGTTTTAGGGCGAGAAAGATAGAAACTTCTTCTTCTCGGTGAAAATCTTGAGTAAAGTTGAGAAATTAAAACAGTTGGCTTTCAAAGAGAAAGGTTTTGATGCATTCTTAATTACTGACCAGATTAATATGTTATATCTATCTGGTTTTCCAGGAGCTGCATGTTTACTCCTTCATAGAAATGGCGATGATATGCTCTATGTTTACAATGTTAATTATGAGCGAGCAAAAGAAGAAGTGAAGGATTTTCATGTTGTGTTGGTGAAAAGAAGCGAGGATTTGATGAAAGAAGTGGCATCATGCATCACCAATTTAAGAATTGGGAAAGTAGCTGTGGATGTTCTTAGCTATGAGAACTATCGAAGTTTGGCAGATTCCCTTAGAAGTAGGGCAATGTTAAAAATGCAAGGTAAACTTTTGTGGGAGCTTCGAAAGGTTAAGGATAAAGCAGAAATCGAGCTTATGCGAAAAGCTGGGGAACTCACTAGCAAAGGAATAAAGACGGCTTATGAGACAATAAGGCCTGGTGTGAGGGAATATGAGGTGGCGGCTGAAATCGAGTATGCAATGCGTAAATGTGGTTCTTGTGGGACAGCTTTTGATACCATAGTAGCTTCTGGTTCACGTTCTGCTTTCCCCCATGGAGGATGTACAGATAGGGAAATTCAAGAAGGCGATCTTGTGGTTGTCGACGTGGGAGCGGTATATCGTTACTATCGTTCTGATATGACTCGAACTGTTGTTGCTGGAAGGCCATCGGAGAAACAGCAGAAAATCTTTGAGATTGTTAGGGAGGCGCAGGCAAGGGCTTATGAGGCTGTAATGGCAGAGGTGACAGCCAAATACTTGGATGGAATAGCGAGAAAAATTATAGAGGATGCTGGGTATGGCAAATTTTATGTTCATGGTTTAGGTCATGGAGTAGGTTTAGAAGTTCATGAACCGCCAACATTAAATCAAGAAAGCAACGATAAATTGGTTGTCGGGAATGTAGTAACAATTGAGCCTGGTATATATTTGCCAGGTTTCGGAGGTGTTCGCATAGAAGACACGGTGCTAGTGCAAAAAGGCAAAGCTGAAAAACTAACAAAAGGACCATATGTGTTACACACTCAATTGTAAACCAGTTTAAATATAGTTTGTAACATAAATAATTCTGGAGGGGTGCTATTTTGAAAAATGCAGCTGTTGTAATTATCGACATGCTTAACGACTTTGTTACTGGCGATTTAAAATGTGAAAGGGCTCAACACATAATTCCTAATCTCAAAAAGCTAATTGAAGCTGCCCGCAAACATAGCATTCCAGTAATCTACAGTAACGATGCCCATTACCCACAGGACATTGAAGTTGTTCGTAAATGGGGAAAACACGCCATAAAAGGAACAAAAGGAGCAGAAGTAATCCCAGAACTAAAACCCACAGAAAAAGATTTCATCGTTGAAAAACGGACATACAGCGGCTTCTACGATACTGGACTAGACTCTTTACTAAGAAGCCTATACAAGGGCGAAGGCGTAAAAACCGTGATTTTAGGCGGACTACATACTCATATATGTGTCAGACATACTGCTGCAGACGCCTTTTTCCGAGGATACAGAATAATAATCGCAAAAGACGGTGTTGAAACCTTCAGACAAGAAGATCACGAGCAGGGATTGAAATATTTAGAAAATGTTTACGACGCAAAATTAATGACTGTAGACGAAATCATAGAAGAAATGGGCACAAAACCGCGTTAGTGCCTAAAATGCAGCAGAAAGTAAGAATCGAAAATCTCTCAAACTCAAACATAGAAGACTTAATCTACGTCTGCTCTTCAAAAAGGCTAGATGACCCAATCCATCAACAAGGAATCAAATTGAAAAAACAATGGCTTTGTACTATGCTCGAAAAATATGGACCGTGCGCTAAAATCGCATTTTTCAATGAGAAACCTGTCGCCCAAATCCTTTACTATCCGGAAGAAGCAGACATAACCAAACCATACACACGAAAAAACGTTCTCATAATAAGCTGCATATACAATCCAACGATTGAGGCTCAGAAAAAAGGAATAGGCACCAAACTCTTGCATAGCCTAATCCAAGACGCGAAACACAGAAAAACATGTCTGGGCAATAAACCATGCAATTTCCTTGTCGCAAGGGCCTTTAACACCGGCGAATTTTTCCCAATGCCAGAGTTTTACAAGAAAAATGGTTTTATTCCTACACCCGAGGGAGACATGCTTTACCTACCCATAGAAGGAAACTACGAGTCTCTACCTTCGATAGGAAGTTATGAGCCTTTACCCGAAGATAAAAACAAAGCAATAATTTTTTATGGGTCTTCCTGCCAATTCGGTTATCCTTTCGCAAAAAAGATAGAGAAACTAATAAAAGAAGTAGCACCCCACATCAAAATCGAAATAATAAACGAGTGGGAAAAACCACAAGAATCCATAAAACGCAAAAAATCATGGCTAATAGTAAACGCCAAACCCATACATACTTTCTTTATGCAAACAGAGAAATTCAAGGAAGAAATAAGACAGGCAATAGGCTAAAACCGCTAAAAAACTCCTATTTTCACATTTTTTCAGAGGTTAAATTTAAACTTAAAGGAAAAGTTTAAAAGCAACATGTTATCCATTAGTGAAGAATGTGTGAGGAGAATGGTGGGTTAAATTTTCTCCCTTCTCTCCTTTCTCCCCTCGTAAACGTATCCGCCATTCTCCTCACGAACATTTTTGCTTTTTTACTACTTATAGCTTATGGAAAAATCTTCTATGTTTCTTGTTAAGGAAATTCTAACATTTTATCTCTCAAATGCCGAATTCTCAATGGTGTATTAAGCTATTTAATGTTGAAAAAGATTTACAAAAAATAGCTGTAAAAAGCAATTAAATAATACGGTAATGGGCCCGGCCGGATTTGAACCGGCGACCAACAGGTTATGAGCCTGTCGCTCTAACCTAGCTGAGCTACGGGCCCCTTTCAGATACGTTCAATTAATATGCTATTCAAAGTTTTAATTTAAACGTTTTCTGCTCTATTTATGGAAAATTTTAAAGGCCATTCTCGGTCTAATAACTGGTTTTGAGGAGAAATCTATGGAATTGAAGGTTTTTACGCTTCCAACATGTCCCACATGCCCTATAGCCAAAAAATTGACTTCTCAGATTGCCGAGAAGTTTGGCGTCGCCTTTAAAGAGGTAAATATGGCTACTAAAGAAGGTTTAAAGGAAGGTTTAAGCCATGGCATTCAGAGTACCCCCAGCATAGTTATAGACGACGAAGTTATAGTCATGGGCAGACTTATTTCTCTGGAAAGATTAGAAGAAGAGGTTAAAAAAAGACTAGAAAAATGGAAAAAGAGAGCTTCAAGTGCACAATTTTAAAGAGGAAGCATAAGACTTATTCGACCTTAAACTTATGTGTCTTTGAGAGAAAACCTTTGCAGGAAATCAAAAAAGCCATTTTAATTTTTCATTATGCTGAGAAAATAAAATCCAATCTTATAATTGCCATAAGCATGCTAGAAGTCTTAGAAACGCTTGACAACGCTGAAATTTCCGGCGGAGAAAGACTTATGGAAGCATACTTTAATGCCCTAATCCGTGAAGTTAACATTGCAATTAATGCTTCTAAGGCTCAGAACTTTAGCAAAGTAAGAGATAAACTTGAAGAAGCTTCAGAACAGATAAAACAGCACAACTATAGCAATGCGATTAAACTTGTTTCTGATGCAATCTCATTGACAACAACAAACGGAAGCCAAGCAGCAGAAATACTGAAAGATAAAGACTTAATTTAAACTGCGTTTTCGTTCGTAATGGTAAAGATATTCTTGCGCGTATCCAGCATATTTGCCAAAATAGTTTCGTCCAAAAGAATTTATCATTTCATATTCTTGTCTTGTAATACCTTTTTTAAACGAAACTCTATTTACAAAATCGGGAGGAAAACTTTCTGCATAATGTCTCAGGATAGCCCGTTTTATCCAAACGTCAACAGGAAAAGCGTCCAGTTTCTCAAGAGAAAAAAGCAAGACACAATCTGCAACTTTCAAACCTACCCCAGGAAAAGCCAATAGCTTTTTTCTCGCTTCTTTATAGGGCAACTTCCTCAAACTTTCAACGTTAAAACCAGCGTCATATACTTCCCTAGCTGTTTTAGATACATATTTGGCTCGGTAACCAAGACCGCACTTTGCCAATTCCTTTGTAGATGTACTGGCTAATTTTTCTGGTGGTGGGAAAGTATAAAACAAGTAACCATCAAATTCTAGTTTGTCACCAAATTTTCTGCAAAGATTGTATAGCATGTGTTTAATAGCACCAATGTTTTTGTAGGTTGCACAAATGTAGGAGATTAAACATTCCCATGGATCTTGCCGTAGAATTCTTAAACCTCTAGATTCTTCAATAGCTTGCTCAATAATTTTATCCTTTTTAATCTGCTTTAGAATTTCTCCTAAATCTTCTTTTAACCCAAAATAATTTTCTATAAAAGCCTTACTTACATTTTCAAATTCAAGTTTATCGCTCAATTGCCGTATTTTCACAATTTTATCCGAAACAACACCATACCACCATTCTTCCAGTTTATCCCATCTGAAAGCCTGACCGCAACAAAGGGTAACATCCAAATTAAAAGGGTTAGAAGAGTCTAGACGAATCTTCATGTGATTTTCTCAGCTATGCTTCATCGATGAACCGGCTTGGCTTTGGAATTTCAGGCGGCAAACCTCTTCTTTCCCGAATCTGCTTTATAACTTCAGCGGCCACGTTTTCAGGTGTCTTTTCCCAGTGGTCAAAGGTGCATTGCCAGAAAGCATGGCCTGATGTTGCAGAACGCATTTCAGCGGATAAACCGAAGGTTTCCGCTACTGGAATGTATCCAGTAATCATTGTTAAGGCACCTTTTTGTCCTGAACTGAGTATTCGTCCGCGTTTCCGTGTTATTATGCTGGAACATTCGCCTACCCATTGTGCTGGAACAGATATGCCGATTTTATAAATCGGTTCCAAGAGTACAGGTTTTGCCATTAAGAAAGAGCCTAGTATGGCACGTCTTATGGCTGGCATTATTTGAGCTGGTCCCCGGTGTACAGGGTCTTCGTGAAGCTGAGCGTCCATTAACTTCACTTTCAAACCTCTTATTGGTTCTTCGCATAATGGTCCTGCTTGGCAAGCCCAACGGAAACCTGCAATAATCATTTCTCTGGCTTCGCGAAGATACTGAATGCCCTTTGTTAAATCTATCATTATGTTTCTATGTTCATCTAAAGCCCAGATGTTCCTTGCCTCTTCTGTTGGCCATTTCGCCTGCTCGTAAAGCACATTACCCATTCTCTTGCGTCCCATTTCCTCAGCCAAATCGCCCTTTTCAATCATCTCTATAACTTTCTCTTCTAAGGGTTCCACCTGAACCCAGAATCTGTTGTGCTTGTTTGGGCTTTTGGCCATAGCTATGATGCCTTGGCTTGAAACGCTTTCTCTATACATCACTATTGGACGAGACGTAATTATTTCTATGCCGCCGCCATAGTCTCGTAGAAATTTTACTGCAATCTCTAGATGAAGCTCGCCCATGCCGCTTAACAGGTATTCCCCTGTCTCCTTGTTTATGGTAGTCACTAGGTTTGGATCTTCAATGGAAAGTCTATTCATGGCATCCACTAACCGCGGCAGATCCTTGGGGTGTTTCGGTTCAATTGCTAATGTTACCACAGGCTCTGAAACATATTTTATACGTTCAAAAGGAATCATATCCTTATGGGCAATGTCTACAAGAGTTTCCCCTGCTCTAGCCAAATCTAACCCTAATAACGCGGCTATGTTCCCAGCGGTTATTTGGTCAACAACTTCACGAAATGCGCCCATATACATAGAAACCTGTTGTATTCGATGATCCTTCCTTGCACCAACAAGATAGACCTGATCGCCTGCTTTAACTGAACCAGAAAAAAGTCTACCAGTGGCCACCAAACCAGCCTGCGGATCCATTTGAGCAAGGGTTATCCCCATTACTGTTGGTCCATCATCTTCACAGTTTAGCATCGCTTGACCTATTTCCGAATCAATGTCTCCCTTCCAAATTTTTGGTAATCTATACTTCTGCGCCTCTATGGGATTTGGCATATTCTTAACTACCATATCCAATATGGCCGTATGCAATGGAAGTAGCTGAGGTAAAGCTTGATACTCCTCTTTTTTGTAGGCATCTACTATATCCTTAAACTTAATTCCTTTTTGTTGCGCTATTCCTAAAGTGAATCCCCACTTATGAAGTGCAGAACCAAAAGCAACTGTTTCTTTTGCCGGATCAACTCTCCACTTATTCTTAAACTCTGGTTCTCCATAAATGTCGATTAAATTGTTAAAATCCCGGATTATACGGAGAAGTTTCTTTTGAATCTCGTCTGGATTAAGCTTCAACTCTCTAATAAGCCTATCAACCTTATTTATAAAAAGAACCGGGCGCACTCTTTCCTCAAGAGCTTGACGTGTAACAGTCTCTGTTTGAACCATAACTTCTTCTACCGCGTCTACTACTACCACTGCTCCGTCTATCGCACGGAGGGCCCTAGTAACCTTTCCTGTAAAATCTACGTGTCCTGGCGTGTCGATGAGGTTAATTACATGTGGTGTTCCTTCCATCTCATGAAGCAGTGAAATGTTGGCTGTCTTTATTGTAATGCCTCTTTTTTGTTCCTCTTCTAAATAGTCAAGGGCCCTGGCTTCGCCAGCTATGCGAGGAGACAGTAGTCCAGCTTCAGCTAGCAGAGAATCTGTCATTGTAGTTTTTCCATGATCTATGTGAGCTATTATTCCAATGTTACGTATGTTTTCTTTTTTCCCCATGAGTTTGAGTATTTCAGTAGTCTGTTTGAACTTCGGCATTTTCTAACTCCACCCACTCAAGAAAGTTGCCTCTCCTATTAATCTTACGATACTTCAGCTTTTATTTTATAGATTAAAGCTACTACTTGTTTAGAGAAGGCTATGTGAATTGAAGATGGGACAAAAAATAAGTTTCGATAATTTAGCTGAAGAACCCTATGCCTCGATAATATGCTATCCCAAGCCTAATAATGTAGAACTTAGAAAGCGTTTAAAAGAACTGCAAAGACTGAAGGTTCGGCTAATTGAGTTCTCTGGGGACAAGGAAGTCTTCAATATTTCAATTTTGGGCAAAGGATGTGTTGGCATAGTTACTATAGCCTATGTTAATGGAGAAAAGGTAGCGTTAAAAATTCGTAGAGTTGATGCTGACCGTGCTAAAATGGAGATGGAAGCAGAAATGCTTAAAAAAGCAAACTCTGTGGGTGTAGGACCTAAGCTTTTAGATTTTAGCAAGAACTTTCTATTAATGCAATATGTAGAGGGAGATTTGCTTCCTCTATGGCTCGAAAAAACCCCAGAAACTACACGTATAAAAACTGTATTGCATAGAATTTTAGAACAATGTTGGCGCTTAGACAAGGTTGGATTAGATCATGGAGAGCTAAGTCATGCACCAAAACATGTAATCATCGATTGTAAAGATAACCCCTTCATATTAGATTTCGAAACTGCAAGCATAAACCGCAGGCCCTCTAATGTAACTTCCATATGTCAATTTCTTTTTATAAGCGGACAGGTGGCTGAAAAAGTGAATGAAAAACTTGGACTAAAAGATAAAAAAATGATTATTGAATCTTTACGGACTTATAAGGCATTTAGGACACGAGAAAATTTTGAAAAAGTGTTGCAGGCCTGCAACGTTTAAACAATGTATCCTGGTTTTCGATTTTCTTTATCTTTATTTATATGCTTCTCGATTTTCAATGTCTTAACGAGCTGCCAAAGGTTCAGCCAAGTTTCAATTTGGAGCTGTTTTGCAACTCTTTTTTCTTCATAAAGTAAAGGAACAAAATTAACAAACAACCATCCGTAAGTCTCTGCCAACTCCCTTCTCCCTGTATGAAATCTAAACTTTGCAGTTTATAATAGTATATGTAAAAACACGATAGAAGAAAACTCTATAAGATTATGTAATAATCTCGTTAACTCTCTTTTGTTTTATAGCATTTTTCACCTCTAAACTTATCCTTCTTCCCATATACATATTCTCGCCATACTTCAAATACGCATAAGGAGAAGTTCCTAAACCCACATTTGTGCCAGCCACTATCCTCGCTGAAATTTCAAAAGTATATATTTCCAAATTATCGGTTACTACAGTTTCCAAACAGAAAGGGCCTATAATTCCAGGAGGAGCTATTTCCCTTGAGGCTTTTACCACGTTGTCCCCCATTCGTATAAGTTCCGGAAGAAGAGATTCTCGAAGGGTAATGGGCATGTTGCCTACTATAGTATAGGTTGGGCTGATTCCTATTTCTAACTGCTCCTCTGCCGGTATTCTTCCAATAGCATCCACTGCAGATTCGTATCGTTTATCCACTCCCAGAAATTCCACGTCATCGTCTATTATGGAAGAAAAATAATGAGGATAAACGTTCACACCTAGGATGTATTCTTGCAAATGAATATGGGCTACATCCTTTTCGCTTAGAAGGCCCCGCTTAATTATTTCTTTAACTTTTTTATGGAAAGATTCTCGAGAATTTGCCAAGAAATATCCTTTCCCACCTTTTGCTCCTGGAAGTTTAGCGATTATAAGCCTGTTTATTTCTTCAGGTTTTTCAAATGTTCTCGGAAGTTTTAGACCCGCTTTAGATAGCCATTTTTTCTGTTTTTTGCGATCTGCTTCCCAATGGAGAAGCTGTCTGTTCCCCAGCATAGGCACATAGAGTTTATTCGTTATTTCTTCTGTGCTTAAATAGGCAGTGAAGGAACCATGGGGAACCAATACGACATTTAATTCTCGCAGTTTTTCTTGAACATTATCATTTAACAGTTCGCTGAAATCTTCAACAAATACTATTTCATCAGCTAGAGGAAATTTTTTGTATATTATAGCATCGCTTTTCTTGCAAATACTTACCGTCTTGAAGCCTTCTTCTTTTGCACCCTTGAAAATGTTTAATGCAGAGTGGGAGCCTAACGTTCCTATAGCTAATTTTCCTAAATCATAGGTTTTCAGGATTTCTGCTATCTCTTCTCTGGTTATCATGTCACAATTTCTCCAAGCCTATCCTCCTTAACCGCTCTCCTTATCTCCATAGCAACTCTTCTTCCAGGACCCACTTCCTTTCCATACTTATATTTCATATAGGGTGAAGTAGGCTCAACGCAAGGACAACCAGGAACGCGAGGACTCACATCAAATACATAAAACTTTAAATCCTTTGTCATGGCCCCTTGAAGGGCAAACAACCCTATTATTCCAGGCGGATATTCTTTTTTACAAACTTCTACAAAACGTTCTCCAGCTGCAAATATTTTCTCTATTTGGCTTTCTCTCATTGTCACCCCTAAATGGCCTATCTCAATGTTTTGGGTTGCAATTCTAAACTCCAGCTGTTCAGCTGCTGGCAAATCTAAAACTCCGTCCAAGTCTGTTTGTATTCTCTTGTCGAATCCCAAAAGATCTATTTCGTCGGTCAAGGGAGACCAGAAAAAGTTTGCGTTAAACTTTGCCCCTATAATATATTCTTCTATAACAGCTCTTTCCAGATCTTCTCGACTGACTATTCCTTTCCTAACCCGTTCTTCAGCTTTTTTCTCAAACTCTTCAGGAGAAGAAGCGTAAAAAAAGGCCCTCTCTATTTTTCTTTCCCTTTCTGGAACTTTTACTATTGCTAAGCGGTCTATTTCTCTGTAAGAATTAAATGTTTTAGGTGTCGATATTTCTGCTTTTCTTAGAAGATAATACTGATTTTTTGGCATGTTTCGTTCCTCAATTTTGAGCATATACCGATTCCCCATGATTGGTACGCCAAATTTTTCTTCAATGTTTTCATATCCCACGTATACTGAGAACGAGCGATTTGGCACAAATATCGTGTTAAGTTCAACTAGCTTTTTCAAGTTATCTTCCTTTATTACATGAGAGAACTTGTCAAGAAGTAAAAAGTGGTCAAACAAGTTTCGGTAATAAATCGTGTAGGTATTTTCGCGTCCTTTCTGGCAAACTACAACTGTTTCAAAACCTTCTTGTTTGGCTCCGTAAGCGATTTCAAGAGCCGAATGGGAACCTAGTACGCCTATTCTAATGTTTCGTGGATCATATTCTAAGAGTACGTTTTTAATTTTATTTTTAATCATAAGTTTTCACCAAATACTTGCGATAATTTTCTATAACCTTTGAGAGAGATGGCACTTCAAACAGATTGCGATTTGTCATTTCATTTGCAGCAGCCATATACATATCACTAATTATTTTTTTAAGACGTGAATCCAGTGGCGGTGGTTTTGACCTACAAAGCTTTCTCCAGTCGCTTATGCCTTGAGCTTCTGCCTTTTTCTTTGCTTCCTCCACATCCCTATACCATCCTGTTTTTCGATAAAACTCTCTTGCAATCTCTTTGCTTACATGCAATCCATCATACATAAATCTACATTCATCCAGGGTTCCGACAACATCAACTACCATAAGCCTCCTTGCAGGATCGAAGGCCAACTCTATTTTTCCATCCTCGTTTTTTAGTCCTGCCTTAGAAGCTATGTCACTAATGATATTATTTACTTTTGAAAGAACCATTTTCATTTCTTCGACTTCTCTATCTGTTAACCCTGCTATTTCTTTAGCTTCCTTCCATGTAACATATCTGTCCCTTTCCTCCAGTTTTGTGCTAACGTCAAAGATAGGCTTTGAAAGTTTTTCACCTGGTTTTGGGTAATGGTCTAAACCTAAATCCTTAAAGGTTATTTTGCCTTGTGCAAGTCTCTTGAAAATTGATGAACCTTCTGGCAGTCCATTTCTATAGATTATTTCAAGGGGGATCAGATAGTTTTTAAGTTTAGGATTGAAAAAGCTGTAATCATATCTAAGCTTCTCGTTTTCCCTGCAAATTTTAGGTTTAATAACATTGACAAGGTTAAACTCCATAATGCCTGTAGGTTCTTTCAATTCATCAAAACTTACAATTTTTCCGTCCTTAGAAACTAATCCTCTATAGTGAGTTTTTATGTTATTTTTTTCAAGTTTTTCAAAACAGTAGGCTCCCATAAGGCATAAGGCTGCTCCCTTACCTAGAATGTGGTCTGGCATTTCTCCCCAGTCAAAAACAGAGTATCTGTCAGAAAAGTGGAATCGTCCGATACCCATCTTGTCCTTTGTTGGTTTTGTAATTACTTCTAAATCTTTTACACTGCCCACAGCATTTTCCTCTACTTAAGATTTTTAACAGATTCATCAGCCTTTTCAACTTCTTTTTTCTTCTCTAACTGATACTCTCTCACCCGTTTCGCTAACTCTTCATCTTCTAAAGCGAAAATTTTTGCCGCAGCAATAGCTGCACCTTCTGGTTCAATTGTCGTTAAGGATCCTATTCCACTGGGAACTCGAAGGGAAGAATATATGTCTGCTCCAGCAAACTTCTCAGAATATGGCGGGCAAGCAATCACAGGTTTTAAGGTATTTGCATCTACAAAACCGCTTAAAGCGTTAGATCTCCCTGCAACAGTAATGTAAACAACTTTTTCATTTTCATATTCCTTAAGGATCTCTAAAGCTTTCCTTGGAGTTTTGTGGGCTGAGGCAACACGAAATTCATAGCTTATCTCCAAAGCCTTTAAGTAACTGGCTATTTTTTGGCAGAACTCCATGTCCTTTCCTGAACCCATAAGCAATACAACTTTTCTATCCATTTTTTCACCAAACTTGTTATATTTCTTAAAGTCTGAGCCCACTAATTAAATTTTTAAGCACGAATTTTTCCTCAAAATAAATTGGGGATAGACCTATGTCTTCCGATAGGAAACGCAGAAAAAGCATATTCGACGAAATTTTCGGGGGCTCTCTATTTAGCGATATAACTGGATTTTTTGATGAGCTTCCTGAAGAGGGATATTCTATAAGTGTGGTGCAAACTCCAGAAGGAACAAGGGTTCGAGCGAAAGTTGGAAAAGACGTGGATGTAGATATCCTTAAGAAACAACTTCAGGAGCAATATCCTAACGCTGAAATAGAGATAAATGGTGGTAGAAAGCAGCCCTTAATTAAAGAAATATCTACAAAACCCTTGAAAGAAGAAGATAGTAAAAAAGAAAACGATTAACAAAGCTCTAAGAAAAATGATTAATTAATATCCCCATCATTTAGGTGCAATCAATATCAGTTTTTCATATAGTTTTTGAATGGAAACATCCAAAGTATGGTTCATAATCAGAAACAATGATTCGGAAGCATTTATCATGGACGAAGAACAAATTGCCAGCGAATTAAAAGGAAATACCCTGCGTGTATATTGGTATCTATTACATGATCCCAAGAATTCTGTTGGTCCTAGACAGATTCAAAGAAAGCTTGGTTTTTCAAGTCCAGCTTTAGCTGTCTACCACCTAGACAAACTAGTTGAACTAGGACTAGCAAAAAAAGTTACTGGCGAATACCACATATCAAAGATGATTAACGTTGGGGTTCTTAAGGAATTTGTTCGGCTTAGAGGTTTTTTCATTCCTAGATATGTGCTATATGCAACCTTGTTTGTCACTCTCTTCTTGTTTTATCTTTCTCAGTTTAGAGAAGTCAATTTCTATAGTGTTTTTGCCTTGATTTTCGGTTTTTTGGGGACTCTGATTTTGTGGTATGAGACAATAAGGGTTTGGCGAAGCACACCTTAGCAATGCGAGTCGCCAGTATCTAGATAGAACCTTACACTATTGGCTTTTTATGTAAATGCTTGTATCCGCATTCACATTTAAACCCTACTATTCTATCTTTATGACATATTTTCCTCCATTTTCTGGCTCTGCACTGAGCATCTTTTTTATGTATTTTCCATAACAGCTTAACTTCTTGAAGAGTTAATGGTGCATAGTGTTTTGCTGATGTGAAGTACCATATTGCATAGATTGCAAATAGCCCGCAGAATAATGGTGTCAATATTTCTAGATGGCTTGTAAATATTTCAAACATTCTTATCATTGTCTCTATCATTTTCATAACCACCATGGGGTCATGGTTGATGTATTACATTAGCTTCGAATTGCGGATTAAGATTGAGTGAGTGGCTTATTTTTACCAAATCCGCTTCTATGTCGATTAAAAGAACAGTTGTGTTATTAGACTTGATTTCGAAATGGATTTTGATATCTATATGTCCTGGTGGAACTGTTAGGTCAGCTGTATCCCCGTCTGAGAAAGTGGCGTTTGCAGTTTTTACTTCCATGCGTATTTTTGTATAGTTTCCAGTAGGTATATCAGCAATAGAAAGGGGCATAGTCACATTTTCTAGTGTAAGAAGATCAAAATAGACCTCTTCTGTCCCGTTAGCGAAAGGTATGTCTATCCATGTTTCATTTTCAACGTTGTGAACTGCTAGGTTGTCGATTGTTAAGTTTAGATGTCTTAAATCTACTGGCGCGTCTTTTAGCAAGACAATTAACGTACCTATGTGAACTTCTGCTGTAGGAAAGATATCCATAGAAAAGCTTGGAAATTGTATACCTGAGACGAATATGCCTCCTATAATTAGGGAGGCCATCAATATACCTGAGAGTGCATATATGCCAATTTTTCTTTCTTCGTTGTTCATATTAATTACCTAAGTAAATAAAGGAAATCGTAGGATTTAAGACAATTTTTTTGAACACTTTGTTCAAATAATTGAACAGCCTAATAGATTAGAAAATTGTTGGCGATCTACGCAGTTCTTTCTTTAATTTAAATTTAATTTTCAATGTAGGAAGGGCGAATTCTTGCTTTTCTAAGCAAGTTGGCGTTTGATACAACTGATACCGAGCTTGTTGCCATGCAAAGTTCCGCGATGACTGGGTGAAGAAAACCAAAGATTGCAATGGGCATGGCGAGTGTATTGTATATAAATGCCCAAAAAAGGTTTTGCTTAATTTTTCTGAAAGTAGCTCTTGAAAGTTTTATTGCTGTGACCAAACTGGAAAGGTCTCCTCTTACTAATATTATGTCTCCTGATTCAATGGCTATGTCTGTGCCCGATCCAATAGCTATTCCCACATTTGCCTGTGTTAAGGCTGGGGCATCGTTTATGCCGTCGCCTACCATGGCAACTATTCCATATTTTTGTTGGGCTTGCTTCACAATTTCCACCTTCTTGTCAGGCAGCACTTCTGCATAGATTTCGTTTATTCCTATTTGCCTCGCAATAGCCTCCGCGGTTTGACGGTTGTCACCGGTAAGCATAACGGTTTTAAAGTTCATGTTTTCCAGTTCCCTTATTGCGTTAACAGTATCCTCCTTTAAAGTGTCTGCAACTGCAATTAGTCCTATAGCTTTACTATTTATTGCAACCACCATCACAGTTTTCGCTTGTTTTTGAAGGGTCTCAAGTTTCTCTTCTAGCTGTAACTTTGTTTTCTTATCTTTTGGGTCCAATAACGAAAGTTTTCCTACGAGAACTTTTGTGCCATTTATAATGCCTGTAACTCCCTTGCCTTTTATAGCCTTGAATGACTTAGGCGTATCCAGTTTTATTCCTTCTTCTTGCGCTTTATTTACGATTGCTTTGCCTATGGGGTGTTCGGAGCCTTGTTCAACGCTGGCGGCATAATGAAGGACGACTTTCTCGTCTTTCGGATTGTTGAGCGGAATAACATCTGTTACCTCCGGTTTTCCCTTGGTCAAAGTACCTGTCTTATCGAGTATTATTGCCTTTACTTCTTTCATGGTCTGTATAGCTTCTCCTTTTCGTATTAGAATACCTCTTTCCGCTCCCATTCCTGTTCCCACCATAAGCGCAGTAGGTGTGGCCAATCCTAACGCGCAAGGACACGCAATAACTAAAGTTGCGACGGCAGCGGAGATGGCCAGCATTATTGGCGGTTGATTTAGGTTAACCCATGGCAGCAAGGATTCTGTCCATCTAGCTACTACCATCATACTTTCAGGGATGGTAATCCACAGAATAAATGTTGATAGAGCTATTAGCAAGACTGCCGGAACAAAATATCGCGTGACCTTGTCTGCAAATTCTTGAATTGGTACTTTTGTTCCTTGGCATTCTTCAACCATTTTTATGACTTGTGCGAGAAACGTGTCTTTCCCGATTCTCGTGGCCTTAATTTTCAGTAAACCCTCTTGGTTTACCGTACCTCCGATAACTTCATCACCTGTTTTCTTTTCTACAGGCATGGATTCGCCGGTTGCCATAGATTCGTCAACAGCGCTTTCTCCTTCGACGACTATTCCGTCGGTGGGTATCTTCTCTCCTGGACGAACAACTATTATGTCGCCAACTTTAACTTCATGGATGGGAACCTCTTTCTCTTTTCCGTTAACCAAGATTTTGGCGGATTTAGCCTCCAGTTTCAGTAATCGCCTAATGGCTTGTGAGGCCCTTCCTTTAGCTTTTGCTTCAAAAAACCTGCCGGTAAGGTGGAAGGCCATGATCATAGCGGATACGCCTGCATAATTTAGAATTGATGTGTAGAAGGAGGCGGGTCCCGTAATGAAGGCTATGCCAGTTCCCATCATGATGAGAACGTCCATGTTAGCGGTTTTATGTAATATCGCCTTTACAGCTGACTTAAAAGTTGGTAATCCTGCCCAGAAAAGAACGGGGGTCGCTAGCAAAATGAGGCCCATATTATAGGTTGTTGTATTTGGCCACACTATGTTAAACATCATTTCTGGAACCATCCAGGCAATTATCGGAATTGTACATATCCAAGCAACAGACATTCTTAAACGGGCTTTTCCCATCCCCTCAGCAGATCTATCAACCTCTTCCTCCTCTTCAATCATGTAACCTAAATCTTGGATTGTTTTTCTTAAATCCAAAATTGATATTAAATCAGGAGAATATTCGACCGTTGCTTTTTCAGTAGCAAAATTTACATTAGCTGACTTTACCCCTTTCATTTTTCTAAGGGCTTTTTCTATATTGGCTGCACATGAGGCACAACTCATACCCGCGATTTGGATGCGAATTTCACGCGTTTTTTCCTCTTCTTTGGGAACTCCAATAGGTTCGTAGCCTGCTTCTCTGATTAATTGGGCTATTCTTTCAAGAGTTATTTCTTCAGCATTGTATTCTATTACAGCTTTTTCTGTGGCGAAATTAACGTTAGCTTCAATTATCCCTTTTTGTTTTTTCAGAATATCTTCTGTTGTCTGGGCGCAGGAAACGCAGTGCATTCCACTGATTCTAATGATGAGTTTTTCCTTTCTCATGGTTAATGTTCAACTCTTAAGATTTATCTGGTGAAGGAAGATATAAATATATCTTTTAAAGATATATCTTTTAATGATACAACGTGATAACCCATGAGTTCCGAAATAGAAGAATTTGTCTCCGATTTCCTACGTTTTTACGTACTTGTTATTCTTTATGAGGGGCCAAGCCATGGCTATAATATAATTAGCAAATTCAAGAAAAGACTAGGAAAAGAAATAAGTCCAAGCTTAGTTTACCCCTTTCTTCAGCATCTCGAGAAAAAAGGATTTGTAAAACATACCATTGACCAAGTTGGTGCTAAGAAGAGGAAAGTATTTGAGCTAACTGAGAAAGGAAGAGAATTCTGCAAACGACTGTTCAAACGATTTTCAACTCTTGTTTCTATAGCAATAGAACCAAGTTTAGAAATTTGTGCTAATTGTGGATGTAAAGTCTATGAAGGTGGTCACCAAGAAACCATCAATGGACAGAATATGACCTTCTGTTGTGTACACTGTGCACAATCGTACAAAAAAGAAGGGGAAAAACTTAATTCTTAAGTATTTTCGTCCAGTAACGGTACCATTGTGTATTTGACTTGTTGAATTCCCCTCATTGCACGAATTTTGCTTATAAAACCCAGCACTTTCTCCGCTTCTCCTCTTGTGATAAATACTTCTAGACAATATTCTCTTCCAAGATGTATATGCATATCAGCAGAAACTATTTCATCATGTTCATGTCTTAAACGCATAAGCCTCTGGTCTACATCATGTCTTTCATGTGCTGAAATTACAGTTATAGTTGCTGTTACTTTCCCTTTTTCAAGTTTGCTTAACTCAAATTCAGCTAATAAATCCCTTATTCCATCTCTAATTGCTTCTGAACGGCTGGAATACCCCTTATCGCGCATAAACATGTCTAATTTTCTTAATAATTTGCTTGATAGGGAAATGCTTATTACAGGCAAGGGATCGCCATAATAATAAATTCTGAAGTAATTAATAAAATTTATTAAAATGCGCCGCTTTATTAGCACTACTTTAATAAAAAGATGTTCATAATACTTTCTCGTGAGAAACTCGTAATGACTAACCAAGAAGAAGAATGTAATACATGCACGGTAGAATTTTCAGAGGAAGAGCTAGCTTCTTCTTCATGGAAGAGCAAAAATGTAATAATCATATCCATTTCAGCCGTGCTTTTTTCTATAGGACTAATGTTAGAATTTATCCTTAAGTTGTGGATTCTCGCTGAAGTTTTTTTCTCAATTACTGTTATTATTTCAGGATATAGTATAGCTAAAGAAGGTTTTTTCTCTCTACTTTTTCGAAGAAGATTAAGCATAGATCTCCTTATTATCATGGCTGCTCTTGGTAGTTTTTTCATTGGTCATGGAAAAGAAGGGGCAGCTGTAGTTTTCCTATTTAATATCGCTGAATTTCTTGAAGTTTATGCTGGTGAAAGAGCCAAAAGATCGATAGCTTCACTAATGAAAATTGCCCCCGAAGTCGCAACTGTAAAGAAAGATAGTAAAGAAGTTAAAGTTCCAGTAGGTGAAGTAGCGATTAATGAGATAATAGTGATTAGGCCTGGAGAAAAAATTCCATTAGACGGTGTGGTGATAAACGGCATCTCGAGTGTGGATCAGTCTCCTATTACTGGAGAATCAATGCCTGTTACAAAACAGATCGGAGATGAAGTTTATTCAGGAACAATAAACAATGAGGGGTTTCTGGAGATAAAAGTTACCAAAAGATCAAATGAAACTTTGCTTTCTAAAATCGTAAAATTCGTAGCGGAGGCGCAGAAAAAGAAGTCTCCTACTGAACGGTTCATAGATAAGTTTTCCAAGTATTATACGCCTTCCGTTATGTTATTAGCCTTAATTGTAGCTACAATTCCAACATTTGTATTCGGCTTTCCTTTTAATGAATGGTTTTACAAAGCGTTAGTTCTGCTTGTAGTGTCTTGCCCATGTGCATTGGCGATATCAACTCCTGTGGCCATGGTTTCAGCAATAACAAGCGCCGCAAGAAACGGAGTCCTAATAAAGGGTAGCAGTTATGTCGAAGAAGTAAGTAAGATTAAAACCTTTGCTTTTGACAAAACAGGAACCTTAACTGAAGGTAAACTCGAAGTAACAGACATAATTTCGCTTGGGGAATCCAAAGAAAGTGTTCTGGAAGTGGCAGCTTCTCTGGAAGTTTTCTCTGAGCATCCGATTGCAAAGGCAATAATTGAAAAAGCTAAAAATGAGAAAGTTAAGCTGAGATCGACTCACAATTTTAAAGCTATTGCGGGAAAAGGCGTAACCGGGAAAATTAAGGGAAATACCCATTATGTTGGTAATAGACGACTGTTTAAAGAGCTTAAAATTGATCTCCCAGAAGAGCATTTTTCAAAACTCGAAAATGAAGGAAAAATAGTGATCATGGTCGGAACAGCGAGGAAGATTATGGGACTAATCGCGGTGATGGATAAAATTAGAGATGCAACGATTGAAACTGTACATAAACTTAAAGAAATGGGAATAAAAACCGTTATGATAACTGGAGATAACGAGAGAACCGCTCAAGCAATAGCAAAGAGAATAAGCATTTCAGAGTATCGTGCCGAACTGCTACCTGAAGACAAAGTTAAAATGGTTCGGAAGCTCGCGAACAATCATGGGCATATAGCAATGGTAGGTGATGGTGTAAATGATGCTCCAGCGCTTGCGAGTGCTAATGTGGGAATAGCTATGGGTGCAATAGGAAGTGATGTTTCATTAGAAACAGCCGATATAGCCCTAATGCAAGATGACCTTTCAAAATTACCATACCTAATTAGATTGAGTGAAAAAACTCTCAAAATAGTGAAAGAAAACGTTTTTGCATCAATTTTGATTAAAGGAAGTTTTTCATTTTTGGTTTTTCCTGGGCTTGTAACCTTATGGCTTGCAGTAGCAATCGGAGACATGGGTCTGTCATTGGCAGTAATTCTTAATGCCATGCGTCTGTCAAGATTGAAGGAAATATGAAAGTCTGTAGTCATGCAGCGAATAAACTAATTTTGGATATAGGAGAAAGTTAAGAAAGCTGATTTCCAACATCTACCAGTGAGCTGTAAAAAAGGAAGTTTTAAGGACCTATTATCTCTTTGAATTGTTGGATCGAAGGCTTGCCTTCTATGATGTTCTTTCTATCTATTATGATTGTGGGAACCGCCTTAATGCCATATTCTCTTGCTTTCTTTAAACAAACTCTAGTTTTACATTTTTCTCTAATATTATACTCAATTACAGTGCATTTTCTGCATACGTTTTCTCTCACTAACTTCAAAGCCTCTTTGCAAAGTGGACATCCACTAGTGAATACTTCAATTTTGTTTTTCATCTTTTATCGCCTTTACTTTAAATCATCAAGTAAATATAAAATCTTAAGTATTTATAATATGTAGTAGCACTGCTCTTACTAAGTAGGGAAAATTACAATGAGTTTACTTTCAGAAACTAATAGAATTAGCTGTCCTCTTGACGAAATTATCAACCTGATTAGCAAAAAATGGACACTTCTTATTATTAGCGTGCTTGGCAATAATCAAAAAGTTCGGTATAGCGATATTCTTCGACAGTTGAAGGGGATAAACTCGAAAACTCTCTCAGACAGACTCAAGGAACTTGAAATACATGGGTTAATTAAAAGGAAAGCTTATGCGGAAATTCCTCCTAGAGTAGAATATTCTCTTACAAAAAAGGGAATGACTCTAAGGAAAGCTGTATTACCGTTGATGAAATGGGCATATACTTACAATAAAACAAGAGAAGGAAAAACGCCCTGCGATGCTGCATTCGCTGAAGAAATAGGAAAAATTTAGATGAATTCTGCGGTGAAGAAGAAACATGAAAATTCGCTATATTAACACAAAAACCATCTTAGGATAATGCTTAATTGGAAATTCAATTTCGAAATAGAAAATGCCAAAAATGGATGTTAAGGCTTTGAATATGTTACTGACAAATACGAGGACAACAGCAAATTTTTCAGAAAGAGAAGCTATTATATCTAAATGCTACATCCAAAATAAAAGAGTAGTCGTCCAAGTCTGTGGGGTCGTCGTCTAGCTTGGTCAAGGATACCAGCCTGGGGCGCTGGCGGTCCTGGGTTCAAATCCCAGCGACCCCACCATTGTTTGGATAAAACCCCAGCACTTCACTTGCGTTTTCTAAAAAGCCTAACGCCGCTGATTTCACAAACGTAGTCGAAGCCAGCCTCTATCAGTTCAGCTGCCTGCTCAACTGTCTTGGCAACTTTGCAAATATATTCTTCATCTCCTTCAGCCTTAACCAGCTGTGTGTAGATCAACGTGTTTTTTATGTTTCGGTGACCAAGCACTTCCATAACATGGAGGATATCCTTAGTGCGGTGATACTCCATGGTTGCCTTCCAATGCCTAAATGTTCTGAAAGATATCCGTAGCAGGCGAGGGTTTCCCAGTCTAAAGGCTGCTTTCCTACGCTGCCTTTGAAAGGAAACTGTCAGAGACTTCAATGTGGAGTACACTGCGAACACTCTTTCGTCTCCTTTTCGCAGGCCGCTAAGCATGTTTACAAGCTTTGATGAAATTTTGAAGATGCGTGGGTTGCTGCGCTTTTCAGGGGTTATTATTAGTGTTTTTCCTTCAAGATCCACGTCGATCCATTTAAGGATGAAAACTTCTCCAGGCCTAGCTCCTGTTTCTTTTAAGATTTGCAGGAAACATGTAATGCGCTTGTTGCATGAGGCTATGAGATCGTTGATTTCTTGTTCATGGGGAATGAATGGAAGCTTTCTGACGGCCTTGTATCTTGGTCTTTCCCATTTTAATCCTAGCCATTTTACAAAGGAATCATAGGCGTAAACGGTTGTCTCTTTCCCTGAATCGTTCCAGTTTTGCGATGCTATAACTTCTTTAACGCTTTCTGGATCCAGCAGGTTAGCTCCAAGCCTTATAAGGCGTTTTAGCCTCTTCACCTTTCCGGTTATTGTTATTTCTTTATAGCCCTCTTTCTTCATCCACCATGCAAACTCTACAAGTTTACTCTTGATGTGGGGTTGGATCGTTTGGCTTATCGGTGTGGCTCCCGCAGCCCGTTTTTCAGTTCGGGTTTCCACTTCGGCCAAGGTTTGCACCGCTTTTGGGGCGGAGGGCGCTCTGCGTGGGGCTTCACGGCTCCCTTGGCAATTATAAAAGAAGGCGGATGACGGATTTAAAATAAGCGTTTGAATTTTTGAGGCGTGTTGAAACATGTCTAGACGGTTGAGTTTTTGTTTTCTGGTTTTGTTTGGATCTGAGAAACGGTATCCGCAATCTCTACATAAGTAGCGTTGTATGGCTTCACCGTTTTTTAGATAGCGCATTCCGTCTTTATACAGTTGTTCTGAACTGCATTTGGGGCATTTGAGCGGATTTGCGGGGGTCATTATGGTTCGTGCCTGGCTATCTGTTCAAAACGGTTAGGTCTGGAATTCGCTTCTTATGTTTGGGCTGTATTTCATTTTCTTCCGATTTGTTCTTTGTTATGGAAGCAACCTGTCCAACAATAAGCTGGATGCCATCATTTTTCGAGTGATTTGTTCTAACGTGATGTTCTAAGTCGGCTTGGGTGGCGAAATAAACTGGTTTAGTACATAGATCACATTTGAAGAGTTTAGCATCAGAAAATCTGGAATTGCTGATATTTGAGCGAGATATCAGTTTTAGATTTTTCTTTTTCAAATCTGATGTATTTTCCTGCCTTATCTCAAGGCTTCTCCCCTTCTCAGTAGGATGTAGGAGTCTGGCTTGTTCCACGGCAACGTTAACATGACCATTGTTAACTGTTATATGTATAATTTCTCCTGAAAGGGGGTCCACTATATTGTAGCCTTCTATGCCTTGGATGGAACTGGAGAAGTCGTTGAAAAGGCTTAAAATGAAGCCCATTAGATGTTTGGAGTTGCTAGCGTTGATATCTGCGATGGATATCAGAGATTTAGGTTCTTTTTCTTGAAGTGTTGAGTAGACGTTTCTACCTTGTTTTTTGTCTCTAACTAGATAACCTTTCAGTACTAGTTTTTCAAGGTAGGCATAACAAGTTTTATACGGAATTCCGGTTGTGTTGGCAACATATTTAACAGTGGCATCATCTGTAGTAATAGCGTTTTTAATAGTCCTATAAATTGCCTGTTCTCGGCTGTTTAGTTCGCTTATTGTTTCGGTTATAGCATCCCATCCAAGTTGCAATGCATAGTATAGATCAATTAAGTCGGCTTTTCCGTGTTTTTCTGGAGGTTTCTGGAACCGTCTAACCCAAGCTATTAGACTGATTAAATCGCAGAGCTTGTCCGGGTCTCTTCGTGATTCACTTCTCGGGCTTTCAAGTAGCTTGATTAATTGTTCAGCGTATGGAATTTTTGGCAGTTCTTCTAATGGTTCTTGGGTCAGTAGAATGTGGAAAGCGCATTTCCAAAGTTTTAGCTTTTCTTCTGAAAGCAACAGGCGTTTTCCAGCTCTAAACTTAAGCTTTTCAAGCTTAACTTGCTTTGTTAATTCCTCGCTGCTGTTTGTTGTAAGGATCCACATACCGCTTTCAAGCGCTGTGTCGCCGGTAATAGCGTTGCTTGTTGTTGCCACAGCTTTAACTGGTAAACGCACTGTTTTTGTTGTCATCTCTCCTGAAGTTGAGTCACGCATGGCATACTCGCTGATTAATCCACCGTCATCAGACCGCATAAAGCGTAGTTGGCGGCCCATTTCTCCGCTTAAGGCGGGGCTGTCTGGAATGTACAGTAAGTCTGCATCTTTCATTTCCTTGCTATAGCGTATACTTGCAGCAGTCAAATAGCTACGCTCAACGCTTTTAATTGATGGATTTAGAAGGTCAAGCCACATCCGCATCAATGTGTCTTTTGCCGTTCCAGGATCACCTAACAGTTTTATGATGCTTGTCATGCCAAGTTTTGAGGCTCCTATCAAAAGTAGTCCGAGTAAACGCTTGTTTCGTTCCTCGCCCACAACAAATCTTGGCTTGTTAATTTTTGAAATTACAAAGCCTTGGTCAAACACTTCGCCAAGCTTGTAAAGGAATGCTGGATTTAACAGTAGATTTTTCGCCTTAGCTATGGTTTCTTCGTCGAAAACGTCTTCATATTTATCATCAAGTGTTATGCCAAGCTTTTTCGCTAAAACCTTTAAACTGAATGCTTTGCCTGTGTGGAAATCGTAGCCATAATACTTCTTTTTGTGAATAACAAAACTTGGATGCGTATCAGGTTTATGGAACGGACAGTGAATGTATGTGTAGTTTGATCCTTCGCCTGCAACCTCAAGTCTTTGCTTAATTTGCTCTAACCATTCTTGTAAGGTTTCGGTTTTCACTTCAGTCTTTAATTTTTCTTCGTCAACATCTAATTCTCCCCCAAGCCTAACGACTAGCTCATGGAATAGAACCTCTACATTTTCTACTTCCGTTGGCTTGTTATCGTTGGCTTTCTGATAGCCTTTTGAGGGATACATGATGCAGATGTTGCCGAGTCCAAGGAGTTCAGCGCCCAGATCAGTGCGTTTTATGGCTTTAACAGGCCGCTTGCTCCAGTAGATAAAATGGTAGCCGCCGCTTGGGGTTCTTTCGATGGCTGTAGTCCTTAGAAGCTTTAAGTCGAAATTTGGTCTGTCAATGTCGATAACTGCCAAATATTGCCCGTTTTTGCCTTTAAGCCCGCACAAAACGCCAAAACCATCTGCATCAGCCCAAGGAAGCCCTTCAAACTCCTGTTCTATCTGAGGTTCTTTTTGCCATCGTGCCCATTCACATAAGGGCCTCTTGGCTTTAACTGGAACAACCGCTAAGCCCTGTTCCAAATAAGTCCGTGCTAATTGCTTAATTTCGCGCAAGCTCTTTATCTCCTTTCAGTTCCTTCTGAATCCAGATTTTTTCAGTGCTTTTTGTTTGGTAGACGATACTGCAACCCTGCTGGAGAATATAGGTCTTAATTTTGCCGAAAACCTCCAATGGGCCGCGAAAAACGATTGCAAAATTGATAATTGTTTGTTCTGGAATTGGCTTTTCAAGCTGTAATTTCGTTTCCTTCAACATACGCCTTTTTCCTAATCTTCACTTCACTATTTGCATAATACTGAAGTAAAGATTTATATAACTTTTTAATTAAGTGATAACTGAAGTAACTTCAAAAATAAACTAGAGGCGAAGTGAGTGAAAAGGAAAAGCCCCATCATTCGAGATGAAATAATCAAAACCTTAAACTTACTAAAAGAACCTGTTCGCTGGACACAACTTTTTGAGGAGACAAATAAAAGAAGAAGAAAGAGGGGAGAACGTGTTCTTGGAAGTGCGACATTAACTTCTCACTTGAAAGACTTAGTAGACCAAGGGGTTGTAAAAAGGATAATTGATGATTCCACATATCCCCCTGCTGTCTACTATGAACTAGTTCAAAAACTGAACGAGAAGGTTCCATATGAGGTTGTATCGCTATGGCGAGGGGGAAAATTGAAGCCTCTAGACAATCCTTGGAGGGACAACTTCTTTGTTTTTACAAGTGTTCTAGAAATACAGAAAATGCCCCTAGAAACCAGAAATGTTATGAGACAATGGTTTTCCAAAATCTTAAGTGAATTGGAACATGTTATTCTACAATCTTATATCGGTCAGCTTGAAAACTCAGTTCCAAGGAAAACTCTGGGTGAGGCGCAGTATCATAGAACGAACTCGTGGTTTTTTGAATGCTTTAAGGATAGAATAAGAAGAAACGGAGTTGTGAAGACGGTTGATGAAGCGGGGATTGTTCAAAAGAAAATGTATACTGCAGCTCTAGCGTATCTTATTGAGAAAGAATATTTATCGTTCAAAAATGGAAAAGTTGCTGGTTTCAAGCCAGATGATGAATTAGTAAAAGTTAAAGCTAAAAAATGGGCGAAATCCATGCTTACAAAAACTCTGCCAAGAGACTTGATTGAAAAAGATGAAAGGTTGATGAAAGAGAAAATAGAAGAATACTGTAAAAAAATCAAAAAAGTCAACATAAAAAAGGCGTTGATAAAAGATCGCTTTGATTTTTTTATGCAATTGCATAAAGGCTCGTTTATAGACTTAACCCATAAGCCTGCGGATATGGAGGATCCGTATTTTGTGATATGGTTGACAAACAAAATAGCGCCTAGGATATTCAAAGATTTTCCGTTGCTTCCACAAGAACAAAAAGAGTATGAGAGCATGAAAAAGAAGATGGAAGAAACTAAGGAAAGCTTCGAAAAAATGAAAACCTACCTTAAGCCAATAAATGTTTTAATTACTGCAAAACTGCCGGTTATTTGGGCACCCTAAAACATGTTTTATTTTTTATGTTATCTTTGCCCGTTGGTTATAGTATAATCCTAGTTGCATATTTTGTTGGGTTGGTTATTTCCACTTTATGAATTTTGAGTTTTGGATGAGTTCTTCTAGGTTTTTTATGGTTGTTCTTGCATATTCTTTCACTTTTTTGTTGAGTTGGTTGTATGTTTGTTTGGTTACTGGTGTTTGTCCGTGGGCAAGGATGGAGATGTTTCTTTTTTTGAGGAGGTCTTGTAGTTTTTTGTCTTGTAGGAATTTTTCGCCTAGGGGGTGGTTTTTTGCTTTTAGGAGTTCGTAGTTTTGTTGGAGGGAGGTTTTTATGGTTTTTGTGTTTGGTTGTATGTTCCATTTTTTGATTAGGTTTTTGGGTATGGTGGTTGGTGGGATGTTTGATGTGTCTATTTGGTATTTGTTTTTTAGTGTGTGTTGGGCGATTAGTTCTATGGTTCTGTATAGTCTTGCGGTGGCGTCGTCGTATTTTGTCTCTTCTCTGGCTCTTCTTTCGGCGTTGTTTATTAGGTCTGCGATGATGTAGGGTTCGGGTTCTTGGTTTTTTTGTTTTTTGTTTATGAGTTGGGCTAAGAATTTTTTGTTCTGGTTTAGTTTTTCGTTTTTTATTTTTTTGAGGATTTTCCAAGCTTTTTCATGTTGAAATTTGTCCCAGAGTTCGTAGGCTTTTGCGAGGTTTAGCAATGGTTTTATTTGGTTTAGTATTTCTGGGTCTTTGGTTGTTTTTTGTATTTGGGTTAGGATGGTGATGGTGGCTGAGAATTGGTTTTTGTTGAAGAATTCTGTGGCTGTTTTTAGTTTTTGTTGTGTGGTGGCGAAGTAGGGGCGTATGGATACTATTTGTTCTGTTCCTGGTTGGACTATTCCGCCTTTTCTTTTTCCTGTTATGTAGCTGAGTTCGTTTGCTTCGTGTATGGTTGCTAGGATTGCGAGGGCGGCGGTCATGGCTTTTGTTCCGGAGGTGTAGTCTATGACGAGCTGGTTGAATTTTTGTTTGATTTTTTGAAGGTGAGGATGGAGGGTTTCGTATATTTCTTGTATGTTGTCGGGGTTTTGGATTTTTATTGTTTTGTGGCTTTGGTTTTTTGTTTTTGCGAGGATGAGGGGGAGGGTTGTTTCTTTGCTTTCTTTTGTTGTTATGAAGAAGGTTTTGTCTGGGTTGTGGTGTTTTATGGTGTAGGCTATGGCATCTGCTAGGCTTTTGGCGGCTTGTTTTGTTGGTTTGGTTCCTGTTCCTACAGAGATTATGAGGGCTTTCATTTCTGGCACTTGCTTAAATTAATTATTTCTGACCAAAGCTTTAAAACTTGTCACATTGTTGCTTAGGCTATAACTGCTTATCCATTTTCTCTTCTTTCTAAGAGTCATTGAATCGTGGATTAATTGAATTAGGTGATTATGAAAGTTGGCTAGACTTGCTGTCTTCTCTTCTTTTTAAGAGTCATTGAATCAGATATTTGGGACACATATCTTCAAATTGAAGAGTTTCTCTTGCTGTCTTCTCTTCTTTTTAAGAGTCATTGAATCTGAGGAAGCAATGAGATACCAGAAAGAGATAGAAGTACTTGCTGTCTTCTCTTCTTTTTAAGAGTCATTGAATCGTTAAAAGTGGGACGCAGAGGACAAAAACCGTTTGAGACTTGCTGTCTTCTCTTCTTTTTAAGAGTCATTGAATCGCAGAAAAACACGCAAGGAGGAATGAAAAACGCAAGACTTGCTGTCTTCTCTTCTTTTTAAGAGTCATTGAATCTTGGAGGAAGATGAACAAATCTGATAAGAGATTAGTTAGCTTGCTGTCTTCTCTTCTTTTTAAGAGTCATTGAATCAATCAGTTTATGGTTAAGCTCAATAGCGTATAACGATACTTGCTGTCTTCTCTTCTTTTTAAGAGTCATTGAATCGGTGTGTTAGTGAAAGCGGTAACCAAGATGTTCGTGTTGACTTGCTGTCTTCTCTTCTTTTTAAGAGTCATTGAATCCTATTGCGCTCGACACAAAAAACCATTAATATGCATAACTTGCTGTCTTCTCTTCTTTTTAAGAGTCATTGAATCCACCCAAAAGCAGACAGAGGCAAGCAAATACATGTATCCTTGCTGTCTTCTCTTCTTTTTAAGAGTCATTGAATCCTAGACAAACAACGACAAGAACGACTACAAGAAAAAGGCTACAGCTTGCTGTCTTCTCTTCTTTTTAAGAGTCATTGAATCGGAGCGCAACTTTTCCATGAAATTAGCCTTTCAAAAAACTTGCTGTCTTCTCTTCTTTTTAAGAGTCATTGAATCAATAGATATATTCCGAGACCCATAGAGGAATCTACTATCTTGCTGTCTTCTCTTCTTTTTAAGAGTCATTGAATCGCCAAGCTCTCAAACATTAAATGTGACTGGTTAATGAACTTGCTGTCTTCTCTTCTTTTTAAGAGTCATTGAATCCGTTGAAATCGGCCACTACCACTGGGAAGAATTAGACTTGCTGTCTTCTCTTCTTTTTAAGAGTCATTGAATCCAACAGTAATTTCACCATTGGGCAATTTCAAAGTTAAAGCTTGCTGTCTTCTCTTCTTTTTAAGAGTCATTGAATCGCCACAAGTTTTTCGCTTTCACCTCTTGATAGCTATGCACTTGCTGTCTTCTCTTCTTTTTAAGAGTCATTGAATCACACCGTCAAGGTAAAGGTGACGCCACTCGAAATTAGCCTTGCTGTCTTCTCTTCTTTTTAAGAGTCATTGAATCCGAACCTTTTTTACAGCTTTCTGGTCAAAAGAAAACAAAGAAAGACTTCCCTAGAAAACCTCCTCCGATCATCGACAAATTGCAAAACCCTTTATAAAGACAATCGAAATCTCCCCTCATTCCAACGCAACTCTGTCCCCAGCCTAACATCCGTCGTCGAACTGGAACAAATGCTGAGGCAAAGCATCACAACCATCCAGCCGACCCATCAGTCCGAAAACACAAACGCTTTTTCTTCAAACACCTCCATCTGAAAACTTTCAACCCTTCTCAACTCGAATCTGACCGCACCCATGAGGCTTATACGCACCCACAGCATAAAACTCCAAAGCCGCCAATCCCAACGCCAACTCACGACTCTTACTGCCACACTCAAACTCAAAAACCGACCCAGCAGAAACCGCCGACTCAATCCTACGCCGCCTCCCAACCTTCAAAGACCACCCGCTAAACAACTCGCCGCCAACAGCCCAACGCTTCAACTCCACACTGGGCAAAGAAGGCTTACCCTCCCGAAAAGCCCAAGAATAAGCCCTGCGAACACCCTCCAACAAACTCGAAGAATCCAACCCCTTACCACCCAGAACCAAAGGAGAATAAAGCCTCACTCTGAAATGCCCCACATCAATCTCGTCTGCACGCTTCTCCAAAACATCAGTATCAACATCATCCACTTTCAAATCCTCAACGGCAACCTTGCCAAGACCTCTAGACCTACTGCCACCTACACCCTCATCAGGCAAAGCCCTCTCCACAACACTCTTCAACAAACCAACAGCATCACCGAAATCCCCATGAATAACAACCTCAAAACCAAAACGACTTCCAGAAGCAACAGTCTCCAAAGTATGCAAAGTGCCAGCTCCCCCACCGCTAACACCAGAAACTTCAGCCGCCGCCCTTTTTTCCCTGTCAACAGCCGTCAATGTTATCGGAGAAATCCTAACAGGCATCGACTCAAACCCCCCACAAACATCACAACGAAAACCGTAAAAAGGCTTAACAGACTCTCCGCAGACATCACACTCACTAGGCGGAACAAAAACATCAAAAACCTTGCGACATTGAGGATTACTGCAACGATAGATAGTCCTCGAAACAGGCATAAAAGAACCGCCGCACCCCAAATGCAAAGGATAACCATACCTAAAGAAAACCCTAGAAGCCCTTCCAAACTCCTCTCCAAAAAGCTGCGCATAAACACACTCCTCAAAATAGTCGCACTTCTCATGCTCCACCAAAGGCTTGTCCAACTTGCAAACAACCTTGATCAAAGAAGTTCCAACAGCCCCTCGCAAAGCAGCTCCCGGAATAAAAGGTCGACATCGCTTGATAACCCCTGTTCTCACTCCAGAACCCATATGCAACGGCGTAACAGCTCTAAGCACGCCTGAAAGCCTATAACAAAAGACACCCATCAAAATTCCTCTAAAACTCGCTCAGCCACCGTTGAAGCTCTTCGCCACCAACAACCTTCTCCTCTTCCTCACCAAGATAATATCCAGCAGTCCTCTCTCTAACACTGTCAATCTTAATCCTAACCTTTCCGAAGCCCCTTGTCGAAGAACCACCCAAAGCAGAATCCTCAACAGACCTCAAAGCAGCCTTCAAAAGCTTAAGCTCCTCATCAGACAAGTTCTCACAAACAATCTCCAAACCAAACTGAACACCCGCAGGAACCGCCTGCACAGTATACAACGCACCTCTAGCCACAGTCCCCTTATCCCTGTCAATAGCAATCCCCGTCCGCTCAAGCAAAGTTTCAACCTTCCCAAGAGGATAAGCATCTCTAAACTTCACCTTACTAGCCACAGATACATCGCCAGCAGTGCCAAAAATTCTACAGCAAACACAAAAGTTGCCAGTATCCCTTTTCAGCGACCCACACATATTCTTTACATCCGGCGGCTTACAAACCTCTAACCCTTTTTGTCTAGCAATTCGCTCAGCCTCAGTTCTTACTCTACCCTTCAAAGAAGACCCTGGAATGTAGGGTCGTCCCTCAGGATCGGTAAGCACAGGCAAATCCACCTGCCCTATCTCAACTTCTGGCTTGCCTGAACCAATGTGCAACGGCGTAACAGCCTCGATGGTCCCAGAAATAATGATTCTTTTCTCTAATTTCTCAAACACCAACCCTTTCTCACCTCCTTTACCTTGATTCAATCCAAACTCTCAAATTCAGACTAGAGAACTCTTCCTTAGTCTTCAAAGCTCTTTCAATCTCAAAAGCCAAAGCCTTAGGATTTCCGTGAAACCTCCGAACATACACATTAACATTCAAGTTTCTACCTTGAAAATTCATGTCCACACCATTGTAGTTACACCCTTGCTTCTCCACTATTCTCCTAACAATAGGGTCTGCAACACTTTTAAGTTTCATAGTAGGCTCTTTCTCACAATAGTCATAAAGCATCACGGCATACATCAAAACCTTCTCCAAAGAAAGCCTTCTACCCTCATACTTCCCTAACAGCTCAAGCACCTTGACAAACCCATTATACCCCCTAACTCCACGGCCAATCTGCCTCTTAACAAAAGCCTCAACGAAAGCCAAAGGTCTTGTTTTAACCAAACGGTAAAGCGTCTGCAACTGTTTAGCCCCCATCCGCGAATCCACGGCAACCTTTGCAAGGTTTTCTCCCTCAGTTTTCAAACTTTTCTCTTCAGACATGCTAATCACTCCTAAACAGACTATAAATCAAAAAAGCATCACTCAAAAGCCCAGAATCGAGATGAGAAAGCAGCTTTTCCCCCTCACCCCACTCGAGAAAACCCCTACCCATCGAATACTCAATCAATGCCTCTGCCTTAACCCGATTACTAACAGATAACCCAGCTATACGCCTCAACTTAGAAGCAGCAGTTCCACTCTTACACATAAAATTAACAATCTCTAAAATCGTATTAAGCTCATCCCAACTCCTAGATTTCACCTTATCCAACTCATACTCAGTAACACCAGAACCTCCAACCACTGCAAAAGCCATCCTGTTTTTCCCTTCATCTTTCGCTTTGCGCAACAAGCTATTCGCCGCTTCAACTCCCACATAAACGGGAAGCTTGTAATGAAACGCTGAAACACCCGCAGACATGGTGCATTCTCCAGCCATATTCTCATTAAACTTCGAGGCAACAGACTTAGCGACCTCTAAAGCAACCTCCCCAGGAACCAGAGCTAGTAAGTCATCTCCACCGGCAAAGACAATACCAGGATGCTTAGAAAAATCTTTGATAATAGACACAATATCCTCTTCACAAGTTCTGTGAATAAGACCGCTTAAAGTCGAAATCCTCGAAGGAGTCTTCGCTTTACCCAACTTCTCAAAAACCTTCCCAGCCAAAACACGTCCTATATCATCTCCATCAGCTCTAACACAACCTACAAAATTGCGCTTATCTTTCAAATCATCCAGCCAAACACCTTTCCCCTTTTCCCTCAAATCCCAACAAACATCACATAACCTTTCAAATCTTGCAGAAGCATCCATTGATAACGTTCTAAGCCTATCTTCACGACTCCAAGGTCTAATCCTGCAAACATCACAAACCTCAACACCCTCATCGACAGCAACCTCGGAAACCAGAAACCTACGGCTTTTCTCCCGCCGCATCTCCGTATGAGACTCTGCCCAAACCCTACCAAAATCATCTTTGAACTCCTCCCCATTCTTAATCACATAGCTCACAGTTACCGTGACTTTTCCACCAGTAGCTTCCTCAAAACTTTTTTTCATGCCTTCAAGGGCTTCCTTAGCCAGATTTGCTGGAGAGATGGCAAGAAAACTTCCGCCAGCAGAAAACAAGACGCATTCAGGACCCAACAGTTTAGAAAGAAACTCACGAACCTTACTTGTAGCTTGCTTGACAATCTCACTTCGAGCATTAAGATCAGGCAAACGCGTAGACTCATTAACAAAACTAGATATCCTATCGGCATCCCCGCTTAAAAGAGCAAACTCATACCTTTCAAGATTGTATCCCTTCCATCCACCACCTAAATAAATACAAGTCGAAAACGCCGCCGTAAGTTTTAGATGATCCCAAAGAGAAACATCATTGATAGGTTTACGAGTGTCAGCAGGAACACGATACAAGTCCGAACTTTCTAAAATACCATAAACCTTGAAATAGCAATCTCTCGGATTCTGCACAAAATCCTTTTCCAAATTTCCAAGTTTTCCAGCTAGGACTTGAGACAGATAAGCTAAATCAGCTATGCTCAATCTGTTCCTCACAACATCTCCTGAAAGAATATGCGACAGCTCAATGGGTGGAGAAGGAATAGGCGAACCGTGAACAGGCTCTTCCCGCCTGTCCGCCCCAGAAGCCAAATTATCAGCTAAACATAAAATTTTCTCTAAATCACTTTTAGGCCTATACTCCTCTACATAAGAAGAACCCGTATGATGTCTGCTGGAATGCTCAGCGATCTCTTCACCTAAACATTTCTTAACAAAAGTATAAGTGTAATAAGCGTGCTCTGACCAACCCCTTCTTTTAGCCCAACACTCTAACTTCCCAACATCGTGAAGCAAAGCGCAAACACGAACAACTTCAAGTTGGCTCAAAGATTAACCAGCCTTAGAAAGCTAATTTACATCTATGCTAATAAAAAACTAACGGAAGTGCACACTTTCTCTTCAAAACTCCATCTGCAATTCTTAAACATCCAAAACTATCTTCAATATTATAAAACATAGGCTTCAACCCTCCGCCCTCAAACAATTCCTCAAAAAACAAACAATACGAACTCCCGTCCACATCCCTTAAAACCCTCGATATTCCAAAGAACCTCTCAACAGACTTTTGGTCATACCTTGGCAAACCCAAATTAAGACATTTGACTTCTTGGTAAACATCCCAATGATTAACCCTAGAAAAAACTTCGGCAAAATCTAAACCGTAAAGCCTACCACGTTCAATGGTATACGGTAAATCAAATCTGCTTCCATTATAGGTCAACAGAAAGCAACCTTCAAGTTCCATCAACAACTTGTAAAGCAGACTTAGCGTCTCATTCTCAAACATAGGTCCCGCCAAAAACGACACGCAAAAAAGCCCCTTTCTCGTCCAAGGAGCAACCAAAGAAAAATTGACAATAGGATCCTCCATCGAATATGGAAAACCGTTTGGACTATATGTTTCAATGTCAAAACTTAAAAAATTCATATTGGAGCCCTCGAAAAATAGGCTACGCTTCATCGGGCTCGCAGCGTTCTTGCTTCTCTTACTCAAAAAACTTCCGCTAACCATTTGACCCACCAAAAACAGTAATATAAAGAGAAGTATACTAACATTATTAGCGCAAAGCTCCAATCAAATAGAGTAATACACCATCAGGATATAAGAATCAAAATGAAGCTAAAAAGCTATGAAAAAGAAATGCCCGACTATATTAAAGCAGTTTCCGTAGAAAACAGCCTAAAAATCCTAAAAGCACTGGCAACAAAAGGGGGAATAGCAACATTTTCTGAAATCCAGCGAGAATCAAAAGTTAGAGGTTCAGTCTTAAATCACCACCTAAACAGGCTTCAACAATTAAAAGTAATCAAAAAAGAAGTGAAAGGAACCTACAGAATAACATACAAAACACCATTATGCTTCATATACAACCCAAAACAAAAAATACCCATAGCATACTTCGGTCTATTAGGAAAGAAAGAAACAAGAGAAGAGCCGGAACCAAAAGTTGCCCTAGAACTCCTAGAAAAAGAAAAAATAAAACCAGACCTAAAATATGTTGTAACATCACCAGAAGCTCTAAACGACTGGAAAACACTAAAACTGCCATACCAGTGGATTCTCTGCTACGAAGACGAAATCATAAATGTGGACGCAGTAAAACAAAAAGTAACCCCACAACTACTAAGCCTCCTACGCGACTACATAGTAATAATGGACTGCACATCTGCCACAAAACCCGCAACAATAGCATACTACAAACTAGCCCAACAACTATGGATACCCCTCATTTATGTATACGAAGAAACAAAACAACTAAAATGGCTAATATCAAAACAGGACATAACAACGAAACTTAACATATAAACTAGCGCGAGATTTATGAGTGGTACCCAAACTTTTGCATAGTAGTCTCCTTCATAACTGCTCTGCATGCACCCTTATTAATCCAGCCTAAATTTTCCCATGAACTTTTTCCGTGACAAGGCTTAATTCTTTTGCATATTCCATAAATGCCGTGCGCAAAACTTCGCTCTCATCCATGCCAAGACTAAAGCATATTTTTTCCAGTATGCGCTTCTGCTGAGGCGTCAAATAAACCTTCACAACTTTTCTCGCCATATCCCCTTCCAAGGTTCCATACTCTACTTATCATTAAAAACGTTACGTACATATGTGCGTCTATTTTGACTCGCTGTCGAAGCAAACGCCTCAAAGACCTACTACGCTACGCAAAAATCCTTGAAAGAAAAAGACTTTTCAGAGAAGCCTACTGGGACAAAAACCGCTGCGAACTCATAGCCCAACAAGACTATCCCCTACACAACATAAGTAAGGGAGAAGTTTTGTTCATAAAAAACCGCTACGTCAACCCAAGCCTAAACAAGCCTTGAAAAAAGTAGGGGGGTACCTATTAGGATCCAAATAGGATGCCATTGTAAACAGCTTTGTATGGCAGAAAAAGCTAGGATGCAAAAATAGATGAACAACTCACTCCAAAAACTCAGGTCTTGAAAAAATCAAATCTAAGATCTCTTTGGATACTTAACGAACAACTTATCAAAGTTTTTGAAAGTGAAGATTATGGGGAATACGAAAAAGGATATGAAATATACCCTGCCGTTGCCTTTATTGGATACATTGGGGAGACAATGGAAAAACTGAAGTAAAAAAGAAAAGTGTGCAGAAGAATTCTCTAATAGCTTGACTAAAAACTATAGAGAACCAATTGTAAGCCAATAGTTATCAACCTAATAAGAGAAGCTGTTAAGAAGATAACGATACGAATATATCGGTAAGTTATTTAAACCTCCTAGGTTACCGATATATCGGCAACTCTAACGAATAACATAACTTACCGACATAAAAAGGTGGCAGATGTGAAGCGAGGCATAATGAGAGAACGAATAATAAGGGTTCTTTTAACCGAGCCGGACGGTTCACTAACGAAATATCAGCTTGCCAAGAAAGCAGAATGTTCATATCCATGGGCTCACGAGCTACTGGGCAAACTAGAAGCCATGAAACTCGTGAAAGGCACAAAGGTCGAAAACTACACAGCCCTTATAAAATACTGGTTCAAAATCAGAGTCAAACCTAGAAAAAGAGAATACATGCACAGAGATCCAATCAACCTCATAAAAAAAGCAAAACTGCCCTACGCCCTTACAACCTATCAAGCAGAAAACCTTGTTCAACAATATCTCTTCACCTCCCGCACCGACATTTACATAAAAAAAGAACACATAGAAAAATGGCACCAACTCATAACTACCGAAGGCCTCGTAGGAAAGGGCAATTTAAGACTACTCGTAGCCGATACACATGTCTTCTATGGTTCCTTCCAACGTCAGGGCCTAAATATCGTGTGCATTCCCCAACTAATTATTGACCTACTAGAAGAAGGGGGCGTATGTACAGAAGCTGCAGAAAAACTACTCGAAAAAGTGAAACATCATGCTATATGAACCCAACGAAATAAACATTTCAGCAAAACAACTCGAAAAAATCTTTAAACAGCTACCAAGTCCAATATGTCTCCTTGGAGGATGGGCCACCTACCACATCGTCAACAAAAACTTCGAAAAAACCAACGGAAGAAAATACATCGGATCACGAGACATCGACATAGGCTTCCACATAGACAAAAAATGGACTGAAAAGCAACTTGCAAATTCACCTTTCATAACTGCAATAAAACTCATCGAAAACATGGGTTTCAGAAACATAAGTTTCAGATTAGTGAAAGATTTTAACCTTGACACAGGAAAAGAACTAACAACAGAAGAATCAAAACGTCTTCCCATGTATCAGATCTTCCAATTGTATGTAGATCCAATAGTAGACTACATCCACCCAAAAATCAGAGAAATGTTAGGTTTCATGCCGATCGACGAGCCCCTTCTTTCTTTGGTTTTTAAAGATAAAATGTATATCAAAACCACATTTTTTGGAAAAACAACCCTACTACCAAAACCCCAAACGCTGTTAGCAATGAAACTGAATTCTGCACCCCATAGAGACAAAGAAAACAAAAGAATAAAAGACATAGCCGACATCTACGCACTCCTCTGGTACTCTAACACCTCTTTTCCTCAACTCAAACGGCAACTGTTTTCGATCTATCCAAAAGAAAAAGCAAGAAAGACAATACAAAGTTTCACAGAGAAAGAAATCAAGAAAGCCTCAACCGCAATAGGTGTAAACACACAAGAAATCTTAAAGGTGCTTGCAGAACTAAAATAACTTAACCGAAACTCTTTCATAAAAAGAAGGGAAAATGCAGAAGATATCGCCACTCTCTCAGAGGTACAACTATCACCTAGGCATTCTGGAATAACCCCCCTGGGTTTGTGGATGAACCCAAAGCTTCTCTAAAGCAGAAAAATGGAGCTTAGTGATATCTTCGCGCCGCGGAGGCTTCAAATTACCCTGATACTTTTCCAACAAGCCTCCCTCGCCTTTGAAGGTGTTTTAGAATTTTGTCATATTTCGGAAAGATTACTTTTCTGTCGGTCGCCGTTAGCAGAATGAAAACAGAAAAAGAGTGGATTTGCGGGAGATTTCACCATAGATTCATGTTATGGGTTCAAATCCCAGCGACCCCACCACAAAATTTGAGAAAAACAATGCCTAAGGAATAAAAAAGATTTAAAAAGAGGGTATAACGTTTATTTTCCTGCAATGGTTATTTGTGACAATTTTACGCTTGGCGAATAGTTTTGCATATTATTTTGCAAGTCGTTGCCCAAAAGTTCAATTCCACTTTTCAGTATTTCATAGAAGTTTCCTGAAATGACCACGCCTTTAATAGGCTTGGTAAGTTCGCCGTTTTCAATGAAATATCCGTGTGTTATTGTGGCATTAAGATTTCCGCTAACTGGATTGGAAAGCCATTCGCCAATAGTTTCTTCGATGAATATGCCTTTTTTTGTTTCTTGGATCATTTCTTCTGGGCTTGTTGTTCCTTCTTTAAGGACAAGGTTTGAAGGTAATGGCTGGGGAGGCATCCAATAACGTTGTCTATAGGCGTTACCAGTGGACTCGCCATTTTCTTTTAGCGCGGTGTAAGTATCGTAAAGATAGTTTTTGAGAATTCCTTTCTCGATTAGGATTGTCTTTTGGGTGGGATAGCCTTCATCGTCAAAAAGTCTGGTTCGCCAACCCCCATACATTGTTCCATTGTCTATAAGATTTATGTTCTGAGAGGCTATCTCTGCTTCAATCTTGTTTGACAGTGGAGATCTTCCTTTTTGCACCCAGTCTGCATTTAAAGGACCACTAAGGACAACTCCAAGGATGCTTGCAAAAACCTTGTTTCTAATTATTACAGGTATTTCTCCACTTTCGATAGGTTTAGCTTTCAAAAATCTTATGGCTTTTTCTGCAGCCTTCTCGGCCATTTCTTCTATTTTCATGTCTTCATAGAATCTTATTTGACAATCCTCACTTCCAGTACTTTTCTCATTTCCTTCCTCAGCTTTGGCCCTCATCCAAGCAGCTAAAAATGTTTCTTTTCTTTCATTTTCTTCACCATGATTATTCATAATCACAGTGCTTGAAACAGCTGCTGTTAATATTCCTCGAGTTGGTTTAACTCTTTTATCATATTCGTTTATCCTTCCAATAGCAGAGGTTAACCTATCAACAATTTCCCCATAATCCAATTTTTCTAATTTATCGTCAAAATATCCTCTAGCAGAAGATTCGCCGAATTTATCATTTAGATTTTTCCAGTCTGGATCTTCAGGTGCCACTTTTGCGATTTTTACGGCTTTTTCTGCAGCTTTTTCCACTTCTTCCTTGTCAAGAATGGATGTTGAATGGATAGCCACTTTCCTGTTTATGGCTACACGTAATCCCAGCCCAATGGATTCAATTATCTTAAAACTTTCAATCTTATCAGCAAACTCTATCCACAATGTTTTTGTTTTTTGTACATATGCCTCTGCCTCTGTTGCCCCGAAGTTTAATGCTTTTTTCACAGCTAATTCAGCTATTTCCATTCTTACCTACCTCCCACTGTCATCTTTTGAACTCGAACATGAGGGCCTCCGAAACCAACTCTAACCATTTGACCCATTTTTCCACATCCACCAAAAATACCAGTTCTTAATTGCAAATCTTTACCAACAGCATCCATAGTTTTCAATGTTTCAAGAATGAAGCCACTGATAACAACTCCTCTAACAGTTTCGACTAGTTCCCCTTTCCTTATAATCTTAGAAGGTCCCACACCGAAGGTGAAGGTTCCCATTCCAACCTCAACCTGTCCTCCTGTTGCTCCCTTTCCTCTGATGTAAATGCCGAAATCTATGTCTTCAATTAACTCGTTAAAATCGTGATCTCTAGGCTGAATATAATAGTTTGTTTGTCGAACTATAGGCAAGTTTTCAAAGTCTTGCGCCCTTCCGTTCCCTGTAGATTTACTGTTAAACATTGCAGCCGAACTTGTATTTTGCAGATAGTTCTTTAAAACACCGTCTTCAACTATTACTGTTCTCCCCTTTTTAGTCCCTTCATCATCGAATGGATAGAAATAGCCGTCTTCAACTACTCCTTCGTCTAATATTGTTACAAGGTTGCTTGCGACTTGGGAGCCGATGTTGCCATAAAGCACTGACTCTTGAGTATATACAAGGTCTCCTTCAGATGCGTGTCCAAAGGCTTCATGAAGCAGGAGCCCTACAACGTCTGGATCAACAACAACTGTGTAAGTGCCAGGTGGAGGCGTCTTGCTTTTAACAGCTTCGACTGCGAGACTAGACAGTTCAGATGCAAATGCATTCCAGTCTCGCGATTTTATAAATTCAAAGCCTGCACACTTTGATTCTTGATAAGGAACTCTTTCCATAACACCATTCGCCTTTGCAATGCTTTCGTGCATAAGCCCTGTCAGAACCGTCTCAACAGCCACTTTCGCCCCATCAGACGACATGAAAAGCCGATAATCCTTAGATATCCCAAGTCTTGTTATTGCACTTTTAATCCTGCTGTGAGTCCAAGCAGCCTTGTTTGCATCTAAGGCTACTGAAACTTTCTCTTCGGGAGAAACTTCTAAGGGGTCAATTTTTATCGAATGTTTTACCTTAGCTTGGTTGACTTCGGGTTTAGTTAATGGCTTTTGTTTTTCTTTAATTGAGTTGGCTGCTTTGACGGCCTTTTCTAATGTCTGTTCTAGATTTTCTGGACTTAAATTGCTTGTAGACGCATATCCTACGTTTCCATTTATTGCTATGCTTATGCCCACGCCAACAAATCTTCTTGAAGAATAGCTTTTCAAAGCCTTGTTTTCCACGGTTATAAGCTCATAATCGTATTGTTGGTAACGAGCGTTCGCGTATGAAGCCCCTAAACTTGTTGCCTTATTAAGAATTCTTTCCAATTCAGCTTCCATTATCACACCTATTCACTTTTGATGAAGCTATTAATTATGGAATTATCCTTATAATTATCTATTGTGATGAGGTAAGGCCGAGATAGTTTCAATTCAACATAAAATTCCTTATGATAGAAATAATATATTTTAAGCAACGGAGAAGATTTTAACAGCAAAATTGAATTCTAGGTAGACAAGAGCATCCGAATGAAATGTTTCCAGTAAAGTTTTTCTTAATAAGTAGCAAATTGTTCTGTGATGTGTTTTAGAATTGGGAATTCAACATATTGAAATATACCGCGTAAAATTGGCATATAAAGAACCTTTTAGAATTGCCCCTGGAGCATCCACAGAAAGCCGTAACGTCATAGTAAAAATACTGACAGATTATGGTGTTGTGGGCTGGGGTGAGTCTTCTCCTTCGGAAAGAGTGACTGGCGAAAATGCAGAAACCGTTGTTAAAGTTCTTGACAGAATTGCACCAAGGCTAATTGGTAGATGTCCTCTTAGAATAGAGCAAAACGTTGATCTTATGGACTCCCTTGTAAAGGGAAATCCTGCAGCCAAAGCAGCCGTTGACATGGCTTTGCATGATATTCTGGGAAAAACAGCTCGTAAACCTCTTTTCATGCTTATGGGAGGCTATCGCACAGAGGTTTTAACAGACATAACCCTGAGCATAAAATCACCAAAGGAAATGGCTAAAGATGCTGTCAAAGCGGTAAAGAAAGGATTTAAGGCTTTAAAAGTGAAGGTTGGTGTTGACATTACTGAGGATTTAGAGCGTATAAGGCTGATTCGGGAGGCAGTGGGTGAGGCTATAGCGCTTAGAATTGATGCAAATCAGGGATGGACTCCTAAACAAGCTATAGATATACTGAATAAGATGGAAAGGTTTGACATCCAATTTGCAGAGCAGCCTGTTCTCGCAGAAGATTTGAAAGGGTTAATTGAAGTTAAGCGGAACTCGCCTATACCTGTGATGGCGGATGAAAGTGTCCATTCGCCTGAAGATGCTTTTCGTCTTATACGAGCAGAAGCCGTGGATCTGATAAATATTAAACTTATGAAAAGCGGCGGAATATTAAAAGGAAGAAAAATTGCTGAAGTTGCCGAATCCGCTGAAATACCATGCATGATAGGATGCATGGGAGAATCAGATATAGGCATTGCCGCAGGAGCTCATCTTGCCGCAGCAGTTAAAAACATTCAATACTGTGATTTAGACTCTAATCTCTTTCACAAAGATGTACTCGTCAAAAAAGGTGGAACCAAAATTAAAAATTCCATAAGATTTTTCTCGAAATATCCTGGATTGGGTATAAAAGAATTGAATATGCAAATGCTCGGGAAACCCGTAAAAATTTACAGGTAATTTAACCCTCTTTGGGTTCCGAAACCATAAACAAAACCACGATTACACCTATCAGAGCTACAATAAAACATGCAATAAAGGAAGTTTCTGAAGAAGACATTTCATAAAGAAAGCCTCCCAAAGAAGAGCCGACCACTAATCCTATGTTCTGAAAAGCGTTAAAGATTCCCATGGCTCTACCCCTTTTCGAAACTGAAGCAACATTTGAGAACATGGCTGTAAGAGAAGGATTAATTGTTGCCCTTCCCAAACCTCTTAGCATCATTAAAAAAAGCAATGGCCAGAAACTTCCAAAAAATATTATTAATAATGTAGCAGTAGCATTCAAAACTTTCCCTAAAATGAGCATTATTTTTCTTCCAATGCTGTCTGCCACAGTCCCCATAGGTAGAGTTGCAAAAAGCATTACAACCCCTCTTGCCGTAAATAGTATTCCAATTTCAGCAGTGGATATGTTCAAGACTTCGTTGGCATATACTGAGAGTACCGGTTGAATTAACGAGTTAGAAAAAGCTATGATGAATCTTGTTAAGCACAAGCCCAAGAACATTAAGGGATAAAGGGTCCACTGGTTTATTCCTTTAGGAGAATTCAGAGAAGAAAGATTATGCAAAATTGGGGGTTGCTTCTTTCTTTTGAGTGTTGTTGCTGTTTCGCGCACTGTAAATGCCACTAAAAGCATACTAAAGAAAGCTAAGGTTCCACAAACGAAAAAAGGGAAAGCCACTGTAAAAGTGCCAGCAAGTATGCCTCCTAAGCCTGGACCGATAACCATTCCTAAAAACCACATCATCTCATAAAATCCTAGGGCCTTACTTCTATCCCTTGACCTCACCATGTCCACCACCATGGTACTTGTAATAGGCCATACAATTCCAGAAGCGACTCCTTGAAGAGCTCTTAAGAGTATAAGCTGGTTAATGTCTTCTGTAAAACCATACAATGCCATAACAACTGAATACATCAATAAGCCTGTTATGATAGGCTTTTTTCTGCCAGCTTTGTCTGCAAGCCATCCTCCTGGATAAGTTGTAAGGGTACGGGTTATTGCAAAGGAGGCTGTTAAAAAGCCCAGTTGTATTCCGGTGGCTCCAAAGCTCCTGGCATATATGGGTAGAAGGGGCATAACTAATCCGAAACCAAGCATGCTGACAAAAACAGCAAAACACAATGGAAACAGCTGAGTATATTTGAAAAGAAGTTTTAAGTCATTCTTAAAGTTAATAAGCACTTAAGCCACCATTAAATCGGTTTTGTTAGAGTGCAATGTTTGTAGAGGGAGAAAGAAAAATCTTTAGGGATGATGCTAAAATAGCTATGTGCAAGAGTGTGGCTATATGGTTTCTCTTAGAGCTTTAGCTCCTTCTTTAACTCGTATTACTATTGCTGCGGCTGTAGGCGCCGCTCTTCACATTGGTCAAGGCGATCCTAACCTTGTGGATGAAAAAGCTGTTCAGTTTTCCAGAGCTGTATTAGCTCAAACAGATGTAGAAGGCGAAGTTATTTCATGCGAAGGACCCAAGGATAACGCTCCTGCATTTATGCGAAGGGAAAAAGTCGGCACGGGTAAAGGACCCAAAGTAGAGTTTGTAATAGACCCAGTAGACGGAACAACAGCAGCTTCTAAGGGCAGAAAAGACGCCATTTCCGCTTTGGCATGTGCCCCTGCTAGTTGTTTTCAAGTGCTTCCAGATGATGGATATTATTTTAAGGTGGCAACGGATCATCACTCCAAGGGTAAAATTTCTTTAGATATGAGTGTTGAGGAAATTGTTCACACCGTAGCAGAGGAGAAAGGTTTACCTTTAGAAAATTTTACTGTGATAATGCTGGAACGTGAGAGACATATAGGGCTACTGAAAACTCTTAGAAAACTAGGCGTAAGAATCCTTCTAATACCTGATGGTGATATTGCAGCTGCAGTTGTTACATGTATTCCAGAATCTGGCGTTGATCTCCTGATAGGAGCAGGTGCGGGGCCTGAAGCCACCATTGCTGCTACAGCTGTGAAATGTTTGGGGGGAACCATGCTCGTAAAGGTGTGGAAAGATGTAAAGGATGCCCCTAAACGTTTAGAAAGGTTGGAAGAGGAAGGTGTTGACGTGAATAAAACTTATGACGAAAATGAGTTAGCTAAGGGTAATGTACTAGTTTTTGCAGCTTCTGGAGTAACTAAAGGTGAGCTATTAAATGGTGTGAGGTTTATTCCGAATGGAGCTATTGTAAGTTCGCTTTGTGTAAGATTGCCAAGCGGGACTGTAGAAAAATCGGAGACAAAATTGCGATTCAGGGGGCATCCAATTTACAAATACTTTTTGTCATAGAATATCTGGTCAATTGGCTGGTCATTTTTGAAGAGAATATCTAACTAAGGTGACCACTTCATTACTCTTATGCGTAGAAGAAAAGACATTGGGAAAAAACTGTTGGGGGAAAGCCTGTGTCCTTTATAAAACGTCTTAAAGAAGAATTCTCTTTCATTAAAGGAAATTACGCGGTCCTTGTTTTAAGCTGGGTTTTATTAGACTTTGCTTCAGAAATCCCCATGGCCTACTACGCCCTTTACGTTCTCGGATTAGGAGCTACAGAGACCATAGTTGGCATCATAGGTCTTTTCCAATTTTTAGCTTTAGCGTCAATGCAGTTTCCTGGAGGGTATATAGCTGACAAGTTTGGAAGAAAATGGATTATTTGTCTAATGACTTTCGGCGTAGCTTTAAGCTACATTTTTTATGCTTTTGCTCCTTACTGGAATTTCACTCCTTCTTGGCATCTCATTCTTATCGGATCAATTCTAATGGCAATTTTCAACTCTACATATCAGCCAGCATTAATGGCGATGATTGCTGATTCCTTACCTCCCGAAAAGAGGGGGATGGGATTTGGGATAGTTACTCTCATTGGTAGTGCTTCTACCACTCCCGCTCCGATTGTTGCAGCCTTGCTCTATAGCAATTTTGGTTTGATAAAGGGGATGAGCATCGGCTATGGAATTGTTGTGGCTTTTTTTCTGGCCGCCGCTTTTCTAAGGATGTTCCGTCTAAAGGAAACTGTTAAGGTAACTGAAAGACCACATATTAGCGACCTTTGGAAAAGTTATCCTATTGCTGTTAAAGAAAATTTTGGTGTGTGGAAAAAAGTGCCTAAATCTCTATTCTACTTGGTTTGGGCGCTTATCATCGTGCAATTAGGATTTTCTGTTGTAATGCTATTTTTTCCAGTGTATGCCGTGAGGGACCTTTTAATAGAAGAGGCTATCTGGCCCATATTAACCGCTGCGGTTCCGATAACCACAATAATTTTCTCTATTCCTATTGGAAAAATTGTAGACAAGATGAATAGAAAAATTCCCACTCTAGTGGCTTTTGTGCTTTTTGCGATTTCCATGTGGCTTTTTGTTCATGGAAACATATGGTTAGTTGTTATATCTTTAATCTTGGTGGGTGCTGCAATGGTAATGATGAACACAGGGGCTGGTGCCTTAATGGCTGACCTAACTCCCAAAATGGAAAGAGGAAAAGTTAACGCATTTATGAATTTTACAGGCTTTATATTTATGGCTTTAGGCAATTTTATAGGCGGCTTTTTATACGAACACGTTTCACATATGCTGCCCTTCTACATAGCAATAGCTTTGGTGATTCCGTCTTTCATCTTAACTCTTGCTTTAGTTAAAGAACCTGAAAAAAGAGAAGAATAAGCATTTTGATGTGTTTTGGATAATCAAACAGTAAAACAAAGAAAATAATGAAAATGCAATTTTATCGCAACCTAAAGCACCCGAAAAAGTAGTGGGGCTGCCCGGATTTGAACCGGGGTCCCGAGCGCCCGAGGCTCAGAGCCTAGACCAAGCTAGCCGACAGCCCCTTCTTCGAACATTACATGTTTTACGTGCGTAAAAATAAGTGTTCCTTAAACTCTTTAAACAGCTTTTTCAATAGTATTTTGCTGTCTGAGGAGGCTCTGAGAAAGGTTGTCTATTCTTCATAGAAAACGTGGCATCAAAGTTCTTAAGGCTGTTTCGTCCTCTGTAAGGCTTAAAATTTTAAATCTTCTTTTTGATAAAGGATCCCTTTCTTATACTGAGCTGATGAATTCTCTGAAAATGAATCCCGCTAGGGACGCTGGAAGGTTTGCTTACCACCTAAAATTTTTGCTAAAAACCGACCTAATTGAAGCAGATACAGAGTCAAAGAAGTATTATCTAACCGATTTAGGCAAACTGGTAATTGATGTAGCAGACAAAATTGAAAGCAAAGCATTTACAAGAAGAAAAAAACTTGTCCGTACCTCCCGATTCGCCCTAGAAGAATTTGACACAAACAAAATAGCTCGTTCACTTATCAAAGAAGCTAACATGCCCGCTGAACTAGCGCAAAAAGTGGCTAAAGAAGCAGAAAAAAGACTGCTTAAATCCAAAACAAAATATCTAACCGCTCCACTTGTCAGAGAAATAGTAAACGCTGTATTAATTGAGAAGGGCTTAGAAGACTACCGCCACAAACTAACTCGCCTGGGACTTCCAGTCTATGATGTTCAATCACTCATAGAAACTAAAAGCAAAAATCTTCAGGGAGCAACATCTGTACAAGAAACAGCGGGAAAAATAATCCTTAGCGAATATACGCTTTTAAATATCTTTCCAAGAGACATCGCAGACGCCTACCTTTCCGGCGCTTTACACATAAAGGACTTAGGCTCCTGGATTCTTAAACCTGAAGGAATCGTACACGATCTTAGATTCTTCTTACAAAAAGGCTTCAAACTAGAGAAATCCAATTTATTTGAAATTCTTTGTCACCAACCCAAAAATTTCAAATCCGCTTTGTCCTTGCTACTTAATGTTTTGCTGCATTCCACCAAAGAAATTTGTGAATCCCAGACTCTAGAATATTTTAACATTTTTTTAGCTCCCCTCATAAAAAATAGGAATCCTCAAGAAATTAAGGATGCATTAAGCCATTTTCTATTTACTCTTCGTCAACATTTAGACGTCTCTCTCTGCTTAGAGCTATCAATCCCCCATTTCATATCTGAAAAACCATTCCAGAACTCTTCCGGAAAAATTGTTGGTAACTATGAAGATTTTGTTGATCAAAGCCAACTTTTAGCATCGATCCTCCTCGAAATATTTACTAAAGAAAGCGATCGAAAACCCTTAACCAATCCTAAACTTCTTCTAAAACTTCGCCAAGAAAACATTAACGATGAAAGAGCGAAGGAGTTGCTTTTAAAAGCCCATCAGCTAGCTTCAAAGGGAGAGAGTATATATTTCGCAAATCTTTGCAGGGAAAACCGCAAGTTTTCAGTTTTTTCAACTTCGGGTTTTAAACTTAATGCAGATCTAAGTGGTGATTGGGAAATTGACACGTTGCGAGCAGGATGCCTCGGAAGCGTATCCATCAATTTGCCCCGGGTAATGAAGGAGGCTGAAAGAGATGAAGGAAAATTTTTAGAGATTCTAAAAGAGAGGGTCGAAATGGCGATTCGCGCATTAGAAATTAAGTATCGATCGGTTAAACGCCACATAAGTTTGCTCCCATTTTTGCTACAAAGGGATAACGGTGATCATTATCTTAGACTTGAAAATTGTTCTCGCCTAATTAATTTGATCGGGCTTAAAGAGACAATAGAAGTTTTTCACGAAGGAAACTTTTATGAAAGTGAAAAAACATTGGATTCTGCCCAAAAGATCCTTGGCAATGTTTTAAACATTACTCGTAAAATCGGCAAGAGAAAAGCAAGACGGCTGCTTGTCGCAACTCTCCCAGATTTTGAAGCTTCAGAACGACTAGCACGTTTGGACATTGAAAAATACGGGATTGCAAAGGTTAGATTCTCTGGCTCAAGAGAAAAACCGTTTTACTCCACTATTAATAGACTAACACTTCAAGACGATACAATCGCTTTAAACATTTTAAATCTGACAAGACAAATAAACAAGTTTCTAAAAGGAGGAAACTTAACAGTTATAGAATTAGGTGACACGGAATATGATCCTGAAACCTTGTTTTCCGTTACTAAACGCATCATGGAAAACAGTGAAGTAGACCTATTCACGTATAACCGTAAATTAACTTATTGTTATAGTTGCAAGAAAAGCTGGTTTAGCTTTTTACATAAATGTCCTTTATGTGGGTCTACTAGCAATATAAAACCCTTGAACAGGTTTGCCTTGGCTTAGAATTATTTTACGGCTCCCAGTATTAAGGCGAGAATAGCCATTCTGATAACTATACCATTCCAAACTTGCTGGAAGTATTTAGCGTATGGCGTGTCGTCAACTTCAGCAGCTATTTCATCGATTCTTGGAAGCGGATGGAGAATTATAAGATCTTTTTTGGCAGAGCTTAAAGTCTTCATATCAATCTTGTAAGAGCCTTTTACTTTGGCATATTCAGCTGGATCTGGAAAACGTTCTTTTTGAATTCTGGTCACATACAAAACATCAACAGTTGGAATTATTTTATTGAGACTTTTCTTTTCCGCCACAGAAATTTTCTCTTTGATTGTCTGAAGAACTTCTCTTCTCATTTTGAGTGTTTCTGGAGAAACTAAAAATAGTTCGATATCGTATAGGGAAAGAGCGTAAGCGAGAGAATGAACTGTTCTTCCATATCTTAAATCGCCTACAAATGCTATTTTTAAACCATCAATTTTTTCCTTCTCCTTTTTTATTGTGTACAAGTCTAAAAGAGCTTGTGTAGGATGTTCTTCTGCACCACTACCTCCATTAATGATGGGGATCTGCGCAAATTCTGCTGCAAGTCTTGCTGCCCCCTCTAATGGGTGTCTCAAAGCAATAACGTCAGCATAATTTTCTACAGTGCGAATGGTATCTGCAAGATTTTCTCCTTTCTTTACTGAGGCAATTTCTGACTCTGCAAAACCTATAGTAGAACCCCCAAGCTTGTGCATTGCCGCTTCGAAGCTTAACCGTGTTCGAGTGCTTGGTTCAAAGAATAATGTTGCAAGAATTTTCCCTCTAAGCATTTCTGAACCTTTAACAGCAGTTTTCTCCATGTTTTCAGCGATTTTCAGAATATAATCGATTTCTTCACGAGAAAAATCTTTGATAGATATTATATCCCGATCTTTAAACCTCAATTTCACACCTCAAAAGACTCTGCATAACTTCTAAATAACTTTTATCAGAAGAAACTTTTGTAGCTGGACTGACGTTTAAATTTTTTATTTTAGTTCAGTGTATACCCTTGGTTAAGGAGAAATATCCTTTGAGTGAAACAGAGTTACGTGTTTCAAAAATCAAGGACGGCACAGTCATCGATCATATTTCTGGCGGTCATGCTTTGGATGTTGTTAAGATTTTAGGGATAACAGGGAAAGAGAAAAAGGTTATAACCATAGCCATTAACGTGCCAAGTAAACGTTTCAAAACCAAAGACATAGTAAAAATTGAAGGAAGAGAACTAAACCCTCAAGAAGTGCATAAGATCGCTTTGCTTGCTCCTCACGCCACCATCAACATCGTTCGCAATTATAATGTTATAAAAAAGCAAAGGGTTAAACTTCCAAAAACAATAGAAAAGATTCTCAAATGTGCCAACCCAGCCTGCATAAGCAATAGTAACGAACCTGTTCAGACCAAGTTTTATGTGGAAAGCGAAGAACCTCTTTTGCTAAAGTGTCATTACTGTGGCTTCATAATGGAAAAAAAAGATGTGTTAGAACAATTTTAAGCACATAATTGCATGGTCGAATGGAGATTTTTAATAAAAACCGTTTATGATAGTGCCTATTATGGCTTAGACCAGAATAAGTCATTCTAAAATTTACGATATCATCATTTACTTAATAAGTTTTCCAAATAAGCTATGTTCTGTTGAATTCCACTTTCTTACATATTTTGCCCTGTCCAAGGACTATGTTCTTTATGTCAAATCCTTCCTGTCTTTCAAGCTTTTAATCCATTGCTTCCACTCTTTAGGTCCACCGAACCTGGTGGTTAATGGCATTTCTGCATGGATCACGTCTCCTGCAAAGAGGGTTTTTGATTTTGGATGATAAACGGATATTTCGCTGGGAACATAACCTGGGGTAGAGTAATTCCATAAACATTATTTCCAAGACGATGAAGTTCAGGCATTTTAATCTTACTTTCATTTATAGTTTTTCAGCTAAACCGTTTTGTTTCTATGTTTATTGATGTAGATGGAGTTTTACGCGTTTTTCTTTTTGAGAATTTAATGGCGCCATTTGTACAAGCTTCAATACATCTCGCACAGAAGATGCAATCCGTAGATTGACCTATGTCTTCAGTCTTTTTTATTCCCATCGGACAGACATCTAGGCACTTTCCGCATTCAGCGCATTTGGATGCGTCATAGCTGATTGTTATAAGCGAGATTTTATTAAATATCCCAATAGTTCCGTAGGGGCATAGGTAGCGGCACCAGAATCTCGAAAGGATAAGTGCGAGAATTATAGTCAGAGCCAAAGTTATTAAGTGGACATGAAAAAAGACGCCAAGGCCTAGATCTGTATATAAAAGGCTAACGGGAATAGCTGCAAAAAGGCTTCCTGAGGGGCAGAATTTACAATAGAATGTTTCAGATGTTATCCAAGCGACAAAAATAACTAAGGTAAGCATTATGAATTTTGCTTGAGGCAAAGACTTAACTTTTCTTTTCTCTGGTTTTGAAAGTAAATCATGAAGTGCTCCGAAAGGACATGCCCACCCGCAAAAAGCTCTTCCAAAGAAGAGACCGTATAAACCTATCATTCCAAGTAGGTAAAGAGGAAGCATTCTAATAGCCACAAAATGTTGAAGTGAACCGATTGGGCAACCCGCTGATGCAATGGGGCAACCGTAACAATAAAAGTAAGGATAAACGCACCCAGTTTTTAATGTTAAATTAAACCCGATATTTGAGATCGCGAAAGCAGAAGCTTGGGTAATCCAGCGAATCCCTTTAATTTTCATTCTACACCCACACATGAAGGACATAGAAACCTCACAAAAGCCCTTACAATGTAATATTCCCCTCTCAATATTCCCTCGGTAGAAATTAGAAGGAAAAAGACGAAAAGGAGAACCCAAATAGCCTTTTTTGACGGCACCCTTGACACATCTCTATTATGTGTTGTATTTATTTCATACTTAACTTTTGCAGATTGAAGAAAAGATTTTTTAACAAAATTAATTAAAAACTAAAAAAATGGGTTGTTGAAATGAAAGACATAAAGCTATTGATTACGCTTTTGCTGGCTATTCTCAGTTTACATCTCTATATTCAAATAGTTGAAGCTGGGATAGCGCCTAATTTTACCTTGCAAGACATTGACGGAAGTACGTTTTCCCTCAGCGATTTTAGAGGTAAAGTGGTTCTCTTGGATTTTTTTGCTACATGGTGTGGGCCATGTAGAGATGAAATGCCTCATTTAAAAGATGTGCAGGAAGAATTCAGCGAAGAACTCGTTGTAATATCAATTAGTGTTGACCCGGATTATGATACGATAGAAAGGCTTAAGCAGTTTAGACAGGATTACGATATTACTTGGATATTGGCAAGAGATACTGCCGATGTACATGTACAGTATAACATTTCGGCTATTCCAACTATATATTTGATTGACCAAGAGGGATACGTCAGATTGCATCACATAGGACTTATGGAAGAAAATGTCTTGACAATAGAGGTAAGCAAACTTCTCCCGCGAAGAACATTTCGCTTAAATATTGAAGGCCTTAACTTCCAAGTATTAGTTGAAAGCAACTCTACCCTAACGGATTTCAGTTTCAACAAGTCGTCAATGCACATCCAATTTTACGTGTATGGGACCCATGAGACTATCGGTTATTGCAATGTGACCATACCTAAAAGCCTGTTGAAAGGTAATCCTTGGAGCATAAGCATTGACGGAACACCTATACCTGAATTTAAACTCAGCGAAAACAGCACTCACAGTTGCATACACTTCTCATACACACATTCAAGCACAAAAACGGTGATAATTCAAGGAACATGGGCTATCCCTGAATTCCCTACAAGCATAATATTATTCATATTCCTAATACTTCTAACTATTCCTTTAATCTTAACTAAGAAAAAGAGAATTTATTGAGTGTCCCCTTTTTTCTTAACCCTGAAAAGTAAGTGTCCCCTATTAAGCCTTTTCTCTTTACTTATATATAGCATCTTCTTATTTAGCGATGTTCCATACCGTTAGGGCGATCTTGATTCGAGACAGGTTCGGAGAGAAGAGTCATTATTGTGTCGCTAGGTACTTGGAGGAGAAGTATGTTAAGACTAGAAAATTAAAGAGAAAATGGATTGATTTGTTGGATCATTACAGGGATTCAGAATAAAACTAATCATTAAAGAAGGACGTAGCTCACTATTGCATCTTAATGTTCTCTGCATTTTTCAAAGTGAAAATTCTATCAGACTTCTTTGGAATCTGCATTAGAAGGTTTACAAGTTCATCTCTTATTTGATATGTCCAGGTCCTATGTCCCCTAACTCTAATAGTAATCGTTACCGTCTTGTTTTGAAGGTTCGGTCTTTCTATGTTAGACGCCAAACTTCACTTGCAGAAGCATGTCAGCATTAGTATTAAAAGCAAAATTCACATTTTGCTTTTATGCTTTTCCTCTCATCTCTCATATCCTTTCTCCAAGACAAATGGGCTTCTTTCCGCATCAGAAAATTGCACATTGTAATTCACGCGCAAATCTTTCCAGTTGAATATGTATTTTCAATGACCCGTGACTTCTAGATCATTTCTGTCTTTAACTTTGGATGAATTCATTCTTACTAAAATTGAAATGAAGATTATAAATGCGATGATTCCTATCACTAAATATGCCGTTCTTGGTAGTATGTTGAATATCACAGAAATGAAAAGAGTAAAACTAGGAACGAAAACGGAAAGCCAAAGGAGTTTGTTAGATTGAAAGACAGCTTCACCTTCGAAAGGTTTGAAAGGAAAGGCTGAATATGTACTCGTCATGAAGGTAGCTACCAAACCTGCGTCCGCCAATGTTGTGAAGCCCAGGATGTTGAAGGAATAGAAGAGTATGCTTAACATTAATGTGGAAAGTATTTTAATAATGCCGATGATCCCTGATTTGTGCTTGCTTAGTTTGCCTTGGTACTCAGTTCTGCATGGGCTCGCGAACGGAACTAAGAATATGAACCCAGATGTCAAAATCGAAAGAAGACCGTAAATCCATATCTTAAGGTCTGATAAAACATCTAACAAGTGCAAAGAAGCTTTCATGATAAGCTCCGATACCACAAACACCAGTATAACTGAAACGAGAACTGAAGGAATCGCGTTAGCTAGAAAATTTACATTAAAGAAGTTTGGTAAGCCGTTAACTTCGATATATGTGAAAACACTAAGAAGAATTAATGCAGAGAAAATTAGTGACATTATCTCTTTCTTTGTAATTAGTCTCTTTCGTCTTGATGTTTCGACATCTTTTTTAGTCAAAATCTTGAAGGTTTCCTCACCATAAAGTTTAAGAAAATCCTTGAACCATTCTGGGATATTCAGCTTTTCAACAGCTGAATTAAAAGAAACTGCTTTTCCACTAACACTCATCATCGTTGTAAATCCAACAGTTAAGACAGTGCTTACACTCAAAGCAATTAGGGCTGTTGAAACTGTAGGGGGCACTCGAACTAGTGGGACAGGAGCCTCCACTGGAAGACCGAATGGTGCAAAAATCGTCAGATTCGATACTGTTGAATATAAGAAGTTGTTTTGAGTGTCAACTCCAGTATTAGAGCATCTCACCCATATTTCCCTTTGTGCGTCCCAATAGTACATGCAAAGTGTTGTTTCATTTATGCCAGATATCTCTACATCAGTATAGTATACCCGAATCGTAATTGGCCATATAATGTTACTAGATGAAATATCTGTACTTACATCTATAAACTTCCCAAGACATGCGAATCCTTGGGGCAGTGAACTGGTGGGATTCTGAATGTATTTCGCTATGCAAAATATGCCCTTGTCTAATGCTGTTACAACGACTTCAGTATCTATTTGGCTTTTGTTGCTTATTATCTGTGTATTTGGAATAATTAGTTCTAAATGGGCGAATTCAATTAACGCAGGATTTTCTACCGCAAAAGCCGAATCGCCTACAATAAGATCATCGATATAGTATATGTGGGGTTCGGTCGCATTTTCTCCAGCAACATTTATGTTTATTTTGGCCATTGCATTGCCGTAGTTTATCTTCCAATAACCGAGTGGCCCTATTCCTTCGCTTCGACCGGCAGTGATGTTCCAACAAACCCATCCATCCCAACCCCCAAGTTCGCCATCTAAGTCGGACTTTGGAGATGCTTTTAACCATCCTCCAGAAGTTTCTTCAAACAATGTGTCAACTGATGTCAACCAACAATCTGTGCTTCCATCTCCTTTAATATCCAAGCTTATAACAATAAACGGAAGGCGAGAGCCTTCAACAGTTCTTTGAAAATAAAAGTAGAAAGATTCTGCATCCACAACTTCATAAGTTCCATAAACTTTTTTGGTTGGAATATTGTTTAAAGTTTCTCCATATCCAACACTAACACCAGCACCGTATCCTTGTGGTGCATTTGCCTGAATTATCAGCTTCACTGAACCTAATCCAGTGTGTTTTCTCTCAGTTGTCCACTCAGCTAAGCAACCATATTCAATGTCTTGCCAAATAGACACGTCTGGCTTTTGCTGAGCTTTTACCGATGGAAACAGTAAACAGCAATATACTACTAATATTAGCGGAATTAACAACAAATAACTTGAGAACACCAAATATTTTTTATTCATATCACTTCATTAAGTATATCTTCTTTTTCGGTTTTTTATTATTTGTGATAAAACCTGAAAAATCCGCAGATAAGAAAAAAGCCTTCATCGATTTCCCCATCTGGAGCGACAAATGATTTATCATCGAAATACTGCAGCTTGTAAAGTTTGAAGGCGAAGAACAATTTATATGCAAAGTAGTACAAAAACCGAGAGAAATCGCAGCTTTGATAGAGTCCAGCTTCACTTATGTTTGCGAAAAAAGGATTGTTATACTTTAGAAAGCCGAAATAAAATGTCGCAGAGTAGTCCAAGAATGTTGGAAGCGCCGCCGGTAGGACTCGAACCTACGACCGACTGGTTAACAGCCAGCCGCTCTACCGAACTGAGCTACGGCGGCTCCCAAACTTATACGTTTTCAAACTGTCAGTCGTATTTAAATTTAGTCATTTTCCTGCCTTTACTGTTATCCCTTTCCTTTCGATATTATATTCTGCTATCTTAGCAAAAACTTTGTAAAAAAATTGCATGATATTCGCATACCATTTTCCAGAGAAAGATAATTCGATGATTTCATTTACCCAGCGGAAACCGTGCCTTAGACACTTAATTAACAATTCCCTGTGAAGTGGAGTCATCTCTGTCTCTTTAAACCACCCCTCATCCTTCAACTTTCCCATAGGAACAAAAAACAAGGGCACAATTAAACTTCTAACATCCTTAAGGTCTTCCACCAACTCTATTGTTTTCAACAAGTCATCTTCAGTTTCTCTAGGAACGCCTACGATAAGAGTACATGCAGGAATAAGCTTGTAATCATGTGCTAAACCCATGCTAGTGCGGACAACTTCTGGCCATTCTTCTGGCTTAAAAGGATGAGCTTTCGCGCGCATAATTTTTTTTGCAAGTCTTGGAGAACCAGTTTCTATTCCTATCTCTGCACCCCACCAAGGCTGTTTCTGAAGAATAATCTCGGAAATTCTTGCGAAAAGTTTCGGTTTAATAGCTATACATGCAAGAGAACAATGACTCCATCCGATACTGTCACAGTTCTTCACTGCCATTTTATGAAGTTTTAAAATCTTATTATCATTAGGAATAGTAGTTTTAGAACCATAAAGCATAACATCTTCAGCATGAAGATTAGCATGCCTTGAATATTCACTCTCTACATTTACTTTTATTTCTTGCAATATTTTTTCATAAGGATACCATCTTAACGGTCTTAAAGTTACACTACAAAAATCACAGCCTCGACAACATCCTCGACCAATCTCCACCAAACCATTAATAGACGGTTTTTCAATTACTGGTATTTCATCTAGTCCTGGCGTTTCTTTAATGCTAACCTCATGGTATTGAGGAAGTTTTTCGTCATTAATAGCAGCCCGCACGATTTTTCCCACAACTTTTTCTGCTTCTCCTTCAATTACGCAGTCTATTCCCCACTTCTCAACAAGTTTCGGTCTATAACGAAACTGCCAAACCCCGGGTCCCCCAACAATGATTTTCATTCCGCGATTTTTTGCTTCACTAATACATGGATTTTCTAATAAATTACGAAAACATTGAGCGAGAAAAGGTTCCTTTTTCAGTATAAAAGCTAGGGTAGTTGAAGCTGGACCAAGTCCAAAAGGATCCATGGTATAAATGCCTAGAACCTTTGCGTTATGGATGTATTTTTCGATGTGTGTTGGTGCTACTGTTAAAACGTCGAAGCCTTCACTGAGGAGTTGAGCTTCTATTTTTCTTAATCCGTAAGGTGCTGCAACAGGTATGCCCTTGATTGATTTTATTGGAGGAAAGAAAAGCCAACTATACAGCTTGTCTGGAATAAAGTTTGATGGAGCACAAGTTCCAAAGCCTATAAAGATGTTTTTATGGTAATCACTCATCAGAGTTTGGTCGGCGGTCAACAGTACTCTGTTGCCAACTGAATTCGCTGGCAACTTTAGTTTCCAACCTTTATAGTTTTTCAATAATTCTGACAGTTAAATCCCGTAATCTAAAGCTTAAAATTTATGGTAAGATCTCTTGAATTACGCATTTTGGTTCGAAAAAGCTAATCATCTAATTCTCTGTTTTTTGGAGAAAGATGTATATTTTAGATTTCCCAATTAGGTGAAGACTCTTGGAGAGTTAAAGACTTGAAAAAAATCCTAGAGGTAAGATGGCATGGGAGAGGCGGTCAAGGAGCATGGACAGCCAGCGAATTGCTTGCGAGAGCTGCTATTTATGAGGGCAAATACATCCAATCTTTTCCCGAGTTTGGTCCAGAAAGGATGGGAGCACCAGTAGCAGCTTTCACAAGAATAAGCACAGAACCCATTCATATGCATTGTGCAGTATACAGCCCAGATGTTGTAGTTGTTTTAGACCCCACGTTGCTGAAAACTGTACCAGTTACAAGGGGATTAGATTCAGAAGGAACAGTAATCATCAATTTTAAAGATACTCCTCAAAAACTCAAGGAACAGATTAATGCTTCTTCCAGCACCAAAGTTTGGGCTGTTCCAGCAACCGAAATAGCAATAAAAATTTTAGGGCGTCCAATAACTAACACTGCTATGCTGGGCGCTTTTGCACGAGTAACTGGAGCAGTTAACATAGAGAGCATTGAGAAGGTTGTCAAAGAACGTTTTAGACAGAGTATTGCTGAGAAAAATTTTGCGGTAATAAAAGAAGCTTATACCGAGGTAAAATCTGAATGACTTCGCAAGAAAAAAATTGGAAAGAAATCTCTCCAGCAGGCGTATGCTGGAAATCCAGCATCCAGTTTCTAACTGGAGACTGGAAAACCTACACCCCTGTAAGAGATCTAGAAAAGTGCACACGATGCCTTTTATGTGTGCTTTTCTGTCCAGATGGTGCCATTCACTGGAAACCGGAAAAAGGCGACATTGAATTCGATCTTAATTTCTGCAAGGGCTGCGGAATTTGCGCTAACGAATGTCCCGTAAACGCTATTGAAATGAGGCTGGAATAGGAGGTATTTTAGAAAATGCAAAGTGTAATTAAGCAAGAGATTTTGGCCTTAAATGGTGATGAAGCAGTTGCTTTAGCTGTAAAACAGTCTGATGTGGACGTAGTAGCTGCATATCCCATAACGCCTCAAACAATTATGGTTGAAAGATTCAGCGAATACGTTGCCAATGGTGAAGTAGAAACAGAGTTCGTTTGCACAGAATCTGAACACAGTGCATTAACAGCATGCCTTACAGCTTCAGTGACCGGAGCCAGAGCTTTTACAGCCTCAGCTTCTGCAGGTCTAGCTCTGATGCACGAAATACTTTTCGTTACATCTGGATGCCGAGCACCTGTGGTTATGGCTATTGCTAACAGGGCTTTATCTGCACCCTTAAACATTCATTGTGACCATTCAGACACCATGGCTCAACGGGACAGCGGCTGGATACAAATCTACGTTGAAAACGCTCAAGAGGCCTATGACTCAGTGATCCAAGCTTTCAAAATTGCTGAAAACCCCAAAGTTCTATTACCTGTTATAGTTGGATTAGACGGATTCACCTTAAGCCATACACTTGAAAATGTTAAAGTTCTTCCAGATAACATTGTAAGAAAATTCATCGGAACACGCCAATTACCCTTCGTGATGACTCATGAAGGTAAAAGAGCACTCTTTAAGCTTGATCCAGAAAACTCCATGAGCATGGGGCCTATAGCTTTACAAAACTATTACTTCGAATTTAAACGACAACAAGAAGAAGCCATGAAAAACGCTCTCGAAGTGATTCCCCAGGTAAACGAAGAATACGCACAGATAAGTGGTAGACACTATGGCGATGGACTGCTAGAACCTTATCATCTGGAAGATGCGGAAATAGCTACTGTGTGCTTAGGTTCAACAGCTGGCACTGTAAAAACTGTAGTGGACGAACTTAGAAGTGAAGGTGTTAAAGCTGGACTGCTTAGACTTCGCACCTTTAGACCTTTACCTGTTGAAGGAATAATCAGATATTTACAAAAAGTAAAAGCCGTAGGCATCATGGACAGAAGCATGAGTTTTGGTGGACACGGAGGACCTGCATTCCATGAAATTCGCCACACACTTTACGACATCCAAAATCGTCCATACATTGTAAACTACATTTACGGATTGGGAGGAAGAGACACAAGTCCAAGCCAAATACATCGCATATACGAGAACTTACAGAAAATAGTTCGAACAGACCACGTAGAGCATCTAATAAATTATGTTGGGTTGAGAGAATAAGAGGATGAAAAAAGAAATGTTTTCTGAATGGAAATTTACCGCAAAGGAAATAGCTGAGAAACCAGACCTTTTCCTATCCGGACATAGGGCATGTGCAGGCTGTGCACCAGCCACAGTTTTAAGGTTGATTATGAAAGCTGTTAGAGGACCAACAATCGTCACAAACGCTACCGGATGTATGGAAGTTGTTTCATCAATCTATCCGTATACCTCTTGGGCTGTACCATGGATTCATACAGCCTTTGAAAATGCTGCTGCAAACGCTTCAGGGATAGAATCAGCTCTTAAAATTCTTAAGAAAAAAGGGAAAATAAAACACGAACATGTAGATGTCATTGCTTTGGCTGGAGACGGCGGTACCTATGACATAGGAATACAAGCCCTTTCAGGAGCTGTTGAAAGAGGGCATGATTTTCTATATGTGCTGTATGACAATGAAGCCTATATGAACACTGGAATACAACGCAGTGGAGGAACACCTTTTGGAGCGTCAACCACAACTTCGCCTGCTGGTACAGTCATACCTGGAAAGCTTCAAAACAAAAAGCCTATAGCAGACATTATGGTTGCCCATGAAATCCCCTATGTGGCTACTGCTTCACCCTTTTACTGGCGAGACTTGATCACAAAAGCTAGGAAAGGGATAGAGGTGGATGGTCCAGCGTTCTTACATGTGTTTGCACCTTGTCCTAGGGGATGGAGGAGTGACCCTGCTAAATCTATAGAGCTTTCACGGTTAGCAGTAGAAACATGCATTTTTCCCCTGTGGGAGGCAATAAATGGTGAATACCAACTTTCAACACCGAGCAAAGTGTTAGCTTTGGCTCCGCAGAAGAAAAAACCAGTAAGAGAGTATCTGAAACTGCAAGGACGTTTTAGACACCTGTTTACACCAAAATTCGAGAAGTTAACTGAGGAAATTCAACGAATAACAGATGAACGATGGCAACGCCTCCTTAGAAAATGCGGTATGACGTAACCTAAAAAGGAAACGCAAACTGTTTAATAGAATTTTAATCTTTTTATTATTTGTTTAGAGGCTATGCCATGGAAATTGTCTCTGTGGCGAATGGTTATGAAAGTATATTCTGGAGCTATGTGAATCGTGACCCCATAAATTACTATTTTTTTATACTGGATTGGACTCAACATAGGGAGCAGACAAAGATATTATTATCCGTTGAAGGTGACAGAGTTTTAGGCTCTTTGTTAATTTTCGCTGACTACATTGTCCAGTTTCGAGGTAGTCGAGAAGCTGTTAAAAAACTGTTTGATTATGTTACTCTTGAGAAAGTTGATTTACAAGCACCGCTAGACTGTGAAGATATTATTTGTCAGAAATATAAGCCAAGGGTCAAGCAGATCATGGTGTTAATGAGCTTAAACCGTGGAAAGGAGCACGTTCACTTGATTGAAACTCCTGTGCGGCTCAACGTTGAGGAAGCTGAGGAAGTTGCATCTCTGATGAGAAGATGCGACCCGGAATGGTGGGGAGAAACTACAGCAGAAAAACTGATGCAGAAATGGCATAATGTTTTTTGGCTTGGTATAAGAAAAGAGAAAAAACTAGTTTCTATCGGTAGCGTTCGCTTAGTAGATTTTGCGAGTAACATTGGAGTGGTAGCTACCGACAAAAATTACAGAAACAGGGGGTATGCTACGTCAATTGTGTCTGCTCTTGTCCAAGAAATCTTCAAGAAGTCTCCGATTGCCCTGATTCATGTAATATCAGACAATGCTCCAGCCATACGTGTATACTCAAAGGTTGGGTTCAAACCTTATAAAACATATTTTTCTGTAAGAACTTAAAAAGTAAAAAATTTTAAGCGTTCATTTTTAGGAATTTTTCTATTTCTTTTTCTGCATTGTCTGCCTTTATGAAGATGGGCACGTTTTCTATGCCTGTTGCGATGTAGCTGGAAAGTAACCATTCGCCTGGAGCAAACTCCAAGGTTTTTTCCAATATGGTTTTGTCGATCATAAAAGTGTCACTGATAACTGTGCGGTCGTAGGGACGTGGTAACGTGCCAACAAAGTATGTGTGAAGCTGTTGTAAAGCATTGGTGTTTAAATAGGCTACTCGTTGTGTGGCTATACAGACACCTAGACCATATTTTCTTCCTTGTCTAAGAATTGTTTCCACTTGCTTACTGCATTTTTTGTCTATTCCTGCTGAACCTCCCATTTCTGGAATAAACTCTTGGGCTTCATCGAAAACTAGAAGGATGTAAGGTTTAACCTGAAATCTTCTTTTTCTGCGAACAAGCAAATCCTGTGTAAGAGTTATCACAAGCTCTTTTATGATAAACGGATCTGAAATTGAAATGCATAAAAGTCTTTCATCTCCTTCTAAAAGTTCTCGAATTTTTTCTGCTGTTAATCCGCCCACTACTTCCTTCTCTTGCTCTTGTTTCTTTCTTAGCACATCTAAAATTGCGGTTCTAGTGGTTGCCCATGCGTACAGTCCACTTTTTTCATGAACCTTAAACTGCTGAATAACTTCTAAGGCTAGCGCGTCTATGTATTTAACAAAATCTTCGTCCACCTTTTGATTTTCGCTTAAACCATGTTTCTCCACATAATCCAGCACCGCATCATGAATTTTTTCAATGGCATTCATATAGTGCGGTTTGCCTACAGCATCTTTCCTTTGCGAATCAAGTTCTTCCAAAAACTGGCTGTAGGTTGGAATTTTCTGCTTAGGCCTTGTGTAGTATGCAAGCTTTCCCTGATCCATCATTTGCTGTAATCCTGTCTTTATTCTTTCATCAGCCTCGTACTCTTTAGGTTTAACCACAGAATTAAAAAACTGTTCCAGTGAATTTATGCGGTGTTCCATAATAACCTTTGCTGCAACTGTGGGATCCGCCAGCAAATCCAAGAGTAAAAAGACGTATTCACAGCTTATGTCGAAAACCACAATTTTAGTGTTGTCTGTGTGCAACAGTATTCTTCTAAGGATGTTGGACATTAAATTGCTTTTTCCACCGCCTGTAAAGGCGAAAACTCCAAAGTGGTAGCGAATAAGTTTTTCAAAATCTACATATATCGGTATAGCGGTTTGGCTTGCTTCAAACATTTTTATTAGGCCAAGTCTAGGATCTGCTCTGGCATCTTCCACGGTTTTTGATGGATCTATGCCGAGTTTTTCTGCTATCTTTTGATTATACATGCGATTTATCATTTCGCTGTTCAAAACGTATGTGGGGCTGCCGACAACTGGATAGGAAAAACCTTTGATAAATTCGAAGTCGCAGTTCTCGTTTATGATCAAATCGTAATTTATTGGGATGGCGTCTATCTGGATCATCATTGTGGACTTGTCATTTGTTAGCCAATCCTCTTCAGATTGCTCAATAATTTCGAACTGCATGGGATAGTAACCGTGGTCAGACAAGCCACGTAAACCATAGTGTTCTGGCCACACTCTGCTGATTTCCATTAATGTAAATCTTGAGGTTCCTACTCTTCCGTGTTTAAAGTTTTTAACGGCTAAAAGCATGCCTTCTTCTAAAAGTCCCATTAAATCCTTCTGATACTCGACCTTAACGCGGCAGTTGTAACGGGCACTTATTCCAGAAACTTTTGTTTGTTCGCTGCCAAAGTATCTAGGAATAACTGCGGCTAGTCTAGCGCTGAATCTGCCGTCAAAGTCTGTGAAGCAGAAATTATTAAATTTGTTCTCTTCTTGCGGCTTCAATTGCTGCTCTCCTCTCTCTAAAAGTGCTCATATAGAATATGAATTTTCTCAATTTATGGTTATTGAGAATCCAATGGGCTGTTGTATCTACTATACGTTTAAACTGTCCATAATTCCATTTGGCGATTTTGTCCGCTATAAAAAGGGGTTTATTATGGCCGAAGGCTTCTGGAATGCTTGAGGGGGCCATTGCTGTTAAAATGGCCATGGTTAAATTTTGCAAGGGATTTGGAATATCCTTATTCATGTAAAGAATTACTTCTACAGGCTCTTTTGTTCCGTCACTTAGCTCATTCCAGAACTCCACAATATTTTCTGGCTTGTAATCATATTCTGGATAAACCAAGCGGTCTATAAGTAAAACATTGCTTCTTAGCAAAGGATCTGTTCTTGCTTGGCTTAACTGCACATAAGTCTTTAAGAAAACTTTTTCCAAACTTATTTTGTTTTTAATAGCACCTGAAACGTATCCTTTTCGTTTCTGTTTGTCTGGCACTAATGTTCTAAAGGCAGAATCATATCCGATTAAACTCCATGGAGGTTTGATTTTTTGCGGATTGAAAATGCTGGCTGATTGAAGTATCATACGGTCGGTGTTGGGAAGTTTTTCAAATTCTTCTTGAGATATGCCTGTTTCTAGTAGTCCCTCGTTATGCATTATTGGAATCAATTGTCTCTTGAAATCTCTGGCTGCAGTATCCTTTGTTATACCAATAAGCAATACATGCTTTTTCCAACTTTCTTCTATGAGCATTTGTAAAGTGAAAAGTGTTAGAAACGCTATGTCAAGGGTTGTTAACCAATGTTCTTTACCTTTTTTCACAATTTTCAATAGGCTTGAAGTTCTGTCTTCGGGTGTTTCTGCAAAAAATAAGCGGTCTCCTAAACTTACAACAAGCTTTTTTATGCGTTTCCATGTTCTTTCATATTTGAGGTTTAAAAAGTAATTCTCGTTTTTCTCGTTTAATATTCCACGCTGGGTTAGATGGTTTAGACAACGTTTAACTCTCTTAATTCTCTTTTCAGTTGTTATGGAGAACTTGGTTAAGATCTGTTTTTCAGTGACAACTCCTTTCTGTCTAACCAAATCAATTATAGCGTACCGTAGATAGTCAGCCCTAGGAGGAGGCAAACCTAAACTCTCATTACAGACATACTGTCTTGCAATGGTTAAGTCATTCAAGTCTATGGGCTCACCGTCAATTTCGTATCCTACAATGCTGCTTTTAGCCTCCCAAAACTCTCGCTTTGACGTATCGTAAAGTAGGCTTGCCCTTTCGATGGAAAGGCTTCTGTCTAAGAAGATTACTCGTACATTTTGGTTGGGATCTGTGGCAAGTTTATAGGCAAGATAGTGTTCAGCAAAGGTCATAATCCAATTTGCAATGGTAGCATTACTTATTATCGCTTCATCCACCAATGGCTTGTTCAAACTAATTTCTTCAGGTTCCTGGGTATCAAAAAAAGTTTGGTCTATATCGGGTATCTCGTTAACATAGACAGGAACAACACTTGAAATTCCAGCACCTTGTTGCACGGTTTTCTCGTCATACTCCACTTTAATTTCATCTTCAAGAAAAATTATCTTGCCTGTGGAAGCATAAGCCCCGCCAAAGAAAATTACTAAATCAAAAAAAGGACGAGAATACATGGTTCCATCTATTCCTGCAAAACGAACGTTTGAAGCCTCAAAGAACTCTTTTGCGGTTCTACATGCTTTTCTAATGTTGAAATTTGTTTTTATAAGATTCGTAAGTAAGCCTTCGTAAATGTTTTTTAGGGAAGAAAAGCGTTGTTCATAATCCATAACTTGCTTTGAAGCACCAAACCTAAGCACATTACTTGTCCGTTTTAATGCGTCACTTAAAGATGATAAACTTGCCAATTTTCCACCACGTTTTAAGATGTATCGTTACGGTAAAAATATTTGTTAACCCTTTTTGTGCAAATCTAAGAATGGAAAAATCTGCCATAACACTTTTATAGCATTATGTACGGTAGGGATAGAAAGGTCATGTAATATGGCGACTCAAAAATTGAAGAAATTGCTAAAGTTCCTAGGTTTTGTTATTGTCGTCTGGGTTTTGGCAATTTTTTATGCATTTGCAAAGTTAGGGGAATAGTTTAAAGAAACTATAGATTCTTTCAGTTAGAAAAATTGTAGCCTTAAACAATTAATATTGGTAATCTTATCCAGTTTTCTATTCTCATTTTTTATATGTTGTTCTAAACTTCTATTTTCCCCTTTATTTAATGTGATTAAGGGACGCATATAAAGGGAGCCAAAGTAACTTTGGAGACAAAATAAATAGGTCTTTTCTAAATAATATCCATGTGTGAAGACTATGGGTAGAGTTGCACGTGAAATGGTGGAGAAAGCTGGCATTAACGTTGACCAGCTCGTAGAATTGTTAGTTAAAAATGCGGCAGCGGAGCTGACAACTTACTACTATTACACTATTCTACGTTGTAATTTGATAGGATTAGAAGGCGAAGGAATTAAAGAGATCGCAGAAACAGCGCGGATTGAGGATCGTAATCACTTTGAAGCTCTAGTTCCAAGAATCTACGAGTTAGGAGGCCAACTTCCAGGGGACATGAAAGTTTTTAACGATATGTCCGCGTGTCCTCCCGCCAGTTTACCCAAAGATCCGAGAGATGTTACAGCCATTTTAAAAGTGTTAGTGGAGGCAGAGAGATGTGCTGTACGAGGATATACTTATATCTGTAATTTGACAGCGGGGAAAGACCATAGAACCTACGATCTGTCTCAAGCAATTCTTAATGAAGAAATCGAACATGAATCTTGGTTCTCTGAATTCTTAGGTGAAGGTCCATCCGGTCACTTCCTAAGAAGAGGCGAGACTTCGCCTTTTGTCTCTAAGTTTCTAAGATAGACCTCTTTTTCCTCCTTCCCTTTTTTAATAGTCTGTAGTCATTGTAAAGGCTGTAAAATAGGTTGATTGAAGAAACAATTTTGCTTGGTTCGGTTGCTAGTTTGATGGCAGGATTGGCAACGGGAGCTGGAGCTTTACCTGTGTTATTCACTACAAAAGTGTCAGATAAGTTATTGGACGTTATGCTTGGGTTTTCTGCTGGTGTTATGTTAGCTGCTACATCGTTCAGTCTGTTAGTACCTGCCATCGATATGAGCGGTCCTTTGGTTGTTGTTTTAGGATTTATTTTAGGGGCTCTTATTCTTCATCTGGTTGACCGCTTCATTCCTCATTTTCACCCAGCGTTAGGCAGAGAAGGCTTGCCTTCGAAATTATCAAAAGCTTGGCTGTTCGTCATCGCCATTACTATTCACAATTTTCCAGAAGGTTTAGCTGTGGGAGTTAGTTTTGGCACAGGGAATGTTTCCACAGGACTTATAGTTGCTATGGCCATTGGTCTTCAAAACATGCCTGAAGGGTTGGCAGTAGCACTTCCGTTACTGCGAGAAGGCTATAGTAGACGAAAATCTTTGTGGTATAGCACTTTAACGGGAATGGTGGAACCTGTTGGAGGCTTGTTAGGCGTTGCGCTTGTATCTATTTTTCATCCGATTTTGCCCTGGGCACTAGCTTTTGCCGCAGGTGCCATGCTTTTTGTCGTAAGTGATGAAATGATACCTGAAAGCCACGAAAAAGGTTATGAAAGAGAAGCAACTTTCGGTCTTATAGCAGGATTTGTAATTATGATGTTATTAGACTGTATTTTCACATAAATATTGGGAGAGTATATTAGTGCGAGAGTTCACTGAGAAAGAACTTGCAGAATATAATGGGAGAAATGGAAGGCCAGCATATGTAGGATATAAAGGAAAAGTGTATGATGTCTCACACAGTTTTCTTTGGAGACACGGAACTCATCAAGTCATTCATAATGCTGGTCTTGATTTGACAGATGCCTTGCAAAAGGCTCCTCACAACGACGAAGTTCTCAAAAAGTTCCCAGTAGTTGGAATATTAGTATCCTTCAGAAAGGGTAAACAACATCTTCCTCATTAAAAACTATATCATAAAACACGGCGAATTACTGTTCTTTTGAAAGGGTTAAAAAATAAAAGCATTGGAGCAAAATTAATATTGAGAGATTTGGAACTAGAAAAATAATCTCCTTTGCTGGTCTGGTTTTCTGAAACATGCCACTTTAACTGAAATCCAAGGAAAATTTCTGAGGTGTTTAAACGATTTTTTATATAAAATGTAAATTGGAAAACTTTGATAAGGCAAATCCTCTAATAGAGCTGACTTCGAATATATATATTTGAAAAAGAAAATAATATGCCTTACCTTTAAAACTACCAGGTCACTTGAAATCATGGCGGGGTTGCCCTAGCCTGGTAGGGGGCAGGCCTGCTAAGCCTGTGGTCCTTGTGGGCCGCGCGGGTTCAAATCCCGCACCCCGCGCCAAACCGTTCGCCTTAGAAAACTTGAGTTTTGAAGAGCTTCCCTGTAAATCTTGAGTTTTAGCTGAGTTTTGAGCTTTCTGTTCATTTTTGGCTCTCATACAATCGCATCCTAAGTTTAAACCTGTCCATTACGAAAAATATTATCAGATTGGATGTATTTCAAGCTTGTTAGCTAAGCGAAGTTATTATTGCCTAGTCTTTTTCTGGGAAGTATAGCTACCAGTAGAGTTACTATCATGAATATGGATAGAATAAGGAACGAAGGGAACTCTGGGATTACAAAGTCCGAAAGCATTAGTGTGATCATCTGGTTGTCTGTCATGTTTACTGTTGTGCTGTTTGAGTAGGGCTCGTATGCTGCTTCAACAGTATAATTTCCGATAGGGTATTCTCCAGTGGCATTCATCATCTTTTCCATTAATGTTAGTCTTGCCCAGCCACTTGCATCAGTTAACCTTGATTCAGCCATTGTTGTGTTTGGATAAGTTGCAGTCACATTAGCCGAGGGAACATCCTGACCGATTGAGTCTATAACATGGGCATTGAGATACCAACTAACATAAATCTTTGATTGGTGGTTAATGGTGCAGGTGGTATATGTAGAGTTTAAAAGCCAAAGCTTAGAATCTGCGTATAACTTTAGGTTTTGAATTGTCGTGTTATAGAGATCCCCACGAGAAGAGACAAAAAACGATAAGACTCCTATTGCCGAGTTGGATACGGAAAGAGTTGAAGAATGACTCACTTCGAGAGAGTGCAATTTGCAGTCGGAGATCGTTGCATTTGCTGTTCCATGTAAACCAAAGGCCCATCCATTAACGTGGGTATCAGTCAATACGAGATTTGGAGACCAACCTTCGGATGCAACTGAAACAGAACAGTTAGTCTGATAACTCCAATACTTAACGTACCGTGGGTCGAGCTCCTTAACAGAGAAGTTTGCAGAGTCAACGAAAGGTTTGACAGCCACATCAATTGTAGAGTTCGAAACATAAACGTCAGATTTTCTATGAGCATATACATAAAAGAGAGAACAGTTTGAGACTATGACGCTTGAGTCATAATCACCATAAACATTGAACAACAAAGAATTTGACACATTAATACTGGAGTTGCCAAATGCAATCACATGCCCATATCTTGCGTTAGAATCTAATACAGATATGACTGAAAAGTCAGAGGCAAACAGTCTAACTCTTTCTTCTGGTGTCTCAGCGATCAACTCATTTACTGTCGCTGAACTGTTGCCATATAATTTTATTCTCAGGTCGTACCTGCCTGCATATATCGTGGAGTTTTCCAATAGAAGACGTGGATTACCATTGGCTGGGTTCTGAAATATCATGCCAAATTGATTATTGTATTTTTGCGTAAAGTTCACCATGGCATTTCTAAGAACAAGGGTTGCGTTTTCTTCCACGATTATGCTTCCGTTTATGCTAAACTCTCCTTCAATAACGTACACGTCATTATCGCCAAGAATTAAGTCTCCTTGATAAACAGATAGAAAAGCCTTAACAACTGGAATATTTCCTTCATGTACCGATGCAAAAGCCACCAGCAAAAACGTAACAAGGAAAATAAACAAAAACTTCCGCATTACTTCCTCACACTACTCGTTTAGTATATATAATAGCCTCTGTTTTTATAACTTTTGGAAAGACTTTAACTGTATTCTACAGTTTAACAATTCTCTCATTTTGACGTTCGTTTTCTACGTAAATTACAAATATTACCTATCTTCACGTTTAACACATTCAATTCAATTACGCCGACTAGTTTCATTTGAAGAATAAGAATAAGGATGATGATGTTATCTTCTATAAATAACTTCTAGAGCAACCTTCTAGATCTAAAAACTACCCCAAATCGATCATATTACACTATCCACTCACCTAACCTTTCCACTAAACAACAACATCTAACCACTTCACGTCATATTTTACTCTATTTCACAAAATCAGCCAAACACATAGGTTTTCACCGGCTTGTTGCCTTGGCATTCTCCCATTCTTCTATAATTTCTCTTAGGATTTTTGGTTGAAATCTGAAAATGTCTTGAGGGTCTTCAACATATATGTACAACATATAGGTTCTGTCAAGTCTCGTAAGTTTCGTAGTTTTATATCCCGGTTTTTTAGGAAGAGTCTCTGCATAACGATCAGCAACCTTATCCAGTAATTCCTCCAGCTTTTCCGTAGGTAAAGAATGGTCAAAACTCACTTCGAATCCATAACAGTACAATGTGGATTCTTCGCCTTTAAAGCGATAATTTGTAATTTCCTTGTCTAAAATCCTCTGAGTGCTTATAGATACAACACTATTAGTTGCAGTCAAAATTTTCGCGTAATTTATCGTAATCTCCTTAACTATGCCCTCAACGCTGTCTATCCGAACATAGTCGCCTACATGGAACGGCCGAGCGAGTAGAAGATAGAATCCGGCTATAAGGTTTCCAATGGTCCTAGTGGAAGCGAAACCCACAGCTGCACCACCCAATGCTGAAATGCTGACCAAGATATCTGAGGGAACGCCGCCCACATGCATAAGCGCTATAAGTGCTCCAATAACTATTATCAGTCTCGCCGTCAATACTAAGCCATTTTCAACATCCGGCGGCAACTCAGTTCGCGCAGTAAATCTTTTCACCCATCTCGTTACTATACGTTCAATTACCGCTGCAACAATTCCTATAATAAGCAACCAAATAATCGTTATCAAATAAGGATATTCAGCGAATATTTCTAACATGCCCACTACCCCTCAAATGAAGAACAATTAAGTTGAAATATAAACTTAAGCGTTTTCAATAATTTTAAATCCTCTAAACATGTGAGAATCCAGTTAGCATGTTAGAGAAAGCTTTTATTAAAGTTCAAATTTTACTTTGGCAATACCTTAAAAGATGATGTCTATGACGCTTCAAAAAGGCGATTTCATCCTAATCGACTATACTGCCAGGGTAAAGGAAACAGGCGAGGTTTTCGACACTACAATAGAAGAAACAGCTAAAAAAGAACGCTTATACAAGGAAGGCGAAATCTACGAACCCAAACTTATCGTTGTCGGCGAAGGCTGGGTTCTAAAAGCACTAGACGAAAGTTTCCCAAACATGGAAGTTGGCAAAACTAGTTCTGTGGAAATTCCACCGGAAAAAGCTTTTGGAGAAAGAGATTCTGAAAAAGTTAAACGTGTTCCCTTAAAGCATTTGACTTCTAAGGGAATAACTCCTAACCTTGGCATGCGAGTTGAATATGATGGCAAATTGGCAATCGTGAGGGCAGTAGGCGCAGGAAGGGTTCTCCTTGATTTTAATCCTCCGTTAGCTGGAAAAACCCTTATCTACGAAGTTACAGTTCAAAAGAAACTTGAAACTGCAAAAGAAAAGATCGTTGCTCTAATACATAGAAGAATACCCTCTGTGGAGGCAGAAAAATTCAAATTCACAACCAAACAGAAAACTGTTACTATAGAAATGCCTGAAGAAGCCTTTTATCTTGAAGGCATTCAAGTAGCCAAAAGGGGAATAGCCCTAGACATACAACGATTCTTCCCAGAAATAACAACTGTAAAATTTGTTGAAACCTTTAAAACTGAAACAAAGAAAGAAGAAAAAACGTAACTTCATCCTATAACTTCTGTTTTTTCAGCCAACTTTTCATAAGCTGCTGAATCAAAATTTACCTTATTAAGAATAGTATACCTCTCAGGCCGTAGCGTAGCAGCAACTGTCAACGCTTTTACTACTTCATCCCTTTCTAAGCCAAGCTCTTTAGCATTTGTCGGCGCCTCCAACTTTTTCAATGTGTCTCTTATCCGTTTCCAGCTAATTCTATGTAGATAAGCCATAAGTATTGTTCCAACACCGCACTGTTCACCATGTAAAGCATGATCACGCTTGATGATGTCTAGAGCATGGCTGAATAAATGTTCTGAACCGCTGCATGGACGGCTGCTTCCAGCTATACTCATAGAAACACCACAGCTTATCAGCGCCTCTATGAGAACCCGTATTCCCTCCTCATTATCTGGCTTCATCAACTCAGCATTTTGCATCACAAGCTTAGCGCTCATTAAAGCCAAGCTTGCAGCATAATTTCCATAATACTCATTTTTCTCTTTATGGGCCAACTTCCAATCTTCCACAGCTGTCAATTTCGCAATTACGTCTCCACAACCACTTATAGTGAAACGCCATGGCGACCGCATTATGATGTTGGTATCTGCTATGATGGCTAGAGGAGACTGAGCCATTACCGAATAGGGTTTTTCAAAACCTTTAATAGAAGAAAGCGGGCTTGCAATACCATCGTGAGAAGCTGTAGTTGGAACACTTATAAACGGAATTTCAAGGTGTGCAGAGCTCAACTTTGCAACATCAATTTTGGTTCCACCACCCACCCCGAAGACGACTTGCGGCTTTTGCATCTTAATTTCTTCTTCTGCAGCCCTAACATTTTCAACGGTCGCACCGTCAACAATAAAAACATTAACTTTTAAACCTTCACCTTCAAGAAGCGTCCTAACCGTTTTCCCAGCCACATCGTAAGTTTTTGAACCAGCAATAATAAGCGCAGAATCCGTGAACCCCAATCTTCTAGAAACTGTTGCCACTAGTTCTATGGTTCCTTCTCCAACAATAACTTCTCGCGGAAGCTGCATTCGATGATGCTTTAAAGACAACGCAATCCCTTAACAGACTTGAACCCTTATTTAGTCAATGCTTCTTTTTTAAAAGTATTGTCTTCTTCTATTCTTTTAAACCGCAATATTAATAAATTCCATGTTTATGATTAGATGATACTACTTCCTAGCGAAGTAAACTCGCGATACATTATGGTTTTGGGAGAAAAATGAAATGGCAAACAACAATTTAGTAAATCGACTAGCTTTAAAGGGAACGACAACCATAGGCGTCGTTTGTCTAGACGGCGTCATATTAGCCTCAGATACAAGAGTGACAATGGGCTCCTATATAGCCCATAAACACGGCAAAAAAATATACAAAATAGATAACCACATAGGCATGACAATTTCAGGGACAGTTGCAGATGCCCAGAGAACCGTAGACATATTAACTGCTAATGCTCAACTCTATAAAATCAACATAGGAAGACCACTACCCGTAAACTCTGCAGCCAGACTAGTGGCGAATCTCCTGTTCTCATCTAGATACGTTCCCTTGCTTACACAAGTTTTGATAGGCGGCGTAGACGACACCGGCCCTCATGTGTTTTCACTAGATCCCTTCGGAAGCCTAACAGAAGAAAAATGTGTTGCCACGGGTTCTGGCTCACCCATAGCCTATGGCGTCTTAGAAGACAGATACAAAGAAGATATTTCCATCAAAGAACTTCTACCTACAATAGTTAAAGCCATAAACTCTGCCATGAAAAGAGACACAGCAAGCGGCGATAGCTTCAACGTTGCCATAATCGACGGAGAAGGGTACCGAGAACTGTCTGAAGAAGAGAAACGGCAATTTTTAGTTTAATGAAGGAAGTTTAAGAGTGCCACAGAACTCTGAGAAAGAAAAAATCGAAATAAGCCACTACATATTAGAACATGTTCCCAAAGAGGCTGAAGTAGCCAGAATAGAATACGAAGGCTCCATGCTTGCTATCTACGCAAAAAAGCCAGAGATACTAGTTGAACAAAGCAGCCTAATTGCAGACATCGTCAGCATAATAAGAAAGAGAATAGTGGTACGCTCCGATCCCTCTGTGAGGCTTCCTGAAAAAGAAGCTGAAAAAATAACACGAGGAATAATTCCGCCAGAAGCAGAAGTAACAGACATAAACTTTGATCCAAGCCTTGGCGAGGTAATAATTGAAGCCAAAAAACCTGGGCTTGTAATAGGCAAAAATGGAACTGTCCTACAGGAAATCATAAGGAAAACTAAATGGCGTCCACGCGTTCTTAGAAGCCCACCATTAAAATCCAAAATAATTACTCACATGCGCCATTATCTTCATTCTGAAAGTAAAGAAAGAGAACGGATACTTCGAACAATAGGAGAACGAATTTTTAGACCAAAAATCTACGATGTAGGTGACATTAGAATAACTGCTCTTGGAGGAGTTCAAGAGGTTGGAAGATCAGCCTTCCTTGTTCAAACAAGGGAAAGTAGTGTTCTACTGGACTGTGGCATTAATCCTGGATCTACAAAACCCTTCGAAGTCTTTCCGCGATTTGATAACCCTCTCTTCGAACTTGACTCTTTAGATGCAGTTGTGATAAGCCATGCTCACCTTGACCATTGTGGCTTAGTTCCATTTCTTTACAAATACGGATATGACGGACCAGTATATTGTTCAGCCCCAACATCAAACCTTATGACCCTTCTTCAACTAGACTACTTGGATGTCGCCAGTAAGCAGGGCATAACACCTCCCTACGATCAAAAAGATGTTCGAGAATGCGTTCTACACACAATTTCCTTAAGACATGGAGTTGTAACTGACATAGCCCCAGATATTCGCCTAACACTGCATAATGCTGGTCATATTTTAGGATCGTCCATTATTCACCTCCATATTGGCGAAGGCTTACATAACATCGTTTACACTGGAGACTACAAGTATGGGCGAACCATGTTGCTGGAGGCCGCTGCCAAAGAGTTTCCAAGAGTTGAAACCGTAATAACAGAAAGTACTTATGGCGGGGTAGATGATGTTATGCCTTCACGTGTTGAAGCTGAAGAACGTCTAACAGCTGTCATAAATGAAACTTTGGAACGTAAAGGGAAAGTCTTAATTCCGGTGCCAGCTGTAGGGAGAGCACAAGAAATAATGCTTGTCATTGACGGCTATATGCGACGTGGGCTAATGAAAGAAGCACCAGTCTTTATTGAAGGAATGATTTCTGAAGCGACAGCCATTCACACAGCTTATCCTGAATATCTTGGACGGCAAGTTCGCCATAGCATATTGTATGAAGGAGTAAATCCCTTCAAGTCAGATTACTTCACCATTGTGGAACATCCCAGTGTAAGACAAGACATAATAAACGGAGAGCCATGCATCATCATGGCAACTTCAGGCATGCTTGAAGGTGGACCAGTAATTGAATACTTCAAAACCTTAGCAGAAGATGAGAAAAACTCCATAATCTTTGTTAGCTATCAGATTGAAGGAACCTTGGGAAGAAGAGTGCAAAAAGGTTTAACCGAAGCCACTATGATAAACAGTGAAGGCAGAATGGATGTGGTGAAAATCAGATTAAAGGCAGAATCAATTGAAGGCTTTTCTGGACACTCAGATAGACGCCAAATAATCAACTACATCACCCATCTAAAACCCAAACCGGAAAAAGTATTCATATGCCACGGAGAACGAGCAAAATGTCTAAGCTTAGCAAACACTATACAAAGAAATTACGGAATTCAAACACTGGTTCCAGCTGTCATGGAAACATTTAGGCTGCAGTAGGTATAGGCTCATTAGCAATCGGTGTCTTCTCTCTCCAAATTCTCACAGACGGAGGGCACACAACCACTCGCTCTTCACCCAATCTCGCTATATCTCCACCCACTGACTCCGCAAATTCACATAACTCGCTTACAGCTCGCTTAACATCCTCAATACTTTTATTGGCGAGAGGAGTTATCCGTAAAATCATGACATTTCCAGCCTTTACTTCATCCTTCACAATGTCTACATCTGACAAATCGCGAAGGGGCATGGCTTTCACGTAAGTTTTGCCAGAAGCATTTCTGACCTCTTCACGTTTTTGTTTCCTTTTTGACTTGCGGAAGATTGTGCCTAAACGCGGCAAACTACTCCTCTCTAAATTTTATTTCTTTTTCGATAGTTTAAGTGTTTCCTAATTCCACTAAAATTATTAAGTGTTTTATGAATTTCTAATTCAGATCTTGCCTTCACTTAGTTGGCAACTTCTAAGGTTTTTATAAAATTCCATACTTTGTCACCAACAAAATGTAAATTCTTAACCACAACGCCATGACTAACATTCTTAACTTCCTTTACATCATATTCTATTTTGCCCACAGCCAGAGGCTTGCCATGTTTTTCATCCACCACAAAAACATAATCCCCCTTCCTAAATTCTCCCTCAAAACGAATAATTCCAGGAGCCATAACATTTGCTCCATTACAAACATAAGGAACTGCACCCATATCAACAACAACTTTAGGTGCAAAAGCTAAAAGTTCACTAAAAACCAGTAAAGGAAACACGTGTTCTTCAGATTTAGCCAGTAAAGGTCTACCATTAATAAGGTATATTTCAGCAAACCCCGTTTCTATAATTTCAATTTTGACTTTTGTCTTAAAAAATCGCTTAATATCAAACTTTAATTTTTGTATGAACTGCTCCAGAAAATTTTTGGCTTCTTTCTCTTTTAGGAAATATCTTCTACTTCTCTTTGACATTGGACATGCGCTCTTTTAGATAGCTTTAAATGTTATAAATTTAAGTATAAAAGACATAAAAGTATATTCGAGGGCTCAAAATGAGCGAAATGACAACAGAAATCCTTGAACAAAACCTGGGGAAAATAGTTCTTGTACGATTAAAAGGTGGAAAAAGCCTACGTGGTAGGCTGAAAGGGTTTGATCAACATCTCAACCTCGTTTTAGACGAAACAGAAGACACTACCGATGCAGAGAACATAAGAAAATTAGGATTGATAATTGTTCGCGGAGACAATGTAGTTCTTATTTCTCCTCCTCCAAGGTGAAAATTTTGGGAAAGGGAACACCATCATTTGGTAAACGAGCTGGAAAAACACTTCATATTCGTTGTAGAAGATGTGGAAGAAGATCCTATAACGTTTCAAAAAAGCGGTGCTCTGCCTGCGGATATGGAGAAACACCTAAGATTAAAAGCCATTCTTGGCGAACAAAAAATATTCACAGAGAAAGAATCCGCTAAAAACTAGTTTCTTATCGATAAAGCTGATAATAGTTCTTATCAATTTTAACGTATATCAATGGTCCTCTACTTCGAGCTAACTCCCTAGCTTTTCTCAAGGTGTTATTGACCACATTGATGATCCTTTCTTCATTGCTAACCCAGCCTTTTCTATTCTTACCTAACTCAATTTTCAAAAGATTTTCTGCAAGAATCGAGGTACCACAAATTTCTCCGTTCTTGACAAGAGTGGCTATCACTATTTCCCGCATTTCTTGACGATTCGAGAGTCTTCTCCAGACTGGTTCGGCGTTGTTCAGAATTTTTGTAACTTTATCCCATCTATGAGACTTTTCGTTGCCTATCAGAAGCTTCACTCTTTCCCTCCATTTTCTGTACCATGTTTTAGCCCAAATTTCCAAGAATTCTTCCAGTTCACTAGGGCTTTCACTAAAGAATTTTTCAAGTTTTTCCGCTATATCACATTCATTGGCTTCTTTTCCTACAAGATTCCAGTGAACTTTTAAATAGTTTGTTAGATCTTGGCATGCTATTTGAAGCACTTTACGATCTGAGCCAAAGAGATCCAGCGTTAAGTTTATGTCTTTCAGTTTATCTGACAACAGCATTTCTATGAAGTTCATCTGATATCCCGCTGAAGCCTTCTCCATCTTAAACTAAGGATAAGCTTTTAATTAAGGTTTATTTATGTTTGCTTCTATAACTTTCTTCACTAATTTTCAGCTATATTTCGGTTATAGAAATATTTTAGAAGTCTTTTTAGGCTCCTATTCAACAAAATCTGGGAGTCTATTGACGTTTTCAAGAATTAAATCTGGATTTTCTCTTTTTAATTCTTCCAGTGAAAAAATTCCAGATAAAACTGCAACTGTTCGGGTGCCAGCAGCTTTTCCAGCCCTTACATCTGTTACAGAGTCACCTACAAAAGCACACCTACATGTTGGGATCCCCATTCTATTTGAACATTTTACCAAAGCCTCTGGTGATGGCTTTGGCTCGTTCGTATTTAGCGCTGTCATAACCTCATGGAAATATTTTACCAATCCAAATCTCTCTAATTCCTGGATCACTTTCTCTTTGGGAACATAACGCATCGTGATTACCGACAATTTCGCTTTTTTTGAAAGTTTTTCTAAAGTGTCTAGGATACCTGGTAAAGGCTTTGTTTTTTCCATAGTAGCTTCATAATAAGCCTTAAGATAAACCTCCAAAAACTCTTGTACATCCACTCCTTGCAATATGTCATTTAAGGACATGTTCTGCTCAAGTCTTCTAGGAATTTCCATCATCATATTCCTGCTAAAACACTTTTGTCCAAACACTGCAAATGCCTTTTTTAATGCTTCCCAATAAGCTTCTCTGGAATCTACTATGGTGCCATCTAAATCGAAAAGGATTGCTTTCACTTTCAACTTTTTGCTATTTTTCATATTCCTCGTTCCTTGGATATTTTTAATCGTATTTTTCGATAACTTTTTATTTACCCCATTTGTCTAGGTTAGTGCTTAATAAATTAAGATGTACAAAGTCCTTGGGAATGACATGGTATGGTTAGGAAAGCCCGCATACGCTTGACAAGTACGGATTACCGCAAACTCGAAGAGGTTTGTGCGGAACTAAAAGCCATTGCCCAGAAGACAGGAGTTAAAATGACAGGGCCTCTTCCATTGCCTACTAAACGATTAAGGGTTCCAGTTTTAAAATCTCCTTGTGGAGAAGGCACTGCCACTTGGGATAGGTGGGAGATGCGTATTCATAAACGTCTTATTGATATTGATGCGGAAGAGCGTGTTATGAGACGGATCATGCGGATCCGTGTTCCTGAAGAGGTTCATGTCACAATAGAACTTCTTTAAATAGCTATTATTCCCATTTAAATAAGGGACATTCTTTACATTTTTCCAAGAACTCTAAACCTTTCTTAGTTGTTTTAAAAAGGCCGTTTTCATCTATCTCTATAAGTCCCTTTTTCTGTAATGCTCCAAAATATTTTTTGGATTGAGTGTAAGAGAGGCCGACATCTCTCATCAACTCTGTTTTCTTCTTTCCAGAAATTGATTTGCGCAATATCTCGAAAGTAATGTCGTGTCTGTCCCTATTAACCATAAACTTCACACAAAGAAGTTTTCGTTAGAGTATATTTGAGTTTCTAACAAATAAAATTATTCTAATTGTAAACTTTAAAAAATAAATCGAGATGAAGCTATCATCAGGATTAGACTTATTGTAAGGGCAATTGTCCAAAGTAGTTTGTTCCACAAAAAGACTTTGAAACCATCAAGCACTCCAAAAGGAATAAGATTAAAAAAAGCTATCCAACCATTAAAAAAAGCCCCCCACATACAAATTGTAAAGTAATGAGGAACAAAAAAAGCAGTGGTGAAAAACACTGTTGAAAGTATAATGTTCGTTATCGGTCCTGCGAGGGAAATTTTTCCAACACTTTTTATGTCAGCAAATCCTGCAATCATGACAGCACCTGGCGATATTATTTTGAAAAAAAGCGGTGAAAATATAGAAAGTAGGGTTAAGAAAGCTCCTGTAACCGTCAATCTGAACTCCGCCCATAAACCACTTTTTTGAGCAACTATTTTGTGAGCAATTTCATGTATAAAAAACGAGGATGTTAATAATATTATGAATAATATTAAGGAATTAAAGTTGATTGGACTGTAAATTGCTGGTGAAAAACCTACGCCTACAACAAGTAAAGCTGCTATTGTCAAATGCTTAATCTCTTTTTCGCTAAACCTTACTCTTTTCCAACGGGGTTTGAGAAATCCATAACTAATTGTGTATTCATATGGCTTTTGCTTTTGAATAATTACTTTTGGAGTTTCCATTTTAGGCGCACGAGCTAACTCTATTTTTGGGCACTCATGGTTTTCTGGAAGTCGATGCTCAGAGCAAAAATATCCTCCACAATAAGGACATCTGAACGGTAATACTTCCTCTTTTTGGCATTTTCCACATTTCATTTCAGAACGCCTTTCATGAATAACATTTTCTCTAACTGTTATATGTTTCTTCTCAATAAGAAATTAGATTTCTTAAAGCGTTTACTTTATAAAGTTTAAAGCTATCGACATAAAGCTAAATCTTACAGTGATATTTGATACTTGAGGGTATAGTGTTTGAAGGCGTTCAGTTTTGTCCATGCGGCAGATCTACATCTAGGGTATTCCCAATATGGTCTTGAGGCAAGACGAGAAGATTTTGACAAAGCTTTTCAAGAGTTAGTTGATAAAACGATTGAGCTAAAGCCTGACTTTATGATTCTAGCAGGAGACTTGTTTCATCAAGCTCGTCCATCAAACGCTACGCTAGAAAATGCTATAAAAAATTTTAATCGGTTACGCGAAGAGGGGATTCCAGTTTTAACCGTTGACGGCTCCCACGATTGTGCCCCAAACATTATGACTGGAACGATCTTAAATCCTCTCGATAGTGCTGGATTAATCTACTATTTACCTAGACATGAAGGTGCTTGTTGGAAAAAACCAGATTGCTGTTATGTTTATGGCGTGCCAAATTTTAGAACTAGACGTAAAACAGAGGAGCTTTTACCGGCTTTTATTGAACAAAACAAGCCTACACAAGACCCTTCACAGTTTAACATTTTTGTTTTCCACATGGCTTTGGATCTTCCAAATGTTAAACCGCCATACATCGAAGCTGAGGCTTCTCCTGAACTCATACCTGAGGGGTTCCAATATTATGCGGCTGGACATATCCATAAAAATTTCGTGGAAAAATTTAAAACAGGAATTTTGGTTTACAGTGGATCTACTGAAACCGTGAATTATGATGAGGCTGAAATAAAAAAGGGTTTTTACTATATAGAAGTCAATGAGAAAGGTGAATTTTCACCAGATTTTATAGAATTAGAATCTACACGACAATTTGTTGTTATAGAACATGATTTTAGCGGTTTAGCGCCATCAAAAATTACAGAATTAGCTAGCAACCTTGTGAAAGAAGCTGATCGCGACGGTATTATAATCATCCCAATCTTGAATGGAATATTGTCAGCCGAAGCGTCTCGTGCAGAAGTTGACATAGCTAAAATCAGAAATGCTGCTGAAAAGGCTTTACTTGTTCACCCCATTGTTTTGTTGCGTGAAAGTGAAGTTTCAGAAGAGATTGTTCGATCAATCTTCGAAAGCAAATTTAAGGATTTAAAAACGAAGGCTTTCGAATATTTCTTGCAAATTTTTTCAGAACGATATCACCATGAAAAAGCCAAAAAAATAGCCTACAATGCCGTCAACCTAATTGAACCATTAATCAAGAAACAGGATGAGAAAGTGAAGCAAATTTTCGAGGAGCTTATAGAATGAGAATTGAACTTGTTTACTTGGAAAACATTCGTTCTCACGTTAAATCAACTGTGTTCTTCTCGAAAGGCTTTAACTGTCTCGTAGGCGGATTGGGGTGTGGAAAGTCCAGCATTTTATACGCCATAGACTTCGCATTATTTGGGGATCCCTTAGGAAGAAGTTACAACTACCTTTTACGTGAAGATGCTGAAAGTGGAAAAGTGACTGTTCAATTCTTCCAAAATGGTAAAAGCTACAAAATATCTCGTGGATTAAGAAGAAGAGGAAAGAGAATAAGTCAAGATTTTGACGAGTTGAAACTTTTTGAGAATGAAAAATTAATAGCGAATCTAAAAAGCGACGCTGTGGCAGAACAATTAAAGTCCATAACAGGATTTGATAAAGAGCTTTTCCGCGAAATAGTTTGGGTTAGACAAGAACATCTAAAACAGCTTTTAGATGCAACCCCAAGAGAGAGACAAAAAAGGTTAGATGAGCTTTTCGGTTTATCAGACTATGAAATAGCATGGAGCAATCTTGCTGGTTATCAAAGAGAGTATGAAGGCGAAAAAAAGGCATATGAAAAAGACCCCGACATTGTCGGAATGGAAAAACTAAACACAGAATACAATCGAACAGTAGAAGAATTCTCAGTCTTAGAAATAAAAATCCAAGAAATAACTCAAAAACTGAACCAAACAAAAAAAGAGTTAGAAAAAATAGATTCCAAACTGAAGAAACTTGAAGCAGAAAAAACATTAATAGAAACGCTCAAAAGAAAAGAAGCACAACTACAGGCAAACTTAGCAAATATTGAGGAATCTTCTGCCAGAGTAGCTCAACAAATTGAAGGCAGAAAAAAATCAATCGAAGAGTATGGAAAACAACTAGTTTCTCTAGAGACTCAGATAGCATTTTTCAAGAATAAACTAAAAGATATTGGAATACCAACAGAACCGCCCCTTGAAACCATAAAACAGCATTTATCTGCCTTTAACGATCAAATCTCAAGCCTAAAAGGTGAACAAGAAGCAATCCTCCGTAATATTCAACAAAACCAAAGAAGAATATCATCACTTTCCGCTGAAAACCGCTGCCCATTATGTCTTCAAACCCTAACTGAAGACTACAAGAATCACTTGTTACAAAAAATTCGAGAAGAAAATGATAACGGTCATAAAACCTTAACTCAGCTCAAAAGCGAAATCGAAGAATTGCAAAGAATAAGAACACAAGGAGAGGATGCTTTTCTTAATCTACAAATGCTAGCCACAAAGGCTGAAGAATTAAAAAAGCGGATAGATAAAGAAAACCAGACATTAAACGAGCTTCTAAGAGAATTTGAAGAAAGACAAGAGGCAAAGAAAGAATTTCACTCGCAACTTATGACAATACAAACTGAAATCAGTAGGTTTGATTTAACTAGACTTGAAAATGTCAAGATCCAACGAGAACAGATATTTAAGCAGTACTATTTGCTAGATTCTGAGCTTAGAACAAAAGAAAACCGTAAGAAAGACCTCATTAACCGATTAAACGAGATAAAAGAGCGTATCGACCAAGCTCAGCAAAAAATTGAGCGTATAGAAAAAATATCGAATTTAGTAGAGATAATTAGCAGTTTAAGAGATGCTTATAGAAGCATTCAACCAATACTCCGAGCCGAATTTGTAAAGATTTTAAGAAATTTTGTCCAACAGATATTGGACAACCTTCTTGGCAGTGAAGGACCATTGATAAATGTTTTAATAGACGAAACCTATACGCCCTACGTTAAAAGCGAAAGCGGTGTTGAAAGAGAAGTTTCAAACCTTTCTGGCGGAGAGCGTACCCTCCTTGCTTTTGCCTATAGATTGGGCTTAGGGCAGCTAATCATGCAATCTAAGACAGGACGTGGACTAAGCATTTTATTGCTTGACGAACCTACGGAAAGCCTCGGAAGAGAAGACGGTTCAATAGACCGTTTAGCCGAAGCGATTTCACGTTTCAAAGCTATAGAACAAATAATATCCGTCACCCACAGCGAAGCCTTTGCGGAAAAAGCCGAGCATGTAATAAGACTTGAAAAAGAAGCAAACGAGAGCAAAATATTAATCGAAAAGTAGATTATGACTGATGAGCTTTAACCTTTTTGTAGAATTTTACAGTCAAATGCAAGAATATTTAACAATTCTAGATTCCATTTCTTCACTAACCTGGTATGATTCCTATTCTCGTTATGGAAACATCTTTCTTTTCCAATTCGTGGATTAACGGATTTATGCCAACAGAATCACTTGAAATATGTCCTGTAACTATGAGATTACGTGAATTTTCCGTCTTCAGTTTTTCTAAATCTCTTGGATCTATATGTATGTATATAAGGGTTCCAATGCCATGTTTAAAATAGGTTCTTGCAATTTCATATCCTCCATTAGTTCCAGCGCCATGAGAAACGACGACTCTTCCAGCAGGGTTCTCGGGTTTTCCTATCCTAATTTTAATTTTCGTAGTCGCTTTTTTGAATTCCGTTAGTTTGTTTAAAGCTGAAACAACATCCTTCACTTTAGAGTTTTCATCAGTATTCCTCTTTATCTGTTCTGCCATTATTCTTCTTCCCACTTCATCCAAAGGCGTATGGATGTTCATGTACGGAATTTTCAAAAGTTTCGCTACATCAACCGCATGAGCATAATTTCTTGTGTGTGCCACAACTTCTAACCGTTCAAGTTTCTCTTTAACAGCTTTTTCTGCCTCTTCTTCTGGAATACCAGCGTCTATCATCTGTTGGACGTGTCTCTTGAAAACTTGATGAAAGTTTATGGCTGCTGTTCCACCTGGAGGGTGATGAGCAATTATGGCATCATATCCAAGTTTCTTGGCGAGCAGAAGCTCTGGGACTCCAGCATCAATACAGAAAAGAATCTTCTTTATGTTTTCACCATTAACATAGATGGCGCTATCTTCTGGAATATGATCCAATCCAGCAAGTTTCAAAGATAAATTCATAATTTCTTTGGTATTCAATTTTTCACTCTCTATTCTAGTAAGCTTTGCATATTGCAATGATCAATATTAAGGTTTAACTTATAAGAAAGCTTTCTTTGAGGCTGAAAAGGTGTTTAGATGAAGATCCAGACTCGGAAAATAGCTTTGGTAAAGGGTATTATGGTTGGAGTTTTCTTTGGAACAGCAGCAATTTTTATAAGGTTTCTAAACGATTTACATGCTCTTTCTATAGCCTTTTGGCGTTTGACAATTGCCTGCACAGCACTAGTTCTTACTATGTTAGCCTTCAAGAAGACATTTCAATTCAATTTTGTAAAAGAAAATTGGAAACTCTAGCTTTCTCTCGGATTTCTACTCGGCTTACGCTTTATATTCTTTTTTTTCTGCGGTTAAAGACACAACGATTTTAAATGCCACCGTTTTAGTTAATACTACGCCCATTTTCTCTACGCTTATTTCTAGTGTATTTTTTAAACTGAAACCTTCTCGCCTTGCAATAGTAGGAATCGTTATATCCTTTATTGGCATATGTGTTGTGGGTTATACTGAATCTGTGATAGTAAATCAAAACCTTAGCTTAGCTATTCATCAAATCTAAGGGGCGACATAGCGGCAATTTTAACAGCTTTAGTTGAAGCTTTCTATCTGAATTATGGACGGAAAACACGCGGTCAAGTAGGCGTCCTCCCTGTAATGCTCAGCATTTATTTTTCAGCAGCTTTAACTGTAGGAATTTTGAATGTTCTGCTCACCTCAATGTACTAACTTTTCCTACTGAAGCGAACTTTTCATGCCTATTTTAGGTTTAGGTTTACTACCAACGCCGTGGCTCATACTTTATTTTTCTTTTCTTTGGCTGGTCTAAAACCTTTTGAAACAGCAACTATGGCTTTATAGGAACCTTTAGGGGCAACAGCTTTAGGCATATTAGTTTTTCTAGAGATACCATCCCCAATTTTTACATTTGGGGAGTCTTTGATTTTGTTAGGAATATTTTTGTTCTTAAAGAAAAAAATAGTAGCGTGGACGAAACAAATAAAAAAGAATGAAATTGTAGTAATGTGCAAAAGAGTTGGTTCAATGAGTTTCCATAATAAAATATTGAATGCTTTGAAAAAAGCTAAGAAGTATCTAAAAAGTTCCATAAGAACTAAAGAAAATGCGGAATCATTTAAAAAAGCCATTTGGCATGCTGCTGCCGAACTTGAATATGCTTTGTTCTTTTTTTCAATAAAATTTAGTGATGAAAACAAGCGCCATAATTGGAGGGTAAATCCCAGATCTAAAGAGTCAGATTTAAATTTAATGTTAAGTATGGCTGAGAAATTTTTAAGTAGTGCTGAAAAATGTGTGCTTAGCGAGGACATGTTGGAAGCTTATAAAAATGCTTATCTTGCGAGGAATTACATGCTAAAAATCCAAGGTGCCCTCGCTAAGAAGAAAAGTGACGCTTCTAAGAAGAAATAGAGATTATTCCTCTTCGGCAATTTTTCTTTCTTTCACTTTTAAAGAGGTTTCCTCTCCGCGGATCACCCTATAATAATCTTTTAGTTCTGTTTTATGAAGAAATTTTTTCAAAAGAACTTTCAAATATTTTTTAGGTATCTTTTTTTCTTCTTCGCTTTTCACAATGATTGAATCTGTTGTTTCATCAACTTCGACGTTTGTTTTCTCTTCTAAGAACTCAACTAATTCTTTGATTAAATCCTCTCCTTCTCTTTTAAGATCTGATATGTCAACCTTCAATTCTGTCAATTTTTATTCACCTATTTACGAATCATTATTATCCTTACCTGATCACATGCATCTTCACATGCATCAGCCACCATTTCCATCGCCTCGAAAAGCTGGCTTACTAAAATAGCTACTCCTGCCCTGGGCAGTTCTTCTTTTCCCAAAAGTTTTCTGGCTTTCTCATGTATGTCATCAACTTTTTCTTCTTCTCGTTCTACAGCATCTGCCGCTTGAAGGGCTTCTTCAGGCTTGATCATCATTTTATTTACACACTTTTGAAGGGAAACGGCACATTCCTTAACGCTCTTAACCATTTCAATAAACTCTCTTTGTATTTTTCTCGGAACATGCTCCATAGGTAAAGCATTTAGCACCCGTGTTGATTCTCTGCTCCAATCTGCGACCATATCAACTCTTTTTACGAGACGCATGAGATCTTCGCGGTCTACAGGTGAAAGTTCGCCTTTTGACACATCATCCATAACTTTCCTTCTTAGGGCATCTGCTTCTCTTTCGCTGTTTACTACTCGTTTAATGCATTCTTGCATTTCTTTTCCGTCTTCCTTAATAGATGACTCTATCGCTTTTTCCAAATCCTCTACAATTCCTGTTGTCAAAGCTAAATGGCGTTGAATTGTTTTCAGGGCTTTTGTTTCTCTTCTTTTTTCAAACCATTTAATTAGCTCACTCAACAGCTATTTCCTCCCTCAATCCTTTCTCTGGATAAGCAAACAGATGTACGTTTTCTGGAGGAAACTTTACAACGACCTTATCCCCAGTATTAAACCATTCTCCAGTTAAAGAGGGCTTAACAACTACTATTAAATCTTGGTTTTTGAGTCTGACTTCATATCTTATATCTGTTCCCTCGAAAGTGACTCTTTCTACAATTCCTAAAACTATGTTTTCCCCTCTTCTTGTAATTCCCTTTTCTATGATAAAAGCCTCAGGTCTCACTGCTAACACTATCTTTTCACCAATTTTTACATCTTTACTAGCTATTTCCACCTTGACTCCACCGCGTAATTCTATAAGTGCCCCTTTGGAGGTTATTTTTAAGACGTAGCCTTCTAGAAAGTTTGATTCACCTATAAAATGAGCTACAAATATGTTTTGTGGACTCATGTAAAGTTCTTTGGGTGTTCCAACCTGCAACACCTTTCCTTTTCTCATAACAGCAATCCTGTCAGATATTGCCATAGCTTCAGATTGGTCATGAGTAACATGGATAGCTGTGAGTTCCAAGTCGTTCGTCATTTTCCTTATTTCATATCGAAGCTCATTTCTCACTTTAGCATCCAACTGTCCTAAGGGCTCGTCTAACAACAACAATTTAGCTCCAGCTGCAAGGGCCCTTGCAACTGCTATTCTCTGCATCATTCCACCGCTTAATTCGTTGGGGAAAGCATCTAATCGCTCGTGGAGCCTAACCATCTCCAGCACTTCATGTCCTATGGTGCTGGCCTTTTCCATGTCAAATCCTTTCACTCTCGGTCCATAAATTACGTTGTCCCATGCATTCATATGAGGAAATAATGCGAAGGTCTGAAAGACAAATCCCACGTCTCTGTCTTCGGGTGGAACATCATTGACAAGTTTTCCACCGATGTAGATTTCTCCTTTGTCTGGTTGAATTAATCCTGCAATCAACCTTAACAAAGTTGTTTTTCCACATCCGCTTGGGCCAAGTAAGGAGAAATATTCCTTGTCTTTAATGTGTAAACTTACATTGTTTATTGCCACTATTTTTCCAAATCTCTTTGTGACATTAACAAGGCGAACGTCTGGCAATTATTTCACCTTCTTTTTCTTGTTTATAGAAAGTTACGTATCGGATTGTAGCTATATTAATCATGTTAGTATCTTCCTTCTCCTTTAACTATGAGTCTTAGAATCAAAAGAACTATGAAGGAAAAGAGTAGGAGAAAGCCGCAACCGAGACCTATGTCAAATTCTAGAGGGACTCCCTGCATTTTTTGTTTAACCCACTCTACAATAACTACCGGCGCTGTTTTAAGAGTTGTAACCGCTAGTGTAGCACCTGTTTCGCTTACACTTCTTGTAAATACCATTATGGCCCCAGAGAACAGCGAATATTTTGTTAATGGGAAAATGATTGTTCTAAAAACCCCTAAGGGTTTTGCCCCTAAAGTCCTCGAGGCTTCTTCTAAATCTAAGCTTATCCTTTCAACAGCCGCAGACATAGCTCTCACAAGATATGGATAAGTTATTGCCAAATGAGCAAAAATAAGTAATAGAATTTCTGGGACTGTCGTCATTGTTTCCTTCCAAAAAAACCTTAAAGACACGCCCAGAGCAATGGATGGAACAATAAGAGGTACGTTGACGAGCAAATCCAAAAGGGCTGAGGGCAAAACTCCAAACTTTCTTCTTGCAACAATTATTGCCATAGGCAAGCCTATTAAAATGTTAAGAACCGTGACCAATGCTCCCAGAAAGTATGATAACGTTAAGCTCTGCCAATATTCTTCCCAAATGCCAGTTCCAGAAAGCGCGTTGGGCAACGTTTCGGTAAACACTGCTTCTAATGCGGGTAAAGCTACAAAGAGAGAAGGTAGAAGTACTATTGCAAAAAATACAATGGAAGTAATGCTATTTCTTGTAAATGCTGCTTTGGAATAGCTTAGCTTTCTCTCAAAGGAAGGCCAAACTCTTCTTACAGGCATTTTTAAACGAGGGCCAAAACTTCGAATAATTCCAAATATTAAACAGGAAATCGCTATCAACACGAAGCTTGCAAAGGCTATAGATCCTTCATATAGGGCCGGATTAGTTGTTGAAAATTCTGTTTTCATGTTTTGTATAAAAACTGGACCGTTTTCAAAAAATCCCGCAACCATCATGGTAGCTCCTGTTTCAGAGACGGAACGCGCGAAAGCGAGTATAAAAGCAGCAATCAAAGAAGGCTTTATAATCGATAATGTAACGGTTCTAGCAGCCATTAAGGGAGGTGCTCCTAGAGTTCTTGAAGCCTGCTCATACTCCATTTTATAATCTAAAAGTGCCCCTACGACAACTCTAACTACTACAGGATATGAAAAAGTAAAATGAAGAAGTATTACTAAAACCCAACCGGGGGAAACAAGGGACCCCTCAAACATCGCAGATATTCCCCTTGGATCACTCCAAAAAAGGAGCAGTGAATATCCCAGAGCCGCAGTAGGTACAATAAATGGAATGTCAGACAATGTATCTAGAACACTTAGCCATCGTGACTTTCCACGAGTAATAAGCCAAGCCATAGGAATTCCAGCAACAACATCCATTGCGGCGACAAAAAAAGCAATTAAAAAAGAATTCTTTATCGCGGTAAGAGACCTTTCCATAATAGACTTGTTATTCAAAATCTCTTGAATGGCACCCCATTTGATTACTATCCCAAGAATAGGAGGCAACAACACTAAAGCAAAAAAAACTATTATAGCAGTTAAGTATACGCTGTACATTACTGCTTTTCTTGATGAAAGCTTATCCAACATTCTTGTAACTGTGGACTGCGCCAAGCATTTCCGTCCTCTGTTATGCTATTTAGCATTTCTAATATGTTGTTCTCTTTCTGTATGTATTTTGTTGATAAAAATCTTCCTAACACAAAATGTCAGGTCGCCCGTCGAGTCTTATCACAGCCAATAGGCTCTGTTGACTCTCTAACTCATCATCCAAAAAAGAATAGTTAAAACATAAATTTTAGATTTTCTAGTCAGTTAAAAATTTCATAAACTAACAGGAATGGGTTTGCCCTTGTATGCTAGATCATTTTTTATGCCTTTTCTTCTGCTTCTCTAACAGGCTAATGTAATCCTCTAATACACGGTCAACATTCCATTCAAAAGAAGAGCCTCCAAAAACGGCATTCCACCAATTAAGGAACCTTTTTAGGGTTATCTTGACAAATGCAAGAAGGATCGCAAAAGGAATTGTTAATGTTAAAGCAATGTTTAGAGGAAACGGGAAATACATCAACAAAAAAAGGCTTAGAAAGAATTCTAGAAATATAAACGTGGTGATCCCTATCGTCCAGAAAATTCCACCTGTTTTATCGAGATATTCCGTTCCAGGAATTTTTAAAGCCAACCTATAAAACCATGGAAGTTCTTTTACGTCAATCTTTTTTAAATCATCATTATCCATAGATTTTCATAACAGCTTTAATTATCTATCAATTTAAGCTTTTACTTCAATTTCTATGAGGTTTGACAACATAATTTTTGTCATAAAAGAATTTCGTTTATAGAATCAATGGGAAACTTTTAAGATTTTCTTGTATTAAATTAGAAGGATAGAATCAAGGGTGAAAGTTTGTGGAAGTTTTGGAGGTCATTAAAGGTAGAAGAAGTATAAGAGCGTTTAGAAGCAAACCTATATCATTTGAAAGTGTTAAGAAACTTCTTGATGCTGCTAGATGGGCTCCTTCTGCTGGTAATATTCAACCTTGGGAGTTTATAATTGTTCGAAAACCGGAAATAAAAAAGAAACTTGCAGAAGCAGCTTTGCACCAATATTTTATTGAAGAAGCCCCTGTAGTAATAGTTGTATGTGCAGATGAAGGTCGATCTTCTCAAGGCTATGGAATTCGTGGGAAAACGCTTTATTGTTTACAAGATACTGCTGCGGCTATTCAGAACATCCATTTAGTCGCTTATTCCCTCGGACTTGGTACATGCTGGGTAGGCGCTTTTAGAGAAGAAGAAGTTAGAAAGATATTACAGATTCCAGGTGGAATAAGACCTGTTGCAATAATTCCTATCGGGCATCCTGCAGAGAACCCTAAACCAAGACAGAGAAGATCTATACATGAGATTGTTCATTATGAAACCTTTTAGAATGTATTTCACTTAATAGGACATTTGTTAAGATGAATTTTTTAATATCTTCAGTCTTCTAGTATACTTTGTGAGGGTTTTCTCTTGAAGTATGCTGAAATTGCCGATGCTTATGAAAAAATTGAGGCTACAACGAAAAGGCTTGAAATGACAGATCTCCTTGTGAATCTTCTGAAGAACACGCCTAAAGATATAATTGATAAAGTTGTTTATTTGACACAAGGCAAGATATACCCTGACTTTGTTGGAATTGAAATAGGCATAGCTGAAAAACTGGCAATAAAGGCTCTTGCTCGAGTTTCTGGAAGGAAAGAAGGTGATATCGCAGAGGATTTGAATAAGACTGGTGATATAGGTGAAACTGCTCAAAAGCTTATAGTAAACAAAAAGCAGGTAACATTCTTTCATCAACCTCTAACAGTTCAAAGAGTTTACAATACGTTAGACAAAATGGCTAAAACATCAGGTTTTGGAGCAATAGACACTAAAGTTTCTCTCTTAGCTGGACTTTTAGCAGATGCAACGCCTAAAGAAGCTAAATATATTATGCGAACGGTTACTGGAAATTTGCGCCTTGGAATCGCCGACATGACCGTTTTAGATGCTTTAGCTCTAGCCTATGGCGGTGGAAAAGAAGCTCGAGAATTTATAGAAAGGGCTTACAATATCTCATCAGACCTTGGAAGAGTTGCTAAAACTGTAGCAGAAAAAGGGTTGGAAGGAATTAAAAAGTTTCACGTTTCTGTTGGCGAGCCAATAAGGCCGATGCTGGCTGAGAGACTTTCGTCTCCTGAGGAAATTTTGGAAAAACTTGGTGGGAAATGCATAGCTGAATACAAGTATGATGGAGAAAGAATTCAAATCCATAAAAATGGCGTAAACATAATTCTCTTTTCTAGACGCTTAGAGAATATTTCCAGTCAGTATCCAGATGCTATTAACCTTGTTAAAAAACATGTGAGGGCAAAAGAAGCCATCTTGGAGGCTGAATGTGTAGCCGTAGATGTGGATACAGGAGAAATGCGACCCTTTCAAGAGTTGATGCACCGTAGACGTAAGTACGGAATTGAGAAGGCCGTGGAAGAATATCCTGTTTCACTTTTCATGTTTGATGTTTTATTTGTCGACGGAAAGGATTTGACGTTGGAACCATACCTGGCTAGAAGGCAAGCATTAAAAAGAATAATTGAGGTAGGTGAAAGGGTGCAAATTGCCAAGTACATCATCGCTGACGATGTAAAAGAACTGGAAAAATTCTTTCTGAAAGCTATAGAAGACGGATGCGAGGGCCTCATTTGTAAATCCATAGCAAAAAATTCGGTTTACCAAGCTGGAGCTAGAGGCTGGCTATGGATAAAATACAAGCAAGACTATAAAAGCGAGATGACGGACACTGTAGATCTTGTTGTTGTTGGTGCCTTTCATGGAAGGGGAAAACGGGCTGGAACCTATGGTGCGCTACTTCTAGCAGTATATAACCCAGAAAACGACACTTTTGAAACAGTTACAAAATGTGGAACAGGCTTTACTGATGAAGATTTGTCAAGACTTCCAGAGACCATGAAAAAATATGTGATACCACATAAACATCCAAGGGTAAACTCAGCAATTGAAGCAGACATATGGTTCGAACCTGTTGCAGTTATTGAAGTTTTAGGAGCTGAAATAACCCTAAGTCCAATTCACACATGTGCTATGGGTGCCATACGAGAGGGAAGCGGACTGGCAATACGCTTTCCACGGTTTACCGGGAAGTATAGACTTGATAAAGCACCAGAAGACGCGACAACAGTAAATGAAATAATTGAAATGTATCAAAAACAGCTAAAGAGGATTTAGTAAATAATTGAAGTTAAACTATTGTTGTTAACCATTTAAAAGAACACTGTAAATAGCTGACTAGGAATTTTTCGATAATAGCGATAAGACAATATGCAAAAAGTTTCATTAGCCCTTTTTGATTTCTTTTGATAACAATGTCTTTATGTCGTGAAGCATTTTAATTTGTGAGTTTATTTCAGCAATTTTTTCTTCTGAAGTGTTTAGCACTGAGGGGTTTATAGTTATTTTTGATTTTTCCAACATTATTCCCGATTTTGGGTAATATCCGTGATATTCTAAGTAGCGCCTTATTGCATCTTTTACAAATTCGGAGCGACTTGAGAAAGCGAATTCTCCATTCTCTATTAATCTGTCAATTAAAACAGCTAACATTTCTGGAATATGAACAGTTGTATATTTCACTTTTTTCATGATACGTGCAAACGTCCAGGAAATTCTGAAGAAATTTGATGCCTTCGGTTCTTAAAAATTTTTCTTATATGATTCACAAAAACTTATGAAATAGCATCCATTTTGTACTTATTGTTGAATTATTTGCAAAATGGAAATCTTACTCGTGTAGAACAATTCCAAGAAAAGGAGGGGAAGGGAGGGGAAGGAAAAGGGAAGGAAGAGAAGGAATCGTCCTAACGGAGAATTCCCGGACGTTTGCACGTATTAAAACCTACTCTGTCCTTCCCTTTTCCCTGTATAATAACAAAGTTAAGATTCAAATTTAAATTTATCTATAAGTGGATCACCTAGTATAACATAAATATCCATTAATTATCTAAATAATTATCAAAGAGTATAGAAATTTTCATGATCGAGATAAATTCAGTGCTGAAATAGCAATGTTACACATAAATGAAAGTAAACTTTGCTAGTACTATTTTGATTTTTTCATTGCTAATAGAGTGATTCATAGAACAAGGGATAAGTGCAGCTAGGGTTTTTGATTGTTATACTTTTCCATCGTCATTTGAAGTACTTGAAAGAATCTGTTTACTACAATGTCTGGAAAACAAAAAAGGCTTTAGACCAGTTATCTTTTACACGAAAATTATGTTTAAGCTATTTTCTAAAGTTCCTTATTATTATTTCTAAATCATTACCGTCTACAACATTGTCGAAGTTTAAGTCAAATGGAGAACTTCCATCCTGTTCAAAACATATCGCTGCTATGCGCAGATCAAGAGCATTAACAATACTATCTCCGTTAAAATCAACATCGAAAATTCTAACTTCAATAATTCCGTAGACATAAACATTATTACTTTTATTAACTTCTCTCGAAACGGCTGTTATGTAACCTTGTAGGAAATAATTGCCTAGCGTTACGTTTTCAGTGTTCCATACGGCAGTCAGGTTTACTGTGTTGCTGGGAGGTAAATTGATGATTGTTGTGTTTTCGATAATGCTGCTGTTAGCGTAGAGGATCACATTGAACGATTCGGTGAAGTTGCCTCGGTTTTGGATAAGGATTGAAACATTGAAAGAATCTCCTTGGTAGACATGCTTGGTGTCCAGTATAATCTTAATGATAGCTATGTCATGTAGTAAAATGAATATTTGTCCTTCACATGAAGTGGAGAGATATACGTAGAACCCTGGAAAGGTTACCTTGATTAATGTGTTTTGTAAAATTTTAAATGTGAAAGCAAATTTACTATGGTATTCCTTTGTCTCTGCGAAGTAATTCGTTAGAACACTGTATTTTTTATCATTTAAGGATACGGATAGATATACTGGAGTGCTTAGATCTCCATTTAAAATAGTGAGATTGCCACAGACTATTGCGGTGTCATTTACTTCACATTTGTTATCAAAATAAAGCTGTATGTTGGTTTCAACTCCATTTATGGTAAAAGGGCTTGTTTCATATTTGATAGAATTTCCATTCACATCAGTTATGTTTATTCGGAGCGAAATATATTTGACATTCGGGTCAAGGATGGTAAAATTTACGGAATAGAGATTTTTACTTTCCTCTTTAACAGCAATATTTGTCCAGTTTCCATTATCGGGTTTAAGGAATACAGAGACGTTTTTAATTCCTGAGTTGTCGTTCACTTTAATTCTAAATTTTTGGGCGGTGCCTATCTGGAAAGCAGAACAATTAATGCAATCTATTGTAGGAGGAAGAATATCTTGCTCGCACAAAAGTTTTGAATCATTATAGAAAACTTTGTATTCAATTAGATTTTCTGGAGAGATCTCCTGACTTGTCTCGGCAAAAATTTTTAAAATATATTGTCCACTTCCATATCTTTTCATATAATCAGACAAGTAAACTTCACTTTGCCATCCCATTAGTTTATTACACACAGACTGTTTGTCCTTAAGCAATTCAAAATTGTAATAATTTTCTATCTCGACGTAGTTTACATCCATCCATCCTCTCAGAGGGCATTGTAAGATTATTTGATCGCTAATTTCTAAAAACTGTTGAGGAAGGTTTGGAGAGTATCCTAGTTTAAATTTTTTTTCCTCTCCTGCTATTGGCTTCCGGAGAATAAAGTAAGAATAATCATGGTTTTCCGGGCTTAATGCGAAACCCCAGTTTGGTTGAGGAAAATGTTCTGCTTCTTTTATTGGTTGGACGTAACAACGCCAACGAGATCCGGGGAAGGCTAAGAAACCGCTCCAAAGGCCTGTTCCGAAACTGTCCGTGAAGCAGTTAAACCATACATAAGTATGCTCGTCGGAAAATTTTTTGCAATTATAAATTTCGATGGTATATTCTGCGAAATCGTTTTTTTCTAGGACAATTTGATCTGGCATTTCTTTCATTACTTCTTTTAAATTCCATCGGTAGAAGTAAGTATCAAAGGTGTAGGGAAGAAGTTTTTCTGATGAAATCCAATTTTCCATCCATTTGTTCGTTGTTGGTGATCCGTAAAAGCTGAATATTGGTTTTTGCAAATGTGCTAAAGAGCATATGCCTGATAAGTATATATATGGTTTTTGTAATATAGCATCTACTCCGTAATAACCGTAATTGTTTATTGCTTTTGCATAACACTCAATTGGGGTGGGAAGGTCGATTTTAATTTTTTTTCCAATGTTTAGAGAAATGTTTATACAAATATCTGATCCAATTGATATGGTAACATTCTTATATAATAGAAATGCTCCTTCATAATCCACCTTGTTTCCAACATAAATTATAGTATTATAAGCTACCAAAGTGTATGTTCCGTGTTTTAAAAAGAAAGTGGGTGAAGGATTTGTTGATTCATCAATCAGTTTATAGGGTGTGGAATTGTAAATTTGCCACTTTACATCTTTTACTTTTTGTCCTTGTTCATCTTTACATGTTAAGTTTAGAGCTGAAAGGACTGTGGATAGAAGTGGAACGTGGATAACATCAGGATTGGCTGTGATTATGAGCTTCCCTTCAAAGAATCCTTCTATCCAATCGGAGAAATTAATAGTAACTTGGATGGTGGTTTTTTGATTAACAGCAAGGTTGATTTTTCTTCTATCAATGGAAATGAATTTTAATTCTAATCCATCCAAAGTTTTTATATAGCTACTCAATGTAACGTTTACATAAGTTTCATTTACATTTTGTATCGTGACATTTTGAGAATATTTCTCGAAGAGATGAATCCTCTTAAAGTTTATTGGAGACGAAACTACAAGAGGCTTAGACAACGAGTTACAGATGTCTGCTCTTCCGCTTCCCTGCTGGTATGTATGGTAGCCTAGGTCTACTGCTCCGTTAAGAATAGAATACTTCACAGTTTGTGGATTCCAGTTAGGATGGATCTGTAAGATTAAGGCACATAATCCGCTTATATGAGGAGTAGCCATGGAGGTTCCTGACGCTTTGGTGTAATTGACATTTATAGGAGTGCCCATGTTTGTTCCTTGCGCTCTGCAAGAGATTATATCAACTCCTGGAGCTAATACATCTGGTTTTATTTCAAAATCAGCGGTGTATCCTAGGCTACTAAAGGAGGATATGTGATCTGTTTTATCTGTTGCCCCTACCGTTATGGCATACGATGAACATCCAGGAGTTCCAATTGAGAACATTCCTTTGCTCCCTCCGTTTCCTGCCGCAACCACACAAACGGATCCTTGCTGGATTGCCCAATCGACAGCTACAGATAACGGATCTGTGCCATCAGTATTTTCGCTTGATCCAAAACTCATGCTGATTATGTCTGCATTTTCTGTAACTGCCCATTCTATACCGTTAATAATCCACGAGCTATAACCCCATCCCTCGTCCGTTAAAACCTTGCCGTTAAGTAGTTGAGCTGCAGAAGCTACACCAACATAGGTGTAATTGGATGCTTTGCCAGTGCCAGCAGCTATTCCTGCGCAGTGAGTTCCATGTCCGTATCCGTCAGTTGTATGGTTTTCATCTGTAAAGCATCTTTCTGCCACTACTTTAGGATCAATGGTTTGCGGATTATCATCTAAATCATCTAAGTCCAAGTGAGTTTTATCTATTCCAGTGTCTAAAATTGCGATTTTTACTCCGCTTCCGTTGATTTCATAACCATGTCTCATTTCTATTTGATGCCATGTTTCAGGAGGTTTAACTATAGAAACGCTTTCGTTTAGGCAGGCGTAATACTTGATATCAAGAGAAATGTACGCAATAAAGTTCTGTTTCGAAAGCTCAATTATGCATTCATATGGCAGCTGAAGCGTGATGAAAGGAAGGTGTTTACAGACATTTACAATAGTCGCATTAAACTTTTGAACATTGAAGGCTAAAGTGTAAAGATCTAAGTTGTGTTGAGAATTGAGAATAAACGAGTCTTTATTTTGTGTTGGGAGGATTATAACCCTCAATTTACCGTTTTCTATGTAATTCCTTTCACGAAGCATGCTATAATTTCTAAGTAGGGTGTCAATCTTTGGAGACTCCCCTGCGATCACAAAATGTTGCTGGAATTTTCTTTTTGTGAGTCCGTCTAAGAGGACATGGTTTTTAGCAGTGCGTCCTTCTATGTTATGGTTTTCTGTTCTGCTGTTTGTTTTTGCTTGTTGGATATGAATGACTGTAAACAATGAAAATGAAATCAACAAAATTAGTGTAATCGCATAGCCTTTTCTAAACATGTCTACAACCTTTAAACAATAATAGAGTTTTCTTCGTCAGTAATATTATTTTCTATCTTAATCTTTTAAAAGAAATTACCTTATGCGATAGGGGTTATCCAAATTCAGCCACTATGATTTCAAGATCATCCAGATTTACAATTTTGTCGAAGTTTATGTCATATGTGCAATCACCGGTGTGGTTGAAAAATGCTGCTGCTTTACGTAGATCAAGAATGTTAATGATACCATCATCATTGAAATCAACGTTAAACATTCTGACTTCAATTATTCCATCAATATACAAGTTGTCGTTGATTTCTGTTTCACCTAGTAAAATTTCTGCTTGAGCATAAACAGTATAGTTGCTGGGTGTTAAATCTGAAGTGTTCCAGTGGAAGTTTAGAGTTACAATGGTGTAGGATGTTAGATTTGAAACGATGCAGGTTTTGATCAGTGTTTGATTAGCATAGATGGTTACGTTGAAAGTTTCAGTTTCATACCATTTATTCATGATGGAAACAGTTAGAGCTACTGTTTGTCCAATGTAAATTTTGGTAGAATTAACAGTGAGATTGGTTATTGCTATGTCAGGGATATATGGGTGTATTAATGGATAATGGTCGGTTTGGTTGACATCAATATTATATGGCGTATCTCCTATTCCATCGAAGTCTTTGTCTGTTCCGTTATAGCTACTCCAAAAATTGCCGTGGTGCCCGTTGTCCCATATGTTGCTAAACGGGTTGGTTGTATATACTTGTTCTGTGTTGTTAATTATATTATTATGATATATAATGTTCTCGCTGGAACGATAAAGATAGAAGGCATAGTGATGATTGACGATGGTGTTACCTGTAATTTTGTTGTTTTGGCAGTTTTTAAGTTCAATGCCTTTATAGTTCTTATTAAGCATAGTTTGAGTGATAGAATTATTTTGAGAGTTAACACATTTTATGCCTATCGCATTTCTTTCTAGACTGATGTTTTCTAGGGTAGAATTTCTGGTGAAAGCAAGGAGTATTCCTTCTCCGTTGTTGGTAATATTGAAGTTGGCAATGTGGATATTCGTAGAATTTACTATTCCTAAGTATCCTATGTTTGTAAAATTATCTGAGTTTATGGTGCAATCTTTTTGGTTGAGTAGGTAATACACTTTTTTTGTGTTTATTTTATTAGAATCGTCTATATTTTGAATATAATCTGAAAGTTGTTCGCCATCAACACTGAAGTTTTGCGTGTTGTTTAGGAGATTGTTTTTTCTGATAATGTTTCCGCCTGAATAGTTTAATGTTATGCCGTACTTGTTTGATTCTATTTTGTTTTCTGTTATGTTTGCACATGCAAAGTAAAGATAGATTCCATGTTTTCCGTTTGATTTAACTATGTTGTTAGTTATGGTCGCTGTTCCGATTAATTTGATGCCATCATGGATGTTTTCGAGGATTAGATTATTTGTTACAGTGTTTTTAATTGAGTTGTTTAAGCAGATTCCGTAGCCGTTGTTTTTTATCACATTACCAGATATTTCATTAAAACTTGAATAGTTGAAGTATAAGCCATAAGACGTAGCATTTTGAATTGTGAATCCTTTAATAAATATGTTGTTTGCAGTTATTGAAAGTGCAATGTTTGTGTTATTTGCGTTAATTATGGTTGTTGATTTGTTTTCGCCCACAAGTGAAATTGTTTTGTTTACCGTTAGTTGTTCAAAGTATGTTCCGTTTGATACTAGAATTGTGGTGCCTATTGTTGCTGCATTTATCGCCTGTTGTATAGTTGGATAGTCTGATGGGACTTTTATTTGTGGAGGGGTGCCAAGGTACACTGTTCCATCAATTGGATAGTGAGATATAATGTTTGCCGAAGAATCTGAAAGTGTGATCTTTGCAAGATCCAGAGTGGATAAGCCTGAGGAGAGATTGGTTTTGAATGTTATGGTTACAAGAGTTCCGCTTCCATTAACTCCTGTTTGCGGACCTAGAAGAGTACAGGATATCCAAATACGGCCATGTGTGTTGTTATAATTATCGTTAAAATCTACGATATTAAAGAAAGTGGCACCAATTGTGTTTAGAAAGGTTCCTTCCTTTATTTTTGTCCCATTCAAAATGGTTGAATTATAGTACATGATAAAATCGTATGCATAAAGATTTACTGCCCTGTAAATAGAAACATTTGCTGTGAACTGATATCCTGTTTCATTTTCTGGTATTTGAATATAATTTGGGTCTATGTAAACAATAGCGGTTTTTAAGGCGTTTACACTGAAACCCGAAGGTATTCGTGAAGGTACATATACAAACGATGATAAAATGATGATCCACAACATGTAGTTAACAATTTTGTGTTTCATAATCTTACCTCTTATGGAAACGTAACAGATGCTGAAGTGGTATAAGAACCGCTTTTGCTTTTTGACAAAATTCTTCCCGTCACTATTATTAATTTGGACATTTTTGAATATAAAAATATCTCAGAATAGTTAGTAAAGGTTTTTATGTTTTATAGGGCTAAATAGTTTATCATCAAAAATATTTCAGGAGAAAAAGAAGCGCTCGATGTGACGGAAATAGGAGACAGAGATCTTGCGCTTCCTAGTTAAAGGGTATTGTTGGCTTATAAAAATGGTTAGAATCTTCATGAAATTGTTAAGGAGTGCTTACTAGATAAATAGTTAACTTAATGATAAAGATTCAACAAGGAAGGAAAATAAATTAAAGTTATAAAATATATTTAATGATACGATGAGTGATTTATATTGAAAATTGATGAATCGAAACTTTTAAGCATCTTTGAAAGCAAGGTTCGGACGGAGATCTTAAAGTTATTGTTGGATTTGGAATTTAGAAGTTTGTCAGAAATTGCTGAAATTTTAGGAAAACGTGGTTGGAAAATGACTCTTTCTGGTGTACTTAAGCACATGAAGGAATTAGAAAAAGCTGGACTAGTGCGACATGAACCTGGGATTTTTGCTGAAAAGCCAGATGCTAGAAAAACCATTTATTTTTTAGAGGGAAGAGAGCGGGTGGAGAAGATGTTGCAAAAACTAAAGAATGATATAGTAAATCCCTTATGTGCTGGAATGATGTTTTGTGAAACAGCTAATTTTGTTCGTAGAATACAAGGAGTAGGGCGTGGGTTAACTAGGAAAGAAAAAAGACTTTTGGAGTCGTTGCTTGCTAAATGTGAATCAGAAGAGGTCTTTAGATATTTAACGGAGGACGAAAAGAAGAAACTAAAGCTTTGGAGGATGATGATGTCAATCCTGTAAAGCTGTAGCAATTCTTAAAGTTTGGATGATTTTGTTATATCTTGAAGTAGCTTCACGACGTCTTTCTTTTCAGACTTCGGTAATTTAGTTAAAAGCCATGTTGCTATTTCATCAATTTTTTTAGTAAACTCGCTTTTTTTGAGTTTATTATATGCTAAGAAGGCCTTTTTTGATCCTCCTACTTCCCCGTAAGATTTTGAAACTTTGATGTCTTCGTTTATCATTGTTATGCATGGAATTTCTAGGAGGTCTTCGAGGTCTTTAACGAATTCTTCAGTAAATTTTTTTGTTGTCTTGATTCTGTTCAATATGAATCCGATGGGAACGGATTTAAGAAAGTATTTACCAAGTCTAATCGTGTCTATGGCGGATTCAACGCACAGAACGAATTCGTCTTCTGTTAGTATTGGACTGAAGTATTCACAGACTCCTAAAGATAGAAAAGCGGCCTTGCCTAGAGGAAATGGAACATCGATTAGCATGAAATCCGTTTTTATGGTGACAAGTTTGTGTGCAAAACCAATTGGATCTATTTCAAAATAACTTTGCAAAGAAACTCCGGATGGTATTAGAAATAAATTGTCAATGGGCGTATTGTATACTGCTTTGTTGATTTCTATATCTCTGTGTACTATGTTTTCGAGTTTTAAGTTTTTGGAGGTGAAGTTAAGCCCTAAAATTTTTTGGAATGGTTGGTTGGGGTCACCTTCTATTAATACAACTTTCTTTCCTTTTCTGGCTAAGGCTGCGCCGACATTCGCTGTTATAAGGGATTTGCCGACGCCACCTTTTGAAACGGCGAATGTTATTGATTTCATTCGTCTTCATCACCTTGATTAATTACTGGGAGAACCAAAAATGTGCAGATAATTAACGGATAGGTTAAAGGTATACTCATTTTTTAACCTCCTTTTTCTCTTTAAGTTCTAGGCTTCTGATAACGTCTTCTAGGGTGCTGCGAGGTCGAACCGTGATGCCGTATTTTCTTTCAAATTTTTCGATTTTTTCTCTCCGTCTTTGGACGTCTGTTTCAAATTTTTTGCGTGCTCTCTCTAGGAGACTGATTCGCTCTAACTCATTTTTGTATTTTTCAACGAGTTTCTTTTGTTTTTTGTTTTCTTTGTGATATTTTATTGTGAGTGATGATGCTATGCTGGTTATTACTATAGCTGCTAAGGAAACGAACAGTAGAGTTGCACGTGTGTTAGTGTATGCCGATTTTAAAGAACTATACTCTTCTAGTAGAGCGTTATAGTCTGCTTGGATGGAATTGTAGTTTTTTTGGAGTTTTGTGTAGTTTGCTAATAGCCTATTATGTGTTTGATTCAATAAATTATGTTCTTTCATCAGTTCTTGATAGTTTATAAGAGTTTGTTGGTATGTTTGGTTTAGCGAGTTGTAATTAGTTTGTAGTTGCGAGTAATTTATTAAGGTTTGTTGGTATGTTTGGTTTAAAGAATCATAATTTGCTAGAAGTTCGTAATATGTTGAGTTTAGATTTCGAAAGTCCTTCAAGAGGGTGTTATATTCTTGAAACAGTTTGTAGTAGAATTTGGAGAATATTTTTACTTCTCGAGGGCTTATGGTTAGGTTATAGGCGAGGTATAAGAGAGTGTGTGTAGTGTTTGATATCGATAAAACTGTTGCGTTGACTTTTTGTTCGTCTATAAAAACAATGTAGGGTTTATGGATTAGGTGTCCGGGGATTGATATTCTGCAGAAACCTGTTGCGTTAGGGATATCTGTGACTTTGAAATTTAACATTCTAAGGGTTTTGTTGAATTTAAAGTTAGAGATTGTTGAGTTGCATATTGTAGGAATGTATATAGTTTTGTTCTCGTAAGTGAGTTGAAAGCTGGTGAAGATTCCCATTAGTGGATAATTGTCCGTGTTGTCTGTGGCTATTATGTAGGCTGAATCCCCTATTCCGTCTTTGTTCTCATCCTCCCCTTTGTATTTGCTCCAATAGTTTCCTTCAACACTGTTGTCCCAATAATTTATCGAATTGATGCTGCTTATTGTGTGGGTGTTGTTTATGAAGTTGTTGTGGAAGGCCGTGTTGTTGTTAGAGTTATCAAGCACCATAGCGAACTGGTTTCCAAGAACGCTGTTTTCTATTATGATATTGTTGTGAGAATTTATTAAGTAGATTGCTTCTAGGTTTTCTATAAAGGTGTTTTTCGAGAATATGCTGTTGTTTGAGTTTATTATTCGAATTCCTTTGTAGTTGTATATTAATATGTTATTGCTTACGATGATGTTTGCTAAGTTTTTTATGTAAACGCCGCATAATAAGTAATGAAATAATCCACTGTTTTTTATTGTGAAACCTGAGACTTTGACATCGTTTGCCTCTATTTCGATTATAGTTCCTGTTCTGTTTCCATCTATTATCGTTTTGCTTTTGTTCTGTCCTATAAGGGATATAGACTTGTCAATTGTAAACCGTTCATAGTATATTCCTTCGTTGACGAAAATTATATCTCCGTCTGATGCAAATCTTAACGCACTTGTTATGTTTTGGTAAGGATGCTGAGGGGTTCCATCCCATGGACCTGTGGTGTTGTCGTCATCAACATAAACTCTTTGGTTATTTGCTTGAGTCAGTAGAATCGTGAATGTTAGTCCAAGGATGTTTATTAGGAGGGTGAAGATTATAAGCAGAATGGATTTTTTCATCTTTTGCCACTTCTAGTTTGAAGATATGGTTGTTTTAATTTTATGCTGCTTCTAATATAAATAAATCGAGTCGAGTCCTGAATTATCTGTGGGTGATCCATTGGTTATATAAGAATAGAATTAATTTCTAGTAAGAATTATATATTACTTTTGAGTTAATTTTTAACTGCACGCATAAGCGTGACGGAAATAGGAGAAAGGAGAAATGAAAAGCAAACCATTAGCAATAATAGCTCTTTTGATGCTTCTAATCGGTGTTTCTAGTGCTGTGTTTACACCAGAATATTTCGCTAATGCCACTGATTATGTGTATTTGACTATCGACTATGCCCCTGTTGGTATGCCTGTTCCTAATACTGCTCCGCCTGTGGGAGTACATAATTACACAATTGGTTCCAAGATCAACATTACTGCACCTCTCGTGGTCGAAGACGGCGATGTAAGGTACTTGTTCGACAATTGGACAATTACTTGGGATGGTGGTTCTTTTTCAACCACCAACAATAAACATCTGGTAACTATGGATAAGAACAAGACGGCAACTGCATATTACAGTGTACAATACTTGTTCACCGTAATTACGCCGTTCGACGTGCCAAATATATGGGACGGTGGATGGTACGAAAATACATCGTCAAAGTGGGTTGATGCAGGTAATACTGTTTATGCAGGTGTAATGAAAGACAATCCTAACGACTGGATTAGTATAGGGGTCTATGAAAGAGCATATTTCATTAACTGGACGGGAGACGCCACAGGAAAAATTGATGACACCTATTGGCATAGTGAGGCTATTACCATGGATGCGCCTAAGACCGCTATAGCGGAGTGGGAAGTACGGTATAAGCTTTGGACAGACCCCGATTCAGAATATGAGCCTTGGGGTCCAGGTTCGGACTTTTATGATCCAGATAAGCGTGGTTGGTATCCAGACTGTACTGATGTTGACCTAACTGCACCCTCAGTAACGAATGAGAATCCTGGGAATTGGCGGTGGAGATTTGATCGTTGGCTCGTTGAGAGATGGAATGGCTCAGCCTGGGTTTCTGAAACTCTTACGACAGAAAATATCACGGTACACTTAGGACCTGGAACCAGAGCTACGGTATACTTCTATTTGCAATACTATTTGACCGTTGCTGATTCGCCTGGAATGCTTGACACAGGATTGGAAAGTCTCAGTGGCTATTATGACTATTGTACCAATGTAACTATTACTGCACCCGAGATTGTTCCAGACCCAAGTGATCCAGGCATAAGATGGGTGTTTGACCACTGGTGGCTTTCTGGCGTGTTTGACGTGTATAATACAACAGTTACGGTGCACATTGAACACGACACAACAGTAGGAAAAACACTCTATGCCATCTACACAAAAGAATTCTACTTAGAGGTTAACGACAATATCGGCGGTTTAAGTTGTGTGTCTACACAAAGCGGATGGTTTAAGCCAAGCACTGTTGTCCCGTTGTCAGCTCCTTGCATAATACCCATTGACAGCGACACTCGTTATGTGTTTGTGGAGTGGGTTAAAGATCCTGGACACTATACTGATTCAAACTGTAATACTACGATCACAATGAACGGTCCGCGCAATGCAACTGCCTACTATAAGAAACAATTCAAAGTGAAACTGAATGCTGCACCGCAACCACCAATGGAAGATTTGACATATTTGCCATATGAATTTTGGCATGATGCAAACACATTTAAGTGGATCTCGGCTCCTTCTGGTCCAATTCCTCACTATCCGTATGATTGGTACTTTGACCATTGGGAAGTCAACGGTGTTCCTCAAACACAATATCATAACTCAATAAAGATCAACGTTTCTGAACCCATCAGCGCGATTGCCCATTATCTAGGTAAATCAGCATTCTTTATGACACCACAGACAATAATCAAAGAAGTTCCTGCAGAGTGTACTACTTTCGATGTAAACGTGACTGCGGCCAACCTCGTAGACATGTATGCTTTTGACTTCAAAGTTACGTGGGATCCAAGCCTAATCGAACTTGTTTCCGTAGATGTAAAAGTGGATGAGGTTTGGAGCAGTTTCTTTATCGCTAAAAACGAATGGAACAACACTGAAGGATGGTATTGGCTTGTTGCCACATCACTAGATGACTACGGGTTCAATGGCACAGCTACAATTGTGACGTTAACGTTCCATATAATTTATGATCCTTGCTACCTAAGCATAGACTACTTCCGTGAAACAGACTTGAAGTTAATAGTGAACAAACTTGCAGATCATGAGGCAAATCCATTGACGCCTTGGAACGTGCATGGTAGCTACTACAGAATAAACGCCATTCAGCCTGTACTAAAGATTACACCAGCCACGGTAACTATAAGCCAGAAAGACGTCACCTTCACGGTAAGCATAGAAATAGAAAACGCAATCAAACTCCACGACTGGCACACAATAATAGTTTATCCCAAGGCTTACATACAAGCCATTGACGTGGTAATTGAAACAACATTCCTGCAAGGCCCATACACAACATTTTCTTGGGTCATAGACCACTCTGTAGGCTACATATACCTCGATGTAGTACAAGCTGCCGGGGCACCTCTAGCAAATGGAAACGGCACCCTCGCAACAATAACCTTCAAAGTGATAAAATCAATCTTCTGGACAACATCTAATCCAACACTAACGGGTCCAATCCGCTTCGGAGTAGGACCAACATACATAAGCGTCATGTGCCCAAGCTACAAGGAGATATTTCCGCCAGTCCTTGGAACTGTTGACGCACTGTACATTTACGACCCCATACCCGGCGACTTAAATATGGACGGCGTAGTTAACGTATTAGACCTACAACTAGTTGCAGGCGACTACGGAAGCTCCACAACATACGACCTCAACGGGGACAGTAAAGTAGACCTAATAGATCTTGTAATAGTCGCCATAAACTTCGGAAGAGAAAAACCATAGCAACACCTTAAAACACCCACTAAGCATCCCCCTTTTTTATTCTATGATTCTCAAAACTCTACATTTCAAAAGTGAAAAATAGAATTTTCTTCCGTATAATCTTAAATAATTTATTTTCCTACATAATTATGATAACATTTCCTACCTATGGGTGGCCTAAATGCAAAAATCATTAATCCACATCAAGCTCATCCTATTATTACTCCTTGCAGCATCTGTCTCTTCAGGTTCATATGCACCATCCACAAAAGCCAACTCCACAACTCCTACTCTTTACATAAACCCACCATCCATAACCGTAAACGCAACAGAAACCTTCCACATAAACGCAACCATATCAAATATAATAGATCTAGCAGGATGGGAATTCAAACTATACTACCACAACAACATTCTAAATGGCATTACCGTTGCTGAAGGCCCATTTCTAAAACAATGCGGCTCAACCGCCTTCTTTGTCGTAGACTTCAACAACCACTATAACGCAACCCATGGAAGAATATGGCTAACCTGCACTCTACTCGGAAACGTCTCCGGTGCAAGTGGGAGCGGAACCCTAGCAACTATCTCCTTCCTAGCAGAAGGAGGCGGAAACACAACCATAAACCTAGCCGAAACAGTACTAGGCGACTCTCAAGCAAACTCAATAAGTCACACAACAAACGATGGAGAAGTAAGAGTCATAGGTCTAAGCGACATCGCAATAACAAATGTTCATCCACTCAAAACAATCGTTGGACAAGGCTACAATATGCACATAAACATCACCATAGACAATCAAGGGGATCTAACCGAAACCTTCAACTTCACAGCCTATGCAAACGTAACAGCCATAGAAACACGTGAAGTAACACTTGAAAGTGGCACCTCCACAATCTTAACCATCTTCTGGAACACTACAGGCTTCGTTAAAGGCAATTATATTATAAGTGCTTATGCTGCTCCTGTTCTTGGCGAAACCGACACGAGCGACAACAATTTCACTGATGGCTGGATAGTAGTTACCATAATTGGCGATGTGAACGGCGACTTTAAAGTCGACCTGAAAGACGTTTACACTGTGGCAGTAGCCTACGGAAGCTATCCCGGCGACCCTAGATGGAACCCCAACCTCGACATGAACAACGACAACCTAATAGACCTAAAAGACTACTATGTAATAGTACTCAACTACGGAAAAATAGATTCATAAACACCCCTCTTTTATATCCTAGATATTATTTGCAAAAAGCCAAATTGTTTTCAATGGGTCAGTTTCAATCCATTCACCAAAACACCTCCAATGTCTGCTACACCTTAAACAAACCAGACACAAACTCGCAAATTATAGCTGGCTATAGCAGGCCTTCCAGTTACAAACGAAAAGTACTATTACAGTGTTCCGCCTAGTAATGGTCACATTTTGTTGCAATGCCTGTTGTGTTGACATAGTCTGTGAAATTAAAAGTTTCTGGAAAGTTGTTGATTTCTGTTGCAATGTTTAGGGGGTAAGATGTAGCCTTATGTTTTAACTGTTTGGGTTATATTATTTTGAAAAGATTAACCCTTTTTATTGTAAGGGCCGCTTCAATTTGACTTTACCATAGATATATACGTCGTCATTTATGTCGAACTCAAAGATGTCTACGCCTGTGCACGGGGCTTCGGCTGTCCAGCAGAATGATTCAGATGGAATACAACATCCTACAATTGGCCCTTTTAACATTGGCCCTCTCTAGAGCTTAAGAGCAATCAACCTCGCTAGATGCTGACTTTCAAAGGGTGAATCGAAATAAATAGTTAACACGAAGAATTATGATATACGATAAAATAGAGGGTTTCTATAGAAAGTTTTTCCATAATTTATTTATCTGTTACTAGAATTCTTACTAAAATGTGTGTAAAATGAAAGGAGAAAGGATATTAAGCGTCTTATTGGTGAGTACTCTTTTGATTGCTACACTCTTTTCAGTGAATACGTCTCCAACTAGAGGAGAATCCGAGAGATGGATACCGGGACTAGTAGAAGATTATGTCTACGTATACCGAGACAACTGGGGGGTCCCACACATATATGCCTCATCTGTAAGCGACGCCTATTTCGCCCTCGGCTACGTTATGGCTGAAGATAGACTGTTTCAAATGGACTTGTTCCGCAGAAGCGTTGCAGGAAGGCTTGCCGAAATTATGGGCAGCGATGCTTTCGAACTGGATGTTGTGATGCGAACTCTCGGCGTATATCAAATAGCAGTAAATACTTGGAACGACATGTATCCAGGTGCTATCATCCCACCGGACATAAAGAAGAATCTAGAGCAATTTTCCGCCGGAGTCAACCAGTACATTGCTGATATGAAAATACCTGATGACTTTCCTTCAGAGTATTGGGCTCTTAGCCTGTCAACAGGGCTTCCTTTGACTTATTTCATACCGTATCCTTGGACTCCCCCCGATTCAGTAGCAATTGCTGGAATGATGGGGCTGATGTTGACAGATACTTCATACGAAGAGATAATTAAGGGTGCATATTTGTCGATGGTGGACCCAATTTTTGCAGCACAAGGCTTACCTAGTATGTCCGACTTTTTGATGCCCATCCAGTGGGTTGACTCTACTACTATTAGCTTTCCAGATCCGCCTATAACAAAAATCGATGAAATAGAGCCAATCACGGCTCCACTACGAAGAATATTCGGTTCTATTGAAGGCTTTGGAGGAAGCAACAACTGGGTTATTAGCGGATTAAACACTACAACTGGCAACGCTATGTTAGCCAATGATCCACATCTTGACTTGCAAGCGCCTGGCATAAACTGGCAAGTCCACATAAACGTGCCAGGATGGGCAAATGTAATAGGATGCTGCATTCCAGGAGGACCGGTTATATACACGGGACACAATGACTACTTTGCGTTTGGAGTAACTAACCTTATGGCCGATGTTATGGATCTTTACTACTATGTCGCTAATGACACACACTACTGGTATGTGGATCATTGGGAGCCCTTCAGTGTGACGTCGGTTGTAATATACAATTTCACACAGCCGGTTACAATACCTGTGGTTTCAACAATACATGGACCGTTAATAACAACCCCTCTGCCTCCACCTTTTGACAAGATGGCTGTAAGGTGGGCTGGAAAAGAAACAGGCTTTGGAGAAGTTACCGGCTTCTCGCTTATGATGAATGCAACTTCGCTTGCAGAATGGAAACAAGCTTTAAGTCACCAGTCGGTAATCATTCAAAACTATGTATATGCAGACAAATACGGCAACATTGCATGGTGTCCTTCAGGAAAGATCCCCTTGAGACCGCCTCCACCTCCTGCAGGGACAGGAACCCTTGGAGTTGCCCCAAGCAATGGTTCAGCAGCTCAAAACGAATGGATGGGCTGGCTACCCCATTCTACAGCTCCTGTCGACTATCCATTTGATCCATGGCCTGGACCTGTGTCTCTTCCTTACATTGAAAATCCGCCTAAAGGTTTTATCGCAACCTCCAACAATCAACCAATAGGTCCTGGATACTTCGGTTATCCGTGGCCCATCTGGATTGGTCCAGCCTTTGGATATGCCCCAGGTTATAGAGCACAAAGGATAACTGAACTTATCAAAAGCCTGAGTCCAATTGATATAGAAGATATGAAAGCAATACAGACTGATAGTGTTTCAATTCCTGCAAGGAATATGGTGCCTATCCTGTTAGGAGTGATGGCAGGGGATTCAAATGTAACGATACAAAATGCTCTGGCAATTTTGGCAGGATGGAACTATAGTGAGCTAAGAGATCTTGTTGCTCCACTTATCTGGGAAGTTTTCCTTGAAAAATTTGTCTACAACACTTTCTACGATGAATTTGGCCCCTACGGACTATATCCGTTTCCGAATATGATTATTCCCCTTTGGAATATGACTCAGACATGGATGTGGAATCCGTATGCCATAACCCTTTTCGACAACAAGTTTACTCCATCCGCTGGTCCTGGGCAGCCCGGATGGGAGTTTATGCCAGAAATAATGAACAAAAGCCTTCATGACACTCTAGATTGGATAGCAAGCCAACTAGGCCCACCAGCAGACCCTGCCTTTTCCAATTGGAAGTACGGCTATCTTCACGTTGTTAACTTTGACCATCCGATGGGTTCAGTTCTTCCATTGTTTAATGTACCGCCTCTTCCTGTGGGATGCGACGGAGGACCTTTCACCGTTGATCCTGGCAGTTTCAGCCACATGTCATTAGATGGTCAAGAGCTACTTTATGTAAACTCTGGGGCCTCTTACAGGGGGATCTATGAATGTAAGAATGGTTGGGACACATCACTTATCCTTGTCCCACCGGGAGAAAGCGGTAGAGTGACCGGAATCCCACCAATTCTACATTTCGACCCTCACTACGGCGACACCTTTCTATTATGGCTAAACGATGAATATACATCATGCTTATACGATGATACTATTATTCAAACCTATCCGCGAACAGTCTTCTATCCAGCAATCCACAATATCGCAGTGACCCATGTTGAACCAGCTTCAAATATGATTGCTGTAGGTACAATTCTAGAGGTTTATGTAACTGTTGAGAATGAGGGGATTTATTCTGAAAGCTTCGATGTTTCGCTGTACTACGATGGTAATCTTATCGATACACAAACTGTTAACAATCTTGCCTCTAAAACAACGAAAGTTATAACTTTCTATTGGGATACTAGTGGCGTAACCCCTGGAATTAATTATAATCTTACAGCTGTAGCAGAAATTGTTCCAGAAGAAGTGTACACTGCGGACAATACGAAGTCAGCGGATAAAACGGTAAGGGTTGGTGAACCAGCAATAGTAAAAATTGAGCCAACTGTTTACCAGTGTAAAAAACTTAACAAGACGGTTAGCATAAACATAACAGTTTCAAACCTTAGAGCCTATTGGAGAGTAGTCGGTATTCAGGTTAGAATATGGTACAATTCTACACTGCTTGAATTTGTAAACGCCACTGAAGGCCCGTTTCTTAAAAGCTTCGCTTTACTTCAGCCTGGGTCAATGGGCACAATCTTTTCAGCTGCACATGAAGCAAATCCACCGTGGGGACCAAGTGTTCTTGTAGGAGCATTACTTTTGCCGAATTCAACAGGTCAATGGAATTCACCGTTCCCAGAAGGCGAAGGACTCTTAGCAACTCTGAATTTCAAATCCATTTACCAGGAAAGAGGCCTAGAGAAACCTCCATTAACATTTGACATTATCCTCACACAGACCGATATGTTTGATGATAGTGGTCAAACAATTCTCTATGATGTTGTGGGTGGTGTTTTTGAGATGTGGCCTACTCACATCGCTGACATCAACGGCGACGGTCAAGTCGACCTCAAAGACTACTATCAAGTAGTCAGCGCCTTCGGCGAGACTCTAGACAGACCCCGATGGGACCCCATGGCTGACCTCAACGGCGACGGTCAAGTCGACCTCAAAGACGTCTACACCTGCGCCACAGGCTTCGGCTGGACCGCTGAATAAGAGATATTAAGAACACTCATCAACTTCCCTTTTCTTTTTAGGAGTTTTTGAGTTTTAAAGAAATAAGGCTTCTCATCTAAGAAGTTTCTTTTACACTAACGTTTAAATAGTGAAGTTTAGAAGAATACTTGGGATATATATGCCAATGTTACGTTGTCCTAATTGTGGAACTACAATGGATCTTGAGAGCCGTAGAAAAACCGATTTTAACCTTATTATACGTGCAGTTGGAAGAAAGGCTACTACATTTACAGAAATTTTGAAGTTTACAAGGCTTCCTAGAAAGACTCTTAGTTTAAGACTTAAAGAACTTCGTGAAAGAGGGTTGATTGTTAAGAATGAGCATACTTATCAACTTAGTAAGACTGCTCAGAGAACTTTTTCTAGTTCACCTTTTAAAAGACCAGTATTTTTGGATGCTGATAAATTCAAAACTAGCGTTATTTTGATAATTCTTATCGTTGCTTTTTACACTTCTGGATATGTCATGGCCTTGTTGTCTTCTCAACCTCCACAAAACACCCAACCTGAAGTTCCAATTTTAGGAACCTTCAAGATGAATATTAAAGTCAATGATGTAGCGGATCTAAAAGCATGGTCAATTTTAATAGATTACAATGAAAGTGAACTGAAAGTTCTGAATGTTACTCCAGGGGATTTCTGGAACCTGCAATTTCCGTGGTTTCTAAGCAAAACAGACCTACAACCAAACTTGCTGGTATTAGCAGGAGCTATACCTGGAGAAGGTCAAGGTCCCAGTGGAAGTGGAACCTTAGCTACAATTCAATTTGGATATTTTCTCTCAGATTGGGAAGAACCTCAATTCCTCTTAAAGTGGGCAGTATTGGAGACAGGTTGGATGAACTCTCATGGAAATTACTTTGACTTTTCGTCAGAAACATTAACATTAGAGCTGGTCAAGTAAGCAGTTACACTTGAGTAGTGAAAGCAGATCATGAAAAATGCTTAAATCTTTAATATAGTAACTTCATAGTGATTTGATGAGACGAGAAACGGTTTTATCTATATTTCGAAAATTGTTTGGTGCCATAGGTCTAACTATGCTTTTTGCAGTTGTTTCCATTTTTCCTTGTTTGGGATATGTTGGAGAGGCTCAAGTGTCTGTTGAAGGAAGTGACCCTCTAGGATGGCTACTTGTTCGTGCAAAGTGTAACATGACATATAACCCCCTTATTTTCCCCTTAACTTGGCTTAGTGGAAGGGGAGTTTATTCAGGTAGTTTCCTTTTTTGGAGTAAACCTACATATTACGGAGGACAATGGAATGCAAGAACAGGAGCGGCTAACATAGGTATAGTTTGGCGGGCTCCTGATGAGTTGGAAAATGAAGCCATTTCTCTTCACTTTCTAGACGAGTTCTATAAAAATATACCATTTATTTTAATTCTTTTCTTTGTAATAGGATTATTGAATGTGCAGGACCTGTATCTTGCTTTAGCATTTGGCATTTTTGGTTTTCCTTTGTTTGGGACGATTGGCACGCTTCTTTTTTTCTCAGCTGGATACTTAGGGCTTATATTATTGAAAAACCGATTTGGTTTAGAAGAAGAAGTAATGTCTAGGATTTGGGAGTTCTTACTTGAAAAAAGTGATTTTGCATAATTTTTTCTCTCGCTAACGTGACAGCTACTAAGGTTTCGCTACCGTTTTTTTCTGAATCGTTGAGTTTTGCGCTTTGACCCTTTCGTTCCCCATAGAGAGATTATTATTCCTGTTACGATGAGTATTAATCCGAAGGGTAAAAGATAGCCTAGAGGTTGAAATGTTATGATATACTTCTTTTTAAGTGAAAGATAAGCGGGAGGTTCTGCTTGAAGAAAAGGTTGTTCTCCGAATACTCCCATAATTTTCACCTTGTATAAACCGCTATGTTTTGTAATTCCTCCTATCTCGTCTAAGGGGGAGGACACGATTAACCCGTCGTTGCTAAGTTCATCTACAAACTTAGTCCCGTTAGGCATTCTTACCAACATACCTTTTAGTATTCCTAAATACTCGCCAAACCATGACACGTTACCATCAGGACCACTAATGTTAAAAAATACTAATACAAGATCGACGCCTGGATATAGATTGCTCATCGCAGGAACTGGGAGCATTGTCCAGTTAAATCCGTATCTGTAATCGACAACTAAATACTCTCCTTTTTCGAAATATCCTTCAACTTCCCAGGAAGGATCCTTGTCCCTCCCTACATAATTAACTTCTTCATATTCTACTTTACTTTGTGATGCCATTGACATTGCTATAAATAATAAACCGATTAATACTAGAACGATTCCTGAAGCCGACATCCATACTTTCATTAGTATCTCCCTTTGACATTTTAGTACTCGTTCTCTTCTAATTAAATGTTTGGAGAAAGTGTTAATTTAGATAGTAGAGAAACTTAAAAACATTTTAATGCGAATCATTAGTTAATATGCGGAATAATAAATGCGAATCTTTAGTTTGCTGGAAAGTCGCGGATTCAAACTTAGGACTGGTCCTGAATGAAAAGTTATATTACCATTTCAATTATAATTTTCCTTTCTTTTACGAGCTTTTTTTCTTTCCTTTCAAATAACAACCTTCGCCTTGAAAAAAAGAATATAATAATGATTCCAATAGACTTCCCGTCAATTCAGGTTGGAATTACAAGTGCTAATAATGGCGATACTATTATGGTTTTGCCAGGAATATATCGCGAACATGTGAAAATAGACAGATCAGTAACAATTATTGGAAGTGGAAATCTGACAATAATAGTGGGTTTTGGCAATGATCATACCATAAAAATCCCTCGAGGCGTAACAAATGTAACTCTCAAAAACTTCAAAGTTGTAGGAAGCGGAAAGCCAAGTTGGGCAGGAATTTACATTGGCGGTGTTAACAACACCGTTGAAAAAGTCACTGTAACAAACCATGGTTATGGAATTTTTATGTGGGACTCCTCAGGTAACTCTCTTAAAAATAATAGCTTATTTGGAAACATATGCAACTTGAAGATTTGGGGTTTATCTCTCTCTCATTTCTTGCATAACATTGACAGTACAAATAGAGTGGAAGGGAAAAAAGTTTATTATTGGGTGAATCAACGAAACAAAATTGTTCCAAAGAATGCAGGTTACGTTGCTTTAATAAACTGTTCAAAGATTTTTGTTAAGAATTTATACATAGAAAAGAACTTTCCTGGAGTATTGCTGGCCTATACTGAAGACACAATTATAAGGAACGTTACATTCTCTATGAATGAATGTGGAATTCGTCTTATAAGTTCACATGACAATTTCCTTATTAACAACAAAGTATTGGATAGCGGAAATTTCGGAGGAATTTATTTAACTGCTTGTAGAAACAATACCATTGCTAATAATACCATTAAGAATAATCTTGCTTCTTCTCTATTAGGCGGAATTACCTTGGAATCATCCACCATATTAAGCAGTGTTTCTGCAGGTAACAAAATTTGTAACAATTTTATCTCAGAGAATTCTGCTGGAATGGTTATATTCGATTCACAGAATAACTCAATTATTAATAACAAGTTTTTAAAAAACAAAAAATATGGCCTTTTCATTAAAGGGTCAGAGTGTTACGACAACATTATTTATGAAAATATTTTTTTCAAGAATTATTACGGTATCTGGATTGATGGTTCAGACAATAATTACTTTTTTCATAATACATTTGTTAATAATACCTTTTGTGTTGGTATGAATCCAAAATTCCTAGCTGAAAACCTCTGGGATGGCGGCTATCCTACAGGTGGAAACTACTGGAAGAGGCATAGTGTCATTGACGAGAGAGCCGGAGCATATCAAAATGAATCAGGAAGCGACGGTATTAACGATATTCCATATCTAATTGATAACAGAAATGTAGATAGATATCCGCTTATACATCCTTGGAATAAAATTTTTACTTCCCTGGTGCTCTTAGTTGAAACCAATGTCTTTAATGATGGGGGGGCAAAAGTTTTTGCAAGATTAATGGATGAATACTCAAATCCTATCGCTGATGCAGTTATCAAGTTTTACATAGTTGAGAATGGAAGCAGTAGAATTATATGTTGTTCAAAAACTAATACTTCAGGAATTGCAGTTCTAGATTTTAACTTTGCAAACATCAAAAAATTGCAGATATGCGCTGAATACGAGGGCAACGATATCTATTCGCCTACAACTGCCAATACACTTTTAATGTTGGAAAAAGGGTTTAATAAATGGATATTGTTGATATTTGCCACAGCCTTAGCTTTAATAACGTTGATTTTCTTTAATAAACGGCGAAAAAGTGAGAGCCTGATAAGTTCGAAAATAATAAATATCCTTTTTGAATTCTTAAAGGTAGATAGGGAAATTTGATGTCTGACATCCTGAATACCAGATGGTTTTGGTGGATCGTTATCCTTGGATTGTTGGTTGTCACTTTGCCGCTTCTTATTGTTTGGTTAATTTTATCCTTACCCGCGGAACTTAAACTATTTGCAACTGTTATTGTGTTTGTCGTCTGGGGGCTTGTTTCAGGTTATAAAGATTGGCTTATTTCAAAACGAGAGAAAGAAGTTAAGAGTGGTTAATTGCTACTCTTTTCTGGAGAAAACCCCAAGAAGGGTTGCCAAAATCAGTGCGACTCCTATAAGGGCAGCTACAGATGTTAGTGATTCAGGTAAGGCAAACTCGAAATATATGCCAGGTAACTTCAGTTTCGGGAGGATGAATAAGTTGGTTACTATCCAATAGATGGTTCCTCCAAGAATAACTGCTCCTATGGCCTTTTTTCTGGTAGAATCTAAGGAACCTTTTACAGCGGCAACTGCCGCAAGAAACATCCAAAACTTTGTGATGAAAAGAAGGCCTATTGGCCAATGGAGAGAGACGTATGGTTCATTGCAAAACATTAGAGGCAGAAATATTTGCAAAGCTAAAGGAGTGTAAGCGTAGGCTAAAGCCCGGGCAATTTTATCGAAGTCAGAAGGATAACCCATTAACTTTATTCCAACTAAATATATACAAAAAGCCAGAATTAGCCATTTTATAATGCCAATTCCGATATAGCCAATTGCTGTTACAAAAATTGTGGAATCGCTGAAGATAACACCCTCCAAAAGTATCAATGTCGCCTCTGTCTGTTTAATTTTGTTAAGGTTATAAATATAAAGTGCATTTCCAATTCCGCTTAGAAGGCTTATAAACATAAGACTGTAAACCGCTGTTTTCATTTGGTCGATGTCATCAGCAATTGTCTTATAGAATTTCGAATCCAATTTTGCCGCTCTTAATAATTTCCCTATGAATGTTTCTTTGAATGTCTTTGGCCATTCCATTGCTGAAGCTCCTCCGGCGAACCCTAGGATTGTTCCTACTATAAAACCGCCTCCGATGGGGATGCCTGAAAAAGAGAGAGCCATAATTAGCGGACCTAATAGCCTTTGCATCCTTGGCTTTATGTAGGTTTGGATGGAACAAATAAGCATTAGCAATGCAAGAGATAGCCAAAGCCATACTTGGGGTCCTTCAACAAATCCTTTCATTCCAAGGGATATTCTGCCCCAAAATACTTCCTTACTGATACCTTCAATTGTGGAAACAGGATATGAAGACATCAAAATGGGCCCACCATTTAGTGCAACCCATAAACCATTTGCAAGTATTAACACAGATCCCACAAGAGATAAAACACTTGTGAAGGGTAAGCTTTTCATTTCAGATCACGACTTCTGTGTTTTTGTTAAGCGTGTATTTAAGGCTTTGTTTATGAAACTACTTTTATTTCCTAGAAGCAAAAGCTTAAGTGTAACTACCTTTTTATTAAAAACTTTGAGTGATATTTCATGGGTCTCAGAGCATTCCTAGCAAAAAGGGTGGTTTACTCGGTTTTCTTACTACTTTTGGTGATAATGGTTGACTTTTTTCTGTTTATACTAATGCCAGGCGACCCTACAATTTTTCTCGCACCAATAGATCCTGCCGGAGGGATTTTAAGCCCTGAGGAAAGAAAAGAACGTGAAGAAATTCTGAAGAGAGTATGGGGATATGGAGATCCTTATTATGTGCAATTGATGAAATATATGCGTAACCTCCTGACATGGACTTTTGGAAAATCTATTTTATATAAGACTGACGTGACAAAGGCCATGTTTTGGAGGATTCCATACACGTTGCTTCTTATTGGTGGCTCTACTATAATTTCGATTATTATTGGTGTAATTTTGGGGGTTATGGCTGTACAAAAGAGAGGAGGAATATTTGACAGCGGGGCTGTGGTTACTTCCCTTGTTTTTAATGCACTTCCTAGTTTCTGGATAGGAATGGTTTTTCTTCTAATATTTTACATTAACTTGGGATGGTTTCCGAATGCTGGAGCTTTTCCAAGGGAGTGGGCTTTGAAGGGATTTCCTACACCGGTTACAATTACTAATAGCGTGTCTTTAGATGGTCTTAGATTGGTTTTAACATTAGATTCTGGACAGTTTATTAAGCTAATTGGAGGATATCTACGACATTTGTTTCTCCCCATGGCAACCCTTGTTATAGTGACAGCTGGGGGCTGGTTGATCTTTACGAGGGCAAGTATGCTGGAGGTTCTTGGGGAAGATTATGTACTTACAGCCAAGGCCAAAGGACTTACGGAGCGTGGGGTGATGTTTAAGCATGTATTGAAAAATGCATCATTACCGATTGTAACCTCGATAGCTTTATCATTTGGTTTCGTGCTGGGAGGTGCTTTGATTACAGAAGCCGTGTTCACATATCCAGGGTTAGGTCAAATGACTTTCCAAGCAATTATGTATCGTGATTATTCAATTTTGATGGCATTCTTTTACGTAATGTCTATTTGCGTAATTATCGCAAACATTATAGCGGATCTTCTTTACGGAGTGTTAGATCCAAGAATTAGGTACGGGTGACAACTCTTGAAAATAAAAGAGAAACAAATCCGTTTCACCTTAAACAGGTTTTACGGTTTTCTAATAACCTTTCTGAGGAATCGAAAGGGAATATTTGGAGTAGTAATTATAATAGGGTTTGTAGCGGTTGCACTTCTTTCGCCTTTCTTAACTCCCTACACACCATTAGGAGAAGAACCTTTGACAAGGCGTCCTCCTGCGGTAAAATTTTGTGCTCCATCATGGTATCGTTATCTCCCCGAATGGTTAGGCGGAAATCCGAAATTGAGTGAAAACTTCTTCATTGTTAATGATCCAGCTGTTCCCAAATTAGATTATGAGGGGGGTGAATGGAAGTTTATTACAAATAAGGTTGATAGAATCCTAGCCAGCCACAATGCTGAAATAAATTGTCCTATTGGAGATATTGCAGGCTATGAATCAAAAAATGGATCAATTGAGATCAGATATATAAGGGAAAAAGGAGTAATTCCGCAGAACTGCAAAGCTTATTTGATTAAAGAATTCTTCTACCCTTATAGAGGGCCTCCTGCTGAGCTTTCAGGAAACATTGCACTTCTAGTTAATGGATCTACATTTACTGTCAAAAACTCGGAATATTTAGATGTTCCCGTTGAAGTGAAGGTTTTCATTGGCCGGGTTGGAGGAAAAAATTTTACTATATGGCCAGCTATAGGGACAGGCGAAATGCCTTACGGTTTCCCATTAGTGTCAAATGACAATGGTGTAGACAGCCCTGACCTACCTCCCCTTATAGAACGTGCTCCTCTCAGGGGTAAACTATTTAAAAGTGGAATGGAAGGAATTGTACCTGGAATAGGCATTTACGCAAACGGCACTGGAAATATAACCTTTGCTTATGGCATTTACCCATTTCCAGGCATGGATAAAGTTGGTAGTGTAACAATAACGTTAAACTCTTCAATCTGGGATTGGCACTGGGCCGATTTAGATCTTAACTGGAATTATTCTACGCTTTTTATATGGATTGAAAAGATCGAAGGGGAGATTCTTTATGGTTATGATGATCAAGTGCCGCACGACGCCATGGTTCTAAGAGGTGGAAAATGGTCTGTGGAATATAACAAACGATATTTTATACGTGTGTCAGGAGACCCGATAGTAAGTAAGCCTGCGGCCGGATTAGAAGAAGTAGATGGATGGTTGCTTTCAAGTGCCACCATAGGTAATCCCCAAATAGGTGTCGGTGGCATTTCCGGACAAAGCATAGTTACAGCTATGGACATTGATCCAAGAGAAAATCCAGCTCGCGTAATCTTCACGGAGGATCCTGGAAAATACTTGTTGGGCTTAGAAATAACCTTTGTAGATGAGTTATCTCCAGAGAAAGATGTGAAAACAACAGTTTACGTTGATGACTTTTATCTAAATCTTTTTGGAAATAGCTTCGGTCTTATGGGAACTGACCATCAGGGAAGAGACTTATTTTCACAACTGATATACGGAACAAGAATCTCGCTTTATTTAGGGATAGCTGTGTCTGTTATGACCGTCGTCTTAGGACTAAGTGTCGGTTTGGCTGCAGGTTACTTAGGCGGGATCGCAGATGAACTTCTTATGAGATTTAATGACTTAATGCTTTGCCTACCTGGGCTACCATTGTTGATCGTTTTGGCCGCTGTCATTGGCACAACTATCGAAAACCTGATGATTGTAATGGTCCTTATTGGGTGGAACGGTTTTGCTAGAGTAGTAAGGTCTATGGCTCTTTCACTTAAAGAGAGACCTTTCGTTGAAGCAGCAAAATCAGTTGGGGCAGGAACAGGCTACATACTTTGGAGACATATCTTACCAAATGTAATGGCAATAGTATATGTTTCTTTGGCTACTTCGGTTCCGGGAGCCGTTACTGCAGAGGCTTCATTAAGCTGGCTAGGTTTCTATGACCCAACAAGAATGTCATGGGGAAGAATGCTGCACAACATTTCTCATCTTGGGGGGGCAGCGCAAGCAATAGTTAATCCTCTATGGGTTTTGGCACCAGGATTATCGATTTCCCTTTTGGCAGTAGCATTTATACTGCTCGGGTATGCCTTAGATGATATTTTGAATCCAAGACTTCGATTAAGAAGATGAAAGTCCGCTAATCATGCGTGCTTATCCACAACTTTCTCTAGGTAATTCCAAAACTGATTTTCTAGTTTTTGATAAAACTCTGCTGTTCTATAACTCTCTAACAAAATAGGTCCTCCAAATAGAGCCAGTAAAGAGCCAATTTTTAGAATTGAACGTGCTCTTTCTCCCCCACAAAACTCGACACTGAAATCTTCTGGGATTCCTGAAATTTCCACAGAAACTCTTCTAAATTTGCCTTTATCTTGAATCACAACGTTGATTTTTTTGCTCGAATTTGAATAACTTAAGTCAACTTTAAAGTTTCTTTCCTCAAAAAAACGTTTAACCTCGTGAACTAGAAGTGTTAGGTCGACTTTTTTCCCAGTCCAACGGTATTTCATTAAAAGTAAAAAACTAATGACAGTATAAAAGTATTATGCACTTGGTTCTGCAAAGACTTAAATAAAGGGAAGAATGCAAAAAAACTGCTATCTTACAGTTAAGAGATGACATTGGCATGGCTGTACTAAAGTTAGAAAGTCTTAAGACTTTTTATGAAACTTTAACAGGTGAAGTTAAAGCTGTAGACGGAGCAAGTTTTGAAGTTGAAAAAGGTGAATCTATAGGTCTTGCTGGAGAATCTGGATGTGGAAAAACTACCATCGCCTTATCAATTTTGAGGATTCTTCCGACCAATGGGAAAATTGTTGGAGGAAAAATACTTTTTAAAGGCACCGATATTGCGAAACTTGGAGAGGATGAGATAAGAGAGAAAATACGCTGGAAAGAAATCTCCATAGTATTTCAAGGTGCGATGAACGCATTAAACCCAGTGTATAGCATTGGCTACCAAATAAAAGAAGCTATTCAACTTCATGAACCCTACGTGACCTCCAGAGAGGCGTTAGAAAGGGCTAAAAAGCTGTTTGAACTGGTTGGCATTGAACCCTCTAGAATAAATAACTATCCCCATGAGTTTAGCGGTGGGATGAGACAGCGTGCTATGATAGCTATGGCATTGGCCTGCAACCCTTCGATTTTAATAGCTGATGAGCCTGGAACGGCTTTAGATGTTATTGTTCAAGCTCAAGTTTTAAAGTTGTTAAACGAGCTCAAGGAAAAGCTAGGTTTGGGAATGATTCTTATAACACATGATCTTTCTATAATTGCAGAAACATGTGAGAAGACTGCTATTATGTACGCTGGCAAGATCGTAGAGCATGGGGATGTCGTAACTTTGTTCAAGGAACCTCTACATCCATATACTATAAAGCTCATAGATGCTTTTCCAGATCTTACAGCTGAACGCACCCGGATGATCGCTATCCCTGGCTCCCCTCCAAACCTTCTAAACCCTCCCTCTGGATGTAGATTTCATCCAAGATGCGATTTTGCCATGGATGTTTGTAGGAAAGTAGAACCTGAGTTAATTGAAGAGAGAAAAGGTCACTTCATTGCTTGCCATCTGGTTTCCAAGAGGAGTGGTAGTTGAAATGGATGAAACTGTTATTAGAGTTGAAGGCTTAAGAAAGTGGTTTCCCGTAAGAATGGGGTTTTTCAGATCACTGTTTTCTCGGATGCAACTTTATGTTAAAGCAGTTGATGGAATAAGCTTTGAAGTCAGAAAGAAGGAGATTTTTGCCCTTGCTGGAGAAAGCGGTAGCGGTAAAACGACAACAGGGAGAGTCTTGTTAAAGCTTGTTGAACCTACGAATGGAAAAATGTACTTTAAAGGGAAAGAGATAACGTTTCTTGGAAAAAATGAATTCAAACCTTTTAGGCGAAAAATGCAGATGATTTTTCAAGACCCGTACGAATCCTTAAATCCTAGAATGACCATTCAGGGCATACTGGAAGAACCATTGCTTATTCAAGGAATTATGGGAGAGGATAAGGAAGAAAGAGTTTTTAAGGCTTTAGAGGATGTGGATTTAATTCCTCCTGAAGAGTTTTTATTAAGATATCCTCATGAGCTAAGTGGTGGCCAGAGGCAAAGGGTTGCTGTGGCAAGGGCTTTAATATTAAACCCAGAATTTGTGGTTGCAGATGAACCGGTTTCTATGCTTGATGTTTCCATAAGAGCTGGGATCCTTAAATTGATGGAAGATTTAATGAAAAAATACGAAGTAAGCTTTCTATATATAACTCATGACTTGGCCTTGGCCCGTCACATCTGCGATCGAATAGCTATCATGTACCTGGGTAAAATAGTGGAAATGTGTGATATGGATGATCTTGTAAAAGAACCATTACATCCCTACACTCGCGCTTTAATGGCAGCTGTTCCCGTTCCAGACCCTACTTCTAGGAGGGTGGAGGTTAAAGTAAAAGGAGAAATTCCAAGCCCGGTTAATCCTCCTCCAGGTTGTAGGTTCCATACAAGGTGCCCTGAATATATAGGATCTATCTGTAAAACTGTAGAACCAGCTTTGATTGAGATTAAAAACGGGCATTATACTGCCTGTCATTTATACTCTAAGTGAGTTTAAGTTATGTAAAAATGTTCCATAAAATTTTTAAAGCCCGTCGCCTATGTTCTATAACGCGAAAAAGAAGGAGAAAGGAGAATGAATAGAAAACTTATATTCGCTGTGATAAGTCTTCTAATGATTCCATTGATTACACTTCCAATCCCAGCGATCGCTTGGACTTACACAGACGGGACACCATCAGACACTAAATATGAGAAGTTTGGGCCTAGAGCAGACAATTTGTTCATCGGACTTTACGCAAGTGCTGAAGCTGAGTGGGACGCTCTCGAAACCGGAGAAATCGATATAACTGATTGGCCTCTAACAGCGCCATACTATGATAGGTTTACCACTTCTCCTCAGAACGAGGATATAGCTGTTATACCTTATGGTGCTGAATTCGGCCTGTTTCTCCTCGATATAAACAATAACCCGAACGAGTTCTTAGGAAATCCACCAGATCCTACCTATTCTAATCCGGTTTATCCAAACCCCTGTGCTGCCGTTAACCTGAGGCAGGCTATTTGGCACCTTCACAATAAGCCTACATGGCTTCCATCAGTAATCGGGACAGGATTCTATGAAGACCTCTACACCGTAGTTCCACCATGCTACGGAGCCTACAGCCTCCACCCATACCCGAATCCATATCCCTACGACCCTTCAGCCGCTATCGCCAAGCTTGAATCCGATGTTTATCCAGCTGATGGCATGCCTGACTTTCCACAAGGCGGTGACGGATGGAGATTCTGGGACCTTGATGGAGACGGTGTAGAAGATCCTGATGAGGGAATGGGTCCCGGCGAACCTCGAGAATTGATCTTCCAAATAAGAACAGATCATCCTCATAGAAACCAAGTGGGCGATCTCCTTGCAGACGAGTTGGATGCTATCGGAATCTCCGTCAAAAGGAATTACGGCCCAGTTTTAGACGCTGTAGTCAACTGGTTCTTCGGAAAAGCAACCCATCTCTACACAGCTGGATGGGGCTTAGGTGTGGACCCTGACCATGTGATTCTTTGGGCTAGCCTGTTCTACTGGCATCCAGGTTTCTGCTACAACACCGGTTTTGTAAATGACACAGAGCTCGATCAATACGCCCTAGGAGTTTACCTTGCCAACACCGAATCTGAAGCTTTAGTTAATTGTCACGCCTTCCAAGATAGATTCGCTGAAATAGCAGGTGCAGTTCCATGGTGGAGCTATGCTGGAAGCAAGGCAGTACGTAGACGATACACAGGAGGAACCAATGAAGTTCCACAGACACCTGATGACGGCGAAAACGCTTACAGAGGTAATTATTGGGATGGAGTGGTGAGTGTTCCAGGCTACGGATTAGATAGTGGTGCCTCATTCATGAATATGCATCCTCGAGGATTTGATAGAGGTATCGGTGAAAACATGACCATCCGCTGGGCCTTCAAGACTTCTGAGTTGAAGAGCTTCAACCCCGTATACGCTGAATGGGTTTGGGAGTGGAACGTCCTCGGACTAATCTACGACAGTCTACTTTCAAGAGACCCATACACATTACTGCCGATGCCTTGGATGGCCAACTTCTCAGTAGGTACATACGAACATGAAACCCTTGGAACATGTACAAAGGTATCCTTCTCTCTTAGACACGACATCTACTGGGCAGATGGAACTCCACTTACAACAGCAGACATATACTTCACCTTCGTCGAGCTGGATGACATACTGGCGGCTCATGGTCTACCTCCGCCATGGTGGTACTCTTCAGTAGCCCACATACTCTCATTCAGCATCTTAGACCCCTACAACTTCGAAGTTCTGCTGGACGTGAAAAGCGTTTACTCATTAATGTGGCCTGGAGGCAACGTCATATTGCCAAAGCACATATGGAGGCCACTTGCCGAAGCGGGTCCAGGGGTCATCGATGAACCGGCACCTGATCCGAACATGATTGGCTCTGGTCCATGGAGATTCGTATCTTATCAAGCTAACAGCCACGTCCTCCTAACAGCCAACCGTCCTGGAAGCATTGTTACGACAAACCATGCTGGCAGTACACCGGTAGTTTCACCGAAAGGTTACTTCAGATGGGGTGCTCTAGGAGCCCGCCGTTTCAGTCCGACAGGTGAAAGATTCAAGTTTGACGTTGGAACCCAAACAGTAGAATACATAATTGAAAACGCCCATGAAAACGACATAACGATCAACTTCACCATAACATTGCCCAACGGAACAGAACTCGAATACTTGAACCAGGTTATACCTGGCTTCGGCGAGCTGGTAGTTCCACTGCCATGGACACCTGAGTATGGCTTGCACCTCTTCGAAAGCGAAATAACAGCAACGTCTCATCCTGTCTTCGTAGGATTAGACACTCAACGTGTAGCTATATGGGTGACTGTTAAAGAAGACGTTGCCGGCAGCACATGGTACGATGACTTGAACTACACAGCCTATCCATATAAGGACCAACTAGAAACACCAGACTTTTCCGTGGACCTCAAAGACGTATTTAGGACAGCATTAGCCTTCGGAAGCTACCCTGGCCACATCAAATGGAACAGTATCTGTGATATAGACGGCAGCTACGGAGTAGATTTGAAAGACTACTTCGCAATCGCTACAATGTTTGGTTGGGCAGCATAGAAACCAATCCTTAATCTCCACTTTTTTTTAAACTTTGTTGACAGATGTGATTTCTTTGCAAGAGTTTTCAAATTCCGTTCGGCTCTTTAATCCTATTTTGTTGAAGGCTGACAAGGAAAAATCAGAAGAGCAAGGACTTACATGCATGGAGTTACCAATTAAATAGAAGATAATTCCGGAATGCTTAAATTTAGAAACGTAAAGAATATATTTGCTGAAAAAGGAGAAGGGAGAAGTTAATGGAAAATAAGCTATTTGCACTATTGAGCCTAACACTACTTGTAGTGAGTATTTTTGCTGTACTTCCGCCAGCCTATGCGCAAACCACAATTTTCATGACACCCTCCAACAACATCTACACCACAGATACAGCTACAATAGGCACAAAATTTAATGTTACTGTATCCGTGACAGGCGCAACTGTTGATCTTGGTGGTGCCCAGATTTACCTAGAGTTCGACGACTCAATAATCAACGTCACCCGATGGTGGCCTGTGCCTGAAGCTGAAGGTGGCTTCATGCCCGACCCAATAACAGCACTACCCACACCTCCAGATCCAGGCTACGTCCATGTAGGTCCTGGAGTAGGCTACGTTAAAGTATCGGTTTTAAAGGGTGGTTTGCCTCCATCAGCTCCATGGGGCCACGACGGCAAAATCGCCATATTTGAATTCATTATAACTGCGATTCCTCCAAAATACGGCCTGCTAAACTGCACCCTAAAAATTGATGATCCAAACACCTATCTTTTGGACAGCAATGGAGACGAAATTTCAGGCGTACTTAAAGAAAATGGCTACTACGAAATAAGTTGGGCTGTACCTCCATCACCCTATATGGGTCTAGATCCGCTTACCACGACTTTCGGTCCTGATCCACCATCCGCATTAGGTCAAGCCTTTGACATTGACGTTCTGATCAAAAGCCTTTCTGCAGCTTGGTACCTTACTGGAGCATCCTTTGACCTGACATTCAACGCTACAGTAATAGATATCATAGGCGGATCTGCCAATGTAACAATCGACCCCCTCTGGACAACATGGACAGTAACTGTCACAGTAGATCCTGATCCTGCAGTATTAGACTTTGTAAGTATCAATGTAAGCGACCCATCATCCAACCCCGAGGGAGACGTACTAGTTGCAACAATAACGTTCACAGTGGTGATGCAACAATTATCCCCACCGGCTCCCCCAGGCACATTTGACAAATCCGACCTAATATTTTCCAATGTAGAATTCGAAGATCACATAGGATCAATACCACCAGACCCCTCTGAACAAGGTGAAGTTATTGTGTATGCCCTGCGAACCCTAGAACTTCCATGGCTAGAAGTAGACCCCTCATATGTAGAAATGGGACCTGAACCCTCAATAGGCGAAGAATTTACCATAGGTATAAAGCTAACAGGACAATCACCAACCTATTTAGATTACGCTTGGAATCTGATCGGTGTACAATTTAGACTAGGCTACGATCCAGAACTCCTAGAAGTAGTAGAAGTCATCGAAGGGCCATTCTTAACAGACCCCACTTGGAACTGGTATGGAACATTCTTCAGCAGCTCCGTGGAATCCAACAGTTTCGGACCCCACGTGTTGGTAGGCGAGATGCTTCTACCTAACGGAACAGGCCACTGGGATCAGACAGAGCTTCCCAACGGTGAAGGTATAGTTACCTACATAACCTTCAAAGTGATAAAGCAAGAATGCCCAGATCCATTCGAATGCAACTTTACATTGATGCCAGTCTTCGGCGAATGGGCCATAAACAAAGATGGCGAGTACATACCCTTTGACGACCCAATAAACGGCTCCTACAAAATCCTTCCATTCGACACTCCAGGAAGACAGATAGACGTATTCGGCGGAGCCCTAAACGACGGCTACTGGACAGGCTATCCAGCTCCGTTCCCTGAACCATTCGGAGGCCAAGGACCACATCACTGGATGGACCTAGTATTTCCACAATCAGAAATAACACTCTACGCATATGTAACATATAACTACTGGCCAGTTCAATCTAAAGATGTAGGATTCGAAATTGAAGGACCATTTGAAAAAGGAGAAAACGACACCCTTATACCTAAACCAACCCACATGATATGGGCAAAGCGCACCACCACCACCAACGGAAGCGGAATAGCCGTTATCACATTCAGGATGCCATGGCCATGTGAAGATCCTGACGGCATCACAGGAATATGGAAGATAACAGCCACAGTAACCCTAGCCGACGTAACCGTAAACGACACCATGATATTCTACTATGAACGTCCAGTATACATAGTAAGTGTGACCACAGACAAGTTCTACTACATACATGAAGAATACATAAACGTAACCGTATGCTACAAGACCCATGCTGTTCAACAATATCCAGCTCTATTCGCAGTAGTTCTTGAAGATGATCTGGGAGTACCCTTCGGTATGGCATTGCATGCCACAACAATCGGAGGAGCAGAATTCTGCACATGGAAAGAAGACTGCTTCATGGTATCAATATTCATACCCAAATGGGCATACGCCGGCTATGGAATGGTCCACACCAGCGTCTTCGACAAAGACCCAACAGAAGGCGGAGAACCTTACCATCCAGAATACATAGGACCGGAATTCCAGATAGGACCCTACTAGGTGCTAAACTCGCATACCCCCCTTATTTTTTTAAAAGTATTTTTTAAAAAATGGAAAATAATTCCAGAATCCTTATTAGAATTCCTTTGCATATTTTTTAACACAAGGGTTCAAAATGAGTCCTTCTACAAAAAACCTTATAAAAGCATTGCTAGTATTCCTCGTCCTCGCCTTTGCTACTATTTCACTAACCTTAGAAACATCCATAAACATCCACTACTCCCTCGCCTCCCCAGATCCAAAGCTAACAATAACATGTGAAACCGACAAGGAAACATACCTACTAAGACAAAAAGCAACAATTCAAGGAGAATTACTCTTAGACGGTATACCCGCCACAAATCTTGTAGTATCCGTCGAAGTAACAAATCCCCTTGACTACCCATATATTGTAAGAACTCTTCAAATAGGAACACCCAATCAAACATGGCCAATTGAAATAAAAAATCTATTTCTAACGGATACGGGAAACAATCCCATAAACACAGCAAGAGCTGGATCAACAGTAATTGCCGGCATCACAGTTAAAAACTTGCAAATAACCCAAAGAGGAATCTACGGCGCAATCACAGTCTTCGATGGAAACAAGGTTCCAATAGCCATGCACTTCTTTAGCAGAACATTAGATCCCGAAATGGAAGCCAAATCCAGTTTTTCCTTTCAAGTCCCGAAATGGGCTCGATCCGGCCCCTCTCTAATAATCGGAACAGTACACACCAAGGAACCGAGAAAGGGAGGTCTAGCCTTATGCCCAGAGAAAAGCATTTATTATTATATAAGCAAGACAAAACAGGGAATGCTAGATCTTCCCAACCTTCAACCACCATCTCAAAACACACCAGGTTACTACTCAACCCAGTTCACGCTTTCACCAAACCCGAGAAGTGGCATCTACAACGTTACAGTTTTAGGACAAGTTAATCCAACAACAATTTCAACTTCCTCAACATCCTTCACAGTACAGAAAAGTAAAGGCTACTCACCACAAGCATCTTTCGTTTTCACTCCTCAAGAAATTTTCGCAAACATGACCATAACCTTCGACGCTTCTTTCTCAACGCCAGAAGGCTACAACGATGAAATAACGAAGTATGAATGGAACTTTGGAGACGGAACCCCTAACGAGATAAAAACAACATTTTACACGACCCATAACTATCCAGAAGGAGGAGTCTATACTGTGACTTTGAATGTTACGGATGGGGAGGGGTTGTGGTGTGTTACTTCTAAGCCTGTGACGGTTTACCCAGAGTTTGGACCTACAGCCAACTTCACCTGGACACCCCTCTTACCCTTTGACAACGACTGGGTGATCTTCGACGCCTCCAACTCAACCCCGGGATGGTCTGCGAGAATCAAAGACTTCAGCCCAATAGTAAACTACACATGGAATTTTGATGACGGAACTGGTAACATTACAACCACTAGCAAGACAATCTCCCACATATTCGGTCGAGAAGGAAACTTTACGGTGACTCTAACCGTAACTGACAGCTGTGGAAGGATAAACGTGACCTATGCAATTATCCAAGTATTAAACTCCACAGGAATCAAGACTTATGATGTTAATGGTGATGGTATCATTGACCTTAAAGACGTTTACCGGGTAGCCTTAGCCTACGGAAGCTATCCTGGCCATCCAAGATGGGACCCTGCCTGCGACTTCAACAACGACGATCTAGTCGACCTGAAAGACTACTACCCCGTAGCCATGCACTATGGAGAAGACCCCTAAAAGGTGAAACCAGATGAAAAATGCAAA